>FWPV01000020.1_pt1 | contig 616814 bp, 493 predicted proteins | sample 2228371 | NCBI WGS metagenome assembly FWPV01 (sample SAMEA103939776, study PRJEB20133) | metagenome
TATTTGATTTGAATTTCTCAAGGATAATTTTGTAATCTCGAATCGCTCCGAGATTTCTGCTATTTCATTACTTCAAAGAACTTTATATTATTTTGTGTATCGCTACACATTTTTAATATTTCAATTTCTAGATCCCCTCTTTATTTAAGGGGATGCAAAGGTAAGTGTTATTTTTATTTTGTCAAGTTTTATTTGATTTATTTTCAAATTTAATTTTGACTACTTCTATTGTACTTGATTTCTCTTTCCAATTTAACTACTCTTCTTTTAAAGAACTCTTTTAGTTCAACCCTCATTTTTTTAAGGGGATGCAAAGGTACGCGTTTGTTTTATTTTGTCAAGTTTTATTTGAAATATTTTTTATCCCTTTTTCAAACCTAACTGCTATAAAACTCTTGCTAATCTCTACTTCAATGAACTTTTCTTTATTCCCTTTTTTAAAGGGGATGCAAAGGTAAGCGGTTTATTCGTTTTGTCAAGTTTTATTTTAAATTATTTTAAAACTGTTTCTCTCCAAAACCCCAGTGTTTACTGCATCTAAAGAACTTTTATTCCACCTCCGCTCTCGCTGTAAGGGGATGCAAATGTAAGCCTATTTATTACGGACGCAAGGGCGTGTTAAAACTTTTTTACTACTTAGCTGTATTACAAGACTATATTTTTATAAAAATATTAGGTAATGCTTAGTTTCACTACATGTTTTGGTTAAAATGGAGGTGAATTTTGATTATTACTCAACCCAAAAAGCAAAAAAGCAACCACACTATTGTGTGATGATGGTACATTTGATTAAACTTGCGCTTGTTAAAACTGTTTATACATATAATACACAACATGAATACATCATTATCGTTATTTGAAAAGTACGCAAGCATGGTAGATGCAGCGAAGGCAGCTATACACAGCAGAGGTTATTACACACCTTATCCAGAGAACCCGAAGGCATACAGTGAAGATGCTGATGCAAAAGGTAAGGCATATATAAGTGGTGTAATGAATAATAACTTTGGAGAATTATTGCAAGGTGAACCTGATGCATGGTTAGGAGAGGAAATTTCTCCGTATCTGCAATTAGGTATTGGCGTTAAGTATCCTTCTTATGCGATTGAAACTTATGTAACAAATGCAACACGTGCCCAAAAACAATGGGGCAAAACGCCTGCTGAGGTTAGAGCGGGTTTATTGATTGAGGCATTAGAAAATATCAAAAATCGTTTTTTTGATATTACATACGCTACCATGCACACAACCGGACAATCGTATATGATGTCGTTTCAGGCATCTGGTCCACATAGCAATGACAGAGCATTAGAGGCAATAGTTACCGGTTTAGAGGAGTTAACAAAATATGTTAGTGAAGCAGAGTGGATAAAACCAATGGGTAAGTTTGATTTGAAACTTAAGAAAAACTGGAAAGCCATGCCAAAAGGAATTGGATTAGTTATTGGATGCAGCACCTTTCCAATTTGGAATACAGTTCCTGCATTATTTGCCAACTTAATTACAGGAAACGTTTCGATAGTTAAACCTCATCCAAAAGCCATTTTACCAATTGCGATTGTGGTTGGTGAGCTACAAAGAGTCTTAGCAGAAAATGGTTTTGATGCTTGCGTGGTACAACTTGCTCCTGATACCTTAGATAAACCAATTACTAAACAATTAGCTGAGCATGATGCGGTAAAATTGGTTGATTACACAGGAGGTAGTGAGTTTGGTAATTATATTGAATCGTTGAATAAAACCGTATTTACAGAAAAAGCAGGTGTTAACAGTATAATTATAGATAGTGCAGCCGACCTAAAAGCGGTGATGGGTAATATTGCATTTAGCGCAAGTTTATACAGCGGACAGATGTGTACTGCGCCACAAAATATATTTATTGCTGCAGATGGTGTTAAAACCAACGATGGTATGGTAAGTTTCGATGATGCGGTTGCAACTTTATGTGGTGCAATTACAGGCTTGGTTGATAACCCTAAGGCAGGCGCCCCTACCCTTGGTGCTATTCAATCCGAATTAACTATTAGCCGAGTTAAAAATGTGAATGCATTAGGTGGTAAAGTTGTACTTGAAAGTAAAACTATAATAAACGAAGAGTTTAAAGATGCAAGAATTGCAACGCCCACAGTTATTGTAATTGATGAGCAAGAATACGACCATTATAACAAAGAGTGTTTTGGACCAATTATATTTGTGATTAAAACTGCATCAACCCAAAGCTCTGTTGCATTAGCTAAAAAACTAGCAAGCGAAAAAGGCGCAATTACTTGCGGTGCATATACAACTGATGCAAACACCATGCAAACCATTGAAGATGAAATGAACGAAGTATTTACTCCGGTATCATTTAACTTTACTGGTGCTGCGTTTATTAACTCGCACGCTGCATTTAGTGATTTCCATGTTACGGGCGGAAATCCTGCAGGTAATGCAAGTTTAACTACTACTGAATTTATCGTGAGAAGGTTTATTTGGGTTGGTAATAGGTTTGCTTAATACACACAAATTTATAGGAATTTTAACAAAAGCCTCTGTAATTAAGGAGGCTTTTGTATTATTGAAACATGATGTTATCTGAACAGAACAAGATAGACCATTACAAAACCACTTTGTTTACCGCTTTTACTTGCCTTTGGTTTGTAGGAATAATAGCGGGAGAGAAAGCTCCGGCCGTATTAAGTATTACCATGGCTGGACAACTACTAAGCGTGTTATTACTTACTCATCCTAAAAAACTTTGGAGCAACTTCATAAATAATAAGGCTATGGCCTTTTTTAGTTTAAGTTTTTTGTTTTTACTGCTTAGTTTTTTTTACAGTGATAATTTAATATACCTTGGGGAACGTCTTCAGATAAAAGTTCCAATTTTGTTATACGCTTTGATTTGGCCAAGCATTGGAGTATTAAGTAAAAAACAATTTAAAGTTATTTTCTATTCGTTGGTTGTTATTTGCTTAATAAGTGCCGGTGGTATACTTACCAATTATGCTTTACATTTTGAAGAAATTAATCAATTGTATTTGCAATCGAAAATTATGCCCGGACCTATAAACCACATTAGGTATAGCTTATTGATTGTGTTTGCCATTTGTGTTATTTACTACTACATCAAACAACAACATACAGAAAGCCAAACAGAAAGAAAATTATTAATGGTTGCTGCTCTATTTTTAATTTTATTCTTGCATATTTATTCGGTTAGAAGTGGTTTACTTACTCTATATGCAGTAATTGCAATTGGTGTGATAAACCAAGTAATCGCAACCAAAAACTATAAGCAAACTGGAGTTGCAGTTGGAGCGCTTGTTGGTATTGTAATGATTAGTCTGGCTATTTCACCAACTATGAGAAACAAGCTGATTAATACCAAACAAGATGTTAACGTTTATGCCAATCAGGAAGATCCTAATTTTAACTCGCTTGCTACACGAATGGTATCGTACAAAACCGCATTAAAAATAGCAAAAGAAAATATTTGGTTCGGCTGTGGACAAGGAGATTTGCGCGACAAAAATGATGCTTTGTTTAAAAGAGACTATCCAAGTATCATCACCCCTATAATACCTCACAACCAATTTATTTATTACTTGGCAGCAACCGGTTTAATTGGTTTGATTATATTTTCGTTAACATTTACAGCACCTATTTGGATAAGTAAGTTTTACAAATTAGAGTTGATGCAATTTGCTTACGCCATTCTACTTATTGCATTTCAGTTTGAGGCCATGCTCGAAACACAAATTGGTGTGGCTTGTACTTTATTGATAGTAATGATTCCTTATTCTTTATCAACCCGACAGAAAAAAATTACGGCTTAAGCATGTAACTTATTTTTACCCTTGCGGTGACAGAATTGATATCCAATTTTGATTGAGCTTCTTTACCAATTGATAAAATAAAGTTCTTATATTTAGTGGTATCTAGTGTGCCACTAACTCTTACCAAACATTGCTTGTTGTTATCAAGGTTAATTACTTTTATGATGGTACCAACGGGTGCATCAGCATGTAAAACTTGCATGGTTTCATCAATAAATGCAATGCCTGTTTGTTCTACTAAATCTGCCGTGGCCAATTGCGGCTGCTGATTATTTTGAGGTAATTGCGCCTCTGGGCCATTTAACTTATAATATGGCTTTGAAGTGGCCGACTCATCCACAATTAATATTTGACCAACCACAATTTTATTTGATTTTAGGTTGTTCCATTTATTGATTTGGGCAGCTGTAATCTTATATTTTTTTGCAATGGAGTTCACATTATCGCCTTGAACTACCTGATGTGTGTATACTTTTTGGACCTCTGTAGATTGCGCATTGGCATGTGCTTCGTCAACTTTGCTGGAATCATTTCCTGCTATCTCGATTGCTGTTTTTGTTAACTCTACGACCAACGGAATTCTTATTATCTGATTCTTAACAACCTTATTATTTTTGATTTCGTTATGTTTGTTAACCTCAGAAACAGTTGTTTTGTAGCGCTTAACAATAGTATTTAGATTGTCTGATTTATCAACTTTATGGATGATAAACTTTTGCCCTTTGATTGTCTCAACCCTAAGTGAATCCATTGGTTTTGCGAACACAAAACCAAAACAACATAATACAGCTATGATAAACGCTAATATTCTCATTTTACTTTCTGATTAACTAAGGTAGAAAAAGCCATGGGTTTTGCATTAAATAGTTTTTTGGTTGCGGCCCAAGTGGTTTCAAATAACTTTGAATGACGATAATTTTCCAAATCAGTTTCGGCTTGCCATAAACTGTAAGTATAAAACACATTGCTATGATTGGCATCTTGCAAAAGTGTTAATCCCCGGCAACCGGGGAAATTTGCAATTTGATTTTTACTATTTTCAAAAACTGTAAAAAATTCCTCCACTTTGTCCGGTTCAAAAGATAACCTTACTATTCTATTAATCATCCTTTCTGTCTATTATAATTTGATCACCTAATTTTAGTCCAAGTAATGTTCTGCCTTCGCCTTTATTAATGGCAATTTCGAGCCAACCTACATCGTTAAAAACAGCCACACCATTACCAGGTGAAACACTGGCGTAATTAACTTCTATTCTGTCCAAACTATCTTTTCTGCGGTAAAATATCTCGTACTTACTCTCTCCCACCCAATTATAAAATGTTTGTCTATTTAAATTGGTTACGGCATTATCATATCCATCAACATGAACAATAGATGCACGAATTTGTGACTCGGTAATTACCGGCTTTAAACTATCAAACTCAATTCTAGGCAAAGTGGGTTCAGCAAAAGTGAGTATATCTATTCCACCTAAAATATTGGCCGCAATTTTAGTAAAGACATTTTTTTCGGGTGATAAATCATTCACATCAAACCAGCTTGCATTTACCTTATAAACTTTATCCCAACTATCATTAAGCATAGATAAAAAACCATTATCAGCACTAACTACCCATTGGTTTCCAAGTTTACCAATAACAATATCTGTGTATAGCATAAGATTTGAATCTATGGCAATAATATGAACCGTTTCTGACTTAAAGTCGTTTATGCAACTTTGTAAAAGAAACGCTGCCTGCAGCAAATCATAAGGAGGCAGATTATGCGATACATCAATAATGGTGACGTTTGGAATCAAATCTAATATGCGTGCTTTCAAAGAAGCAGCATAATATGTATTTGCGCCATAATCACTTGTTAATGTTACTACCTTCACTTTTTGTTGTTGGGTTTAAAGTTCTGCAATTTGGTAAAAAACTTGAATAGTTGGTTTTTTTACCGCAGTTGAAACATATATTTGTTATGCAAAGTTATTAAGGTAATAGCAGTATACACAATATAAATATCACAAGGTTTGATTCAGAAAGAAATAATAATAGAAGGTACTGAACCCAACAATGTTTTGGGGGTAAACAATAAAAACTTAAAAGTATTACAACATCACTTCTCTAAACTTAAAGTTATATCGCGAGGTAACAGCTTGTTTGTTAATGGTGAAATAAGAGAAATAGAGCGTTTTGAAAATAGCTTGGCAGCATTAATAAAACTAAGCAACAAACAAGGCATGCTTGACATGAACATGATGGAAAGCATTTTAGGAAAAATTGATGTTGCCGATATTGAACCCGAACTTAAAGCCAAAGATGATGATGTAATTTTATACGGAAATGGCGGGAAAGTAATTAGGGCAAAAACTCCGAATCAAAAAAGAATGGTGGAGTTGATGAAGGATAATGATATTTTATTTGCTATTGGCCCTGCCGGAACAGGTAAAACCTACACGGCTGTTGCATTGGCTGTTAAAGCCTTAAAGAACAAAGAAATTAAACGTATTATTTTGGCTCGCCCGGCAGTAGAGGCCGGAGAAAACTTAGGTTTTTTACCAGGTGATTTGAAAGAAAAAATTGATCCATATTTACGTCCGTTGTATGATGCATTGGATGACATGATACCGGCCGAAAAACTTAAATTTCACATCGAAAATAGGGTGATTGAAATTGCACCTATGGCTTTTATGCGCGGCCGTACGTTAGACAATGCCTATGTTATTTTGGATGAAGCACAGAACGCCACCGACCTTCAGTTAAAAATGTTTTTAACCCGCATGGGACCAAACGCCAAGTTTATTGTAACCGGTGATTTATCGCAGATTGATTTGCCGAAAAAATCTCACTCGGGATTGTTAAAAGCTGTGAATATATTAGAGGGCATCAAAGGAATTCATTTTGCCTACTTAACTTTCGAGGATGTGGTACGCCACCGTTTGGTTAAAGACATTATTAAAGCCTACGATAAAGAACAAAAAAATACCGATTAATTAATTGTTGCTTAAATTCGCCCACTCAACTTAACACAATGGAAAACGCAATTGTATCTACCAACTACTTTTTTAAACATCAGAAAAGCTTTTACCGCGGTAAAGTAAGAGATGTATATAACATTAACGATGAGCTATTGGTAATGGTAGCCTGCGACAGAATTAGTGCATTTGATGTGGTGCTTAAACGCCCTATTCCATATAAAGGACAAGTGCTTAATCAAATTGCATCGCACTTTTTAGACATGGCATCTGCCTTAGTACCAACTTGGAAAATAGCAAGCCCTGACGCCAATGTAACCGTAGGTAAAATGTGCGAACCGTTTAAAGTAGAGATGGTTATTCGTGGATACTTAGCCGGACATGCATGGCGCGAATACAAAGCAGGAAAACGCCAAGTTTGTGGTGTGGCATTACCGGAAGGATTAAGGGAAAACGATAGATTACCAGCCCCTATCATCACTCCAACTATTAAAGCCAGCGAAGGGCATGATGAAGACATAAGCCGCGAGGATATTTTAAAAACCGGATTAGTTAGTGAAGCAGATTACGTGGTACTTGAAGATTATACCCGCAAATTATATGCAATGGGAACCGAGGCCGCTGCCAAACAAAACCTAATTTTGGTTGATACCAAATATGAGTTTGGTAAAAAAGGTGGTGTTATTATGTTGATTGATGAAATACATACACCTGATTCATCGCGTTATTTTTATAAAGATACTTACGAAGCTATTCAAGCCAAAGACCAACAGCAACGCCAATTATCAAAAGAGTTTGTGCGCCAATGGTTAATTGAACATGGTTTTCAAGGATTAGAAGGCCAAACACAGCCTGATATGAGTGATGATTTTATTGAAACAGTTACGAACCGTTACATAGAATTATACGAACACATTACAGGTATGAAGTTTGAAAAAGCCGATTACAGTGGTGTTGAAAAACGAATTGAAAACAACGTTAATAATTATTTGACCAACGTTAGTCAGTAATTTTAAAGATGGGTATTAAATTATCGGTAGTTATAATTACCTACAACGAGGAGCGTAACATTGAACGTTGTTTACAGTCTGTGGTAGATATTGCCGATGAAATTGTTGTAGTTGATTCTTACTCGAAAGATAAAACTAAAGAAATTTGCTTTAAATACGGAGTTAAGTTTGTTGAGCACAAATTTGATGGACACATAGAACAAAAGAATTGGGCCATTACGCAGTCTAGTTATCCGCACATATTATCGCTAGATGCCGATGAAGCACTTGATGAAAAATTAAAACAAAACATAAAGGCTATTAAACAAAATTGGGAATACGATGGCTATGAAATGAATCGTTTAACCAATTATTGTGGCACTTGGATCAAGCATTGTGGTTGGTATCCTGATAGAAAGTTACGTTTGTGGGATTCGCGTAAAGGACAATGGACAGGGACCAATCCTCATGATAAATACGAAATGTTTGAAGGTTGCAAAACCAAACACATAAGTGGAGATATTTTACATTATAGTTATTACACTATTACCGATCATTACAAACAAGTTGAATATTTTACCACGATACTTGCCAATGCGCAGCATAAACAAGGTAAGAAAGCAAACTTGTTGGTGCTGTATTTAAGTCCGGTTGTTAAATTTTTTAGGGATTACATTTTAAAATTAGGAATTCTAGATGGCAAGGCTGGTTTTACCATTAGCCGTATTTCAGCCTACGCAACATTTTTAAAATACAAAAAGTTACGTGCCTTAAATTTAAATACTAAACAGGCATGATGAACCTAAACAACAAAACCGTTTTAATTAGCAGGATTGATAGCATTGGTGATGTAGTACTTACTTTGCCATTGTGTGTCTGGATTAAAGAAAATTTCCCTCAGTGTAAAATTATATTTCTAGGCAACACTTATACCAAGCCTGTTATATCTTGTTTACCGCAAGTTGATGAAATTATTGAATGGAAATCTCTTCAAACATTTCCATTACAAGAGCAAGTTGCTTTAATAAAAAAACATGGTATTGATGTTTGCTTGCATGTTTTTCCTAAAAAAGAAATTGCACAACTGGTAAAACATGCCGGTATTGCTACTCGCGTTGGGACTTCTCACCGATTATTTCACTGGTTTACCTGCAATAAACTGCTAAACTTTAGCCGTAAAAAATCACCACTTCACGAATCGCAGTTAAACTTTATGCTGCTAAAGCCTTTTGGGTTAATATCAATACCAAACCTTGATGAAATTGCAATTATGATGCAACATTTTAAGGCACCGAATATTGATTTACCTGAAGATTTGAAAATAACCTTGCAGGATGATAAACCCAAAGTAATACTTCATACCAAATCGCAAGGAAGTGCAGTTGAATGGCCAATAGAAAAATATACCATATTGGCTAATCTACTTCTGGAAAAAGGTTATCAGGTTTATTACACAGGAACAGAAGAAGAAGGTAAATTAATTCGTGCCCACATTCCAAATCATCCAAGCTGTTTTGACACAACTGGTAAAATGAGTTTATATCAGTTGATACACTTCATCTCAAAATGCCAAACATTGGTGGCTTGCAGTACAGGCCCAATGCATTTATCCGGCATATTAGGATTAAAAACAATTGGTTTGTTTTCGCCTAACAGACCAATACACCCGGGAAGATGGAGTGCATTAGGGAAAAAAGTTACTAATTTGGTGAGCCCTAACCTTCAACCCAAAACTATTGCAGCCATTGAGGTTGATGATGTTTTGGCGGCTATTATAAAAGCATAAAAAAACAGCCCCTAAAAAATTCGGGGCTGTTTTTATTTATAATTAATTTGTTAATCTTAGTTTACCACCCAAGTTTCACGTCCGGCTAACAATTTGTCTAAATCGCCAGCACCGTAACTTTCTTTTGCGTGCTCAATTTGGTTGTTAAATAACTCGTCAAAAGTTGCTTTGTTATTGTTTACATAAAACACACCAAACGGACGAGGGAAATGTCCTTCAACCGAAGGGTCATCATAAAAACGAGACAAAATAGTTGCTTTAACCAAATCAGTTTCATCGTGAATCCACAAATCATTTTCTGATACATCAGCAACATTTACAATTACCGGTTTAAAACCATCAAGCTTAATACCTTTTTCGTTTTCGGCACCAAAAATTAATGGCTTGCCGTGTTCCATCATTAAGGTTTCTTGCTTCTTGGTTCCTTTTTCGGTAAACACTTCAAAAGCACCATCGTTAAACACATTACAATTTTGGTAAATCTCTACCAATGAGGTTCCTTTATGTTCGTAACCTCTTTTTATAATGGCTTGTTGATGCTTTGGATCGCGGTCTAAAGTACGTGCCACAAATGTTGCATCGGCACCTAAACACAATGCTATTGGATTAAACGGATAATCAACCGAACCCATTGGTGTTGATTTGGTAACTTTACCTTGCTCTGATGTTGGTGAATATTGACCTTTTGTTAAACCATAAATTTGGTTGTTAAACAATAACACATTTAAATCAGGATTTCTACGCAACATGTGTATAAAGTGATTACCACCAATACTCATCGAGTCGCCATCGCCCGTAATTACCCAAACTGATAAATCGGGGCGCGTAGCTTTTAAGCCGGTTGCAATTGCAGTTGCACGTCCATGTATAGAGTGCATACCAAACGTATCCATGTAATAAGGGAAACGTGAAGAGCAACCAATACCTGATATAAAAACAAACTCCTCTTTGGGTCTGCCCAAATCTGGCAGCACCGTTTGAACTTGTTTTAAAATACTATAATCACCACATCCGGGGCACCAGCGCACTTCTTGGTCTGATGCAAAATCCTTTGATGTTAGTTTTGTTGCAGTTTCTGCTGTCATTATATTTTCTTTTAAACTCGAATTACTTCGATAAAATTTCTTTCATTTTAGCTACCACTTCGCTGGCCATAAATGGCTGACCTTGTATTTTGTTGTATGCAATGGCATCAACAAAATATTTATCGCGGATAATTTTAACCAACTGACCGTTGTTTAATTCAGGTATCACTACTTTTTTAAACTTACTCATCAATTCGCCTAAGTTTTTAGGGAAAGGACTTAAGTATTGCACATGTGCATGCGATACTTTGTGGCCTTCGGCAATTAATTGTGCTGTTGCAGTTTTTAAAGCACCGTAGGTTCCACCCCAACCTAAAATTAATAAGTCGCCACTTTCTGCACCATTATCAATGGTTTGTTCCGGAACATAGTTAGCTACCAAATCAACTTTTTCTTGACGAAGTTTCACCATTAATTCGTGGTTTTCCGGATCATAAGAAATATTACCTGTGATGTTTTGTTTCTCTAAACCACCAATACGGTGTTCAAGTCCTTTTGTACCGGGCACTGCCCAAGGGCGAGATAATTTTTCATCACGCAAGTATGGCATAAACTTATCATCACTTGCTTGGCGTTCGCCTGCAAACTCAACATGTATGGGTTGCAGTTGGTCAGCAGTTGGGAATCTCCATGGCTCGGCACCATTAGCAATGTAACCATCACTTAAAAAGAATACCGGAATCATGTGATCTAACGCAATTCGGCAAGCCTCGTAAGCCATGTTAAAACAATCGGCCGGAGATTTTGCAGCGACAATTACCACAGGGCACTCCCCGTTTCTACCGTAATACGATTGCAACAAATCGGCTTGTTCTGTTTTGGTTGGTAAACCTGTACTTGGTCCGGCACGCTGCACGTTAACAACCACTAACGGTAACTCCAACATAGTAGCCAATCCAATAGCTTCTGTTTTTAAAGCAATACCAGGACCTGATGAGCCGGTGATAGCTAAATGTCCGCCAAAAGCCGCACCAATTGCAGAGCAAATACCTGCAATTTCATCCTCGGCCTGAAAGGTTTTTATGTTAAAGTTTTTGTATTTAGATAACTCATGCAATACGTCTGAAGCCGGAGTAATTGGGTAAGTTCCGTAAAACAACGGTAAAGTTGATTTAACCGAAGCCGAAATCAACCCTAATGCAGTTGCTTGGTTACCCATGATGCTGCGGTAAATACCCGGCTCCATTTTAGCAGGAGCAACATTGTATCGTTGCGCAAACATTTCGGTGGTTTCACCATAGCTCCAACCGGCTTGAAGCACTTTCACATTTGCTTCAGCAATTGCAGGATTTTTCTTGAATTTACTATTTATAAACTCAATGGTATTTTCAATCGGGCGATGGTACATCCAATACAATAAACCTAACACAAACATGTTTTTGCAACGGTCTATTTCTTTGGTACCAAGTCCACTATCGGCAAGTGCTGCACGTGTTATTTTGGTAATGTCAATTTCTTTGACATCATACCCTGCTAAACTTCCATCTTTCAATGGATTTTGCTCTTCGGGCACATTAGCCAAACGTAAATTTTTAGCATCAAAACCATCGGTATTGGCAATAATAACACCACCTTTTTTTAATCCTTTTAGGTTTGATTTTAAGGCAGCAACGTTCATGGCCACCAACACATCACTTTGATCGCCCGGAGTATGAATACGTGTTGAACCAAAATGTATTTGATATCCGGACACACCCGCAATGGTTCCGATCGGGGCACGAATTTCGGCCGGAAAATCTGGGAAAGTTGCTAAATCATTTCCAAATAATGCAGCGGCATTGGTAAATTGGGTACCTGTTAATTGCATCCCATCACCAGAGTCGCCTGCAAAACGTATAACTACCGACTCTAAAGTCGTTTCTACTGTACTCATTAATATGTAATAAAAGTGGCTTCGAAATTAATATTAAACACGCAAAAAACTAATATGTGTTAGGATAAATAAAGTCACATTGCATTCAATTTTTAACTATTGATTTTCAATGCACTACAACTTTAACAGGATTTTTGTCATATTTCGTATTGCATGTAATTGATTTCAAATGGATATTTATGATATGAAAACAACCCCTGAACATATTCAGCACACCCAAAACTTATACCATCAAGGTTTAAAAATTGCTCAAATAGAGCAAGAGCTTAGTAAGTTGGGTTTAGATGGCGAGCATCTTGAGTTGCTTCTTAAGTATGTTAAAGATTTACGCCACAAAAAGCAGCGTATAACAGGTTTTAAATGTATTGCATTTGGTGCTATGTTGTGTTTAGCAGGTTGTTTACTTACTTTTTTTCATGATTATTCAGCCATTTATGCCGGATTAACTTTGTATGGCATGACGATATCGGGCACTTGCCTGGTGCTTGCCGGATTGGCCTTAGTATTAGGAATATAATTTTTTACATCAATAATACAACATTGCTAGTATAGGATATATTTGCAACATGAGCAGTGTTCGTATATTTGTTACAGGTGGCACATTCGATAAAGAATACAACGAATTAAACGGCCAACTTTTTTTTAAGGATACACACATTCAAGAAATACTGAAACTTGGCAGGTGTAAGGTTGATTTGAGCGTGAGGACACTTATGTTGATTGATAGCCTTGAAATGACTGATACCGATAGAAGCATCATTGTGGAAAGTTGTAAACGTGCCGAAGAAGAACGCATTGTAATTACACATGGTACTGATACCATGACCACCACCGCAAAGGTATTGGCCGAAAATATTACTGATAAAACCATCGTTATTACTGGAGCTATGATTCCATATAAATTTGGATCAAGCGATGGATTGTTTAACTTGGGTAGTGCATTGGCTTTCGCACAAACATTGCCTCATGGTGTTTATGTGGCCATGAATGGAAGATATTTTAATTGGAACAATGTGAAGAAAAACCGACAAACAGGTTTCTTCGAAGAAATTTAATAAACAGCCCCAAGTTATATGAAACAAATTATAGCCACTGTTTTAATCGTCTTCTTTATTACAACAACAGCGTGTAAAAAAGAACCCGAACATTACATCAGGTTTAAAAACGAATACTTTGAAAAATTAAACGTTGTTAAATTAGATGAAGTAAGTTTTGGGCCAATAGAACATGGCGTAACAACAGATTATAAATTTGTTTACTCAGGAACTTTTCCAATTACCATTGAGACTAAAAGTGGATTAAAAGGACAAGGAACCGTAACTTTAAAAGATGGCGCACCAGGTAGAAATAACTGGTTAGTTACAGTAAACAGCAAAGGACAAGTTAGTAGTGTTGCCGAGTAACACTATACAATAAAATAAAAAATGAAAACAGCACTTATAACAGGTATTACCGGACAAGATGGAGCATATTTAGCCGAGTTTTTATTAAATAAAGGCTACATGGTGCATGGCATTAAACGCAGAAGTTCGTTGTTTAATACCGATAGAATAGATCACTTGTATCAAGACCCTCACGAAAAACAATTGAGGTTAAAGTTGCATTATGGTGATTTAACAGACTCAACTAACTTAATACGCATTATACAAGAAACTCAACCTGATGAAATATACAACTTGGCTGCAATGAGCCATGTGCAGGTTAGTTTTGAAGAACCTGAATATACCGCTAATGCAGATGGAATTGGCACCTTGCGTATTTTAGAAGCTTTACGAATTTGTGGCTTAACTCAAAAAACAAAAGTATACCAAGCTTCAACATCAGAGTTATATGGTTTGGTGCAAGCTGTACCGCAAAGCGAAACCACTCCATTTTATCCGCGCTCGCCTTATGCGGTAGCTAAAATGTATGCCTATTGGATTACGGTGAACTACCGCGAAGCCTACGGTATGTACGCTTGCAACGGTATTTTATTTAACCATGAAAGCCCTATACGTGGCGAAACTTTTGTTACCCGTAAAATTACACGTGCTGCTGCTAAAATTGTATTAGGCATGCAAGACAAACTCTTTTTGGGCAACTTAAACGCACAACGCGATTGGGGTCATGCTAAAGATTATGTAGAAGCCATGTACTTAATTTTACAGCAAGAAAAACCAGAAGATTACGTAATAGCAACTGGTGTAACCACAGCCGTACGAGAGTTTGTTAAAATGAGCTTTGAAGATGTAGGAATTAAACTTGCATTTAAAGGCGAAAACGAAAACGAAATTGGATACGTAGAAGCAATTGATGAAGCACGTTTAAAAGAGTTGGAAATTACTTCATGTAACTTAACAGTTGGACAAGAAATTGTAGCTGTAGATCCACGTTACTTCCGCCCTACCGAGGTTGATTTATTAATTGGTGACCCTACAAAAGCACAAACCAAATTGGGTTGGAAGCCCAAATACGATTTAACTGCATTGGTAAAAGACATGATGAAGGGTGATTTAAAACTAATGAAGAAAGAGAAGTATTTAAAAGATTCTGGCTTTAAAACGCTTAATTATTTCGAATAAGTTTTGGGTTGAAACCAAATGGAAAAACACGAAAAAATATACATTGCCGGGCACCGCGGTATGGTGGGGTCGGCCATGCATAGAAAATTATTGGCAGAAGGTTTTAATAACATTGTTGTAAGAACAAGTGCCGAGCTGGATTTAACCAACCAAGAAGCCGTAGCCAATTTTTTTGCGCAAGAAAAACCTGATTATGTTTTTTTAGCCGCTGCGAAAGTTGGTGGTATTGTCGCTAACAATACTTATCGTGCCGATTTTATTTATCAAAATTTGATGATTGAATCGAACATCATTCATCAGGCATATATAAACAACGTAAAGAAATTAATGTTCTTTGGTTCATCATGCATCTACCCAAAACTTGCACCGCAACCACTTAAAGAAGACTATTTGCTTACCGGAGTGTTAGAATATACCAATGAACCTTACGCCATTGCAAAAATTGCAGGTATTAAGTTGTGCGAAAGTTACCGCGACCAGTACGGATGTAATTTTATATCGGTAATGCCAACCAACTTATATGGTTATGGCGATAACTATCATCCAAATAACTCGCATGTATTACCGGCATTAATATGTAGGTTACATGAGGCCAAAGAAAACAACGCTCCGTTTATTGAGGCTTGGGGAACCGGCAAACCATTAAGAGAGTTTTTATTTGTTGATGATTTGGCTGATGCATGTTATTTGTTGATGAAGGATTACAACGAAAAACAGTTTGTTAATGTTGGATATGGTGAAGACATCTCCATAAAAGATTTAATTGAGGTTATTAAAAAGGTAATTGGATATAAGGGTGAGATTAAGTTTGATACTACCAAACCCGATGGAACACCAAGAAAATTGATGGATGCTACCAAACTTAGAAACATGGGGTGGAACCCAAAAATTAGCTTAGAAGAAGGTATAAGACTGGCCTACAACGACTTTCTAAACGGAAAATATCGTTCTGTTTAGTACAATAGAAAAAATGTCGCATTCGAAGCAGTTTTTCTTAAAAAATCTTAAAACAACGCGTTACTCGTTTTTTTAATCTTGTATTAATCATTAGTTATCCACCACTCGTCATTACATTTACCTCATTATCAATATTATTTTTAAAATTTGCATCAACAAAGGGTTACTACTATGAAAACAGGTAGAATTTTAGTTGTAGCAATAGTTGTGGGTTGGGTGGCAGCAATGGCCGTAATTGGTTATAATATGATGAACGAAGATCAACAAACTAGTGCCAAAAGTGTGAACGTGTCGGGTAAATAGTTAGCCAGACACGGATAAAAAAGGTTGTAACGGGGTTGCGACCTTTTTTTATGCCTTAAAGTTAGGCATCTTCTAAACTTGCATAGTTACGTGCAAACCTCACCACGCGCTCGTCAATAATAATATCTTTTTGTTTGATGGGTTCTCGCAAAACCATACCTTCTAAAGTGCGGCAACGACTCAACGCCACATATAACTGACCATGGGCAAATGTACCACCACTTAATTCCAATATTACTTTATCAAAAGTTAAACCTTGACTTTTATGTATGGTTATAGCCCAAGCTAATTTTATAGGGTATTGTTTAAATGTACCTACCACCTCACTTTTAACCCTTCGGTTAACGGCATCCCAATAATACCTTTTATTCTCCCAGGTTTCTCGGCTTACTTCTTCTATGTTGCCGTTGGGTAATATCACCTCAATTTTATCTTCAGCCAAAGAATAAATTTTACCAATGGTACCGTTTACCCACTTGCCATCCAAATTATTTTTAATGAATATCACCTGAGCTCCAACTTTAAAAACCAAGGTGCTCTCGGTTGGTAATTGTTTGGTATTAAATTCTCCATCAATTTCGCCACGATAAGTAAACTCGGGTTCTTTAATTTTAACCAACTCAAACTCGTTTATACCGGCAGCTACATTATTTCGTGTTGATAACGTAACATAGGTATCATCAGCAGTAGGAATAAATTTCCTATCAACACGTTTATTGAGTTGAGCCAACTCTACTTCATCAGCCCTATTCAACCTAATTACATCTAAAATATGAATAAAATCCGGATCAGACTGGCGGTATATTTTACGTAACTCAATACAATGCATGTGTATTTCGCGGAATACACGTGCATCAAAAAAGTAATGGCTATTGTAATATTCATTAAACAAATAACGCTCTACTTCATTGTTTTGTACCACCGGTTCTAACTGAAACAAGTCGCCAAAAAATATCATTTGTTTGCCACCAAATGGTTTATCGGGATACTCGCTATTTAGCCGTAATGTTTGATCAATGGCATCAATAATATCTGCACGCAACATCGATACTTCATCAATAATAAAAACATCAGTTTTGTTAATGATTTTAAATTTTTCAGAATTACGAGGGAAACGTTGAATTTCATCATCGTCTTCTACAATTGGCCTGAATGGTAATCTAAAAAAAGAATGAATAGTTACACCACCAACATTTATGGCAGCTATGCCTGTTGGCGCAAGCACCACACATGTTTTTCTGGTGTTGGCCACAAAATGTCGAAGTAAAGTGGACTTACCCGTGCCTGCTTTTCCGGTAATAAACAAACACTCATCGGTGTATTCTAATGCATCAAACGCAAGTTTAAAATGCGAATTAGATTCGTCAAATGGAGTGTTGTTTAAGTTTGTTGATGGGTCGTGCATGCGTTGTGCGAAGATGAAAAATCAACCCACAACAAACCAAAATAGTTTTTAACAAAAAGTAATTATTAGTGCGATGTTTTATTAGTAGGTTTTGCCACAGATTACTCAGAGTAAAATAAAGTTTGACAGAGGTTTTCTTTTTAACCGCAGAGTTTCGCAGAGGTTTTCGCAGACCATCTGTGCAGCTCGAAGCGTCTGTCGGTTTTTAGAGAGCAAAGTCAACCGCTTCTGAGGTAAAGGAGTTTGCTTCGCAAAGTATAATTACATGAGTATATTCTTAGTTGTAAAAAATTGCGAGTGGGTTTGCCACAGATTACTTAGAGTTGTTAGCCGTATATTTTTCTATCACTAATAACAATTACTTCTAAAAGCAAAAGAGGCTGCTTCAATGAAGAAACAGCCTCTTTGGTGTATGTTTAAATTTCGATACCGAAAAGTAAATATTAGTATCTGTACATTTCAGCTTTAAAAGGACCTTCAACCGTTACGCCAATGTATTCAGCTTGATCCGGACGAAGTTTAGTCAGTTTAGCACCGATATGATCTAAGTGTAAAGCAGCAACTTTCTCATCTAAGTGTTTTGGTAACACATAAACTTTATTCTCGTATCTGTCGCTGTGGTTCCACAATTCAATTTGAGCTAAAGTTTGGTTAGAGAAAGAGTTACTCATTACAAACGATGGGTGACCCATTGCACAACCTAAGTTTACCAAACGACCTTCGGCCAAGATGATAATTTCTTTGCCATCTACGTTGTAAATATCAACTTGTGGTTTGATGGTGTTTTTGGTTGAACCGTAGTTTTTGTTTAACCAAGCCATGTCAATTTCGTTATCGAAGTGACCAATGTTACAAACGATAGCTTTATCGCGCATAGCTTTAAAGTGATGATCAGTAATGATGTTTACGTTACCTGTTGCTGTAACAAAAATGTTAGCACGTGTGCAAGCATCTTCCATAGTAACTACTTCAAAACCGTCCATTGCTGCTTGTAATGCACAAATTGGGTCAATTTCAGTAACCAATACGCGTGCACCAGCACCACGTAAAGATTCTGCTGAACCTTTCCCTACATCACCGTAACCGGCAACTACAGCAACTTTACCAGCCATCATAATATCAGTTGCTCTACGAATAGCATCAACTAATGATTCTTTACAGCCGTATTTGTTATCAAATTTAGATTTAGTAACTGAATCGTTAACGTTGATAGCCGGCATAACTAAAGTACCTTTTTTCATGCGCTCGTATAAACGATGAACACCTGTTGTAGTTTCTTCAGATAAACCTTTGATATCTTTAGTTAACTCAGGGTAACGATCAAAAACCATGTTGGTTAAATCACCACCGTCATCTAAAATCATGTTTAATGCTTTACCGCCTTCAAAAGCAAATAAAGTTTGTTCGATACACCAGTCAAACTCTTCTTCGTTCTGACCTTTCCATGCGTAAACAGGAATACCTGCAGCAGCAATTGCAGCAGCAGCATGGTCTTGAGTTGAGAAAATATTGCATGAACTCCAGGTAACTTCTGCACCTAAAGCTTTTAGTGTTTCAATTAAAACGGCAGTTTGGATGGTCATGTGTAAGCATCCGGCTACGCGTGCGCCTTTTAACGGTTGTTGTGGACCATATTCTTTTCTGATGGCCATTAAGCCCGGCATTTCTGCTTCGGCAAGTGAAATTTCTTTGCGGCCCCACTCTGCTAGTGAGATGTCTTTTACTTTGTAAGGTAAACGTGTTGTTGATTCAGACATAAATATTTAAATCTTAAAGGATTGCGAAAGTAGTATTTATAACGATATAATGAAAATTTATTTTACGTTAACAAGGGTATTTCTACCTTTGTACCTATTAATGACAATTGTGCAGGCTAAGTTGTTTTGGCTTAATGATTGAATCGTTAAATATTATTCATCAAAACATAATAAATTAATATATGCCATATCCGGAAATGTTAGTTGCGCCAATGCGCCAACAACTAGAAAATGTAGGTTTTAAAAGTTTAATGACAGCCTCTGAGGTGGAGCAAGAATTAACCGATAACTCAGGAACAAAATTATTGGTATTTAACTCGGTGTGTGGATGTGCTGCAGGTACTTGCCGCCCGGGTGTAATTAAGGCAGTTGAAACTGCTGCCAAAAAGCCAAGTAAATTATTAACTGTTTTTGCCGGACAAGAAACCGAAGCTGTTGCAAAAGCACGTGAGTTTACTGCTCCTTTCCCACCATCAAGTCCAAGTATTGCCCTATACAAAAATGGCGAATTGGTTCATTTTATTGAGCGCCACATGATTGAAGGACGCAGCGCAGAAATGATTGCAGCTAATTTAGAAGCAGCATTTAATGAGTTCTGCTAACCCTTAATTGAGCATTAACCAAAACGGCCGTTTGACAGAGTCAAACGGCCGTTTTTTATTTCTTTCTAAATACAAATAAGCATCATACCTCTAGTTTGAATTGGGTTTCTAACTAAAATAAATTATATTAACCTTTGAAATAAAAATAATGCGACTTAGATTTTTTCCTTAAATCATTTAAAGGTTAATTGAAAATCATTATTATCTCATACCCAATGAAACACATACTCACATATCTCTTTGTTGTACTCTCTATTTGTGGCCAAGCACAAAATATTGATCCTATAGATGTATACAATGATGAGAATTTTAGCGGTAATACGGCCGAGCAAAGTTTTTTTAATGCGAGCAGTGAAAGATATACGTTTGTATCATTCGGAAATGAATTGGTTATTTATAGTGCAGGAACTAAAATAGAAATTACACCACCTTTATGCGCAAATAGTCCGTGTCCAAATGAAACATCTGTACTAATCAAATACGATTCATTAAACAAATACTTATTTCACAACAAGTTTTTATTTTTCTCTAACAATACAAATGGAAGCATTCCAAATTGGCCTGGCAACACTTATCTTTTTCAAGCACAGGCTGATGCTATTGGAGATTTAACATTTGTTATTTCTGGCAATCTGGATTCGTTGGTTATTTCAGACCCAACAAAGTCAACACCTATCAAACTAAATAACCTAGCCAACAATACAATGTGCCTTATAGGCAAGTTTTCTAAAAATGGAGAACTGTTATGGGTAAATAAACTGGAAAGGTTAAATGCAAAACAATTACCTACCAACCAATTTAATTACTTGCTTAAAGCAATAACCATTACAAATCAAAATAATATTAATGTAAATTTAGATGTGTTTGATTTTGGACAAGCCGAAAAAGACACGTTAGTTTTAATAAGCCAAACAGCGATAACCGATACCTTATACCTTTATAAAAACGATTATATTATTACATTAAACACTAACGGGAACTTATTAAAATACAATAAGAGCCTCCCATTTAGTAGCAACACCACTTTTATTCAATCAACCCCATTGCAGGCAGTACATCATCAAAACAATACTTTTACCCTTTTTAGGTTTAAACTATCACAAAAAGACACACTATTAACTACCCCCAACTTAATACTTGATACTGGAGCTTATTTAATTTTAACTAAATATGATAACAACAATAATTTGATTACCGCAAGCGTAATTGGAGATGGTGAGATTGTATGCTTTGATATGTGTTTGAATGTAAACGATAACGAAATAATTCTTGGCTTATCCTATGTAATTAATGAATTTAATTTTTCGCAGGTTGCACCTTCGCCATTCATGGGCAGTTTACAAACAATAATGTTAGGCTATAATCAAAATTGCAACCTTACCTGGCATAAAAGAATTGAATCAAACTTCTTTGTTGATTTGTATACCATTGAATATTCACCACATACCAAACAAACAATATTTATAGGTATTCAAAGAAGTACAACTTTAAAACTTGATAGCATTGTATTGACAAGACCAACAACAAACCACATTCCATTTGTTGCGATCTACAATTCGCTCATGGTTTGTGTAGCTGCAAAGCACTTATTGTCGATTCCCTACAACCCAAATCATATTCGAATAAACTCGAGAAGTCGTTGGCAATTTTTAAATAATGGAGAATTATATTACATAGCACAAAGCGGAATTGGGCATCCATTTATTAATAAATATGGAGAGGCACACATTACTGGTAATTTCCTAACCAATATTGACCTTGGCTGTAAAAACCTTATAGAGCAACTCCCTCTATTTAACTATTACAGAGGTTTTGTAGTAAAAGTATTTTATGTGCCCAACACAATTGATACGGTTTCTTGTATACCTATAAAATCACCTAGTGGTAAATTTATTTATGATACAACGGGCATATATACAGATTCCATTACAACACAACATTGCGATAGTATTATAAAACTTCGCGTTACTATATTACAATCAAAATCAAGTATTGATACCGTTACTTGTAATACATCATTTATTAGCCCAAGTGGTAAGTATGTTTTAACCAGAGATACTACAATAACAGATACCATACCCAATCAATTTTTGTGCGATAGCCTTATTACTTTAAAGGTAAAATTTTTATCAAGCACAAGTAACTTTACTGTTTCCGGTTGTTATCCCCTGCCTACACCAAGCGGCAAAATAATGATGGAGACTACTGGAATTTACCACGATACAATACCAAACAGTGCCAATTGTGATAGCCTAATTACCATTAATTTTACACTTTTAAAAACAACAACTAAAGTTAAACTAAGTAGTTGTGATAGCTTGCAAGCCCCAAGCAAAAAGTTTTGGCTAAATGCTTCCGGTAATTACACCGATACCCTAACCAATCAATTTAACTGCGATAGCATTTTGGATATATCATTTACAAAATCAACATTAAAAACAACCATTTTGGGAGCAAATAGTGTTTCATGTGATACGCCTTTTATAACGCTATTTGTTAACGATGGCATTCAATTTAGATGGGAACCAGAATCATTTTTCACAGCCCCCAACTCTTCAATTACTCAAACCAAAAATATAAAAAACAACACTTGGATCAAGGTACTTGTTACTGATAGTTTAAAATGCACTTATATAGATAGTATTGAAATAAAAGCGAATTATGAAGACGGAACTTTTGAGATACCGAATGTTATAACCGTGAATGATGATGGCGTAAATGATTGTTTGTCGCTGCCAGATGTAGGTAATTTTAGTAGTGTTAAATTTACGGTATACAACAGATGGGGACAATCGATATTTGAAACAAATGATCTTAAGGCTTGCTGGGGAGAAAATTCTCAAGAAAAAAACATAAGCGAAGGAACATATTTCTACGTTTTGTCCGGGAAATCTAGTTGTGGAACAACGATTAGTAGAACAGGAACCATTACGGTTATTAAGTAAGTTTTAAACTCTTTAATTATTTCTTTCTACTATCCTTTAGCATCATTAAAAACGCAACGGTACCAAGCACCAGAAATAATATATACCAATACTTTTCTTTCAGGTAAAAGTCTATTCCTAACCAAATCATCATACCTAAAAAAATTATCGCACGTAGTATTTTACCTTGATTGATATTGAGGTTTAGCTTAGGTAAAATAATTTTCATAAACACCACAATCGCCACTACCGCCAGTAACAAATACACTAATTTTTGGTCCATTATTTTAGGTTAAGCAGTTTTACAATTTTGTTAAATATTTCGGTGTTTTCGTACATACCTGCAAACTCTTGGGCACCTGCACCATAAGCAAATACGGGCACCATTACACCGGTGTGGTCGCCTGTGGTAAACTTAGGCGTAAAACTTAATTTGTCATCACTTTCGTTTAAAGTTAATCCCCCTGTTTCGTGGTCGGCAGTAACTATTACCAACATGTCTTTATCTTTTGCTGCCATATCTAAAATGGCATTAATGGTTTCGTTAAAATCCCACAACTCGGTTTTCATGTAAGGGTAATCATTATCATGTCCGCCCCAATCTATTTGGCTGCCTTCTACCATCAACAAATAACCATTTTTGTTTTTTGATAAGTTTTGGATGGCTTGGTTTGATGCACGTTTTAAAAAATCGCCCCTGCCTTTAAGCATAGGTTTCATTTCGTCTTTTGCCAAGGTATAAATGTATTTTGATGCATTTACATCAACCAAAACAGAATCGTTAAACACCCCAAAACCTTTAGCTTTAAGTTCATCAACAAGGTTTCTGTTATCGGCACGGTTATGAATAAATTTTGCGCCTCCACCAATGGCAATATCACAATTGCCGTTTAATAAAAACGTGCTGATGCTATCGTACATTTTACGGTGTTTTACATGCGCATAAAAACTTGCCGGTGTAGCATGTTGTATACTTACTGTGGCCACCACTCCGGTTGCTAAATTTTGTTTTTTTGCAAGCTCAAACAAGGTGGGTTGAGGCACGGTATCGGCATCAACCCCAATGGCATTGTTGTATGTTTTTTTTCCAATAGAGAAAGCAGTAGCTCCGGCACCGCTGTCGGTTATGTAATGTTTGGCCGATGATGTTTTGCTTAAGCCAATAACAGGAAAACGCATAAAGGCATTTTGTCCACTGTACTGACTCATAGCTGCGCTAATTTGTGTAAGGCCCATGCCATCGCCAATTAAAAAAACTACGCGCTTTGGTTTTGAGCTATGCTGCGCAAATGAGGTTTGTGTTAAACCCATTAAACCAAATACAAATACGATTTGAAAAAAACGCTTTAAAATCATGGTTGCAAGTTATACCAATTGTATTTGTTTTTAAAGACAAATCGTGCTGGTGATATTTAATATGGGTTGCCCCAGATTACACGGATTTGTTATGAATAATTTAGTCTGTGAAATCTGTGGCGAATAAAAACAGCTAAATAGCTATGAATTCTCAACTCAGATTAAATTTAACAAGGAGTTTGCATTTTAATGCTACTATTTAAGATTATCCTTAGGATTATTTCGTAACTCAGTTATTATGGCTTGTAGTTGTAATGCAAAACTTGGTAAAATAGTTTCAACCACACCCCAAACTGCCCACAAATCAACCCCAATATAATCGTGAATTAGTTTATCTCTCATTCCTGCTATTTTCTTCCATTCAATTTCAGGGTATTTAAGCCTGATGGATTCATCCAGTTTCTTTGTAGCCTCGCCAATAATTTCCAAGTTTCGAATCACACCATCTTGTACAAGCGTGTTTTTAAGAAAATCATCCTCACTTAAATTTGCGGTGTAACGTTCAATCTTATTAATAGAATCAAGAATATGTTCGAGGTAAATAAGTGGATTCTTTTTCATCAAACTATTCTGATTAAATCCTGTTGGATGTACTCGTTTAAACTTGGATTCACCGATTTTAGTGTTACCAAATCAACCTTTATTCCCAGCAATTCTGTTAACTCTTGTTCTAAGCCAATCAATTCAATTAAGTTGACGCTATCATTAAAATCAACTAAAATATCCAAATCACTTTCGCGCTGTTGTTCGTTTCGGGCATATGAACCGAAAATCCCAACCAACTTCGGGTTAAATTTACTTACCACTTTTTTGATTGTATTTTTTTGCGCTGTAGTTAACATCTAACAAATATAAAACTAATTCATTAAAAGTTCTTTTCGGCTATTTTCAGCATCAGGCCAACTCAAAAAACTTCCCAGGCAATTGCCTTATTACTCCATTAAATTCTAAATCGAGTAAGGTTAACGAAAGGTTGCCGCTATCTATTTGTAAGGCAAATGCAATATCATCTATTCCTGCCTTGGTTTTGCTTCTGATAAAATTTACAATGGCCAACTCTTGGGTTGATAAGCCCAAAGGCATTTGTTGTTGTTTGGGTTGTTTTGGGGTTGATGTTTCCCAACCCATGGTAATCAACACATCATCAGGCACTGTTATAATGGACGCTTTGTTTAGTTTGATGAGGGCATTGCAGCCATAAGAGTTATCATCGCTAACCCTTCCAGGCACAGCCATAATTTCTTTGTTGTAACTGTTAGCAATTTCTGCAGTTATCATTGCTCCACCTTTAACTCCGGTTTCCACCACAACCAATACATCACATAATCCGGCAACAATTCTGTTTCGTTTCGGGAAATTTTCTCTATCGGGTATTGTGCCGCTAGTAAACTCGGTTAATAAGCCACCGTGTTCCAACATTTGTTTGGCAATGGTTTTATGCTGACTAGGATAAATTCTATCCAACCCATGTGCCATTACCCCAACAGTTGACAAGCTACTTTTAACTGCACTACGGTGAGCAGCTACATCAATACCCAATGCCAAACCGCTTATTATTAGCGCACCGGTTGGTTTTAGGGTTTCAACCAATTCTTCAGTAAACGCTTTACCATAGTCTGTGGCCTTGCGTGTGCCCACAATACCCACAATTTTATCGACATCTAAATTGGCGTTGCCTAAAGCGTAAAGCATTACCGGAGCATCGGTTAAATTTTTAAGGCGTTGCGGATAATCCTTATCCAAATAAAACATGGTTTTAATGCCATGCTTTTCTATAAATTTAACTTCGGCTTCGGCAGGTTTAAAATTATCAAACTTGTAAATACTTTCTGCAAGGGTTTCGCCAATGCCGGGTATTTGCAACAAACGCGATTTTTTCTGCTTAAAAACTTCGGCAACACCACCGCAATAACTAACTAAGTTGCGGGCTAAAACATCGCCAATTCCGGGTATTTGCGTGAGCGCAATTTGGTATACTAAATTTTCCATTTGGGGTTTAAGTGGTCATCAAAACTAAAGAAAATTAGCACGCCAAAAAGCTAATAATTTTAGCAAACTATCGTGCACAAAAAAACCCCGTTATTGCTAACGAGGTTTTGATGTATATCGTAAACCGGTGTGGTTAATAAATTATTTTTTTACTGAATCAACTACAGCTTTAAAAGTTTCAGGGTGATTCATTGCTAAATCAGCAAGAACTTTACGGTTTAAACCTAAATTGTTCTTAGCCACTAATCCCATAAACTGAGAGTATGATAAACCTTCTTGACGTACACCTGCATTGATACGGGTGATCCACAAGCTGCGGAAGTTACGTTTTTTGGTTTTTCTATCGCGGTAAGAAAATGCCAATGCACGATCAATGGTGTGCTTGGCTATAGTTAATACATTTTTACGTTTACCCCAGTAGCCTTTGGCTAACTTTAGGAGTTTTTTTCTGCGTCTGCGAGACGCTACTGAATTTACTGAACGTGGCATAATTTGTTTTTTTTGAACCTAAGCGCTCCAATTTTACTCGGAATCTTTTGTGCTCTTGTTCGGGTTAAAATTAAAATAAACCTAGGTAATTTTAAGGCTTACCTAATTGCCTTTTACTTTTTAAAAGGTAAAATTATTTACCGATTGCAAGTAAGTTTTTAACCAATCCCATGTCGGCATCGCTAACTACAACCATTTTGGTTAAGCCGCGTTTTTGCTTAGTAGTTTTTTTGGTTAAGATGTGATTTTTGAATGCCTGCGCACGTTTAATTTTACCACTAGGGGTTAATTTAAAACGCTTCTTCGCAGCACTGTTGGTTTTCATTTTAGGCATAATCCTGTTTCCCTTTTTTATTTAAAATCCAATCTACGATAATTCTATTTTCCTGGGGTTTTGCCTTTTGGAGCCATCAGTAAAAACATCTTTTTACCTTCTAGCTTTGGCAATTGCTCTACTTTACCCAACTCTGACAATTTTTGGGCAAACTGAAGCAACAAAACCTCTCCTCTTTCTTTGTAAACAATGGCACGTCCTTTAAAGAAAACGTAAGCACGCACTTTGTTACCTTCTTGCAAAAACTTCTCGGCATGTTTTAACTTAAACTCAAAATCATGCTCATCTGTATTTGGTCCGAAACGAATTTCCTTAATCTCTTGTTTGGCCGAATTGGCTTTTAACTCCTTCTTCTTTTTCTTTTGCTCGTACAAGAATTTCTTGTAATCGGCAACTTTACAAACCGGAGGTTCTGCGTTCGGAGAAATTTCAATCAAGTCTAATTCTAACTCATCAGCAATGCGCAAAGCTTCTTGTATAGAAACAATACCCGGCTCCACGTTATCGCCAACTAACCTTACTTCACGAGCACGAATATTTTCGTTTAGCTTGTGCTCTGGTTCTAACGATTTACGTCCGCGTGATATAAATCCCGGTTTTAAACCGTTGTTCGGACGTTGTCCCGGTCCTGTTGGTCTGCCGGGTGTACTTGGTGTGTTTGGTGCTGCCAAATGTTTAGTTATTTATTTTTACTTGTTCTTTAAAATAGTTTACAAATTCTTCTAGTTTCAGTTTCCCAACTTCTTCTCCTCCGTGTTTACGAACCGATACTGCTTCTTCAAGCATTTCTTGTTCGCCAACCACCAACATAAATGGGATTTTCTTCACTTCCGCATCTCTAATCTTTCTTCCCACTTTCTCATTTCTGTCATCAAGCGGGCCGCGAATATCTGCTTTATTCAGCACATTCACAACTTTTTGCGCATAGTCGTGATATTTTTCACTAATTGGCAATATTGTTACAGGCTCCGGGGTTAACCAAAGCGGGAAATTACCGGCACAATGCTCGATTAAAACTGCAACAAAACGCTCTAAAGAGCCAAATGGCGCGCGATGAATCATTACAGGGCGATGCTTTTGGTTATCGCTTCCGGTATATTCTAATTCAAAACGCTCTGGTAAATTGTAATCAACCTGAATGGTACCTAATTGCCACTTACGACCAATTGCATCTTTAACCATAAAGTCTAATTTTGGTCCGTAAAATGCTGCTTCGCCATACTCAACCACAGTATTTAAACCTTTTTCGGTAGCTGATTCGATGATAGCTTGTTCGGCCAATGCCCAATTTTCGTCAGAGCCAATGTATTTGGTTTTATTCTCTGGGTCACGTAATGAAATTTGTGCAGTGTAATCTTTAAAATCTAACGCCTTAAACACATACAATACCAAATCAATTACTTTAATAAATTCTTCTTTTACTTGATCCGGCCTGCAGAACAAATGCGCATCGTCTTGTGTAAAGCCACGCACACGGGTTAAACCATGTAATTCGCCTGCTTGTTCGTAACGGTAAACAGTTCCAAACTCGGCATAACGCACCGGTAAATCTTTGTACGATTTTGGTGATGATTTATAAATCTCACAGTGGTGCGGGCAATTCATAGGTTTTAAGAAAAACTCTTCGCCTTCGCGTGGAGTTGATATTGGCTGAAAAGAATCAGCACCATATTTTTCGTAATGACCTGAAGTGATGTATAAGTTTTTGTTACCAATATGTGGTGTTACCACAGGCAAATAACCAGCTTCAATTTGTGCCTTTTGCATAAACTGAACTAATTTTTCGCGCAGCATAGCACCTTTGGGCAACCAAAGCGGCAATCCCATACCTACTTTTTCTGAGAAGGTAAACAATTCCATTTCTTTACCCAACTTGCGGTGGTCGCGTTTCTTAGCCTCTTCAATCATAGCAAGATGTTCATCCAGCTCTGATTTTTTGGGGAAAGTAACACCGTAAATACGGGTTAACATTTTGTTCTTTTCATCACCGCGCCAATAAGCTCCGGCTACACTCATTAATTTTATTGCTTTAATAAAACCTGTGTGAGGAATATGAGGACCACGGCATAAATCAGTAAAGTTTCCTTGGCTGTAAAAAGTAATGCTTCCATCTTCTAATCCTTCCAACAACTCCAATTTATACTCATCACCTTTTTCTTTAAAATAGGCAATAGCATCAGCTTTACTTACATCTTTGCGGCTGTATGTGTTTGACTGTTTGGCCAACTCCGCCATTTTATCTTCAACGCGCTTAAAGTCTTCGCTCGAAAACTCTTTGCCACCAAAGTCTACATCATAATAAAAACCATTATCAATTGCAGGGCCAATACCAAATTTCGTTCCCGGATACAAAGCCTCAATAGCTTCAGCCATTAAATGGGCCGATGAGTGCCACATGGTTTGTTTGGCTTCTTTATCGTTCCAAGTTAACAAGGTTAGCGTTGCATCGGTGTTTATTGGGCGCGTTGCATCCCAAACCTCTCCGTTAACTTTAGCTGCTAAAACATTTCGGGCCAAGCCTTCGCTAATTGATTTGGCCACATCTAAGGCGGTTGCTCCCGCTTCATACGAACGAACGGAACCGTCAGGTAGTGTGATATTAATATTGCTCATAAAAGTAGCGCAAAGTAAGCGCTAGAAAGCGAAAAAGAAAAAATTAAAATCTGTTGTTATCAGTATTTATTATTTAATAGCAGACAAAGCTCTTTGAGCCAAATTATGTTTAGGATCAAGTTCCAATGCGTATTCGTAATTTACAATGGCATCTTCTTTATTTTTCATGGCTTCGTAACAAACGCCTCGCATGTAGTATGCATCAACCAATCCTGGCTCAATTCTTACTACCGCATTTAGGTTTACTATGGCATCGCTGTATCGACCAATTTCAACATTTATTAGTGCTGAGTTGTAATAAGCCCGGTAGTATTTTTCATCAGCTTTTAGTGCTTGTTCATACATCTTTACTGCTTTTTTAAAATCTCTGTTTTGTTGAAAAAATACACCGGCAGAGTAAGGAGGTTCGGGGCTTTTAGGCTTAAGGCGCGATGCAGTGATGTAGTAATCTAGAGCAATTTTATTCTTTAACCCTGCATACAAATTCCCTAACTGCATAACAGCGTCATAATGATTTGGGTCAACTTCGTATGTTTTCTGAAAAGTTTGAATGGCCGAAGCCGTATCACCAATTTCTTTAAAATTCATACCTTTAAAAAACAAAGCCGTTGTATTGGTTTTGTTTGATGCAAGGATAACATTGTATAAGTCCATCGATTTTTTGTGTTCTTTTACAATGTAGTATAACTCGGCCAATTTAATTTGTGCTTCTTCAAAATCAGGCTTAACAGCAATGGCTTTTTCGTAGGTATTTGCGGCATCCTGAGTTCTATTCATGGCATATAAAATGCGACCTTTTAAAAACAGATACAATGGCTGATCGGTACTTAAAGCCAACGATTGTTCAATATCTGCCAAGGCAGCATCCAACATTTTTTCTTCGTAATACACATTTGCCCTGCGGTAATACAATTCCGGATTGGTTGGGTCTTTTTCTATCTCGGCACTAATTTCTGTTACCGATTTAGAGGTAATTACTTCTTGTTTATTTTGCTCAGAAGCCTTGTTACTATTGCTATTACAAGCGCCCAACAAGGCTACTAATGCTGTGATAAAAATCAGTTTTTTCATGGTCAATTTCGGATACTTTTGTCAATTCCACTATCTTTGATAGTAAGTCACAAAAAACGCTAAATAGTTTGCAACAATTGCAATATTTTTTTGTGAAAGCATAAATAGTCATCATAAAACAACAAGAAAAAAATGCCTTTTTATCACAAACAAGGACAAATACCGGCCAAGCGCCATGTGCAGTTTAGGAAACCCGATGGTAAACTCTACTCGGAAGAATTGGTGAGTACTGAAGGCTTCAGCAGTATATACAGTTTAGTATACCATTGCCATCCGCCAACACTGGTAAAACATATTGGCGAGCCTTATGATGTTGCGCCTAAAGCTGCCATTAAAAAGAACTTACAAAACCGTAGTTTTTTAACTTTTAAAACCGAACCGGTTGACGATTATTTAGCAAGTAAGGTTTATACTTTGTTTAATAACGATGTGTATTTAGCGTCTGCTGCTCCTAAAAAAAGCATGACCGATTACTTCTACAAAAATGCAGATGCAGATGAAGTAATTTTTGTGCACGAAGGAAGTGGTGTTTTAAAAACTTTATACGGTGATATTAATTTTGAGTATGGTGATTATTTGGTAATACCGAGAGGTGTTATTTATCAAATGCATTTTAACACCGAACAAAACAGGTTGTTTATTACCGAGAGTTTCTCTCCTATTCGTCCCCCAAAACGTTACATCAATTCTTTTGGCCAGTTGCTTGAGCACTCACCTTATTGCGAGCGTGATATTAAATTGCCTGTGCTTACCAAAACACACGATGAGTTGGGCGATTTTAAAGTAATGATAAAAAAACAAGATATGATTTTCCCATACACACTTGGCTCGCATCCTTTTGATGCCATTGGTTGGGATGGATATCAATATCCTTTCGGATTTAGCATACACAACTACGAGCCAATTACGGGTCGTGTGCACATGCCACCTCCAATTCATCAAACATTTGAAGGACACAATTTCGTGATTTGCTCATTTGTTCCGCGTTTGTACGATTACCATCCAGATGCCATACCTGCTCCATATAACCACAGCAATGTAGATAGTGATGAAGTATTGTATTATGTTGATGGTGACTTTATGAGCCGCAAACATGTGGAGCGCGGTATGATTAGTTTACATCCTAAAGGCATTCCTCACGGGCCACATCCTGGTACGGTTGAAAAATCAATAGGACAAAAAGAAACACGCGAGTTGGCGGTAATGATTGATCCTTTTTATCCTTTACAAATTACAGAAGAAGCAATGAAAATGGAAGACCCCGGTTACTATAAAACGTGGGTTGAATAACACTGATTAAAATATTAAGAATAAATAATAGAATGGAAACCTTAGAAGTAACAAAACAAGAAACCATGCAAGATTTTTTGCCGCTAAACGGCACCGACTTTATTGAGCTTTGGGTAGGTAATGCAAAGCAAGCTGCACATTATTATAAAACTGCTTTTGGTTTCCAGAGTTTGGCTTATGCCGGACCAGAAACCGGTGTTAAAGACCGCGCATCATACGTTTTAATTCAAAACAAAATGCGTTTAATTTTAACATCACCATTACGCAGCGATGGCCCAATTGCAGAGCATCACCGCAAACACGGAGATGGTGTTAAATATTTAGCATTATGGGTTGATGACGCCTATGATGCTTACGAAAAAACCACAGGTAAAGGTGGTGTAGGTACTGTTAAACCAACTACTTTAACTGATAAAGATGGTGAAGTACGCATGAGTGGTATTAAAACCTATGGCGAAGTAGAACACTTGTTTATTGAGCGCAAAAACTACAATGGTGTATTTATGCCGGGTTATGAAAAATGGGAAAGCAGCTACAACCCGGAGCCAACAGGCTTATTGTATGTTGACCATTGCGTAGGTAACGTAGGATGGAACCAAATGAATCCTTGGGTGAAGTTTTACGAGGATGTAATGGGCTTTAAAAACATACTTTCGTTTGATGATAATGATATTAGTACAGAGTACTCTGCTTTAATGAGTAAGGTAATGAGCAACGGCAATGGATATGTAAAATTCCCAATTAACGAACCGGCCGAAGGAAAGAAAAAATCTCAGGTAGAAGAATACCTTGATTTTTATGAAGGAGAAGGCGTGCAACACATTGCTATTGCAACAAAAGATATTGTTACAACTGTGCGCCAATTAATGGCAAGAGGTGTTGAGTTTTTAAAAGTTCCGGATAGTTACTACAACGATTTATTTGACCGTGTAGGAACAATTGAAGAAGATATTGAGCCATTACGCGAATTAGGTATTTTGGTTGATAGAGATGATGAAGGTTACTTATTACAATTGTTTACTAAACCGGTTGAAGACAGACCAACCATGTTCTTTGAAATTATTCAACGTAAAGGAGCAAAAAGTTTTGGCAAAGGTAACTTTAAAGCTTTGTTTGAAGCCCTTGAAAGAGAGCAAGCAAACAGAGGAAACTTGTAAAACATAGCTTACTTTATTGTGTAATATTAAAAAGACCTAGAAAATACCTGCGTCTTTTTTTATTTTGTACTTACTATGGCAAGAATAACAAAAGCAAAAAGAGAAAAAATACTTCACTCAGAAAGGCGATTTTTAGAAGGACCACGATCTAGGTTCAGGGAGCTTAAATTTTTATTTAAAGTGATGTGGGAATTTATAAAAGGCTTCCAAAAATTACATTTTACAGGTCCATGCGTTACCGTATTTGGCAGTGCTCGTTTTAAAGAAGACCACCCTTATTATCAAACTACTGTTAAACTAAGTGCCGAAATTAGTAAATTAGGTTTTACCATTATTACCGGTGGAGGGCCTGGTATTATGGAAGCCGCTAACAGAGGTGCTTTTGAGGCCGGAGGACAATCCATTGGTTGTAATATTGTTTTGCCACACGAGCAAAAAGAAAATCCGTACGTGCATACTTCGGTAGAGTTTAAATACTTTTTTGTGCGCAAAACTCTTTTGGTAAAATACTCGTACGCATTTGTAATTATGCCGGGCGGTTGGGGCACCATGGATGAAATGTTTGAAGCATTAACCTTAATTCAAACGGGTAAAATACAAGAGTTTCCGGTGGTATTATTTGGTAAAGATTATTGGAAAAACTTAATTGAGTTAACCGAGGATATGATTAAAAACAAAACCGTATCTGAAACAGAAATTAAAGAGTATTTGCTCATAACCGACTCTATTGATGAAGCCGTAGCACACCTAAAAAAACATGCAATAGGTAAATTTGGTTTAAAGAAAACCAGGGTAATAAAACCTAAAAAATGGTTGGGAGAATGGTTTAACAAAGCATCATAAAACAAAAGTCGGGCTAGCCCGACTTTCCTGTTTTATCTTACTATTGTTTGTTCCCTATCGGGGCCAATAGATATCACACTCATTTTTAATCCTACTTGCTCTTCTACATATTCCATGTATGCTTTAAAGCTTGCCGGTAATTCTTCAAACTTACGTAGTCCGGTTAAGTCTTCACTCCATCCTTTAAACTCTTTAAACAATGGCTTTATTGGGGCATCGTTGAAGTTGTAAGGTATTTCGGTTACGCGTGCACCATCAATATCATATGCATCACAAACAGGCACTACATCAAACCCACTTAACACATCGCTTTTGGTACAAATTAAATCAGTTACACCGTTTAGCATAATAGCATATTTAAGTGTTGGTAAATCTAACCAACCTGTTCTGCGCGGGCGACCGGTTGTTGCACCAAACTCAAAACCTTGTTTGCGCAATTGTTCTCCGGTATCATCGTGCAACTCCGTAGGAAAAGGTCCGCTACCTACACGTGTGCAGTATGCTTTAAATATACCGTATACTTTATTTATTTTTTGGGGAGCCACTCCTAAACCACTGCACACACCACCAGTAATGGTGTTTGATGAGGTTACAAATGGGTAAGTTCCAAAATCAATATCTAACAAAGTACCTTGCGCACCTTCGGCCAATACTTTTTTGCCTTCGCTAATTAACTTGTTAATAAAATACTCAGAGCTAATGATTTTGAATTGTTTTAAAAATTCAACCGCTTCAAAAAACGCAGGCTCATGCTCGGCAAGATTGTAACTGAAGTTAAATCTATCTAACAACAACTTGTGGTTAGCTACCGCTGTTTGGTATTTCTCTTTAAAGTTTGGTGTTAAAATATCGCCAATACGTAAACCACTTCTACCAATTTTGTCTTGGTAAGTTGGGCTTATACCTCTTAAGGTAGAACCAATTTTATGTTCTCCTTTGTGTGCTTCGCTAGCAGCATCTACCAAACGGTGTGTTGGAATAATTAAATGTGCTTTTTCTGAAATGTACATGTTCTTGCGGGGATCAACTCCCGAAGCCATTACTTTCTCAATTTCTTTTTTTAATGTAATAGGGTCAATTACCACACCATTACCAATAATGTTGATGGTATGCTGATGAAAAATACCTGAAGGAATGGTATTTAAAACATGCTTTTGTCCATTAAACTCTAACGAGTGACCGGCATTTGGTCCGCCCTGAAAACGGGCAACTACATCATACTGCGGTGTTAATACGTCAACAATTTTTCCTTTTCCCTCATCACCCCACTGAAGGCCTAAAACTACATCTATCATTTTTACTTTATTATATCGTTGGGTTTAAAGCGTGTTTAAACCATAATTAAATCTGTTTTTAAGAAGCAATTTGTTTGCTGCACGTATTACATTTTCCGTTGGTAACTTTAGGATTACCAAACAAGTGTAACGAGTGTTCTGTAACTGTAAAATCAAGCAAATCGCCCATCATACTTTTTATTTGTTGAATACGCGGATCGCAAAATTCTAAGATGCGGTTGCAGTGGTTACAAATCATATGGTCGTGTTGTTTATGACCATAAGCACCTTCGTAACGGGCCAAGTTTTTACCAAATTGGTGTTTGGTAACTAAACCTGCATCAAGCAATAAATCTAAAGTATTGTATACCGTAGCACGACTAACCCTGTAGTTACGATTTTTCATGTGAACATATAAGGTTTCCACATCAAAATGCTCTTTGCTACTGTATATTTCGTCTAAGATGGCAAAACGTTCGGGGGTTTTACGCTGTTGTTTTTGCTCTAAAAAAGCGATAAACAACTTCTTAACTTCATCTTTTATGTTTTCGGTTGATTGATTTGCCTGCATACCTTGCTTCAACAATGCCGCAAAATAACACACATTTTGGCATTAATAAAATAATGTTGAATAAGTTATGCCTAACACAACCCAAAGCCGCATCAACACTGACCTGTCTTAAATCATATCTTCCCTGCTTACTTTAATAAGCGGGCTTGATGCTTTAATTTTATTCATCAACTCCTCTAACTGAGCGGTATCATAAACTTCCAATTCAATATTGCCTTCAAACATACCTGCCTTTGATGAGATATGAATGGCATGCATGTTAATTTGCAATTGCTTACTAATAATATCTGTGATGATACTAACAATACCAACGCTATCAATACCCTGTACTTTAATGTGTGTGGTAAATGCTTTTGATTTTTCAAAAATTTGGTTGGCCCACTTAGCCTTAATTACACGGTAACCATAATTACTCATTAAACTTATGGCATTTGAGCAATTGGTGCGGTGAATTTTAACGCCCTCTCCAACTGTAATAAATCCAAAAATTTCATCGCCCGGAATTGGGTTACAGCATTTACTGAAGCTGTATGGCAAGTCGCTGTCATCGCCAATAATTACGCCATCTTTCGGTATATTTTTATTGGATTCTTTTTGCGCAGCTTTTGCTTCTTTTTGTTGTTTAACCTCTTGTAAATGTGCTAATTTTTGTTGCTTTACATAATCTAATATTTCAGCAATATGTATTTTAGTTTTATCAATTTTTTCATCAGCAACTTGGGCATACAATTCTGTTACGGTAGGTAGCTTATAATAGGCTATCAAATCTTGTAATGCCTCACTGGTAAATGCAATTTTTTCTTGATTAAACTTGCGCTCCAAAATCTCTTTACCCATGGCAGCTGCGCGCATTTTTACCTGCTTAAACCAATCGCGTATTTTGCTTTTGGCTTTGGCGGTAATTACATAGTTAAGCCATTCTTCTTTAGGAGTTTGTTTGGTTGATGTTAAAATTTCTACCTGATCACCATTGGCCAATACATGATTTAATGGCACCAACTTATTATTTACTTTTCCGCCAATACAACGCTCTCCTAATTGCGAGTGCACATCAAAAGCAAAATCCAGAATAGTGGCATTTGCCGGAAGCTTGCGCAACTCTCCTTTGGGGGTAAACACAAAAATTTCATCGGCAAAAAAGTTCATTTTAAAATCGTCCAAAAAGTCTAATGCGTTTTGGTCGGTATCTTCTAAAATTTCACGCACCCTGCCCAGCCATTCTTCTAGGCCTGCATCTTGCTTGGTGTTGCTGTCTTTGTATTTCCAATGTGCAGCGTAACCCTTTTCGGCAATTTCATTCATCCTGCGGGTTCTTACCTGTACTTCAACCCATTTACCTTTTGGCCCCATTACAGTGGTATGTAAGCTTTCATAACCATTGGCCTTTGGCGAACTTACCCAATCGCGCAACCTATCAGGGTTTGGACGGTAGTTGTTGGTAACAATAGAATAAACCCTCCAGCAATCAGACTTCTCATCTTCAAATTCAGTATCAATAATTATTCTGATGGCAAACAAATCATACACTTCCTCAAATGGGATGTTTTGTTTTTTCATCTTGTTTAAAATTGAGTGTATTGATTTGGGTCGGCCTTTAATTTCATACTTAAAACCTTCCTTGTCTAAATCTTCAATAAGCGGTTCAATAAATTGTTTAATGTACCTATTACGTTGCGATTTGGTTTCTTGCAACTTATTTTTAACAAAATTGTATTTATCCGGCTCTAAGTATTTTGTAGCTAAATCTTCCAGTTCTGTTTTAATGGCATACAAACCCAAACGATGAGCTAAAGGAGCGTACACATATTGTGTTTCGCTTGCAATTTTAAGCTGAGATTTTGGACTCATTGAATCCAGCGTGCGCATGTTGTGCAGCCTATCTGCCAGCTTGATTAGAATTACACGAACATCGTCACTTAATGTTAGTAGTAACTTCTTGAAATTTTCAGCTTGTATTGATTTGTCTTGTTGCTCAAAAACACCCGAAATTTTTGTTAAACCATCAATAATGGTTGCTACCTTTTTACCGAAGTTAAGCTCAATTACTTCTAGTGTAATTTCGGTATCTTCAACCACATCATGCAACAATGCACAAATAATAGATGTGGCGCCTAAACCAATTTCTTCTCCACAAATTTGTGCTACAGCCAATGGATGAAAAATATAAGGCTCACCTGATTTCCTGCGCATGGTTTTGTGCGCATCAACCGCCATCTCAAACGCTTTACGTATCTGCTTACGGTCATTATTATCTAAACTGCGTTTACACGCTTTAATAACATTACGGTATGCTTTTACTATTTCTTTATTTTCTTTTTCAATATCAATAACTGACTGCATATACTCTCAACTCTGGTTTAAACTATTTACAAATGTAGGTATTTACCATAACTCAGCCCCTCACATATCAACACCTAAAACTTAGGTTATCATTTAAAATAATACAGCACAACCAGCCTTGCTTATGAACCTTAAAAAGAAGAATCAAAAAAAATTTGCATAAACCATTTTTCGACTTACATTTGCAGTCCTTTTTAGGCGCATGTGGCGTAATTGGTAGCCGTGCCAGACTTAGGATCTGGTGCCGAAAGGCGTGGGGGTTCGAGTCCCTCCATGCGCACAACTAGAAAACGAAAAAGACTGACCTAAAATCAGTCTTTTTTTCTTAATACACTATTTTGAATATGAACGTTACTTTCGATAAAAAAGACGCCTTAAACGGCACTATCTCCGTTAATTTAACTGGTGCTGATTACGCCAAAGAAATTGACACCAAATTAAAAGATTACCAAAAACGCGCCAACATTCCAGGTTTCCGCCCGGGTATGGCACCAAAAGGGATGATTGAAAAAATGTATGGTACAACTGTATTGCTTGAGGCTATTAACAGTGCCGCAAGCCGTGGGTTGTTTGATTACATTGAAGAAAACAAATTGAACATACTTGGTCAGCCGGTATTAACCGAAGATACCAAAGTGGATGAGTTGGTTAAAGGTAACAACTATACATTTAAATTTGATATTGGCTTAGCTCCTGATTTTACTTTAAACATCTCTAATAAAGATGTATTTACCAAGCTTAAAGTAGCTATTGACGAAAAACAAATTGACGAAGAAGTTGATCGTTTACAAAAACGTGGTGGTAACTTAATTGAGGTTGAAACAGCATCTGAAAATGATATTGTTTACACTACGATGGCTGAGTTAGATGAAAACGGTAACACTTTTGAAGGTGGCGTTTATTCTGATTCAACTCCGGTACTAATTCAATCCATTAAAAACGAAGCCATTAAAAACGAATTCTTAGGTTCAACAAAAGGAAAATCGTTTGATGTGAATGTTTTTGATTTGTTTGATAACGACCAAACTGAAATGTCGCATGCATTAAATATCAACAAACTTGCGGTTGCCGACATCAACAAAAACTTCCGTGTAACAGTAAAAGAAATTAAGAGCAACGAAAAGGCTGAATTAAACCAAGAGTTGTTTGATAAATTATATGGCGAAGGTGTTGTAAACTCGGTTGAGGAATTGCGCTCACGCATTAAAAGTGAATTGGAAAACTACTTCAGCGGACAAGCAGATCATTTGTTAGAGCACGAAATGTTAGATACGTTAGTTGCCAAACAAAACATTGAGTTACCTGATGCATTCTTAAAGCGTTGGTTAATCGATCGTCATGCTGATAAATTTACTACTGAAAATGTAGACGAAAACTATGGCAACGAGGCTAACTACCTACGCAATCATTTATTTGAAGAGAAAGTATTAAGCGAAGCCGGTGTTAAAGTTGAAGAAGCTGACATTAAAGCCGCGGCATTAAACTACACACGCAGCATGTTTGGTGCATACGGTACTGCGGGCATTAGCGATGAAATGCTTGAAGGAATTATTGAGCCTAGCATGAAAAAAGAAGACTACCGCAGCCGCATGATTAACTTGGCAGTGTCGCAAAAGGTACGTGACATTATTAAGAGCAAAGTTAAAATTGAAGAAAAAGAAGTGAGCAGCGAAGAGTTCTTTAAATTGGTTGCTGAACACAACGAAAAACACCACCACTAAGAGCATCAGTTTTTAAGACATAAAGAAAAGACGCGACAAGTTCGCGTCTTTTTTGTTTTACAACTCCTAACATTGGCAGTAATCCAATCGGTTTACCTCCAAATCAATTCTATTAACCGAAAAACTTCTTAGACAGTGTCAGTGTTAATTGTCAGTAAATTCAATTGGCACAACTCTTGAAACTTTAAATCAACTTTATATATTGCAAACAAATAACAATAATTTATGATGGACCACGGAAAAGAATTTAGAAAATATGCTGTTAAACACAAAGGCATTAGCAGTTTGGCAGTTGATGCATACTTAGAAAGTTCGGTAGAAGGAATGACACGTACGGTTATTGAAGAACGCCCAATGAACTTCCGCGAAATTGACGTGTTTTCACGTTTAATGGCCGATAGGATTATATTTTTAGGAATGCCCATTGATGATTATGTAGCCAATATCGTTCAAGCTCAGTTATTATTCTTAGATTCAATGGACGCCCGCAGAGATGTTCAAATGTACATCAACTCACCGGGAGGTAGCGTTTATGCCGGTTTAGGTATTTACGATACTATGCAATGGATTAATCCTGATGTAGCCACAATTTGTACAGGATTGGCTGCAAGTATGGGTGCTGTATTACAATGCGCAGGTGCCAAAGGCAAACGTACCGCATTGCCTCACGCGCGCATCATGATTCATCAGCCTTTAGGTGGAGCACAAGGCCAAGCAAGTGATATTGAAATTACGGCTCGCGAGATACAGAAGTTGAAGAAAGAATTGTACGATATTATTGCTGAACACAGCGGACAGCCATTTGATAAAGTACAACAAGACAGCGACCGTGATTACTGGATGACCGCGCAAGAAGCTAAAGATTACGGTATGATTGATGATGTGCTGAATAAAACCAAAAAAGAGCACAAATAGTAATTATAAACTGACTTTTAGCAAGCCAACCAATTTATAATGGTTGGCTTGTTTTTTTTACAGATATTTGCAATCCATGAGTAAGAAAAAAGAAGACATTTGTTCGTTTTGCGGACGCCCTAAAAGCCAAACACAGTACTTAATTTCTGGGCTTGATGCCTTGATTTGCGAGAATTGTATTGATCAGGCTTACCGCATTATTAATGAAGATCAAAATGCGAATCCCGGTAAAAATAACAATTTTGATTTTGCCGGCAAGTTGTATAAGCCAGCCGAAATAAAAAAACACCTCGACCAGTATGTAATTGGACAAGATGAGGCAAAGAAAGTGTTAAGTGTTGCCGTATACAACCACTTTAAACGCCTAATGCATAAGAATAAAACCAATGATGTTGAATTGGAAAAATCAAACATTTTATTGGTAGGTGAAACAGGTACCGGAAAAACATTGCTGGCTAAAACGCTTGCAAAATTATTAAACGTACCTTTCTGTATTGCCGATGCAACAGTGTTAACTGAGGCCGGTTATGTGGGTGAGGATGTAGAAAGTGTACTAACCCGTTTGTTGCAGGCCGCAAATTATGATGTAGCTGCTGCCGAGCGTGGTATTGTGTATATTGATGAGATAGACAAGATTAGCCGTAAAAGCGATAATCCAAGCATTACACGCGATGTAAGTGGCGAAGGCGTGCAACAGGCTTTATTGAAGATTTTAGAAGGCACAACAGCTAATGTTCCGCCACAAGGTGGCCGTAAGCACCCCGACCAGAAAATGATTGCCATTAACACCGAAAATATTTTATTTATATGCGGTGGTGCTTTTGAGGGCATTGATAAACAAATTGCCCGTAGAATGCAAACACAAGCCATTGGGTTTAAAAATAAAGAAGGAGTTAAGGCAGATGAAGCTAACTTCTTGCAATACATATCGGCTGCTGATTTACGCAATTTTGGTTTGATTCCTGAAATTATCGGTCGTTTGCCTGTGTTATGCCATTTAAATCCTTTGGATAGAGATACGCTTTACCGCATTTTGGTTGAACCTAAAAATGCACTCATCAAACAGTATATAAAAATGTTTGAATTGGAAGGCATTAAACTTACCATTGGTGATGATATCATTAATTTAATTGTTGATACCGCTTTTGAACTTAAACTGGGTGCTCGTGGTTTACGCAGCATTTGCGAAAACATTATGACAGATTATATGTATGATGCGCCAACCAATAAAGAAAAAGAACTTACCATATCGTTAGATGTTGCCAAGGATAAACTGGAAATGTTAAAGTTTAAAAGCACTAAGGCAGCTTAAAAATAATCAAGAAAAATTTAAAAAGTCGGTTGTGGTCATACATCCGACTTTTTTGTTTTTCCATCATTCGCAATAAAACATACACAAATCATATCACGAATTAAAACTTAACTGATACAATTGGTATAATTTGTTTTACAGTGAACTTATGCCTAAATTGTAGTACTAAATCTGATTATGAAACAACTCATTCTGTGCTTTAGTATATTATACTTGTGCAATGTTGCCGTAGCACAAAATGTAAGGCGCTTTGACGACCAAGAGTATAGAAGCGCATTAAAATTTAACCTATTAAGTCCGATAGTAGGAGCAATTTCTGTTAGCTATGAAAACAGCTTAAACAAAGATGCTTCATTTATAGCAACAGCGTCATATTTTACAGGGCAAATTGACAACACCACCGAACCTATTCGTGGTTTTGCAGCAAGCTTGGAGTATCGTTTTTATACCGGTGATGAAGCAATGAGAGGTTTATATTTGCAACCTTATGCGCGTTATCAATATTTTAAAGATATCCAAACCAAAACAGACGAACTTTCTGTACCCGGACTAGGTTTATTGGCAGGTTACCAATACATATTTGTTAAACGTATCGTATTTGATATGAACCTGGGTCCTGCATACAATTTTGGAACTTTAACATCACCACAAAACACTTACGGTAATTCTGATTTAAAACCAATGTTCAGGGGTTACTGGATGCGTGGAGGTATTAGTGTTGGATTTTTATTTTAACACATATGAAGCAGTTATTTATCATAGCATTTTTATTTACAAGCTTGTTTACAAATGCGCAACAGGCAGATATTTTACGTAAACACGCAATCAAAACAAACATACTCAGTGCGGTTTACAATACACTTAATGTTAGTTACGAAAAACTTAAACCCAATGGCAACTCGGTATTAATCGGTGCATCATACATGGACTTTGATGATTTTGGAGAGAATAATTATGATTATAGTTTTGGTAATGGTTTTACCAAGGTTGAAGGAGTATCGTTAACAAGTGAATATCGCTTACACTTTTCCGGCCAAGGTTTTGAAGGAGGTTACGTGGGTGGATTTGCCAGGGCTATGTATTACGAACGCGCAGCACAATCAGTTAATTACAATTACCAGAGTTCTCAACAACCAATGAGTACAGATATACTTCGTGAGGATTTCAAATATGTTAGCGCAGGTTTAGGTTTTGTGGTAGGCTACCAATTTGTGGTAAAAAATCGCATTACATTCGATTTTTTTGGTGGACCGGTCTATCAATATTTAATACACGAAGACAGAAAAACGCGCAATTTAAATACAGGGGCAAACGTACAATCACAAAATGAAACATTATTAGCTGAAAGTATTCCTAATAAATACATCAGAGGATACGGTTTACGTGGTGGTATAACAGTGGGTATTTTATTTTAATAACATTAAACCATTATGAAAAAACTTACGATAGTAATTGCCATATTGATTGCGGCAATTGGGGTTGATGCCAAACCAAAATATCCGCCAATAAAAGAAAATGGGTTGAAGTTAAATATCTTGAGTCCTGTGTACAGCAACCTTAGTTTATCATACCAACACTTGATTACACCTTTCAGATCATTCCAAATCACTGCAGCCTACATGGATTTTAACGATTATATTAATCAAAACTATGATAACCTGCGTGTACAAGGGTTTAGCGTAACACCTGAGTATAGAATGAACTTTAACGGTTATGGTTTAAATGGTTTTTATGCAGGTCCGTTTTTGCGTTACATGGATTATCGTAAAACTTATGATAACAATTTTTCAGGAACAGTTAATGTTGAAGATTCTAAGTTTAAAAGTGTAGGTATTGGATTCAACATCGGTCATCAGTTTATTGTTAAAAATACCGTTTTAATAGATTTATTCGCTGGCCCGGTTTATCAAGTGTTGGTTCAAGAAGATGTAAATAAAATAAATGTTAGAAATACAACTTGGTATTACACCAACTATTCAGATCAATATTTAGCGGAGAGTATACCCAATAGGTACTTAAGAGGATATGGAATTAGAGCCGGTATTACCATTGGTGTAGCGTTTTAATTCCAATTAAAATATAACACATAAAAATAGGCTGCCTGTACAAACAAGCAACCTATTTTATTTAAAGCTTTTATTGAATATAGGCTTTATTTGGCCATACTCATTTCATTAATAACATGATTGGCTTTAGCCACTTTTTGCAATACCCATAACACATATCTAATATCAACCCCAACACTTCGGCTATAGGTTTCATTCCAAGCATAATCGTTAATGGTAGCTGTAAATGCACGATCAAAGTTAATAGCAACCAATTGTCCTTTTGCATTCATTACGGGGCTACCACTGTTACCACCTGTTGTATCTAAATTATATAAAATATTTACAGGCAAATCACCCAAAGCAGGATGAATAAAATCTCCCAAATCGCCTGCGGCATAAAGTTCTCTTATGGCATCAAGCAATTGGTATTCGGCTGTATCACTTTTTTCAATAACACCCTTTAAAGTGGTGTAAGGTTTTGCATACAAACCATCGTTTGGCGAATAACCTTTTACATAACCATAAGTAAATCGTAAAGTAGCATTGGCATCAGGTATAAACGAGCGTTGTTTCCATTGTTGTTTTACCTCAACCAAACTCGCCATTAATTGGCTCAACTCACCATCTCGTCTTTGATCTTCGGTATCAAACTTCTTCATTTCATCACTCAACTCACCTGCAAAGTTTACCAATGCATCATTGTATGTTAACAACGAAGCCATATCTTTATCCATCCACTCGTTTACTTCTTTACTATTATTTAGTTTCGATTTACTGTATAATTCATCAACTAACTTTTCAATATCATCAACAGATGTGCTACCATTTAAAAGCTTTTTAACCGATGGCAACATGTTGTTATAATTAAATGAAGCTGCATCACTAAACATTTTAATCATGGCCAATTTATCTAGGTTGGCATCATACCTACCCAATGATTTACCCAATTCTTTTTTAATGTTTGCTTGTTGAGATTGGATGAAATTTTTCTTGGCATTATCATCAGCCAATGTTTTGTATACACCTTGGTAATAAGCCAAAGTTGCTGATGTGTGCACCAATGGAGAAACGCTATAAATCTGGTCTAACCACATGTTACGGTTAGCGTATTTCATTAAATCTGCATACAACTCGTTAATACGTGGTATTACATTTCCATACTTCGATTTTAATGATGCATTGGCATCAATATACTGTTGTAATTGTTTTTCTTCTTCGCGTTTCTTAGTACTTAAATCAGCACGTTTAAATCCTTGTAATTTCCCTTTAAAGTTTTTTGCTGTGTTGGCTAAACTTTTAATACGTGCGGCATATTTTATACTCAACGCGTAGTCTTTTTTACCCAACTGCTCCATTTGGTTTATTTGCCAATCAAACAAATTGCTAATGTAACCTAAGAAATAATTTTCGTGGTACTCATAAAAACCTGCTGGTTGGTGGCGGTATGTTCTGCCGGGGTAACCCAACACAAATACAAAATCGTTTTCGTTAGCTCCTTTAGGATTTACATTTAAATATTTAACCGGTTTGTAGGGTACATTTTTTTCGTTGTACTCAGCAGCACTTCCATCAGGGGCAACATAAGCACGTAAAAATGCAAAATCACCACTGTGGCGTGGCCAAACCCAATTGTCAAGTTCGCCACCGTATGCACCAATACTTACAGGTGGTACATAAACCAAACGCACATCTTTTAACAATTTATAACGGAACAACACATAGGTTTTTCCGGTAAACATTTCCGAAATTTCGCATTGTAAAGTTGGGTTAGCTTCGTTTTCGCGCTGTGTAACTAGTTTAATATTATCGGCAATTTTCTTTAAACGACTAACTGCATCCAAATTTTGTGTTCCCTCTAAAACCTCTGCAGAAACATCTTTATACGATGCCGTAATCTTACAAACTAAACCTTTAGCAGGCACTTCTTGTTGGCGATTTTGAGCCAAAAATCCAAACTTAATGTAATCGTTTTTTACATCGCTTATGGCTTGCACATAACTAAAAGCACAATGGTGATTGGTTACAATTAATCCTTCGCTACTTAAAAAAGATCCGGTGCATCCTCCTACCCTAACAATGGCATCAATTAAACTTGTTCCATTTGGGTTGTACAATTCTTGAGGTGTGATTTTTAAACCCGCTTTTTTAACATCAATGTTTTTTAACTCAGATAACGGGAACATGCCCTCGTCTTGCTTTTTTGTGGTGTGCGATGTAAGTATTGCACCAATAGCAAATAATGAAAACAACAGTAAGATCTTTTTCATGTAACAATTTTGGTTGAGCAGCGAAAATAACATAAGTTTTCAGAATGAACCATCACCAAACTCACCGTACAAATAATTTACTTATATACATGTTTGTTATAAGCAAAAAAGCCTCTCCAAAAGCTATATTTGCCAAACATGTTAAAGGCCGAGCAATACAAACAAATCATCAAAGAAAAAGCGCTTGAATTGGGCTTTTTTGACATTGGTTTTAGTAAGGCCGAGTTTTTGGAAACAGAAGCACCTAAGTTAGAAAAATGGTTATCAAACAACATGCACGGCAAAATGGCCTATATGCAAAACCATTTCGATAAAAGATTAGACCCAAGATTATTGGTTGATGGAGCAAAAACAGTGGTATCGCTTTTATTTAATTACTACTCAACCCAAAAACAAAACGATACCACCGCACCCAAAATAAGTAAGTACGCTTATGGCCACGATTACCACGATGTGTTAAAAGCCAAACTGCACGAACTTTTAAATTGGATGCGTGAACATATTGGTGAAATAAACGGTAGGGCGTTTGTTGATTCGGCACCGGTATTAGAACGTGCCTGGGCAACAAAAAGTGGTTTAGGTTGGATTGGTAAAAACGGTAACCTCATTAACAAAGGCAGTGGCTCGTTTTATTTTTTAAGCGAGTTGATTATTGATTTAGAATTACCTACAGATAACAAAATAGCTACAAACCACTGCGGTACTTGTACTGCTTGTATTGATACTTGCCCAACTGAAGCTATAATTAGCCCAAGTGTTGTTGATGGCAGTAAATGTATTTCATACTATACTATTGAATTGAAAGATGCTATTCCGAACGAAGCAAAAGGCCAATTAGATAATTGGATGTTTGGTTGTGATGTATGCCAAGATGTATGCCCATGGAATAGATTTGCCAAACCCAATAATGAGCCTCAATTTAGTCCAACTACTGAATTAATGAACTTTACCAAACAAGAATGGATAGAGCTTACGGAGGATGTTTTTAAAAAAGTTTTTAAAAATTCACCGGTAAAGCGAACCAAATACAACGGTTTGAGGAGAAATATTGACTTTATTGTAAATTAGCAGCGAATGAAATTGAATCAAGTTAAAATATACATCATAACCTTTTTGCTTTTTATAGCAATCAACACTAATGCTCAATCATCATTTGAATATGGTGTAAGGGCAACTTTGAATATGAGTACCATTGGAACACAATATGGCAAATATAATGGTAGTGGCTTTTATAGTCTTGGCGCATTTGGCTCAAAAAAAGTTAACCATTTAATTACGTTTGCCTTTGAGCCCACCTACTCAATTACCGGATTTAAGGAAAAACAAAACGACAATCGTTATACCTTACAACACCTTGATTTTAATATCAATACTTACTTCTCCATGTTTGGTGATGATGCATTAAGATTCTTTCTGGGTATTCGCCCTGGTTATTTGTTGGGATTGCGCAGCGAGACCATTAAAGAAGGAAGTTATGTAAAAGCAGATGCAATAAACAACACCAACAAATCAGGGCAACTTGATTTGGGTATTAATGCCGGGCTCTCGGTTCAATTATCTCAGGTTGTTAATTTTGAACTGGGATATACTTACGGAGCAACCAACAACAATGACAATACGCAAATAGATGGACGTACGTCAACTCTTGAGATGACATTAAAACTAAATGCTGTTGATTTAAGGCGTTTGCTTGATAATAAAGAAGTAACACTTAAGGAGCAAATACAACAATACCAGAAAGGTGTATTGTTTGTAATGCTTCCAACATTATCAGAAAAAGACCTAGCCAAATACAAAATTGATGGTGATAAAAATTACGCTGTAAACGAGTTACGTGTAAGAAACCTAAAAGTAATTAGTGAGTTTAAGCGTCATTATTCATTCACTCCCATTTACTTTTTTGCTGATAGCAATGTAAATCAAATTGTAATGGGCAGTTGGGGCAATATCTTTTTAAACAGTAATTTAGAACTAGACAGTAGCATAATTGCACCACAAACAACCAACTTTTTGGTGGCAAGTTTTTGTAATGATTTGTTTGCCTATAGCGATAGAATAAGTTACGGTTTGTTTGTTTACGATAATAAGATGAATCAACTAGGTAAACCCTACACTATTCCGGGGCAAATGTTTGGTTTGTTTACAGATGGCGACCCACAAAACTACTTTAAAACAAGGCGTATTAATTACACCACTATGCCATTTGATAGAATGATCAGGAAGTTTAATAGCCGAATGATTCGTTACGCGGAGTTTTAACTATTCCGCTTTTAAAGCATCTGCAATACCATCAAGCTCATTGTACCAATCATCTCCATACGCACGTATCAATGGTGCTTTTAAAAACTGATACAAAGGTGTTTTATGCTTCTCACCCAAAGAGCAAGCAGGTTTGCATATTTCCCATTTGTGGTAGTTTAACGCATCATAATCGCCAACCTTATTAACCCTTATCGGGTATAAATGGCACGAGATGGGCTTTTGAAAATCAATTGTACCAGCTTTCCAAGCATTTTCTATGCCGCAAGCCAGTATGCCATTTTTACGAACAGCAAAAACACATTCTCCAGTAGGCAAGCAAGTCGTAACTAAATCACCATCTTTATCTAATTCGCTTACGCCCTTCTCTTTGATTATCGCGAGACCTTCATTGGTTAAAAAAGGTTCAATTTTGGGCAATAAATTATTTAATGTATTTAATTCATCCTCATTTAAAGGAGCTCCAAAGTCACCCTCCACGCAGCAGGCCCCTTTACATGCATTTAAATCGCATATAAAATGTTTATCAAATAAATCCTCCGACAGGAGGGTATTTTCGTGAATAATCATACTTTAAAGTAAATAAAAAAACGGCTAAGTATTACCTAGCCGTTTCGCAATATTGTTGAAGTAATATTAGTTTTCTTCAGTTGCAGGAGCATCGTTAGATTCAGCAGCAGGTTTTGCAGCCGGCTTACGACCTCTACGAGTAGTTTTCTTAGCAGCGGCTTTAGCTCCTTTTTCAGCAAGCATAGCCTCGTTAAAGTCTACTAACTCAATGATGCTCATTTCTGCGTTATCTCCTTTGCGGTTAACAAGCTTTAAAATTCTTGTGTAACCACCCGGACGATCACCAACCTTTTGAGCAACCGGACCAAAAAGTTCTTTTACAACCTCTTTACTTTTTAGGTAGCTAAAAACAGTTCTGCGAGAATGTGTATTATCTTCTTTTGATTTACTGATGATTGGCTCAACGTATTTTCTTAGTTCTTTAGCTTTTGCCAAAGTAGTAGTAATACGTTTATGTAGAATTAACGAGCCTGCCATGTTAGAAAGCATTGACTTACGATGCGAAGCTGTTCTTCCTAAGTGATTAAATGTTTTACCGTGTCTCATCTCTTTTATAATTTGTCATAAACACAATTAAGGTTTATGGTCTATCATTTAATTTTTATTCTTCGTTGCCTAAATATTTAGCTACATCCATTCCAAATACCAAACCTTTTTCTCTTGCTAATTCTTCAAGTTCTGATAATGATTTTTTACCGAAGTTACGGAACTTCAATAAATCACCGATTTCATAACTCACTAAATCACCTAAAGTTTTGATATCAGCGGCTTTTAAACAATTGTAAGCACGAACAGATAAATCTAAATCAGATAATGGAGTTTTTAATATTTTGCGAATATGCAATACATTCTCATCAACTTCTTGAGGAACTTCCTTCACTTGAGTATCCATTGTGATTAACTCATCAGAGAATAACATGAAGTGTTGGATAAGAATTTTAGCTGCCTCTTTTAATGCATCTTCAGGGTGAATAGAACCATCTGTAGCAATCTCGATTAATAACTTTTCATAATCGGTTTTTTGCTCAACACGGAAATCTTCAACACTATATTTTACATTTTTTATTGGAGTATAAATGGCATCCATTGGAATTAATCCGATAGGAGCATCTTTAGGTTTATTTTCCTCAGCAGGAACGTAACCTCTACCCTTTTCAACAGTTATCTCCAACTCTAAATGTACAGATGGATCCATGTGGCAAATAACCAACTCTGGGTTTAACACCTTAAATGTGTTGGTATGCTTACCAATTTCACCGGCATTAAATACATCTTGTCCTTTTATGTTGATGAAGATTTTTTCATTGTCTACGCCATCAATAATACGCTTAAAACGAACTTGCTTTAAGTTTAATACGATCTCAACAACATCCTCAATTACTCCTTTTAAGGTAGAGAATTCATGATCAGCACCGGTAATTTTTACCGAAGTGATAGCAAAACCTTCTAAAGATGAAAGTAGAATTCTCCTTAAAGCGTTACCGATGGTAACACCATATCCTTTTTCTAACGGACGGAATTCGAACTGACCAAAGAAGTCAGTTTCTTTATGCATAATAACTTTATCCGGTTTTTGAAAAGCGAGAATGGCCATTTTGTATTTTTAATTATTATTTTGAGTACAATTCAACGATTAACTGTTCCTTGATGTTTTCAGGAATTTGATCTCTTTCAGGCATTGCCAAGAAAGTACCTTTCATAGCCTTAGCATCCCAGTTCACCCAGTTAAACTTAGAGGCGTTACCATGAGCTAACGAATCAACAATAACTTCTAAAGTTTTTGATTTTTCGCGAACCTCAATAACATCACCAGGGCGAAGTGTGTATGAAGGAATATTAACCACATTACCGTTAACTGTGATATGGCAGTGACTCACTAACTGACGGGCAGCTGCACGAGTTTTAGCAATACCTAAACGGTACACAGTGTTATCTAAACGCGCCTCAAGATATTTTAACAAGTTTTCACCGGTAATACCTTTTTTACGAGCAGCTGTTTCAAATGTTTTGTAAAACTGACGCTCTAATACACCATAAGTGTATTTTGCCTTTTGTTTTTCGTATAACTGAACAGCATATTCAGTTAATTTAGCTCTTTTACGAGCTTGACCGTGCTGGCCCGGAGGTGTATTTCTTTTATCGAAATTTTTATCCGGTCCGTAAATTGCCTCTTTAAATCTGCGAGCAATTTTGGTTTTTGGTCCTATGTATCTAGCCATTTTTCTTTTTTTCTTAAAAGTACCAAATAATTACACTCTTCTCTTTTTAGGAGGGCGACATCCGTTGTGTGGCATAGGTGTAATATCACGAATTGATAATACATCTAAACCTGCAGCTTGTAAAGTACGGATTGCAGACTCGCGTCCTGATCCAGGTCCTTTTACAAACACTTCAACTTTTTTCATTCCTGCGTCAACAGCAACTTTAGCGCAATCTTGTGCCGCCATTTGTGCTGCATATGGCGTGTTCTTTTTAGAACCACGGAATCCCATTTTACCAGCAGAAGCCCAAGATACTACCTGACCTGTAGAGTTGGTAATTGAGATAATAATATTGTTAAAGGTAGCTTTAATGTGCGCTTGACCATTTGCGTCAATCGCCACTACTCTTTTCTTGCTTACTTTTTTATTATTTGTAGCCATTGTTAATGTTATTACTTACCTCTTACTTGGTTACTTTTTTCTTACCTGCAACTGTTTTACGCTTACCCTTACGAGTACGTGCATTAGTACGGGTACGTTGACCACGCAAAGGCAATCCTTTACGATGACGTAAACCACGATAGCAACCAATATCCATCAAACGCTTGATGTTTAGTTGTTTTTCAGAGCGTAATTCACCCTCAACTGTTAAACCTTCGGTTATGAACTTACGAATTTTGCTTAACTCTTCGTCATTCCATTCGCTAACCTTTTTACTTAAATCAATACCGCACTCAGTTAAAATATGCTGAGCAGTTGATCTTCCGATGCCATAAATGTAGGTAAGTCCTATCTCACCTCTCTTGTTTTTAGGCAAATCTATACCTGATATACGAGCCATAGTTCTTAATTATCCTTGACGTTGTTTAAACTTTGGATTCTTTTTGTTAATCACGTAAATTCTTCCCTTACGCTTAACTAAAACACAGTCTTCACTGCGTTTTTTAACAGATGTTCTAACTTTCATCGTTCGTTTACTTATATCTGTAAATAATTCTACCTTTTGACAAATCATACGGTGACATCTCCACCGAAATTTTATCGCCTGGTAATATTTTTATGTAATGCATCCTCATTTTTCCCGAAATGTGGGCAATGATCTCATGACCATTTTCAAGGCGCACTCTAAACATTGCGTTACTCAATGCTTCTGTTATTACTCCGTCCTGTTTTATCAGTGACTGTTTTGACATACTTGCTTTTATAAGGGCTGCAAAAATAGCAGTTAGTTTTTAAATTGCCAATTTTATTTTAAGCTGCTCCTACCGCACTACGTCCTTTCATCTTACCTGATTTCATCAAGCCATCATAATGTCTCATCAACAAATGACTTTCAATTTGCTGCAGCGTATCTAACACAACCCCAACTAAAATCAGCAATGATGTTCCACCATAAAACTGAGCAAATTGACTGTTGATGTTTAATACACCGGCTAATGAAGGCATAATTGCTACAGCAGCTAAAAATATAGAGCCTGGCAATGTGATACGCGACATAATATTATCAATAAAACTTGCTGTAGCTTGTCCGGGTTTAACACCGGGAACAAAACCTCCGTTACGTTTTAACTCATCAGATATCTGGGTTGAGTTAACCGATATTGCAGTATAAAAATACGTGAACAATATAATTAGGATAGCAAATGTTAAATTATAGGCAAATGATGTTGGATCTACTAAGGCCATTAAACCACGCATACTTTCGTAATCAGGGAAAAATTGAGCAACAGTAGAAGGAATAAACATTAATGCTTGTGCAAAAATGATAGGCATCACACCCGCAGTATTAACTTTTAATGGTAAGTATTGACGTACACCACCGGTTTGGCGGCTTCCAACAATACGTTTAGCATATTGTACCGGAATTTTACGAGTTCCTTGTACCAACATGATAACTCCCATAATGATTGCGAACAAAGCTGCAAGTTCAACTAAGAATATAACCAATCCTCCACCCGACTCAGTAAATTTAAATACAAATTCGTCTTTAATTGCGAATGGTAAACGGGCTATAATTCCAATCATAATAATTAAGGAAACACCATTACCGATACCTTTATCAGTTATGCGCTCACCTAACCAAAGTACAAACATGGTACTGGCAGTTAACACAACTACAGAGGTAAACATAAACATAAAGTCTGACACTCCACTACCATCCATTGCTGATATGATGGCACCAGGGTTTTCTGATTTTAAGTTTACCAAGAATCCTATTGATTGAACAGCAGTAATTGCTATGGTTAAATAACGGGTAATTTGGTTGATCTTTCTTCTTCCATCTTCACCTTCTTTTTGCATTTTTTGGAACGTAGGTACAGCCATTGTTAATAATTGTACCACGATTGATGCAGAAATGTATGGCATAATACCTAAAGCAAAGATTGATCCCCTTGCGAAGGCTCCGCCAGCAAACATATTGATCAAACCAAAAATACCATCTGCGGCTTGGTTTGCCGAGCCTTCAAGCATGTTTGGATTAACCCCGGGTAAGGTAACATAAGTACCAACGCGGTAAATCACCAACATCCAGAAAGTAAACGCAAGTTTGAAGCGTAAATCTTCAATGCGGTAAATATTTTTGATGGTTTCGATCAGTTTCTTCATTGGTTAGATTGTTTCTGCTTTACCACCGGCAGCTTCAATTGCTTTGATTGCTGACGCTGAGAATGCGTGTGCTTTTACCTGAATAGCTGATTTTAATTCGCCACGACCCAATACTTTGATAACACCGTTTTTAGAAACAAAACCGTTATCAAGGAACGTTTGGAAATCAATTGTTGTTAAACCTTTTTCGTCAGCAAGTTTTTGTAAACGATCTAGGTTTACCGGAACAAACTCAACACGGTTTAAGTTTTTGAAACCAAACTTAGGAATACGTCTGTATAATGGCATTTGACCACCCTCAAAACCACGTTTAGTCGAAGTTCCTGAGCGAGATCCCGCACCTTTATGACCACGTGCAGCAGTTCCGCCTTTACCAGAACCCTCACCGCGACCAACGCGTTTTCCTTGTTTATGTGTAGCACCTTTTGCAGGTCTTAATGTATGTAATTTCATTGTTGTAAACTGGCTAATTAAATGTTTTCAATTTTAAGCAAGTGAGCAACTTTCTTAACCATACCCATGATTTGTGGTGTTGCTTCTTTTTCAACTGTTTGATTTAATTTGGTAAAACCCAATGCTCTTACAGTTCTTTTTTGCCCCTCAACTCTGTCGATGGTACTTTTTACTAGTGTAATTTTTACTTTAGACATTGTATTAACCATTAAAAACTTTCTTTAAACTAATACCTCTTGTTTGAGCAATGGTAAACGCATCACGCATGTTTAATAATGCATCAATGGTTGCTTTTACCACGTTGTGAGGGTTTGATGAACCTTTAGACTTTGCTAATACGTCCGTAATACCTGCACTCTCTAACACTGCACGCATAGCACCACCTGCAATAACACCGGTACCATGAGACGCTGGTTGAAGATATACACGTCCTCCTCCGTATTTGCCAAGTTGATCATGAGGAACAGTTCCTTTTAATACCGGAACTTTTACCAAATTTTTCTTAGCGTCATCAATTCCTTTTGAAATTGCATCTGTTACCTCGTTAGCTTTACCTAAACCGTAACCAACAATACCATTTCCATCGCCCACTACTACAAGGGCTGAAAAGCTAAAGGTACGTCCACCCTTTGTTACTTTCGCAACACGGTTGATAGACACAACCTTTTCTTTTAACTCTATATCACTAGATTTTACTCTTTTTACGTTTGCTGTTGACATAACTTTTGATAGGTTATAATTAGAATTTTATACCACCTTCTCTTGCACCTTCGGCTAAGCTTTTAACGCGGCCATGGTACAAGTAACCATTACGATCAAATACAACGGTAGTGATACCGGCAGCAGCAGCTTTTTCTGCGATTGCCTTACCAACTAAAGCTGATTGCTCAATTTTGGTCATTTTGTCTTTAATTGATTTTGATGAAGCTGATGCTAAAGTTTTACCGTGCACATCATCAATGATTTGTACGTAAATATCTTTATTGCTTCTAAATACTGATAAGCGTGGTTTTTCAGGAGTACCAAAAACACGGCTGCGTATTCCTTTTTTAATTTTAAGTCTTCTTTCAACTTTTTTTCTAAGTACTGACATAGCTTTATCTTATTATTTAGATGCCGTTTTACCAGCTTTTCTTCTAAGTTGTTCACCAACAAATTTGATACCTTTACCTTTGTATGGCTCAGGTTTACGTAAGCCGCGTAATTTAGCAGCAACCTGACCGATCAGTTGTTTATCACAACCTTCAAGGGTAATTATTGGGTTTTTACCTTTTTCAGTTTCTGTTTTCACCTTTAGTTCGGCAGGAACCTGGAAGTAAATATGATGTGAGAAACCTAAGGTAAGATCAAGGATGTTTCCATCATTAGTGGCTTTGTAACCAACACCCACTAACTCTTGTTGAACTGTGTAACCTGCAGTAACACCAACAACCATGTTATTGATTAATGCGCGGTATAAACCATGCATTGCGCGGTGTCTTTTTTGATCAGTAGGGCGGGTTACAACCAAAACGCCATTTTCTACTGTTATATTTAACTCAGGATCTACTTGCTGAGTTAATGTTCCTTTAGGACCTTTAACAGTAACTAAGTTACCGTTTGATATGTTAATATCAACTCCTGAAGGTAATGTAATCGGTGCTTTTCCAATACGTGACATTCTACTACCTCCTTATGATTAATAAACGTAACATAATACCTCACCGCCAACATTGTTAGCGCGAGCCTCTTTATCGGTCATTACACCTTTTGAGGTAGTTAAAATAGCGATGCCTAAACCGTTAATAACGCGTGGCATGTTTGAGGTTCCAGCGTATTGACGTAAACCTGGAGTACTAATACGCTCAAGTTTTTTAATAGCCGGAGTTTTGGTAACCGGGTGGTACTTCAAAGCAATTTTGATTGTACCTTGATGAGTGGTTGAATCTTCGAACTTGTAGTTAAGGATGTAACCTTTGTCGAAGAGAACTTTGGTCATTTCTTTCTTCAAACGAGAAGAAGGAATCTCAACAATGCGATGGTTTGCCTTGATCGCATTGCGTAACCTAGTCAAGTAATCTGCAATTGGATCTGTCATAATTTTTGTTTTTCTAGCCGATAGTTAGCCAAGGCTTTTACTCTTATCGGCTTAGTTTATATTTATTTAAAGTTAAATGAGGCGCGAAAATACAGGAATTATTTAAAACTCCTACACTTTCGCGCCTTTATTTTTATTTTAGATATTACCAGCTCGCTTTGGTTACGCCCGGAATCTTACCCATTAAGGCCATTTCGCGGAACTGATTACGGCAAATACCGAAATCACGCATGTAACCTTTAGGACGACCGGTTAACTTGCAACGGTTTTTTAAACGAACCGGAGATGAGTTACGAGGCAATTTTTGGATTGCATCAAAATCACCGGCTGCTTTTAACGCTGCTCTTTTTTCAGCATAACGAGCTACTAATTTTTCACGTTTAACTTGACGTGCTTTGATTGATTCTTTAGCCATTGTAATTATTTTTTAAATGGTAAGCCAAATTCTTTTAATAAAGCATGGCATTCTTCATCGTTGGTTGCAGTGGTAACAAAAGTAATGTCCATACCGTTAATACGGTTTACTTTGTCAATTACAATCTCTGGGAAAATGATTTGCTCAGTTACGCCCATGGTGTAATTTCCACGTCCGTCAAAACCTTTTACATTTAATCCTGCGAAATCACGTACACGAGGTAATGATACAGAAATTAAACGATCTAAAAATTCGTACATTTTATCACCACGTAAAGTTACGCGAGCACCAATTGGCATGTTCTCTCTCAACTTAAAGTTAGAGATTGCCTTTTTTGACTTGGTAGGTACAGCTTTCTGACCGGCAATGATAGACATTTCTTCAACCGCTTGGTCAACAATCTTTTTATCAGCAACTGCAGCTCCTAAACCTTGGTTTAAACAAATTTTTGTTAAACGTGGAACCTGCATTACATTTTTGTATGCGAACTTCTCTTTAAGAGCAGGCGCAACTGTTTTGCTGTATGTTTCTTTTAATCTTGGAGTATACATATCGGATATTATTCTATTACCTCACCTGATTTTTTTGATACGCGCACAATTTTCCCCTCAGGGGTAACCTTGCGGCCTACACGGGTAGCATTACCCGATTTATCCAAAACTTTAAGGTTTGATATATTAATTGGAGCTTCCTTCTTAATAATACCACCTTGTTGATTTTGTGCATTTGGTTTGGTATGACGGCTAACAATGTTAACACCTTCTACCAAAGCGCGTTTCTCTGTGTTAAAAACTTCGATAACACGGCCTTTTTTACCTTTATCGTCACCGGTAATAACCAATACCATGTCTCCCTTTTTAACGTGGAGTTTAGCTTGTTTGTTAAATTTTCTTTGCATAATTACAATACCTCCGGTGCTAATGAAACGATTTTCATGAATTGTTTTTCACGTAATTCACGAGCAACAGGCCCAAATATACGTGTAGCTCTTGGTTCGTCTTGTGCATTTAACAAAACACAAGAATTGTCGTCAAAACGAATATATGAACCGTCTGCTCTTCTAACTTCTTTTTTAGTGCGTACTACTACCGCTTTAGAAACGGCACCTTTTTTTACAGTACCTGATGGTATTGCACTTTTTACCGACACTACGATTTTATCGCCTACAGATGCATAACGTCTTGCAGTACCACCAAGTACTCTTATACAAAGTACTTCTTTTGCACCGCTGTTGTCAGCAACTTTCAGTCTTGATTCTTGTTGTATCATGATTACTTAGCTTTTTCGATAATTTCTACTAATCTCCAACGTTTGTCTTTGCTCAGCGGACGAGTCTCCATTAGTTTAACGATATCGTTAATACCACATTCGTTTTTCTCGTCATGAGCTTTAAATGTTGAGGTCATTTTGATGAACTTCCCGTATTTAGGGTGCATCACTTTACGCTCAACGGCTACTACAATGGTTTTTTGCATTTTATTGCTTACCACTTTACCGATGATAACCTTGCGCGAATTTCTTACTACTGGTGCTGTTGTTTCCATCTTACTTATTATTGGGCATTTTGGGCTGCTAATTGCCTGCTTTTTTGCTCTGTTAACAAACGAGCAATTAATTTTTTGCTGTCCTTAATGGTATTTGTATTTTCTAACGGAGTAACTGCGTGATTGAACATGGTTTTGGTCAATTGCAATTTTTCTGCTTTAATACGAGCTCCCAATTCCTTGTTGGATAATTCTCTGATCTCTGTATTTTTCATCTTATGCTACGTAATCAGGTTTAACAATAAATTTGGTTGTTACAGGAAGTTTCTGAGCTGCTAAACGCATTGCTTCTTTTGCAACATCCATTGGTACGCCATCAATTTCAAACATGATAACACCTGGTTTGATAGGAGCAACCCAATATTCAGGAGCACCCTTACCTTTACCCATACGAACCTCTGCAGGTTTTTTGGTAATTGGTTTATCAGGGAATATACGAATCCATACTTGACCTTCACGTTTCATGTGACGTGTTAGTGCAATACGCGCTGCTTCCAATTGCTTTGCTGTGATATACTTTGTTTCAATCGATTTTAAACCGAATGATCCGAAAGCTAAAACTGCTCCACGTGTAGCATTACCTCTTACACGGCCTTTTTGTTGCTTTCTAAATTTTGTTCTTTTAGGTTGTAACATCTTAATTCTAATTTATTCGTACTACCCTTAATTAATTCTTTGGTTTTCTATCGCCAGCACCTTTTCTGTCGCCTGCTTTTCTATCGCCACGTGGTCTGTCATTTCTTCTATCACCTCTTGGTCTGTCGCCTGCACCCCTTCTATCGTTTCCACCACGGTTTCCACCACGTGAACCTTCCGCACTTGCAACACCTGTGTTTGGTGATAAATCACGTTTACCGTATACTTCTCCTTTGCAAATCCAAACCTTGATACCTATCTTACCATATACAGTTAATGCTTCTGCAATAGTATAATCAATATCTGCACGTAAGGTATGCAGTGGCGTTCTTCCTTCTTTGTAAGACTCTGAACGAGCCATCTCTGCTCCACCCAAACGACCTGATACCATAATTTTTATACCTTCTGCACCCATTCTCATAGTAGATGCAATTGCAGTTTTTAACGCGCGTTTGTATGAAACACGAGCTTCTAACTGGCTGGCAATGGTTTCGCCAACTAAAGTAGCATCTAGTTCCGGACGTTTAATTTCAAATATATTTATTTGAACGTCTTTCTTGGTAAGCTTCTTGATTTCTTCTTTAATTTTATCCACTTCTGATCCGGCTTTACCGATAACGATACCCGGACGAGATGTATGAATTGTAATGATAATGCGCTTAATTGTTCTTTCGATTACAATACGAGCAATACCACCTTTTGCGATACGAGCTTTTAGGTATTTTCTGATTTTCTCATCTTCAATAAGTTTATCAGCAAAATTGTTGCCACCGTACCAGTTAGATTCCCAACCTCTGATGATACCTAATCTTAAACCTATCGGGTTAACTTTTTGTCCCATTCTGATTTAAATTTATGCGTTGTTATTATTTACTGTTTCTACAGCTGCAGCAAGTTTGCTGTCAACTACAAGCGTAACGTGGTTAGAACGTTTTCTAACACGGTATGCTCTACCTTGCGGAGCGGGTCTAACACGCTTCATCATTGCGCCACCATCCACAAAAATTGTTTTTACGTATAACTGAGCGTTTTCAACATCAGCTCCTTCGTTTTTTTGTTCCCAGTTGGCAATTGCCGAGCGTAACAATTTTTCTAAACGATGTGAACTTTCTTTCTTGTTATTGAAACGAAGGATATTCATCGCTTCACCTACACGTTTACCGCGCACTAAGTCGGCAAGTAGCCTCATTTTACGAGGCGAAGTAGGACAGTTATTTAATTTCGCTATTGCTTCCATTATTCGTTAGTCTTTTTTAGTCGGGTGACTCTTGAATGTTCTGGTAGGTGCAAATTCACCAAGTTTGTGGCCTACCATGTTTTCAGTTACATAAACCGGAATGAACTTGTTTCCGTTGTGCACTCCGAATGTATGACCTACGAAATCAGGTGTAATCATAGTTCTGCGTGACCAAGTTTTAATCACCGATTTCTTTTTTGATTCGTTCATGGCTTGTACTTTTTTGTCAAGCTTAATATCAACGAATGGTCCTTTTTTTAGCGAACGAGCCATATTCTATTACTTCTTACGTCTTTCGATAATAAATTTATTTGAATGCTTTTTAGGCGTGCGGGTTTTGTAACCCTTGGCAATTAAACCTTTGCGTGAACGAGGGTGACCTCCAGAGGCTCTACCTTCACCACCACCCATAGGGTGATCTACAGGGTTCATTGCAACCGGTCTAGTACGTGGACGAACACCTCTCCAACGATTAGCACCGGCTTTTCCTTTACGCTCTAAGCTATGATCAGGATTTGAAACCGATCCGATTGTTGCCAAACAAGTTGCCACAATCATACGTGTTTCGCCTGAAGCCAATTTTACAATCGCATATTTACCATCACGGTTTAATAATTGAGCAAAAGAACCTGCAGAGCGAACTAATTTTCCACCTTGACCAGGTTGTAATTCTACATTGTAAATTACAGTACCTAGCGGAATTTCACTTAACGGTAATGCATTTCCTATTTCAGGAGCAGCACCTGTTCCACTCATAATTGTTTGGCCTACTTTTAAGCCATGTGGAGCAAGCATGTATCTTTTTTCACCATCAGCGTAATGCAATAATGCAATACGACCTGTACGGTTTGGATCATACTCAATGGTAGCAACAGTTGCAGGTACACCATGCTTGTTGCGTTTAAAGTCGATGATACGGTATTTTTGCTTATGACCACCACCAATGTAGCGCATAGTCATTTTACCAGAACCATTACGACCACCACTTTTGCTTTGTTTCGCAATCAACGATTTTTCGGGTGTTGATGTCGTGATCTCCTCAAAAGTATTCACTGATTTAAAGCGAGTACCCGGAGTCATTGGTCTAAATTTTCTAATTCCCATAATTACTTAAATATTCTTCAATTATATGTTTGCGAAGAAATCAATGGTTTGACCTTCTTTAACAGTGATAATAGCTTTTTTAACTGATGGTCTTCTGCCACTGAATTGACCTCTTTTGGTAAAACGTGATTTAGCTTTACCTGCATAGATAGCAGTGCTAATACTCGTTACAGTAACATCATACATTTTTTCAATAGCAACCTTAATCTCAGGTTTGTTAGCTGTCTTATCTACTAAAAAGCTATACTGATTAAGCTTTTCGCTTAAACGTGTAGATTTTTCAGTGATTAAAGGCTTTTTTAAAACGCTCATCTTAATTAATTTAATGTTTCAACAATAACTGGTACCGAGTTTTCAAGCAAGATAACTTTGTTAGCGTGCAAGATTTCGTAGGTATTTACGTCTTTTGCTGCTACCACTTTTGCCTTAGGCAAGTTGCGGCTTGAGCGGTAAATATTGTGATTGTACTCAGGTATAATCATCAATACTTTTTCGTTTGCTAACTTAAGGTTATTTAAAAGAGCAATATATTGTTTTGTTTTAGGAGCATCAAAATTGAAGTTTTCTAAAACAGTGATATTGTTTTCTTTCGCCTTGTATGCAAATGCCGATTTACGGGCAAGTTGCTTTAACTTTTTGTTTAGTTTAAAACTGTAATCACGCGGACGTGGGCCGTGTATACGAGCACCACCTACGAAAGTACCACTTTTGATGCTACCTTTACGTGATCCGCCTGTACCTTTTTGGCGATGTAATTTCTTGGTTGAACCGCTTACTTCACTTCTTTCTTTAGCCTTGTGCGTTCCCTGGCGTTGGTTAGCCAAGTATTGCTTAACATCTAAATAAATAGCATGGTTATTTGGTTCGATACCGAAAGTATCTGCAGAAAGAGTTACTTTCTTACCGGTTTCTGTACCGTTTATGTTCAATACTGCTAATTCCATGTTATTTCTCGATAAATACGATTGAACCTTTAGAACCAGGTATGCTACCTTTAATAACTAGCAAGTTTTGGTCCTTCATTACTTTTAAAATTTCAAGGTTGGTTTTCTTTACACGATCACCACCTGTTCTTCCGGCCATACGCATACCTTTAAATACACGTGAAGGATCAGAAGATGCACCCAACGAACCAGGAGCTCTTAAGCGGTTATGTTGACCATGCGTTTGCATACCAACCCCACTAAAACCGTGACGTTTAACTACACCTTGGAAACCTTTACCTTTGGAAGTGCCAACAATGTCAACAAATTCTCCTTCAGCGAAAAGGTCAACCGAAATGGTTTGTCCCAGTTCTAATGTTTGTTCAAAGCCTTTGAATTCTACCAACTTACGTTTAGGTGTGGTATTGGCTTTTTTAAATATACCTATTTGCGCAGCGGGAGTGTTTTTTTCCTTACGTTCTCCATACGCTAGCTGAACAGCAGCGTAGCCATCTTTTTCAGTGGTTTTAACTTGCGTTACCACACAAGGGCCCGCTTCGATAATCGTGCAAGCTACATTCTTGCCGTTTTTATCGTAAATGCTGGTCATTCCAACTTTTTTTCCTATCAGTCCTGACATAATTTTCTATGATCAAACTTTAATTTCAACATCAACACCGCTTGGTAATTCTAATTTCATTAGTGCATCAACAGTTTTTGCGGTTGAACTGTAAATGTCCAGAATTCTTTTATAAGAACATAACTGGAATTGTTCTCTGGCTTTCTTGTTAACATGTGGAGAGCGAAGAACTGTGTAAATTTTCTTTTTAGTAGGAAGTGGAATAGGTCCACTTACCACAGCTCCGGTAGATTTTACCGTTTTTACAATCTTCTCTGCCGACTTGTCAACCAGATTGTAGTCAAATGACTTAAGCTTGATTCTTATTCTTTGGTTAACCATGATATTAGGCTTTTGCTTTACCGTTTACTTTTGCTAAAACTTCATCTTGCACGTTACGTGGTGCTTCTGCATAGTGATCGAACTCCATTGTTGATGTTGCGCGACCAGATGATAAGGTACGTAATTGAGTCACGTATCCGAACATTTCTGCCAAAGGCACTTTTGCTTTGATTACTTGTGAACCAGCGCGAGTATCCATACCTTCCAGTTGGCCTCTACGTTTGTTCAAATCACCAATAACGTCACCCATGTTTTCTTCCGGAGTTAAAACTTCAATCTTCATGATTGGTTCTAATAACACAGGATTTGCTTTACGGGCAGCTTCTTTAAAGCCCATCTTTGCTGCTAACTCGAATGATAATGCATCCGAATCCACCGCGTGGAATGAACCGTCAAACAAGCGAACTTTTAAACTTTCGATTGCATAACCTGCCAATACACCATTTTGCATTGCAGCTTTGAAACCTTTTTCAACTGAAGGGATAAATTCTTTTGGAATTGCACCACCCACAATTTCGTTTACAAACTCTAAGCCCGGCTTATCAGCTGAACCAGGGATTAATTCGAACTGAATATCAGCGAATTTACCTCTACCACCCGATTGCTTTTTGTAAACCTCGCGGTGTGTAACAGCTGTTTGAATATTTTCTTTATATGAAACCTGAGGCGCACCTTGGTTACATTCAACTTTAAACTCACGTTTTAAACGATCTACGATGATTTCCAAGTGTAACTCACCCATACCGGAAATAACAGTTTGACCGGTATCTTCGTCAGTGTGCACACGGAAAGTAGGATCTTCTTCAGCCAATTTAGCTAAACTCATACCTAATTTATCAACGTCTGCCTGTGTTTTAGGCTCAATTGCCAATCCGATAACCGGCTCAGGGAATTGCATCGCTTCTAATACAATCGGATGTTTCTCATCGCAAAGTGTATCACCGGTTTTAATATCCTTGAAACCAACAGCTGCACCAATATCACCGGCACCTAAGCTTTCGATAGGATTTTGCTTATTGGCATGCATTTGAAAAATACGAGAAATACGTTCTTTATTTCCACTGCGTGTATTCAATACGTATGAACCTGCATCTAATTTACCTGAATATGCACGCATAAATGCTAAACGACCAACAAAGGGATCTGTAGCAATTTTAAACGCTAAAGCTGCAAACGGCTCATCGTATGAAGGTTTACGGCTAACTTCAGCACCGGTATCAGGATTAGTTCCTACGATGCTTTGCTTATCCATTGGGCTTGGTAACAATTCCATTACTAAATCAAGCATGGTTTGTACACCTTTGTTTTTGAATGACGAACCGCACAACATTGGAACGATTTTCATATCAATAACAGCCTTACGCAATGCATCTAAAATTTCGCGTTCAGTAATTGATTTTGGATCTTCGAAAAATTTCTCCATCAAAGAATCATCATATTCTGAAACCGCCTCTAACAACTTCTCTCTCCATTCAAGAGCTTCTTCCATCATGTCTGCCGGAATTTCAATCTCTTGGAATGTCATTCCTTTATCATGCTCGTTCCAAACCATCCCACGGAAGTTGATTAAATCAACCACACCTTTAAATTGGTCTTCAGCACCGATAGGTAATTGTAATGGAACAGCATGACTACCTAACATTTCTCTAACTTGTTTTACAACATTTAGGAAATCGGCACCAGAACGGTCCATTTTATTAACGAAACCCAAACGAGCAACGTTATAGTTATTTGCTAAGCGCCAGTTAGTTTCTGATTGAGGCTCAACACCATCAACAGCAGAAAATAAAAACACTAAACCATCTAATACACGTAATGAACGATTTACCTCTACGGTAAAGTCAACGTGACCCGGAGTATCGATAATATTGATGTGATAATTTTTACCACGATATTTCCAAGGCACAGTAGTTGCAGCTGATGTAATCGTAATACCGCGCTCTGCCTCTTGCACCATCCAGTCCATTGTTGAAGCACCATCGTGAACCTCTCCAATTTTGTGGTTTACACCAGAATAATACAATATACGCTCAGTTGTTGTGGTTTTACCCGCATCAATGTGAGCTGCGATTCCAATGTTTCTTGTTAATGATAAGTCTCTTGACATTTTTTATGTACTCTAAACTTTTAATTAAATTAGCTAACTTTAAAGTGAGAGAATGCTTTGTTAGCTTCAGCCATTCTGTGTGTATCTTCACGTTTCTTAACTGCCGCACCTTCACCTTTAGAAGCAGCGATAATTTCACCGGCTAGTTTATCAGCCATTGATTTCTCATTGCGTCTGCGTGAATAATCAATCATCCACTTCATGCCAACTGCAATTTTTCTATCAGCAGGAACCTCCATTGGAATTTGGAAAGTAGCACCACCAACACGTCTTGCTTTAACCTCAACTGCAGGCATGATGTTGTTTAATGCTTTTTTCCATACGTCAATTCCACGCTCTTGGATTTTAGCTTCTACTTTATCAAGTGCAGTGTAAAAAACATCGTATGCTGTACTTTTTTTACCATCCCACATCAGGTTGTTAACAAACCTAGTTACCAAAACATCGTTAAATTTTGGATCAGGTAATAAAATGCGTTTTTTAGGTTTTGATTTTCTCATTGTATACTATCCCTAAATCTTAATTATTTCTTTTTAGCTTTTGGATCAGCCGCTGCTTGACCTGGTTTTGGCTTTTTAGTACCATACTTAGATCTGCGTTGGTTACGTCCGGCAACACCTGCGGTATCCAATGCACCACGAACAATGTGGTAACGAACACCCGGTAAATCTTTAACACGACCACCGCGAACTAACACGATAGAGTGCTCTTGTAAATTGTGGCCTTCACCCGGAATATACGCATTAACCTCGTTACCGTTTGTTAAACGAACACGAGCTACTTTACGCATTGCTGAGTTAGGCTTTTTAGGAGTTGTTGTGTACACACGGGTACAAACGCCTCTGCGTTGAGGGCATGAATCTAAGGCTGGTGACTTACTTTTGGTCGTTATTTCAGTGCGGCCTTTTCTTACAAGCTGTTGTATAGTTGGCATATTTTGCTTTTAAAAAAACAGTTTCTCTTAATTTTTTAAGGGGAGGCAAAAGTAGAGGTAAATATTATGCTATGCAAGTGCCTGACAAAAAATATTTTAATTTTATTAAAATATTGGTTGCTGAGCGGGTTACAAGACAATTTTAACCATCAGACTTTAACATCCGAAACCACTAAGTGGCTCTTAAAAGGGAGTGCAAAGATAGGTAAGTAATTTATATCAACAAGTTTTTCAACAAAAAAGTCATAAAAAAAGCCTGACTCTGTTTAGAATGAGTCAGGCTTTATTACTTATTTCATGCATTATGCGTTCATATCGAACGTATTCATGAATGCTGTGGTGAAGTTTCCTTTCTTGAAATCTTCGTTTTGCATTAATTTAATGTGCAATGGAATAGTTGTTTTAATTCCGGGGCCTTCAATAATAAATTCGCCAAGGGCTCTCTCCATTTTAATAATAGCCTCCTCACGTGTTTGCGCGCTTACAATAAGCTTGGCAATCATACTATCATAATTTGATGGAATGGTATAACCCGCATAAATATGTGTATCAACCCGTGTTCCATGTCCGCCCGGTTTGTGTAGGTATTCTATTTTACCCGGAGTTGGGCGGAAGTTGTTTAATGGATCTTCTGCATTAATACGGCACTCAATGGCATGTTTAGTTGGCAAGTAGTTTCTACCACTAATTGGCACACCGGCTGCAATTAAAATCTGCTCTTTCACCAAATCGTAATTAATTACCTCTTCGGTTACCGGATGTTCTACTTGTATGCGGGTGTTCATTTCCATAAAATAGAAATTACGATGCTTATCAACCAAAAACTCAATGGTACCTAAACCTTCGTAGTTGATGGCTTTAGCTCCTTTGATAGCAGCATCGCCCATTATTTCGCGAAGTTCGGGAGTAATAAATGGAGATGGAGCTTCTTCAATTAACTTTTGATGTCTGCGTTGAATAGAGCAGTCACGCTCACTTAAGTGACAAACATTACCATATTGATCACCTGCCAACTGAATTTCGATGTGACGTGGCTCCTCTACATACTTTTCCATGTAAATACCGTCATTACCAAATGCCGCGGCCGACTCTTGTTTGGCACTATCCCAATGACGCTCAAATTCTTCATCATTCCAAATAATACGCATACCACGTCCACCACCACCTGCTGTTGCTTTGATGATAACCGGATAACCGATTTCTTTGGCGAGTTCTTTGCCTTCATCCGCACTTGATAATAACCCATCGCTGCCTGGAATAACTGGTACTCCGGCCTTTTTCATGGTGTCTTTAGCACTGGCCTTATCCCCCATTGCATTTATCATTTCGGGTGATGCACCAATAAATTTAATACCATGATCGCGGCAAATACCCGAAAACTTTGCATTCTCTGATAAAAATCCGTAACCTGGATGAATGGCATCCGCATTTGTAATTTCGGCAGCCGCAATAATGTTTGGTATATTAAGGTATGATTGTGGAGAAGGTGGCGGACCTATACAAACGGCCTCATCAGCAAACCTCACATGTAAACTATCTTTATCTGCAGTAGAATAAACCGCAACTGTTTTAATTCCCATTTCGCGGGCAGTACGAATAATTCTAAGTGCAATTTCGCCACGATTGGCTATTAATATTTTTTTAAACATGCCTTGTTTTAGTGTTGATATGATTGGTAAAAACAAAGTCGACAAGCTGCTTAAAAGAACTCATCGACTTTATTATTTTAATTTATTACAATAATTACATTGGTTCAACCAAAAATAGCGGCTGATCGTATTCTACCGGAGAGGCGTTTTCTACCAAAACTTTAACAATACGACCCGATACTTCCGATTCAATCTCGTTGAATAATTTCATCGCTTCAACAATACAAAGAACCTTACCTGGCTTTATCTCATCGCCTACACTTACAAAAGCTGGTTTATCTGGCGAAGATGATTTGTAGAAAGTTCCAATCATTGGCGATTTAATAGTAATTAAATTACTTGCATGATCGTTTACTGGAGCAGGAGCAGCGGCTGGTGTAGAGGGCGCTGGTGCCGCAACCGGTGCAGACATGACAACTTGTGGTTGCATTACAGGAGCCGTGCTTTGCACAATTACCTTTTCTTCTACTTTTTTGATAGCAATTTTAAAATCGCCACGCTCTACTTCTACCTCAGAAACACCTGCTTCTGAAACTAATTTTATCAGTTCTTTTATTTCTTTTAATTCCATGTTGGAGTTATTTGAATATTATCAAAAGTAATTGTTTTTTGTGATTGTACTAATAATGTGCAAAATTATTGGTTACTGCCATTATAGGCCCACTTAAGGTATATTGAACCCCAAGTAAATCCTCCACCAAATGCAGACAATACAAGGTTATCACCTTTCTTAAGTTTATTTTCCCACTCCCACAAAAGCAGTGGTAAAGTTCCATTAGTGGTATTACCGAAATGATCAATGTTAATCATCACCTTGTCTTTATCTAAGCCCATGCGCTCGGCAGTGGCATCAATAATTCGTAGGTTTGCCTGATGAGGAACAAGGTACGTAACGTCTTCGGCTGTTAAGTTATTTCTTTCCATGATTTGGGCAGATACATCTGCCATACCGGTAACAGCAAATTTAAATACCGCTTTTCCATCTTGATATACAAAATGCTCGCGAGCATCAACTGTTTCATGCGTTGGTGGTTTCAAAGATCCACCTGCTTTTTGGTGCAAATAATGGCGACCTTGTCCATCAATTTTTAATACACTATCAATAACACCATTTCCTTCAGTATTTGGCTCAAGTAAAACACAACCTAAACCATCACCGAAAATAATGCACGTGTTTCTATCAGTATAATCAATAATTGACGACATTTTATCGCCACCAACTACCAATACGTTTTTATGTTTTCCTGATTCGATAAAAGAAGCTGCTGTTTGTAAGGCAAAAAGAAAACCAGAGCAAGCAGCTGCCAAATCAAAACCCCATGCATTTTTTGCACCAATTTTATCGGCCAAAACACAAGCGGTAGATGGGAACACCATATCAGGTGTAACGGTAGCAAAAATAATCAGCTCAATATCGTTGGCTGTTATTCCGCGTTTTTTTAGCAATCCGTTAACGGCCTCTACTCCCATGTCTGATGTTGCTAAACCAGGAGTGTTTAATAATCTTCTTTCTTTGATACCAGTTCGTGTGGTAATCCACTCATCAGAAGTATCAACCAATTTTTCTAACTCTGCATTGGTTAATCTGTATTCGGGAACATATCCATGAACACAGGTAATAGCGGCTGTTATTTTACTCATGCTAATTTACCGGAAGCACCAGGTTTTTAAATTCTTCTCTAATAATACTAATCAGTCCAGAATCGGTAACATCCTTGGCAGTAAAAATCATGTTTTTAAATGCTTTGGCGTTTGATATACCATGACCAATTATAACAGGAGCATTTACTCCTAAAATAGGCGTACCTCCGTAGTTTTCGTAGTTAAAGCGATCAAGATACTCATCAGTACTTCCGCGTTTTTTAACTACGTAATAAAAAGCTTCGTAGGCTTTAAGTATAATATTACCTACAAACCCTTCACAAACTATTACATCACTTTTATCAGTAAGTAAATCCCTTCCTTCAACGTTTCCGATGAAGTTAAAAGGACCGCCACTTTCAAGCAATTGGTGAGCAGCAATGGTAACTAAGTTACCTTTTTCTTTCTCTTCACCAATACTCATTAAACCTACACGAGGTGCATCAACTTTTAATACATGTTTCATCATTAATGAACCAAGCACCGCAAACTGATAAAGCACATCAGGCTTACAATCGGCATTTACTCCCACATCTAAAAGAAGGCCTGTTTTACCGTTTGGCTTTGGAACTGTAGCTGTAATACAAGGACGTATTACACCTTCAATTGGCTTAACCGAGAACATGGCACCAACTAACATGGCACCTGTATTACCTGCACTAACAAATGAATCTATTTGTTTTGCTGCCAAATGGCCAAAACCAACAGCTATACTTGAGTTACGCTTTTGCGATATTGCTTTAGTGGGATGCTCTCCCATTTCAATTACTTCTGTGGTATGAACAAAATCGTAGTCGGTTTCGTTTCCACCGTTTTCTGCCATCAATTGTTTTGCTTTGGCTTCATCGCCAAATAGAACAATTCTTACATCAGAAGGCAATTCCTTTTGGGCCAGGATAGCTCCTTTAATAGCCTCAAGGGGGGCAAAATCGCCTCCCATAATATCAAAGCCTATTCTCATTAAGTTGTAAAGGGTTTGGGTTAATATTAAACGTCTTTTCTCATGTCAGGGAACACTAACTTACCTTTGTAAAAGCCATCAGCAGTTACGCGGTGACGTAAGTGTGTTTCGCCAGAAGTTGCATCAACAGAAAGTGTAGGGTTAACACCTTTGTAATGAGTTCTTCTTTTGTCTCTGCGAGTGTTCGAAATTTTTCGCTTTGGATTTGGCATAATTGTATGTATTAATTGTTGTTAAAAATTCCTTTTAATTTGTCCCACATCGGATTTGTTTCGTTACCGTTTTTTTCATCCCCTTTTCCAAAATTATTGATTTTACTCGCCAACTCAGGGTTACAGGTCTTTCCGGCCATTTCGCAAACTTTACGTAAGGGTAAACTAAGCACAAACGATTCGTACAAGTACTGCGATAAATCATACTCTAACAAATGTTTTGTTATGTAAATAATTTCATCGTCACTGTAATCTTCGTTTTCGCTTATCTTCATTAATAAGTGAAATTCGTTTTCGATGGGCAATGTAATTTCATCCAAGCAGTTGTCACAGGTTTCACCTACAGTTCCTTTAAGCGTAAAATGTAAATCATACATGTTTTCGCTCTTCTTTAACTCTAGGTTAACACGTGTGTTTGCCGTACTTATAACGCTACCCTCAATACCAGAAAAAAAAGCATCATTTAACATAAACTCAAAGTGGTTTGAGCCCATGCGAAGTTTATTAAACTCAATTAAATACTCTTTTAACTTCGTTCCCATATTTAATAGAAGCCTGCAAATATAGTTAAACCGATTATTTTTTAGCAACCTTAATAAGATATTATCACATTAAATCATGAATATCAAACAAATACAAGAACGTAACCGGTAATAAACTCGGCCATTTGCTTAGATTTTTGATGAGATATGCGCTTTTTTGCCTGATAGTTCATTATTTTTGGAGAAACACAAACCAACGTATGGACGAGTTAAGCAAAGCCGGATTTAGTGAATTGGCAAAGGCTGCAAGTATTCAGCCAAAGGAAGCTTTATTGGAAGTAAAAAAAACGCCTAAAGGCTTATTTATTGGGGTTCCAAAAGAAACAACTTTGCAAGAACACCGCATCTCGCTTACGCCTTCGTCTGTAAACTTATTGGTTTCTAACGGCAATGAAGTAAGGATTGAAGCCGGGGCAGGTAAACATGCTCACTTTAGCGATAGAGACTACAGCGAAGCAGGAGCTCAAATTTGCTATAATCCGGAAGAGGTATACAAAGCTGATGTAATTGTTAAGGTTGAGCCACCAACGGAGCATGAAATTAACATGTTGCAAACACAACAACTACTGATTTCGGCCATACAGTTAAGTAGCAGAAGTGATACATACATCAGAAGTTTGATGGCTAAAAAAATGACAGCCATTGCTTTTGAGTTCCTAAAATCTGATGATGACATTCACCCAATAGTGAGAAGCATGAACGAAATTTCAGGTCTTTCGTCAATTGCTGTGGCATCTGAATTATTGTGCAGCACACGCGGTGGTAAAGGCGAAATGCTTGGCGGTGTTACCGGTATCCCTCCTACCGAAATTGTAATTATTGGTGCAGGCACTGTAGGCGAATACGCTGCAAGAACCGCACTAGGAAAAGGCGCTACCGTTAAAGTTTTTGACAACTCACTTGAGAAATTGCGCAGGCTACAAAATAACTTGGGTGTTAAGATTTTTACTTCTTTGCTTCACCCCAAAATATTACAAAAAGCTTTACAATCTGCAGATGTTGCAATAGGTTGTTTATGGAGTGCAGAAGGCAGAAGTTTAAACGTAGTAACCGAAGAAATGGTGAGTAAAATGAAACCGATGTCGGTTATTGTTGATATATGCATTGATCAAGGTGGATGTTTTGAAACCAGTGAAGTTACCAGCCACGATAAACCAACGTTTATTAAGCATGATGTGATTCATTATTGTGTGCCAAACATAAACTCAAGAGTTAGCCGCACTGCCAGTTATGCATTGAGTAATATTTTAACTCCGTTATTGTTAGATCTAGCTGAGTGTGGTTCTATTACCGACTACTTGTGGAGCAATCAATCTGCCAGAAGTGGTGTATACATTTACAAGGGTAATTTAACCAACAAACACATTGGCCAACGCTTAAATATTTATCCTAAAGACTTAGATTTGTTGATAGCGGCACACGCATAATAGATTCTTTAAGCCTGCTCATTTTTAGTTGATGATGCTTCTTCGTTTTTGTGGTACAAATCAATAGCTACAATAATGGCAAAGCTACCCCAAACCAATGGTGCAATTTTGGTCGTTTCGCTATAGTGATTCAAAAATCCATGTGTAAAATAACCAATCAAACCCAATGTTACCCCGATTAATACAACCTTTACGCGTGTTGAATTGGTTTTGTAAAAAACATTAAATGCGGTGTTAAGTCCTGCTAAAATGATCATTACTAAACTACCCATACCTAACAAGCCTGTTTCGGATAAAGGATTTAAAAACTCGCTGTGTGAATTGCCTTGGTTACCAAAGTTGGTACTGATTAAAGTTCGGTATCTTGTTTCTTGATATGGTGCGTAACAAAACACATAGGTACCCGGGCCAAATCCCATAACAGGTCGTTCTTCCCACATGTTTATGGCCGACATCCAACGGTTAATACGTTCTATGTTTGATGCATCAGTGCGTATGTTTGAAGCAGATTGCAAGTGTTTACCAAAGCCTTCTCCGGAGTCTTGTTTATTTTTAGATAACACATATAAAATCTGATCTTGAAAAGCCAAAAACAACGCCACGCCACTTATCAAAATAATTAATTGTGTTCGTAGTTTTAACTTTAACGAAAGCGGCAAAATCATACCTAAAGAAACCACAATACTTAACCATGCGGCTCTGGTGTACGAATAAAAAACACCAGTAAAAAACAAAGCCAATAGCCCAACAACCAATGCCACTGTTACAAAATTTAATTTCAGTTTTCGGCTATAGAATAGGTATGCAAAAAACAACGGAATAAAAAACGATACCGCTGCCGAGTAAATACCATGTGCCCTATAAAATGGCATACTGATGTAATAGGACGACTCTTGTGTAAAGCCCGACAAACTGTGCATGTACAAGGTGTACAATACCACAAACGTAAGTGAAGCAATATAAAGCCACAAATACTTAAACACGTTTGAAAGTTTGCGGAATAACATCACACCAAGGAAATAATACACCACAATAAACCAGAAGCGTGATAACACAAATTTAAAACTAACAAAAGGAAGTTCGCTGGTAAAAATGGTAACGATATACCAGCCTATGTTTACCAAGATCCATAACGAAACAGGATGCCGAAAAACTTTTACATCATAAGAACCATCAATAATAAATCTTAGTACAGACAGGAACATTACCACCATTACAATGGGTTCATCGGGTAGGCTAATACCTAGTCCCATTCCAATATCGTCAAACTCTATGGCAAGTGGAACAATAAAACTCAACAACAATAAGACCGTGTCGAGTTTGAATAAAACTAAATAGGCGAAAACAAGAATTAATGGCAATACGTGGAAAGTGTAATCATCGTTATACACCCCATAAGCCGTGAGTAAAATAAACATCACGCCTATTGCGTAAAACCAACGTATTTTAAATACCTCGCTCAAGCTTATTGTTGTGAAAGCGTTTGTTTAATGTTTTGATAACGCTCCATTGCAATAATGGTAATGCTACTTAACAAAAACGCTGCAATGGCCGAAAGTAAGGCAATAACCGAGCGTAACGGATAAGCTTTATCGTAGTTGGGTTTGGCTACATCCACCACAAATATGTTGCTTAACTTACTATCTAAATCAAGTTTGGCTTGATTGTATTTCTTTCTTAAATCGGTTAACTGTTCTGCTTCAAAACGAATTTGTTCGTCTAACGAAACAAAATCACCCACATGCTGCCCAAGGTTTTTACGTTCTTTTTCGGTGAATGAATTATTGGTTCCTTTACCAATCAACTCAGCCAATCCACGCGATTGTTCTTCTACATTGTATACCCCGTTATTTCCTAAAGTACGTGTCATGTTACTTAATGAATCGATAATGGCCACTTTAGCTTCGTACTCTTGTTTAATGATGTTGAATGCTTGTTGGGCAACAATACGCTGACTTTGTTTTTTCAACGAATCGGTGTTGTACATTACAGCATTGGCAATTGCGGCAGAAAGTTCTGGATCGGTATCTAAAACAACCACCTCTACAGAGTTGTATGATGTACGGTTTACATTTACATATTTCTCAAACTTTTTGTTGAGTTTGGCAAATTTCTTTGGGTCGTTTTCATCAATACCGTAATGTTCAATCAAGTTAAAATCTGCTGCAATTTTTTCGCGCAACTGACTTGATTTTGCCAATTGTAAATACTGCTCAACGTTCTCTTCATCGCCATAAGCCAAAGCATCTTGTGCTCTTTCTTTAAGGCTGTAAAATAACGCATAAGAAATAGAGTTGACCGTACCCGGATAAAAAACCGCTTTTGATTTGTACTCAGGTTTTATAAATAAAGTAATAATAAATGCTACAACTGCTGCTGATATGGAAATGATAGCAAGGTGTTTTTTCCATTTAATTAAAAACTTAACAAGCTCGATGAAATTAAACTGATATTCTTGTTGCTGATTTTGCATGCTTACTAATTTGGACAAAAATATAAAAAAATAGGTGTGCGCAAACTACCACTTAAACGCGGCTTTGCAATAACTGTTTTAATTGTTGAACATGAAACAAACGTGTAACAAACAACATTATTGTAGCACTTAAAACGGCCAAAACTGTTGCTGCTATTAGATTTAGGTTGATACTGTATGCCACCACAACGGATGCTGTAGTACCCAAAAGCACAAACATAAACCTTGATAAATAATCAAAATTTAACTTAACACTGAGGTACTTAATGGCAAAATACATATTGGTTAAGGCAATAAAACCGTGCGTACAAACCGCTGAAATGGCTGCACCTTTTGCGCCCAATTGCGGTTGTAAAACTATGTTTAAACACAAATTAATTACCAATGCAATGGCTGCTAAGGTGTTTAACAATTTTAAACTACCATTGGCTGTAAGTAAGGTACCAAAAATGTACATGGTACACATGGCCACAAAACTTAACATCACATATTTAAAAACCGCTGCAGATTCTACCGGACTTGTTTTACTTAACAACATCATGATATCGAGGTTATAAAACCAAGATAAAGCAGCTACACCAACAGCAGGAACAATTAACAAAGTCATGCTCATTTTTATAAGCGAACTTAAATCTTGCTTGCCTTTAATCATGTTTGAGAATAATGGCAATAACATTCCTGCAATAAGAACGGCTAACATATTTGCTGCTTCCAGTAAACGATTGGCCACTGCATATACACCGTTTTGTTCATCACCATTGGGTAACAACTTTTTCATCACCAAAATATCAGAACGCATGTAGATAGTCATCAGCAAAGCAAGTAAAGCGTATGGCCATGATTGACGAATCATGCTCCACATCATGGCTTTTTTAAAATTGAGTTTTATGGTTTGAAGCGAACCTTTTAGCACCGCAAACGATATGATGAATGAGGTAAAGTAACCTAATGTTTGCGCATAGATAAAATGCTGTATGCTGAAGTTACCATTGTAAACCAACATCAACACAATGGCAAACAAAATCATCATTCCCCTATCTGTTACCGACAAAAACGCATCGGTTTTAAACAACTGCAATCCGCTAATATTGGCCCTGAAGAATAAAATAAAAAATGCCAACACCTGATTTAACGCCAACAGCAATAAAAACAAAAGCTGCTTTCCCTCAATACCAAACATCAACCCAAAACTTAATGTAACAACTAAGTAGGCAGCGGCAAACACCAACTTTAATGGAAATAAAGATGCAAAACGTTTGTTTAATAAATGTTTGTGCTTGGCAATAAACGAACTGGTGAAGTTATTGATACCAAAATCTAACAACATGGTAAACATCAACGAGATGTTAAACATAACCATGTAAGCACCGTACACCTCGTTTCCAACAGTATTTTGAACTGTTCTGTCGATACCTAAAATCCAAAATGGTTTTATGAGCAAGTTTATTGCTAACAGTAAAAACACATTTATTAAAATTTTTTTCGACATTAGGGGGTGTGCCTTTGTATATTAATTGTTTATTTGTGTACAATAATAATTATTACAAGCACATTTAGTCTTATTAATTTTATGCGGATTGCAGTTAATGCGCGATTTTTACTTACCAACAAATTAGAAGGTATAGGCAGGTTTACTTTTGAAATCATGCAGCGCATTACGCGTAATCATCCCGAACACGAATTTATTTTTTTGTTTGACAGGCCATACAGCAGCGAGTTTGTGTTTGCCGATAATGTGAAGCCGGTTGTATTGTTTCCGCAGGCTCGTCACCCGTTTTTATACTATTGGTTCTTTAACATTTCGGTTACTAAAGCTTTAAAAAAATACAAGGCTGATGTATTTGTGAGCACAGACGGATATTTGAGTTTATATACTCAAGTGCCGCAGTTGGCCGTAATGCACGACTTAGCTTTTTTACACTTCAAGCAAGGCATAAACAAGTTGGAATATTGGTATTACACCACATTTTTTCCGAAGTATGCCCACAAAGCTACCCGATTGGTAGCAGTATCAAACTACACCAAACAGGATATTGTTAAGCAATTTAACATCAACCCAAATAAAATAGATGTGGTGTACAACGCTCCCAGCAATGGTTTTAAACCAATTGATGAAAACCAAAAAGCAGCGATAAGACAACAATTTGCTGATGGCTGCAATTATTTTTGCTACGTTGGCGCAATGCATCCACGTAAAAACATAGAAACATTACTGCGTGCTTTTGATGCATTTAAAACATCAACCCAAAGTAATTTTAAATTGGTAATTGTGGGTCGTAAAGCCTGGCAAAGTGAAGGTATTGAGCAAACCTACAACCAAATGCAACACCAACAAGATGTAGTTTTTACGGGCCGTGTTGCCGAAGAAAATTTATACAACATTACTGCTGCAGCGCATGCCATGGTGTACATCCCGTTTTTTGAAGGTTTTGGATTGCCTATTGTTGAAGCGATGGCTTGTGATGTTCCGGTTATTACCTCAAACGTAACATCTATGCCTGAGGTTACTGCTGATGCCGGAATTTTAGTTTCGCCCGAAGATTTACATCAAGTTACAAATGCCATGATAAAATTGGTTAACGACCAAGATTTCTATCAGCAAAAAAAACTTGCAAGTGCCAAACGAAAACAAGATTTTAGTTGGGATGTTTCGGCACAAAAACTATGGGACAGTGTTCTGTTGGCATCATCAACAAAAAAATAAAAACTTAATTAACTTATATGAAATCAGACATTGAAATTTCTCGTGAAGCCACGTTAAAACCTATCCAACAAATTGCAGATGGGTTAAACATAAGTGCAGATAGCATTATACCTTACGGTAAAACTAAAGCTAAAATAGAATTGAATGTGTTGAACGAAACCAACATCAATAAAAACAATTTAATTTTAGTTACCGCCATCTCTCCTACCAAAGCCGGTGTGGGTAAAACTGTAACTACTGTTAGCGCAAGTTTAGGGTTGAATAAAATTGGCAAAAAATGTATTGCTGCTTTACGCGAACCCTCGCTTGGACCAGTGTTTGGAATGAAAGGTGGAGCGGCCGGTGGTGGTTATGCGCAAGTGTTGCCAATGGAAGATATCAATTTACATTTTACTGGAGATTTTCATGCCATTACAACAGCTAACAATACCATTGCTGCATTGTTAGACAACTATCAATATAACAATTTAAACAGCGATAAAGCGCTTAAACAAATTACTTGGAAACGTGTGCTTGATGTAAACGATAGAAGTTTACGTTTTGTAACTACAGGTTTGGGCGGTCGCACCAATGGTATTCCGCAAGAATCAGGTTTTGACATTACTCCTGCCAGCGAAATTATGGCGGCCTTGTGTTTAAGCGAAAACTTTGACGACTTACAACAACGTATTGAGCGCATTATTCTTGGTTATAAAATGGACAACTCGCCTTTTACTGTTAAAGATTTAGGTGTAGGTGGTGCAATTACCATTTTGTTAAAAGATGCCATTATGCCCAACCTGGTTCAAACTACAGAAAATACTCCGGCTATGATTCATGGTGGACCATTTGCTAATATTGCGCATGGTTGCAACAGTGTTATTGCTACAAAAATGGCCTTAAGCTGTGCTGAGTATGTGGTAACAGAGTCGGGTTTTGGTAGTGATTTAGGCGCTGAAAAGTTTTTAGATATTAAATGTCGTGTGGCTAAATTACAGCCTAAAGCGACAGTACTGGTTGTTACCACACAATCAATAAAAATGCATGCAGGTTTAGAGTTAGATGCTACTAAAAAACCAAGCATGGACGGCATTAAAGCAGGTTTACCAAACATGCAACGCCACATCGAAAACTTACAAGGTTTTGGACAAAGCATTGTGGTATCGTTAAACAAATTCCATTTTGACGTGCAGGAAGAGATTGACTTTTTACGCACTTGGTGCGAAGAAAAAGGCTGCGCATTTGCCGTAAACGAAGCCTTTACAAAAGGTGGTGATGGTGCAATAGAATTGGCCAATAAAATTGTGCATACGGTAGAAAACAATCCATCTAAACCCATAAACTTTACTTACGATTTAGCCGATAGTATTGAAACCAAAATTGAAAAAGTAGCCACTAAAATTTACCGTGCTGATAAGGTAGAATTTAGCAGCAAATGTAAAACCGTCCTTAGCCGAATTAAGAAAAACAACTTAGGCAACTTGCCTGTTTGTATTGCTAAAACACAATACAGTTTTACTGATAATGCTGATGTGTATGGTGCACCAACCGGACATACATTACACGTGCAAGATTTGGTAATAAACACCGGTGCAGGATTTATTGTAGCTGTTTGTGGTGATATTATGCGTATGCCTGGTTTACCAAAAGAACCTGCTGCAAACGGCATGACCTTTAACAACGGCATTATTGAAGGATTGAGTTAAGAATATTGTTGAACTTTTAAACAGATACCAATTATGTTAATACCCAAAAAAGTAGAAGCAGCATTAAACGCACATCTTACCTTAGAGATGGCTGCGATATATCATTATTTATCGGTTGCATCGTGGTGCGATAGCAACGGTTACGAAGGATCGGCTGCATTTTATTACAAACAAAGTGCCGAAGAACAAGTGCATTTTATGAAGTTTTTTAACTACATCAATCAAGTTGGTGGTCATGCACATGTACCTGAATTAAAAAAGCCAGGAACTGCATTTAAAAGCATTTTAGAAACTTGCCAAAAATCGTTAGAAGCCGAGAATAAAGTTACACAATCTATTTACAAATTGATTGAAACATCTCGCAAAGAAAACGACCATGCTACCGAAGCATTTTTAAAGTTTTTTGTTGATGAACAATTGGAAGAAGAAATGCAGTTTACCCGCTTAATTGACAGGATAAAATTAATTGGCGGTGGACCACAATCTCTTTATTACATCGATAAAGAATTAGAAAAATTAGCTAACGCTAAACCTCAAGATTCGGCTGAATAATTTTAAATGGTTGGTGGCATTGGTCATCAACCATTTTTATATAAAACATGGGATTAAAACGATTTTATCAGAAAGGATTATTGGAAGCCGGTTGCGATGAAGCCGGGCGTGGTTGCCTTGCCGGGCCGGTGTTTGCTGCTGCCGTAATTTTGGATGATAAAAAGCCCATCAGAGGTTTGGATGATTCAAAAAAACTGAACGAACGTCAACGTAACGAAATGCGATTAGAAATTGAAGCACGCGCTTTGAGTTATGGTGTTGCACAACTTAGCAATAAAGATATTGACAAATACAATATTTTAAAAGCTTCGTTTATGGCTATGCATGCCGCTTTAGATAAGTTGAGTACCGAACCTGCTTTGCTTTTAATAGATGGTAATCGGTTTATTCCATACAAAAAAATTAAACACGAGTGTGTAATTAAAGGTGATGGAAAATATCAATCGATAGCGGCAGCTTCCATCTTGGCTAAAACTTACCGAGATGAATTTATGCATAATGCCCACCAACAATATCCGCAATACAGTTGGGACAAAAACATGGGCTACCCAACCAAAGCCCACCGCGAAGCCATTAAACAATTTGGCGCAACCCCATTGCATCGTATGACCTTTACTTTATTAAACGATCAAATCTCTTTAGATTTAAAATAACTGTATGAGAACAGCATTAATTACCGGTGCATCCAGCGGCATTGGGCTTGAGTTAGCACATGTACTTGCCGATGAAAAATCGGATTTAATTTTGGTAGCACGCAATAAAGAAAAACTACTTGCGTTGGCCGAAGAATTGAAGCGCAACAATGCCATTAATGTTAAAGTAATTGCCAAAGATTTAACAAAACCAGAAGAAGTTGCTGCTTTGATTGATGAAGTAAAAAACGACAACATTCAATACCTGATTAACAATGCAGGCTTTGGTTATTTTGGTGCATATCACGATTGCGATTGGAAAACCACGCAGGACATGATAGAGTTAAACATGACTACACTTGCACACTTAACGCATAGCTTATTACCTAAAATGATTGAAAGAGGTAGCGGTAAAATTTTAAACGTAGCCTCTGTTGCGGGATTTTTACCTGGACCAAACATGGCGGTGTATTATGCAACCAAGGCCTTTGTTTTACACTTTAGCGAAGCCATTGCACAAGAATTAATCGGAACCGGAGTTACAGTTACTGCACTTTGCCCCGGCCCTACCGAATCGCAGTTTATGGATGTATCAGGTATGGCACAAAGCAAATTGGTGAAAGGACGAAAATTACCAACATCAAAACAAGTTGCTGAGTATGGCTACCATGCCATGATGCGCGGACAACATTTGGCTGTGCATGGTTGGGGTAATTTTGTATTATCTGTGTTACCGCGTTTGTTCCCTCGCAGGTTAACTACTTGGGTGGTGGGTTTAATTCAGAAATAATAAACTACTTTTATACCATTAAACTAAACCTATGTTTTTTACTTTTCATAACACTGTTGAGTTACTTGGAATAATTGCATTTGCTTTTAGTGGCGCGTTGGCAGCCATGCAAAAAAAGTTAGATGTGTTTGGCATTTTAGTACTCACGTTTGTTACCGCAATTGGTGGCGGAACATTACGTGATATGATGATAGGCAGTTTGCCCGTTTCATGGATGAAAGATTTAGAAACCATCATCACACTAATTATTTGTTATTTAATTGCACTGTTTTTTACCAAATACATTCGCAGGTTCCACCACACCATGTTTTGGTTAGATACAATAGGGCTTGCTTTCTTTTGTGTGGTAGCTATTGCCAAAGCTATTGCGTTTGGTTTACATCCAATAGTTGCAGTTGCTATTGGTACCATAAGCGGTTGTTTTGGTGGCATTATTCGCGATGTATTGTTAAACGAAATTCCTTATGTGTTTAGAAAGGATGTATACGCGAGCGCTTGTATTGCAGGTGGTGTAGTATACTTTAGTTTGCTTAAATTTATACCAGATGAAAATTTAGTAAGCATTATAGCCGGTTGTGTAATTATTGTAATACGTGTAAGTGCAAGGTATTTTAATCTACATATGCCGGATATTTATAAGAGGTGATTGATAAATTACAACTCAACCCTCAATACAATTTTACCAAACTGTGCTCCTTTGGCCATTTTTTCTATAGCTGTTTGTGCTTGTGCTAATGGAAAAACTTCATCTACCACAGGTACAATTTTATGTTCGGAAATAAACTTAACCATGGCAGCAAACTCCTCATCGTTACCCATTGTACTACCACAAATGGTAAGTTGTTTCCAAAATATTTTTGCCGGTACACCACTATTAAACGCACCTAAGGTTGCACCGTAAAATGCAATTCGTCCTGCAGGTTTGCATATATCAATCAATTTCTCAAATTGTTCACCGCAAGCACTGTCAACAATGGCATCAAAACCACCACTCATTTTTTGTACCTCTTTGTGCCAATTTTCCGTTTTATAGTTTACGCCACCTTTGGCACCCATGGCAACAGCTTTAGCAATTTTATCATCACTACCCGATGTAACATACACGTTACAACCTAAAGCAATGGCAAACTGCACGCAAAATAATGCTACACCACCACCCGCTCCAGTAATTAAAACGGTATCGCCAGGTTTAGCAGCAGCTCTTGTCATTAAAGCCCTAAATCCTGTTAAACCGGCAAGCGGAAATGCAGCAGCTTGCTCGGCTTTTAAATGCGCAGGTTTTTCCTGCAACAAACGTGCTTGAACTTTCACATACTCGGCAAAAGTACCATCTTGTGCCATGCCTAAAATAATGTAATCTTTGGCTTGCGTGTTCGGGTTACTTCCCCAATTTAAAGATGGATTAATCACCACCTCTTTACCCAACCAATGTTTATTTTCACTATCATAGACAGACTCCACAATTCCACACCCATCACTGCCTTGAATACTCGGAAAACGCAACCCACCATATTGCCCTTTTTGAATCCAATAATCGCGGTGGTTAAAAGCTGCGGCTTTCACTTTTACCAATACTTCACCTGCTTGCAAAGTTGGCATTTCAACATCTGTATAAGTTAATGGTTGGTTGATTCCTTCTAGTATGATGGCTTTCATTGTTATTGATTGATTTGTTATTCACTCCTACGCTAAAGCTTCGAAGTGCAATGGGTTGATTAGTTAGTGGTTGACAAGTTATTGGTTTCTGGTTTGTAGTTTCTTGTTTGTGGTCAAAATGTTCTCTCCGATTTTCGAAACGCAGTTCAGCGAATTCGTTTTCGTAATTCGAATTTACAATTTCGATTTTTTTAACTTTACTTGCTGTTATGCACCAACAATCCTTCTTTGGTGGCTAAATAAGCATAGGCGTGCATGTTATCGGTATCATAAATAAAACTACGCACGTATTCTTGTTGTTCTTCGTCAAAACGCATAGCTACTACATATTTTTTAGCTATGAGTTGTTTTAAAACATCAGCCACCACGTTAGGAGCAGCATTGCATTCGGCTAATATATTGTCAAAAGGTTCAACAAAATAAATGGCATTTAAAATATCGTATTCTATATCGCTTAGTTGTGATTCCATTAAAATTCTAATTAAGTTTTCTATCCTTCCAATTGTATGTACCTAAGTTGCCCCAAATACCAATAATTAAAACATATAAAATATGAAACGGTTCGGCCAATGGTAAAAACAATAAATATTTTTGTCGCTTAAAAAACCGCATCACATCATACAAAAATAGGCCTTCAATAGTGGCTTTTGCCAACAATAAAATCAACCCAAATTTAAAATTAATAATGAGTTGTAGCGCCACTACAAAATTAAATAAATACGCACCCACCATAACCGCTGTAATGTAGCGGTTTTCGTATTTGGTGCTTTTACTTACCCAACGTTTACGCTGTTCGGCCAATTGTTTTATTGAGGCATTAGCTGTTGTAGAAACAACCGCATCAATGTGTTTTAAGAAATGAATATTATGTGGGTAACGTTTAAAAACTTTATGTAACAAAAATTCATCATCACCACTGGCTATTCCATCGTTGCCTATGTAACCGCCAACTTCGTTAAAAACATTTTTCTCAAAAATTAAATTGGCAGCACTACACATATTGGGGTTCTGAAGTTGAATGGCCGATGCTCCAATACCAACCAATCCGGCAAACTCTAACGATTGTATTTTTTCAAATGTATTATCGGCTTTAAACTCAACAGGCGCATAAATAAGCTTACTACCCCTTTCAGCAATAAAATTATTGATGGTGCTTAACCAATTTTGGCCACGTGTGCAATCGGCATCTGTAAGTATAATGTATGGGTGAAGTGCTTGTTCTATGGCAAAAGTAATGGCTGCCTTTTTTAGTTTACGCTGCTGCCCATCATCAACCATATTTATTAACTTAATAGAACAACCCGTATTTTTATTAATGAACTCACTTACCACACGCTGTGTTTTGTCAGTTGAGTAATCGTTTATAACAATAATTTCGTAGCATGTTTTATCATAATTTTGATTGATAATGGATTGTAAACAATGTATAATTACCTGCTCTTCATTTCGTGCTGGAACCAGAATAGAAAATTTATTTTTTTTACTCGAATTATCGTTGTCAAATGGAACAATAGCCAACCAACCCAACCAATAAATGCCAATTAACAGCACATAAAAAGCAAGCAATACCAACGAAACATAAAACAAAAACATCATCATTTATTTACTTGCCTCCACTTTAAAATAAACACTAAGCCTACCAATCCGGGAATCATTAGATTAATAATCCATAACGAATAGGCTGTTAGCAAAACGGGAGTTACTACTGCCGTAAACATTCCAAAAAACCACAATGCACTTGCACCACGCATACCTACCTCAACCAAAATAAAACTTGGCACAAACGATTGTGCACATAATGTTGCAATAATACACGCCATACCTTGGGCAAAGGTTACATCTACATTAAACAACAAAAGCAAACAATAATACTGCGCTAAAAATATGATGTAACGCAAAAACGAAATCATTAACACTTGGACCAACTCACTCCGTCTGTATAGTTTAAATACATCAAGGTAAGGTTTTATTTTAGCCGTAATGGTTAATTTTGATAACCAAGCCATATTTAGATAAGCCGCAAATGTAATAACCACCATTACCAATAAAATTAAATAGGCAGTATTGCTTTGCTGTTCGGTTATGGTTTGGTTGTAATACAAAAACCAAATGAGTGCACACAGGCCAAATCCGGCCGTCATAATTACTTGTGCGGTATGACCAATAACGGTAATTAAGGTACCACGAACTTTATCCATCTTTTTTAAATGAATAACCCGGCCTACAAAATCTCCCAGCTGATTGGGTGTTATCATATTTAAAGCCACCCCGGAAAGTACGCCTTGCATAGCCTCAAAAAAAGAAATGTTTTCATTTTTCTGAACCAACAAACGCCACTTCAAAGTTTCGAGCAACCAATTAAATACCATCAAAACTAATGTTAATAACAATAGTATAATAGATTTCACATTCCAAACCACTGTAGTTTCATGCCATAACCTATCTAAATCGTATGCATAAAACAGCTTATAAAATATAAAGCCAAATGTGATGGGTAATAAGGCAAACTTTACTACTGATATTATTTTTTTTACGTATGGCTGTTCAGCTATCAAAGTGTTTTGTAACTTGCGTGAGTAGAATAATTAATTACTTTTCAAACATAACAACTTTGGGCAACTTAGCGCAGATAAAAAATTACGATAAAATAATTTTAGGTATTGACCCCGGTACGGTTGTTATGGGTTATGGGTTGATTGGTATTGAAAAAAAGAAAGCACATTTAATTAGTTTAGGCATTGTTAAACTTGATAAGTTAGACGACCATAGTTTACGCCTTAAGAGAATTTTCGAACGGGTAACAACATTAATAGATCAATACACCCCTGATGAATTAGCCATTGAAGCACCCTTTTTTGGCAAAAACGTACAAAGTATGTTAAAGCTTGGAAGAGCCCAAGGCGTGGCCATTGCAGCAGCTATTACCAGAGAAATGACGGTGAATGAATACTCTCCCAAAAAAATAAAACAATCGATTACAGGTAATGGTAATGCCACAAAAGAACAAGTGGCAAGTATGTTACAAAGTTTATTGGGCTTTAAAGAAACACCCGAGTTTTTAGATGCAACGGATGGGCTTGCAGCTGCCTACTGTCATTTTATTCAAAACTCCAATGTGTTGGCTACCGTATCAAAAACTACCAAAACAAAAACCACGCGTAAAAAGGTAAGTTCGTGGGAGGCTTATGTAAGTTCAAACCCCAATAAAATAAAAAAGTCCTGAGTTTAAATTCAGGACCTTAAAAAATCTATTTCAATGCGCTTCTTATATCTTGTGCAATTTTTTCGTACTGCTCAGGAGTAAATACCGCACGTTCCTTTTCAAAATTTAAATCTCCAATTTCATTCATCGGAACCAAATGAATATGCGCATGTGACACTTCTAAGCCAATAACAGCAACACCAATACGTTTACAAGGTATGGCTATCTTAACCGCCTTAGCTACAATTTTTGCGAACAAATGCAAACCTGCAAACTGCTCATCATCCATATCAAAAATATAGTCGGTTTCTACTTTTGGTATAACCAAAGTATGACCGGCTGTTAATGGCCTAACATCTAAAAAAGCTAAATAATCGTTTGTTTCTGCCACCTTATAACAAGGTATTTCGCCCGAAACTATTTTAGAGAAGATGGTTGCCATAGCTATAAACTAATTTCAACAATTTCAAATTTAATAACACCTGCTGGAGCAGTGACTTCAGCAATGTCCCCAACTTTTTTACCCATTAAACCGGCACCAATTGGCGATTTAATAGAAATTTTTCCGGTTTTAAAGTCAGCTTCTGAGTCTGAAACCATGGTATAAACCATTTCTTTTTTGGTGTTCAAATTCATTACTTTCACCTTACTTAACATCATTACTTTGCTGTTATCAAGTTTGCTCTCATCAATTACACGTGTGCGTGTAATTAAATCTTCTAATTGAGCTATACGTGCTTCCAGTAAACCTTGATCTTCTTTTGCAGCGTGATACTCTGCATTCTCACTCAAATCGCCTTTATCGCGGGCATCTGCAATTTGTTTTGAAATAAAAGGGCGTTGAACATACTTCATCTCATGCAAATCTTTTTGCATTTTTTCTAAACCTTCTTTTGATACATAATTAATCTGTGCCATATTAAATCAAATGTATAATAGTTTTAAACTGATATAAAAATAAAGAAACGCCTCCTTTTCAGGAAGCGTTTCTTTTGTTAAATGATATGCGAATATATCTTATTTTTTGTTATCTAACGATAGTGTTATAGATAAGTTGTGAATTCCATTGAATACACGGGTTGGTGCGTAAGCATAATCAATTGCTATGCGTGTTCCGCTTTTACTTATTGGCAACACAAAACCTGCACCACCTGCAAAACCTAAATATTGTGTGTAGTAATTTGCGTTATCAGTAATATTCTCTTGGTAAGCATAACCACCACGTAACATAACAGTTTCTTTAAATGCATATTCCAAACCTACCGAAGTAACATTAGCAGAGAACGCGTTGTAGTTAAAGTTACCATGAGTAGTTAAACGATGATAGTAAGTATCACTTTCTTTTGCATCCAAACGCATATCGTAAGAAGCACCGATGTTAATTAAAGATGGTAAGTTGTAACTTTCAGACCCCATCAAAGCACGTCTGTCGGCACCTGAAATAGCATTGATAGAACGGAATGATAAACCAGAACCTGTTTGTGTCATATTGGGACCAATATTCTTTACGCTGATACCAAAACGAAAATCTTCTTTTTTAATATCCTTTTTCTTTGCTACTAAAGTAGTTTGATACTGAACACCCGCATCAATTCCCACACCGGTTGCACCAACGTTACTAATTCCTTCAGATATTAAACGTACGTTCAAACCACCGGTAATACTATTGGAAAACTTACGTGCATAAGCAAGGGAGATATTTAAAATCTGCGGAGAGTATGTACCCAAGGTTCCATCCGGTTGTGTTTCTGAAGTAATGGGAATATTTCCAAAATCAAATGAATTGAATGAAATACCCATTACGTTATCACCACCAAGATTTTGAACAAGTGAAAGGTTGTTAATGAAAACATCAGCACCTTGTAAATACGTTACACGCGAAAATCCGATATCCGTTTTATTGGTGTAAGCCATACCTGCAATGTTGTATTGAAAAGCTTCAACACCACGAATAGATGCAGTGTTAGAACCCATCATTGCAGATGATCTTCCATAAGGATTGATGAGTAGCTGGGTAGCACCTGCGCCACCTGCACGATCAGGGTTACCTGCATTTACCTGCATTGAACCAAACAATGCAGCCACCGACATTAATTGTAAAATATATTTTTTCATGTCTAATACTTTTTAGTTGATATTCCGGGGAACAATTAAGCTCCCCGGAGTTTTAAGTTTTTATTAGAAGGTGTCGTAATCTACAGGTCTCATTACACCAAACCATTTAATTATGCGCTCTTCACCCAATTCGTCAGATTTAATGTGTATTAAGTACACACCACTTGAAATAGGCACTTTAGCATTGTTTTTCAAATCCCAATTTACAAATGTTGCTGTAGGGTCATCCTTTCTGATGGTTCTAACCACAACACCATCCATGGTATAAATCTGAATTAAACACTTTGGAGGTAAGTTGGTAATCTTAACTCTATTATCTAACTGATTACCCGGATCTTCGTATTGAGAGTATGCATAGTACGGGTTAGGAACAATGCTTACTTTATCCAGTACTTTCTTGGCGATTTCTTTATTACCTATTACTGTAGCTACCCCATCAGTACTAAATCTAAACACAGGCATACTGTCATTTACCACGTTACCATCAACAGAGAAACTTGCATAAGGACGTTTTACATTAATATTAATTTCAACATCGCTAGGAACAATATTATCCCAAGTTGACTTTAACTGAGATCCTGCGTTTAACATAGCCATTGACGTATACACAGCTTGCGAAAACACTTGACGTTTTCTGATTGCATACGAAGCAGGCATACCAGGACCAGGGCTGGTTGATAACCTTACACTATAATCTGCGCATGCATCGTAACGAGGACCATTATATACAATTGCCGAGGCACCGGCTCCAATTTGGAAACGTTTTGATGTCATAACATAAATGTAATGTTTACCGCCAAAAACCGGAATTCCGCTTTGGTTCAACAGTCTGGAAGTTGGGTTCCAAATCATATCAGAGCCGTTTTCTCCTGGTATTGAAGAGTCTTCTCCGAACATGATATTTAAACGCTCACCTGTTTCGAGATCAATTGCATAACCTGGGAACCATCCCATACCTGTACCTGTTCCGTCAGGTAAGCCATTTTGATCAACAGATGGTGATTTTCTCATGTCCATTTTATCAGCATTACCAAAGTTCAAGTTTCTATCCTCACCCATTTCAAGAACAATGCATCTACTCCATTTTGATCTGTCACGAGTTAAAACAACCTTTACACTATGTAAATCGGAAAGTGCATTATCACCTGATGCTAAGCCACTACCTAACGAACCAACACCACCGTCCCATGCAGGACCAAAAGTTGGAAGTTTGGTTGAAACGTTTGTTCTCCAACGTGAGGCAAGTGCGTATGGCGCCCAACGACTTTCGATAATGTTCGAGAAATTTTTACGAGGATCTATTGGCACTTTTGAAATTGCAAAATCATGTAATTCGGCATTTTCAAAATCAGGCCTACCATTACTACCGGCTCTAATCCAATTGAAAGAAGCTTGATAGAAAGGAATGGTTCCGTATGGTGATTGTTCATCTTGAACACCACCTAACCACTCGTCATTCGGATTTGAAAATTCGATAGAAGAGGAAATAAAGCCATTAGATTCATCGGTTTGAGATTCTGAGTTACCCGGTAAAATTGATTGTGCCATTTGAACAGATAATCCCCAATCTTCAAAAATTTGCTCATTTGAATATGCCAAAGTAGTATCTGAACCTCTCACCTCACCAGTTGTAAGATTACGAAGAACCCAACGGGTGAAAGCAGGAGATAAAGTATCTGATTTTCTTCCATTTGATGAAGTATCACGCATAATCAATTCAAAATTTGCTTTCGGTACATTAACAGGATTAATTACCTTAACCTTAATAGGGCCAAATCCAGATTGATACAAACGCTCTTTTGCATAGTAAGGAGGGGCAAGCAAGGTATTAATTGACATATCTGACAATTTAACAACTTGGCCGCCATTACCCATACCTTCTAGCATTGTAACCGGAATACCAGTTCCATAGTCGCTGTTCAATGATTTTCCTGAAGGGGTTGGATCATGAGGAATGGCTGTATATATGCTTAAACTCTGCTCGCCAATTGTTTTTGAACTTGATAAATATTGATCAGCATCAGAAGCACAATTTGTTGCTGTGGCATAAGAAACTATGTAATAGTTATAACTTTTAAAGTTAACTAGATTTTGATCCGAGCCTGTTTCAAACAAGTCTTTAGTAATCTCAAAAGTATGTTGAATACCTTCATTATTACCCTCAACCATGATACGTTTAACGTTTTCTTCTAATTCAGGGCTGAACACTGTGTTTACAACACGTGCAACACCATCAACAATATCAAATTGAGCTAATAGTCTGGCCTGAGCAGGATCATTAATATCACTTGGAATACTTGCTGTTTTTAATTGCCACACCTGATAACCTTGAAACTTATAAATTGTTTGTTGCGAACAAGGACCGGCAAACGTATCAACGAAGTTTTCTATCGACTTGGTGTTAAGTAACTTAACCACCAACTTTCTGTTTAACTCAACAATTTCTAGCTTCGGTGCCTCCGGACCTACTTTTAGTTCAAAGTTATTCTTATAAAGAGTTGTTGCCTTATCACTTGCTTCTTTAAGTAGGTTGAATGAGCCTGTTGCACCACCACTTGAAGCACGCGCCCACACAACACCAATTGTTACACGATTAACAGCTCCGGGCAATAAGGTGAAAGAACCGGCTGTTTGCAAGAAACGTCTATCTTGTGGTTGATTGCCTGCAATACGCTCGGTCCAAGTAGGACGACCTGCTGGGTCAGTATTTCCGGGGAACATGAAACTAGCAGTGTCAGAACCTCCACGTCCATTTCCACCGTACGTAATGTTTGCACCATCTTTCCAACGACCGTTTAGGTATCCCCAATAATGCTCAGGGCGGCTAGGGTTTCCGGTTAAACTGAAATCGTTATTATAATAAACAAACTTTGTCAACCCAATTTCAGAGTTATCTGGTCTGCGTGGACCTTCAAAAAAGGTTACACCCACACTTGGTGGATTTAAACCATATCCTAAAATACCCTCATCATTATCATCACCATTGTAACAAATACCCAAATTACGTGTAACATCACATTCAACATAATCATCAGAATAGTTTCCTAAATCTGCATCAACCCACTGACCAAAAACGGTACTGTCTACTGTTTCACTACTTCTATTGTAAATAGTGGTACGGTAGAACGTCATGTTATTGATTTCGTCATTTGTTGAGTAAGCAAATGCTTGGGTATGTAATTCTAAACCGATTGGAACACCCTGAGTTTCACTATGGATGTTACCTTTGTCGTTGTAAATCATATACAACATCATATCAGGAATATTGTCAATATTAGAATTTCCATGATTTAATGTTGGATAGTCACCATCTCGTGCGTCATATTTCTGATCACCGTTAGCATCATAATATGGAGCCAAACGAGCAGCTTCTCCTTGCGATACATTACCGTTTCCTGGCCATGATTCCATGTCGGTTGGTAATTCGTATGAGATTTTATCTGAAGCCGCAGCAAATGCCTCAACCTCGCGAAGGGTAACACGCCAAATTTTATCGAATTCTTTGCACCTGTCGGCAGTGACTGAAGCCGAACTATTAACCAAAGGACCCGGGTAAAAATCGTTTCCTCCCTGACGATAAGTTTGGGCTGCAAGTTTTAAATTACCATTGGATACACCTCCAATCCAAAGCGCCCCTGAAAAAAGCGAGTGTTTGGATACCTGACCGGTTTGAACCTTAGGAATTTCATAACGAGCATTACTTAAGTTCCACCACATGTCACCACCATTTAGAATCGTGGTTCTCACGTTGTTTACATCAAGATCTCGTTGTTGGGTTGCAGGCAAACAGTTGGTCATTTTACCTCTAATTTCAGGCTCACGAGGGCCTTTAGGTTCGGGAGTGCCAACGTTGTAGCGAGCTTGTGCAGGGTTAACTGTTGCTACCATAATGGCAGCAAAACCCATTGCCTTCGCAAACTTTAAAACTGATTGATTTATACTTTTCATGTCTATGTTTATTTTTGTTAGAAGTATAATGATACACCTATACGGGTTAATCGAGGTAAAGCGAATAAATTCGGATTTACTACCCTGGTGTTATACAAGTCAATAAACGACTGCGTATTGGTTGCAACACGTTTTTGCTCTATTGATTGAGGTGATGCTAAATAACCATCATCATAGGCTGATCCTGTATACTGGTAAACACCCAAAACGTTTGCGGCATTTAACACATTTTGCATCCATAAAAATACGCGTAAACGATACATTGTAGTTTTACCTGATAACGACTCTTTTTTAAATGTAAAGTTCTTATCTATGTTCATATCAATGAAAAACTGCGGAGGTAAATTTGCACCGTTTATGGTACCTTTTACTTGAGAACGGGCAACTACACCACTTTGTACTTCAGGAACCGCAATTAATGTTTGCGTGTATGGACGACCTGATGTGTAGTTGAAAATAAAGTTGATACCTGCGTTTTCGAGAATTTTCTTACCGGCTACTATCGGTCCATCGTAATCCTTACCTGAACGATAATGGTAATCAAATGTACCTTTTAAGGTATGGCGAGTATCATAATCTAAAGGAAAAATGTTACGCAAAGTTGGTAAACCTACCTGAACCAAGGCATTACTTGATTGCGAATTAGAACCCGTACCATCGGCAAACTGTAACATATAGTTTGCCGAAATGTTGATGTTACCTAAGTCCCTCAGTTCATACTCTAAGCGGAATGACTTCACTGTTGAGAAATCTAAATTACCGAATGAAGTATAAGGGAATGGATAAGCCTCAATAAAACGATATAACTGAATTAGGTTTCTGTATTCGCGGTAAGAAGCCACTATACCTAAAGCTGAGTTATCACCAATTTGCTGACGGAAACCCATTTCATAATCAGTAACCTGGGTCATACGTAAATCAGGATTTGCAATTACTCCGGTTCTACGGTTATTTAGGAAGTAATAGTCATCAATTTGTGCCACATTACTCTCTGTAGGACGTTGAACCAATACATCATAAGTTCCGAAGAATTGAGATGTTGTAGAGATTGGGAAAGAGAACCAAATACGTGGAGATACTTTGATATCCGGTTTATAATCACGGAAAGATGCTGCACTTGGACGTGCGATACCATTTGGATCAGCATCTGTTACTAAAAATGGAATATTTCCGTTTTCTACGTCACTATTCTCGCGTTGCGCATCTCTCCATAAAGATGACGGATCAGTTACAGGATTACCATTTTTGTCATACCAATCATTACCATTACGAAAACCGGTAATATTTACTTTGCTGGAAGAGTTCGGAGTTTTGGTATCAACATATACAGCATAATCATCGCCAATATTACCAGGTATGGCGCCTGCTAATCCTCTTAAATTCCCTCCCCTAACGTCACCTGCAGTATAAATAGGAACTAGCGAGTAAGGATCTCTCAATACAACTTGGTTAGCATCAAAACGGTCGATACGAACACCTGCACGTACAATTAAATCTTTGAACGCAAATTTATCTTGCAACCATGCTGCCATATAAACCGGCTGGTATGCACCTAAGGCACGGTTGGTTGGGTCGTTTAAAAAGTCATTTACACTTTTCTTACCGTTTACTCTGTTACCCAAATAATCATAACCATTGTATGCAACCAAAGAGTTACCATTGTTTAACAATTCGTCTGCTGAAAACATATCCAAAGAGTATTTACTCGGAGCATATGAGTTAACATCAATTAAGGTTTTATTGGTTATAGGATTACCATAAACATCCAACTCCCCTTCAGCAATTAACTTGTTTCTTAAATTTCTGTCAAAATTAGTTTGTTGTTTCTCATCAACTTTGTTAGCAAAAATTACTGTATCTTGAAAATTGCCATATTGGTCAAACTTAAGGGTATAATTGCTCGAATCAAGACCCACAAAATGAGAATTCGCATATTGGCGCATTAGAGTCCATAACCCGGTTGCACCCACGCCATATCCACGTCTGAATTGTTGCTCGTATGTAAAACCGAACTGTAAATCATGCTTCGCTTTCGGATTTTTCTTAGGGGCAACAGAAGCTTCACTCATTAAATAAAGGGTGTAAGCTTCGTTCATTGATTTGCTGTAACCTCCTTGCACTGTACCCGGACTGGTCCACATATTTGAGTATATGCCAAGTGGATTATCACCATTGGTTAAACCGCCCAAGCCACGTAATTGGCTTAAACTGGTTACGTTTTGACCTTGTGATGCATAGTAATCATAAATGCTACGCGTATAATTTGAACGAACATTGTTACCAACGGGCTCGAATGTATAGGCAGTATCTACGGTTCCAAAGTTTCTTCTGTATGCAGATGTGTATAGCGTTTGTTGGTTACCATTCTTATCCACATAAGAGAAGGTATCTGCAGGTTCTCCAAACTCCTTGGCAACTAATCCATAAAAATCTTGAGAATATGTTTTGAACTTTCCAACATAGCCATATTGAAATACATCATCACCATATTCTGCGTTCATCGACTCCACAAAGCGTCTTTCATAAGAGAAACGAGCAGTGTAATAAAAACCAGAAACTGTTTGTTGCTTCTTGGCATCATCGCCTGTTTTATTGAAAGTTTGGGTAAATTGACCGTAAATACGTCCTGTGAAATCTTGACTAAGTTGGTTATTATCGTAATTAAGTAAAGAATTTGCATAACTAAAAGCACGCCCCCTTGAGAAATTGCTTTGGTAGCCTACGCGAATAGAAATATTGGTTGTAGGTTGGTAAGAGAAATTACCCTGCAAATTGATACTGTATGACGCAACGTTTTGACGTTGATCAACTTTAACCAAATCACCTTTTGTTAAAAACTCACCCGAAGGTACAAAGCCGCCAGTTGCAGTTCTGGTTAATGGATTAGCCTCAATGCGCGCTTGAGCTGCATCACTTGCCCTGTATGTATCTACAGCAGGTAACCTGCCGTCTAACGAATACACACCACTACCTGCCAAAGAAAAGCCTATTAAAACTCTTTCTTTATCTTGTTTACCTTTATCTGCTAATAATAATGGACCAGAAATAAATCCCTGAAACTCATTGTAATGGGTGTTATCGCCAGCCCAGCTATAAAAGGGAGTCGCTGAAATTACTTCAAAAGCGCGTAACCAAACCCTTGAAGGGGCTTTTGTATTAATGGAAATTGCTCCACCGGTAAAATCTCCGTATTGTGCAGGAGTACCACTGGTAATAACCTGAATTTGATCAATTGCATTTTGTGGAACAGTAACACTACCGGCTTGTACACGCACACCATCAATGTAATATGCAGTACCATCGGCACGCGCACCCCTTATTGTAGGAGTTCCACCCGCTCTTGCATCAACACCTGCAAATGTATTTGCAACCATGTTAGCATTACGTTGCGGCAAACGCATGATTTCTTCTGCTGTTTTGGTTCCACCACCTTTACCTTCACGGTCAACTAGTACTTTTTTACTTTTAATAACTACTGTTTCCAATTCCTGACCACCGCTTGGCATCAATGAAACATTTTGATAAGTGGCTTGATCACTAATTACACTAATACCACTGATTGATTGGCCTTGATATCCGATTGATGACACCTCTAACGTGTAATCACCGGGCTGTAATGGCTTAATGATAAACTCACCATCATCATCAGATTTTACCTGAGCTTTGATGATACCATTTAATTTCAACTGGATGCTGGCATAATCAACAGGCTTTTTGGTTTTGCTGTCGATGATTTTACCACGGAGTTCGCCCAGTTGCGACTGCGCATTTGCTACAATGCATATAGCCATTAGCGCAACTAAAAAACTGTATACCTTTTTCATTAATTAATAATTTTTCGGTTTTAGTGTAATTCCTACAAGTTGGTAAATTAAGGGAATTTGATTTAATTAATCAAAACATTACATTAACATTAACACCTAACTTACTGACTCGGTTAAATTTATATCTTTTATTTTTTTCAAAAGAACGGCTGATATCTTAAAATATGACTCTTTTGTCCAACCGGCAACATGCGGTGAAAGTACCGTTTTATCGCTTGCTGCAATGTAACTGAACCATATTTTTTCTTCTTCGCTCATGCTACTTAGTTTTTCGTTTTCCAACACATCAAAGCCTGCTCCTCTGATTTTGTTCGTTTTCATCAACTCTACCACATCATTTGTTACTACAACCTCTCCCCTGCACATATTAAATAACCACAATGGTTTTGCAAATTTTTGCAAATAAGTGGCACCTACCATTTGTTTGGTTTCTGGTGTAAGCGGCACGTGTAAAGTTAATATGTCTGCTTGTTTATAAACCTCATCCATGGTGGCCTCTTTTGCATACAGGTTACCATAATTTTTTAAGTATTTATCATAAGCTAATACCTGCACATCAAAGCCACTTAACTTTTTTGCAACAGCTTTTCCGGTGTTACCAAAACCAATAATAGCAACAGTTTTACCGGCAAGTTCTTCTCCCCTGTTACCTTCTCTGTCCCAAACTCCTTTTCTAACCTCATTGTTTGCCTTGTTTATTTTGGCAAATAAACTCAACATCATGCCTAAGGTATGTTCGCCTACTGCATCAGCGTTCGCTTCACCAGCATTAAAAACAATAATGTTTTTTGCTCGTGCAGCAACTTCGTCAATATTATCCAAACCGGCACCAGCCCTGGCAATAAACTTTAGGTTGTTACCTCTATTTATAACCTCCGCATCTATTTGTGTTTTGGTGCGAACCACCAGGCCTGTTGCTGTTGTTATGTGATGTAAAAGATCGTTGCGGGTTGCTTTAGGCATATAAATTACCTCGTAACCTATTTGCTTTAACCCCTCAATAAGCATTTCATGAACATCATCAATTATTAAAATCTGTTTGTCTTTTGTCATGCTTACTTAATTTATTAGTAATTTTTTTTTGATAAATGGTTGCACCCATCTCAAAACTTATAATGAAGTGTACATCAATCGGCCTATGGTAAAGTAAATGGCTAAGCCCAACAAATCGTTTGTAGTTGTGATGAACGGTCCGGTTGCAATGGCAGGATCTATTTTCATTTTATGAAGCACCATTGGAATAAATGTACCCAGTACTGATGCAAAAATAATTACGCTAAATAACGCCACGCTTACGGTAATGCCTAAATTGTATGACTGCGCAAAAGCCGCATTATATGCAAACAATAAAATAGAACAGATTAATCCGTTTAATAGTGCAACACGTAATTCTTTTAAAATTTTTGATAAAATATTTTGTGTCCCCAAGGTATCGTTAGCTAAACCTTGTACTACAATTGCTGACGATTGTACGCCAACATTACCACCCATAGCGGCAATAAGCGGCATAAAAAAAGCCATCTCGGGATGTATTTTTAAAGTACCCTCGTAAATCTCAATAAATCGCGATGAACCTATACCACCCAATAAACCAATTAAAAGCCAAGGTAAACGCGCACGAGATAAAATCCATACTTTGTCTGTAGCATCTACATTTTCTGTAATACCTGACATTAACTGATAATCTTCATTGGCTTCTTCTTTAATCACTTCCACCACATCATCAACTGTAATACGACCAACCAACTGACCCAATGCATTTACTACAGGAAGTACAACCAAGTCGTACTTATCAAAAATATTGGCAATGGCTTCACTATCGGTTGATGTAGAAACAGAAATAACTTCTTTGTTGGATACATCTTGTAACTTGGCATCAGGATGAGAAAGAATTAAATTTTTAAGGGTAATTAAACCCACCAAACGCTCGTACTTATCGGTTACATATACTACATAAATGGAGTCAACATTTTCGGCTTGTCTCCTAATTTCATCAATACATTGCCTTACTGTCCAATTATCGTTTGCTTTAACCAACTCTACTGCCATTAAACTTCCGGCAGTGTATTCTTCATAACTCATTAACGATAGTAAGTTTGACGCGAACTCAATATCTACCAAATAAGAAATTACTTCTTCTTTTTCTTTTACAGCAAGGTGATTTAATACATATGCAGCATCATCACTATCCATGTACTGCACAAACTTATCTGCAATTTCTTTAGGTTGATAGGTAGCTAAAAAACGAGCACGCACGTCATCTTCCATTTCAACCAAAACCTTGACAGCTTTCTCTGCATCCACACATAACATAACCTGACGGGCTTCACCGGTATCCAATTTATCAATTAAATCGGCCACATCTTGTGCGTATATGTGCTGCAGTTGTTGTTGCAACTCATCAAGTAAATCATTAGATATAAGTTGTTTGATTTGCTTGATAAAACCTGCATCAATTATTGTTGTTTCCATGTGTAATCACCAAATTGGTTAGTGCTATAAAATCGTTTACACTTAATTGTTCTGCACGTTTATCGGCAAAACCACTTGGTTGCAAAATAGCATCATCAACCCCAAATTGCGAAATAGCGTTGCGTAATTTTTTTCTGCGTTGATTAAATGCAGCTTTTACCACCCTAAAAAGCATTTTTTCATTTACATCAGGAGCTTGGGCTTTACGAACCATACGCATTACTCCAGATTTTACTTTTGGTGGTGGCGTAAATACATGTTCCGGAACAGTAAATAAATATTCTAAATCGTAATAGGTTTGAGCCAATACGCTTAAAATACCGTACTCTTTACTACCCGGGCCAGAGCAAATTCTTTCTGCGACCTCTTTCTGAAACATACCTGCCATAATTGGTATTTGGTTGCGGCATTCCAAAATTTTAAAAACAATTTGGGTTGATATGTTGTACGGGAAATTGCCAATAACGGCAAACTCCTCCTGAAACAAATCTGTAGGTTTTATTTGTAAAAAATCACCCAATACTAACCTAGGTGCTAAATCAGGGTAATATTGTTTGAGGTAAGCTATCGATTCTTCATCTACATCAATAGCATGAAGAGTAATTGGCTTTTTTAACAAGTACTTGGTAAGCACGCCCATGCCAGGGCCAATCTCAAGTACCTGATTTACGTGGCATTTATCCATTAAACCGTTAACAATGTTTAATGCAATTTGTTCATCATTTAAAAAATGCTGTCCTAAATGTTTTTTTGCCTTTACCTGTTCATGCCTCATGTTGCAAATAGAACAAATTTTACGCATTTATCCTTCCTTATTTGCTTGTGAGTTTTTTTTATAGATTTGCTGCTATTAGTATATATACATCATGCATACATCAATTCAATTAAAAACAAAAGCAGGTAATAATAAGTCGACACTTTATTTAGCAAACAAAAAAACAGATTTTAAATCGTTGGGGTTTGATAAAAAAGAGATTGATTACATCAACAAAAAAATTAGTGCCAAAGAAAATTTAATTTTGGTTAATCAATTAACCAGGTTGGCTTACATCCAACTTATTGAAGAGGTAGAAGGGAAAGACGAGCCTCAACAATTAGAGTTATTGCGCGGCACCGGAAACAAACTTTGTACAGCAATTAATGCACACAAATATGCCGAAGTTGAATTGCAAACTTTAGTTGCAAACGATGAGTGGTTATTGGCCATTGCCGAAGGTTGCGCATTAAGCAACTATCAATTTATTAAATACAAAAGTGAGCAAGATTTAAATACCTTAAAAACCATTACGGTATTATCAACCCAAATAAAAAAATCAGCAGTTACCAAATTAGAAATTTTGGTTGAATCGGTTTGCAAAGCCAGAGACTTAGTTAACGAACCTCAAAGCCATTTAAACGCAATTGGTTTTGCTGATGAAATGAAAAAGATGGGTAAAGCAGCTTCATTTAAGGTTGAAGTATTAAACAAAAAACAAATTGAAGCACTTCAAATGGGCGGATTATTAGCGGTAAATAAAGGAAGCCAAACTCCACCTACTTTTACCATTATGGAGTACAAACCAAAGAAAGCGGTTAATAAAAAACCGATTGTTTTGGTAGGTAAAGGTGTGGTATACGATACCGGAGGATTAAGCTTAAAACCAACGGCCGGAATGGACACCATGAAGTGTGATATGGCAGGTGGGGCTTTAGTTGCAGCTACTATGTATGCTGTAGCAAAAGCACAATTAAATGTACATGTTATTGCGTTGGTTCCTGCCACAGATAACCGCCCGGGAGAAAATGCTTACGCACCCGGTGATGTAATAAAAATGTATGATGGCAAAACAGTTGAAATGTTAAATGCCGATGCAGAAGGTAGAATGATTTTAGCTGATGCTTTGGCTTACGCAAAAAAATACAAACCGGAGTTGGTAATGGATTTTGCAACTTTAACCGGAGCTGCTGCTGCTGCAATTGGAAGTTATGGTATTGTATGCATGGGCACGGCAGACGAAGCGACTAAATTAAATTTAAAATTATGCGGTAATCAAGTACACGAGCGTTTGGTGGAGTTCCCTTTTTGGGATGATTATGCCAAACTATTAAAGAGTGATATTGCCGATATGAAAAATATTGGTGGACCGGTTGCCGGAGCAATTACAGCCGGTAAGTTTCTTGAGAAATTTATTGATTACCCTTGGATGCATTTTGACATTGCAGGTCCTGCATACAATAGTGCTGCTGATAGCTATCGCCCTAAAAACGGAACCGGTGTTGGTGTTCGTTTAATGTTTGAATTTTTAAAAGAGTTAAGCAACTAAACCATGAGTAAATTACCTATTATAGGCATTACAATGGGCGATGTAAACGGCATCGGTCCTGAGGTAGTTATAAAAACTTTGTTGGATAGCCGCATTGCAGATTATTGCACTCCGGTTATATACGGTTCACCTAAAATTATTTCTTATTGGAAAAAGGCCATTAATCATCCTGAATTTAATTTACACATCATTAAAAGTTTAGACCAAATTCACCATAAAAAGGCCAATATTTTGGTGTGTTGGGAAGAAGAGGTTGAAATTAAACCGGGAGAAGTAACTGAGTTAGGGGGCAAATATGCATTTAAGAGTTTAGAAGCTGCTACTAAAGACTTAAAAGCAGGAAACATTCATGCCTTAGTAACTGCACCGTTAAATAAGCACAATGTAAACAGCGCATCACTTCCATTTAGCGGACATACTGAATATTTAGCACAACAAGATGGAGCTGAAAACCATTTAATGATGTTGATTTGTGATGATTTAAAAGTTGGTTTAGTTACAGGTCATATTCCGTTAAAAGATGTGGCTTCAAAAATTAGTGTGGAAGGTATTTTACGTAAGCTAAAAACCATGCAACAAAGCTTGCAAAAAGACTTCAGCATCACTAAACCCAAAATTGCGGTATTGGGCTTAAACCCACATGCGGGCGACAATGGTTTATTGGGTAACGAAGATAAAGAGATTATTGCTGTAGCATGCGCAAAGGCACAAGCAGAAGGTTTATTGGCATACGGGCCTTATCCTTCTGATGGATTTTTTGGCGCACGTCAATACCAAAAATTTGATGCGGTATTGGCCATGTACCACGACCAAGGTTTAATTCCGTTTAAGTTTTTAGGGTTTGAAAACGGAGTTAATTTTACTGCCGGTTTAAGTTTTATTCGTACAAGTCCTGACCATGGAACTGCATATGATATTGCAGGAAAAAACAAAGCAGACGAAAGCAGTTTTAGAAATGCATTTTATGCTGCGTTAGACTTGGTGAGAACAAGAAACGAAAACTTTAAATTAAGTGAAGACTTTTTACAGTTTACACAACACAGAAAAGAACGTTTTAGGATTGATTTTTAAAATAAAATAAAAAGCCTGCAATTGATGATTGCAGGCTTTTTTGTTAGAAAACTTATTAGTTTTTAGTCAATTTTTTCAAGTCATCGATATCGCCATCAAACACATTAAAATCAACACCTCCTCTGATACCATTAACACGACCACGATCACTATGTTGCCAGAAATGCCACCCTGATAACTTATCTTTTAAGTCAGGCGTACGATAATGCGCTATCCAAAGTGGATATCTTTTAAACTCAGCTCCGGTTAGCATTGTTCTATAGAAACCGTAATTGGTATATATAATTGGTTTTATGCCATAGTGCTTTTCAACTAAAACCAACCAACGCTTTAAATTCTTTTTTAACACAGTACGACTTCCTCCACCATACATTTCGATATCAAGTACAGGAGCTAAATCACCTTTCTCCAATTTTGGAACTTGTCTAAAAAACAATCTCGCTTGTTCATCGGCTGTTAAATGCGGACGATAGAAATGATAAGCACCTCTCATGATGCCAGCCTCTTTACACTCTTTCCAGTTTGACTTAAAATATTCGTCAACAACAGTGCGGCCCTCACTTGCCTTAATAAAAGCAAATTGAATAGAAACATCTTTATGCTTCATTTTACTTACGGCCACCCAATCAATGTTACGTTGGTGACGAGAAACATCAATACCATGTAAATCGTACTCACCCGGCAAATCAATGCCAAAAGTTGGATATGACGGGGAAGCCATTTTTACTGCATTAGCTATACCTTTAACAGTGCCGTTACTCAGTAAATAAACTGCTCCGGTTCCTACTGCTAAGGCAATTGCTGAACTCAATATTATTTTTCTGGTTTTCTTCATTTCGCTATTGTGTTTCAAAGTCCGAATATAAAACGTAAAATTTTTAAAAATGTGCACAAGATGTTAATATTTTACACACCCTACCAAAACAAGTCCACAATTAAATACACAACCAAAATTGCATATTGATTATGAGGCTCAAATTAATTTTTGTTTACAAAAGTAAGATTTTTATTTTTTTATTTTTACATTTGCAGCCCGCTAAAGCTAAGATGGTGGGGTAGCTCCCCAAAAAATTCGGGATAGTTAGAGCGTAGGATTCATATCCGTCAACTGACGGACGGCAGTTTCGATTCTGCACAAAAAATCGAAAAAAATATTTGGCGGGGTAGCTCAGATGGTTAGAGCGTAGGATTCATAACCCTAAGGTCGGCAGTTCGATTCTGCTCCCCGCTACAAAAACTTAAAGTCGTTCATATTGAGCGACTTTTTTGTTTTAATCAAATGCGTAGGATTCATATCCGTCAGCTGACGGACGGCAGATTCTGCTCCCCGCTACAATAGTTAAAGTCGTTCACATTGAGCGACTTTTTTGTTTTATATATTCGTCTCACGCTGCATAATTCCTAGCCTTAATAATATCTATCAATTCGATAAAAAATTTCCTGTATAAAAACCAAAGTTGAAGTTGTGTCGTAACTAATGGCACACTTAAAACTAAAACATCATGAAAAAGTCAATTAAATCATTAGCCCTTATCATGGGATTGTTCCTATCATCAAGTATTACCTCTTTCGCACAGAACAATGTAATTGTTGGCGGAGAAGTTATGTATCCGAAGAAGAACATTGTTGAGAACGCTGTAAACTCAAAAGACCACACCACACTAGTTGCTGCAGTAAAAGCAGCAGGATTGGTTGAAACCCTTCAAAGTGCCGGACCATTTACAGTATTTGCCCCAACGAATGACGCATTTGCTAAACTTCCGGAAGGAACAGTAGCCACATTATTAAAGCCTGAAAACAAAAGCTTATTAACTAAAATCCTAACTTACCATGTAGTGGCGGGTAAACTAGATGCCAACGAATTGATGAAAAAAATTAAATCTTCGGGAGGAAAAGCCATATTAAAAACGGTTTCAGGAGGTACATTAACCGCAATGATGAATGGCGATAAAAACATCATGCTTAAGGATGAGAAAGGCAACTCGTTCAACATTACCATTTACGATGTTTACCAAAGCAACGGAGTAATTCATGTAATTGACCAAGTGGCCATGCCAAACTAAACGCTTCTTATTAAACATAAGGGTTAAATAACTTAACCCTTATGCTTTTCCAATTACGAACTGAACAGAGGGAACAACATCACACACCCAAATAAACCTCGTTATCTGTTGTTTCTTTTTTACCACGTTGCGTAATTAATGTTAGCAGAGGGAAGGCTAACACCGCAAAGCTTAACAAAGACAAGGCCAACGAGTACAAATCAGTGTGGGTGATTAACATAAAGCCTGAACCAATTAACACCAGTAACAAGGCATAAATTAAATTGCATTTCATAATGGTTTTTATTTGATGCAAAGTTGAGCACGAAACATTACCTGAATGTTAGTTTGGGTTTAAGTTTATGATTTTCGCTTTTCAATTTTAATTTTTGAAAAAATAATACGTAGAGAAATAACATGACAGTAATAAGCAATTGGAACAGCAACGGCCGGTAACCAAATAAAAGGAAAATACAATATTCCTTTATTAGGCTGTTCAAATGCAAATTGTTGAAACGGACCGGGTGCTGATAGCACTCCATTGATTACCGTAAATAAGAGGATAAACAAGGAAATCACATTCCAATACAATAAAAGTTTATAATTAGTTTTATCTCTCTTCAGTGCAATGTAATAAATCAAAAACGCAGATAGTGCCGGGATTACATCAAAGTTTCGCCCACTAAAAGTCATCAATTCGGGAGCCAATTGATATTGAAATAACCAATAGAGCGTGAATTCCATAAATAACCGAAAAACTTGAATTTTTGTAATTAAATGTAAATCAAAATTAGTCAGCCATTCTATTCCTTTTTGCGTTGAGTTAAGTACAGCCAACAACAATAACGGGGGAAGTACAGCCACTAAAAAGCGAGGCGGCAACGATGCTGTATTTTTGAAAAAACCATACCACGCGAGTCCACCGGTAAAGGCCATCCAAGCTAATATAAAACTTAACAACAGCTTACTTTTTGAGGCTTTACTGAAGAAATAAACAGCAAACATGACTGCTGCTGCAAAAATCACATAAACATAAATAGGCAAAGTTTCCATATCATTTAAATTAATGGTACAAAACAAGCCTTTAGATAATTGATAACGCTTGTCATATGACAAGAAATCAATTTACTTTTTGGTGCTTAAAAGCGTTGTTTCTCTTCTAATACGACTCAATGATGAATCGGTTACACCTAAATATGAAGCAATATACTTTAGAGGAGCATGCTTGATTACCTCAGAGTTAGATTCGATTAATTTGAGATATCGTACTTCAGCAGTTTCTGTAATTACTGATTGCATTCCTAGCTTTAACTCAGCAAAGCCATGCACTAGTAAACTTCGCCCAAACTCCCGAAATTCGGGAATGGTGTGAAACAATTCATTAAGATTTTCAAATGAAATACTCCAAACAATACATGGTGTTATTGCCTGTATACTCTCCTTTGATACTTGCCTTAAAAAGAATGATGCCGCATCAAATACCGGCTTCCCTGCACCAAAAAAAGCTGTCGTTACTTCATTGCCATCAGGGGTTGTAGAATAGGTTCTGACAAGTCCATGCTCTAAGATAAAATACTCATTACTTACCTTTCCATCTTGCAGTAAATAACTATTCTTACCGAACTCTTTTTTACTGAAACACGTCAACACGGTATTCAGTTTATCGGGGTTAGCTAGGGCCGAACCGAAAAAAGATTTTAAAAAAGTATAACCATCACTCATGTCCTAAATATTAAATGCTTCATCAAATAAAACGAAATTACTTATTCATAATACACTTTAAACCACAAAAAAAGCCAACGTTTGCTACGTTGGCTTTTTTTGAAATAATATAGGATATTTATGCTGACGGTGCAGCTTTTTTCATCCTTAAAATACTGAAGTCTGTATTTACTTTTTTAATGGTATTGCTTAAACGACCCAATCCCGTAATTTCCATTTCAACCACATCACCATCTTGCAACCATTGCGGTTTAAAGTTTTTATCATTTAACAAGCCAGTTCCGTTTAGCTCCAAGAAACAACCTGTACCAACAGTTCCACTGCCTATTACATCACCGGGGAAAATATCAACGCCATAAGCGCAACGCTCTAAAATTTCAGCAAATGTCCAATCCATATCAGCAACATTACCTTCGCTTACCTGAACACCATTTACCCAGCATTTCATTTGTAAGTTATGGTTACGTCCAACATGATTTGGTTTTGCAGGCACTACATATTGCTCCAATTCATCGGGAGTAACAAAGTAAGGACCAATAACGGTGCTAAAGTCCTTTCCCTTTGCAGGACCAAGGTTCAACAGCATTTCTTCCATTTGCAAGGTACGTGCACTCATGTCATTCATAATCATGTAACCTGCAATGTATTCGTCTGCCTCTTCAGCTTTAATGTTACGACCTTTTTTGCCCACCACAATAGCTACTTCCAATTCGAAATCTAATTTTTCAAAATGATCGGGCATACATTCAATCTCGCCCGGACCTTGCACTGCGTTGTGATTGGTGAAGTAAAAAATCGGATATTGGTCAAACTCCGGAATCATAGGCACACCACGGTTTCTACGCGCTGCAGCCACATGCTGGCGGAATGCATAACCATCACGGCAAGAAGTGGGCTCGTTAACCGGAGCTAACAAAGTAACATCAGACAACTTAATGGCTGTTGCAGTTAATTTACCACTTTTTAAATCTGCATCGTGCTGTTTGGCTTTGTTCATTGCCACGCTTCCTGCGAATAAAAACGCACGCATGTTGTTTGGCAACGATGCATCAATTTGATGTAAACTATAAATATTTTCGTCAATTAAAATACCTAAATCAATGGTATTTTCTTTACTATAAGTTACTAATTTCATGTTTTTAAATAGTTTCGTTAGTTTATAGTTTGGGCAAATTAATTTTGTCTGGTACTATAAATACTGTTTCAAACTGGGTTAATAAACTTCTATAAATAGCTTGCGCCTCTAATTGATTTCTGAAATCACCAACACGAACTTTAAAATTAGGTTGTTGATAAACCAAATACGCTTCTGTTTCAGGAAATAGCTGTAAAAATTTAGTCCGTGCTTCGTTGGCCGCTTTTCTATCGCTACCAAAAAATATTTGAATGCGGTATCCTTGAATACCATTTGCAGCTTGGTTTAGTTCGATATTCCGTTGCACTAAAGAATCAAGATTTGCATCACCAATAACTTGCACATTTTGTTGTGCATTGGCATAATGCAAGCTTAATAAACTAAATCCGAGAAACAGTATTTTTTTCATAACTAAACGGTTTGTTCAACTCCCATAATAGCAAGGCTTGACGAAGTTCCTAAACGGGTTGCTCCTGCATTTACCATTGCTATTGCGGTTGCATTATCCTTAATGCCACCGGCCGCTTTAATTTTAACCTTTGCAGGTAAAATCTTGCGCATTAACTCAATGTCTTCCACCTTTGCGCCACTTGATGCAAATCCTGTTGAAGTCTTCACGAAATCAGCTTCACTATCCACACAAAGGCGACACGCTTTTTCGATTTCTTCTTTGGTTAACAGAGCAGTTTCAATAATTACTTTGGCTACTTTATTTTGTAAATGGCAAGCCATAATCACAGCCTGCAAGTCATTTAATACCGTTGAATCATCGCCACTTTTAAAAGCAGCAATATTCATCACCACATCAACCTCATCGGCACCGCCAATAATGGCTTTTTTAGTTTCTTCTACCTTACTGGCTACTGTATTGTAACCAAAAGGAAAACCAACAACAGTAATAATTTTTACCGGTGCTTTTTTAATGGTTTTTTTTGCCAACTGCACATGATATGGTGATACACATACACCATAGAATTTATGCTCGATTGCCTCTTCACACAACCTAACAATGTCCTGATGCGTGGCATCAGGCTTTAGATTCGTGTGTTCAATGTAAATATTTAAGTCTTCCATTTAATTTGTCTTAGTAGCTATTGCTGTTTTGCAAACAACTACTTCATCCTGATTCCCTATTTTGTTCGTGTAAGTTTAATGTTATTCCTCTCTGCCGTGACAAGCCTTGTATTTTTTACCGCTTCCACAAGGGCAAGGATCATTACGACCAATTTTATTGTCGTTGATAATTTGCTGTTGTTTAGGCATCTCTCCTGCTCCTTCGCGAGCCATTGCATTTGCTTTCAACGCTTCGGCAATTTCATCGGGGCGGCTGGTTTGTAACTTAGGTTGAGGAGCCTGACGAACTTCTTGTACAGGACGTAACTGCGGTGCTGCCTGTTGTTGCGTTTCTTGCAAAGGAACAAAAGACTTAAACAACATGCTCAACACTTCACGATTTACACGACTTAACATGTCTTTAAACAAGTTGAACGATTCTAACTTATAAATCAACAACGGGTCTTTTTGTTCTAACACTGCATTTTGAGCCGATTGTTTCAACTCATCCATTTCACGCAAATGTTCTTTCCACTCATCATCAATAATATGAAGGTTGGTAAACTTTTCAAATGTTTTGATTACCTCAGCACCTTGAGTTTCGTATGCTTTTTTGAGGTTTACACCAATTTGCATTCCACGTATACCATCGGTAAATGGTACGCCAATGGTATCAAATTGTTGGCCTTGATTTTCGAATACATTTTTAATTACCGGCAACGTATCATTGGCAATGTGTTGACATTTTTGGTTGTAATGATTAATCAAATCATCATACAATGTATCCACTACATTTTCAACTTTACCGCCCATAAAGGTAGCTTCATCCATTTGCGGTTCGTAAGCAAATAAACGTATACACTCTAATTTAAATTCACCCACATTTTTAAGGTCGCGGTATTGTTCTACCAATTCGTAGCACACATCATGCAACATGTTGCTGAAATCTAAATCTAGTTTATCTCCGTTTAAGGCGTTTCTGCGTTTGGTATAAATTACCTCACGCTGGCTATTCATTACGTCATCGTACTCTAACAAACGCTTACGAATACCAAAGTTATTTTGCTCTACTTTACGTTGTGCACGCTCAATGTTTTTGGTAATTAAGGAGTGTTCGATGTTCTCGCCCTCTTTCATACCTAACCTATCCATTACAGAAGCAATGCGCTCACTTCCGAATAAACGCATCAAATCATCCTCAAGTGATACATAAAAACGAGATGAACCCGGATCTCCCTGACGACCTGCACGACCACGTAACTGTCTATCTACACGTCTTGACTCGTGGCGTTCGGTACCAATAATGGCCAAACCCCCTGCTTCTTTTACACCTTCGCCTAGTTTAATATCCGTACCACGACCAGCCATGTTGGTTGCAATGGTAACTGTTCCGGCCTGACCGGCTTCAGCAACTATATCAGCCTCGCGTTGGTGTTGTTTTGCGTTTAACACATTGTGTTTAATTTTACGCAACTGTAACATTTTACTTAAGGTTTCACTTACCTCTACAGAAGTAGTACCCACCAATACCGGGCGACCGGCTTCGGTTAATTTTTGAACTTCATCAATAACGGCATTGTATTTCTCACGTCTTGTTTTATAAATTACATCGTTCTCGTCCTTACGAGAGATAGCTCTGTTGGTTGGTATAACCACCACATCTAATTTGTAAATCTCCCAGAACTCACCTGCTTCAGTTTCAGCAGTACCCGTCATACCCGCTAATTTGTGGTACATACGGAAATAATTTTGCAACGTAATAGTTGCATACGTTTGAGTTGCGGCCTCTACTTTTACATTTTCTTTCGCTTCAATTGCCTGGTGTAAACCATCGCTGTATCTGCGTCCGTCAAGTACACGACCAGTTTGCTCATCAACAATTTTAACTTTGCCATCAGCCAAAATGTATTCCACATCTCTATCAAACATACAGTATGCTTTTAGCAACTGATTAACGGTATGAATACGTTCTGATTTAATGGAGAAATCGAGCATGAGTTGCTCTTTGTGTTTTAATTTATCTTCATCACTTTGGGTTGACTTTTCAATCTCTGCAATTTCAGCACCTACATCAGGAATGATGAAAAAATGAGGATCTTCACCAGATGCCGTGATTAAATCAACACCTTTTTCGGTTAACTCAATAGAATTATGCTTTTCTTCAATAGTAAAATACAAATCAGCATCAACCTTGTGCATTTCCTTTTGTTGGTCTTGCATATATTGAGCTTCTGTTTTTAGCAAAATTTGTTTAATGCCTTGCTCACCCAAAAACTTAATTAAAGCACTGTTTTTGGGTAAACCACGATACGCTTGTAGCAGGCGGAAACCACCATCTTTTTCGTTACCTGCGGCTATTAGTTTTTTAGCTTCGTTTAAAGCGGTATTTACAAATGCTTTTTGTGCATTTACAATTTTTTCGATACGTGGTTTTAATGCGTGGAATTGTTGGTCATCGCCTTTAGGTACCGGACCACTGATGATTAAAGGTGTACGCGCATCATCAATTAACACACTATCAACCTCATCAACCATAGCAAAATGATGTTTGCGTTGAACCAACTCAGTTAAATCGCGGGCCATGTTATCACGCAAATAATCAAAACCAAATTCGTTATTGGTACCGTAAATTAAATCGGCTGTATAAGCATTACGTCTTTCCGGTGAATTTGGTTGATGGTAATCGATACAATCAACTCGTAAACCATGGAACTCAAACAAAGGACCATTCCATTCACAATCCCTTCGTGCCAAATAATCGTTTACTGTTACGATGTGAACACCTTGTCCTGATAATGCATTTAAATAAGCAGGTAAAGTTGAAACCAATGTTTTACCCTCACCCGTGGCCATTTCTGAAATTTTACCTTGATGCAATACGATACCACCAATTAACTGCACATCGTAATGAATCATGTTCCAAGTTACTGTGCTACCGGCTGCTTCCCAAGTATTGCTCCAAACAGCTTTATCACCTTCAATACGTACCGGCTTTTTAAAGCGCTTGTGTGTAGCTAATGTTTTATCAAACTCGGTAGCAGTAACTACCAATTCTTTGTCTTCTGTTAACCTGCGAGCAGTTTCTTTAACTACCGCAAAAGCTTCAGGTAATATTTGGTTTAACACCACTTCCAACTGCTCATCGCGTTGCTTTTTTAGCTTATCAACTTTTCTAAACAAGTCTTCTTTGGCATGTAAATCTTTTTCTGCTTCTGCCGCTTGTTTTACCTCTTCAATTTCAGCATCTATATCCTTTAAATGGTCGGCAATGGTAATTTTAAACTCGGCTGTTTTAGCACGTAGCTCATCGTTACTGATGTTGCGCAACTTTTCATATGCCTGATTTATCTCTGTTACAATGGGGTAAATTGTTTTTAAATCTCTTTCCGATTTGCTACCAAATACTTTAGCAATGGTGTTGAATATAGATCCTATCATCTGTTGGTATTTATACTGTATTATTTAGGGGCGGTAAAAATAATAAAATTTACCTTGTCTTAGCGGCTTTTTTACAGAAATAACGCCAAGCCCTTAACAATGGGCAGATTGGCAGTTAACAAGGTGTTTATAAGGTATAGCAATAGCCTCACTTTCCAATTTTAACCTCATAAATATCAAATCATTACAAACTATTTTAATTTACCCTGAAACTTTTTTAGTTACTTATACCACCTACTGACAGAACAACCACTTTGCACGTGAGTAACCTTAACTTAACAAAACAAAAGCGCTTTATGGCACTTTACCAACCGCAGCATGCACGGTTGAGCCGTTTTGTGCAAACCTTAGTTTGGGATAAAGAAGAGGCGAAGGATGTGGTAAGTGAAACCATTTTAATTGCTTTTGAGCAACTTGACGAATTAAAAGACGAAGCTGCATTTTTAAGTTACTTGTTTAGTGTTGCATCTAACCTGGTAAACAAAAAAATAAGGCGCAAAAAGTTTTGGGGTTGGTTTGATGGCATTGCAGCCGAAAACCGAGCAGATAATAGCAATAGCGAACATACTTTAATGCAATACGAATTAAATAGAGCATTAAATAAAATTCCGCAAAAGCAACGCGAAGCTATTGTTTGGTATGAAATAAGCGGATTGAGTATGGAAGAAATTGCAAAACTGCAAAACCTATCGGTGGCCGGAGTTAAAACCAATATACATCGTGCCCGCAAAACCTTATCGCAATTGCTAGAGAACAAAGAAGAAAAGCACCTTACACAAATGAAAGGAGTTTGGTATGAGTAAACACTTGCAAAACTATTTTGATGCAGCTAAACAGCAGAAACCTTTATTGAGTGAACTAGAGGTTGCCAATTTGTTAAACGCTGCACCAAAAGTGGTTGTTAAAAAACGATTTTTTAACCTTAAACTATTCGTATTTATGAGCACTTTGTCGGTAATATTTACAACGATTTGGTTATTATGGAACAACCCAAACACTAACACTTTAAAACAACAAGCAACACCTGGCCAAAAACAAGTTGCACCTACTATATCAATCAACGCCCTAAATTTGGTTGATAAACCAACTGTACCAAAACAATTAGACAAAGTTAAAACAGTTACAAAACCTAAAGTTACCATAACCCCAAGTACCAAATCAACTCAAACTAACGTTACAGTTACAAACTGGTTTGAACCCATAAGCAATAAAAACAATTACATTGAAATACAAGAACCCAACCGGGACTACTTTAACGAGAACGGTGAACTGGTTTTAACCCATGAAGAGTTAGCTAAATTAGGAATTATAACAGATGGGAATGTGTTGAGTTATGAGATAACAACTGATAGTGCGAACAAATACCGTTACGACACAATATCAAAAATTCAAACACCAACATACAGTCTGAAAATTGGAAAGAGTGGTAGTTCATCATCAATTCAAAATACTGTGGATTCTATTAAGGAAACCTATTTTAAAAAATTTTATGCCGTAGCAATTGAAGATAGTATTACAAACAAAGTCAATGAAAAAAAACGATTAATATTTACAGAAATGGTTGGCCCATTCGGATACCGACTTGATTATTTTAATGAACTTAAACCATCTTTAGTCCCATTAATGTTGGAACTTAAAGCCAAAGGAAAAATATACAATTCAGACAGGAAATTGGTATTTTGGTTTAAAAACGAAATTTCGTTTATCCAAGCCTTACCCGATGATATAGCAAAAGCCGTTGAGGAAAAATATGGAAAACCACAGGACAAAAATTACTTTGCTGATCTAAAGGGTAAATACCAGAAAAAATCGCCACCCGCAAAAGGGTTTGATAGCTTAACCATCAGATTACTTCAAAACAGTTATGTGAAAATTCAACCCGAATTTTTACGGGAAATAAACATTAAACACAAAGGTAATAAGTTAAGGTTAGTCTATTGGGAATCAAAGTTGAATAAAGCAAAAACTAGACAGGTATACAGAAAAACCATTTACAAATCAAAAGCTAATTACACCTCAATTATGCACGGTTTTCCTACTTTCATGAACAAGAAAAGAGGCAATCTTAAAGTAAACAATAGCCCTGTAGCTGAAAGTAATTATGAACTAAGCCATATTGATTTTTTGAGAAATGTAGATGATTCAATCGGACCATTTATGGACAATCCTTCATATAATTTTTTTAGACAATTAACTCCAGACCTTTATCCCATAATGGTTGACAGCCAAACCATATTTTGGTTTTATAAAAACGAAAATTTAAATACGCTAATACAAAAGTCAGCATACCAAACAGCTAATTTAAACATTCGCAAGATTAACAAATTAAACTTGACACCAACTGAATTAGCCAGGTTAAACATCACATATACATCAGAAGGCGTTAGAGTGCCAATACACATTGATAAAACAAGTTCAATTTATTCGGTTTACAATAACTATGAATCAACTCATGATGTTGTTGGATTTAAACCTATTGATACCAGCAAAAAAATGAACTTTCAGGCAGATGCCCTAGTAATAGAAAATGACACAGCCTTAATTCATACTTCGACACCCAAAGTACCCACTCCTGTTTTAATTACAACATTAGATGGCATTGGGTGGCGCGCATACGAATATGATATCGACAAGTTTATTGACCCAAAAGAAGTGGCTTACATGGAGGAACACAACCTTTCGCCCATCAATCACCCACCCTATCTGGAAGCAAAGGAAAAAGCAAAACAAGCTTTAATAAATGATTTAAATACCATGTTGCCAATTGCTATTATACACCCAACACTTAAAAACACCGGTGTCATTGCTTGGTACAGAACCGACTCAACCCTGCTTAGTTTATTGCCGGCTGAGCTTGCTTTAAACATAAAACGCGAGGCCAATGCCATTATCAACAACCAAGAATCTTCCACCTGCAAATACTTTGAAACCTGTAATCCGGCTTTTGTTTTGTATGAAGTAACGGCCTTTCCAAACCCAATTGAAAACAAACTAAATATAGAGATTGATTGCAGCGAATCGCGCAGCTACACCATGATTTTAACAGATATTGAAGGCAAGATTATCAAAACCTTGACCAAGAATAAAGTCCTACAATTAGGCAAACATCAGTTGCCTTTTGAAGTGGCCGACCTTGCACCGGGTATTTACTTACTACAGGTTAATACCCAATACAACGAACTTAAGGTTAAACGTATCATCAAAAAATAACTTTGTTATGTTTATGTTATTTGCTTCAATCTTATACATTTGCGGATAGAGTTAAATAACACATGAAACTAACCGACATCATTAAAGACGCTAAAGAAACTTTATTTTCTATAGAAATTTTGCCACCATTAAAAGGTAAGGACATTAACAGTTTGTACAATGGCATTGATCCTTTAATGGAATTTAAACCTGCTTTTATTGATGTAACCTATCACCGTGAAGAGTTTATTTTACGTAAACGTAAAGATGGTGGTTTTGATAAAGTATATACCCGCAAACGCCCCGGTACGGTTGCAATTTGTGCGGCTTTGATGAACCGCTATAAAGTACAAGCTGTGCCACATTTAATATGTGGTGGTTTTAGCAAAGAAGAAACCGAAAACGCGTTAATTGATTTAAACTTTTTGGGTATACAAAACGTATTAGCATTACGAGGTGACAGCGTAAAAAACGAAGCCAATTTTGTACCTGAACCTGATGGCAACAAAGACAGTTTGGAGTTGGTTAACCAGGTTATGAATATGAACCGTGGCAAGTACATGGACGAAGAACTGGAAAATGCCACACCTACTAATTTCTGTATTGGCGTAAGCGGTTACCCTGAAAAACATTTTGAGGCGCCAAATATGAGTAGCGATTTAAAATGGTTGAAACAAAAGGTTGATGCCGGTGCTGATTACATTGTTACGCAAATGTTTTTTGACAATAAGAAGTTTTTTGCCTTTGTAGAAAAATGTCGAGAGATGGGCATTAACGTGCCAATTATTCCGGGATTAAAACCAATGGCCAGCAGAAAACAATTGGTGGCTTTACCTAAAATTTTTCATATTGATTTACCCGAAGATTTGGTAAGTGCTGTTGAAGCCTGCAAGGATGATAAGGCAGTAAAACAAGTGGGCATTGAGTGGGCCATACAACAATCAAAAGAATTGAAAGCAGCAGGGGTTCCGGTTTTACACTATTACACCATGGGCTTAAGCGAGGCTACCAAAGCTATTGCGAGTAAGGTATTTTAACAAGAAGGTTTACGATCTCATTTTTTTTGACAATCAAGCCACTTGTTGTTTTCATTTTTCTTGTATATTCGCTTGAGTTTCAAAAAACCGCATGAGAAAACTAGTGTTGCTTACGATCTTGTTTCTGTACTTGGTTCCATCTATCGGAATCACAGTATCGGCACATTTTTGTGGCAGCAGCATTACGTGGGTATCTGTTAATTTTAAACACGATGAGCATAAGTGCGCATGTGGCAGCAAAAAAATGAAAACAGATTGTTGCAAAGATGAAGTTGCATTTATTAAATTAGATAATGAGCAACGTCATTCCGCATACGATTTTAAAATAAACGCACCGGTTTCTGAAGCCTTAATTCCACATCAAACCAAAACATTTCACGGGTTATTGTTATCGGGTTCAAACCCAATACAGTTAATGTGTTTACCACCACCCGACAATGTCAAAAATCCAATATACATACGTAATTGTACTTTCTTAATTTAGGAAGTGTTTTGTAATGCTCGTAAACCGGGCTATTTCTTGCTGTGATTTCACCATACATGTTAACCAAACCAGTTAACCACGAGTAAAGATTTACAAAACTTAACTTCACATAAATTATGAAAAAAATATTACTTGCCTTAGGTGTATTGATGGCTTTTACATCAACCTATGCACAAAAAAACGTAACCTTACGTATTAATCATTTTTTAGATTCTGTTCCTTTTGCATTTAATAAAACTGCCGTTAACAATTTAGGAAACGAGTTTAATGTAAAACGTCTGGAATATTACTTATCTAAAATTGTAGTAAAGCATGATGGCGGACAAAGCACACCAGTAAATAACCTTTACGCATTGGTTAATGCCGGTGCAAACACCGATATTGATTTGGGGTTATTAAACGTAAACAATATCGAAGGCGTACAATTTGGTATTGGGGTTGATGCTCCAAACAACAATGCCGACCCAAGTTTATGGCCCAATATTCATCCTTTAGCACCTAAGTCTCCATCTATGCATTGGGGTTGGGAATCGGGCTACCGTTTTGTAGCCATGGAAGGCCTTGCCGGAATTGGTATGGTAAGTGGATATGAAATCCACTCGTTAGGTAATATTAATTACTTTAGCACTACTGTTAACAGAACGGCCGTTGAGCGTAATGGAAACTGGGTTATTGCTATTGATGCCGATTACACCAAAGCTATTAAAGATATTGATGTAACCCAAAACCTAGTATCGCATGGTGAAACAGATGAAGCCCAAAAACTGCTGACAAATTTCAGAGATCATGTATTTAAAGCAGGGACTATTATATCCAGTGTTAATGAATTGGCTATTGATATTCAAGTTGGTATTTATCCTAACCCATCAAACGGAACTTTTGTTTTATCGGCATCAAACCAAACCAATTTTAACAAAATTATAATTACTGATGTTACTGGCAAGGTTTGCGTTGAAGAGCAATTTAATGCAGAATCAACCCACCAATTTAACCTAAACAAAAAGGGTATCTATTTTATGCAAGTGTATAACAACGATACTTTTATTGGCGCTAAAAAAGTAGTGGTGCAATAACCAAATAAGTTTGAAAACACGCGTTGTCATATTACTTTTTAGTATGTTTTTAATCCTTTTTGCATGCAGTAAAAAGGAAACAGAAACGTATGAACCTACCTTTAATTTGCCTGCAAATTTTCCGGCTCTAAAATATCCGGAGGATAATGCTTACAACTACAGCAGATGGAAGTTGGGTAAAAAGTTATTTTACGATAATGCATTGTCGCGCACACAAACCATTAACTGCGGATCGTGCCATCAAACACAATTTGGCATGGCCGATAACAAGGCTTTTAGTATTGGGGTTGATGGCGCTGTTGGTGTAAGAAACGCACCTACTTTAACCAATGTTGCTTATCAACCCTATTACAATTTTGATGGTGGTAACCCCACATTAGAAATGCAAGCACTTGTTCCTATTCAAGAACATGTTGAGTTTGATTTTAATATTATTGAAATCGGCAAAAGGCTTGCAAATAATGAAGAGTACCAAAACATGAGTAAAGAAGCTTATGGCAGGCCGCTTGATTATTACGTAATCACACGTGCATTATCCAATTTTGAACGCACTTTAATTAGTGGTAATAGTAAGTACGATAAATACAGCAGAAATGAAACCAATTTAACCGCACAAGAATTGCGTGGGTTAAATTTATTTATGAGCAATCGAACCAATTGCAGCAATTGCCATAACGGATTTAACTTTACCAACTATGCGTTTGAAAACAATGGATTAAGTGAGGTTTATGATGATATTGGCAGGGAGCGAGTAAGTAAGAAAGCCGAAGACAAAGCCAAATTTAAAGTACCTACTTTACGTAACATTGAAAAAACTGCGCCATACATGCACAATGGAAGCAAAGCAACTTTAGCTGATGTTGTTGCACATTACAATTCAGGTGGATTTAATCACCCAAACAAAAGCACTTTAATTAAACCTTTAAATTTAAGTACAGAAGAACAAAACGACTTGGTTGCATTTTTAAAAACGCTAACCGATGAATCGTTTTTAAACAACCCGTTTTTCAAAAAAGATTGATATGAAAACAACTTCAATAGTTACCTTTTTTATTGCTGGTATACTTTTATTGGTGGCGTGTAAAAAAGACGATACTGAACAAAATAATACCAACAGCGTTGCATACGACAACACACCATATTCGTTAAACTACGCTGGTTTTCCTGCTCCTCCCATCGCACAAGATAATCCGCTAACGGTACAAGGTGTAAAACTTGGCCGTATGTTGTTTTACGAAAAAATGCTTTCGGGTAACAACACACAATCTTGCGGGTCGTGTCACCAACAACAATTTGGCTTTACCGATACTGCAAAATTCTCTGTTGGTATTCATGGTTTGTTGGGTAAAAGAAATTCGATGAGTGCCGTAAACATGGCTTGGAATACAGGTGGATTTTTTTGGGATGGAAGAGCAACCTTATTGCGCCAACAAGCTTTAATGCCTATACAAGATGAACTGGAAATGGATGAAACACTAGATAATGTTGTTACTAAATTATCAGCAAGTAAAACGTATCGTGAGCAGTTTGTGCGCGCATTTGGCAGCGAAGAAATAACAGCTAATAAGATTGCATTAGCATTAGAGCAGTTTATGAACAGCATTGTATCCAACGATACCAAATACGATAAATACAGAAGAGGGGAACTTACATTAGATAGCGCTGAAGAACGCGGAAGACAATTATTTTTTGCGGAGTACAATCCTAGTTTTCCTGAACTTTCGGGTGCTGATTGTGCACACTGCCACTCAGGACCAAACTTTTCGAACAACCGTTATATGAACAATGGCACAAAAACAGATGCAGAAATAACTGACCTTGGCCGACAAGCGGTAACCGGAAACACAAACGATAAAGGCAAGTTTAAAGTAACCACACTACGCAACATAGCTTTAACACCACCATACATGAGTGATGGAAGCCTGAAGACATTAGAAGAAGTAATTGATCACTACAACAGCGGATTAAAAGAATCGGCTACACTAGATCCCGCCTTAAGATTTACTAAAGAAAAAGGATTGATGTTAACAGCACAAGATAAAGCCGATTTGGTTGCATTTTTAAAAACATTAACCGATTATTCGCTTATTAATAACCAAGCCTACAGCGACCCGAATAAATAGGTATAATACCCGCACATAACATTGGTTTAAGTTTTACTTGAACTATTATTCATCACATATATTAAGGCTAACTTGAAATTTAAATTATGTCGAATATCCAATTAATTATAGAAGAACGTGCGATTAGCATAGGTAACTTTATGGTAGGGCGGTTATTGCCATTTAGACAAAAACGTATGGTTGGTCCGTTTATTTACATAGACCACATGGGGCCTGTTAAACTAAACGAGCGAGAGCAAATGGATATCAAACCACATCCACACATTGGCCTATCAACCCTAACCTTTTTGTTTGAAGGCAGCATTATGCACCGCGATTCTATTGGCAGCGAAATGGAAATAAAACCGGGTGAAGTAAATTGGATGACGGCAGGTAAAGGTATTGTGCACTCTGAAAGAACTCCAGACTATTTGAGAAACTCAGAGAAAACAATGCATGGTTTACAAATTTGGATTGCACTTCCAAAAGAATTTGAACAAACTGAGCCTAACTTTTTTCATGCCGAAAAACATGAAATACCAACTTGGGTTGATGGCGCTGTAACCTACAAATTAGTGGCAGGCGAAGCCATGGGCAAAAAATCTCCGGTACCGGTTTACAGCAAATTATTTATGCTCGAAATTAAATCAACCCAAACCACAACCATTAATTTAAAAGAGCAACTTTATGGCGAAGCAGGTTTATATATTTTGGAGGGAAGTGTAATGAGTGAAGGTCATACATTTGGACCTAAACAAATTTTAGTGGCACAAAACAGTACGTTGTGCGAGTTTGAAATAAGCGCCAATTCTACTGTGTACATATTTGGTGGTGAACCTTTTCCTGAAGAGCGCTTTATAGATTGGAACTTTGTATCAAGTGATAAAAATTTAATAGAAGAAGCCAAACAAAAATGGGACGCTCAATTGTTTGATAAAGTGGTTGGTGATGAAGTTGATTTTGTACCATACCCAACTCCTAAACTTTAAACTAAAATTATTATGGCATACGTTAAAGCTAAAATTGCCCAAGAGCAATATCAGGTTAAAATTGAAGCAAGTGGTAATACATTAATCGCTGATGAACCCATTGACGAAGGTGGCCTAAATTTAGGATTTAACCCAAATGAACTTTTAGCCGCTTCTCTGGCAGCATGCACCTCAATAACATTGCGCATGTATGCCAATAACAAAACATGGGACCTTAAAGAGGTACATGTTGATGTTGATTTGGAATGGGATAAGGCTTCAAACCAAACTGTTATTAACCGAAAAATTGAACTGGTAGGAAATCTTGATGAAGCCCAACGTGCCAGGATTTTGGCTGTTGCCAACGCATGTCCTGTACATAAAATATTAAGTAATACCATAGAGATTAATACAGCCCTCACTCAAACCTAATAAACTTTTAGCTATTAAATTTTTAAAAGATTGTTTAAATTGTGGTAGTAATATAACCCCCACATGAGAGCAAATATTTATTTCTTGGTGTGTTTACTTCTCTGTCAAATTAATTGGGCACAAACGCCAAATAAATTTAATAAACTACCACAATCCGACTGCGCAACTGCCACACAACTTCCTATGTATAAGAGCTTTAAATACGGCATTGTTACTGCGCCACAAGGACTTGGACGTATTCAAGAAATAAATGCTAAAGGAAATAACTTGGTATTTGCACAAGAGCACCACAGCGCTTGGTACGTTTTAAACTTTTCTAAAGGAGGCGACTTCACTTTTAGAATCAATCCAATTGATAGCAGCAATGATTACGATTTTTTAGTTTATAAAATCACAGATTCGTTGTATTGCAACAAAATTAAATCAAACAAAATTAAGCCTATTAGAAACAATTTAAGCCGAAACAATATTAAGAATAGAGGTGTAACAGGTTTAAGTATTGATGAGCAGAATGATTTCAGTAAGCCCGGACCGGGCAATCAATTTAGCCGTTTTTTAACTGTAGCCAAGGGTGATAAATATGTTTTAGTAATTGACAATGTATATAAAAATGGTAATGGTTTTAGTATTGATTTTGAATTGAGTAATGCCATTTATATTAAAGGAGAAGTTAAGGACGACAACGGCAAATCGCTTGTTGCAAAAGTTATTTTAACCGATTCGTTAGGCAACATCATAAACGAAACACAATCATCAGCTAGCGGAATTTATGAAATGAAAGCCATGGTGCAAGAAGATAAAAACTACCAATTATTTATATCAGGTAAAAATACATTCTTCGAAACCATACCTATAAAAGGTAATCAACCCAACCGTGAATTAAAAACTACGTTACCTGTTTTAAGAAAGGACAAAACATACAAGCTGGAGCAAATTAACTTTGAACCCAACAGCGCAGAGCCTTTGCAGGAAGCTTACCCGGCCATACAAAATTTAGTTCGGTTAATGACACTAAATCCCGAGTTAGAAATTGTTATTGAAGGACATGTAAACGGCACTACCAATACTGGTTTATTACTAACATCTGAAGTTGATGTAAAACGACATGAAGAAATTGCATTGGCAAGGGCACATAAAGTTGCATCGTTTTTAAGAGCTGCAAAAGTTGGTGAAAGCAGGTACGAAGTAAAAGGTTTTGGATCGAGACAAATGTTGTTTCCGAAAGCAAAAACTTTACAAGAACAAAAAGCAAACAGAAGGGTAGAAATTAGAATTAAATAACCACTAAACATAGTACAATGGCAAAGCTACAATCTGAGGTTGACAAGTACATTGCTGAGTTTCCAAGGGAAACACAGCAAATATTACAACAGGTAAGAACACTTATTAAAAAACATGCAACGGATGCGATAGAAGGCATAGGTTACGGCATACCAACCTACAAATTAAATGGTACAAACTTGGTACATTTTGCCGGCTACAAAAACCACATTGGTTTTTATCCGGGTGCATCGGGGATTGAACATTTTAAGAAGGAGATTTCAGCCTATAAAAATTCGAAAGGAGCAATTCAATTTCCGTTAAACGAACCATTACCCGAAAATTTAATTGTAAAAATTATCATATTTAGGGTAACCCAAAACATTTTAAAGAAAGCCGCAAAAAGCAATGTAAAAACATGCCAGAATGGGCACAGTTTTACCAAAACAACCGACTGCCCTACCTGCCCAATTTGTGAAAAAGAACGTAAACCCCAACACGGATTTATGCAAGCTTTAGGAGCTCCTGCGATACGTGCTTTGGAGCAAGCCAACATTAAAACGTTAAAACAACTAAGTAAAAAATCAGAAAAAGAGTTATTGAGTTTGCATGGTTTTGGACCAAGTAGCATAAAAAAGCTTATACCATTACTTAAAGAAGCCGGGTTAAGTTTGAAGAAGTAACTTACCCAAACAAATAATTCAACATCTCTTCCAATTTACTTACCTCAACAATGGTGATATTTGATTTGTGTTTAGGTAACTTATTAAACTTGCTGATGTATACACTTGTAAAACCAAGTTTTTCGGCTTCGCTAATGCGTTGTTCAATCCTGCTTACTGAGCGTATTTCTCCACTTAAACCAACCTCGCCTATAAAAGCAATTTTATTGTCGACAGGTACATTTTGATAGCTGCTAACAATGGCCGCAATCACACCTAAATCAATTCCGGGATCTTCTACACGTAAACCACCCGCTATATTGATAAACACATCTTGCATACCCATACGTAAACCACATTTTTTTTCGAGTATGGCCAACAGCATATTCAAGCGTTTGGCATCGTAACCATTGCTATTACGCTGTGGAGTACCATATGCAGCGGTACTTACCAAGGCTTGTGTTTCTATTAACAGCGGACGTAAACCTTCAATGGTTGCACTAATTGCAATTCCACTTAAGTTTTCATCGCGTTGAGAAATCAGAATCTCTGATGGATTACTTACTTCACGCAAACCCGCACCATGCATTTCGTAAATACCAATTTCGCTGGTGCTACCAAATCGGTTTTTAGTGGTGCGTAAAATACGGTACACATGATTTCTATCTCCTTCGAATTGCAAAACGGTATCAACCATGTGCTCTAATAATTTCGGGCCCGCTAATGCACCATCTTTGGTAATGTGGCCAATTAAAAACACGGGAGTTCCGGTTTCTTTGGCAAATCGAATTAAATCGCCTGCTGTTTCTTTTATTTGAGAAATGCTTCCAGGTGTGCTGTCAATTAATTCACTTTGTAAGGTTTGGATAGAATCTATCACCACAATATCAGGCTGTAACTCTTGTAAAGCCTTTCCGATTTTTTGGGTTGATGTTTCGGTAAAAAGGTAGCACTCGTTATTGCGAAAAGGCAAACGCTCTGCACGCATTTTTATCTGCGTATCACTCTCCTCTCCACTTATGTAAAGTACTTTTTTGTTATTAAACTGCAAGGCAATTTGTAACATCAAAGTTGATTTTCCGATTCCGGGCTCACCACCAATTAAGATTACACTTCCCGGAACAATTCCACCACCTAAAACACGGCTTAACTCCAAATCTTTTATTTCGTAACGGTGTTCGGCACCATGCTCCACATCAGCTAATAAAACAGGCTTTAATACACTTTTGGTACTTTGTGGTTTCCATGTTTTTTTATACTCAATTTTTTCTTTGTGAATTACTTCTTCGGTATAAGTATTCCACTCACCACAACTATTACATTTACCAACCCATTTAGGGGAAGTTGCTCCACAGTTTTTACAAAAAAAAGTTGTTTGTGTTTTTGCCATACGATGCTTGCAATATAGTATTAAAACAAAAAAAGCGGGAAACATTAAGAATCCCGCTTTAATTACAAACTATCCTTACCTCAAATACACTACTATTTAGATAAGATCTTTAGGCATATAGGCTACAAATTATAGCTGTAGCTGATGGTGACCTTCTATTTTATGAGTGCAAAGGTAAGAGAAGATTTTTTATCAATTTGCTGATTTTTATCAAGCGGCAATTAAAGCGGTTAATCGGTGGCTATATTAATATGCCATAGCCCGCAATCATTAACATCTGATAACTACCAATTATAATTAATTGGGAAACAACAAAGTGTTACCCTTGCTGCTCCCAAAAAATCACCAAACTTAATTTAACTTTATTATTCTATTCACTATGTTTATGTTACTTCCATTTATTTTAACAAAATACACCCCATTACTCAAGTTACTTAAATCAGTTAGATACAATATATTGTTTCCCTTAACTAAATTAAAGTTGCGTTGTATAACAGGTCTGCCATCTAAGTCAAACAGCTCTACTTCTATTTGTGTAGACTCTTCCACACTTAGTTTGATATTTAAATCGTTTTCAAAAGGATTTGGATAAACTGTTGATGATTGAGATGATAATTTTTCTTGTGCAACAATCACCACATTACTTGGTGTTTCTTTTCCGTCTAAATCAGCCTGAAGTAATCTGTAATAAAGTGTTGATACTCCTGTCAATTCGAAAGCTCTTGCATCTGTGTAATTATATTGTTGTATGTCGGATGAATTAATTGCACCTTTAATAAAACCAACATTAACAAAAGATTTACCATTAATTGAGCGTTGCACATAAAAGCCTCTGTTATTTACTTCACTTGCCGTGGTCCATTTCACATGTACATCTCCATTTTTATTTTGTGCTGTGAATAAAACCAATTTAACAGGCAGCGGATGAGTTGTAACCTCGTCAGCACCCATATATGGTGACGTAAACCTTACTTGTCCATCTATATCGGTTAAAATTCCCGGAATGTTTGTACCTAACAAACTTAAATTACCATTCATGCTTGCATCTAAATGTAAATTGTTATTTGAAACAAAAAACACCGGGAAGTTTCCCGAGGATTGATCTTGTGAAGTGGCCAATCTCCAGTCAGATATGTTCGTAACACCATTTCCCGCAAACACACCTAGTACACCTTGTGCACCTGATACATAATAATTGTTAAAGTCTAATTTGAGATTATTGTTATTAGCTAAACCAATGGCATAACAATTTCCTGTTCCACCTGAACGTCCATTAATAAATAAGTTGTTGTACAACGAGTCTGTTCCTGATGAAGTTCTGTTTAAAGCGAAAGAATTGGCAGTACCACCGTTATTATTACCGGCAATGTTAATTGTGTTAAAAAACACCCTGGCATTACCAGAAGTTAGCAAAATACCATTTATTAATGAAGTGTCGGCCTGACTGAGACCACTTGCATCAACACCTAGCGTAATCATATTGTTGTGTACACGTAATGTACCACCATTAACTTGCAAACCATTTTGTGTATATGCAGCTGATGATACAGGTGATGCAAAACCGCGTATAATATTTTTACTTATCACGTCATTACCTCCTCCAGCATAGTAAATGCCAGTTGCAACAGAGGGTGCTAGACCATTTTGAAGTATTAACTCTTGAATGATGTTTCCATCAACCGAAGCCGAACCCAAAGTAGATGTTAAAGAAATACCAATAACTGCTGCACTCGCATTGCCATTAGTTTGCATGGTGTGGTTAAATAAACTATCTATATTATTTCCTATGATGGTATTTAAACCAGCCGTACTACGTATACCAATTGTTTGTGCTGAAGCTGTTGTTAATTGATCGTTAAATAAATTATGAATGGTGTTATTTCTAATATTGAGTACTGCTCCACTTGTGGTGTTTATTCCTGCAATAACTTGCGCTGTTGTTGATGTAGTTGACAATATTTTTATTGGTAATACACCAATATTGTTATCATCAATATTGTAGGTTACTGCAGTTGACGCTCCGCTAATAAATATAGGATAAATATTAAATGCAGTACTACCATTACCGGATACTCTTATACCTCCTAGTATATTACCATTAATCCTGTGTGCGCCAACAGAACCACCCGTACATGCAATAGGATAAACAATGTTTCCGTTTGCTCCACTTATGTATATAGCGTTTGTATCGCTAACAGAACCAATAGTATTACTATCAATGTATAATTTGCCACCAATAAATTGTATTGCGTTCCATGAGCCGGGCACACCACTACCGGTGTTTGTATTTGTAATATTAAAATTGGTAAATGTATTTCTTCTTACATAACTAATTGCAGAATCACCCATGTTAAAGTAGCTGCAAAATGCCCCTCCTGAAGCTGTTTCTGTCCAAGGCGTGCCCGCACACAAAGGAGCACTACCTCCAAAATAGTTATCTTCAACAATCATGTTGGTTAATGAAGCAGCCGCCATTGCATCGTTCGTATTTGACGCATCATCTACTACCCTATTCCAATTAAACGTGTAATGAATGTTACTAAATGTGCGTGATGCTGTTTGGTAAACACTGTTTCCTCGGATAATCCAGCTTGCATTTCCTTTAGAAATTTTCATTGCATTCGACTCACCACTTGCATGCCAGAAATTAAATAAATCGCAGTTACTAATTACGTTTCCTGTGTTAAACTTCGCAGTAGCATCAAACGAACCACGTGCCTGAATTAATGTTGTTGGTAATGTTGCAGCATCACCTATTCCGCAATAATCAATAATATTGTTGTCGTTGCCTGTAATCAAACCGGTTGAAAAGTTCACCACACCAATTACAGTATTGGTTGAAGCACCACGCAAGTTGGTATAACGTAATACATTATTTGATGCATCGTTAATAAACGTTATTGCTGATCCGGCAGTATTGTCATTTACTATATTTAAACTACGGGTAGTTCCAACGCCCCCCTGCCTTCCGTCAAATACAAAAAATCTCGCACCATCTAATCTAACAATACTGTTTGCGATATTTGCGGTTATAGTTGATGTTACTCCGGTTGCGGGACGTATGGTTATTGTGTTAAGGGTTGACGTTCCTTGAACGTTACCAATAACAATTGGGAATGTTTCGTTGGTAGAGTATGTCGCATCAGTTAATTCAAAAATTACAGCACCACTTACACCTAATAAATTTATATCAGTTATTGCGGCTGTAATGGTGGGATACGTTTGTGATGCACCAATTTGATATGTTCCCGAAAGCGGAGCAGATAACAACCGGCTACCGGCAGGATCTCCGTTAAGTAAATTTGCCGATGCGGCACCTGTTAAACCTAAACTGTCTAAACGGGCATCAATTACATTATTTGCCGTTGCAGTAGATTTAATATCATAAGTAACCCAAAAACAATTTAATCCCGAAGTTAAAACTTGCGAACCATTTACGTAAAATGTACCACTTGGCGACTGAACAGTATTGCCATATTGTGTTCCAGCATTAAATACTGCGCTTGGTCCTGTGAAGTATACCTTGGCATTTTCAATATCCGTGCTTACGTTGGTTGAACCAACAGTATTGATTTTTAGTGATGTAAGTGATAATGGACTCACATTTCCTTTTGCATAAACTTTTATGGCAATAACGGCTTGATTAGTGGAACCAATAGGAGAAACGGCTGTTACTTGTGTTACAACTGTCGAATCAATAGTCATACCCATCGGGGTGAACAATCCGGCATCAGCCCCAATATCAACAGGTGTATTATTGTTTCGTATATCGTTGTCAATATCATCAGTTATGGCAACTAATCTACCCGAACCCTCAACAGCAGTAGATACGTTAGGGTTGATGTGTAAGTTAACCGGAGTAATACTTAATGCATTTCCACCATCAGGGGCAATAAACATTGGGTCTGATGCGGTACTTGCGGTATCGGTATTTAACCAACCAGAAGCAAAAGTTAACACATCGTTAGTACCATTGTTTGATGTTCCCATAACACTTCCATTGCCGGTGCCATAGTACACATTATTTGATAACGCAAGTCCGGTAGCGGTATTTAAATACATTTGATAATGCTTACCTCCGGTTGTTGCATTAGAGCGTTGATTTACGAAAATATTGTTTCGTACCTCATGCGTTCCTGATGTTACATTGCGCCAAAATGCTTGCGTATTTTTGTTAACGGTTCCTACATTGTTTCCACCTATGTAAACACTGTTGTGGTAAATATTGGTAGCAGTTGTTGTGTTTAAATAAATACCACGTATTACCAAAGGTGCATCAATAGTTGCGCCATCAGTATTTAAGCCCAACTGTATCATATTATTGGCAACAATATTAGATCCACCTGTAATATTAATACCACTTAAAATGGCATTGTTATTAGCAGTGTTTGCAACCATAAAATGGGCAATTTTATTTTTAGTAACCAAATGTGTTGGTGTTGATCCGTTTAGCGCAACATAAATACCTTCAATAATTAATGCAGTTGTTACCGTAGGATTGGTAAGCACTAACGAATCGATTGTGTTACCGGTTATTGTTGATGGATTAGCCGAACTAACCTGAATACCAGTTAAGGCCGATAACGCATTGGTACCTGTATAGGCCGAGCGCGATGCAATGTTTTTAACAGTATTACCCGATACAACACTAGTTGTTGATGATGTTACATAAATACCGCGTGTATAGCCGGTTGATGTACCCGAATAATTATTGGTTAGGTTGGCAATGGTATTATTAATAACGGTTGAGTAAACACCCGAAGCTACACTAATACCATGAACAGATTGTACTGAAGTAGCATTGTTTGATGAAATAATTCCATTTTGATTATGCACGCTTCCAACCGTATTATTCTCAATGTATACGTATGAAGCAGAAGTTACACCAATACCATGAATATTGGCACCACTTGTAGCATTTGATGAAGATACTTGTATACCTCCTACCACATTATTTTGTATTAAAACAGTATCGGTTGAAAAGCTGGTACTTGAACACTTAATACCGTACGATGTAGAACCTGCTCCTGTTGTAACCAAAGTTATTGCTCCATTTTGTGTTGCGGAGCCAATGGTGTTGCCCACCAAGTTACCAATATAAACATGACCAACATTTCCAGTGCTAATTCCCCTAAATAAATCATTAGCCGTAGTGGTGGTTGATGATAATGAAATTTGTGTAATGGTGTTACCCTGCACCGAGGTTGGAATTACACCTGCATGATTAATATCCATACCCCAAAAGTTTGTTCCAACGGTACCACCTAAACTCCAAACACCAGTACCTATCGAATCGTTTCCTCCAATAAAATTGTTTGTAACCTGAAAACCACATGCTCCGTTTGCTGATGGGGTTAACCAAAATGCCCTATGCTGGTTTGTAGTTGTATGCGTACGAGCAGCCGTTTGATAAACACGGTTATTGCTTATGGTAAATGCATGACTTCCTCCATCTAATTTAATTGCTGTAGATGGTAAAGATGGACTAAAAAAATCGAAAATATTACAGAATGAAATTACGTTGTTATTGTTCCAAGCACTAGTTGGAAGTGCCGCATTATTACCAAACGATGCAATACCTATTGCAGGAAACCCGCTTGTTGTTGCATGTATATCGCAGTACGAAATGGTATTAGAATCGTTACCATTTAAAGTTACAGCATTAGCCGTACCAAAAGATATTACGCCTACTTGTGCCGATGATGCACCCGTTGTGGCAGAAGTGTTTTGTCCTTGAACATCGCAATGTAAAATTTTGTTGTTTGATGCATCGTTTATAAAACGAACAGCAACACCAGCAGAATTTGTGTTAATGATAGATAATAATTTTCCGTTTCCTATACCTCCTGCTCTTCCATCTATGGTAATAAATTTACCTCCATCAAAATCAAAAGTTGCAACTGCACTATTTGATGTAATGACGATTTGAGAACTTACACTTAATGCCGGGCGAATAGTTATTGAAAGGTTATTGCTTGAGCAAGGATTACCTTGAAAAGTGATAGGATATGTTTCGGTTGATGGATCGTAGGTTGACAATAACTCTAATACCATTTGCCCCGATAAACCTGAAGCACCAATGGCAGCCAATGCATCTGTAAGGTTATTATATGTGCCGCCTAAACCTACGGGTACAGTACCACTTAATGTTCCGCCACATGCACTTGTAGTAAACGAAGCCGTAAGTGGATTGGTTGTTAAATATACCGGATTTGATGCCGTTGGTGCACAAGGACCATAATATGAATAAACATAAAAATCGTAAGTTGTACTTGGAGCTAAACCATTTGCTGTAAATGTTGTTGTTGCCGAAGCCTGAACTACAGTTCCTGCACCAAGAGATTGACCAACGGTATATGTGGTTCCGTTAGCTGGGGCAGTTGGAATAGCATTTTGCGGATAACGCACCACCAAATAACCTGATGGCGCAGGTGATGCAGCTGTAAAACCAGCCGTAATATAACCTGTGCTTAAAACCGAAGAAGTTAACAATGTTGGTTGAGCAGTTGGTGGAACACAAGCCGGAACCATACCAACAGCATAAATATTCATTACATTGGTATTGGTAGTTTTGTCGATAGATAAATATGCAATTTGTTTGGTTTGATTGGCCACATCTATAGCCAAAGCCATTTCGGCAAAATATTGGCAGGTTGCAAAATTTCCGCAACCTGTGGTGGTAGGTGCCTGTATACGGTTATAGCTTATTGTTGTAATTTTTGTGTAGTTACCGCTTGATGTGGTATTACACCAATCAGTTGCTGTTTGGTTTGAATAAACTTGCGAAGTAGAATCTGTAAATTTAATGGTTACTGTTACCCCCGCGGTAATAGCCCCACCACCAGATACACTTAATAAATAAATAGCTCCGGCTGATGTAGGAGTATTTAAAAACAATTTGCCATTACCGGCTAAAACACCAGTTGCCGGAACACGTAAAGCATTATTTTGATTGTATGGCTGTAAAACGTAATTTAAACCGGGAACAGCAGTACTTGGTATTAAATTATTGGCAGGTAAAATGTTTGCAGTGGCCAAAGCACATGTACCATTATATTGATATGTGCCATCAATAAAAACATAACCTCCGTTATCTACACCGCCATCAACAGCTGCGGTTGATGATGTGGTTGGTGCACCAATGCCATCAGCTACCTGATCGGAGTTAAAGCCCGTTACCGGGACATTGGATACTTGTGCAAACAATGCACCTTGTAATAATCCAAACAACAGCAATAACGTTGTAACGTTCCGCTTCAAAAAATTGCGTTTTACTCTGTAATTTATCTTCATAATTTGATATTAATTTCTGCGTAAAAAATCAACATCAAACTTATCTGTGAATGTGGTTAATAACAACTACATAAACGTGTAAAAAACAACCACAAATGCAAACAAAACCTAAATTTATATTTCACCCTTTAAAGCCTTCGATAGTATTTCGGCCTTACTGTTTACATGTAGTTTTTTGTAAATGCTTTTTATCCTGAAACGAACTGTATCTATTGAAATGTTTAACCTGTCGGCAATTAATTTATAACTCAACCCATCCAATAAACAATTAATAACATCGCGCTCACGTTCTGTTAAATCGGCATTAACACGTTTGGTTGGTGTTTTAAAATGCTCAACAACCTTGCGCGCAATAGATGGCGACATATAACTTCCACCATTATGAATCTCGTTTATTGCTTTTAATATCTCGGGCATTGGCGTGCCCTTTAGCAAGTAACCTGTGGCACCGGCACACAGTGCGTTAAAAATCTTTTCACTGTCCATGAAAACAGTAAGCATAATTACATCAGTTTCTGGGCTGGCAACTGATATCAATTTTATACCATCAATTCCATTAATTCCCGGTAGTCCAATGTCGCTTAAAATTACATTAGGTTTATATCCATTATTAACCAATGCTAAAATATCTTCCATGTTACCAAACGCATCTACACGTGCAATACTTTTTTGTCGTTCAAAGTAATTGCGTAAACCTTCGCGTATATCGTTTATATCTTCTACTATTGCCAGTGTAATTGCTTCCATTTTTAGTTCAACAAATTTTACGCATGTAACATAATTTACAAGCTACATAAACATGTGGTATTACTTATTCTCAACCTCTACTACAAACCAATCGTTATTGGTAAATACTTTACAAACTGCACCAATTTTTAATGCACGCATTTGCATGTTTTTTAAACCTTGTCCGGCCGAGGTACTGAGATCTTTAGATGTATGATTATTGTTTTCTATACGTAGGCTAAACTTTTTACCTTGTTGCTTAAAACAAACTTTTACAAGAGTTGCTTTACTGTGTTTTACTACATTATTAATGGCTTCTTTAAAAATTAAGTACAACTGTTGGCGTACATCAGGTGAAATATTTTGTTGTTGATCCACCATTGATAAATCAAATTCTATTTCAATATCCAATGGCACCAACATGGTTTCTGCTTGTTCGCGCATTCTGTCGGTAAGGTTTCCTACAAAATCATTACGTGCATCAATACTCCAAAGCACATCACTCATGGTGTTTGTAGCTTCTCTGCTTAATGATGATATTCTTTCCAGTTTTTGATCTTTTTCTTCAAGCGTTGTTGCTCCATAAATTGCGCCATCTGTAGAAATAATAATGCTGGTTAATAAACTACCTACTTCATCATGCAAATTACTGGCAATTTGGGTTCGTAATTTTAGTTTTTGATTGATATTTTGAATGCGCCATTTAAAATATCCATAAACCAGTAAAACCAATGCCATGGCTAATAAAACGTAAAACCACCAAGTTTTATAAAACACCTGAATAATTTCTAACTGATAGGTTAATGTATTTGAAGATCTAATACCTCGTTTATTAAAACCCATTACTTGTATTTCGTAATTATCAGCAGGCAAACCATCAATACGCAATACATTTTGATTACCCAACGAAACCCAATCGTTGTGCAAGCCTTTTATTTTGTAATAAAAACTGCAACCTTCTACATTACTGTAATCGCTTAACCCAAAAGTAAACGACAATAAATGATCTTGAGGATTCATTCTAATAGGTTGATCAGGATTTACAGAAACAAACGACTGTCCATTTTCATTCCACTTTACAGCAGATGCGTTAAATATGGTAAGCTTATCTAAAATAGGTTGTACCAACAACGGATTAAAATAATTTACGCCATTTATCCCCCCAAAATAAAACAAACCATCATCGCTTTTAAACAATGAGTTTTGATTAAACTCATTATCACTTAACCCATCTTCTAAAAAATAATTATTAAATGTTTTGGTGCGCACATCATACCTGCATAGCCCGTTAACTGTACTTATCCATCCAATATTATTGTTTTGCCAAAGCACACCATAAACCTCGTTTGCGCTCAAGCCATGTGCTTTGGTTATGTATTCGGTTGTTTGGTTTGTAAAATCAATAACCATCATCCCCGATTTTTTAGTTGCCACCCATAATTTATGTGCTGCATCTTCGCCAACAAAAATATAGTCATCATCAATTAATTTATATGATGGCGTTTTTACAGTAAATATTTTTTCTACCCCTTTTTTTTCATCAACCAAAAACAAAGCGGCCCTTCCTGCTGCCCAAAACTTTCCGGCAACAGCAGATTTTGCCAAATAAAAGAGTTTGGTTTGATTGGTGCCAAATACACCATTTAAAAATACCTCCACACGTTGTGTTTTTTCATCATACAAAGCCAAACCTTTATCGGTGGCCAACCATACTTTTTGCGATTGCCCTTTTAGCATACTGTAAACCGATGATACTTTTACATCAGGTGTTTTAGCAAAAAAACCACCTTCGCATTTATTAGTGCTTAGGTTAACCCTGTAAATAAAATTCTCGTGCGTTTCTGTACCCGACAAAAGATACTGCCCTCCTGAATAATACAACGAACGTGTGTAAATTGGGAATACAGAATCAACCTCGCTCGAGTCGATAAGTTTAGCTTTTAAATTTGATAAATTATACTCGTAAACGCCATTAATGGTTGCAATAAATAAGTTCTGCCTATTTTTATGAATAATTTGTCGGGTACTTACAAATGGTTGGTATCCTTCAAACAAACTTTTAAAAATATCAGGAAACTTTAGTGTCATTTTAATCAACCCTTTATTGGTACCCACCCACAATACATTGTGTGCGTCACGCCAAACCGTATTTATTGTTTTAGATCGAAACGAAACATCATTATCGCCTTCCAGCAACATCCACTTTTTATGTTTTGCATTAAAGCGGTAAATGCCATAAAACCCTCTTATTAATGCATAATATTCATCTTTAAACTTGTAAATCATTGAAAACTTGTATTCATCTTGGGCTTTATTACTAATAATCCAATCCGAATTTTCTGTGTTTAATTTAACCAAGCCTTTACGCATACATGCAATTACACTTTTTCCATCTACGGCTGTTATGTCCCAAACATCTTTGGCAGAAACATTCTTAATTATATGATACTTACCATTGGTTACGCTAACCCTTACAATATGCGGATAATCGTGAATAACCAAATACAGATTACCCAAATAATCAATACACTTTATTTTTCGAAAATTATTTTTACCTGCACCAATATTTTCCACTGAGAATAGTAACCTTGGTTTACCTAATGCAATTTGTTCGATTATTTCACCCCTCTGAAGTTGAACGATAACTTTATTGTTGAATTGGTATATGGCCTGAACACTTTTTCCGGAATAAAACGATGGGAGCGCTCTAATCACCTGTCTGCGAATATCAAATAAATACAACCCACTATCCGTGCCTACCCACATCATGTGTTCAACAGAGTCGTAACAAATAGCTTGCACAACCTGTTGTTTAAATACAGAAATTTCCTTAAACGCATATCCATCAAATGTGTTTAACCCAGAATTTGTGGCAATCCACAACAATCCCGTTTTATCTTTGTTTATCTGATTGATATGACTATTTGATAACCCTCTTGAGTCATCATACAAATATGCATTAGCATCTACATCTAATGAAAAATGAACGATTAGCGCAAAAATAAAGAATAGCTTAAATGATGATTTCATGTTGTGTTTTCAAATGTAAAGTATCCATTATCAATTAAAAAAAACATACCCTATTATTTAAAATACCCTGAAAACAAAGCGATTAAAATTGAATAACAACAATAAAGTGTAAAAGCCAATTTTGAAGTGTTTTTTAACTTAATTTGCCTTAACATTTTGAGCCAGCTAGATAATATAAAACGCCCGATAACACAAGAACTTGATTTGTTTGAAATTAAGTTTAGGGAGGCTATGAAAAGTAATGTACCATTGCTCGATACCATTATGACCTACATTGTGAAGCGTAAAGGAAAACAAGTACGCCCTATGTTTGTTTTTTTATCTGCAAAGTTGTTTAGTGGTATTAATGATAGTACATACCGAGCTGCCAGCTTGGTTGAATTGCTTCACACAGCAACACTTGTGCATGATGATGTGGTTGATGATAGTGATGAACGCAGAGGTTTTTTTAGTGTAAATGCACTTTGGAAAAATAAAATTGCTGTTTTGGTTGGCGATTATCTTTTAAGCAAAGGTTTACTGCTCTCCGTTAAAAATAAAGATTACCATTTGCTTGAAATTGTGAGCGAATCGGTTGAAGCCATGAGTGAAGGTGAGTTATTACAGATTGAAAAAACACGTAACCTTAATTTAAGCGAGGAAATATACTACGATATCATTCGTAAAAAGACAGCCTCTTTAATAGCAAGTTGTTGTGCCATCGGTGCAGCAAGTGCAGGAGCAAATGCCGAGCAGGTTGAACAAATGCGTTTGTTTGGTGAAAAAATTGGTATTGCTTTTCAGATGAAAGATGATTTATTGGATTACGGTGATAGTGATATTGGTAAACCTACGGGTATTGATTTAAAAGAGAAAAAACTAACATTGCCTATTATATACACTATCAATAACGCTGACAGAAGCACACGTAACTTTATCATCAATACCATAAAAAACCATAACAACAATAAAAAGAAAGTTGCCGAAGTTATTAAATATGTGAATGAACATGATGGTATTAACTACACCCGCAATGCAATGGAGCGCTATAAAAATGAAGCGCTTTCACTATTAAATAATGTAAGCGCTTCGCCCTATAAAGAAAATTTGAAAGAATTGGTTGGTTACGTAATTGACAGAACTAAATAAGCCAATTTATCTTTTTAGTATAATCTGCACCTTACGGTTTTCTTGGTGCATTTCTTCGGTACATTGTTCGCAGTCTGTGCACTTTTGATCAGTTACCTCTTCTCCTGTTCCAATAGCAGTAATTTTATTTGCAGGTACCCCTTTTAATCTAAAAAACCTTTCGGCAGCAGCGGCACGTTTTCGTGAAAGCGCCAAGTTATATTGTTCCGACCCACGGCAATCTGTAGTGGCAACAATTTCTATGGTTGCCCTTTTATCAATCTTCCATAAATTAAGCACATCATTAAATGGCTTTAAATCGGCAGGTAAATTGCTGCTATTAAATTTAAAATACCCTTGAGTTACCAGAAGCATTTTCCCGGCTAACGCATCAGTCGCGGTTTTATCTTCTTCTATTTTTATGTTGGTGTTTTTAACAGCCTCCTTTTTTAAAGTAAGTTCTACTTTTGCTAAAGTAACCATAGTGGTATCGGCTTTTGGTAAAATAGTTTTTTTAGGAGCTGGGGTATAATTGGTGTTAAAATAATACACTTTGTCGATACCATTATCGCTATCGCGGTTTGATGAAAGGTATCCGCTTACACCATCCTTATCTAACACAAAAGCCATATCATCTTTACTACTGTTAAATGGCTTACCCATGTTTTGCGGATTAGATAAAGTGAAGTTATGGCCAATAGTTGTTACAAAAAGATCGTAACCACCAAAACCTACATGCCCTTTAGATGCAAAATATAGTTTATCGCCTACTAAAAAAGGAAACCCCTCCTGTTCTGTGGTATTCACTTTCTCACCAAGGTTTATAGGTGTAGTCCAGGTTCCATCTGCATTACGTGTAACTTTGTAAATATCTAAACCACCATAACCACCGGGCATATCACTGGCAAAATAAAGTGTGTTACCATCTGCACTAACTGTAGGGTGTATGTAGTTGAAATTTTTATCATTAAATGGCAATTCGTAAATACTTGTAAACTTACCACCCTCAAGTTTGCTGCTATATAACCTTAAATTACTCACTCCATCAGCACTGGTTTGTCCACTACCCGATTTACGTATTTCTCCCTCTTTTACTTTGGCACCGGTTGCTGTAAAGTACAAGGTTTCCCCATCGGGAGCCAAACATGGTGATCCCTCATTAAACGGGAAATTAATATCGCTCACTACATCATCACCTTTGGTAAAAGTCACCGAATCAACACGGGTAATAAACCCTAAATCAAATAAGGTTGTAAACTCATTGTAATTGGTATCTTTAGCATGAGCATAAATTAACCCATTATCAAAAAAACAATAACCTAAACTTTGTCCGCTTACATCAATATTGGTTAAGCCCACATATATTTTTTTATTTACAGAGTCTTGATTTTTAATGGCCCAATTTAACGAACGCGTTAAAAACGCACTATAAGAATCAGATTTCATAAGTGTGTTGTAATACGCGTACTGATCTTTAGCTTTATCGTACTTGCCTTGTATTTTAAGTACATTACCATAATCTAAGTAAACTGAAGGTGCCGCTTTTTTATCACCTAATCTCACCAACTCGTTAAACTTTGCTTCGGCCTTGCTGTATTGAAAAGTATAAAGATAACTGTAGGCCAATCGTTTTAATATGTGCGCTTCATTTTTAACCGAGCGATTATTCTTTAAAGCAAATTCGTACTCTTTTATGGCTTCTTTAAATTGAAAAAAGTCGTAAAACTCATTCCCTTTTTCGACACTTTCTTGCGCTGTTACCTGTTGGTTGGTACCCCAAAATAATGCAGCTGCAACCAACAATAATTTTATATTTTTTTTCATGATGATGATGCGGAATTTAATGTAGCTAAAATATCGTCAATGTATTCTCTGTTATTGGCTAATCGTGGTACTTTGTGTTGTCCTCCAAGTTTGCCATTTTTTTTCATCCAGTTGTAAAATGTACCTTTTTGCACAGCGTGAACTCTTGGTAATATCATGGCCATATCTTTGTATCTTTTGGCCTCGTAATCGCTGTTTGATTGTTTAAGGTAGTGGTCAAGTTTATGGGTAAACTCTTCTATGCTGTCAGGCATATTCTCAAATTCGATAAGCCATTGGTGTGTACCTATGGTTTCCGAATCGAAATGCACCGGAGCAGCGGTGTAGTCAATTACCTTCACATCCAACTCAACACAACATTGCGAAATGGCATAATCTGCATTTTCAATTACCAATTCTTCGCCAAATGCATTGATAAAATGTTTGGTACGACCGGTTATTTTAAACCTATGCGGATACAATTGCGTAAACTTAATGGTATCACCAATAATATATCTCCACAAACCTGCATTGGTACTAATTACCAGTGCATAATTTTCGTTTGGTCTCACTTCATCAATGGTGTATGTAATTGGAAAATCTTTACCATATTCACTCATTGGCATAAACTCATAAAAAATACCATAATCTAACATCAACAACATATCATCCCTGCCCAACGTATCTTGTATACCTAAAAATCCTTCACTTGCATTGTAGGTTTCCAAATAATTCATGTTAGCCGAACGAATCAACGACTCAAAACGATTTTTATATGGCACAAAACTTACGCCACCATGTATGTATAACTCCAAGTTTGGCCAAATATCAGCCAGGTTATTTTTTCCGGTAATTTCAAAAAGTTTATCTATCAGAACCAAAGTCCATGTTGGCACACCGCTTATGCTTGTAACATTCTCTTGCAAAGTAGCCAAAGCCATTTTTTCAATCTTTTCATCCCAATTATCCATAATGGCAATGCTTAAATCAGGAGTACGGAAATATTGTGCCCAAAACGGCATGTTCTGCATCATTACTGCACTTAAATCACCATAATAAGATTCGCCTTCATGAAACTTATTAATTTGATGACTTCCTCCCATAATTAAACCTTTGCCATCAAATATTTTACTGCTTTCGCGTTGTAACTGGTAAAACATTAACGCATCCTTCCCCCCTTGAAAATGACATTCTTCCAACGAATCAAAAGTTACCGGAATAAACTTACTTTTTGCAGATGTAGTACCGCTTGATTTTGCAAACCAGGTAATATCTGTAGGCCACAATAAATTTTGTTCGCCTTTCATCATACGGTCTATGTATGGCTTGTGCGTCTCGTAGTTACCTATTGGCACACGTTGCTTAAAATCGCGTATGCTTTTTATCGAGCGATAATCGTATTGAATACCCCACTCGGTATAACGTGCCTGGTTAATTAATTTCTGAAACACTTGCATTTGTGTATCTGCAGGACGTTCCATCATTTCTTCAATGAAAGGAATTCGCTTTTTTAGATACCAAGTAACAAGTGAACCGAAAACTGACATAGGGCAATTTTATTTCGGTAATTTTAAGGTTTTTGAGGCAGTTAAACAATATTAAATTTAACCATTACGGTTGATAAAATTGTTACTAATGTGCCTTTTGGTAGGCATCAGCAAATTGTTGAATTAACTTAAACGCCTCGTTGTATTTACTTAATGGAAGGGCATCAGCCTTATCGTCTACATCATGATAAAAATGGTAGTCGCCCATCAAATAGAAGAAAAAAGACTTCACTCCGTTCTCTGTAAAATAATAATGGTCGCTATTTTGCGCCTTACCGCGTGGTGCAATGGTGGGCAAAAACTCACCATCCATATTTACCAATTGTAACTCCTGAAACTCATCCGGAAAAACAGTCGCGTTCACAGCAGTCAAGCCTTTATCGCCCGTACCCATTAAATCTAAATTAAGCAACAAAGAAATTTGTTTAAGTGGGAATAATGGATTTTGCGTGTAATAATAAGAGCCAAATAATCCCGCCTCTTCACCGGCAAAAAACATAAATGCAATATTGTACTCCGGTTTGTTTTTGCTGTAATGATTCACTAAATCGAGCAGCATGGCTACCCCACTGGCATTATCGTTTGCTCCGGGGAAAATTGCCTCTTTTCCCATCATACCTAAATGATCGTAATGGGCAGTAAAAACCACAAACGAATCTTTGTATTTGCTCCCTTCTATATAGCCTATTACATTTTGGGTAGAGTGACTTTTTATTTGTGATGCGACTTTAATTTTTGCACTGGTTTGAAAAGGCTTTAAGATACCTTCTTTAACATAAATTTGCGCAAAATCATCCCATTTTGTAGATACACTCCATGTTAGTTTTTTTTCGGCTGCATAAATAATACCCTTTGCTTTAAAGGCGTTCGAGGTAATTTGCTTTAACCTTTCCGGATGATTTATTTTTTGATTTTTAACATCACCAATTACTAAAAATGTTTGGCGTAAATATTGTTTTTCGAGTTGAGAGAAAGTAGTTTGGTTATCAACCATTGCGCTGTCAACCCATATTAATTTATAAATACCATCTACTGGCGGACATCCTGCTGAAACAATAAAATGCTCTCCAGGAATTAAGGCATGGTCATCCACAACTATTCTCACTTCGCCTTCATATAAACTAACCGGGAAACCAAATTCTTGAAAATACTCTGTATTAAACGACTTTACCTTTGCTGCTTTAAGTTCTTCTCTAATATATTTTGCAGCTACTAAATCCCCTTTTTTAACATATCCCCTACCATACATTTCGGGTGCACATAAATCGTTAATTACTCTACGTGCATAGTTTATGTCTTGTGCATTTAAACTCACACTACTCCATAACACTACTGCAATTATTCGAATTATCTTTACCATCGTTTTTCCTATTAGGTTTTATAATAACCATCATGTTAGTTGGGGATTTAAATATAAACCTGAGCCCAATTAGTTTGTTTTACTTTTGTTTACCAAGTTATTAATTATTGATATCAAGATGTAAATTATAATACTTAGTGCAATACCGGCAAACTTAAAAGCCAACACACTTAGCAAACAACTGATGATTAAAACAAAGCGACCCTCGTTACCTTTAAACTTAAAGTGCTTAAATTTAAGGGCAAGCAACGGTAGTTCTGCCACCAATAAATAAGCAGATAACAATGGGAAGAATATAACAAACCAACGGTGTTCAATTATTACTCCAACACCATAAGTGTCGTTGGTTAAAATAAGTGGCAAACTTGCGATAAACATAGCATTAGCAGGGGTAGGCACACCAATAAAACTATCGCTTTGACGTGTATCTATGTTAAACTTTGCCAACCTTATTGCCGAAAAAACAGGAATTAATAAAAAAGTATACTGGTAAATGCAAAAACCATCTCCAAAACATTTACCCGCAATGCCATAAAAAATAAAACCAGGGGCTACACCAAAGCTCACCACATCGGCTAAAGAGTCAAGTTGCTTACCCAGCTCTCCACTTACATGTAATAATCTTGCCACAAAACCGTCAAAAAAATCCATAACGGCCGAAATACCGATATATGTTGAAGCCGTAATCAAATCGCCTTGAATGGCACTTAATATGGATAAGCAACCAAACAATAGATTTGCTGAGGTTACTGCATTAGGAATATGTTGTTTCAAACCGATTACATTTTAATATGAACATTACAAATTAATGCCTTATTTGTGAAGTTATAAAATTGATACAAAAATTAGTAGAATTTACTACATTTGATTTTTATGCAAAGCCCGAATAAAATAATCATTCTACTCTTTACCATTTGTTTACTTGGATTTACCGAACGAGACAATGGCATAATTAAACTTACCAATCATCAGAAACAAAATGTCCCATTTAAGGTTAAAAACCAAAAAATAGAATGGGTGAATAATGTGATTAATCTAGCTTTCTTATCTACTGATAATAGACTCATACAAATAAATAACATTCCGGAGAGCATGTTAAAAGATACCACGTTTAAAAATAGTCGGGTGCAAGTTGTAATGATTGATAACAACAACAAAACCTTCACCCAAAATAAACGATTTTTAACGTCAATAGAAATTAAGTGTGATGGCGCGGAAAGCGGACATAACATAGCTATTGCAGCACAGGGGAAAATTTTTCATCAAAAACAGTGGTATCGTTTTGAGATAAGGACGCAAAATATACTACCTAAAGAAAAGAACCTCGGTACTTATAAAAAAATGATAACCAATTAGCAGAAACAAATAATATTATGAAAAAAAGTATAATAACCCTTTTATTAGGCGCAGCACTTATGCCGGCAATGGCACAGCTCGTGCAACAACCTCCTGTATCGGAAAAACCCTTGGATTTAAGGCTTTATGAGAAAGAAGTTTTGAGACAAGTGGAGCTTCAACGAGTTCTGGCAGAGCGCAATTTGCCTTCAAGAACTAAATTTGCGGATGGTAGTGTTAAACAGGCCATGTATGTAACACCAACAGGTCAAATTATTTATAACACCACCTACAATATTGGTGCAGGCAGAACAATATCAACCAACAAAGTATGGCCGGGCGGAACTATAGGTACCAGTTTAACCGGAGCCAACATGCCCAATAGACTTGGTATTTGGGACGGTGGTGCCGTAAGAGCGGCCCATCAGGAATTGGTTGGACGTGTTACACAAACGGATGGCTCAACCGATTTAGATGATCACGCAACCCATGTTGCCGGAACAATGATTGCCAGTGGTGTTGATGCTGATGCAAAGGGTATGGCTTTCCAAGCCAGCATTAAAGCTTACGATTGGAGTAACGATAATTTTGAAATGACCCAAGCTGCGGCAGCCGGAATGTTAATCTCTAATCACTCATATGGCAGTATTTCAGGTTGGTATTACGACCAAGCACAAGGCCGATGGGAATGGTATGGTGATAGAACAGTAAGTACTGTTGAAGATTACAAATTTGGATGGTACAACGATCAGGCTCAGGATTGGGACCAAATAGCATTTAATTATCCTAATTATTTGATTTGCAAAGCAGCAGGAAACGACAGAGGAGAAAATAAAACCACTTCAACTTGGTACTTTGCAGACGGCACGTTAGGTACGGGCAACGTGCCACTTGCTGATGGAGGCACATCAGGTTACGATTGCATTTCCACTTATGGAACAGCCAAAAATGTTTTAACAGTTGGTGCAGTAAATAAAATTGGAGGAAATAATGGTAACGGATGGACACAGGCAAGCGCTGTAATCATGAGCTCATTCAGCGGTTGGGGCCCTACAGATGACGGACGTATTAAACCTGATGTTGTAGCCCCGGGAGTATCTATCAAATCATCGTATAGCACGAGTAATACAGCCTACTCAACCATCAATGGTACATCAATGGCCACACCTGCTGTTTCCGGTTCATTACTTTTGGTTCAACAACATTATTTTGCTCGTAAAGGTAAATACATGCGTGCGGCCAGTTTAAAAGGATTAGTAATTCATACTGCAGACGAGGCCGGAACAAGCCCCGGACCTGATTATAGTTTTGGTTGGGGTTTGATGAACACAGCTTCAGCTGTTAAATTTATTAATGATTCAAATATTAATAAATTAGAAGAACGAATTTTAACATCAAACGTACCACAAAGTTTACAGTTTAGTGCTGATGCAGGTAAACCATTAAAGGTTACCATTAGTTGGACAGATAGACCGGGAACACCTGTTTCGTCAGGCTTATTAGATAACGCAACCCGAATGTTGGTAAATGATTTAGATATTCGTTTAACCAGAAATAGTGACAATACGGTATTCATGCCTTATATATTAAATCCGGCAAATCCTGCGAATGCCGCCACTACGGGCGACAACAACCGTGATAATGTGGAAATGATTTTTATTGCTGCTCCAACTGCGGGTAATTATACATTAACCATTTCCAACAAAGGCTCATTAGTTGGTGGAAATCAAGCATACACCTTGCTAATTAGCAACGGTGTAGAAAAACCACTTGCACAATTTACTGCAAATCGCACAGCTATTTGCCTTGGGCAAAACGTTTCATTCACCGATGGCTCATCAGGTGCAGTTACCCAGCGTTTTTGGACATTCCCGGGAGGAAATCCATCTACATCAACAGCTGCAAACCCTGTAGTTACCTACAATACATTAGGCACCTACCCCGTATCCCTTAAAATTATAGGTGGTTTGGGTACCGATTCTGTGTATAAAACAGATTACATAACCGTGGGGGGCAGAGCATTACCATTCCTGGAAACATTTGAGAGCAACTCACCTACTGCAAACTCATGGACAGCAGAGAACCCTGACGCAGCAACAACCTGGGCGCTTTATACCACCGGAGGAACAACTCCAGGTGGAACATCCGCAGGAATCAATCTTTTCGAATATAGTTCGACAGGACAAAGAGATGCCCTTATAGCACCTGCATTAAATCTTAGTAGTCATACCGATGTGAACCTAACATTTAATCACGCCTACACACGTTTTGGTGGTTCCGGTCAAACCGATAGTTTAATTGTGTATGCAAGTACAAATTGTGGTGCCAGCTGGATTAGGTTACAAGGTTTTGGTGAAAACGGAACAGGTAATTTTGCTACTTACCAAGAAGCTTCTTACCCTTATGGCGCACAAACTGCATTTACACCGGCTGCGGCAAGTAGTTGGTGTGGAGGAGGAACAGGTTCTGGTTGTAAAACAATTTCATTAGCTCAATTTGCCGGACAAACCAGCGTTACCTTAAAGTTTGAAAGCTATAACAGGTACGGCAATAACTTGTACATAGATAATATTAGTGTTGATGGTACATTGCTTAAACCTATTGCTAACTTTGAATCACCAACAACTGTATGTGTAGGTGACCAAGTGAATTTTATCGATAAATCGACTAATATACCAAGCAATTGGGAGTGGACATTTGATGGATCCGTACAAACCACATCAACCCAACGTAACCCTGTTGTAACTTATAATATACCGGGCGTTTATAGTGTAAAACTAAAATCGAGTAATGCAAGTGGTGCTGATAGCACTGTACGTAATAACTACATTACTGTTGTTGCTCGCCCAACTACCCCAAATATTAAAGCTACCGGTGCATTAGCATTTTGTATTGGAGATAGTGTGTTATTGAGTACAGACAGCATCGGTAATTTAAAATGGTATGTCAATGATGTTTTAGTTGCACAAAATGTACAACAAATTTACGCCACTCAGAACGCAACCTATCGTGTGGCAAATTCAAACGGTACATGCGAAAACTCGTCAAGTATTTTGGTGCGTGTTGATGCCAAACCTGCAACACCAATAGTTACATCAAACGTAACAGGTAATGCGTTTTGTACCGGAGCTTCGGCTACACTTACATCAAGTGCAACTACAGGCAACCAGTGGTATAAAAACGGAAATGCAATTGCGGGTGCAACTGCAAAAACATACAATGCAGTTGATTCAGGTTCATACACCGTAATTGCCACAACAGGCGGCTGCTCATCAACCGAGTCAATGGCTAAAACCTATGCAATTTTACCTCGTCCTACTGTGGGTAATATTACCGGGAATTTAAGTCCGATTAGGGGAGAAAGTAATAACTATAGTGTTCCAACACAAGCAGGCTTAAGTTTTGTGTGGAGCATAGCTGCCGGTAAAGGAACCATATTAAGTGGAAATAATACGGCCACTATTAGTGCAAGATTTAACGTGGTTGATACTGCTACCTTATTTGTAATATCTCGTACTGCCGAGGAATGTACCAGTTTACCAAGTAAGGTTATAATTAACGTTACACCTGCTGTTGGTTTAAATGAAGAAGATGCATTACGTAACTTAAGTGTATATCCGATTCCAACCAAAACTTTGCTGAATATAAAACTGGAAGGATTGGAAGCCGGTAATGCGGAAGTTCGTCTGGTAAATATGCTTGGTCAGGTTGTACACACCCAAACCATAAGCATATCATCAGGTATTCAAACCCATAACATTGATGTAAGCAACTTAAATAAAGGAATTTACTTAATGGAATTGCAACACAGCAAAACCAAGTTAGTTAAACGGGTTGTGATTGAATAAACCACGATATGTTTACTTAAAAAAGTCGGCACGTAATTAATTACATGCCGACTTTTTATTTTTTTACTTAAACCGTAAGCGTTAAATCTTCAAACTTCGCAACAACCTCGTCTAAAATTTCGTGAATACACTCGTGATTAGGTGCCATCACTAATTTTGTTCTATACTCTTTAAAATTGGGAATACCTTTAAAATACTGGCTGTAATGTGTGCGCATTTCAAAAATTCCGGCAATCGGGCCTTTCCATTGTACACTAAAATCCAAATGCTTGCGCACAACATCAGCACGCTCTGCAATAGATGGTGCAGCAAGCAAATTACCCGTGGCCATGTAATGTTTTATTTCATTAAAAATCCATGGATAACCGATAGCAGCTCTGCCAATCATAATGCCATCAACACCAAATCTGTTTTTATATTCTAGCGCTTTTTGGGGTGAGTCAATATCACCATTACCAAAAATTGGGATTTGTATGCGTGGGTTATTTTTAACCTTTGCAATTAAAGTCCAATCGGCTTCCCCTTTATATAATTGCGCACGTGTTCGTCCATGAATAGAAAGTGCCTTTATGCCCACATCAAATAAACGCTCGGCAACTTCTTCTATGTTTTTGCTGTTTTCGTCCCAGCCTAAACGTGTTTTAACGGTAACCGGCAACTTGGTTGATTTAACTACACGTTCGGTAATTTTTACCATTTGTGGAAGGTCTTTTAAAATGGCAGCTCCGGCACCTTTACATACCACCTTTTTTACGGGGCAACCAAAGTTAATATCCAATAAATCAGGATTGGTAGCATCCACAATTTTGGCTGCTAATTCCATAGATTCTTCGTCACCACCAAAAATTTGAATACCTATTGGTCGCTCGTAATCGAATATATCCAACTTTTTACGGCTTTTGATGGCATCACGAATCAAACCCTCACTACTGATAAACTCTGTGTACATGAGGTCGGCACCCTTATCTTTACAAACTGCCCTAAAAGGCGGATCACTCACATCCTCCATGGGGGCAAGTAATAAAGGGAATTCACCCAATTCTATGTTTCCTATCTTAACCATTGTTATATTCGCAGCGCAAAAATAGGTAAATGACTGAAAAGAATTTGATTTGGAACCACCCTGTGGTGTTTTTTATTACACGCATGTTTATTTTGGCCGGCATGATGCTATCATTCGCTTTGATAGCATACAGCATAGCCGTTTATACCAGTAAGGCCATATTTGGAATTGATTATTTGGCAAACCCAAGTTTACTTACTGATTTCACTGCTCCATCAAACCTAAAAGCACTAAAATACATACAAGCACTCACTTCGGCCGGTATGTTTATTTATCCTGCCTGGTATTTTTGTAAAGCCTTGCACCAAACCCCGGCTGAGTTTTTGAAGTTAAACCGTAAAACTACTTTAACTGAAATTGTACTTTCTGTTGCAGTAGTTTTAGCAGCCATGCCTTTTGTAAGCTGGTTGGTTTATGCAAATAGTTTTATACAACTCCCGGCATCAATGGTACAATTAGAGCAAGAGTTAAAAGCTGCCGAAGAGCTTGCCGCGCAACTTACTCAAGCATTTGTAAAAGCAGACACACTTGATGTATTGTGGGTTAATATTATAGTAATTGCTGTTTTACCTGCCATTGGCGAAGAGTTTTTATTTAGAGGTGTTTTGCAAAACTTTGTGCGCTTAACCACCGGCAAAAAACATTTTGCAGTGTGGATGATTGCCATAGTTTTTAGTGCTTTTCACGGACAATTTTATGGATTTATTCCACGCTTAATTTTAGGAGCTGCATTGGGTTACGCGTATTTATTTACCGGAAACCTTTGGATTAGCATTGTGATGCATTTTGTAAATAATGCATTTGCAGTAGTAAGCAGCTACACCCCTATTAAAAATAATTTACCAACTATAATGCAAGATGGTTATGTTTTTGAATCATGGGTGATAAATGCCGGAAGTGCAGTGTTAGCCATTGTTTTATTGTGGATTTTACGTAAGATTACATTTAAACGCGTGTGGTATAATGGCGAGTGATTTTAATAAAATTTATCAAACCGGTAACCCTATAGAGGCTGAAATTATTATTCAAATGCTGGAAGAAAACGGCATTAATGCAGTTAGTATGAATAAAAGAGACAGCAGTTATCATGCATTTGGTGTAATTGAAATATATTGCCCCGCAAATGATGTAGTTACAGCACTGCATTTAATAAATAACAACCCAACTCATGAAAAGTAATTTTGTACAACGCAGCATAACGGGCGCTGTTTTTGTTTCGGCTGTGGTAGCAGCAACCATGTTTAGCGAGTTTAGCTTTTTTATATTGCTGTTTGTGATTAATTTTTTATGCCTGCTAGAGTTTTACGAATTGGTTTTACCCGACAAACGTTGGATTGAAAAATACTTAGGCATTATTTGTGGCAGCGTTATCTTTATCATGTTTGCCATGATATTCTCAGCCGATTTATCATTGGCTTGGTACTATAACCTTATTCCTATTTTTATGTTTATGTTCATTATTAAATTGTTTGAACGTACACACAACGAATTCTCAACCTTGGCATTTCAGGTATTGGGTTTATTGTACATTACCATGCCAATTGTTATGTTGGCCAAAATGGGTTTCTTAAACTCGTTAAGTTACAGCCCGGGCTTACCTATGGGTTTCTTTTTGTTATTATGGACCAGCGATACCGGTGCATATTTAGCCGGACGTAACTTTGGTAAATCAAAATTGTTTGAACGCATTTCGCCTAAAAAAACTTGGGAAGGCAGCATTGGCGGAACCATTTTAAGCATTGCCGTAGCTTATGGTATTTCTAATTTGTTGGGTTTTGATGATGTAACCACTTTTGACTGGATGGTGATTGCCGTATTGGTGGTAATTTTCGGCACCTTTGGCGATTTGTTTGAATCGTTACTAAAAAGAAACTTACACATAAAAGACAGTGGTACTATTTTACCCGGACATGGCGGTGTATTAGACCGTTTTGATGGCTTATTTTTGGCCATACCTGCCGTGTTTTTTTATTTACTATTTACTAACTAATTGTTGGCATGAAATTATTTAAAATATACCTGATTATTTTTGGTGTTGTGTTTGCATTTGTAATAGGTTCAAGATTTTTTCCGCACACGTATCATGTAGATCGCAGCATTGTAATTAATAAACCCGTAAGCCAAACATTTGCATACCTAAGTAACTACAAAAATTGGGAGCAATGGAGTTTATGGAATAAAAGTGTGGATAGCACTTTGTATTACTTTTATAACAACATACAAGATAGCATTGGTGCACGCCAATACTTTTATGGTGCATTATTAGGACAAGGTTATTTTGAAACCATAGGTTACCAAAAAGACAGCAGCATACAATTTATGTTAAGTGTAAACCGTGCCGAAAGAACAGCAGCCGGTGTGTTTACCTTTAAAGCCATTGATGCCAATACCACCGAGCTACATTGGATTGACAGTGGTGATGTAGGCAATAACCCCATTAAACGATACATGATTCCGTTTGTTACTAAAAATACCGCTACTACTTTAGATAACGGATTGGCGAGTATTAAAGCTCAATTGGAGAAGTAGTTATTGGGTGATTGATTTAAAGTGGGTAATTATTAATAGCTCTGTTAGTTTGGTATGTAAATTAACTTGAAACGAGTTAAACAACTATGTAACCGGAACTAAAGAGAAAAATTAGTATGTAATAGACCTATATTAGAATTATTAAATCAATATCATGCTTAAAAATATTATTCTTGGCTTAACTGGGATTGTGCTCACCGTAATCGGTGAATACTTTGCATTTCGTGTGTATAGCAATATTGAGTTTGATGTTATATATGGGCTATTGGGTATTATTGCTTTTCTGTCAATTTTCATCGGCTGTATTTTGTTTCTTACTCCCATCTTCAAGCTTTGGATAAAATTAGACAAACAACTAAATGGTGCTCATCCTATTCACAGAAGTGTGATAAACATACTTGCATTTTTTCTCTCCTTGATACCATTTATTGTGGCAGGCAAAGTATTTTATCATTTTACAGGTAAATACCACAGCGAACAATTAAAACAGCACGGAATAGTTACAAAAGTTAAAATACACTCAGAAATAAAAGGAAATAACAGCCGCCACGATTTGTGTTTTGATTTTATGCACAACGGCAAAAAATGGGAAGGTATGTTAGCTAGTTGGAATTATGAAGTTGGTGATTCGGCAGCCATTATTTACTCTGCAGAAAATCCAAACGAAATGGAGTGGTACCAACTCTATTTAGAGCAAACATCGATACATACACCTTAAATCTAATCAATTTGGACGCCCCTTAAGACTACCCCATACAACAACATCACTAAATTAATGGCACATTTGTAGTAATTGTGGTTAAATCTCGCTAAGTTTTAATTAACTATTGTATGGTATTCCATACTTATCGGCATATTGGTTTCATCAGCCCTTTTGGTTACTTTTACCACATAAGTATAAACACCATTTAAATTAATGAACCCCATTATCCAAATCATTTAAAACATGAACATATGCTGGTAGTACCTGATGTTAAGGTTAAACTTTTTATTAAATACATGGTTAGCCTTAGGTGTAAGTTGATGCAAGAATTAAAAAAGCTAGGTATAAAGTATGTGGTGGTTGATTTAGGAGTGGCAGAAATATTTGAAGACATTACCAACGAACAAAGAGAACTCCTTAAAGTTAATCTGCAAAAATCAGGACTTGAGTTATTAGATGATAAAAGAAGTATCATTATTGAGCGTATACAAAATGTAGTGGTGGAAATGATTCATTACGCAGAAGAATTGCCTAAATCGAATTACTCAGCACACATTAGTGAAAAACTGGGATACGACTACACTTACCTCTCAAACATGTTTGCTGAAGTAAAGGGAATCACTTTGCAAAACTATATCATCATGCACAAGGTGGAAATGGCAAAAGAACTGATACTTTATAACGAACTTAATTTAACGGAAATCTCTCAACTGCTTCAATACAGCAGCGTGGCACACTTATCAAATCAGTTTAAAAAAATAACAGGACTAACCCCCTCCTTTTACAAACAATTGAAGAAAAAACGCATTGTAAATCTCGAAAATCTGTGATGGATGTAAATTAATTGCCAGCTTGTGTAATACTCTCCCTGATTAAATGATTCACCTTTGTGGAGTGGAGATTTATTCACAATTTAAAAGCAATTTATGATTATAAGAAATTTACTGACGATTACTACAATGACTTTATTGGTTATGGCAAGTAGTTGTAAAAAAGAGGAAAGTGACAATCAAACAAACCCGGTTAAACAAGATACCAATGTAATTGTTACCCAAACTGTAATACAACCAAAAATTAACATCCGTTCAACCTCCAATTTTGTGGTATTGGCTGGTTCACTCATATCAAACGTACCTACATCAGCCATTACCGGAAACATTGGTTTAAGCCCGGCAGCAGGTAGTTTAATTACCGGATTTGGTGGTACAGAAATTACCGGAAACATTTATACGGTTGATGCTACAGGTCCTGCAGGCTCTACTACTGATGCTGTTGGACTTACAGCAGCCAAAAGTGATTTAACAACTGCTTATAATGAGGCCGCAGGAAGAACATCAACGGATATGGTACTACTTGCAGGCAACATTGGTGGCCTAACCCTCACACCCGGACTGTATAAATCAAGTGGGGCATTGGAAATTTCTTCAGGCGACTTAACGTTTGATGCAAAAGGTGATACCAATGCGGTGTTTGTTATTCAAATAGCATCTACTTTAAATACCACCTCAGGACGTAAAGTTATTTTAAGCGGTGGAGCTTTGGCTTCAAACATTTTTTGGCAAGTAGGTACTTCTGCAACACTTGGAACCACTTCTGTTTTTAAAGTAACCATTATGGCCGATCAATCTATTTCACTAAACACGGGTGCCACGGTTGAAGGTCGTTTGTTTGCACGTATTGCAGCAGTAACATTAAGCAGCAACATCATTACAAAACCATAAAAAATTAAACTAAATGAGCACATTTATACTGTGCCTATCATAAAAAGGAGGTTGTCTATCGTTAAGGCAACCTACTTTATTAGTGAAGCTTATATTATCCTTTGAAATAGCATAAACTGTATAGGGAAAATGCTTCGGGTATGTGCTAAGTTGAATTTAATCCACGTAATCCTGCAAATAGCTGTACCTATTGGTTAGCTTTCCGCTTTGTGCAATAGTTGCATTTTTAATGATGTTGTCTTTATCATCAATCAACAAAAATGGCAATACATGACGTATGAGTTGTCCGCCAAATTCTTTTGATGCATCAACAGGTAACTCGCATGGTAAATTACCCACCGCTTGTACATCTATACTTTCTTTCTTAAAGGGTTCTACTTCTGCATTTAAAAATGGGCTGTAACCAAAATAAGGATCTTCAATGGTTGTGCTTTTTATGGTACTTGGTATTGGGCCCGGTACATCGCAGCTAACATCAGAAATTACTTTAATTCTAAAATCACTTCCCTTCATTTCTTCACGTGTAAAGAATGGCTCAATACCTGCACGCCAAAATACCGCATTAATAAATACATCTGCAGTTTTATAATATGGAGCAAATTTGCTGCGATAATCTTCGGGGTGTTTGTAGAAATCAGATTTATCCCACTCACGGCCATCCTTACGTTCGTAGTAGTCTTCGCTACGTAATTGCACATAAACCGGATGATTGTATTCGTTTTCCAAAAACTCTTCAGGTGTTACATGATGAATTTTCAGCTTTTTCATTACCTCAATTACACCGTGTGCCACACGCCCATCACCACTTAATATAATCTTCATGGCAGGTAAAGTAAGCTCGGCATACTGCATGTACATTTCATTCATGTCTGTACATTTATTTGCCGGTTTTAAAAAATATATACCATGTTTTTTACCCCACATTAAAAATGCATAGTGTGCACCTACTATACCTGCAAAACGACCAAATCCAATAATGCGATTTCCGCCTTCCCAAACTAATGTTTCATAATCAACCAACGTAATATTTTTTTTCAAAACAGTACGTAGTAGTTTACGATTATGTGATTGTTTTTTTATGGTATGCGAAAAAAACAAATAAGTTTTATTGGCAATTAAATCTTCAACCGGAACTTCTTTAACACCCAATAAAATATCTGCAACAGTAATATCATTTACTACTTCTATCCCTGCATTACGGTATGCTTCATCAGAGAAACACCGGTGAGGAGATGACTGAACAACCACTTTTACATCCGGAAATTTTTGCATTACTTCAACACATTGTTCCGGTGTTAGTGGAGTTCTTAAATCGGGTGGTGTTTTTCCTTCGTTAATTATGCCAATAGTTTTCATATAACGGTGGCAAAGCTAAGCATTAGCTTCAAGTTTGACATCAATTAATCCTCAATTTGTTTGGTTGCTTTTACAATTTGTCTAATCACGTCATCAGTTTCTTGTATGGTTCTGCCCATCATTTGCAAAATCTCCCTTACCCTAACTTCATCAAAAACAACTCCATTAAACTCGGTAGTAAGCAAATCCCACAATCCAAGCATATTGGCTATTGGCCTGCGCAGGGTGTGAGATTGTGCAAAAGCAATGTCCATGAGCTTTTTATTTTGCATTTCTATTTTTAACTCGGCTCGTTTACGGGTTTCAATATCTTTACCATTTAAAGCAACACCCATTAACTCACCTTTATTATCATACACAGGAAAAAATTCTATCTCTATCCAAAACGAAATGCCCTCAAACCGTAATTCGGTTTCAATTTTAGCGCTTATACCAAGCATGGCTCGGTTAATGTTATACTCTAAATCATTGCGCATTTTATCTAACGGATAATCCCATATCAACTCACCCAAACCAATACTTCTTCCGAATAACATTTTTACATTATGTGCCGCCACTCTATTGTATGATAATATGCGACAAGATTTATCCAACAGTACATTCATTTCTGAGGTACTATCTAGAATAGCACGTAACTTATTTTCAGATTTACGAAGTGCATCGTGCATGTATTTTATTTCGGTAATATCAGATTGCACAGCAATAAAACCGCTAATTTTCCCTTGCATATCAGTTAAAGGCTGTATATCCATATCAACCCAAAACTCGTTGCCTCTTTTACCTTTATTTAGTAATTCAACCCTTATTGCTCGGGCTTTGGCAAAGGCCTCGCGCATGTATACTATTGTTTCTTGGTTGGTTTTTTCAAATTGTAACAGTTCACCCGGATTTTTACCAATGACCTCATCGCTGGTGTAACCTGTAATTTTTGTAAAGCCCGGATTTACCCATGTAATTTTTCTATCTGCATCTGTTATAATAACTGCATTAGACGTTTTTCGTGCTACAAATGATAGTGTGGTTAACCTTTCTTCAATTAACTTTCTATCGGTAATATCAACCATAACGTTCATGGCCCCTAACAACTCATTATTATCGTTATGATATGGAGTAGCAAAAGCGATGAAATTAACCATCGTTCCATCTTCCCTTTCAAGCATGGCCTCTTCACCAAAAATAGACCTGTTAAGTTTGATGGCTTTGTCCATGGGGCATTCATCATGTGGAATATGCTCGCCAATAATATTGTATAACTTAGATGAGCCACACCATCTATCAACACCAATATTGGGCTTACGGCCCCAAATATCAACTGCACTTTCGTTATAATCTTTAATGTATCCATCGGCATCAGTTAAATAAACTGCAACCGGTAAACCATTTAGTACAAAGCGCAACTTTCGCTCGCTTTCCGTTATAGCCAGTTCATTTTCTTTCTCCTCAGTAATATCCTGAAAAGCGCCTAACAATTGTACAACGTTTTCTTTCTCCTTAATTGCCTTTCCTTGCACGTGTACCCAACGAATATTTCCTTTTGCTGTTATAATGCGTAACTCTAAATCAAATGGTTCGGCTTTGTGATAAAGATTGGCAAATGCATCTCTAATAACAGCTTTGTCTTCAGGATGATAAAAATCTAATGCAGTATGTAAGTTAGGTATATAAGTTTCATCCACTTCATGAATATGATAAACCTCTTTTGTCCAAGTATTTTTTTTGTTGAGTACATCATAATCCCAACCACCAACCTTTGCCATGGCGTTGGTTTCATTTAATAAATAAAGTGTGCGTGCATGCTCATCAACAACATCTTTATGAATGGTAATATCAAGTGTTACACCATTAAATCCACTAAACTGTTCATTCAAAAAAACGGGCTCAACAGTGCTTAACATGTGGCGATAAACACCATCATACCTTAACAACCTGTACTCAACACTAAATGCGGTTTTATGTTCAATTGAATAAGATAAGACCTCTATAAAATTCGGTAGATCATCTGAATGAATACCCTCACACCAACCACCATTTAACTCTTGAGCCAATGTTGTGCCACGAAATGCCAACCATTTGTTATTAAAGTAAATCATGCTACCCAACTTGTCGCAGGTAAACGTTTTTACAGCCAACGAATCAAGTACAACCGACATTTCACTAATTTGTCCGCTTTGCATATGCAATTTTTTGTTTATCTATATTATTCATCATCGTTTTGGGGTGAACACTTAACATGATTTACTGCAGACAAGTATATATGTTAACAAACGATAATACAAAGTAAATTAACAACAATTTAAAACCGATGGCTAATTTCTGGACAGCATGAGCCAAGTTCCTGATTTAAAGCAAAGAAGCCAATGGTGTATGCATTAATGCTATAAAAAACTATTTTCGCGGGGCTATGAGTAATACAAATTTTGCAGCAGAAATGCGCTGGAGAGGCATGTTACACGACATGATGCCGGGAACCGAGGAGTTATTGAATAAAGAAATGGTGAGTGGATACATAGGTTTCGACCCAACTGCTGACTCGCTTCATGTAGGGCATTTAATGCAAGTAATGACCTTAATACATTTTCAGCGCGCAGGACATAAGCCTTTTGCATTGGTGGGTGGTGCAACCGGAATGGTTGGTGACCCCAGTGGAAAAAGTGCAGAACGTAATTTACTAAATGAAGAAACTTTAAACCACAATGTAGCTTGTATACATGCACAATTAGAAAAGTTTTTAAACTTTAATAGCGGTACAAACAGTGCGGTTATGGTAAATAATTACGACTGGTTTAAAGACTTTAACTTTTTGGCGTTTATACGTGATGTGGGTAAACACATTACCGTAAACTACATGATGGCCAAAGATAGTGTTAAAAGACGTTTAGAAGGTGATAATGGACTTTCGTTTACAGAGTTTACTTATCAATTGGTGCAGGGTTACGACTTTTATTATTTGTGGAAACACCATGGCATAAAAATACAAATGGGAGGCAGCGATCAGTGGGGAAATATTGTTACCGGAACCGAATTAATTAGAAGAAAAGATAGCGGTGAAGCATTTGCTTTAACCACTCAGTTAATCAAAAAATCGGATGGTACTAAGTTTGGAAAAACAGAAAGTGGCGCAGTTTGGCTAGATGCCAAAAAAACATCGCCTTACAAGTTCTACCAGTTTTGGTTAAATGCAACTGATGATGATGCAAAAAATTGGATCAGAATTTTTACGCTGTTATCAAAACATGAAATTGAAGCAATAGAAGTTGAACATGCTGCAGCGCCACATACACGTGCCTTACAAAAAGCTTTGGCAAAAGATATTACCATTCGTGTACATGGCGAAACAGAATATAACAATGCTGTAGAGGCCAGCAACATATTATTTGGCAATGCTACTGCTGAAGCTTTTGCCCAATTAAGTGAAGAAACTTTTTTAGATATTTTTGATGGTGTACCTCAATTTACCATAAGTAAATCTGAATTAGAGGCGGGCTTAACTCCTATTGATTTTTTGGCAGACAAAACACAAGTTTTTCCATCGAAAAGTGAAGCTAAAAAAATGTTGCAAGGAGGCGGAGTGAGCATTAACAAGCAAAAACTAGAAAATACAGAAAAGCCGATTGATGCGAAATATTTGATAAACGGGAAATACATTATTGCGCAAAAAGGCAAGAAAAATTACTTCTTGATTATTGCGCAATAATTAGCCATATAAAAGAAAAACGCTGTGTAGGTAAAACTTATGCAGCGTTTTTTCAAATTAAGAAGTGAATTCTATTTCACTCATCACCCCAAGTAACTATAAGTTTAGAACTATTTCATCTTACTCCTCTTTACCAAAAATGGTAGTAGTATTTGGCTGAAATCATTACCTACATTAGCTTCAACAAACTCTATTTTATACTGGGCGCATTTTAGTTTTAATGCTTTTTGGTGCTCATGTAATGCGTTTAAATATTGCGCTTTTACCTGTGCCGGAAATAGTTTCATTTGCTCACCGGTTTCACTATCTACAAACAAATAAGGCCTGTTTACAAAGTCGAATTCATGCTCGGTTTTATTATCCAATACATGAAACAAAACAACTTCGTGTTTATTGTATTTTAAATGTTGAAGAGCCGAAAACAATTCATCCATTTGGCCGGTATCACCAAACATATCGCTAAAAACCATCACCAAACTTCTGCGGTGCAAACGCTCTGCTAAATGATGTATGCTTTGGGCAATATTGGATTTTGTAGGTTTAACAACAGGCTTTAATAATTCCTCCATTTTGGCATACAACATGCGCACATGGGTTTGCGAAACTTTACACTCGCTGTGGTAGTTAATATCCTCATCAAACAAAGTTAATCCGCTTGCATCTCTTTGTTTGCGCAACATGTGCATAAGCGATGCTGCCGCAAAAACACTAAAGCGCACTTTATTTAATCCATCAGTTGGATAAAACATACTACCCGATGTATCAATAACCAACTGACAACGCAAGTTGGTTTCTTCTTCATAACGTTTCACAAACAGTTTATCTGTTCTTCCAAAGAGTTTCCAATCAATATGGCGCGTACTCTCGCCTGTGTTGTACAAACGATGCTCGGCAAACTCAACCGAAAAACCATGGAAAGGACTTTTGTGTAAACCCGTTATAAATCCTTCAACAACCTGTGTAGCCAGAAGCTCTAAGTTATTTGTATTTAAAAGGGTTTCGGGTGATAACATTGGTTGCATGACTATTATTTAACCGCAAAATAAAACAAAGAAGTGAATTTATACTTAATTAATACATTGGTAACATAGGGTTAATGTGCAGCTAACAATTTCGTAGGGTTAAAAAACAGCAATATGTCATCCGGAGATCTCATTAGTAAAGACACTGTAAGCAGAGGATTAAAGCTACAAAAACTTAAATTGGCAGCACTTGCCCCGCTAATTATAAAAGCACTGAAGCTCGAAAAAGTAAACCAACTTTATGCCAACCATGCCGAAACCAAAGGTATGGAATTTGCTGACGAGATTTTAAAAGAGTTACAGGTAGCATATGAGTTTAACCCCGAGGAGTTAAAAAATATTCCGCAACATGAACCATTTATTGTTGTGGCCAATCATCCGTACGGAGGCATTGATGGTTTAATGTTACTACGCATCATCACACAAGCTCGCCCCGACTTCAAAATTATGGCGAATTTTTTACTGCAATTAATACCTACACTAAAAGAAAATTTTGTGTCGGTTAACCCATTTGAAAAAAGCAGTAAAACAGGTATGAATGTAAGCGGAATAAAAAAGAGTTTACAGCTTTTACAAGAAGGCCATCCTGTTGGTATTTTTCCTGCCGGAGAGGTTTCATCACTACAACTAAATACCTTAAAAATTAGTGATAAATTATGGAATCCTGTGGTTGGAAAAATGATTTTAAAAGCTCAAGTGAAGGTGGTTCCGGTATATTTTAGCGGCCATAACAGTATCGTGTTTAACTTACTCGGGTTGGTTCATCCTGCATTACGTACTGCAAAATTACCTTCAGAGTTGTTTAATAAATCAACTGAAAAAATACAAATACGTATTGGCAAACCCATTAATATAAAAACCATAAACGAGTTTACAGACCCAAATGAATTGTTACGTTTTTTACGTGCAAAAACTTATGCACTCGAATCTTCTTTAGAGGTTGAACATCGCTCTTTTATATCTAAACTAAAGTTTCAGAAACCAGTCCAGGCAGAGCCAATTATTAACGAAACACCGGTAGCATTAATAGAACAAGATATTGCACAATTACCGGCTAAAAATCTACTCTTAACACAGGACGAATTTAAGGTTTACATAGCAGGAGCTCGTAATATACCAAGTGTGGTAAGAGAAATTTCGAGGTTACGCGAAATTACATTTAGAGAGGTGGGCGAAGGTACCAACCAAAGTTGTGATACTGACGAATATGATTTAACGTATAAGCATTTATTTATTTGGGATGAAACACAGAAAAAAATTGTTGGTTCATACCGTATTGGTTTAGGGGATATATTACATAGAAGATACAAAAAGAAAGGATTTTACTTAAACGAGTTGTTTAAGATACACAAGGATTTTAACCCTATTTTAAAAAACAGCCTAGAGTTAGGGCGTTCGTTTATTACCAAAGAATACCAACGCAAACCATTTAGCCTAATGCTGCTTTGGAAAGGAGTGAACGCATTTTTACAACAACATCCAAACAGGTATAAATACCTTATTGGCCCGGTGAGCATAAGCAATAGTTTTTCATCCTTATCAAAAGATTTATTGGTTGATTTTATCAGAAAAAACCACTTCGATGATAAGCTTGCTGAGTTTGTAAAGCCTAGAAAAAAATACAAATATCAACATAAGGGCGAGGGTGCTGCCTTAAAAGACATGTCGAAAAACGATATCAAAGTTTTAGATAATATGATAGCAGATATAGAGGTGGCTCAAACCAAAATTCCGGTGTTACTTAAAAAGTATTTAAAACAAAATGCCAAAATTATTGCGTTCAATATCGACCCCAAATTTAACAACTCGCTAGATGGATTTTTGGTGATGGAAGTTGGTGATATACCCGAAGACACTTTTGAAATGGTGATGAGGTAAACAGAAATCTCTTGATTTAACTCAAATTATTGTTTAAACTCGTGTTAAATAATATTGCCATGAAAAAAATTATCATCAGCGAAAGGCAAATTTCATTCGTCTTTTTATTCGCTCTTTTTTTTCTAATTATCACCGCACTCATTTCTGCAATAGGTCACCATTGGGGATTTATATCATATAATGGCACATTTGATTTGTTCCGAAATAACATATTGATGTATGTATTGTTACCTGTTTTATTTTTCGTTAAAATTTTACAACTAATTGGGGTGTTACCTAGGCACAGACCAATAGAAGAAATTTATATGAAAGAAGATAAGCTCCAAACTTATAGGTTTATCAAGTATGGAAGGGTTGCACTTACAATTGCAGTAATTGTTATTTTACTATTTGTTTTTGGAGATAAACTCATTAATCAATAATCTTAAGCTGTAGCGCAATTTTTATAAGCTCGGCAATACTGTGTACTTCTAGTTTACGCATAATATTGGTGCGGTGTGTATCAACTGTACGCGGACTAATGTGGATTTTATCTCCAATTTCGGTGTGTGATAAACCTTGTGCAACATAGCGCACAATTTCTCTTTCGCGTGGGGTTAACACATAACGTTTATCAATGCTATCATCCACCCTATTCATTTCTTTGGCTACATCACCGCTAAAATAACTGCCACCATTGGCAATAAGTTTTAAGGCAGTAATTAACTCTTGTTTGCCGGTATTTTTTAATACATAACCTTTCACCCCTGCATCAATCATGTCGGTTATTACGGCCTTATCGCCATACATACTTAATGCTAAAATTTTCTGTTCGGGTTTTACTCTTCTTATGGCATTAGCCAATTGCAAACCGTTCATCTCTGGCATGTTAATGTCGGTTATAATTACATCCACATCCATTTTTTTAATGCGCTCTATGGCCTCAGTACTTCTTAATGCTTCACCTACAATCTTAAACTCGCTTTCGTTTAACAACAAAGCTTTAATGCCATCAATCAGCATCTGATGGTCGTCAATAATAAATACAGTTATGGGCGTTTGCATAAATGTTAGGGCATTTAAACTCAAACCAAATAAACAAAAAAGGTCGGTATAAACCGACCCTTATAGTATGATAATATTTAAAAATTAGCTGTTTGCTTTTTTATGATCAGCTAAAAACTGCGCCAAACCTTTATCGGTTAATGGGTGGTTTAACAATGCTAAAATAGCACTTAGCGGGCTGGTAATTACGTGTGCACCGTATTGTGCTGATTTAATAATATGAACCGGGTTACGAATTGATGCTGCTAAGATTTGAGTTTGGTATGCTTGAACAGCGAAAATTTGTGAAATTTCGGCAATCAAATTCATACCATCGTAGCTAATATCATCTAACCTGCCAACAAATGGAGAGATATAAGTTGCACCGGCTTTTGCAGCTAAAATTGCTTGCCCTGAGCTAAAAATTAACGTACAATTTGTACGAATACCTTTTGATGAGAAATATTTAATAGCCTTAATACCATCTTTAATCATTGGTATTTTAACCACAATATTTTCATGTAATGCAGCTAATTTCTCGCCTTCTGCAATCATGCCTTCGTAATCAGTACTAATTACTTCAGCACTTACGTCACCATCTACAATATTGCAAATATCAACGTAATGTTTTAAAACGGCTTCTTCGCCTTTAATACCCTCTTTAGCCATTAAAGAAGGATTGGTGGTTACACCATCTAAAATTCCAAGGTCGTTTGCCTCAGCAATTTGAGCCAAATTGGCTGTATCAATAAAAAATTTCATTACGGTTAAATTTGCATGCAAGATTAAGGTTTTTAGGTGTATAATTATAATTATTTTAAAACAATGACAGACCAAGAGTTTTGGGACAACAGGTGGAAACAAGGAGAAACCGGTTGGGATTTAAAAGGCGTATCTCCGGCCATTAAGTTATATATCGATTCGTTAACCGATAAGAGTTTACGCATACTTATTCCGGGTTGTGGTAATGCTTATGAGGCAGAATATTTGTTGTCACAAGGTTTTAATCAGGTAACTGTAATTGACATTGCACCCACATTAACTGAGCAGCTAAGTGCAAAACTTAAACACTTTATTGAAGCAGGAAAACTGAAAGTTATTTGTGGTGATTTTTTCGAGCACCAATCAACCTATGATTTAATTTTGGAACAAACATTCTTTTGTGCCATCAACCCAAATTTAAGAAGTAGTTATGCCAGACACATGCACCAATTATTGGCACCAAAAGGCAAATTAGTAGGCTTATTGTTTAACACCGAGTTTAATGGCGGACCACCATTTGGAGGAAATACAACAGAATACCTAGAATATTTCAAGCCGTATTTTAAACACATCAGTTTTACACCAAGTGTAAACTCTATAACTCCACGCGCGGGCAAAGAAGTTTGGATGGAAATAAAAAAGTAAAAAGCAAACCTGAAACCAATCAGATTCGCTTTGATGTATAACAACCTGCAACTACAAAAACTAAATCTTTATACCTAAAGTAACGTAAAAACTACGTCCATCTGCCGGAATAATACCCGGTCCTGGGTAAGCTTCTGCCCTACGGGTAAAATACATCTGGTTTAGTAAATTATTACATGAGGTTTCGATGGTGTAACGTTTAAAGGTATATTTTAAACTTGCATCAAATACTTTGTATGATGGTATAATACCATTAACAGCCCCTGCAACCCTAACGGCATTGGTTGCGTCAGTATAATGTTCTTGCACATAACTGCCTTGTAATGCAACAGAAAATTGAGCAATTTTATATGTTACTCCACCCCGTAGCATTAATGGTGGAGCCATTTCAACCTGCTTATTGTTAATGGCTTTGTCTTTTGCGTTAACATAAACTGCATTTACCAAACCAACATTTGTAAAAATCAACACACTACTTTTTGTTTCTTTCTTTCGTGCCAATTTCCACACATCAATTTCAGCAAAAATTTCTATCCCACTGTTTCTAGAATCAGCCACATTTGTTCTAAAACGATAATCTTGATACAAAGGTGGCATATCGGAGCGTAACACTTGTCCAATTCTATCATTGTAAGCCATTAAAAACACAGTAACATCGTAGTTAAGTATGTTTTTATAATTGCCCCTAACACCTAAATCAGAACTAAATCCACTTTCATCTTTCATGTTCGCATCTACTTTTAGGTTGGGGTTAACAATACGCAAATCGTTAAAATTTACAGCACGGTAATTTTGTGAGAAGTTGGCATATAACTCCACATACTTATTGTACTTGTAACTAACACCAATACCAGCCAATACAAACGAACGGGTATTTACTTCCTTGCTGTAATAACTTGTATCGGCAATTACATTTCCGGCAAAATCTTTGGTTTGAACACCATAATAACCACTCGAACCGGTACTGATATACTCCCCACGAATACCCGGTGTAACACTAATTTTTTTACTGATTCTGAAAATATTCTCAGCAAATAAACTGATGTTTTTATTGGTAAAGGTATAGTTTGATGCTTCCGGTCTTTCAGGATTTAAAAAACGGTAATCGGCATCACTGCCGCTACTTCCGTTACCTTGTTTTGAAATGGTTGTTCCGTAATACAACCTGGAGCCCACCAGTAAAGAATGATTTTTAGCAAATAATTTGTAATGGTGTAACAACCTCATTTCAGAACCCACATTGGCAAAATCGCCCTGTATTAAAGTACGATTACCTCCTAAATCAACCACATTAATGCGCTCTAAATTACCCAGCGATAAACGCTGAGATAACATACCAAAATTGCGGATGTTAAACTTGGTGTGTTCTGTTATTTTATAATCGTAGGTTAATGCAAGCAAATTCCAGTTTACTTTAAACCAGTTTCGGTTGCGGTATGATACGCGAGGATCAATGGCGAATTGTGCATCAGTTAAACCTCCGGGTTGTTTGGCATTGTACTGCATAAAAGTATAATCAACATTTATGCTCATATTACTTTTTAACGCATACGCAGCCGAAGCATAAAAAGTATTCACATCAAACAGAGAATTTGGTCGCCAACCATCACCTTGTTTATGGTTATAAAATGTGAAGTAGTTTAACCTCCCTTTTGCTGCTGTTCCGCCAATACTATTAAACGAACCATAAAAACCAAATGAACCAAGGGTTTGCCTACTCACTACCTCAATCTTTTTATTGGTAGGACCTTTTTTAAATACAAAATTCAGCATCCCACCAAACTGCGTTCCATATTGCAAACTTGCTGCGCCTCTCACCAATTCAATTTGTTCAATGGCCTCAACCGGAGGTGTGTAATAACTTTCAGGATAACCCAATGCATCGGCACTGATATCATAACCATTTTGTCGTGTATTAAAGTTGGATGTTCTGTTAGGACTTAAACCTCGGCCGCCAACACCCAATTGTAGTCCGGCCTGATCACTTTCCCAAATGTTTAATCCCGGAACTTTATTAAAAATTTGTCGCGCATTGTTAGTTGATAGGTTCGAAGTGATGTCTGCAATTTTTATCAACTCATTTTTCTTGGCTTCATAAATAGCTAATCCTTCAATACTATTTAAACGTCCAATTCCATTGGTATTTCCATTGGTTGAAGTAACAGTAACCTCATCCAATTTTTTATTTAACACTACCAATTTAATTTCTAAAAATTCTTGTATTGAATCGACAACAATTGCTTTTGTTAAATGCTGATAATTGTGATAAAAAACATCCAATTGGTAATTCCCAAAAGGTACTTTTTGCAAAGTAAACCTTCCCTTATCATCAGTTTGTGTGTGTAGGTTTAATGTTTGAATTTTAACTGATGCCCCTGACACCGGCTTGCTATTTTTATCCAATAAAATTACACCGGTAATACCCGCAGTTTGCGCATTTACCGATGTGTAATACAACACCATCAAAACAACCAACCACTTACTCATAAGGTAAAATCCAGGTTTTAGGTGCCCATGAATCTGATAGCTGAAGTAAGTTTAATGTATCGCTAAACAACAACTTACTTGGTTTGGCATTAAGTGTTACGTATACCTCTGCCCTAACTTTATTAATTTTTACACCACGGGTTTCGTAATGATTTTTTAAAAACTGTGCGTATTGTAAAATCAAATCGGGCTGCATAGCCATTTGTTTTTCTTGATGCGGATTTAAAAATTGTGTATTGTCAACTACACCCTCTTTTCCGTTATCGGCATCGGTTAAATAAAAAATGGCTGTGCCTGCTTTTTCCATTAACATTACACGCCAACCAAAACGATACCCTTCTTCTGTCCAAAATAATTTACCGGGATAAAAAACAAACCTTAATGGAAAAAGAACATGAAAGGAAAACCAAATTACAAGCAACGCAGTTACTACTTTTTGTTTTAAAACAGTTGGTGTCTTTAAAACAGTTTTCTCAATAACATTTAAGCGCTTGTTTGAAGCGAATAGCTTACCTAAAACTTGTTGTACTTTAATATGAAACGGCTCGCCAAAAAATATTAATGTACTTAAAATCATTACAAGTGGAAATACCCCAATTTGAAACATGGCTCCTGTAATGGCATGAAAAAATACCACAACTAACCAAGCCCATATTCTTGTTTTGGGCATTAATAAGAACACGCCAACAAATACATCAAACAACATACCTGCCCAACTAAAAATGTATGCCGTTACCGGGTAGTTAAACAACCAACCAAATAATGGTAAATTATTATTTGCAGGTAACCAAAGCCTTAATGGCATGGCATCAACAAGCCAATCGTAATTAATTTTAGCAATGCCGGCAAAAAAGTAAACCAATAGTAACTGTACTTTAAAAACATACACACACCAAGCAGGAACCAAGTTATTTTTTATACTTGAGTTACGATTTGCATCAACAGAAAACCAACTGTTTGCAGGAACCCAAATCATTAAAAAACTAACCACACTTACAAAGTAATAATGGTTTAGGTAATAGGTTATATCAATAAGTTCGCAATAAGTAAAGCAAAGAAAAAAAACTGCTGCAGCCAAACGATAATATGCACCAAGCATAATACCTAATGACGCCAACAACATGAGTCCATGAATAAAATACATGGCATTTGCAGGCAACACATCAACCCAATAAAAACCAAAATACTTAAACTGCACCTGTGTATTTACAAAATGTAAATCAACCCAACCCAAAAGTAAAAACCTAAGCGTGCTTATAAAAGTAGCTGCTCCAAAAAGTATACGAAACGTTACTAATGGAGCAATGCTAACAGGTTTAAATAATATGTTGGTTAGTTTATTCACTGTATATTAATCGCCATCTCCACTGCTGTATGTTATGGCAATACCTAATAAACTGCTCATATCACTTTTAAAGAAACGGGTAGTTTTTTGCAACTCTGTGTGCACATCATCAACCACATTAAATTGTTGACTAATGGCATCAGAAAGTTTGGTTGCTGGTAACAAATTGAACTTGGCATCAACAGCCGCAACTTGGGTTTGGGTTGATGAAATTAAATCGTTTCCACCGGGTACATTTTGTAAATACTCTTTAAATCCGGGTCCATCAGCGCCATTAGCAGCCATTCCTTCCCAAATATTTTTTACACATAACCAATGTTGTTGAGCCAAGCTTGATGAAATACCACTGTAATAAGCTTCAACTTGTTGTGGCAAAGGTTCGGTTTGGCCGGGACGTCTGCCTAATGGTATACCAAACTTAAAGTTTTTTAACCCCTCATAACTTTTCAAAAACTCGTTGTACAACATGGAGGTAGAACTACCTATATCTGTTCCATTATTGCTGATAAAATTACTGCGATAAGCGCTCCATTGACTTACCACTTCAGCTACATTTTTATGAACACTTCCAACTAATGCATTCAGGTAATTAATTCTATTGGTATTGTTTTTTATCGAATCTAGAATTTGGTTGTTTGATAAACCTGGTGTGTAAAGCAGATACTCAATGGCATAAATACCGCGGGTGTCTCTATCAAAATTTGCAAAAGCAGTATCGTTTGTATTGATAAAATTAATTAGTTTGGTTTCGGCTATAGGGAAAGTTGCAATCTCTTCATTCAAACCTTTTTTAACTCCCATTTCACCCGCAGGACCAAAGTTATATGAATTACAAAATTGCCATTGCGTTGCCAATTCAACCCAAGCCTCACGAGCTTGTAACAATTGGTCAACAGTTGATTCAGATTTTGTTATCAGGCTTATGTTTTGTTTCAAAACATCAACCTTAGCAAGCAAAATGTTGTATGATGGAATAATTAAATTATCGGCATAATTGGCAAGCATAATCGACCTATCAAAATTACCCGAATCTATGTTTTGTTTATTATCATCGTTACAAGCAACCGTTGTTAAAATTAAACCTAATGCAAGTATTAAATATTTGGTCATGTTATCTTGTAATTAAATGCTAAAAGCCGAAGGTAGAAACACCTTCGACTTTACCATTCGTTTTAAAAGTTTTTTATTAACGATTTTGTTCGGCAACCCAATTCTTTTTAAAGTCTTCAATTTCGGCAGCGTTGAAACCATAAATGGTTTGAATCTTATTGATTACCAATTGCAACTTATTTACTTCATTAACCCTATCTGTTATAAAGTTTAAAGGTTTGCCATTACCGTTCAACAACGCATAAATCTCATCAATTTCGGCATCGGTAATTTTTTTACCTTGTACCGTTCTCCATCCTTGCACAAAGCCCAGGCACTCGCCAATTGCATGTAACGAACCCGCTTTATCAGCATCAGATACGGTAGTTGCCGAAAGTTTTGCCAAGCTTGATTGGCAATAATTAATTACTGTTGCAAAATTTGCTTTTTCAAATGCCAGTTTAATTTCAGCAACAGCCTCATCACGTTGTGTATTAAATGTGGCTCCGCCTTTAACTGCAGCTTGTAATTTGATAAAGTTTTTCATCATGGCTGTATATATGCCATTGCCATCATTTTTATCTCTGCGAGCCATGTATACTGCTAAGTACTTATCAGCACCGGTGCCATGTTTTGCAGCGTTGCTGCTTTTAAAATGAGGAGTTGCGCCAAACACATAAATAGCTTGATCTATTTTTTCGAGTGTGGTATTGCCACTTATTAAACTTATGGCTTGGTTTGATAATGCAGCACCAAACAATCCTTTCTCAATCATTTGCTCGGGTTCAAAACCGTCTTCGTTAAATAAGTATCCGCCATAAGTTCCACCTTGAGTTGTGGTTGAATCGGGATGAAAAACATTTCCTGATGCGTCAGCCAATTGTTTAAACCAACCATTGTTTGAGGCTAGTGCGGTGTTATAGTGAGCTGTAGTATATTGTGAAATGGTTGGCGAATAAAACCCATTTATAGCCGATTCTGTAACTGTTGTTCCTGTTGTTCTACCTTTTTTTATTTCGTTAACCATTGCATCAAACTTAGTTCTTAACTCTGCTAACGAAGCAACGTTGGTATTGTAGTTTGCACTATCATAAAAACTGGGAACGGTTAAACTCGGGGCTAAATCTTGTGCTTTCTCTTTTTCTTCGGTACAAGAACCCAAAGCAACAATAGCCAAAATGGCAACTAAAAGGCTGTTTTTCTTCAACATAGGAATATTATTGTTAATTAGATTAATTATAAATTAGAGTGGTGCGAATGTATTCTTCGCCACAACTAATTCCAATAATATTTGTAATCTTTCTAAATAAAACAAAAAAGCCACTGATAATCAGTGGCTTTAAAATATAAGATTTTTGTCAACTTTTACTCAATGTCCCAAGTGTCGTATAAAGTATGTATAAGCTTGTTTTCACTCGCTTGCATCGACTCGTCAGCCATAGCCACTTCCATCGCAAAATGAGTTAAAGTATGTCTTTCATCCTCTGTGCTTATCGAAAAAAAGTGTTCTGCCGTTTCCCTGAAGTGCTTCTCATGCTCTTCATTTGGGAGCGCCCTTAAGAATGCTTGTTCTTTTATTAGGTCTAATTCACCGTCAAAATGATCATTTAAAAAATCTATAATAACTGCACTTTCTGCTTGTTGCATCTTTCCATCAGCCAAAGAGAGTAACATCAACATATGAAAGCCGGCCTCTACTTTGCTCATTTTTTTTATAAACTGCGTTTGCATAACTCTTAATTTAAAATCAGGTAGAAAGGTAAAATATAATTTTTATTGCACCAAATAAATGGTATTACTTTTTAGTTACGTTAAGTTTTATCAAGGCCTCAGGGTAGTTTATTACAGCTTTGTATTTCATTAGAAAATCACTGCCCAAAACGCCATCAATAGGTGGTAAATCAATTTGTTGATACGTTTGATTTACATGCCCGATAGGTAATACTGCCACTTCCAATTTATCTAAATGCATTTTACCTAACGTAATATTTTTTAGTTTAACCACTTTGGTTTCCATATCGGCCACACCCAAGCCCACAGATTTACTATCGTTGGTTTTGATCTTTTTTTCTTTAACAAATTGTAATACACGTTGGCTATCAAAAACCGTTTTACTGGCACCTGTATCAACCAATAAGCGAGCATTTTCATTGCCTATTTTAAGTGACACAAACAAATGAAAGTTCTTTTTCTCCAACTCGCATATCTCCATTTTAATTTTATACTTCATACTTTAATAACTGCATTAAAAACAAAAGACGTTTCAAATTGAAACGTCTCTTTGTTAATGATAACTCTAATAGTGTGTTTTTAGTATTACAATACACCGGTTTCCGTTAGTACTGCATTCATACTACGAACAGCATCAGCGCTTTTCGCAAATAAAGATTTTTCTTCATCGTTTAAGTTGTAGTCAACAATAGTTTCCCAACCGTTTTTACCAATAGTAACCGGTACACCTAAACAAATATCTTTTTGTCCGTACTCACCATCAAGGTATACGCAGCAAGGCATAACACGTTTTTGGTCGCGAACAATGCTCTCTACTAACAATGCACTTGCAGCACCCGGAGCGTACCATGCAGAAGTACCTAATAATTTAGTTAAAGTAGCACCACCAACCATAGTTGCATCGCTAATTTCTTTTAATTTATCAGCGCTTAATTGGTTTGATACCGGAATACCGTTTAAAGTAGCTAAACGGGTTAAAGGAATCATTGTAGTATCGCCATGACCACCAATTACTGTACCTTGAATATCAGCAGTTGGTTGATTTAATGCTAAACCTAAATAACCTTTAAAACGAGCGCTATCCAACAACCCCCCCATACCAATGATGCGGTTTTTAGGTAAACCACTGGCTTTAAGTGCCAAATAAGTCATGGTATCCATCGGGTTTGAAACCACCACAATAATTGCATTTGGAGAGTGTTTTAACACATTTTCAGTAACGGTTTTAACAATATTTGCGTTGGTACCAATTAATTCCTCACGCGTCATACCCGGTTTACGCGGAATACCCGATGTAATTACCACTACATCAGAATTAGCAGTTTTGCTGTAATCGTTTGTAGTACCGCTAACGCGGGTTTTCATACCTAATAATGAAGTGGTTTGGTAAATATCTAAAGCTTTACCTTCTGCAAAACCTTCTTTAACGTCTAATAAAACTACTTCGTCTGCTAACTCGCGGTAAGCAATAACGTCTGCAGTTGTAGCACCTACTGCACCTGCTCCGATAACTGATACTTTTGTCATGTTGTATATATGATTAATAAAATTGTTTCACTTTTAAAATTGTGCGAAAATACGCATGCAAAGCAGAATGCAAAATGATAGTTTTCAGATTATGAAGTATTTTATGTTGAACACTTTTCATCTTGAATAAAGCAATCTAGCTGCTGCAAATGTGGTTTACTCCACAATCATTTCTTTCACGTCATCGGCAATAACCAAACGACCCAAAGTTTTTTCTTTGATATAATCTAAACTTACACCCGGTGCGTATTCAATGCATTTAAATCCTTCCGGAGTAATATCAAACACACCTAATTCGGTGACTACTTTTTTAACGCAACCCAAACCTGTAATAGGCAAAGAGCATTTGCTCAATAATTTACTTTCGCCTGCTTTATTTACGTGTTGCATGGCCACAATAATATTTTTAGCACTTGCTACTAAATCCATGGCACCACCCATACCTTTAACCATTTTGCCGGGAATTTTCCAATTGGCAATATCACCGTTATCGGCTACTTCCATAGCACCTAAAACTGTTAAATCTACACGCCCGCTGCGGATCATACCAAAACTCATGGCACTATCAAAAAAGCTTGATCCCTTTGTGGTGGTAACTGTTTGTTTACCCGCATTAATTAAATCGGCATCTACATCTTCTTCAAACGGAAAAGGGCCAATACCCAACAATCCGTTCTCTGATTGTAATATTACCTCAATACCTTGAGGTACGTAATTGGCTACCAACGTAGGAATACCTATACCAAGGTTTACATAGTAGCCATCTTTTAATTCCTTTGCGATACGTTTCGCTATTCCAAATTTATCTAACATACTTTTGGTTTATTGGTTGATTGGATAATTAGTTGACTGGTTTATTAAACTTGTCACATTATCTATCACCTAGTTTTTAAATTTTTATTTATTCGTTAACTAGTCAACTAGACAACTAATAACTAGACAACATAACTATTAACTTCTTTTAGTAACCGTTACCTGCTCAATACGTTTCTCGTAATTTTCTCCTTTAAAAATACGATTAACATATATACCCGGAGTATGAATCATATCTGGATCTAACTCTCCGGCAGGAACTAATTCTTCTACCTCGGCAATGGTAATTTTACCGGCCATAGCCATTAAAGGATTGAAGTTACGTGATGTGGCACGGAAAATTAAGTTGCCATGTGTATCGCCTTTCCAAGCTTTTACAATGGCAAAATCGCTTTTAAAAGCATGCTCCATTAAGTACGTTTTACCATCAAACACGCGGGTTTCTTTACCTTCGGCAACTTCGGTACCAACACCGGCTGGTGTATAAATTGCAGGCATACCATAGCCGGCAGCCATACAACGTGTAGCTAAAGTTCCTTGCGGTATCAACTCAACTTCCAACTCACCACTTAACAACTGACGCTCAAACTCGGCATTTTCGCCTACGTATGAAGCAATCATTTTTTTAACTTGGCGGGTTTGTAACATCAAGCCAATACCAAAATCATCAACCCCGGCATTGTTGCTGATACACGTTAAATTTTTAACACCTTTTTTTACCAACGCAGCAATGCTGTTTTCGGGAATTCCGCATAAACCAAAGCCACCTAACATAATGGTGGCTCCGTCATTAATATTTTTAATTGCCTCTTCGGCATTTTTTACAACTTTGTTTAACATGTGTGATGTGTTTACCCGTTAAAATGGAATTTTATTTTTTGTGAGATAAAATGTTGTTACTCGCCAATAGTGGCATTTAAACCTTCATCTAATAAGGCCTGGCACATGGCTATTAAATCGCCACGAGCACCTGTTTTTACTGTAGCTTTTCCTTTGGTATGAACAAGCAAAGCACATTGTTCGGCTTGCAACTCATCGTGTTTGCAAATGCGCACCAAACAATCAATTACATGATCAAAAGTATTAATGTCGTCATTGTGCAAAATTAACTTCTGACGATCGGTTACTTCATCCAATACTTCGGCTAATTCTTCTTCAATTAAAAACTCTCTCATAATGCACTAACTTTTTACCTGTGTTGGTTTTTTAGTTAATGAAAAGCGGCTTTCTTCCCCTTTTCTTAATCGTTTTATGTTGCTACGATGGGTGTATACCACTAATACGCCAACAACCGCACAAAAGTACACTAAATTTTTTTCCTCCCAATCATGAATCAAACCTGCGTACAGCGGACTGATTAAACCTGATAACATAGAACCCACTGAGATGTATTTGGTTATGGCCACAATAATTACAAAAGTGATGAAACAAGCCAAAGCCAACATCCAATCCATACCGGCCACCACACCAATAACGGTTGCTATTCCTTTACCTCCTCTAAATCCGGCAAAAACTGGATAGATATGACCCAAAACAGCCAATGCACCAAATAACATTTTGTACTCCATGACGTGATTTGAGTTTAACATCAAACCCGGCCAAAATACCAAACTTGCAGCCGCAAAGCCTTTTAAAAAATCAAGAAACAATACAGTAAAACCGGCAGGTTTACCCAACACACGCAAAGTATTGGTAGCACCGGCATTTCCACTTCCATGCTCACGCACATCAACCCCAAAAAAAACTTTACCTATCCATACACTGCTTGGAATTGAACCCAATAAATAAGCCGTTAAACAAGCTATACCAATTAAAGTTTGTTCGTTCATGTTACTTTTTATTTGAAGCACGTAAAAACTGGTTTTTAGCCGATATATTAGCTAAACGCAATTTATAATCGTTCTTTTTAGAAATTTTGTCAATATTATCTTTTATCAATTTATTATACAAGGCATCAGAACCAACTGTATACATCACTCCTTTTTGGAATTTAAAGTAATACCAACTTCCGGCAACACTCTGAATAAACAAAGTAAAGTCATCTCCACTTCTGCGCTTTACTAATTCCATCTTGCCTTTAACTTTACGCTCAAACTTATATTTATCGAACGAGTTGATTCCAATATCTCCTTCAGACTGTAATGAACGGGTAGCAGGATTCCATTTCATGTTTAACTCATTAATAAAAATGGTCTTTTCTAAGTTGTTAATTAACTTAATGGTATTGTCTTCTTGGATTTCTTCTACCACACGTTTAATATTTTTATCATCAACCAACTCGGCTAATGCCTTACTTAAAAATGGTGCATCAAATTTAGGCGTTTCTGCTGCCAACGATTGGTCTGTTAATGAATCGTACATGATACGTAATGCCGGCATTGGGAATGGAAAATTTAACAACATTACCAAATTCATTCTAAAGCTGGTATCCACCAAACTGTAGTTTAATTCCCCGGCACTGCTTACTTCAAACTTAGTAGTTTCAAAGCCCAATTTAACGCGACCTTCACCGGTTATGCTTTTCTTTTCTTCATTAACCACCATTAAGTTTCCTTTGTATGAGTTGTTAAACAATTTCTCGAAACTTCCCATCTTAAACTCGCTTGTTTTTTCATCGTAGAATAAGGTTCCTTCTACTTTTAACAATTCAGGGTCGCTTTGATTACGTTTACGCGTAAAGAACATGGTGTACACGTGTGCCGAATCGTTACTGATATTAAAACCATTGTATATGGTTTGTTGATTCATATTTTTACTTGGCGATTTTACGTTAATGTAAACCGAATCTGGATTAACTATGGCAGCATTTCTGAACCAATCTGTTTTTGGCAATGGTAAATTATGTATTGGCAAAAAGTATCCATCATACTCTAAATTTCGCACCACCGAGGTTAACACGGCATTGCCCCTGAATTGTATTTTAGGACCAACATAAAACTTGATGGTATCCGGTATGTATGACTTACCAATAAGTTGATGCGCTTTATTGATATAGATTTCATTCATGAAAAATTTCTGAACGTTTTTCTTCTTATCAACATACTCATATTTACCTGTACCCAACACATTAAACTTGCCAGATATTTTTATACTTACACTATCAATGTTGTGGAAACGATTTATGGTATCGGCTTGAATTTTGGCACGGTTCAACACATCCATATCTGCATTTCCTCTGATGGTAGTTTTGTTACTATCAGGAAAAACCTGCGCATCACCCACGGCTATGAAAGGTACTTTTTTAGCATACATAGTGAAATCTCTGATGGCCAACGTAGTAACTGAGGTGGTAAAAAACAACGAATCTTGTTGTGGGTGAGTAGAAACCAAATAAGTGTTTTTGCCATCAGGCATGGCCGATTTAAAGTCAACTGTTTTTGGATCCATACGCCAGAAAAACTCATCAAATGAACCTGCGTATAAATTGTAATTAAAGAATGAGTTTAGAATACCTTTTTTGTTGTATTTAAAGTCACCCAACCTATTTTCTAAATCAACCCTGGCATTAACAGATGATGAACTGAAAGCAAACTTGGTTGAGTCTTTTAAATCATACAACTTAAAGTAAGCTTCCTCACTTAAAATTTGATCCGGTTGTAACCAGAAATCGTAAGAAGTTAACTGCGCTTCTTCCACGTTAATCGCTCCTTTTGCATGCATACTACCCGGAGTATAAATAATAGTTCCATCAAGTGTAGCCCTGTTGTTACTAAATGGAATTAAAGCTGCGGTGCGTGTAATTAACATGGTGTCTTGGTATGGCATCCAATGGTTGTAAGTATTGGTTGCTGCTACATCAGGGTACATTCCTGTTCGTTTATTATCAAATGTTTTACATTGTCCATTAAGTGAATCGAGCAACATTACAAACTGATCTGATTTTGAAACTGAAGCCAAATAGTTGATTTCTCCTGTTCCAAAAAATCCTTCGTCACTTAAAGATAGATCAATGAAACCCCTTCCCTTACCTCCATACATCGGGTAACCTACATCGTTACGTTTTAGTTTAAATCCCAAAGATTTATCAGGTTGTAAATACAACGCATATTTTAAATCAGGGATAATACCGCCTGATACAAGTGTTCCTCCGAGCGACATTTTTTCTAAGTCAAGCTCGTTCAAACTATCCATGGTAAAGGGTTCCACATCAAAGTAAAATCGGTTTCTGTCGTATACACCATTTTGTGTGGAGGGTTTATCGTAATAAACTTTAGAACCAACGTCTGATTTAAATATAGGATATCCCGGGAATTTCTTTCGCCCGCTTTTATTATATGGGTGATCGATGGCCAATGTTCCATAAATATTTTGAAGTGCACTTTTTATAGGTAAATCAACACCTAGTTTGCTGTCACGGTACAAAAATTTCATGGAGTCAACGTTGTTCAAACGAATTTGAAAAGTAGTGTAATCGAAGCTAAAACCATTTCCATAAAAATCAGCTTTACCCGCGCGTAACTTACCGGAAAAGTCCATATTACGATTTTTCTTCAAGGTTACCTGTTGACCCCGCGGAATGATGTATACGTTTTGCGAATCGCTGAAATAAAACTGAGGTACCCCTTCAATTTGTAAATCGTTATTAATTAAACTAATTGATGCATTAGGATACTGTTTACCAATAACCGACAAAAAAGTAATCGCATCATAATCGGTTGAGCCAAAATGTGCATTTACATAATCTTTCAGTTTACGTTTTACAGTCACATAATCGCGTTTTTCATCAAAAGTAACAAAGCCATAATCGTTTAATTCTATCATTTGTTGTCTGATAGCACTTATATCACTTTTAAAATCGGCTGCATAATCTTTTATAGAAAATCCATTAATGTTTCGCCTCTCAACATAAATTTTAACACGTTGTAATGGATTGTACCCCAACATACCTTGAATACGCTCGTACCGAATATCTCTGAAATAGTTTACCGACTCAAACCGCGCTGGTTCATCCGGATTAATCATATCAATATCTATTGATGGGTTGTTTAAATCCCACTTAATTTCATCGCAATAGAACTCAACTTTGTGGTAACTATCGTAAAAAGGAGTACTACTCACACCCTGACGTTTATTTCGGAATAAAGAAATATACTCATTGCCTATTTTGTAACTAAACTCCAGTTGGGGGTGAAAAATTGAATCTTTTTCTAAATAAATTGAAACAGCTGCTTTTTGTGTAGCAATCATATCATTACGCAAAATCATTTCTTTGGCAGCAATACGTAACACAGGTTTATTTTTAAAATAAAATACAAAATCGGCCGTAGTTGTATCACTACCTCTAAACATAATTTCATCGCCACGCATTCCAAATCCACCGGAGTATTTTCCTCTGCCAAAACTCAACTGATTAAAATTTTTAGTGTAAGAGTCAAATTGCGGGTATAATGATTTATTTCCTGCAGATTTTGCCATTGCTTTGTCAGTAAGTTTACCAACAAGAGGAGTTGTTAGCAGCCCTACATAATTAAACATTGCCGAATCGGCACTTAAGGTACCATCCGCCAGATTCAATTTATAGCCTTTTAAATCGCAAAACACTTTTGTACTATCCAACCCCACACGCGTAAAGTCTGTTCTTCCTCCTCGTCCATACCACATATCATTAGCAGCATCGTAAGTTCCTGATGTGCGGTATATTTCTAAAGTATCACCGGGTGTAATACCAAACAAATCAGTATTTTTAAAAATAAACAATGGTTTGGTTTTACTGGTAAAATCAACATCTAAGTTAGTGGTTGTCCAGTTTATACCCGTAGTTTGCAGCAGTACTTTATCATATAATACATTGCGAGAAATTTGGAGGAAGTTATAGCACTCATCTTTACCTTGATTAAAAGCCTTTTCTGTTGCTTTATGCCAATTGTCAAACTTTGAAACCAAGTTATTTACTACTAAACCATTAATCGCGTTAAAATAATTTTCAAAATGTGGACTTGGTTGATAGTTATAACTTAGCATTTGGTTGGTAAGTCTGATTACCTGTATTTTCTGATTGTTGGTAAACTTACCGGAGTTGTAATAACTAATAAATTCCGCTACCGCATCTTTTGCTTTAGTGCTTCCACTTCCATCAAAATAATCATCCAAATCGTTTGGATACTGCAATACATCAAAGCTAAAACTGCGCTGGGCATGTGCAGCAAAAGCAAGGCTTATTATGGTTATTAAAAATATAAGTTTCTTCATGTTTTATCAAACGTATGAAAAGGCAATTTACTATTTTTAGTTCTTTTGTTTGGGTCGATTTTCCCACAGGTCACAAGCTATTACCAATCTGCTTGAAAACAGACCATGCAACAGAAGAAGAAACGAATTGAACTCTTAACTTTACAATTAAAACTTGTTTAAGTTTTGGTGAGCATTATTTCACACCTTGTGTTTTCAACTCTTGCAACAGCTCATTTGGTGTGAGGTTGTATTTAACAACACGCCTACGCTTTTGGGTATAAATACTGCTTGGCAATCCTCTTATACCTAACTTTTTATTTAGGTCTTTGTTTTTATAGGCCAATATCCAATTTAAATAGCTATACTGACCAAATATACTTAACTCGTAAGATTTATTTACCTCAATAAAACCTATTACGCGTAGTGTTTTTTGGTAGTTGTGAGCCAGCACACGTAATGCTGCGGTATCGGCTGCAAAGTTTGCCGCCTGAGGACTACCAAAATAAATGTATAACTGATATTTTCTGAGTTTACTAATCTTTTTTCGCTCTGCTTTCCAGGTTATGTATTTAAAGCGAGGCAATTTTTTTCCTACCTTAATTTGTCCACTATTATTGGTTTGATCCAACACGTTAAATGTAATCCGGTCACCGTTTTTTGAGGCACTTACAAACTCAAATTGTTTTCCATTTTTATCAATAAAACAATGTCCACTTTTTTTGCTGATGGTACTGCTGTATAAATCATCGAAAGGATAAAAAACGGTATCAATTAAATTGGCCAATACAAACCTATCGCTGTCGGGTTCGTTGTAAATACCATTGTTGTTGGCATCAAACAAGCCCACTCTTATGCTATCGCCACCTGCCAAGGCCATACCACTTTTAACTTGGTATTGCTGTATGCGGTAGCAATTATCCATGCCTATAAATTTTCTATTGGGATAAGTTAATTGATAAAATTCATTCATCAACTCTTTGTAGGCTTGTTTACTTTCCATTAAATGACGAGTAAATTTTAAACGCGTACAAATGTTTGTTTCTGCCATACATAAATCGGTTTGTAAAGTATCGCCTCGCCAAGGTAATGTGTCCGAAAAGTTATCGTCAGTATAATTGTTATTGCTATTTAAATCTGCAAACAACGTTGGTTGGGTATGATAGGGATTACCCACCAATATAGTTATAAATCCATGATTGTCGCCTTGTTGGTTTCCTGCAAAAAACACAAAACCATAAGCATAAGCTTTAAATCCTTCGGGCTTAATAACCTTTACCGGTTTTGCTTTTCGTAGTCCTTCAAAATCCCAGGTTAGCATGGTATCGTTGGCTAGTTCAAACAAAGCTAAATTTAAATTTAACCTATCAAACCTGTCATCTTTTGCATAATTCTTTAACTCAAGTGTTATTTCTTGTTGAGCAAAAACAGGGTTTAACATCAACCCAAATAAACCCAATATTACCGTTAACCTTACCAACATTTTATTTATGATTTATGATTTACGATGAATAACACCTGCCACCGGCTGGGCAGTTGGCATAATGGTGAGCTCATTTATGTTTACGTGTGCAGGTCGACTAATGGCAAACCAAATGGCTTCGGCAATATCGTCAGCAACTAAATTTTCAAATCCCTCATATACTTTATCTGCACGTTCTTTATCCCCATGAAAACGTACCACACTAAACTCTGTTTCTACAGCGCCCGGATGAATAGCAGTAACTTTTATGGGAAATTTAGCCAACTCTAATCGCATGGCTTTATTCAATGCATCAACCGCATGCTTGGTAGCACAATATACATTACCATTGACATAAACTTCTTTTCCTGCAATAGAACCAATGTTTATAATATGCCCCGATTCGTTGTTTTTCATTAGCGGAATTACATTGCGGGTAACATAAAGCAAACCTTTTACATTGGTATCTATCATCACATCCCAATCGTCTATATTGCCTTCATCAATACTGCTTAGTCCGCTTGCCAAACCGGCATTGTTTACCAATACGTTTATTTTCTGCCATTCGGCCGGCAAAGCTGCAATGGTTTCTGCTACCTCGTTTCGGTTTCTTACATCAAGTTTAACCACCAAGGTGCTGATGCCAAATTGCATATTCAGTTGATTAGACAATTCTTTCAATGCATCAACCCTGCGTGCCGCCAAAATTAAATTATACTGCTGTGAAGCCAATAACTTTGCTGTTGCTGCACCAATACCCGCTGAAGCCCCGGTTATGAGGGCAATTTTCCTACTCATGTAAATAAGATTAATTTTTCTGCAAATTATATAAATATTTACGTGCCGAAACGTAAATTTACACAATTAAATTACTTAACATGAATTATACTATAGAAAAAAGCGACCAATACTCATTAATAAAAACCGATATTGTTGTGTTGGATAAAAACACAGCTTCGAAACTTATTGAAAAAGTAAGACATGAGGTTGCCAGTAGCAGCAAGTATGTAATTGTAAACATTAGCGGAGTTAAAGAATGTAATGCTGATGCTACCCGAGAGTTAATTAGCCTTGGTTTAGAGTTGAGCCAAAACGATGGTTTGCTAATTATCACTGAAGCAGAAGACTCGTTTACTCGTTTGTTCGCAAAGGCTGATATTACTTTTATACCTACCGATGTAGAAGCCGTTGACTTTGTGTTTATGGATCAATTAGAAAAACAATTTTTAAACATGGGCGATGATGCTGAATTAAAATGAGTTTTGAACTTGTAATTTTAGGAAACAGCTCGGCCACACCCACGCTTAACCGATTTCCGTCTGCACAATATTTGCATGCTTTAGATCACCATATACTTATTGATTGTGGTGAAGGTACGCAAATGCAAATGCAACGTTATAAGATAAAAAAATCCAAAATTAAGCACATATTTATTAGCCATGTTCATGCCGACCATATGCTTGGTTTACCTGGCCTGTTGTTTAGTATGAACCTGATGCAACGTACCGAATCTTTGCACATTTACGGCCCAAACACGTTGTTTGAAATTTTAGACTTATTTCTCAGAAATACCGAAAGTGAACTTCATTTCGAAATTATTAAACACACAACTAATCCAAATAAACAAGAAGTAATTTTTGAAGACACCACACTTAAGGTTACTTCGTTCCCTCTCTTTCATCGTGTACCAACTACAGGTTTTTTGTTTGAAGAACAACCTAAATTAAAGAAGCTGAATGTAGATAGTTGTAAACGGCATAACATTCCGTTTACACATTACACTGATATTAAGCGTGGCAAAGATTATGTAAGTACGGACGGTAAAACCATTGTACCTAACCATGAATTAACCCTTGAAACGGGCGAGCCATTTAGCTATGCCTACTGCAGCGATACCATGTATGATGAGCGAGTAATTGAAGCCATAAAAGGTGTTGATTTATTGTACCACGAAGCCACTTTTTTACATGATAAATTAAAACGTGCAGAAGAAACTAAACACAGTACTGCCCTCCAGGCCGGTATGGTGGCTCAAAAAGCTAATGTAGGTAAATTAATCATCGGACACTTTTCATCAAGGTATGATGTGTTAGATGAACTTTTAGTTGAAACGCGTAGCGAGTTTGCCAACAGTTTTATTGCTAATGAAGGAGAACATTTTTTTATAGAATAAAAACTCCGGCTACCAATAATAACCGGAGTATATTTTTAAATTATTCGTTTTTAGTTCCCAAATTGTACCAATCAATTTTTCTGGAGAAGTACATTACCAAACCTAGTATGATGAATATACCAATGCTTCCAATTAATAGTGCAAAATCCTGCAATTGAATAATCACGAAAATGAATGTATATAACACCAACAAAATACCGCTAATTAAAGCTGTGAGTTGGGTTGATTTTAAAATTGCTTTAACATAACCTGCAATTAAGAGTAATGTTGCCAAAGCCGAAGTAACAAATGCCAAGTTGTAATTTAAATGCTCGGACAAGGATAACAATAATGTGTAAAAAACTACTAAGGCTATACCTACCAATATGTATTGTATTGGGTGAATGAATACCTTATTCAACACTTCAATAAAAAAGAAAACCAAAAAAGTAAATGCAATAAACAAAATGGCATAACGTATAGAGCGATGCGATTTCTGGTAATTGTCAACAGGCAACAACAAATCAATACCAAATGCCGACTCTGCAATATTGTTTTTATCTCCGGTCCAAATTTGCGGATAGTTTCTGTTTAGGTGTAAAACGTTCCAATTGGCCTTAAATCCCGCGTCTGATACTTCACGCTGATCGGGTAAAAAAGCTCCATTAAAACTTGGATTAGTCCAGTTTGATGAAACTTTAATATCAGTAACTTTTCCTACCGGAGTAAAATAAAGCAATTGACTTCCCTTTAAATCTAAACTAAATGAAAAAGTATACGTTGAACTATCGTTTGAGTTAAAATTAACCAGCGTGTTTATTCCACTACTTACAATATCATTTGATGCCACACCTGGGTTAAATGCATATTTTCTCTCGTTCCAGTTTAAATCAACCTGCTGTTCAATTCCACGCAAATCATCAATACCAACTACCAATCTTGCTTTATCAAATTGTATATCACCAATCGGAATATCAAGTTCTGCAAAATTTACCTGAGCAAACTTACCTTTTACTTTTAGCTTTGAATTGTAAACAACTATATCATAAATACCACGGTTTCTTTGCTCCGGGTCCATCATGCCGTCAATGCTTAATTCATTTGGTAAAATGTGAATGAATTCACGCATCACCATCACTTTTTCTTTGCTGTCTTTGGTAGAGTATTCCTTTACATATTTATTGTAAGGAATAGAAATAAATGGTCCTGAAATGGTTTGTTGTCCGCCCCATTTTGAACCAACTTCGCTTATCGCTTGATTTTTGGTTTGTTCTCTTTCGTAAATCAAGCCCCTAATCATAGAGGTTGGAATAAGTAATAAAAGGGCAATAATTACGATGGTACCTACCTTAAAATAGATATTGTTTTTTAAATTCATGGTTTGAGTTTGTTTGGAATAGTTAGAGGATAAAACGCAACTGTTATCCAAATATTATTTTACCTAAACCTCACCTTCCCACTTGGCCACCACATATGTGGCTAAACAATTTCCAATTAAATTTACCGAAGTACGTCCCATGTCCATAAAAGCATCAATAGCCAAAATAGCAAAGGCTTTTTGTGGGTCTAATCCTAGAGAGGCCACTGTGCTTACCAATATTAAAAACGAGGCTCCTCTCACACCCGCAACGCCTTTACTGGTTAACATCAATACCAAACACATAGAAATTTGTTGACCAATGGTTAAGTCAACCCCACTTACCTGGGCCACAAAAACAGAAGCCAACGATAAATAAAGGGTTGTTCCATCTAGGTTAAAACTAAATCCCGTGGGTAATACAAATGCTACAACCTTACGCGGAATGCCCATTTTTTCTAAGTTCTCCATGGCCTTTGGTAAAGCTGCTTCCGAACTTGCGGTAGCAAATGCAATAGAAAGTGGCTCGCTAATGTGCTGTAAAAACTTTTTAAACGGCAGTTTCACCATCAAACCAATTGGCACTAAAATCAACAAAATAAAAGCAATAAGTGCTACGTATAATGTTACTAATAGCTTTAATAAATCGTGCAACACACCATAACCCATGGTAGCAATGGCATAACCAATAGCACCACCAACTGCAAGCGGAGCAACATACATCACCAAATTAGTAAACTTAAACATTACCTCCGCTAAACTTTCTATGGCATGAACCATTTGATCTTTACGCTGACCTTTTAATTGTGCCAATGCAATACCGAACAAAATACTAAACACTACAATTTGCAGTATTTGATTTTCGGCCACACTCTTGGCTATGTTCTCCGGAAAAATATCAAGAATTACATTGTGCGAATGTTTTTGTTCCAACAGTTTATTGGCTTTATCTACTTGTTCCGTTTGGGCTTGTAACGATGAACCCACACCTGCCTGAGAAATGTTAATGGCAAACAAACCTATGATTAACGCAATGGTAGTAACCACTTCAAAATACACTATAGATTTTATACCCATACGGCCTACTTGCTTTAAATCGCTGTGACCTGCAATACCCACCACCAACGTGCTAAATAACAAAGGCGCAATAATGGTTTTAATGAGTCGTAAGAAAATATCACTAAATACTTTTAACTCTTTGGCCACATTGGGTGCCCATTCGGCCACCTCAATCCCCAAAAACATACACAATAAAATATAAATGGTAAGTCCTTTGCTTAACCAAGCGTAATAACCCAATGCAACAATAAAAATCCAACGTATTGCATGTAATAACGCTGTTGATAGGGTTGCTATTTCAAGCCAATTAATAACGTGTAAACCACTATCAATAAAAAACAAAGCCAATAGGGCAAAAAGTATTTTGCGTTTATCCATGGTTTCAAACCTAACCAAATTTAAATGGAATAAAAAAGATGCTTTGGTGTTTTAGGGCTTCTTATTCAGTTGACATCTACTCTGATTAGTCACAGTCATATGACACATCAATTGTGAAAGTTTCATTACCAATAAGACCACTGAATGACGTTGGATAGCCTTTTCCATTTTTTCTCTGAAAATTAAATGATACGTAGGAACTACCTGAAACAAATTCTGATACAATATCTTTGGGTAAAAACTTATTCTCCATTAAATCAAAATTATCATTCAAAACATAGTTTATACCTCTTGTTGCAGGGTAATTTGAATAGGTGTAGGTTATACTATGACTCTTCGGAAAACCTGAATTAAATTTTGCATAATAATGCGTCTCTGATGTGATGTTATTGTTATTATCTAAAGTGTAGTCTACATATCCATAGTAACGCTCCAAAGTGTCTGTTTGATAAAGGGCATAATATCTTTTTTTGGATAATTTTTGATTCCGATACTCGTATTTGCCGATATCCCAAACATGTTTTATTACACCCTTATCAACAAAATACGACTTTTCAGTCGCGGGTTTTCCATCCAAATAACTAAACTCTCTGAATTCTTTCAATGTATCATTTCTATACTCTTTTATCGAAATTAGATAACCCTGCTGGTTATAAGTAAACCTTGTTGATTTAGAATCATCTTTAACTTCTACCAAACGTTTTTGCGAGTCATAAACAAACCTGCATAGCGCATTTTGAGAACCTAAAATAGACAATTGTGTAGGACGACAAGCATCAACCAATGTAACCTTCGGACTACCTGCTCCTCCAGCAGTTGAATCATCTTTTTTACATGCAATTAAAGTAGTGCAAAATAATAAAGCCAGAGCGGCAACATAGGTAGATTTTGTTTTCATTCAGATTCAATATTTATAAAAAACGAATATATTTAATGTGGGTAATATTTACTAATGCTCTTATCATTAATCTATTCCTAAATTTTTATGCATAAAAAAAGCTACCGAAGTAGCTTTGTGTTATTTTGTTTGGGTTGAATCTGTAAATCGTTTTTTGAAATCTAACGAGAGTGAATTTACACAATAACGTAAACCTGTTTTGTCTTGCGGACCATCGTTAAACACATGGCCTAAATGACCACCGCATTTGGCACATAAAATTTCCATACGAACCATGCCATGCGATTTATCTAGTTTCTCTACAATTTTGGTTTTGTCCAACGCTTCATAAAAACTTGGCCAGCCACACCCTGCATCAAATTTTGTTGCCGATTGAAACAACTCGTTACCACAACCGGCACAAGTGTAAACTCCGGGCTCCCAATGTGCTTCAAACTTACCGGTAAACGGACGCTCAGTGCCTTTTTCCCTGAGTACAGCATATTGTTCAGCGGTTAACTGTTGTTTCCACTCCTCATTGGTTTTGTTGATTTCAAACTCGCTCATGTTGGTGTTATTGTTTGATGATTTTGTGGATGTAGTTTCGGTTGTTGTGTTTGATTTGCAGGAAATAAAGCCCATTACCAATATACTCATCCAAAGTGATAACAAACTTCCCTTGGTTTTGATTTGCGTTTTCATATCCTTTTTTAATTATTTGCCCCTTGCTGTTCATTAACTCATAATAAACAACCTCCGGCCCATTTAGTTGATAAGAGATACGAATATTATTTATAAACGGATTTGGACTAACCTCAAAATCCGATTCAACCGCATCTTGTGCAACTTCTATTTTAATTACTTTGCTGTAGCTGTATTTGCCATCAAAGTCTATTTGTTTTAGTCTGTAGTAGAGTGCAGTTGCATTCGGCAGTTGGTTATCGCTGTATTGATATCTAGAAATCACATTGCTATTACCAACGCCATTTACAATGCCAATGGCTTCAAATTTTTCATCATCTAAACTGCGTTCAATTACAAATGCTTTGTTATTTTTTTCGCTTGCTGTACTCCAGTTAAGTTGGTTTGATTGTTGTTGATGAACACCTTCAAAGCTTAACCAATTAACAGGTAAAGTTACTGCATTAAAAGTAAGCACATTATTGGTATTATAGTTTGCGGTTGAGTACCATCCATTGTATTCAATAATTGCATAATGATAGTTTACACCGGCCTGCAAATTGGTTATAGTAACTGTACTTCCGGTTCCGTTATACACCACATAATTACCTGTACCAATTTGAGGGGCTGCTGTGATAGCACTGTTAAAATTATAATGTAATGTATCGGTAGGCAAAGCATTAACTGCATTACCTGCACGCACCAATACTATTCGTCTATTTCCATTACCACTCACCCAATTTAACTTAACACTATTATTATTGATATTGGTTACTTGTAAGTTGGTTGAACCCACAGTTGGTTCAGCCGGTATACTACCGCCCCAAATGCGTTGTACAAATTGCGGGCTATCTACAAATGGATTACGGTTGTTTTGAATGGCATAAATGGCATCATTGCGTTTACGCTCTTTGTCGCTTACGGGATCTAAATTATGCCAACTGATTAATAAATTAATATACCATTGGTCATATGCAGGATAGGTATTACCTGCCAACACATCATTGGCATTTCCATTGTTCACCCAACCGGCAATTAAATTATCATAACGTGTAGCCATGTATAGTTGTGCACGTGCAATATCTCCTTTGTATTCGTTAATGGGTTCAAACACAGTTCCCGCATAACCAAAGTTGCTTCCCGTACCAAGTTTACCTCCATACAAGGTTGTTGTACTTGCTGTAGCAACATTTCCAAAAGGATAATTACTTCTCCAGCCATTTACTTTTCCATCGCTCGCAAACAAATGGTGAATATCTGTTTGCATTGGCGTGTTTGAATTAAACCAACTCTGAGGAAACGAATGTTCACGATTGTAACAATCACCTTCAATACTATAGTTTCCGCATTGGTCTGTGCTCATGGTGTATTCGTATGGTGAGGCTGCATCAAAACGTGTACTGTAAATATCCCATACTTTATTGTTGGGTTGCCTATCAGTTGTAGAGTAGGCACTCCAAACTCCGGGTGTGTAACTAACGCTGGTGTGTCCAAGTATTTTATTGTACAAAACAGTTTTTAACGCAGCATTACGTTGTGTGTTTACCGTGCTGTAATAATTTGCCGGAATAGCCCATGCAATTCCTGTGCCTTGTACACTTATATTTTGGGTAGTTGAACCCACATTAACATGCGTGATGTTTCCACTTGAAGCACCTACTGCCGCAGGACTAAAACGGGCAAATATTGTTGTTGATGATATGGTTGAACCATTTGGTACTAGCGTAATAACCGAGGTATAACCTTGTAAATATTGGGTTGATATTTCGAAACCTGTTGGTGCTGTTATAACCAGGTTGCCCGAAATAGATGTAGCGCTTACGGTGTATCTGAATGAAGTACTGCTGTTATTCAGGTATACGTTTCCAAAATTTGGAAGCGAGGTAACATTGGTTGTTATTACACCTGCATGTGCAACGTGTGCCAGAATAAACAATATGATGAAGTATTTTATTTTCATGTAAACAACAAAGGTAAATTCAAATTGGTGATGTTGTAGATTAATTTATGGTAATCTTATTTACCACTGCCATGGCACAATTCTCTCCATCAATTGCGGCACTAATAATACCGCCTGCATAACCGGCTCCTTCTGCGCACGGGAACAACCCTTTTAGTTGCGGATGCTCCAATGTTTCTTTTTCGCGGGGTATGCGCACCGGGCTAGATGTACGACTTTCGGTAGCCACCATTACCGCATCGTTACTTACATAACCTTTTAGTTTTTTACCAAAAGCTTGTAACGCATCGCGCAAACTGGCTGATACAAAGTTGGGTAATACTTCATCCAAGTTGTGTGATTGTAATCCGGGTAAATAGCTACATTCAGGTAATTTATTAGAGTGTTTTTTATCTACAAAATCTAATACACGTTGCGCAGGTGCCTGCAAACTTTGTGTGGCAGCAAAACATTTTTGTTCTACACTTTGCTGAAACTTTAAAGCAGCCAACGGACCAAACTCGTTGTACTTAGCAAAATCTTTTGCATCAATACTCACCACCAACCCCGAGTTGGCATAAGGATTATTTCGTTTGCTCGGACTCCAACCATTCACTACAATTTCTCCGGGAGCAGTGGCTGCAGGCGCTATAATTCCGCCCGGGCACATACAAAAACTAAATACACCATGTCCTAAACTTTGGTTTACTATACTATAACTTGCAGCCGGTAAATATTCACCCCTTCCTTTTGTATCGCACTTATATTGAATGCTATCAATTAAAGCTTGAGGGTGCTCAATACGCACACCCAACGCAAATGGTTTAGCTTCTATTATAATATTTTTGGTATGCAATAACTCAAAAATATCTCTGGCACTATGCCCTGTTGCTAATACCACATGTTTGGTATTTATGGTTTGATTTTGGTTGATAACCACACCGGCAACAGCGTTATCCTTCACTACAATATCAGTAAGCTTAGCGTTAAAATGAACCTCACCTCCAAAATGCAAAATGGTTTCGCGGATGGCGGTTATAATGTGCGGTAACTTATTGGTTCCAATATGCGGATGCGCCTCAAACAAAATACGCTCATCAGCACCATGCTTAACAAATAATTTTAATATGCGACCTACATCACCACGTTTGGTGCTACGGGTGTATAATTTACCATCACTGTATGTTCCGGCACCGCCTTCACCAAAACAATAATTACTTTCCGGGTTTACGGTATTGTATCGGGTTATTAAGGCCAAATCTCGCCTACGTTCACGTACATCTTTACCACGCTCAAACACAATTGGTTTTATACCTTGCTCAATAAATTTTAAAGCCGCAAACAAACCTGCAGGACCGGCACCAATAATCACAGCATGTGGTGCATTGGACACATTTTTAAAATCAAAATTTAAATCGCGCTCCGGAACTTGCTCCTGCACATAAGCATCAACCAATAAGTTGTAATGAATTGGTCGTTTACGTGCATCTAACGATTTGCGCACTACTCTTATTCCGGTAATATCGTCAACCCCAGATTTTCTTCTAACAAAGTCTAATGTGGTTTCATCATCAAAACATTGCTCTGGCAGCAAGCTTACTTCAAGTTGTTTTATCATAATTGGTTAGGTTTTTATCCTAAAACGTATTGCCTGTATTGATTAGCAATAAACGATGTAGCTAAAATGTTGGCAACAAAAATGCTAAAAAAGCGCGGTAAGTGTTACTTTTGACAAACATTTTGATGAACAAAAGTTATTTATACCATTGTTAATCAAACCAATAAAACCAAAACCGACCAATTTTTAAGTTACACGTATACAATGACAGATATTAAAACGCTGGAGCAAACAGCAACCCAAGTTAGAAGAGACATTCTTCGTATGGTACATGGCGCTAAAAGTGGCCACCCGGGAGGTTCGTTAGGTTGTGCTGATTTTTTAACTGCACTTTACTTTAAAGTAATGAACCACAATCCTAAGTTTAACATGAATGGCAAAAACGAAGATGTATTTTTCCTGTCAAACGGACACATTTCGCCATTGTTTTACAGCGTATTGGCTCGTTCGGGTTATTTTCCGGTTAGCGAGTTAGGAAGTTTCCGTAAAATTCACTCACGTTTACAGGGTCACCCAGCTACAGCCGAGCATTTGCCCGGTATTCGTATAGCATCAGGTTCGCTAGGTCAAGGTGTATCTGTTGCTGCAGGAACTGCATTGGCCAAAAAATTAGATGGCGACAAAAACTTAGTATATGTGTTAATGGGTGATGGCGAATTGCAAGAAGGCCAAAACTGGGAAGCATTTATGTTTGCTGCGCACCACAAAGTAGATAATTTAATTGTTACGGTTGATTACAACGGTCAACAAATTGATGGCAGCACCATGGAAGTATTAGGTTTAGGCGCAGATATTGAAGCCAAACTAAAATCTTTTGGTTGGGAAATTTTGCACATGGATGGTCACAACATGCAAAATATTGTTGATACCATGGCTAAAGCCAAAAGCCTAACCGGAAATGGTAAACCAATTTTCATCATCATGAAAACCGAAATGGGTCAACCAATCGACTTTATGGTGGGTTCGCACAAATGGCATGGTATTGCCCCAAGCGATAGCGATTTAGAAAAAGCATTGGCACAACTTCCTACCACATTAGCCGATTACTAAACACAAAAATTTATTGCATGCAGTTTAAATCACTTTCGTTTTTTGTTGTTTTAGTAGGGTTGATATTGGGCATACAATTTAATGCAAACGCCCAAGGATACATCAAACCTAAAACGCGCATTTTGTTTTTGCTTGATGGAAGCGGAAGTATGTATGCTGCAATGGATAAAGACATCAGGATAAATGTTGCCAAACGTTTGCTCGGAAAAATTATTGATAGTTTAGAAAGTGCAAAAGAAGTTCAGGTAGCATTACGTGTATATGGACACACCTCACCTCCGGGGCAGCGTAATTGTAAAGATACCAAACTAGAAGTACCTTTTAAGTACCATAACCACAAACAGGTTAAGGAAAAACTTAAAGACATTGTTCCAAAAGGTACCACACTAATTGCTTACTCGTTACAACAAGCAGCTTACGATTTTCCGAAAGAGCCCGGTGTACGCAACATCATTATTTTAATTACCGATGGTATTGAAGAATGTGAAGGAGATCCGTGTGCAGTTTCAGAAGCATTACAAAGCGCAGGTGTAGTATTGCGCCCGTTTATTATTGGTTTAGGCAGCACCGAAGATTTTAGAAAAGCATTTGAATGTGTGGGCAGGTACTATGATGCCAATACCGAAGAAAGTTTTAACAATGTATTAAACGTAGTAATTACGCAGGCTTTAAACAGCACAACGGTACAGGTTAATTTGCTTGATGTAAATGCAAAGCCAACCGAAACCAACGTAAACATGAGTTTTTACGACATGCACAGCAACCAACTGGTGTATAACTACATTCACACCATGAACGAGCGCGGCATACCCGATACCGTTTTGTTAGACCCAATTTACAAATACCGCATGGTGGTGCATACCATTCCTCCGGTTGAAAAAAGTGATATTGAAATTACTGCAGGCCGACACAATATTGTTGCGGTTGATGCGCCTCAAGGATATCTAAACGTAAAAGTTTCGGGGGTTACCAACTACAACGATTTAAAGTGTATTATTCGTAAAAAAGGCAGCATGCAAACCTTGCACGTGCAAAACGCCAATACCATCGAAAAGTATTTGGTAGGTAAATACGATTTGGAAGTACTTACCTTACCACGACAAATTTTTAAAGATGTAAGTGTAGATCAAAACACCACAACAACTTTAGAAATGGCACAACCCGGCAGATTAAACATATCGGCATTTACACAACAATACATTGCAGATATTTACCAAATGAACCGCAACGAAATTGTTTGGCTGGCACGTTTACCACAAGAAAATAAAATACACAACATCATTATGCAACCCGGTAAATATAAAATTGTTTACCGTGCTAAAAACGCAACCCGAAGCAATCAAACTTTTGAAAGAGAGTTTACCATTACCTCGGGGGCTGCAACCAATTTCACCTTAAATTAAACCGAGTACAATGTTTACTCAACCCAAATAAAAAAGAAAATTTAACCGATACATGAAAAAGTTTGAAGTACAAAACGTAAAAGATACCCGCTCGGGTTTTGGTGCAGGACTGAGCGAGTTAGGTAAAACTAACCCAAACGTTGTAGCACTTTGTGCCGATTTAACAGGCTCACTTAAAATGGATGCTTTTCAAAAAGAACATCCTGAACGTTTTTTCCAAGTAGGTATTGCCGAAGCCAACATGATTGGCCTTGCAGCAGGCTTAGCCATTGGCGATAAAATTCCGTTTACCGGTACCTTTGCTAACTTTAGCACAGGCCGCGTGTACGATCAAATTCGTCAGAGTGTTGCTTACAGCAACAAAAACGTAAAAATTTGTGCTTCGCATGCCGGTGTAACCTTGGGCGAAGATGGTGCAACACACCAAATATTAGAAGACATTGGGTTAATGAAAATGTTACCTAACATGACCGTAATTAATCCTTGCGATTACAACCAAACCAAAGCTGCTACCATTGCCATTGCCGAGCATGAAGGACCGGTATATTTACGTTTTGGTAGACCTGCTGTGCCCAACTTTACCAGCGCAACAGATAAGTTTGAAATTGGTAAAGCATTAATGCTAAACGAAGGAACAGATGTTACCATTTTTGCAACAGGCCATTTAGTATGGCAAGCCATTGAGGCCGGACACATACTGGCCGAAAAAGGCATTAGCGTAGAGTTAATTAACATACACACCATAAAACCTTTAGATGCACAAGCTGTATTAAACAGCGTACGTAAAACACGTGCAGTTGTAACTGCCGAAGAACACCAAATGAACGGTGGTATGGGCGATAGCATTTGCCAATTATTAGCACGCGAATTACCAACTCCGGTTGAGATGGTAGCCGTAAACGATAGCTTTGGCCAAAGTGGTACCCCCGATGAGTTAATGAAAGAATACGGACTTGATGCTGCAAATATTGTTGCCGCAGTAGAGCGCGTTATCAAAAGAAAGTAAGAACCAAGTTTTTTCAATATAAAAGCCATTCTAAATAAATTAGGATGGCTTTTTTAGTTTAATGGCATCTCAACTTTCTTCACGCATATTTAGGATAAGCGCATTAATAGCACTAATATTGCAGTGAGAGTTCGGTTAATATTTGAAAAAATTAACACTATTTCAATTCAAGCTCAACCGCCCTTCAAAACCAGGCTTTTTTACCCTTGTGGGATTTTTAAAAGTAATTTTAAAGACGTTAGAAGGTTGCGAAATCAGCGGAGGCTAAATCCTTATTTATTTATGGATTTTATCAAACACCGAACTCTTATTTTTTCTCTCAGGTACACCTCAACACAGCAAAACATTTCAATTATTTAAAAACAAATCTTGGGGCTTTACAGCCGTTTCGCTGCGCTACAGGCTGCACCGGGCTGTACGCGTTACACGGTAACTGCTACCATCCCTAAGCCGGGTTTAACTTTCAAAAAATAATTTCCGTTTTTAAGATAAACACAAAACGGAAACGCTGCTCCCCTGCTAGGGGAGCTGTCATGTAAAGCTTTGCGCGTGGGTATGACTGAGGGGTAGAACTAACAACCAAAATCTCATTGCTAAACCAACAAAACCAACACATGTCCATTACTTGCTTTTACCAACACAAAAGCTTTATTTAGTAAAACAAAACTTAGTTAACCATGAATAACAAAAGCACCAACCCCACCCAAATTTACACGCATGTAAGCACCGAGCAATTAGGTAAAATAATACATACGCTTCGGTTTGCATCTGCGACTAGTCCTTTAGATACATTAAAACTAAATTAACAAAAATAAAGTACACCTAAATTTCTTTAAAAGGTGTACAATATTGTGCACCTAACCGACAAAATAGGTGTGCAGATAAGTAAGTTAGGGGTAATATTAAAATGACAAGACAGACACTTTATATCATTTTCATACTGACGGCTTTTCTAAGTTGTAAAAATGACATGTACGGACATCTCGACAAAAGATTGTTGTTGAAAGTTCAAGAAATTTCACAACTCGGCAATTACCAAACAGGGCCTTATGAATTTGGTGACCCTGAAAAGAAAAATTTGAATCACCCATATTTCTTCTTAAGGGACAGCTCTAAAATTGATGATCTTAAGCTACTAACCAATTACCCAAACGCGTTAGTAAGAATTTATAGTTTTAGAGTGTTGGCAGAGAAAAATGACACTTCAATTTTCTCTATAATAGTTAATCATTTATCCGACACTTCAAAAGTTGAAGTTTGGGATTATGACTATGGCTGGAGTTCAACTGTTGCAGACCAAATGATTAATCTTGGTCTAAGGCGGCTTGACAGTATTTCCAGAGACTCACTTCGAGACTTAGTTTTTCTAAAGCACAATTTTTTGAATAGCACAGCATCAATACTATACAACCTCAAGCCAATTGATAAATACTATCAAACAACTAAACAACTTGCCGAACAAAATTTTGACGAATCGGCATATATCGGATTGGCTTCTTACAAGAAACAAGCAGACATTCCATTAATCAAAAAAGGGTTTAAGAATTTCAACATTTACCGCGGTGAAATATTTAAGGCAATTGAGCTCTTTCCTGACACAGCATTTCTTCCATTTCTTTTTGACTATCATAAAACACGAGTGAAAGAGAATATGAATGTAATGGACGACTTCAAATATTATTATAAAGCTTTAGCAAAATACCAACGACCTGACTGTTTGACGATTCTCGATGATATGAAGCAAAAGAAATATTATAGTTCAGAAGGATATTGGAATTCTAATCAGGAAAATATATTTAAAGCATTGCATAAATATAAATGCCCACTTTACGATAAACTTTATGAAGAATTAAAACCTCAAATGCCAGAATATATTTTCAAGTATCTGGACCTGCCCGATTATAGAGATCATAACGAATGGTGGGACTAAATACTACCCCTAACACGGGTAGCTGTTGCACAACTCCATTTTAAAAATAAAGCAACCTTTTCATGCGTTAATAGCCTCGATAATTTTTTGAACTACATTTTTACGATTGAAAAACTGGATGGCCATAACTAATAAAAAATTATTGAGTGGGTACGTTTTTAGTTCAAACAACTCTTCCCTTAACTTCTTTTTAGCATAAGGGTGAAATCATGGTTTGTTGTCTTATCTCCAAATCATCACCTTTTTATTTACTTTTCCGGCATTAATTTTAAAATGAAACAATCAAAATCGCTACTGGTAATTGCCCTTATTAGTTGTACAATAATTAGCGCATGCAACGATAAAGCCTGCGATAAACTGACCAACGAAGTAAACAACATCAGTAACGATGCTTTTGGCAAACTGCCTTACACCGGAACCGATACCTTGTGTTTTGTGGATGAAATCAACGATACGAGTTTAGTTGTTGGCCAAGGTAAAAACTTATTTTACGAAGAAACCTCCAAACCCGTTACACCCGTTTGTTTCCATAAAATATTAGACCAAGCCTTTAAAATTAGGTACAAACCCATTAAAGGAAATCTGGCTTTTGATATTTACCAAAAAGCTAATGGCAATAACATTGTGCTATCAGTACCCACCTTTCCGGTGCATTATTACATTAATTATCTAACCGTTGGCACTTACAGTCCTTTAAACTTAGATTCCGTAAACGTGGCCGGAGTTTGGTATAAAAATGTATCTACCGCAACTGCAAAAGATGTAACATTCAATATTATTGACGATACCTACACCTGCTATTACAACCAACCTTATGGCGTTTTACTAATTAAAAGTAAAAAAGAAAATAAAACGTATAGTTTAATTGGAGGTAAGTAATTGAGTTAAGATAATCATATTTAAACTTTTTGTAAACTCAGAACTGCCTAAACGAAAAAAGACCAAACTCTCGTTTGGTCTTCAGCCTTAGTTGTCCCGAGTGCTCGGGATAAACTGGACTCGAACCTACGTCAGTCAGCTGACGGACCTGTCAATCCACCGACTGATATGAGTCCTCCAATATTTTTTAATTCATCGTAAAACGAAAAAAGACCAAACTTTCGTTTGGTCTTCAGCCTTAGTTGTCCCGAGTGCTCGGGATAAACTGGACTCGAACCTACGTCAGTCAGCTGACGGACCTGTCAGTCCACCGACTGATATGAGTCCTCCAATATTTTTTAATTCATCGTAAAACGAAAAAAGACCAAACTCTCATTTGGTCTTCAGCCTTAGTTGTCCCGAGTGCTCGGGATAAACTGGACTCGAACCTACGTCAGTCAGCTGACGGACCTGTCAGTCCACCGACTGATATGAGTCCTCCAATATTTTTTAATTCATCGTAAAACGAAAAAAGACCAAACTCTCATTTGGTCTTCAGCCTTAGTTGTCCCGAGTGCTCGGGATAAACTGGACTCGAACCTACGTCAGCCAGCTGACGGACCTGTCAGTCCACCGACTGATATGAGTCCTCCAATATTTTTTAATTCATCGTAAAACGAAAAAAGACCAAACTCTCGTTTGGTCTTCAGCCTTAGTTGCGGAGGCAGGACTCGAACCTACGACCTTCGGGTTATGAGCCCGACGAGCTACCACTGCTCCACTCCGCGATGTATCTTTTAAATGCTATTAACCTTTGCGCTGTGCTTTGGTTTTAGCTTTTTATCTTCTTTAATTCAAACCAATATTGCTACCGATTTGGGAGTGCAAATATAATACACTTTCTTTGCAATGCAAATTTTTATGAATCATAAATCAGGATATGTAAGCATTATTGGCAAACCAAATGTAGGTAAGTCAACGTTAATGAACGCTTTAGTGGGTGAAAAAATTTCTATAATTTCTCCAAAAGTTCAAACAACTCGTCACCGTATTATGGGTATTTTAAGCAAACCCGAGTACCAGTTGGTATTTAGTGACACGCCCGGAATTATAGAACCAAAGTATAAACTACATGGCAGTATGATGAACTTTGTGAACCAAAGTTTACAAGATGCAGATGTGGTTTTGTTTATTACCGACAACAGCGATGATATACCTGAAGATGAGGCCATATACGAGCGCCTCAAGCTTGTTAAGCTTCCACTTATTGTGTTGGTAAACAAGATTGACCTTATAGGTGATAACCAAAAAGTGGAAGAAAAAATAACCCACGTAAAAAGTAAAATTAACAATGCCACGGCTGTTATTCCGGTTTCGGCATTAAATAAATTTGGTTTAGACAACGCAATGAACCAAATTCTGAGTTTTATTCCCGAGGGTCCATCCTACTTCCCTGATGATCAACTAACCGACAAAAGTGAGCGTTTTGTGGCCTCAGAAATTATACGCGAAAAAATTATGATGCGCTACAAAGAGGAAATTCCATACAGCGTTCAGGTTGATGTAGTTGAATTTAAAGAAGACGAAAAAATAATTCGCATCAGTGCCGAGATTTATGTGATGCGCGATTCTCAAAAAATGATTTTGATAGGCAAAGGCGGTTCTGCATTAAAAAATGTAGGTATTGCTGCACGCAGAGATTTAGAGCGTTTTTTTAATAAACAGGTATTTTTACAAACCTTTGTAAAAGTAAAAGAAAACTGGAGAGACAGCGACAAGCTGCTTAAACAGTTCGGATATAACGAAGAGTAAAATTTAAAGGTAATTTAATTAAGACAGAGTATTATGGGAAACATGGTAGCAATTGTGGGGAGGCCAAACGTAGGTAAATCAACCCTTTTTAACCGTTTGGTTGGAAGAAGAAAAGCCATTGTAGATGATTTTTCGGGGGTAACCCGCGATAGACATTATGGTGAAGTAGAATGGTGCGGACGTAAATTTAACATTGTAGATACCGGAGGTTTCGTATCAAACAGCAACGATGTGTTTGAAGCAGCTATTAGGGACCAGGTAAACATTGCCATTAAAGAAGCCGATTTATTATTGTTTATGGTTGATGTGGCCACAGGTATCACTGACCTTGACAGCCAATTTGCCAAACTGCTGCGCAAAACCAACAAGCCGGTTTATTTGGTAGTAAATAAGGTTGATAACAGCCAGCGTGTGTATGAGGCCAGCGAATTTTATAAATTAGGTTTTGATAATTTATATACCCTTTCATCTGTAAGCGGAAGCGGAACAGGCGAATTACTGGATGACATCATGGAAAAACTTAAACCGGAGTTGATTGATGAACCTAATGAAGACAATGACCTGGATTTTGAAGGTGATATTGATGAGGAAAACTTTGCTGCCGAGTACGATGAGAACGATGACTTAATTGAAAAAGAAGAGCCGGCAAACTACTTGCCGAGGGTGGCAATTGTAGGTCGTCCTAATGTAGGTAAATCATCGCTGGTAAATGCCTTATTGGGCGAAGACAGAAACATTGTAACTGAAATTGCAGGAACCACCCGCGACACCATAGATACCTTATATAACGCTTATGGCCATAAATTTTATTTGGTTGATACAGCAGGTATCCGTAAAAAATCAAAAGTTAGGGAAGATATAGAGTTTTACTCTGTAATGCGCTCTATTAACGCACTGGAGAATTGCGATGTAGCAGTTTTGGTGATAGATGCTACCATTGGACTTGATTCTCAGGATATGAACTTGGTGCACTTGGCAGTAAAAAACGGAAAAGGTCTGGTTATCGTGGTAAACAAATGGGATTTGATTGAAAAAGACCACAAAACTGCAAAAGCTTTTGAAGATGTGATTAAAGAAAAACTAAGACCATTTAATGATGTTCCGGTTTTATTTACTTCTGCCCTCGAAAAGCAACGCATTCATAAGTTGGTGGATGTGGCTATGACGGTGAATGCCAACAGAAAACGTAGAATTAAAACACATCAACTAAATGAAGTGATGTTGGAATTGATAGAAAACTATCCTCCACCATCAATAAAGGGTAAATATGTAAAGATTAAGTTTGTCATGCAATTACCCGGGCGCAATCCCAAGTTTGCATTCTTCTGTAACCTTCCTCAATACGTAACAGAAAGCTATAAACGCTACTTGGAGAACAAGATTCGTGAAAATTTTGATTTTCATGGGGTTCCGATTGTGATTTACATGAGAAAAAAATAAAAAAACTATTGCAGATTTAAAATCTACGCTTATATTTGCACCGATTTTAATCAAGAAAAAAACAAACACAATGAAAAAAGTATTATCAATCGCTGCTGCAACTGCTATGTTAGCAATCGTTGCTTGCGGTCCTTCAGCTGACGAAAAAGCTAAAGCAGAAGCTGCAAAATTAGACTCAATCGAACAACAACGTATCGCTGATTCTACATTACAAGCTCAAGAAATGGCAATGACTGCAGATACAACTGCTGCTCCTGCTGATTCTACTGTTGCTCCAGCTACAGAAGCTCCAGCTGCTCACTAATTCACTTAGTAAGTAAGACTTTAAAAATCCCGCTACACGCGGGATTTTTTTTATGGGTTAAAAAAACTACAAAAAGATTTTTTTTTGTGTAAAAGATCGATACTTTTGCACTCCTTAAATATTAAAAGCTATGTCTACTAAAAGAACATACCAACCATCAGTTCGTAAAAGAAGAAACAAACACGGTTTTAGAGAGAGAATGGCAACAGCTGCTGGCCGTAAAGTTATTAACGCTCGTAGAGCTCGCGGCCGTAAGAAATTAACCGTATCTAGCGAAAGACGTCATAAAAAGTAATTAGTAAAGCCTAGCGGCTTACTACACTGCCTTATTATCATGATATCATACAGCTTTAAGAAAGCTGAAAGGCTTTGCAGTAAAATACTAATTAATAACCTATTTAGTAAAGGAAACCGTGTAATAGCACAGTTTCCTTTTCGTGTTTTATGGCAGTTCATTCCAAATTCTACGGCCCAATTTCCTGCCCAAGTAATGTTCTCGGTTTCTAAGCGCAGTTTTCCTAATGCTGTGCATCGCAACCGCATAAAGCGCCAAATGCGAGAGCTCTATCGACTTAAAAAACATACACTTTACGAATTGTTGGCGCAAAAAGAAAAATGCGTAGTTATTGCTATCACCTTTCAGGGCAAAACCATAATAAAACACCGGGAGCTAAACCAATCTTTCGAGTTGGCCTTTCAAAAAATACTCCACCAAATTGAAAAAACTACTTAGCCTTCCGTTTATAGCATTGATAAAAATTTATCAACTATTTATATCACCATACTTGCCCAATGCGTGCAGGTATACACCTACTTGCTCGCAATATGCTATTGAAGCCTTAAATAAATACGGACCGTTAAAGGGCTTTTGGTTGGCACTTAAAAGAATATCGAGCTGCCACCCTTGGGGCGGACACGGGCACGACCCACTGCACTAACGACAAGGTAAAATATTTCTAACAATATTACCGTTTATAAAAACATAGCAACTACTATTGCTGCTTATTGTATCTTCGGACTTACGTTAATTTTTTAATACAAGCAACATGAATAATATTCTGAAAAAAATACGCTGGTACTATGTGGTTATTGCCATTGGTATTTTAGGTTTATTCTCTTTTAAAACAACCAGTACCAACTATTTCGAAATAAGTAAAAACCTTGACATTTTTGCCAACTTGTTTCGTGAGGTAAATACCTATTATGTTGATGATGTAGATGCAGGTAAATTGATAAAAAAAGCCATTGACGAAATGTTGGAATCATTAGATCCGTATACCAATTACATTTCGGAAGCAGAGGCCGAGGATTTTCGTTTTCAAATGACGGGGCAGTATGGCGGGATTGGTAGCATGGTGGGAACTAAAAATAACCAAGTTGTAGTTACCGATCCTTACGAAGGTTATCCTGCACAAAAAGCAGATTTACGTGCAGGTGATATTATTTTGGAAATTGAAGGAAAATCAACCCAAAACAAAACCACCAGTGATATTAGTAAAATGCTCAAAGGCCAGCCAGGCACACAAGTTAAATTGGTAATACAGCGCGAAGGCGAGGGCACACTTACCAAAACCATTACACGTGAAGAAATACAGCTAAAAAACGTACCGTATGTAGGTATGGTTAACGAAACAACCGGATACATCAGATTGGCTTCGTTTACCCAAAATGCCGGCAAAGAAGTGCGCGATGCCATGGTGGAATTAAAGAAAAATCCAGGTTTAAAAAGTGTAATTTTAGATGTGAGAGGTAACCCGGGCGGATTATTACACGAATCCATCAATATTGTTAATGTATTTGTTCCGCAGGGCGTTGAGGTAGTAAGCACCAAAGGAAAAGTAAAAGAGTGGGACAAAAGTTATAAATCGCTTAACCAACCTGTAGATACCGAAATACCTATGGTTGTATTAACCAACAGAGGTAGTGCAAGTGCAAGTGAAATTGTTAGTGGAAGCATACAAGATTTGGATAGAGGCGTGGTAATAGGACAAAAAACTTATGGTAAAGGTTTGGTACAAAGCACTCGTCCGCTTACTTACAATGCCCAATTAAAAGTAACTACAGCAAAGTATTACACACCAAGTGGCAGGTGCATACAGGCCCTTGATTACAGTCATAGAAATGCTGATGGCAGTGTGGGCAGTGTGCCTGATAGTTTAAAAAAAGAGTTTAAAACCAAAGGCGGAAGAAAAGTATTTGATGGCGGTGGTGTTGACCCGGATGTGGTGACCAAACAAACAGAGTACAGCAAGATAACGGAGAGTTTAATTATTAATCAATTAATATTTGATTACGCCACCAAATACCGCAACAAAAACCCAAAAATTGCGGCTGCAAAAGACTTTAAATTAACCGATGCCGACTTTACCGATTTTAAAAACTTTTTATCGGATAAAAAATATGATTACCAAACAGCGAGTGAAAAAGCGTTAGAAGAGTTTAAGAAAAAAGCTGAAGATGAAAAATATTTTGAAGCTGTTCAATCCCAATACCAACAATTAAAACAAAACTTAACCCGCGATAAACAAGCTGATCTAGACAAAAACAAGGCAGAGATAGTAGAATTACTTGAGGCAGAAATTGCAAAAAGATATTATTTTCAACGTGCGCAATACGAAATGGCAGCCAAACATGATGATGATGTGCAAGAAGCCATTAAGCTATTAAACGATATGCCACGTTATAAATCTATTTTGGGCAAGAAATAATCGCTATTCGATTTAAATAGTTAAAGCGTGTTAGATTACACTGATTTTATTCTTCTTTTTTTACTAGGCTCGATAGGTGCGTTTTTATCGGGCTTTTTGGGCGTTGGCGGTGGTATAGTTTACATCCCGATTTTAGATTACTTTTTGGGAAAGTTGGGATTAAACGATGATAATCTTGTTAAAGCCATATTGGCAAACTCTCTTTTTACAATCATCTTTTCTGGATCGGTAAGCAGCTACAAACAATACAGATTGGGTAACTTTTATCCCCGTGAGATTTTGTATACAGCAACAACGGGAGCAGTAACGGCAGTTTTAATGACGCTACTTATCAAATCAGGAACTTGGTACAGTAAAAGTGTTTTTAACTATGTTTTTGCCAGTATGCTATTGATTATCGCGGTGAGGATGTTCTTATTAAGTAATCCTGCAGCGAGTGAAGAAAAAAAAGTAAAACCATTAAGCTATTATATCACCGGTTTTTTCGCAGGTATTATTACTGCCATGAGTGGCCTGGGTGGCGGTGTAATTATGACGCCTACTTTTACGGATGTGTTTAAAATCAATATTAAAAAAGCAAGTGCAATTTCAAATGGTGTGATTCCACTGTTTGCCGTTGCTGTAGGTGTGCTAAATTTAAGTACCCCGGCTACGCAACAAGTAAGCAGTTGGCAAGTTGGTTTTATCGTTTTCCCAGTGGTAATACCCATGATACTATCTACATTTTTGTTTGCACCACTTGGTGTAATAATTGCTCAAAAAGCCAACCAAAAAGTAATCAGGATGGTGTTTGCCTCGTTTGTTAGTGTTGTATTTGTAAAAACACTTTTGGCCATCATCAAACAATAAAACCAATAAATTTCAGTAGCCTTTAACCTTGAATATCGGGGTTATCCAAGGGGATAATTTTTGCTAAGGTGTGTACCTGATACATCCTTCCTGTTGCCACTGCAATACAATTGGTATAGGTACGCAGTGTATCTAGTTTCTTTAAAATAATTTTGGATTTTCCGGGCATTTTAAACAAATCCCCTTCTTTTAATTCATCCAATGTTACATAGTCTTTTTTACTATCATAATTCATCAAAACCTTAAGTAACTTAACATCGGCACTATGCGAGTATTTCGGATTTTTCATGTGTCCTATTAGCGCAAACTTAATGTCGTTAGGAAACACATCATGTTGCAAAAAAGGCATCATATTTTTTCTAAACTCCTCTTTCCACTCTTTGCCATGACCATCAACCCGCTGACCAAATTTTAAGTAAGTAGTGTGATGTGCCAACTCGTGAATAAACGTAATTAAAAACTCATAAGGATTCAGGTTATGGTTTACTGTAATTCTGTTGCCACTTCCCATCGTTGGGTGGTAATCACCATACCTGCCCTTGCGCTCCACTTCAATATGCAGGTTAAGTTTATAATACATCACCAATTCGCAACACAACTCCAATGCAGACTCGGGTACGTAATTTCTTAGAGCCAACATCAACGCCTGCTTATGCTTGAGTTGTACTTCATTTAATGGCCCCAGTATTAGTGAGTTGTTTTCACCTTGCATTTATGGTAACAAGAATTTAACGTGCAATTACCGATTTTTTTTTATAAGTTGTGTTACCAAAAAATCTATGTATGGAATCAGTTAAAATTATTGAGAAAGAAGAATTGCCTTCTATTAAGTTTGTTAGTTATGATGTGCTGAACACAAAAGAAGAGCGCGATGCGAGACGGGAACAAGTAGAGAAAGCCATGCTTTTGGGCAACAATAGTAAGGGTAAAAGTAAAATTTTTTTTATGAGTGTAAATGGCCTAACAGAGGTTGAAACAACGGTTTGGGCAGCCAGCGATGATGTAATTACTTTAAAAAGTGGGCTGATGATTCCTTTGCATGCCATCAAAAAAATAGAACTGATTTAGTTGTTATTGAACGAGGCGCACTAAATTATTGTTTATAAATTATCAATAACTTGTAGGCAACTTGCTTAAAAGTGTTGTTTGGTTTTTATACTTTGCATCTAATGAGTGCGCCTCTTAACAACAAAAAAATAATATTTGGTTGGACCATGTACGATTGGGCCAACTCTGTCTTTTCGCTAACTATTGCTACAGCAATTTTCCCTCCTTATTACGAAGCGGTGAGTAAAGCAGCCGCTATACAAAGAGGAGCATCCCCCGATGGTCCATTTTACATCGACCTTTTAGGACACAAATTTGCGAATACTGCGCTATACTCTTACTCACTCTCGTTAGGATTTTTATTGGTTACCATTTTCAGCCCAATACTTTCCGGCATTGCTGATGTGAGGGGAAACAAAAAAGCATACCTTAAATTTTTCTGTTACTTGGGCAGCATCAGTTGTATGCTGATGTATTTTTTTGATGCGCAAAATGTGTACTTGGGTTTAACTTTATTTATTACAAGTCTTTTAGGTTTTGGTGGAAGCATTGTGTTTTACAACGCATTTTTACCAGAGATTGTAACTGAAGACATGTTCGACAGGGTAAGTGCCCGTGGCTTTAGCATGGGTTACATTGGTAGTGTAATTTTGCTGATTATAAACTTAGTAAACATCATGTTTCCTGAGTTACTTTTTCCGGTTGCAGCCAAAACACAAGAGCTCATTCAAACCGGAATGACAGAACCCGAAGCATTGAAACAAGCAAAAGGTTATTATGAAGGCATGGCAAGTCGTTTATCGTTTGTTTCTGTAGGATTATGGTGGATGGGCTTTGCGCAAATTCCATTTAAACGTTTGCCCGAAAAACCAAAAGATGTAAACTTTACAGGGAATATTTTAAGTAAAGGTTTTAACGAATTAAAAAATGTTTGGAGTGAGATTAACAGTACAAACGAACACAACCACATTAAACGTTACTTGTGGGGATTCTTTTTTACCAGCATGGGTTTACAAACCGTAATGTATGTGGCCACACTTTTTGGCTCACAAGAGTTAAAACTAAAAACAGCCGACTTAATTGTAACTGTTCTCATCATTCAACTAATTGCCATTATAGGTGCTTGGGGGTTTGCACGTATCAGTGAAAAAATTGGCAACATATACACCTTAATCATAATGGTTGTAATTTGGATTGGCATTTGTGGTGTTGCCTATAACATACAAACAGAATATGGCTTTTATGGATTGGCTGCTGTTGTTGGCTTAGTAATGGGTGGCATACAATCCATGTTCAGAAGCACCTTTGCCAAAATTATTCCTGATAACACACCAAACCACGCCTCGTATTTTAGTTTTTATGATGTATGTGAAAAACTTGCCATTGTTTTAGGTACGTTTAGTTACGGCATTATTGCCGATATAACGGGTAACATGCGATTAAGTATTGTTGCATTAGCAATTTATTTTATTGTAGGTTTGTCGTTTATAGTCAGAATCAAAAATTTTAAAACACTTCATCCATAAACAACCACATGAAAGTTGATTTATTTATACCGTGTTTCATCGATCAATTAAGACCCGAAACTGCTTTTAACACCATAAAGGTTTTGGAAAAAGCAGGATGCCATGTTAATTACAATGTAGAACAAACATGCTGCGGACAAGCGGCTTTTAACGCAGGTTTTTGGGATGAAGCCCGTGAAGTTGGTGTAAAGTTTTTAAATGAAGCTGATGTAAACAGATACATGGTTAGCCCATCGGCAAGTTGTGTGGGTATGATTAGAAATTCATACGACTTTTTATTTCAAAACTCATCACACCACAACCGTTTCAGGCAACTACAAAAGAAAATTTTTGAGTTGAGTGAATTTTTGATTGAGATAATGAAGGTTGAAGATTTAGGAAGCATGCTTACTGCCAAAGCTACTTATCATGATTCATGCAGTGCGTTACGTGAATGTAACATCAAAACTCAACCCAGAAAATTGCTAGAAAAAGTACAAGGTTTACAATTGGTAGAAATGAATGATTGTGAAACTTGTTGCGGATTTGGTGGCGCATTTGCTGTTAAAAACGAATCGATTTCTGTTGCTATGACCGAACAAAAAGTTGAGCATGCAATGGCCACAGGTGCCGAGTATATTATTAGTACAGACTTTAGCTGTTTAATGCAAATGGATAGTTTCATTAAACAAAAAAACTTGCCTATTAAAACGCTTCATATTGCTGATGTTTTAGCTCAAGGTATTTAGTATTATCATTTTTATTTTGATTTAATGACTCTTGATTATACAAAGTTACATGCTTACACCAAACAGGTTTTTATTACGTGTGGCATGAATGATAAAGATGCAAAACTTGCTGCTGATGTTTTGCTTGCTGCAGACTTACGTGGTATCGACTCACACGGAGTAGCAAGATTATCGGGTTATGTGAGGTTACAAAAAGCCAATCGTGCTAACATGAATCCTGTAATGAAAATGCTACACGAAACGCCATCAACAGCTACCATTGATGCCGATGAAGGACTTGGATTAACCATTGCACCAAAAGCAATGGAAATTGCTATTGAAAAAGCAGAACAAGTTGGTACGGGATGGGTTGCTATTCAAAACTCAAACCATTTTGGTATTGCTGCCTACCACGCCATGATGGCGTTAGAACATGATATGATTGGTATTGCCATGACCAATGCGAGTCCTTTAGTAGCGCCAACCAACAGCAAAGAAAGGATGTTAGGCACCAACCCCATGTGTTATGTTTTTCCTGCAGGTAAACATCAACCTATTGTAGTTGATTTGGCAACATCAACAGCTGCAAATGGAAAATTGGAAATTGCACAACGCGCCAATAAACAAGTACCTAAAGGCTGGATTATTGATAAAGAAGGTAACGATACAACCGACCCAAATGCACTTAAAAATGGCGGTGTTTTGCAACCATTAGGCAGTGGCGATACCATGGCCGGACATAAAGGTTTTGGACTGAGTGCTGTGGTTGATATTTTTAGTGCAGTGTTGAGCGGAGCTAATTACGGACCATGGGTGCCGCCTTTTGTTTCATTCTTAAATCCTTTGCCAAACCTACCGGGTAAAGGCATTGGGCATTTTGTAGGAGCTATGCGCATAGATGCCTTTAGACCTGCAAATGAGTTTAAGCAACACATGGATAATTGGATTGATCGCTTTAAAAGTGCAACTCCAATAAATGAAAACCACCCCGTAATTATTCCCGGTGAACCCGAATTTGCAAACCACAAAAAGCGTTTGGCAAATGGTATCCCATTAAATAATATGGTGGTTGATGATTTAATAAAGCTTGCTCAAGAGTTGGGTATCCCTTGGAATATTTAAGGTGTTGGATAAATCAACTCCTTGTTTTTCTCCAACTCACTTTTTTTAATGTAGCCTTCCCTACTTTTCCCGCTAGCATCTGTAAAAGTTATTTTGATGTAGTAGGTGGTTTCGCTAATGCCATTAAACCCTGTTTTGGCAGGTACACCATGTATTACTTTAGCTTTTGTTTTAGGTTTAGCATAAATTAAAGTAGTATCAGTTGTGTACCACTCGTATGAGCGTTGTTCATGCTCTGGTGTGCCTTTAATAAAATCAAACTTTTCGGGATGGTAATAATAAAATGCAAGTCCAATAACTAGTATAGAAATAAATACTTTTGCAGAACTAAAGTACTTCAGTGGTTTGGCATTTTTGGCAACCAATAAAGCTTCGTACTTGGCTTTCACTTGTTTCTCTTGCTCAAAATGCTTCTGAATAGTCTCTGTTATTCTTGCAGCATCTTGTGGCTTTATTCCTTGATGTACCGATGAAAGTCTCATGGAATCATCTAATAAAACCCTGGTTTCATCATATGCTTTTCTTTTTTCGGGATTAGCTAATACTTCAACTGCTTCATTTAAATTCTTTAGCATGGTTTGGCTAAACTCATCCATTTTATTGGTTGATGAGCTGTAACGTGCAGTCATTAGCCTGAAAGCTTCTTTAATTTCATTGGTATCCGCATCAGCATCTATACCTAAAATGTCGTAATAGTTCTTAAATGACATGCCCGTTCAATTAATTAATATCTTTCCAACTTTCCACCAAACCATTTCTTAATACTACTTCGAAACTTGGGGTGTGTTTACCGGTTCTTTCATCAAATAACGAATAAGTCCAAACTTGAGTAACTGCATTGGTATCAGCCGACTGTTTTACATTGTTTGCCTTACCTTTTGCGAGCATCAATAGATTCATGGGCATACCTTCCCAAAGCGACCCCATACTTACCATGTGCGCATAACTGTTCCCATATACTTCACCTATTAATCCTATAAGTTTTTTCTTGTTTTCTTCAAGCGCAACCTTTGCTTCGTTATAATCATTTTGTGCCTTTACAATAACAGCAGATTGTTTACCTGATTTTACTTTCTGTATGATGTACATCACTATCAAGTATAGCGAGCACAAAGCAATTACAATGTAAACATTTAAATTAATGTCTTTCATTAGTTTAGGGTTGAGGGGCTAATATATTTTAATTACAAGCCATGCACCATTGTTTTATATTACATGTAAAACAACTACATAAGTTGTAGTTAAAACGTGTAAATACACTATTACTTAGGGCGGTATTTACTCAGTTTAAGTATTTTTTCAAAATCTGTATCATTCATTAATTCCTCTAAAGAAACATTCGGATTTTCGGCCATGTAATGATTTACAATTTGCAAACCGGCCCAGGCACCAATGGCAGGAGATGATTCTTTTGGCACATCTTCAGCCACCGTAAACGGACCATCATTTAGGTACCTCATAAACTTCCCGGGTTCACTTTCGTACAACATATTTTTGTCGATAAAGTGTGTCCATATTTCCAGTTCATTTTGTTTACACCAATCCAATTGCGCTTTGGTATATCCCATAATAACCGTATCGGCAATATTGGGTAGTAATGCCTTCATAAAATAACGTATCTTACCCTCAACAATCATCTGTGCCAAAAAGCGTTTGTCTTTTGTAGTTTGATAATCGGTTAAACCAATAGCCAACGATTTAATAGTATTGGGAACAATGTAATTACGTTGCATTTTTGCAACCATAAATTCGGGCATATCCAAACTGCGGTAAAAATCACCAAAACGTTGGTTCATGTAAAAATCTAAACCAATGCACAACATGCTGTCATAAATTACATTGCCATTACCAAACTCACTGATAAACGTAGTAAACTTTGGCACCACAGCTTGAGGAAACTCCTGATGGTAAATACCCATAGCCACACTTAAGTCTTTTTCTAAATCACTTACATCCTTAAAATTACTATCCACAATTTGATGCAACTCTTGCAAACGATCAATGCCTAACAGCATACGCATGGGTCTAACAAAAAGGCTGTCTTCGGGCACAAAAGGCATACGCATAATATCATTTGCATACGAGGTATAGAATATGCCGTACTTATTGTACAAAGCCCATAATGAAGCGGCTAGATTGGCAGTATCAGCCTCAAACAACTCCTTGTCAAAACGCTGAATGTTAATCGGGTACTCAGGTGCTTTAATTGCCGCCCTTGGATGATCGAAATTGGTTTTATTACAGCCACCACACGATGAAATAACAAAGGCGATACATATTAGCGCCCATATAGTTATATTGCCAAAGTTTTTACTAAACATGTTGCAATAATAATGAAGAAGTTGATTACTACCTGCTGTATTATTGGTGCTTTTGCATCAGTAGCTCATGCACAAATAAAACTGGGCTTAAAAATTGCCCCGCAAATTACTTGGGTTGCACCCGAAAGCAAAGGAATATCAACCGATGGAGTTAAACTTAATGCAGCCTATGGCTTAATGTTTGATTACTACTTTACCGAAAATTATGCATTTGGAACAGAGGTTACCATGGCTGCGTTTGCCGGTAATTTAGCCATTGAAAATGCTACATTAACAAAAAACGGAACAACTTCGCCAATTGGTAAAGTTAATTACACTTTCAAAACGCAATACATTAACATTCCATTGATGTTGCGCATGCGTACTAACGAAATTGGCTATTTGCGATACTTTGCCGAGTTTGGGTTAGATTTAGGCGTACTTACCAGAGCAAAAGCCAATGTAAGTAGTAATAACATTTCAATAACTGATGTAAACGTAAATAACCCCGATAGAGAGGACGAATACACTATTGAATCAAACGATAGTCCTCCTGTAAAATATGATGATAACGTTGTGTTTTTCAGAACGGGAATGATTATCGGTGCAGGTATTCAATACAATATTTTTGGCAATACACAATTAGTTGCCGGAGTTAGATATAACAATGCGCTAAACAACTTCACTGTTGAAGATAACTGGAAAGCGAGGATGAATGCAGTGAGTTTAAATCTTGGTGTTTTATTTTAATAGTTGTGAATAAACTTACCATTGCGCTTGCCCAACTTGATTACCACACCGGTAATTTTGATTTTAATACAAATAAAATAATCAATCATATTAATGACGCCCAAAAAGCAGGTGCTGATTTAATTGTTTTTTCGGAGTTGTGTGTGTGTGGTTATCCGCCTCGTGACTTTTTGGAATTTAACGATTTTATTGAGCAATGTGAAAAAAGCGTGGAGCAAATTGCGGCTTCGTGCCAAGGCATTGCAGCCATAGTTGGTGCTCCCAGTAAAAACCCTGAAGTAAAAGGTAAGGATTTATTTAACTCGGCTTACTTATTGGCCGATGGAAAAATAGCTGCTGTAAGGCATAAAACACTTTTGCCCAACTACGATATTTTTGATGAGTATAGGTACTTTGAGTCTAATAATCATTTTGATATTGTAGAATATAAAGGCTTAAAAATTGCGCTTACCGTTTGCGAAGATTTGTGGAACGTTGATGATAATCCGATGTACCAGATTAACCCTATGGATGAGTTAATGAAGCAACAGCCGGATGTGATGATAAACATTGCTGCTTCTCCGTTTAATAAAAACCAACACGAAACCAGAATCCGGGTAATGCAAACTAATGTAAGTAATTACAACATACCGTTGTTTTATGTAAACCACATTGGTGCGCAAACCCAACTTATTTTTGATGGAGGAAGTATGGTTGTTAATCAACACGCAGAAATAATTGACACAATAACCCCATTTAAAGAAGAATTAAGATTATACACCTTTAACAAACAAGATGGTGCAGCTACAATTGCTGCTTTGCAACAAACCACACTAAACAACAGCAGTACGATTGAACGCATACATGATGCATTAGTTTTAGGTATTCGTGAGTACTTTTTAAAACAAGGTTTTACCAAAGCAATTTTAGGTTTGAGTGGTGGTATTGATTCGGCAGTTGTGGCTTGTTTGGCAGCAGAAGCTTTAGGTAAAGAAAATGTTCGGGCTATATTGTTACCATCACAATATTCAAGTCAGCATAGTATTGATGATGCCATTGCATTAGCTGATAATTTGGGCATTCAACACGATATCATTAACATCGAAAATACATTTCAAACTTTAAGTAATACACTTCAACCCTTTTTTAAAGATTTGCCTTTTAACATAGCCGAAGAAAATATGCAATCGCGTAGTAGAGGCGTAATTTTAATGGCCATGAGCAATAAGTTTGGTTATATTTTATTAAACACATCAAACAAAAGCGAATTGGCGGTAGGTTACGGCACCTTGTATGGCGATATGTGTGGTGGACTTTCGGTAATTGGCGATTTGTATAAAACAGAAGTATATCAACTAGCTGATTACATTAACCGCAACAGTGAAGTGATACCACAAAATACCATCACCAAAGCACCATCAGCAGAGTTAAGACCTGATCAAAAAGATAGCGACTCGTTACCTGATTACGATACTTTAGATGCGGTGTTGGCACTTTATATTGAAATGCGCAAAAGCCCCAAAGAGATTATTGCATTAGGATTTGACGAGGCCTTGGTAAAACGTGTATTGCGTATGGTAAACACCAACGAATGGAAACGTATACAAGCACCTCCTGTTCTTAGGGTTTCATCAAAAGCATTTGGCCCGGGAAGAAGAATGCCAATAGTTGCCAAGTATTTAAACTAACAACTACTCGGCTTCAAATTCCAACTCATCATCGTCTTTTTGTTTTTCTTTGATATCAGATTTTGATTTGGTATCAATACCTAATTCTTTCTTCAAAATTTCTTTGATGTTTTGTTTCTCTTGCTTGAGTTCTTGCGTAATTTTCTGTTTGGTTCCCACCTTATCGTAACTAATAATCATGTTATCAATCGGACCTTTCATACTCATGTATAGATTTACGCCCCTATCAGCAGTTGGCTCTTCTTCATTAAACTCGTTACTCGATTTTTTGCGTTTGTTTTTGAGCAGTTCACCTAACTTAATTTTCATTTTATAATCAACTACATTGGTAAAGGTGTGCGAACCACTTAAGGTTATATTAAGCGCATTATTTTTAACATCAAACTGCGGAATAAAAATAGTTTTATTCTTTATCTCAATGGTATTGTCAAGGTCGGCAAACTTTAAATTACGTAATTCATTTACATCAATGTATTTGCCTAAAGCGCTTAGTGGCTCGTAGTTTATCAACTCTCCGTTGCTAATTTTAATTTTACTGAGCACATACAACTTATTCAAATCGCAAGTAAAGTCGTTGCTCCAAACACCAACAAAATTAACCTCACCACTTAGTTTACCTTTTAAGTGTTTTTGGGTGATTTCCTTTTGTCCAAAATCATTGCACTCTTTAAATAAGCGTGTAATATTTATACCTTTTAAGTTTGAAGTTGCTGTGATTAAAAACCGTCCATCAGGTGCGTTTTCAATTTGCCCGTCTAAATGAATCGAACCTTCCATGGTTTGTGCAGAGAAGTCTTCAACTGCAATAATTTTTTCTCGCCAAAGTAATTTTGCTTTTACATCTTGTGCGGTAAATAAATTATACATTAGTTTATTTGCACTTACATTGGCTGCTATCGTAATATTATCAGGTAAAGCGAAACCGGCTTGTAATGTATCTTTTGAAGGAGAGCTGAACACAGCAAAATTATTAATATCCAAGTGGTTTGATTGATACGTTATTTGTGCGTTGAGTTTTTCATTTTTAATCAACAAGTATGGAATCAAATTTTTCAATGTCCCTGTTATCTTTACATCCGATTGGTTAATTTTTGTTTCTAATTTATTGATGTCAACATCTTTTCCATTAACCGTAAACAATGCATTAAACACATCAACCTTATCGGCATTTTCACCAAAAATCAAGTTGGTTAAATTTACCTCAACACTGCCATTTGCTTTGTTTTGCAACCAATTTGTTGTGCTTACATTGGCCAACAATCCATCAAAATTGATATCAAATTTTATATTTCCTTGTGCTTGTTTTATTTGGTTTAATTTAACGAAAGCCACTAAATCAGCCGCATCTAAACTGCCTTTTAGGTTAGTAGTTAACCTTGGGTTAGTAAAATCTGTAATGGTTAAATTACCGGTTACATCATCTTTATTTAAGGCAAATTTTAAATTATTCAGCTTAACAAAACTTTGCTGTGCATTTTGTTTTGGGCCATTACTAAACTCTCCAGAAAAGCTGATATTACTTAAACTCAAGCCATCGCCTTTTTGTAACTTACCATTTTTAACGCCAAAAGTAAATGCAATTTTGGGCGATTTATTTTGAGAAGCTTCACCTAGTATCAAACCTTTAAAATATAACTCTCCGTCACTTTGCAAATCACTGGGCAAGCTCACTCCGGACGGCAACAAACTTAACATAGCCGGAATATCCAGTTTACGTGCACCAACTTTTACATCAAAAACAGTGGATTGTTTTTTATTGCCTATGCTGCCTTCTAAATTTAACTGCAACATATCCAAATCAATAAATCCTTTTTTAAACGTGAAGGTTTCGGTTTGGTTGTTGATAGCCATTTCCACATCAAGCGTAATCAATTTGTTTTTGGCCAATTGAAACTTATCTGATTTTATTTTTCGGGCAAATACTAAACCCTTACAGTTTATTTTTTCGGCATTGCTGCTAAAATCACCGCTTAACAATACCTCCTGCAAACGCAAATCGTGGTGTTGTTTATTAGCCCTGTTGATGTAAACCACATTTACCTGATTCAATTTTACTTCCTTTAAACTTAATAAAAAACCTTGATTACTTTGTGCTGAGGTGTCCTCTCTAATGATATTAAAATTGGATTTACCAACCAAATCAGTGTACAGATTTATCTGTGCGCTGTCAATAGCAATCAACTTTATGTTATATTGCTTTTTTATGATGTCGTAAATATTAAACCCTATGTACACATGTTCGGCTTGTAATAAATATTGTTTGGGTTGAGTAGGATCAGTAATTCTGACCAAATGCATATCTAAACTAACTTTTGGAAACTGTTTAAACAGGGTGATATCAATGTTATTAATAGATATTTTGGCATTCAGTTGACTATTTATCTGCTCGATTGCATATTTTTTAATCTGATTTTTGTTCGCTAAAATGTAGGCAACAAGGCCGGCAAACAGCAAAAGCATTGTAACAAAGACGTACAAAAGATATCTAACCAGTTTATTTTGCGTGATTGTCATAAAAATAGTTTTTGATGTTCAGCATGTTGCAAATATTTTGAAAAAAAAATTAGCGGGAGTTTGTATTTATAAACATCAGACATATCTTTGCACACCTCAAAACGACATCGGTACTCAAAAAAAGACATACCGAAGAAGTTGAGAAGGGAGCATAGCTCAGCTGGTTCAGAGCACCTGCCTTACAAGCAGGGGGTCACAGGTTCGAATCCTGTTGCTCCCACTAAGCCACCGAAAAGGGTGGCTTTTTTTATGCCTAGCCGCATTTAATTTTAATTTAAAAACACTTACAAATTTACTTTAATGTTAAATTTTGAAACGAATAATAAAATAATAAAGTATAATGCTATATTGCGCTACCCCTTCCCTGATGTAAGTGTTTTAATTGTATCAATTACCCCATTGATACGAGCGTAAAATTGCTATAAAACTAATAATTATAACAACTATGAAAACACTTATTACATGCACAATGATGCTTATTGCCAACGTAACAATGGCACAAGATGGAACTTGGAGTACCGTGGCTACCCCAAAAAAATCAAACAAAATTGCGGTTTTATTAAATGATACTTCACTTGGTACTTGTCGATCTAAAGTTGTAGTTCAGATGACTTTGCACGGCTATATAGTTGCCACCAACGACTTAGGTGGTTTTAACATTACAAGCTCACCAAAACAACTGAACATTACTGAGATAACTGTAAATGCTGTTGGTACCAAAACTGATAGCGGTTACTTTGTAGTGTTTACACCTAAAGGTGAGATTAAAACCAAATCAGAAATCACAAATGGACCATTAGAAGTGAATAACTCAGGTATAAAGGGTTCTTTATCACAAAAAGCATGGGATGACCTTGAACTTTTATGCGAAGCACTTAATGGTAAAATTTATTATTATAACCGTAAATAAACTTATTAATTAAACCAAAAAGAAAGCCGCTTAGAGCGGCTTTCTTTTTGAATATTATTTTAGTGTGGCAAATACTTTTCCTCGATTACTTTTAAATGGTGCATTTCATGTGCCACTATAGCATAAGCAATTGCAGCAGGTGTTACCTTGTATCCGTTTGCAAAGCCTAACCGTTGCAAAGCCTCATCACTAAAACTTTTAAACAACTCAATGGTGCTGGCACGCAACAAACTAAACTCACGTACCATATCCATAATATTGCGATTATCCGCATTGCTATTTGCCGCGTATACGTTCTCATCATAACCTGGATTTTCGCTTTTATCGCCACGGGCAATACGCATAGCACGATAAGCAAACACACGCTCACTGTCCATTAAATGTTGTATAATTTCACGTATGCTCCATTTGCCTTCTGCATACCTAAACTCAAGTGTTTCACCATCAACAGAAGTAATTACATCAATGGTGTCCATGTTACTTTTTGTCATCAAATCAAACAAATTACCTTCTGCGGGCAACTTGCTGTAATATTTTTCGAAGTACTCCGGGTACTCTCCTACTTTTGGTCTTGCTATATTTTTCATTGTCATAAATTACTTTTTTAAAATGCTCTACTCACACCTACAATCCACCTAAATTTAAGATTCGCACTATCAACAAAAGGTGTATTGTTTAAAAACAATGGTGCATCAAAACGAATAGATAATGGTTTAGCTTCGTCTAACTTACCCCATTTTTTTATGGTTAATACCGCGCCTGTACCCGCGCTTACCAATAAATTTCCAGTTACAGTTTTGGCTGATGTTAACCCATACTCTCCAACCGAAAATTTATTTTGTAACATACCTGCATCACCAAATAAATACACGTCTAAATGCAAATAATCTCTTAAATATCTAGGGGCAAATTTCACCAACTTATCTAACTCCAACTCTCCATTAAAACTCGCGCCACTCATGCCGCTATACATCAAAACTTGGTTTTGACCAACATTATTTGGCAGCGCATATCCGGCATAACCACGTACGTTTAATCCGCCACCATAATGCAAATGATTTACGTTAGCACCATAACCCAACCAACCTGTTGGCACAAAAGCTACCGAACGTAAATATTTATTATCCATCAACTGCTCGCTGTTAGCTCCCGCAGCGTTTAATCTGCTTTCAGGTGCAACATCATCTCCTGTCATGTACTGCGCAAACACACGGGTTCTAAAATCTAACTTACCTAATTGGTTATCGTTGATTACCGTTAAATGAATAGTTGCATAATTGTAATCACTTCCTAATGCAGCATTTCGCATACCTAAAGTAATCTGTCCGGCACCGCGTTTATATGCATAAGCTCTGATGTATTCCAAATTTAATGTGTTGTTATACTTACCTGCATTCCACGAATTTGGATACAACAAATAAGCTAAATCACTAACCTCATTGCGGTACATACTTTTAAAGTAAGCAGCAAAGGTGTTTCTACCATACTTTTTCTGAACACCCGCCTGGTGCATCCAAAGCCCATCTAACAAACGTGATTGTACATTGTAGTTAAAATCACGCGCTATGTTGTTTTGATAACCAAACAAATAATTGATGGGTTGATGTGTGTTGTACTTATCATCCATTAATACCTGTGTGTTGTACCATGCAGTAGCTCTAAAAATATGTTTGTAGTTAAAGTAATTACCATTTAAATGTAATCCGGCTTTTATACCATCAACACTATTGTACCAGAAATCGGGGCGCCATTTTAAAATGTAATACCTACGAGTTAATGGATTTTTGATGTGATGATCGAAAGAAAACTTAACCGGGAATTTTGTGCTGTTATTTAATTGATTGACATCAGCCAAACGATAAGTAGTATCAATACTCACCTTTTTTAAACCACCCGGACAGTAAATTGCAGCACGATATGTTGGGTTAAGTTTACCCCAACCAAACCATCTGTTACGGAATTTAACACTATCATTTGAATGTTTAAAAAAGTAAGTATTACTAATGGTAGTTGTGTAAATTTTTCCATCCTTGCTGTAAGCCATTAAATCAACAGGCATTTGCATGCTGCCGATACGTTTTAGTTTTACCAAATAAACATCAGATTTTTTTTCATTCATGTCAGCAAGACGTTGCGGTTTCCCTTTAATAGCATAATCAATGGTTTTAGTGGTTTCCATCCATTGGTCGAAAAACCAATTTAAATCTACGTGGGTGTAGTTTATTATACTGTTTCTAAAATCTTCAAAATACGGATGCGCCATTTTCCATTGGTTGAAGTAATGTTGCATAGCAGCAAGAAATAATTCATCACCCAAAACATATTGAAGGTTGTATAACATTGTTGCCGTTTTGTAGTATACATTACCGTATCCACCACCATGATGTAATGCACCATTAAAATCATCACTATGTGTATTTAAAGGCATATCGCTTTTGTTAATGGCATCTCTAAAATATCCGTTGTATACGTTCTGATCTAGTAATGGTAGCGGCTTATAATTTTTGGCTACATAACCTTTGTTAGATGTAGTTGGTTGTTCTTTAGTTAAACGCGTCATGGCCCAATGTGTAAGAAACTGTGTGAACCCTTCATCTAAACTCGCACGATACGTTTCGTTATTACCCACCATACCAAAAAACCAGTTGTGACCAATTTCGTGGGCAAACAAACCATAATATCCAGGAGATAAACCACCATTTAAAGTTAGCATCGGATATTCCATACCATCACGCGCATCAGCCACAATCATTTTTGGATAAGCGTATAAGCCAAAATTACGCGAATACACATCAATAACTTTTGCAGCAAATTGAGCGGCATCTTGCCAACGCGAAGCATGTGGTTCTTGGGCTAATGATACACAACTTACTATACTGCCATCAGTCAATTTTAATTTCACTTCACCAATGCGATAAGTTGGATCGGCTGTCCATGCAAAATCATGAACATTTATGGCTCTAAAATGCCATGTTTTAGTGGTACCATCATTAGGCACAATTACAGAAGGTTTTTCATAAAGTGGTTTATCTTTAAAATTTTTGATGTCCAGTTTAGCACGTAAATCAGCAGGTAAAACATCATCCTTATTCACCAATACACCTGTAGCATCCATCACATAATGACTAGGCATGGTAATTTTCACATCAAAGGTTCCAAAATCACCATAAAACTCCTTACCTAAATGTTGGTCGGTTTCCCAACCAAATTTCCTATCGTACACACAAATACGCGGATACCAATGAACTCCATCAAAATGTTTGTTACCATAAGCATCAAACAATTTCATTCTACGTCTTTGTGTTCCGCCTGCATCAAAATAGGTTTTAAAATTAATTTCAAAAGTTAATGATGAGTTCGGAAGTATCGGTTCATCAAGCACTACTTTCATAATGCTGTAATCAACCATAGGTGAAATTTCTATTTTTTCAATTAAAGGATCAATGGCCATTTGCTCTGATTGTTGCTCTGGTGATTGGCCACCCATGCGGATTCTTTTTACAGATATGCTTTCTATTTCAGTGCCTTTTCCGGCCATTTCATACTTGCCAAATTTTTGATGAAAGTTGTTGGCTAAGTTTAATTGCTCTAAATATCCACCCTTAATAAATGCATTTTGGTACAAGTGAAAGTAAACTTCTTTCAACGTATCGGGAGAGTTGTTATAATAAACCAATTCTTCTTTTCCGCCAACCACATCAATAGAATCGAATAAGGTTACTCTAATGCTGTAATGAACATCTTGTTGCCAATATCCATCAAATGGTTTTCTATTTTTCCAATAATAAGGATTTGATGTGCTTCGGTACTCCCCCATCTGGGCAATGGCCATCAGTGAAATTAAAATTGAACCAACAAATAATGAAACGTGCTTTGTCATAAGCGGCAATTTATACCTAATCAATTTAACTTACAAAAAGGAATTCCCCCTATTTAATTGGTATGTCTGAAGAGTAAATTGTAAAAAAATCAGATAATATTGATAATCCATAGATTATGGTTAGAAGTTTACCCAAATTATTCTAATATTGTAATAAACTACACAAAATCACTACACATGATTAAACATTTAACTGCTGTTGTCCTATTTATATCAATTTGCTTTATAGGCTTTATATCAATACCTACCTATAAATTTAAACCTTACAACAAGCCTCAAAATAAAATCCCTAAAAAAGACAGGATGGATCTTGCTTGGGCACAAGAGAATGAAATGACCATGGATCCGGAGTTAGGTTATGTGCCCAAAGAGCGATTGTTAAAAGCTTTTGAATATAAGGAGCTGTTACTAAACAAAAGCAAAGGTAAAGCAGCAATAAGTGGTGTGAATTGGGTTGAACGTGGACCTAGAAACTGCGGTGGGCGAACACGTGCTATTTTGGTTGACTTAAATGATGTTACCCGAAAAACAATCTGGGCAGGTAGTGTAGCAGGAGGATTATGGAAAACAACTGATATTACCCAAGCATCTCCGAATTGGGTAAATCAAGATGACTTTTTCGATAACATGGCTATATCTTGTATTACACAAGCGCCAGACAACCCACAGGTGATGTATTTTGGAACAGGAGAAGGCAACAATAATGTCGATGCGGTGAGGGGTTTAGGTATTTGGAAAAGCAATGATGGGGGTATAACCTGGGGTCAACTAACTTCTACAAACAATAGCAATTATTACTATTGCAATAGGGTGTTTGCTTTGGGTAATGGAGATGTTGTTCTAGCCGCAACTAGAGCCGGACTTTTTAGGTCAGTTAACGGAGGAACTACTTGGTCCAAAGTTTTAGGAACGGGCATTTCATCGGCAGGTGGAAATGATGCAGAAGATATTGAACGCATGAGCAATGGCACCTTATATGTAACGATGAATAATGGAAGTAATGGTTCCGGTACCATACATAAATCATTTGATAATGGAGCTACATGGACTACACCTCGTACCATAAGTGGATTGACTGTTGGTCGTGAGATTGAATTAGCGGTTACTGAGGTTGATACAAATGTTGTATGGGGCATTTTAGAATCTGGAGGCACGATACGAGCAATACTACGGAGCACAAATGCAGGTAATACCTTTAGTGCAACAGCAGGTTATCCTGATGATGCCGATGGTGGCATTCCTAACAACGACATCTCGCGTGGACAAGGCTGGTATGATATTTCGATAGCAGCAGACCCGAATAACACTAACGTTTGTTACGTTGGTGGTATTGATTTGTTTAAAACCACTAATGCAGGAGGCACATGGCAACAAGTTTCTCATTGGTATGGAGGATTTGGTTTTCAAGAAGTACATGCCGACCAACACCTAGCTTTATTTGAACCCGGCAATTCGAGTGTTATTTATTTTGGTAATGATGGTGGTGTGTATAGAAGCAGTAATGCAACAGCTACGATACCAACCATTAATGTAAAAGAAATAAATTATAACACTACCCAGTTTTATGCGGCTGATATACATCCAACCACAGACAATTTTTATTTAGCAGGCGCACAAGACAACGGATCACACAGGTTTACACAAGCAGCTATTAACAACACAACCGAAGTAACCGGTGGAGATGGTGCATTTTGCCATATTGACCAAAACCAACCTGCTTACCAATTTACCTCATATGTTTACAATTCATATTTCAGAAGTACAAATGGAGGAACAAGTTTTAGTAGCAGTGGTTTAACTTTTGGAAGCAGTACTGGAAGATTTATTAATCCAACTGATTACGATGATTCTTTAAACCTAATGTATGCTGCATATGGTAGTGGTAACTATTTGAGATGGAATAATCCTCAAACAGGAAATACCACATCAATTATTACGGTTAGTGCATTAAATGGTGTCATGGTTAGTGCTGTAAAAGTATCGCCAAATATCCTGGGTAGGGTGTATTTTGGTACAGGTAGTGGTAGAGTTGTAAGAGTGGATAATGCCCATAGTGCCAGTGGAACAGTGGCCGGAACGCTTATTAACCCAACCGGAATGCCTAATGCTTATGTGAGTTGTATAGAAGTAGAGGATGGAAATGATGACCACGTTATTGTTGTTTACAGCAGTTATGGAGTGAATAGTATTTGGGAAACACGTAATGGCGGTATCGCATGGACAAGTGTAGAAGGTAACTTGCCTGATATGCCTATAAGATGGGCATTAATGAACCCTAATAGACCACATCAGGTTTTGGTGGCTACCGAACTTGGGGTGTGGAGCACCGATTCATTGATGGGGACAGCAACAAATTGGCAACCATCTAATGATGGATTAAGTAATACCCGAACGGATATGCTAAAACTGCGCAAGTCAGATAAAATGGTGGTAGCAGCGACTCATGGACGTGGAGTTTTTACAAGCAATGTATTTAGCCCTTTTAACCCAAGCGCCAACGTTGATTTTACTGCAAACAAAAGAGTCAGTTACATTAATACTCCTATCCTGTTTACGTCCAACTCTGCTGGTGCAATTACCTATTTATGGGATTTTGGAGATGGTACAACCAGTACGCTTGCCGCACCTATTAAAAGTTATTCAACTGCAGGTAACTATAATGTAACTCTCACCATTAATGGCGGACCGAGTACCAAAACCGTTACTAACTTTATACGTATTTTACCATATAGAGGAGTACCATATTTGGCAGCAGATGGTGGAAACTTTGAAGTAAATCAAAACGATTTTGGAGTAGAAAACATTAGTGGAACTGCCTTTGAACTTGGTTTTTCTGTTATTGCAGGTAAAAGTGGAACCTACTCAGGAAATAACGCCTGGGTTACTTCATTAACCGCAAATTACATCGACAATACAGAAACTCATTTATTAACCCCTAATTTTAATTGTACCGCAATAGGCAATTACACACTCAGTTTCTTCACCAAATACAAAGTAGAAGCAGATTGGGATGGCTTTAGGGTTGAATACAGTATTGACAAAGGTGATAATTGGCTACCACTTGGGACATCTATTGGCACAAATTGGTATGATTATGCCAATACCGCCACCGGTAGACCATTTCCCTCAAACCAAGCCTACTTCTCTAAGTCTACGACAATGACATCATTTGCTCAAAAGTCGTTTACAACAAACATTTTTGCAGGACAAAGTCAAGTTTGCTTCCGCTTCATTTTTAAATCAGATGTAACCATAACCAATGCGGGTATTGCTATTGATAACTTTGAGTTAAATGGCCCTGTTAACAGTGCATTACCTGTTAGTATTGGCAACCTTACAGCAAAAAGATTAAATGCCGAGGAGGCTCAGGTTAAATGGAATACCTACAGCGAGAAAAACAACAAGGGATTTGAAGTTTATAAAAAAGATGCTACAAGTACCAGTTGGATGTTGGTGGATTTTGTTTCGGGTAAAGTAAATAGCAACGAAAATCAATACTATAACTTTATTGATAAAAATGCCGGTAAAGATGCCGTTGCCTATAAACTAAAACAATTAGATATTGATGGTGGATTTAAATGGAGTAAGGAAGTAATTATTGCTCCATACCTTGATCAAACCAACAAAGAAATTTTATCTATTTTACCAGCAGGCTCTAAACAATTTAATTTCAACCCCAAAACTGAACTTAATTATACCGTTTGGGTGTATGATGGACAAGGAAAAATTCTCAGAGAATTTAAACTAGAGCCGCATAAACAGGTACTTAATTTAAGCGAGCTACCGGATGGCGTTTACTTCTTGCAAGTACAAACAACAGATGGCCAACAGCAGATTATTAAACTTCCTGTTTTCTAGTTTGAACTTCAATACATTCATAAAAATCCCCGGCAGTTTTGTCGGGGATTTTTTGCTTAAGCCTACAAACTAGATTTTATCATATTTTCAATTTAAAATCTATCCCTTAAATTTGTCACTTTATCAATATTTGTTTAACCCATCTTGCATATGGAAAACAGCAACAAAAACTATCAGGTAATAGCTTATTACCACTACACATCTATACCCAATGCGGAAGAAATGGTTCCGCAACATTTAGCGTTTTGTAAATCAATTGGTATAAGGGGGCGCATTTACATTGCCCACGAAGGCATTAACGGAACCATCAGTGGCACTGTTGAAGACTGCAAAAAATACATGGACCACTTATTGGTTAACCCTATTTTTAAGGGCATTGAGTTTAAAATTGATGAACATCATGAGCATGCGTTCAATCGTATACATGTGCGTTATAAAACCGAAATTGTTCACTCAGGTTTAAGAGACCCAAAGGAGATTGATCCTACCAAAGAAACCGGTAAGCATTTGCGCGGTGAAGAATTTGCCAAATTAAAAGAACAAGATGATGTGGTTATTATTGATGTAAGAAGTAACTACGAAACACGTTTAGGCCGTTTTAAAAACTCTGTTACCTTAGACATAGAAACCTTTAGAGAATTCCCGAATAAAGTTGCTGAACTTGAAAAGTACAAAGATAAAAAGGTTGTTACCGTTTGTACCGGTGGTATTAAATGTGAAAAAGCATCTGCCTATTTAATTAAGCAGGGTTTTAAAGATGTGTATCAGCTGCACAACGGAATTATTGGTTATGCCAAAGAAACAGGCGGTAAAGATTTTGATGGTTCACTTTATGTATTTGATGGTCGTGTAAGCGTTCCTATTAACCATGTAAATCCGACCGCAATTGCCAACTGCAAAAAATGTGGTACACCTACTTTCCGTAATTTAAACTGTGCCAATGTAGAGTGTAATGAGCAATTTAATATGTGTGAAACATGCAGCGAAGAAATGCAAGGAGCATGCAGCGAACCATGCTTGCACCATCCCAGAAAACGCCCATACAATGGAACCGGGTATTACACTCGCCCTACTTTGGAAGAGTTAACTAAACACTAAAATCTATTGTTTTCTTGTGCCGTAGTGTTGTTTTGTACATATACACTGCGGTACATTTTAATAAAGATGATGAAGTAAGACAACATTAACGGGCCAAAAATTAGCCCTGGTATTCCGAATAAATTTAATCCTAATATCACTCCAAAAACAGTTATTAACGGATGCACATCGGCAAACCTTTTTTGAATGGTAAAACGAGCGATGTTATCTATATTTATAATTACTGTTGCACCATAAGCTACTAAACCTAACCCCATCCATAAACTGTTTGTAGCCATCAAAATAATGGCTGCAGGCGCCCAAACCAAAGTACTTCCGGCAATAGGTATAATAGAAGCAAAAGCCGTAATCACAGCCCAAAAAACAGGTTCGTCCATCCCAAATATCCAATAACCAATACCGGCTGCCGTACCTTGTATGGTGGCAATAAGCGGCACTCCTATTGAATTAGACAATGTTTGCGACTCTAGTTCCTCCGCCAATACTTTTATGTTATCATGGTTAAATGGCAAGTAATTGTTTACTTCTTTTTCCATGTTATCTCGTTGCACCAACATGTAATAAAGCATAAAGTACATCATACCAATATTACCCAATAACACAAATATCTTACTGATAAACGATGGAATGATTTGCCCAATTTTAGATTGGATGGTAAATATCAACTCGGGAGAAAACAATTGCCTACCGGTAAGTTCAACTACCTTGGCATCTAATTGCTGCAAAGGTTCAAGAATTGATTCAGGAGCCGATACAATTTGAACAATTTTACTGTACAATAAATTACTTACTGTTATTACCGGAACCAGCACGATAATAAATGAGAGTAAAATAACCAATATGGCACTTGTTGATTCCTTCCATTTACGCTGTTTAACCATATAATCCATCATTTTACGGAACAACACAAAGAAGATTAGCGCGCCCAAAAAAGGCGTTATAAAATCACTTAACAAATAAATGATAAACAAACCAAAAGCGTTGAGCGCCAAGTATGCAATGGTGCGTTTGTTAAATTGTATCTGATTACTACTACTCATTGAGGCGAATTATTTACCTACAGCAAAGTACATAAAATTACATAAAAAAAGAGGCTGCATTAAAAATACAGCCTCTTTCAAGTATTTCACAGTTACTTAATTATTCTGTAACGGTTAATTTTTTAGTTGTGCTAACCCCATCAACTGATACGTTTACGAAGTAAACACCGGCTTTAATATTGCTTAAGTTTAAAGAAACATTGTTGCTACCTGCAGCCATTTTACCTGGGTTAACAGTTGCAACTGTTTGACCTAATAAGTTAGTGATTGATACAGCAACATTACCTGCCTGCTTTAAGTTAAAGCTAACGTTAGTACTACCATTTGCAGGATTAGGATAAACACTGCTGATAGAAACTACATCATTTTCTGCAACACCTACGTTTAAGCTGGTTAGGTGAAATGCAGTTTGTAAGAATAAATCTGCGGCAAAAGCGTGACCAACCAAATAATTACCTGCCCAATTTGCATTTTGACCATACGCATTCCATTGAGGTTGGAATTGAGTTGAATTATAATAATTGGCATTGATATATGTTACACCACTTGTTGACTCGTTATAAAAATACAATGTTCCAAAAGTATTTGCACGTCTTGAAGTGTTTGGATTTGCAGAAGGGTCTCTTTGATAAACAATTACCGCTGTATCTCCATTAATAACAGATTTAACTCCTGATTTGAAGGTTGCGGTAAAACCGACCATATTCCCTGCAGTAACATTGATACCGGCAGGTGCTTTAAGTTGGGTGAATTTGCTACCAAATAAAGTTTCATTTGAACTTGCTGAAGTTGTATCAAATGGAGAGTTACTTCTATCTATACCGATTAAAAATGTATCTATTTTAATTAAATCAGTTGGCATAAGTTTAGTACTGTTCCATTTCAACAAACTAACCTTATCTCTGTTACCACCAGTGAACGAGGCTCTAGCGATATTAGCGTTAGCAAAATACGCGATAAAAACTGTGTCAATAACCTCCTCGTTGATACCATCTTCATCATTATCGGTACTATCAACATTTCTCAAGTAGCAATACTGAAAGAACACAGAATCTAAAGTATACGGATTAAAATTTGATAATCTTATACCTGGATTTTCTGTATTTTCAATCAATTCATCTTTTGGGTCTAATACGTGACCGTAACTTTGAAATGTAGGACGATCTATATCCCCATCTTCTCTTACTATTTTAAAGTTTGAGTCTGCGCTCACAAACGTGATTGACCTTTGTAAAACCGCACCAAGCTGACTCTCACCACCTTGGAACTGGGTGATGAAATTAAGTGGAAAATACCAATCCTGAACAACAGCCTTTTTTGCTTTTGAACCATTTTCTACCATTTTGTCGGTATTAACCACAACGGGTATTGATTTTAGACTTAAATCTACTTTTTCAATCTTAGCCGGAGCGTTGCTGTTGCTTACTTGAGCAAAAGCAAAACCCGCTGTTAGAAGCATTGATGCGCTTAGTAATAGCTTTTTCATAATAATTATTTGCAGTTATGTTTATTTTAAACTTTATAAATTCTTCGACAAAACTAATCTTTTTTAGATTTTATCAAAGTAAAGACGCCACCTATTTAAAAATAGTTGCAGCACATCTATAAATACCTATCTATCAATCCACTTGCCATCATCTCTTATCAACCCAATTAACTCTTTTACAGCGGTTTCTTTTTCAATGCCTTTTTTTACCACTTCTTTACCGCGGTAAAGGGTAATTTTTCCAACACCACTACCTACGTAGCCGTAATCTGCATCGGCCATTTCGCCAGGCCCGTTTACTATACAACCCATAATGGCAATTTTAACTCCTTTTAAATGGTCGGTTTCCTTACGAATCATGGCTGTAGTTTCCTGTAAATCAAACAAAGTACGTCCACAGCTTGGGCAGCTAATATATTCTGTTTTGGTAATACGTGCCCTGCCAGCTTGCAAAATCCCAAAGGCAATTTGGTTAACCCTGTACATTTTAGCATTTGGGTTTGATATCATCACACCATCGCCAAAACCATCAATTAATAAAGCACCACAATCTGTTGATGCATGTAACATAAACTCTTCTTCATCGGCTGTTTGGTAACCGCGAGTAACAAATACCGGTGTATTTAACCGGTTTGACGATAAAGTAAAAAATGCATTACGTAAATCGGCCACTGCGTGTTGGTTGTTGCTGCTTAATAATAATACCACTTTATTATCGGCAACAAGCTTATTAGGCAAATCGTTGCTCACCTCATCAGTAGTAACACGAACAAAATTAAGTGTATCACTTTTGTTTGAAGCACTTACGTATTCATTCAAGCCAAACACCGGGTAATTATTAGTTTTATCCGCCAAGGCATTCCAAGTTGCTGCTTCATGTATTCCTTTTACGCCATTTGGCAACATAAAATCTATGGTGTTTTTACCAAAGTAAATAAAATCACAACCCAAATCAGCCATGTGCCATTTGTCTAATTTAGCATCATAAATATGTCCAACCTCAGTTAAATCGCTTGGTTTGATATTGGTTTTTAAACTAAAATCAGCGACTACTCTTGGCACGTTAGTTCCTCCAATATTGGTTATTTCGTAGGTATTACGTTTGCGGTAATCATATGGATTCCAATCTGCTGTTGGGTTGGTGGTATTTTTTATGGTTTGATGTCCTAAGCGATTGGTATATCTTGATACTAATTTTTGTGCAACAGGCACTTCAAATTCCGGATCTTCAGTTAAAGAAACACGAATGGTATCCCCTATTCCGTCCTCAAGCAAAGCACCAATTCCAAGGGCACTTTTAATACGACCGTCATCCCCATCACCCGCCTCGGTTACACCCAAATGTAATGGATACATCATGTTGTTTTCGTTCATGGTTCTTACCAACAAACGATATGCTTCCACCATCACTTGGGTGTTACTGCTTTTCATACTTAACACAATATTATAAAAGCCTTCATCTTCGCAAATGCGCAAAAACTCCATGGCGCTCTCTACCATACCAAGCGGAGAATCGCCATAGCGGCTCATAATTCTATCACTTAAACTACCATGATTGGTACCAATACGCATGGCAGTTGCGTGTTCTTTACAAATTTTTACTAATGGCGTAAATTTTTCGCGTATACGTTCCAACTCTTCTGCATAAGCCGCATCGGTGTATTCTATAATATCAAATTTCTTTTTATCAGCGTAATTGCCCGGATTAACGCGAACTTTTTCTACAATTTTAGCTGCAACTTCAGCTGCATTAGGCGTAAAATGAATATCAGCCACCAAAGGAACATGTATACCGCGTTTGCGTAGTTCTGCTTTTATATTTTCCAGGTTTTTAGCCTCATTAATGCTCGGTGCAGTTAATCTTACCAATTCACAGCCCGCTTTTACCATACGCTCAATTTGAGCTACAGATCCCATGGTATCCATGGTATCGGTGGTGGTCATACTTTGTACCCTAATTGGGTAATCACTGCCCATGTATAAATCACCAATTTTTACAGTTGATGTTTTTCTACGTTTGTATTGGTGTAAACTACCACAATATCCTGCTATATCCTGAGTATGTTGCATACTTTTATTCAACTAATCTGTACGTAAATTTTAAAGAAACAAGGTGCAAAAATAACATTTTAAATGTCACCCAATTGCGGGCGAATTACAATTTCCTCTACATCAGCACTACTACTTAACTCATAAACAGCCTGAATAGTTTTTGCCACATCATCGGCCCGAATAAACCTATCTGCAGGTAAATCAACACCTGCCCACGAGTCGGTTAATGTTGCGCCCGGCATCACTGCGGTTACACGCACACCAAAGTTTTTTAACTCGTGCCTTAGTTGTTTACTCAAACCCAACATGGCAAATTTACTAATGCTGTATGAACCACCTGACTCGTAGGCTTGTAAACTTGCAATTGAACAGATATTAAAAATATGCCCACTTTTAGCCTCCATCATAGGCGGCAAAAAGCCTTTGCTCATATAGTAGGCGCTATTCACATTGGTTTGAAACAGGTGTTCTAAGGTTCCGTCCTTTTCTTCAATAACTTTACCCGGAATAAAAACTCCCGCATTGTTTACCAATACATCAACCTTGTAATAAGTAGCATTAATGTCATCAATAAACTTTAGCACCTCCGCTTTGTGGCTCACATCACACTTTAATAACGTGTGTTTAGCATTTGGGTTTATAGTTTGTAATTCATCTGCCAAACCTAATAAATCTGCTTGATTTCGAGCACAACCGGCAATGTTAAATCCAAGTTTGGCAAAGGTTTGAACAATCGCCAAGCCAATACCTTTGGTACAACCTGTTACAACAATGGTTTTCTGCATTACAGTTTTTGATTAAAATTAAAACGCCAAAAATAGGTTTAAGTATGCATATATTTACCGCCAAATATAACTGCGGTTAACTATGAAGTTTTTTGATCATTTTGGCAACTATATGATGTTCTTATTAGGGCTATTTAAAAGACCTGAACGTTTCTCGGTGTTCGTAAAACAAACACTTCATGAAATGAACACCATTGGCGTTGGTTCTTTCGGAATTGTATCCCTTATTTCGGTATTTACAGGAGCTGTATCAACCATACAAATTGGTGTACAATTGGTTGGCGGATTGGTACCTGATTATATGTTAGGAACCTTTGTGCGCGATAGCAATATATACGAATTTTCACCAACTATTACTTGTTTGGTTTTGGCCGGGAAAGTAGGCAGCAGCATTGCATCCGAAATGGGAACCATGAAAGTGACAGAGCAAATTGATGCATTAGAAATTATGGGAGTTAATTCGGCCAATTATCTTGTATTACCCAAAATACTTGCCGGAATTTTAACCATTCCGTTATTAGTAGTTTATGCGATGGTATTATCAATAATTGGTGGTGCCCTTTCGGGTGTTCTGGGTGATATTATTAGTGTTGATGCTTATGTAAGAGGTTTGCGTACCGATTTTGTCCCGTTCTCGGTTTGGTTTGCGTTGATAAAGGCAACCACATTTGCATTTTTAATAACCAGCATTAGCGCCTACCATGGTTACAAAACAGAAGGTGGTGCTTTAGAGGTGGGAAGAAGCAGCACAGTTGCCGTTGTATACAGCGCAGTTGCTGTTATTATTTTCGATTATTTATTGTCTGATATTTTATTGGGTGCATAAACCATGATTCAACTTAAAAATATAAAAAAGAGTTTTAACGATCGCGTTGTACTTGATGATATATCAGCAACATTTTACCCGGGTAAAGCCAACTTTGTTATAGGAGCAAGTGGCAGTGGTAAAAGTGTACTAATGAAGTGCATGGTAGGGTTGATTGATGTTGATCAAGGCGAAATTTTTTACGACAAAGATGACTTTGTGCACAAAAGTTATGAAGAACGTAAAATCATCAGAAAAGAGATTGGTATGTTGTTTCAAGGTACGGCACTTTTCGACTCATTAACCGTTGAGGACAACATTGCTTTTCCGCTACGCATGTTCACTAAAATGAACCCTGAAGAAGTTTTGGATAGGGTAAATTTTTGTTTACAGCGTGTAAATTTACCAAACGTAAATAAACTGTATCCATCAAACCTGAGTGGTGGTATGAAAAAGCGTGTGGGTATTGCTCGTGCCATTGCACTTAATCCAAAATATTTGTTTTGTGATGAACCTAACTCAGGTTTAGATCCGCTTACATCAAGGTTAATTGACGAGTTGATAAAAGAGATTACCATTGAGTACAACATCACCACCATTATAAATACCCACGACATGAAGAGTTTGTTTGACATGGGTGACAACATCATTTACATATACCAAGGAAAAAAAGATTGGGAAGGTGAAAAATCATTGATAAGGAGTTCGGGCAACAGCAGGTTGTTGGAATTTATGAAGGCTTCAGAATTTTAACCATAACTATTTTAACTTTCACACTAATAAAATAGGGGGCTTCAAATAAAAGGTTGTCTATACAACTAAGCTCCGAACAATTATTTTACATTCGGAGTGCAATTGTTTGATAAAAAAAATACTAATTTGCTTCATCATGAGCATGATACACAAAACAGCATTACTCACTTTTGCAATAACATTGTTAAGCCTTACAGCATGTAAACACGACCCACAAGAAATTATTACTCCTGTTATAAATAACCCGGACAATGGCAACAATAATAACACCAATGACTCAGTTAGTTTTCAAACAGAAATTTTACCTATGCTTGTTGGCAACTGCGCCATGACCGGCTGCCATGATGCAGCAAGCGCATCAGAAGGTGTTATTCTAAACAATTATAACAATGTAATCAATACTGCAAAAGTTATTGCCTTCAACCCAAATAATAGCGAGCTGTATGAGGTTTTATTAGAAACAGATCCGGATAAACGTATGCCGCGTCCGCCAGCAGCACCGCTTAGTCAAACACAAATTGCATTAATTGCAAAATGGATTAACCAAGGTGCACGCAATACCAACATTGTACGTTGTGATACAAACACCTATACATTCGCTGCAGTCCAAACTATTATCAGTAATAGTTGCGGAGGATGTCATAGTAGTGCAAATCCTCAAGGCGGTATCAGTCTGGGCAACTATAACAACATTAAACAGCAAACCCAAAACGGAAAACTTTTGGGCAGTATAAATCATCTTTTAGGCAATAGCCCAATGCCAAAAGGTGGTAATAAATTGGAGAGTTGTAAAATAACAATTATTCAAAAATGGGCTAATGCAGGTTGCCCCAATAATTAAGCAAATGTATAAAAGTTTAATAGTGATTTTAGCTTTAGCATTTATCGTTGGGTCGTGCAGCCATTACGATGAAATTCAAAAAAATGCAAAAGAGAGTATTGCAGGCGGAGATGAAAGCCATAACTCGGGCCAAAATTGTATGAGTTGCCATAATAAAGAAGGATTGAACAAGGCCGTGCAAGAAGGTGGGTGGTGGAGTATAGCAGGTACCGTTTACAAATCAGGAAACACCAGCAATGAAGGAAGTATTGAATTGTGGACAGGACCAAGTAGAACAGGATTGCTCATTTATAAATTGGCCATTGATGCATTAGGAAACTTTTATACCGGAAAAATCGTAGATTTCAAAGGAAGAGCTTTTCCTGTGTTGGTTGATAAAAATGGAAACATGAATAAAGCCATGCAAAGTTCAACCCTTACCGGTGCTTGTAATAGTTGTCATGGTGTAAGTACACCTGTAATTTCGCTTAATTAATTGTAATGAAAAATATATTGTACCTATCTATAACAGCATTAACACTCAGCTTAAGTGCTTGTTACTACGATACAGAAGAAGAATTGTATCCAAACAGTTTTGGCGGAACCAAAGACACCGCAAGTGTTACCTACAGCGGAACCATTGCACCTATGTTGGCTGCTAATTGTACCGGTTGCCACACAGCAGGGGGCAATTCACCCGATTTAACCACCTACTCAAATGTGTTTACCAACAAAGACCGTGTAAAAGCACGTGCTGTTGATGGAAACCCATCTCCAATGCCATCAAGTGGTTTAATGAGTTTAAGCAACAGAAACAAATTGGCTGCATGGATAGCTGCAGGTGCTCCTAACAACTAAGATTCATGAAAAAAATTATACTATTACTAGGGCTTTTTGTTGCTAAAAGTTTACTTGCACAAGAAGATTTATTAAAAATGATGGAAGAAGAAACGCCATCTAAACCAACGCCTGTTTTTGCTTCATTTAAATCAACACGTTTGGTTAATTTACATACCAACGAGCAGATGAAAGCGAAACATTTAGATTTTCGTATTCAACACCGTTTTCAACCCATGCAAATTGACAAAGAAAATGTGTATGGGTTATACAACATGTTTGGACTTGATGGTGCTGTATTGCGCCTTGGATTTGAATATGGAGTAACCGATAAATTAATGATGGGATTTGGTAGAAGTAACGTAGGTAAAACGTACGACCTAATGGCCAAATACAAGATAATACAGCAATCGCGTGGCAAAAAAAGTATGCCAATTAGTGTAAATTATTTTGGTAATATAGGAATCAATACCCTTGAATTTGCCGATAAAACACGTAACAACTTTTTCAGTTCACGTTTGTCGTTTGTTAACCAATTCATCATCACCCGCAAGTTTAACGATTATGTTTCAGTAGCCATTACCCCAACTATGGTTCATCAAAACCTGGTGGAAACAAAAGCGCAATCACATGATATTTATGCAGTAGGTTTGGGTGCATCCCTAAAAATATCACGTAGTACTCGTTTTAATTTTGAATACATACCTCGCCTAAATGCACGTGATGAGAAAAAGTTAGATGGAACCCAATATTATGATGCCTTTGCTTTTGGATTAGATATTGAAACCGGTGGACACGTTTTTCAGTTGCACTTTACCAATGGTGCCGGATTAATTGAACAACAATTTATCTCGCAAAATACAAACAAGTTAAGTTTAAATACACTTCGTTTTGGGTTTAATCTTTCGCGTGTATTTAGTTTAGAAAAAGAAGGAAAATAAATTTGGCATTATTCATGAACACAGAATAAAAAATAATGAAAAATACAATAATTATGTTGGTTGCTTTAATTGGATTAAGCATCAACGCAGCTGCTCAAATCTACCGTACACCTAACGGTAAAATTGATTTTTTTAGTAAAACTCCTATTGAAGACATTGAAGCACACAGTACAACTACAGTTGTATTACTTAATACAAAAACCAATGATGTGGTTTTTCAGGTGTTAAATACTTCGTTTAACTTTCCAAACAAGCTAATGCAGGAGCATTTTAATGAGAAGTATATGGAGAGTGAAAAATTTCCAAACAGCACTTTCTCAGGTAAAATAAATGAAACCATAGATTACACTAAAGAGGGAACTTATGATGTAACTGTTACCGGAAAGTTAAACATACATGGTGTTGAGCAAGTGAGAACCATTACCGGTAAAGTAACCATAAAAGGGCAAAGTATACAATTGGTAAGTGATTTTAAAGTAAAAGTTGCTGATCACAAAATTGAAATACCAAAGTTGGTTACCGCAAAAATTGCCGAAGAAATAGAGGTGCATGTGGATGCTACATTAACACTCAAAAAATAAAACAACAAAAACGCAATCTTCACCGATTGCGTTTTTGTTTACAGCCTACTACACCAGGTTTTTAAAAAAACTCCTTCAAAACTTGGTCTTTAATTTGTTTTACCCATTCCCGCTCCACTAGCAACAATCATGTTGCAACCGTATTATATAATGTATTAGATAGGCATTTGTTCGTTAGCGTTTTTATTGGTTACACCTTTTTAAATACCAATTACATCATACAAGACGAAAGCTTACTTGTTAAAGGTGGATTTATACACCAACAGAAGATTAACATTAAGGGCATCCCCGAAATTGAATCTACCTAAAATATTTTAAGTGCTCCGGCAACATCATTAATAGGATAGAAATTAGCTTTTATAATCTTGATCAGGTTATTATTTCATCCAAACATAAACAAGAATTTATTACGCATTTGGTTACAATTAATTCGAAAATCGTAATAAAAACAACAACCTAATGATTAACCAATTTTAAGGTTTGAATAGATTAATAGTCTGATAAGAATCTTTCTACATCAACATCATTTAATAGTTGATTGAAATTTGTTTTAAGGTGTTTGCTATAGGCAGATTGTATACTTTCGGCATAATAAATTACATCAGTTCTTATCGATTTATCAATTGTTCTGCCATTATTTACATTTGTTATACGCCAACTAATTTTTGTTTGCACATGTGTATACAAGTAATCTTCCGAGAGATCACGAATAATCTCGCCTCGTGTTTGGTCTAAATCCTTGATAATTTTATCATCCGCTTTTAACTTTGAGTCGTTTACATGGAGCGAATCAACTATAGCCTCAACGAGAAAACTGGCGATTGTATCTTTATTAAACTTTTTACCAGGTACCGTATAACCCAAACCACTCAAATATTCATTAATTACATCTCTAGAAACTAATGGATTTATGACCTTATGATCGACCAAATAAATTGGTGTATATTGCATTTGATGGTACATATAAGAACTGCCTATTGCACTAACAAACCTCGCATCATAAAATTTAAAATCACTACAAACAATTGAGGCTGATATCGGATTTTGAAGGCTTAATGCCGGATATAAATTAACTACTATATTTTCCGGAATATGAGTAAAGTGTGAGCCACTCGCTATATCAATCATGCCTCCTATAGCCCAAAATCCAAAAAAAATCGTAGCCGACAAACCGGTTGCTACAGTCATATCATCAGCACGAATTGCGGGGATAAGGCCTAAAAAACCACCCATTAAAATATTGAGCGGGAGAGCACCATATGTCCTATAAAAAACAACGTTTTGTGATTCGTAACCCGGCTTTTTTGCTTTTAACATAACATATTCGCCTCTTGGTATGGATATGAAATTATTCTTTACAATAACCCTACTCGAGTCTTTATAAAACGTAACCGAATCAAGATTGGTTCTTACCCCAATACGTTGATCAACGCCACGTAAAAGCGTATTGCAACCCGTAAGTATAAACAAAAAAATAAGTGTGATTGTGGATTGTAGAAAGGCTCTGGGGTTCATAAGTTAAAAGTTATAAGCCCACGATTACAAATTCTGTTCCAAAAATTACTCTAACACTTCCGACAAAATTTCGTGGCTACGCATGTTGCTAAAGCCATTTAAATGTTGGTTATAATACATTACCAAAGCCGAAACAAGTTGTTTGCGGTGATGCACGTGTATTTGCAAATGCTTTTGTTCATCATATGTACAATGCATTAATTCAATCAATAATTGACTACATGCTAAATCAATTTGAAATGGACTTTTATCATCGTAAGGTTCAAACTCACCATCTTTAAAGTTAAAACCCATGGTTGTTGTTCCACTACTATTTAGTTTAGGATAAAAGCCTAAAAACCTCGAAAGATTAACCATAAAAAACAACGGAAAATTTGCTGTGCGCTCTTGTTCAACATCTAAAATTTGAATGGTGTTGTATAAGTATTCAAATAAATTATCATCAGACTGATTATCTTCTTTTAAACTACGGTAAACTACCTCGGCCATAAACATCCCAATGGCACTTTTGTACATATTAAAATGTAGGCTGTTTAATTGTGGCGCACACTTTAACTCCTTAATACGTTGTAAGTTTTTGTTTTGCTGGTGATATGCTTCCAGCTCTAATAAAGTTAGTGGCTGCAACTGCGATGGCCTAATGCTTCCTTTGTTTTTTCTAACCCCATTTATTAGATAAGATTGCATGCCATAGGTATCTGTCAAGCATTTTACGATTACACTTGTTTCGCTGTAATCAATGCACTTTATAACAATGGCCCTGCACTTGGTAAGCATGCTGCAACAATAAACTTTTTTATGGTGGTATAAACTTTAGTTTACAAACAATAGTTTGGTAACATAAGTTTCGGTAGCATCATCATTACTGCTGTATATTAAATACACCCCTGTTGCGGCTCTTTTGCCTGAAAAATTTCGGCCGTTCCAAGTGGCCATACCTCCGTTGGCTTTGGTTTCATAAACTAAGTTTCCGGCTATATCAGTAATTTTAACATTGGTGTTTTCGGCCAAACCGCGAATAGCAATTTCGCCTGTATATTCAGGTCTTACCGGGTTTGGATACACCACAACCTTACCATGTATTGCATCTGCTTTAGTTGCATCACCTGCATAACTAATGATGCCTTTTTCTGTTGCAAAAAACACTTCACCTGTTTCTTCAAAAATACCAATATCATAAACTACATTTGACAATAGCGGACTATTATCCATAGTAAAGTTTCTAATTACGGTGTAACCATCTTCACTCAATAACCAAACGCCATTGCGTGTACCAATCCACTTACGGTTTGCACCATCAACCTTAATACATAAAATAGCATCAGTACCTAAAATAATGCTGTTAAAACTTCCGGTATTTATAATTAACTGTCGGGCATCAAAACTACGGGTTGATGAATTGCTAAATACAGCAGTTGGGTCGCTTATAATACATAACCCCTGATCAGTACCAATCCACATTTCACCATTTTTATCTAAAGCCATACTTAATACATTGGTACTTGGTAAAAGTCCGTTTCCTTTTTCTTTTCCCAATATTCTAAACCTATCATCAGCATTAGAAGCAATGTTTGCACCTTCATTATACACATATAAACCTCCTGCACGGTTATTAATTATCCATTTGTTGTTACGCGGAAATGCATTATCGCAAACCATATAACTTACATTAGCATCACCGCCACTAAAAGCAAAAGAGTACCATTGGTTTGATGGAGTTTTAACTGCTAAAGGTTTAGCCGAACCATAACTGGTAACCCATAAATTTCCGGCATTATCAACCGTAGTACCTGATGCATACACCGGCCTAAAAGTTGGAAAAGCCGTAACAAAAAAACCGATTGAACTATTGCTGGTATCGTATAAAATTGTTGGGGTTAAATTATTTACCTCAAGCAATCCAAATCCAAAACTGGTGAGGTAAGTTTTGCCTGTTTTATCATCGGTAAACACATCCATAAAATCGCGGCACTTATTTACCAATGGATTATTAATAACCGCAGAATTGTACCACATGTTACCATCAAAAACATAGTACTTATTGTTGTTACCTGTGCTTCTCAATCCGGTTGCTGCCCCTACTCCATCAACCATACCACCTGCAACAAAAAGTTGTTTGCGGGTGGATGAATAAGAAAATTTCAATGCCGTATTTCCCCAAGCACCTGCTGGTGCTAAATAACGATTACCGTTGGGTTCAAACAAAACCAAACCTTGCTCAACAACAGCCAAACTGTAGTTACCATCAGTATTTATTACACCATCTAATGCACCGGAAATAGCAAAAGTTGTTGGCGTAAATTGTGCATCATAAGTTAAAACTTGTTTGTCTTGTATGCACATTAACTTTTGTGCCGACATGCGAATGTTTTTAACAAACTGATTAGACACACCGGTTAAAGTGTCCCAAACCACGCCATCAAAACGCCTCAATACATTTTCTGAATTTGCTGTAGATGCAATTAAAAAACCACCAACTGCAAGCAAATGATTACAAGTATCTGTTCTTACTTCCGACCAAAAATTAAAGTCGCTTAAGTTGCCACTGTTTAATGACGCACGATACAATCCTTTGTTTGAACTTGCATATAAACTTCCGTTGTAAATGGCAATATCGTTAATAGGTAAGTTGCTCCCACCCGGACCAATATTTTGATACGAATCAATAATTTGTTTACGTTGTAAATCAATTTTTACGATACCAAAAGAGCAGGCTAAATAAGCTACACCATCAACCACCGTAACATCATTTACCAATTTATCTCCAATAATGGTTTTGCGCAATAAATCAGGGATATTGGTAATTCTTCCGTTTTGCAATAAATCTATATTGGTATTGTTGTATACAATAACTAATGTTTGTGTGCGGCTATCAAACTCCAACTTTTTAACCTCTACATCAGACAAGCCGGTTACTTTGCTCATCACATCCAATGAGTTATCTTCTACATCAAAACTAAAAACACCACTTGATGAACCTGCATATATAATACTCCCATTTTGTGCTACCGTATTATTGGTTTGATAAGGTAAATGAACCCTCCAATTGCCCACTTTGGGTACGCTAAATTGTGCCGAAACACTTAACGTAACCACCATAAACATTAGTAATATAGCCTTATAACGCATGTTTTGTATATAGTAAATAAACCTCAAACGTAACGCATTTAACTGATAATTGTTATACCAAATACCCACATAAATTTAACTTAGTCCTTGTTTTATTTACTTAAATTCGCCCACTTTATTATGTGGCAAAAAATAGGAACTTACGTAATACGCAACCGTTTTTGGTTTTTGATAGCCTTAGGCGTTGTTACTTTAATTTTTGGATACTTCACAACTAAGGTTCAATTAACCTACGATTTTGCGAAAGTTGTACCCAACGATGACCCCGACTTTATAGAGTATGTAAAGTTTAAACAAACCTTTGGCGAAGATGGCAATATTTTGGCCATTGGTATTCAATCGGATAAATTGTATGAGAAAGACTTTTTTAACGATTTAATTGAACTGAACAGTAAAATTAGTCAAACCACCGGGGTTGAAAAAGTACTATCGATTACCAACTTGTACATGCCTTACCGTAATGATAGCTTGCACAAGTTAGAGCTTAAGCCAATAGTAACAGGCTACCTACACACGCAAACAGAAATGGATTCGGTGAAAAACCTAATCGCATCTTTGCCATTGTATAAAGGGTTGTTGTACAACGAAAAAGGCGATGTGGCCTTACTTGCCATCACCTTAAACAAACAAAAATTAGACAGCAAAGAACGTATTGGTTTAGTGGCCGAAATCGAATCGCACTGCAAAGCATTTGGCGAAAAACACGGCATCGAAATTCATTACAGCGGTTTGCCATATGTACGTACCGTATATGCAAGCAAAGTGGCTGATGAAATTAAAATCTTCACTTACTTATCCATATTGGTTACTGCTTTATTCATATTCATTTTCTTCCGTTTTATATCAGCAGTAATTTTCTCGTTAATAGTAGTAATTGTAGGTGTGGTAATTACCTTAGGCAGTATTGATATGCTTGGTTATAAAATTACCTTACTAACCGGTATAATTCCACCTTTAATGGTAATTATTGGTATACAAAACTGCATTTATTTGCTCAATGTATACCACCAAGAATTTAGGGCACATGGCAATAAAATGTTAGCCATTATCCGATTAATATCTAAAAATGGTTTACCGTTGTTTTTAACCAATGTAACAACAGCCGTAGGTTTTTGCGTATTCAGTTTTTCTGGTAGTGCAATCCTCGATCAATTCTCTGTGGTATCAGGTATAAACATCATGCTTATTTATGTAATATCATTGGTGTTTATTCCTATTGTATACAGTTATTTACCTCCACCAAAACAAAAGCACACCAAACATTTAGACAGCAAAAGATTGAATAAAGTAATGGCATTGTGCAACACGTGGGTATACGAAAAACGTAAACTTATTTATTCGGTTACCATAGCTGTTTGTATTGTTTCGGTATATGGAAGTATGCAAGTGCGCACTTTGGGTTATGTAGTTGATGATTTGCCGCAAAAAGACAAAGTATTTACCGATTTAAAGTTTTTTGAAAAAGAACTTAAAGGTGTTTTACCATTTGAAATTAGGATTGATACCAGAAGAAAAAATGGCGTAAAAGATTTTTCAACCCTGCAAAAAATGAACCGCCTGCAAAAAGAGTTGGCCGAGTTTCCGGAGTTTAGTAAGGCGGTTTCTATGGTTGATTTTTTAAAGTTTGCCAATCAAGGTTATCATGATGGTGATGAACGCTATTACATCATTCCAAGTGCATTGGATATGAGTGAACTACTTGGTTACATACCAAGGGGTGGCGAAGTAAGCGGTGGATTGATGAAAAGTATGGTAGACAGCAATTACCAATTGGCACGTATTAGCATACAAATGGCTGATGTTGGCTCGGTAGAATTAAAAACCTTAAACCAAAAAGTACAAACCATTGTTGATGAAGTTTTTCCTAAAGACAAATACGATGTTAAGCTTACCGGTACCAGTTTAATCTTTTTAAAGGGCAACGATTATTTGGTGGAAAACCTTTTACAAAGTGTGTTTTCTGCACTTATCATTATTTCGGTAATGATGGCATTTTTATTCTTTAGCTGGAAAATGGTACTGATTTCGTTAATCCCCAACATCGTTCCGTTATTAATGACTTTAGGTATCATGGGCTTTTTTGATATTAGACTTAAACCATCCACCATCATTATATTTTCTGTAGCTTATGGTATTGTGGTTGATTTTACCATTCACTACTTGGCCAAATACCGCAACTCGCTTAAAAAGCACAATTGGGATATGAAAGTGGCTATACCGGAGAGTTTGCAAGAGGCCGGTCCGAGTATTATTTACACGGCAGTAGCCTTATTTGCCGGCTTTATCATATTTGCAGCCAGCGATTTTGGTGGAACCATTGCCTTAGGTGTATTAACTTCTTTGGCCTTATTATTTGGTATGTTTATGAATTTGCTGCTACTACCATCCTTGTTGTTATCGCTCGAAAAATCGATTAACAACAAAGAAGAATTTAGCCGCACCTTGGTTGAACTCGAACCCGAGCCAACCGATAATGATGAGGAATAACTATTAAAAATAGGCTGCCTAAATTTTAGACAGCCTATTTTATTTTACATCAAACAAACCTGAAATAATTAACTACAATTTACTTTGTTTAAGTAGGAATTAACTTTATCACTGTTTAGTTTTGCTTAAACAAAATCTATGAAAAATATTATTCTTGCTACAATACTCCTGCTTTCAATAACAGAAGTTAATGCACAAAAATGGTTTACACCACAAGCCAAATGGTACCGCGGTTTAGGAAATGCTTTAGAAATAAGCAAAGAAAAAGACACGCTAATTGATAATAAGGTATGCGTAAAATTAGCCGCACGATATAAAGATGACGAAAGTCAACAATGGATAGCTTTCCCTCGCTACAACATGATTGTTTATGACGATACAACCGTCAATATTCAGTATGTTGTGGTTAAAGGACAATTTTATGTATTGTATGATTTTAACAAAAGCATTGGCGATACCGTGTTTACCCCAGGTTCAGATAATCGCGGTTTTCAGGGTGCGTTAGATTCGGGAGCATGGTCGGTTATTGATTCTATTGGTATCGATACCATTATGGGGATTGCCTATAAAACAATGTACTACAAAGAAGTATTAAAGGCTGATGAAGATGTTATATGGCCTCATTATGACTGGAGATTTTCGGGTAAGATTATTGAAACAATTGGTAATTTATCCAATTTCATGCCTATGCACCAAAATCCTACTATACCAGATTACGATAATATCCTGAGGTGTTTTGAAAATGAATACATCAACCTAAAATTAACCGATTATCCTTGCGATACATCAATGGGTTGGGTTGCTGTGACAGAAATTTCGGAACAGGCTATTGCCTCAATATCCCCCAACCCTTTTTACGATGTGTTGGAACTTAACTTCAAACAATCGTTAAAAGAAGGTTCCATACTAATTTTAAATCAGTTGGGAAAAACAATCTGGGAGTATTCAATTGAACCTTTCAACGAAAAACAAAGTCTAAACTTAACCTTACTTACACCAGGACTGTATTACTGCCGCGTAATGAGTAAGGGTCAAACACAAACTTTTAAAATAAATAAACTCTGAAATCATTAAACCATAATTCCATTACGAATTATTTAACCTAAGCTGCCAATACTTGTTTTGGTGGCTTATTTTTTGGTGTTTGGGGTCTAAAAATAAGTACTTGCTGCTTATATCAAATGCTTCTTTCATTTATAACTGCTAAATCCTATTTTCGCACACTTTTATTTAGGCTGAGTAATTGATAGACAATACTGTCAAATCCATGATTCAACCCAAAAACACAACTACAAATGAGTAAGTACAACGAATATAAAAAACTTGACTTTCCGGCTTTTGAAGAGGAAATACTTAAGTTTTGGCAAGCGCATAACATTTTTGAAAAAAGTGTGAGCAACCGTTCAGGGGCAAAATCTTTCGTTTTTTATGAAGGTCCGCCAAGCGCTAATGGTATGCCGGGTATTCACCACGTAATGAGCCGTACGGTTAAAGATATTTTTTGCCGTTACAATACCTTAAAAGGATTTCAGGTAAAACGCAAAGCCGGTTGGGACACACATGGTTTGCCAGTTGAGTTACAAGTAGAAAAAACATTGGGCATTACCAAAGAAGATATTGGTAAAAAAATATCGGTGGCCGAATACAACGAAGCCTGCAAAAAGGATGTAATGAAATACACCGATGTGTGGAACAACCTAACCACACGCATGGGCTATTGGGTTAACCTAAACGACCCATATGTAACCTACGACAACAACTACATTGAGTCGCTTTGGTGGATTTTAAAACAATTGTACAATAAAGGTTTGTTGTACAAAGGTTACACCATTCAACCCTACTCTCCTGCTGCCGGAACCGGATTAAGCTCTCACGAGTTAAATCAACCCGGCACGTATAAAGATGTTAAAGACAACACGGCTGTGGCCATGTTTAAAGCCGTTAACGCTCCGTTTGATGGTGATGTTTACTTCTTAGCTTGGACCACCACACCTTGGACATTGCCATCAAACACGGCACTAGCTGTGGGTGCTAAAATTGATTATGTGTTGGTAAATACATTCAACCCACATACCCATAAACCTTGCTCAGTAGTGCTGGCCAAAGAATTATTGGGCAAACATTTTAAAGCAGAAAATGCGGAGTTAAAATTAGGCGATTACAAAGCAGGTGATAAAAACATTCCGTTTGAAGTAGTAAAAGAAGTTAAAGGTGCCGATCTAGCCGGAATACGTTACGAGCAATTATTACCTTTTGCCAACGTAGAAAATGGCGATGCGTTTAAAGTAATAACCGGAGATTTTGTAACCACTGAAGACGGTACCGGTATCGTGCACATTGCGCCTAGTTTTGGTGCAGATGACTTTAGGGTGGCCAAACAAAACGGTATTGGCAGTTTAACGTTGGTTGATAAACGTGGTAAATTTTTACCTGAAGTGCAAGACGGGCAGTTTTTGTATGGCGAAGAGTACGTAAAAGAAGCCTACTTAACAGATGCTGAAAAAGAAGCTGCTTTAGCCTTACAAAAAGAGAAGTTAAGTGGAGTAATTAAAGATACGTCTAAATTAAATTACCTAAGTGTAGATGAGCGCATCATTCTTAAACTACAAACCGAAGGTAAATTGTTTAAGAAAGAAAAGTACGAGCATCCTTACCCACATTGCTGGCGTACCGATAAACCTATTTTATATTATCCGTTAGAGAGTTGGTTTATAAAAACAACTGCATACAAAGACAAGCTAGTCGAGGCCAACCAAAAAATTAATTGGAAACCGGAACACACCGGAACCGGGCGTTTTGGCAACTGGTTAGAAAACCTAGTAGATTGGAATTTATCACGCTCACGTTATTGGGGAACACCACTACCTATTTGGAGAACCGAAGATGGCAGCGAAGAAAAATGCATTGGCTCTAATGCCGAGTTGCAAGAAGAACTTGCCAAAGCCAAAGCTGCCGGATTTGTGCCACAAGATTTTGAAATGAAAGACTTGCACAAACCTTATGTAGATGAACTGGTATTGGTATCGAGCAAAGGTGAGAAAATGTTCCGTGAAGCTGATTTAATTGACGTTTGGTTTGATAGTGGCGCTATGCCTTATGCACAATGGAATTTCCCTTTTAACAAAGAAATTCCGTTAAGCGAAAACTACCCGGCTGATTTTATTGCCGAAGGTGTAGATCAAACCCGTGGATGGTTTTTTACCCTACATGCATTGGCTGTTTTATTAAACGAAAGCAGTGATGAAATTAAGGCCATCAACCAACAAAACAATAACCCCGGAATTGCCTTTAAAAATGTAATTGCCAATGGCTTAGTATTAGATAAAAATGGCGTAAAAATGAGTAAGCGTTTGGGCAACATTGTTGATCCGTTTGCTACCATTGCCAAATACGGAGCCGATGCTACACGCTGGTATATGTTGGGCAACAGCGATCCTTGGGATAACCTTAAGTTTGATTTGGAAGGCGTAGCTGAAAGTCAACGTAAGTTTTTTGGAACCTTATACAACACCTATTCTTTCTTTGCCATTTATGCCAATATTGACGGGTTTGAGTTTGATGAAAACAACGTAACACCAATAAGCGAACGCACCGAATTGGATCGTTGGATCATGAGTAAACTAAACAGTTTGGTTAAATTGGTTCGTGAGCGCATGGACGATTACGATGCCACACCTGCTGTTCGTGCCATTGAAGAATTTACAGGCGACCATTTCAGTAACTGGTTTATACGTTTAAGCCGCAGACGTTTCTGGAAAGGCGAAATGAATGCCGATAAAAAAGCAGCTTACGAAACTTTGTACCAATGCTTGATTACCGTTGCACAATTAAGCAGTTCGTTTGCACCATTCTTTAGCGATTGGGTATACAAAAACTTAAATGGCAAAAGCGAGTCGGTGCATTTAACCAACCTAGTTAGTGCAGATGAAAGTGTGATTGATTTGGTGTTAGAAGAACAAATGGAGTATGCACAAAAAATATCTTCATTGGTGTTGTCTATTCGTAAAAAAGAAAACATTAAAGTTCGTCAGCCACTGCAAAAAATACTAATACCAATGGTTGATGCGCGTATTAAAGACGAAATCATACATGTGCAAGATTTAATACTTTCTGAAGTAAACGTAAAACAACTGGAGTTTATTGAAGAAATAGAAAAATCTATCAAACCTAATTTTAGGGTATTAGGTAAAAAAGTAGGTGCAAAAATGAAAGCCGTGGGTGATGCTATTTTAGCTATGAATAGTGCACAAATTGCAACTTTAGAACAAAATGGTGCCATCACTGTTATGGTTGATGGAGTTGAAATGAACCTAGAATTAACCGATGTGGAAATCATGTCGAAAGATATTACAGGTTATAAAGTGGCCCACGAAGGTAAAATTACGGTGGCATTGGATGTGGAGATAACACCGGAACTTAAACTAGAAGGCATTGCACGTGAGGTAGTTAGCAAACTTCAAGCATTAAGAAAAGAAAGCAATTTAGAAGTAACCGACAAAATTAATATTGAATTACAATCGCATGAATACATAAACAATGCGATAAATGCTTATAAAACATATATTTGCACGGAAATTTTAGCCGATAAGCTTGAAGTTACAGCAACAACAAGCCTCCCGGCCGAAATAGAGGTTGACGAACACCTAATAAAAGTTCAATTAACCAAAGCTAATTAACTCCTTATGGCTAAGAAACTGATAAAAAAGGCGGCTAAAGCAGCTCCTAAAAAAGCAGCTAAACCGGCTGCTAAATCAACAGCAAAAAAAGCAGTAGCGAAAAAAGCAGCTGCAAAACCGGTAGCTAAAAAAGTGGCTCCTAAGAAAGTAGTAGCTAAAAAGGCTGCAGCCAAGCCTGCTCCGAAAAAAGCAGTAGCGAAAAAAGTAGCGGCTAAACCTGCTCCTAAAAAAGCAGTTGCAAAAAAGGTTGCAGCTAAACCCGCTCCGAAAAAAGCAGTTGCGAAAAAAGTAGCGGCTAAACCTGCCCCTAAAAAAGCGGTTGCGAAAAAAGTGGCGGCTAAACCTGCCCCTAAAAAAGCAGTAGCGAAAAAAGTAGCAGCAAAACCTGCTCCTAAGAAAGCAGCTGCTAAACCTGTTGCGAAAAAAGCAGCACCAAAACCTGCTCCCAAAAAAGTGGTTGTGAAAAAAGTAGCAGCTAAACCGGCTCCTAAAAAAGCAGTAGCGAAAAAGGTTGCAGCTAAGCCTGCTCCTAAGAAAGCAGTTGCAAAACCTGTTGTGAAAAAAGTAGCGCCTAAACCTGCTCCTAAAAAAGTGGTTGCGAAAAAGGTTGTAGCTAAACCTGCAGCTAAGAAAGCGGTTGCAAAGCCTGCAGCTAAACCTGTTGCTAAAAAACCAATTGAAGTTGCAAAGCCGGTTGCTAAAAAGGCTGAAGTAAAATCAACTCCCAAACCAGCTGCAAAACCTGCAAAAGTGAGTAAGAAAGTAGAAGCCGCTCCGGTTGTTAATCCAATACAAAAAATATTGGAGAAAAAAGAACAAGTGGAAAGAGCAGTTGCCGCAAAACCGGTTCATTTTGTTGAGAAAAAAGATGCGTTAGAAAAAGCTACAGAAGCAAAACGTTACAGCGATGCCGACTTAGCAGAGTTCAAAGACATCATCAACAAAAAATTGGAAGTTGCTCGTAAAGAGTTAGCAGACTTAATGGATCAAATGCAAAATCCGGGGATGAATGCCGGTGATGATACAGACAACTCGTACAAAACTGCTGAAGATGGTTCATCAAGCCAAGAGAAAGAATACATTGCTCAGTTGGCTGCCCGTCAGAAGAAGTTTATTGAGAACTTAGAAAATGCAATGGTTCGTATCGAGAATAAAACTTACGGTATTTGTAAAGTTACAGGTAAGTTAATTCCAAAAGAAAGATTACGTGCTGTGCCTCATACCACTTTGAGTATGGAAGCTAAATTACAACAGTACAAGTAATACAATACATATTGAACATAAAAAGCGTCCCGAAGTTACATTCGGGACGCTTTTTTTATGCGTTTTATTTCCATTTATCCTTATTAGTGCACTCTTATCTATTTTACTTGGTTTTAAGTGTATTACCTTATTACTTTACAAAACCATACACTACACTACCATATGAAAAACTTGTTGCTTCTCTGGTTGGGCATAACCATCACCACGTTATCATACAGCCAACAGTTAGAATTTCCGCACGCAGAAAAAATTCCGCATAAAACATACATACACAACGATACATTAATTGATAATTACTTCTGGATGCGCGACAAATACAGCGCTGAAGTGGTAAACTATTTATACGCCAATAACGCACACGCAGATGCAGTAATGAAACCTTCAGCATTGTTACAAAAAGTAATTTACGATGAAATGCGTGCACGCTTAGTTGAGGCGAGAGATACACGACCTAACAAGAATAAAAATTATTATTATTATTCACGTACTGTAAAAGATAAAGACTACCCAGCAGTATATAGAAAAAAGGATTCACTTACTGCTAAAGAACAACTGGTTTTAGATTTAAATATACTTGCACAACAGTACATGTATTTTTCATTAATCGTTTCAAGTGTTAGCCCTGATCAAACCTTATTTGCTTATGCCATTGATGGTAAAGGAAACAACATTGGCAAATTGTTTATTAAGCACATTGATGGAGATTCGCTATTAACTGACACCATTCCGGCCATCACTTCATTTATTTGGGCTGAAGATAACCGCACCTTTTATTACACCACACCGGAGCCCAAAACCAATAGGGCATACAGAGTGTACAGACACATTTTAGGTAATCATTTTAGTACGGACGAGTTGATATTGGAAGAACCCGACAAAACCATTCAAATTGGGTTAGGTAAAACTTCATCAAAACAATACATCACCATCAATTTAGGAAAAACTAAAAGCAACGAAGAATATTATTTATCAGCTCACGACAATCAAAGTAAGCCGGTATTGTTTCTCAAACGTAAACCTGATTTATTATATAGCATCAACCACTATGAAGGTAACGAATTTTACATTACCACAAACCACCAAGCCATTAACTACAAACTGGTAAAAACTCCGATATCTGTAACCGATCCGGCCAAATGGGAAACCATCATTCCACACAGAAAAAACGTATTGCTTCAGTCGGCCGTGTTACTCAAAAATTATTTGATATACACAGAGAAAGAAAATGCACAGGAGCGTATCATTATTAAAAACAGAACAAGCGGTATTACCGATACCGTAAAAACAAACTTATCGGTTTACAGCATTGGATATAATTTTTTAGAGTACGATTATGAAACGTCAAACACCATACAATACAGCGTAACAAATGATATTGAACCCACCACAACTTATGAGTATAATTTAACTGATAAAACCTCAAAATTTATTGAACGTGATAGCATAAACGAACCTTACCAATCATCCAAGTACGAAACCAAAAGAGTGTATGCACCTTCTCATGATGGTGTAATGGTTCCTTTAACTATCACCTATAAAAAGGGACTAGTTTTAAATGGCAATAACCCAACATTGTTAACCGGATATGGTAGTTATGGCGCACCAAATAGTGTTGCTTTTAGTAGTGCTGATATTAGTTTTTTAAATAGAGGTTTTGTATTGGCCAGCGCACACATAAGAGGTGGTAATGATTTAGGCATGCAGTGGTATGAAGATGGTAAATTTCTGAACAAGAAAAATACTTTTTTAGACTTCATTGCTTGTGCTGAATACTTAATCAACCAGAAATATACTAATAGTAAAAGATTGGCTATTCAAGGCGGTTCTGCAGGAGGTTTGTTAGTGGGTGCAGTTGTAAATATGCGCCCTGATTTATTTAAATGCGCAGTAGCAAATGTTCCTTTCGTTGATGTAATAAATACCATGTTAGATGAAAGTATTCCGCTTACCACTTTTGAGTTTGAGGAATGGGGTAATCCAAAACAAAAGAAATACTATGATTATATGAAATCGTACTCGCCATATGATAATGTAGAAGCTAAAAATTATCCAGCATTATTAGTAACAGCAGGTTACAATGATGCACAAGTTGGATATTGGGAACCGGCAAAATGGGTGGCCAAACTTCGCGAACTAAAAACAGACACCAATCAAGTGTTATTTAAAACCAACATGGAAGGCGGACATGGCGGTGCTTCCGGAAGGTATGCAGCACTTAAAGAAAGGGCGTTTATTCAGGCTTACATTATGCATCAATTGGGTGTTAAAGAAAACTATATTATGCTTAAAGGTAAGGTAATTGACATACATAACAACCCGATAGAATATGCCAATATTTACATAGAAAAAACCGGGGTTGGTACCAATAGTAACAGCGAAGGCGAATTTACATTAAGGTTAAAAAGTACCGATAATGTTTTTATTGTAGTGCAGAGCATTGGTTTTGAAAAGCAACGCGTAAAAATTGATATGAACACGCGTACAAGCGATTTAACCATAAAACTAAAAAGTGAAGTACTTTTACTAAAAACCGCATTAGTTACTGCAGATGGCAAAGATCCTGCAATTGGTATCATTAAAAAAGCCATCAGAATGCGTAAACAAAACTACGATAAAGTAAATAGTTTTTCGGCTGATGTATACATGAAAAGTACAGCAAAACTTGACGAAATTCCTAAAAAAATTCCTTCATTTTTAAAACTAGTTAACAATGGTGACGAAGGAAAAATAGATTCTAGTTTGCTAGGGTTATTATACCTTTCAGAATCGGTTGCTAAATACAATTTTGAAAAACCGGATAAGGTAAAAGAAACCATGATTGCCTCACGTGTTGCCGGACAAAAACAAGGGTTCAGTTTTAACCGTGTAGAGGATGTTTTTATTAATTTTTACCAACCCACAGTTCAACTTTCATACTACAGCGAACGCCCTTTTGTTTCGCCCATTGCACCATTAGCCATGTTAAACTACAAGTACAAATACGAAGGAACTTTTGTGGCTGATGGCAATGATATTTTTAAAATTAAAGTTACTCCACTGCGAAAAGGCGATCCGCTCTTTAACGGATTTATATACATCAGCAGTGTAGACTACCAAATTTATGGAGTAGATTTATTTATAACCAAAGATGCACAAATTGAGTTTGTTGATACGCTTTTTCTTCAGCAGGAAATGACCACCGAGAATAATATTCTGGTTCCTTTACAGCTAAAAATATATAGTCATATCAAAATATTTGGGTTTAAGGCTACTGATTTAAGTGTGGCTGCGATGAGTAACTACAATGTGAATCCGGTGTTTGGTAATAAATATTTTAACTACGAAGTATTTAGTATTGATAAAAGCGCCAACAAAAAAGATACGCAATATTGGAACACCACACGCACCATTACATTAACCGAAGAAGAAGACAAACACTACCGAAAATCCGATAGCATATACGCTGCACAAAACACCCCTGCGTATTTAGATAGTATGGACCGTAAACGAAACAAATTTACATTGACCAAACTTCTTATATCAGGTTACAGTTACAGCAAAAAAAACGATACTACCTGGACAAGTTTTAGCACCGGAACCCTACCGTTAACCATTGGTTATAATACGGTAGAAGGTACATTTATCAACTATAGGTTAAACTATTACAAGTACAACTATATTACTAGAAAGTATACATCTGTTACACCAATAATAAGGTATGGTTTCATCAAAAAAAATTTAGCATTGGGATTAACTATTGGTAAATCTCTTCAACCCAAAACAAGTACAAGTATCGGTATTAAAGCAGGTAGTTTCATCCAGCAATATAATGAGGCCGAGCCAATAAATTCCATGTTAAATACATCATATACTTTATTTGACAGACTAAACTATGCAAAACTCATTCAAAAAAACATGTTGGGTTTAACACTAAACAGAGAGTTATTTAATGGATTTTACACTTCATTAAACTTACAATGGCACGAGCGTTTGGCACTTACCAATCATGCTAACTATTCTTTTGCATCAGAGAGTAAAAGAACGTTTACATCCAATAATCCATTAGCGCCATTAAATGATGCTCCTGCATTTAAAACACACCAAAGTTTTGAATACAAAATATCAGCACGGTATGTACACAAACAAAAATATGAAAGCTACCCAGATTACAAACGCATATTAAGCAGCAAATACCCCGATATTTATGCAAGCTTTAAACACGGTATAGCATTAAACGGATTAACTTTTAACTACCAACAAATAGAGGTTGGTACAGGCAAGGATATTGAACTAAAAATGTTGGGGATGTTTAGTTTTGATGTGAATGCCGGTATGTTTTTAAACAACACAAACATGACCTTTGCCGATTACAAACATTTTAACGGTAACCAAACCATGTTTTTAAGTAATCCTCCTAACTTAAATGCGGTGGGTAATAACAATAGCCGCGAGCGTTTAACCTCTTTTCATGCTTTGAATTATTATACTTTAAGTACACAAAGTGAATATTTAGAAATACATGCACTTCAAAATTTCAGAAGCTTTTTTGTAGGTAAAGTTCCTTTGTTAAGAAAAACAAGGGCATACGAGTTAGCCGGAGTTAACTTGCTTCAAACCCAAAACAATACATACACAGAAGCATTTGTGGGCTTGGCAAACATTTTCAGCGTATTAAGGGTAGATGCAGGAAGAGTTATTTCAAATAACGCCAACAATAATTGGTTCTTCCGGTTTGGATTGGGATTGTCATTTTAATAGATTAGGTTGGTATGTATAAATTGAGAGTAGTTTCATACTTTTGCCTCTCTTTAAACAAAAAATGAACTTAAAAAAATTAGGATTTCCGTTGTTAATTGTGGTTGGCGTATTATTGATTGATCAGTTGGTTAAACTCTATATCAAAACAAACTTTTACCTAGGCGAAGAAATACATGTGCTTGGTAATTGGTTTCGCATACATTTTACCGAAAACTACGGAATGGCTTTTGGTCTCGAATTTGGTGGCAAAGGTGGTAAAATACTATTAACACTTTTTCGATTGGTAGCAGTTGGTTTTATAGGTTGGTACATTTTTGATTTAACCACGAAAAACGCGAACAAATGGTACATCATCTCGTGGGCATTAATTTTGTCAGGTGCTTTGGGTAACATTATTGATAGCGTTTTTTATGGGGTGATATTTGGTTATGATTCATGGTTTCATGGACGTGTAGTTGATATGTTCTACTTCCCTATCATTCAAACCACCATACCCGAGACTTGGCCGTTTTGGGCCGGAGAAGATTTTGAGTTTTTCAGACCTGTATTTAATGTGGCTGATGCCGCAATAAGTGTTGGTTTTGTAATTATACTTTCAGGACAAAAAACATTTTTTAAAGAAGAAACAACTTCAACCCAAATTGATGATGAAGCACAATTAGCAGCAGAAAACAACGAGGTTGAAGACAATAAATAAAACAGTATGAAACGTTATCAGTTAATAGATCAAAAGTTGTTTGTTGAAAATAGAAAAAGATTCACTGCACATCTTAAACCAAAATCATTGGCCATATTCCACAGCAACGAAGAGTTCCCGCGTAATGGCGATTCTACTTACAATTTCAAACAAAATAGTGATATGTTTTGGTTAACCGGAATTGATCAGGAAGAGTGTGCCGTGGTAATGTTTCCTGACTGCCCAGTTGAAGCATACCGTGAAGCTTTATTTGTAAAACGCACCAACGAACATATTGCCGTTTGGGATGGACATAAATACACCAAAGAAGAAGCCACTTCGGTATCGGGAATTAAAAATGTGTTTTGGTATGACGAGTTTGATGGCTTGATGCGTACCGTAATTAATATGGCTGAGTACATTTACTTAAACACCAACGAAAACGACAGAGCAAGTAATACCGTAAAGTACAAAGACCTAAACTTTGCTTTGCAAATGCAAGAGCGTTTTCCATTGCATAAATACGAACGTGCTGCCCCAATCATGCAACGTTTACGTTCTGTAAAATCGCCAATGGAGGTTGAATACATGAAGCATGCCATCGAAATATCAAATAAGATGTTTAACCGGGTGCTTAAGTTTGTAAAACCAGGTGTAAAAGAATACGAAATTGAAGCCGAGGTAATTCATGAATTTGTGCGAAATGGGGCTGCCGGACACTCGTTTACACCAATAGTTGCTGCCGGTAAAAATGCTTGTGTTTTGCATTATATTGATAATGCCGATATTTGCAAAGATGGCGATTTATTATTGTTAGATACCGGAACTGATTATGGAAATTACATCAGTGATATGACTCGTACTTTCCCTATAAATGGCAAGTTTACACCTCGCCAAAAAGAAGTGTACAATGCTGTTTTACGTGTAATGAATGATGCTAAAAAAATGCTTAAACCAGGTGTTATGCTGATGGAGTATCACAATGAAGTTTGCAAAGTGATGGAAAAAGAATTGGTTGATTTGAAGTTGTTGACATTAGACGAAATCAAAAACCAAAACCCAGCTTGGCCTGCATTTAAAAAGTATTACATGCATGGTACTTCTCACTTCCTAGGATTAGATGTGCACGATGTAGGTATGCGTTACGAACCTATGCAAGCAGGTATGATGTTTAGTTGCGAGCCGGGTATTTACATCCCTCAGGAAGGAATTGGCATCCGTTTAGAAAACGAAATACTAATTACCGAAACCGGATGCATTGATTTAATGGAGCATATTCCAATTGAAGCAGATCACATTGAAACATTAATGAACTCGAAATAAATGATAAAGCCCCTTCTTAAAACTGGGGCTTTTACTTTTTAAATCATGCCTAAATCAATCAAAACTAAAATAGATAGATTCAATAGTAATTTGTGGCATTTCCATGTGGTGATTCCTCAAAAATTTGCCTATCAATTTATTGATGGAACAAACAGAAGAGTTGTTGCTACTATCAACAAAACCATTCAATTTCAGGCAGCGTTAATGCCATTGGGTGATGGCAATTATTTCATTAACATCAACCAACAAATAAGGAAAAAACTAAAGCTAAATGATGGTGATGAAGTATTGATTGAATTGGAAAAAGATGAAAGTGAATTTGGTTTACCTATGCCCGAAGAGTTTGCCGTTTTATTAGAACAAGATATAGAAGGGGCTGATGAGTTTTTTAAACTTACACCCGGGAAACAACGCACGCTTTTATATATGATTGCCAAACCAAAGTCGGCTGATTTAAGAATAAGAAATGGAATTGGCGTACTTAACCATTTAAAAAAAGTAAAAGGAAAAATAGACTACAAACAATTAATATTGGAGATAAAAAACACCTAAAACGATGAGCAGAAAACTGGCCCTATTTATTGCTACAAGTTTGGACGGATACATTGCCGGACCAAATGATGATTTATCATTTTTATCAGTAGTGGAAGAAGAAGGAGAAGATTATGGTTATGCTGATTTTACCAAAGAGGTAGACACCGTAATACTTGGAAGAAAAACTTACGATAAGGTAATGAGCATGGGTATTCCATTTCCTTATGAAGGTAAAAAAACATACATCATTACACGCACACCAAAACCAACGCAAGGTTTAATAAACTTTTATACCGATGATTTGAAAACCCTTGTTGATGACTTGAAACAACAAGAAGGTAAAACTATTTTTTGTGATGGAGGTGCCCAAGTGGTAAACTTATTGCTTCAACACAACTTGATTGACGAAATTACTTTGTCCGTAATTCCTGTTTTGTTAGGCAATGGTACACGTTTATTTAACAACAATTTTAATCTGCAAAACTTAAGTTTAGTAAGTGCAAAAAGCTACCCTAAAGGACTTGTTCAAATGCATTATAAAATACTAAAATAATTAGCAATTAGATTGCATTTTACTACTTAGATTTGCCCCACATGTTTGCCATAGTAGATATAGAAACCACCGGTGGTCATGCTGATAAAAACGGCATTACCGAGATTGCTATTTTTACACACGATGGTACACGTGTTATCGATTCGTATACCACATTGATTAATCCGGGTATTCCTATTCCTTCATTTTTGGAGAGCTACACAGGCATTACCAACGAGATGGTGGAAAATGCACCAAGCTTTGAGATGGTGAGCGACAAAGTTTACGAAATGCTTCACGACAAAATTTTTGTGGCACACAATGTAAACTTCGATCACACTTTTATCAAACATCACCTTAAACACGTTGGGCTAGATTTAAACGTAAAAAAACTTTGTACGGTAAGGTTAAGTCGTAAGTTATTCCCTGGGTTTACATCATACAGCCTTGGTAATTTATGCCAATCTTTGGGTATACCTTTGCAAAACCGACACCGTGCACATGGTGATGCCGCTGCTACCGTAAAGGTTTTAGAAAAAGCATTGCGGGCTGATGAAGACAGAAGTGTAATTGATGGTTTCTTAAAAAAAGGATCGAAAGAAGCTACGTTACCACCAAATTTACCAAGAGCAGAATTTGAAGCACTACCCGAAAAACCGGGCGTATATTATTTTTATGATGAACAAGGTAAGCTTATTTATGTAGGCAAAGCCATCAACTTAAAAAAGCGTGTGCTTTCGCACTTTAGTGGTAACAACACCAGCGCAAAAAGACAAAATTTTTTACGTGAAATTTTTCACCTTGGATTTGAAGTGGTGGCTACTGAATTACAAGCACTTATTTTAGAGTCAACCGAAATAAAAAAACATTGGCCTAAGCACAATAAATCGCAAAAAAGTTTAGAGTTTAATTACGCCATTTACGATTATGAGGACCAAAAAGGATACTTGCGTTTGGCGATTGACAGAGTAAGGAGAAATATTACTCCATTAAATACTTACCCAAAACTAGCCGATGCATTTAACCATTTGCAAAAGCTGGTTTTAGAATTCAACCTTTGTCCAAAGTTGTGTATGATTAATTCGTACAAAGAACCCTGCGCAGCTTTATTAGCTGGCTGCTGTATTGGCGCATGCGAGTTTAACGAAGAAGCCGAAAGCTACAATGCAAGGGTATATCTGGCAATGAATGAACTTGGCAAAAAAGAAAGTTATGCCATTATTGATAAAGGATTAAAGGCAGATGAAGTGTGTTGTATTTTAATTGATGAAGGCAAGTTTTATGGAATGAGTTACTTAGATAACAAAGTAAACATGTATAACTTAGAAAGCCTGAAAGGGTTGATTAAACCTATGAAAGAAAATTATTTTATCAAGGAACTACTGAACATTGATAAAATTTCGCAACACCGAATTATCAAGTTTAGGGCATAAAAAAAGCGGGCTAACCCGCTTCATTCTACATGTTATTTATGGTAATGTATTTTAAAAACTCTTCTCGGGTTTTCACGTCTAAAAATTTACCACTATACTCACTGGTAATGGTATTACTTGTCACATCCTGAACACCTCGTGAAGCCACACACATATGATCTGCCTCAATGAGCACTGCCACATCATTTGTACCAAGGGCTTCTTTTAACATATTGGCAATTTGAATTGTCATACGCTCTTGCACTTGAGGTCTGCGTGCAAAATACCTTACAATTCTATTCAACTTACTTAGGCCCACAACTTTTCCATTAGGGATATATGCAACATGCGCCTTACCTACAATTGGCACAAAATGGTGTTCACAAAGACTGTGGAAGCCAATTGACTTTTCTACCAACATGTTTTTATATTGGTATTTGTTTTCAAATAATTTCACCTCTGGTGCATTAGCCGGATTAAGACCGGAGAAAATTTCTTTTACATACATTTTAGCAACCCTGTGCGGTGTACCTTTTAGGCTATCGTCCGACAAATCAAGGCCTAAAATTTGCATGATTTCTTTAAAATGTTTTTCTATCAACTCTATTTTAAGCTCGTCATCCAGTTCGAAAGCATCTGCTCTTAATGGGGTTTCTAGTGAAAATGATGAATGTGAATCACCAACATTTTCGTGGTGCTGATTAGTTTCCTGTGTATTCAACAAAGTTTCTTTCGGTTTCATATAAAGTAATTTTAATTTTTAAATCAGAAGCAACTCTTGGCCTAAGTAGCTTCCAAATAACAACTGCAATATTTTCGGCAGTTGGGTTTAAGTTTTTAAACTCTTCTGTATCTAAATTTAAATTTTTGTGATCAAATCGGTTTTCTACTTCCTCTTCAATTATCTTACTCAACTCCTTAAGATCAACCAGATAACCGGTTTCCTCATTTAAATTACCACTTACAGTAACTATTAAATTATAATTATGTCCATGGTAGTTTGGATTGTTGCATGTTCCAAAGTATAACTTGTTTTGCTCATCACTCCAATGCGGCAAATGCAAACGATGTGCGGCATTAAAATGAGCTTTGCGAGATACTGATATTTCCATTTATGTGAATTAACGAACTACAAATGTACAGCCAAGATTAAACAAAACTGCATTTATGTATTGTGTTTAATGTTCAACAATAAACTATAAACAGTTAAATAAAGTTTTAATTTTTATGTCCCTACAAATAAAAATGCCATAAAACACCTGATTAATCAGAAGTTATAGAGTAAATAATCTGCCTATGTGTTGATAATCTGCGATTTATATTTTGTTTAATATTTTTTACAAAAACATGAACAAAACTCTTGCATTGTTGCACAAGCCTCCATACATTTGTTTAACATTTAAAACAAAATATTAAACAATATGACTGGTATAGATTTTAAAAAAACAGTGCAACGTGAAACACAGGCTTTACGTCACTACGCTTATCAGCTTACTAAAAACGTGGAAGACACTAACGATTTAGTTCAGGATACCATGTTAAAAGCAATTACTTACCGGGATAAATTTACAGATGGTACCAACTTAAAGGGTTGGCTTTACACCATAATGAAGAATACTTTTATTAACAATTACCGTAGGATGGTTAAACGCAATACGTTTATAGACCAAACAGACAACGATTATTACCTCGACTCCGTATCTCCACTTGTAAAAAACGAAGCAGAGAAAAAATTCATGCTAAAAGATATTGAGGAGGCGATAGATGGCTTACCAGAAAGCTTGAAAAAACCTTTTACTATGAATACACGTGGATTTAAATACCACGAAATAGCAGAAATACTTCATATCCCGATTGGTACTGTTAAAACTAGAATTTTTGTTGCCCGCAGACAGTTACGAGAACAACTTAATGATTATGCAAGGCAATATGGTCTTGAAAATGCCGTTTAAACAATAGTTCATATACAATTTTTAAAAAGCAGTTCGGATTTGAACTGCTTTTTTACTTTATTTGGTTATTGATTAAAACTTAAAGCACTTTATTATGAAAAAATTCGCGTTGTTAGGTTTAGCTTTTATTGCATTCGTATCTGCTTTCGCACAAGTTGGTTTTAAAAGAAAAAAAGAAGATTTAGAGAAATTTAAAGATACTAGATTGGTTGTTGTATTGTCGAAAGACAGTGCATACAATGCGTCAATAGTAGAGGCCGTTGAAAAATACTGGACCTTTAATGGCGGCTTTTTGTTTGAGTTCGATACAGCTATGAAGCCATACAATAAACCTGAATTTAGTTATTTATACTTCAGCAAAAGTAAAGGCACAAAAATTAAAGCCAAGTTGGGCTCTTGCGAAGATGACTTTAACGGATTGTTAATTACCACAGGAGGAAAATTTAAGAAAAAAGCAATGAAAATCGATTTAGTTGCCGGAGCATTTTGCAGCAATTGGATTGATACTTCCGACTGGAGACCAGAGCTGACCAGGGCCGTTCAAATGTTAAATAACTATTTAAACACTGCAATTGAATCGGAGGGTGACAAAGGAATTGGTACAAACTATATTGCTAACAATGCGCCTCAAAATACCAACTTGCTAGAATTTCCGTTGATGATTCCTCTGCGAACATTAGACTTAAAAGGTAAGGAAGACGCCTCTACCTTATGGGGTGGTGATGTGGAAGAGTCAGAAATTAATGAAATTTATAAAGCCATTATGACTCGAAGTGATAAGTTAATTTTCTTTTATAGTAAAGATGAAAAAAGATGTAATAAAGTAGTAACATCATCAACCGGAGAGTTGGTTTATTTTGCTGAAGATGCTATTGATAGATGTAAGTTAAATGCTAAAGATTTAAAAGCAATAAGCGAGAAAAGAACAAGAGCAGCTAAATAGCTGCTCTTGTTTTATACATTATTTATTAATCAATAACCTTTGGGTTGATTGCCATTGGTTGGTGGTAAGTTGAATTAAATATAATCCATTGTTTAATTCATCTACCTTAATTGAGGTATTAGTTTGATTTTGGTCAAATCTACCTTCCATTACTTTTTTGCCAGCCACATCAAAAACTGAGTATTGAAGTCCCGATTGTACAGCTCTATTAAACATTAAATTTACAACCTTATCTGCTGGGTTTGGATATAGCATAAAGGCATTGTTATCAATAAATTTATCATCAAGACCGTTAACTTTTGATACATTAGAGCCCATAAAAGTCAAACCACCTGATATACTTCCAATCACAATGTCCGGCAAGGAGTCGCCATTTAAAAATGCAGTTGTTGGAGTACTGCGTACACCAAACTTTTTATTATAACCCGCACTAGCGTCTAAATTATAGTCGATGTATGGATTTTCCACTTCCATTGCAGTACTGTCTTTGTTAGCGTAAACCCCCTTATAAAGTCTAACCTTTCCATAGTTTGTACCTAACAACATATCATAAACTCCATCATTGTCTGCATCAAAAATATGTGGCGCACTATAACCTACAAGATCTAAAATTGATGGTGTGCCTACTGCCGTAAAAACCTCTCTTGCGTGAACCCTTCCAACGCTGTCAATTGTAGGGGTATTACTAAAGTTAGGGGATGTTTTAGTTCCTGTATTTTTGTAAAACTTAACTGTTCCATTTCTTTCACCACTCACTATATCTAATAAACCATCTTTATCCAAATCTACTAATTGAGGTGTACAGTATGTTCCAATTGTTAATCCAAAAGCATTTCTGTTTTGCAGAGCAAAACTCAACTGAGAGCCAATGGTATTGTTCTCGAAATATGCTACATTACCGTTGCCCTCTCCTATAACTAAATCAGGTTTTCCATCACCATTTAAATCGCCAAATGTAGGATGTGCCGCAAAAAATCCCTGACCAGCAACTGACGAAATTACAAAATTTGAATCAACTAATTTAAACACTGGATACAAAGAATCTGTCATGTTCAAGTATAAGTACAACCTATCATTATTGTTTCCCGTTTGTTCTAAAACACCACTTGTTGCCACCACCAAATCTTTATCACCATCACCATCAATATCAACAAATGTTGGAACTGATCTCAAGCCCAAATCGATCATATCTGCATATAGGAAATCATTCCCAGGCAAAAGAGTAAATTGCATGTTACTACCAACCCTAGTTGCATCATGCAACCAAATATTATCTACAGATTTTGATGCCATATTTTTATTGGTAGAAATGACCAACTCTTTTTTACCATCAGCATTAACATCCACATAGTAAGCCGCAGGAAACTCAATAAAATCTTTACGTTTGTTCGTAGATGATAAAAACAAAGTATCTTGAGAAATTATGGAATCTATTTGTCGACTGTTTTGTAAACGGCCATTTATTAATGAAACAAAATTTTTAAACTCCGAGTCTGAAAATATGATGTCTTTAATACCGTCTCCATTTAAATCTAGCATCAAGGTAGTTTGATCCGCATGTTTGCGCTTTCCCCACATATTGTAATCACATTGCGAGCCTTGATCTCTTCTAAAGCCAAGAGCAAACGAATTGGTAGAATAATCATAATTTATAAATCCCCAACATAAATCTCTCGATACATAAATGGTGGTGTCGTTTGAATAAGGAATATTGTAATCGTTCTTTTTAAAATTTTCATAATAGAAAAAAGTAGTATTTATTCCTTGGCTAGTTACAATATCGTCATCACCATCACCATCCATGTCGTCTATAGCTGGTAAAGCATTCGACACAGCTACCAACTCACCGGGACTCAAGTTTTGATCATATGGAGGAGGAATGTACATTCCTGTATCAAACAGCACATTATTGTATTGGGTGAAAGTTGGTTTACCTCCGGGCAAAGTTTTGTTTACAAATAATTGTATGTAACCAGGTTGAACAAATGGTAAAGCAGTTGTTTTGTTGTAAGGAAATGACGCAGTAAACAAATCAGGTCTACCATCAAAGTTATAATCCTTTAAGATAGCCCAACCATTGAAATAATTAGTAAATGCACCTTCATATTCTGGTGTATGAACAAATTTGTTTAGTGAAGAGTTATAAACAAACGCAAGCGGTTTTAGTGCCTCTTTGTCAAACACAAACAAATCTTGCTTACCATCATTATTCCAATCAATATTGCTGAATTGTGGCGTATTAATACCACCGGCAAAAGGATTTAATAATGTATCATTTACTGTGCCATGCCTAATAAATTTAGGTGCTCCTTTTGTTTGATAGTATTTAAAACTTTGTGAATTACTGATGTTGGTTATCCCAAAAATGAGTAATAATGTTGTAACAAGTTTATTCATAGTTTTTTTGTTTGCGTAAACTTAATAATTTTCATTCTAAATAAATTCATAAAATGAACATAATAGAGTTGTATGCCATATTCAAAGAGCATCCTAGTGTATCGACAGACACCAGAAAAATAGCCGAAGGAAGTATATTTTTTGCGTTAAAAGGACCAAACTTTAATGCCAATACATTTGCAGAGGAAGCCTTAAAAAAAGGTGCAGCATACTGTGTTGTTGATGAAAAAGAATTTGCTACTAACTCTAAATGTATATTGGTTGATGATGTTTTAAAATGCCTTCAAAACTTAGCTAACCATCACCGCAAACAACTTAATATTCCCGTTATTGCTATTGTGGGTAGTAATGGCAAAACCACCACCAAAGAATTGGTTACAGCAGTATTATCAACAACGTTTAATGTTTGGGCAACACCGGGTAATTTTAATAACCACATTGGTTTACCATTAACGCTTTTACAACTAAATTCAAACCACCAAGTTGCTGTAATAGAAATGGGTGCCAACCACGTTGGTGAAAACGCAGAACTTTGTGATATAGCGGAACCTACTCTGGGTATTGTAACTAATAATGGCATGGATCATTTGGAAGGTTTTGGGGATATAGAAGGTGTTGCAAAAAGTAATAGTGAACTTTATTATTACTTGCTAAAAAATGATGGTACCGCGTTTGTAAATGCACACGATGAATGGCTTATGCGTATGAGCAACCGACTTAATCATAAAAAAACTTATGCAGGAAATACAATACTAAGAAATATAACTGCTGATTATATGGCTGAGGCACAACAATTACAGCCGTCAATTAAGTTTATGTTTGATGGGATAAACGGCCAGTCTGTACTTAGTGGTGATTACAATTTTGATAACATTATGGCTGCCGCAGCTATTGGCAAATTTCTTGGCGTAAGCAGTGCCAATATTGTTAAAGGCATTACATCATACGAGCCTAAAAACAACCGTTCGCAATGGATACAAAAAAACAGCAACTTAATATTTTTGGACGCATACAATGCAAACCCAAGTAGTATGGAGGCCGCATTAAGAAACTTTGCTGCCATGGAGCATCCTAATAAAGTTGTTATTATGGGAGATATGTTTGAAATGGGCGATTACGCAAAAGCAGAACACCAACGTATGGTTAGTTTATGCGACACTCTTGACTTAAATAATTTAATATTGGTGGGCGAAGAGTTTTACCAAACCAATTCAGAACAATTTAATAAGTTTAAAACCACTAATGAAACTGCTGAATTTTTAAAGCAACAAGATTATAAAAACCATGCCTTTTTTATCAAAGGCTCAAGAGGAATGAAACTGGAAACATTGGTAGATTTTATAAACTAAAAAGGAGGCTTAGGCCTCCTTTTTGTTTGTATTTTTTTATAGATTACTTCTTCAACAAAAGCACTACTGCGTACGCTACCAAACCTTCTTCCCTTCCAATAAAACCCATTTTTTCGTTAGTTGTGGCTTTTACCGAAACATCATCAATACCTACATTACATATTCCTGCAATGGTTTCGCGCATTTGTTCTGCATATGGCATTACTTTTGGTTTCTCAACACATAAACTGCTGTCTATATTACCCACTTTGTAGCCTTTTTCATCAATTAGTGAAATTACTTTTTGAAGTAAAATCTTGCTATCAATACCCTTGAAACTATTATCCGTATCGGGGAAGTGTTTTCCAATATCACCTAAAGCTAAGGCTCCTAAAATTGCATCGCAAATGGCATGTAATAACACATCTGCATCACTATGACCTAAAGCACCTTTAACTGCTGGAATTTTCACTCCACCTAACCATAGCTCACGTCCTTCAACCAATTGATGGACATCAAATCCAAATCCTATTCTCATGTTAATTATCCTTTGGCATTTCGAATACGCCTATTGGCTGCTCCCTCTCGTTGCTACCAGATTTTAATGCATCAAAGTCTAAACCGAGTGTAAAACGCAGCGTGTTATCAAGTGGGTTACGTTGACCAAATGATACTAAATAAGCTGCATCAATTGTAAACACGTTGTATCTTATACCTACACCAAATGTTGCGTATTTTCTATTCCCTTTGTATTGATTTTCGTGAAAATATCCGGCACGAACAGCAAATTGTTTGTCATACCAATACTCTAAACCTGTTGATATATTAATTTCACGCAACTCCTCTTTAAATCCACCGGGTGCATCAGAGAAAGATTGTGTCATACCTTGTATGATAGGCACATTAGGATTTTTGCCCGATTCAATCACTAAGCCTCCATTTTGAAACACATAGTTACCTGATGAATCTCTTTTGTATACTGGAGGAGTTGGAATCAATAGTTTATTAAAATCCAATGCTAAAGCAATGGTGTTGTATTTATCTATTTCAACTTCTGCATAGCCACCCACACGTAAATTAATAGGTATGAAGTTTTGATTTTGATCTGTTGTGTAGGTTAACTTAGAGCCAATGTTTGTAATGGCACCTCCTATTCCATAATTAACCTTATATTTTTCAATTTTAGTTTTGTTTTTATAGTAGGCTGTTATATCAGCAGCATAAGAGGTTCCTGCCTTGATACCACTTTGTGATTGTGTTTGTGCCCCACCGGCAATGTTTGAATAAATAAAACGGAAAGCCACACCTAAACTAAAATTATCTGATAATTTTTGTGCGTACGCTAAATCTGCAGCCCACTCACTTGGGGTTGCTTTACCTAAACTGCTTCCTTGAACGTCTGTAAACTGTATTTCACCTAATGAAAAATACCTTAATGAGCCTCCCAATGATGCCTTATCATTAATTTTACCCATTATAGATAAATAAGATAACGATACATCTGGCACCAATTGCCTTAACCACGGATTGTATGATAAAGAAACAGTTCCGTTCTTTTCGTTAAATACCATTTTAGCGGCATTCCAATGTATCGCGTTGGGGTCATTTGGTGTTGCTACACCGGCATCGCCCATGGCTCCAGCCCTTGCGTTTGGTGTAATTAATAAAAATGGAACCGCAGAGGTAATGGTATTTTGTCTTCCGTCTAATTGTCCTGTTGATATTTGCGCATTTGCATTAATCGCCAACAATCCTGCACAAACCGATGCTATGCCTTTTAAATACTTATTCATTTATACTAAATATAATTGCCAAAAATAATGCTTTATATGATTTCGCCTAACTAATTTAAAATTACCAGTTTTTGAGTGGCTTCTGCTGTTTTACCACCTACACCTTTAATTTGAACCTTGTATATGTAAACCCCATTGGCCAATTTATCTCCATAATCATCCAAACCATTCCAAGTTAATTGGTCAAAGTGCGAGTTGGCCGGAGTTACCTGCGTTGAAAGTGTTTTTACCAATCTGCCACTTACCGTATAAACGTGTACAATTACGGTTAAGTTTTCTCCAACTTTATTGTGGTCAAAATGAAAGGTCGTATTGGTACTAAATGGATTTGGATAATTTAGCACATACTGCAGAGCTAATTTTTCGTTAGTTGCCACAACAAACTCGGTTGTACTCTCGCTCAAGTTATTGTGCGTGTCATAAGCTTTTAGGGTTGCAGTATGTTTTCCGGGAGCAATATTTTTTAGGGGATATCTCACCTCTCCTTCTTGGTAGCTGTTTACTTTTGCTTTATAGTACTCATTTACCGAAATCGCTTTGCTGTTATCATTATCTATAACTAATGTTAGCTCCCGTCCAATACCTCGTCCGATGGTATTGATGCCATTTTCATCAAACAACTTAGCTAAAAACAAGGGGTTTTCATTGGTTAATCCACCAAAAACAAACTTTTCATCATCCATGTATAATTTAACAGTAGGGCCAACGGCATCTGCTACTACAGAATCAGCCGTTCCACCAACAACAAAATTTTCATTGTTTCCATTGGCATCGTTTAAATTATTGGTGGCGTAGTAAGATATTTTACCACGACCAATTTGGTAGGAAATATCTTTGGGAACAATAAATGAAAAGCTGAATACACCATTGCTAACTGTAGCACTTCCACTGTAAATAATATTGTTTTGCGTGTTAAATTGTAATGGCGGTGCTGATTCAGTATTATTTACCAGGGTTTGGTAGGTTGATGCCTTGTCATAAACCGTTGGAAAAACCTGCCCGTTGTAGCTACTTAGTACATTGCCTGACACATCAGTTACTTGCCCGGTGATGGTTACTTTAGATAAAGCCTTTAAGGTATCAGTAACATCAACCACAACTTTATTATTTATTGATGTAGTGACCACATTATATTTCGGATAGGCCAGAATCATAACCGCATCACCCAATAAGGTGAAATTTCGCTCATTTTTATCATTAGGAATATAATCGTTTTTGGTTAAACGCATTATTTCACCCATAGGTTTAGGAGTTAGTTTTGATGATGAATCCAATCCTGCTCTATTATAAAAATAGTTATTGAGCATGGTATTTGAAAATGCATTAACTAACCTTACTGTTGTAAATAATGCTATAGAACCTCCTTTCGTACTCAAAAAGGTGAGTTCCCCTGCCGATAACCTTGCAGGATCGTCAAATCTGCTAAACTCACAAGTTGCCGTAACAAATAAAGGAAGGCGATTATTGTTGGTCCAGCTGTTGATGTCTTCTATTGTTAAAATTCGCTCAGCAGCCCATCCTAACTCGCCTCCATGTCCGGTATAATTGATTATAAAACAACCTTTCTGAACAGCATCTACAATTGCTTTTTGAGCCCCGGGGTTTCTTTGACCACCGGCAACAACTTCCTCACGATATGCATCAATCCAAATTTTCTCAACATTGTAGTTCTTAAACCTTGAAGTTATGCTATTGGCCATATTGTTTGCATCGTTTTGGTGGATATTATAATCTTCATCATCTGATACGAAAACAATTTTGTTACGCCAATCAGCCATTCTATCCGATTGATGATAACCTATTATTTTATCTACAGCATTTCGTGCTTCTGTTGCATTTGAAATAGGTAATCTGCCAATACCTAAATCTAAAAATTCTTTAGGGTCGTTGCCGCTATCCCACAAACCTTCGTTATCGTCTAAAAAACCAAAATAATCATCGCTGCAATAGGAAAGAATTGGAGATTCTGTTGTGTTGCTTTGATAAGTGGGCACAAAATTCGTATTGTTGGCAATTCGGTACTTATAGTCATAAGATGCTCTACCAAATAAGGTTACATATTTCACCCTATCGTTGACCGAAGAAGCCCGGGTATAAAACATTCTTAAAAAATCGCGAATGGCAGATACATCCTGGCTTCCACTTGAAAACTCATTATAAATATCATTGATGTTTACCACGTGAATTTTTAGTCCGTTTTGCTGGTGAAAAGCAGCTAGTCTCATCGCCTCCTGATAAAATAAACCCGGAGTTATATAAATAGCATCACTTTGTGTAAGTGCGTGCAAATTTTGATTAGCAATCTTTCCTATCATTTGAGGAACCCAATATGATGAAGCATCACTAATACCAGCAAATTCATTGTAGTTTGTTGTGTTGTTTACAAAAGTAGCTTCATTATTTGCCCAACTTACCAGCATCTCTTGTATATTGGTTAAATCATTCAAATTAAAGATTCTTGCAGAATTAGGAGCTCCTGTAATTTTGTACTGGGTGGCACCAACAATTGCAGGAGCAGTAACCCTATACAAAACTTGATTGTTATACCACGATAACTTTGCTTTTGTATTGATTTCAAAAAAATCCAACCAACCAATTGCCCCTCCCGGTGGGTTGTCGTACCTGTATGTAATACTCACGCTTGGAGTTGGTGAATAAAAACTTGAAACAATAGGACCACTTGTTCTATAGTAATACCCATCATAGGTATTACTAATATTGGGGATGTTACTGTGTGCGAACAAAAAGTTATTATTTACACTTACATTAAAATTTGAAGTGGTGATAATAGACCTTGATGCTACTACCGATTTGATAACAATAGAATCAGCCTGATTGTGCCCGTCTATGTAAAACGAAAAACTCTGAACCGGCATTCTATCAAATGCTTCACCTAAAAATTGACGACCACTTTTACCATAGTTTAAAGCATCTAACTCGTGAGCAAAACAATACGTATGAAAATCTTGTGTGTTGTTAAAACCCGGTTGATTAGCTTGTTTGCTTATACGTTTGCCATTACCCTGATTAAACGTTATAAAGTAATAAGTTGTATCAGCGTAAATATTTTTCTCTCTACCAATAAAATTACCTGCGGGCTTCCAAACATCAAACTGTGATTTTCCATACATCAATACATAGTCATTGGCATCAAAAACACCATCGTTTTCACCTACAACCAGAAGAGCATTTTCAACCAAATCATCAAGTCTCGTTGCGGAGTTAGCTTGTGGTAACAAGCCCGGTCCATTGCCATAAATCCTTATCGTTCTGGGGTCTATTGCTGATATATTAATTCCACTGGCTTGAAAAAAGTTCCTATCTAACTTGTGAAACCCCGTTTTTGTCACGGCAATTTTATACCAATCGCCAACGGCAAGAACCGAATTATTTGCAAACGACTTTTTATTAAGGCTTGAAGTCGGGATAGAAAGCACATCGTAGCTTATTTCAATTTCAAAAGAAACAATGGTCTGCACTTTATTTTCAGCTGCATTGTATACTAATGGTAAAAAAGAAAAACCTACAACCGTCTTTCCACTTTCAGATCCTAAAACAATTTGCTCGTTGAAATTGATTATATTTTGAAGTAATGATTGATTTTGGATTTCATCATTAAAAGTAGGTTTGCCATATACCATTTTTTGGATGCTTACCTTAACGTTGGTTGCATTGGCATTTAACCTAAAAACTTCATTCCAATATGGGTGCCAATGTTTACTTTTGGTAACTTGGGCATTTTTGAATGAAATAAAGTTAGAAAAATTTTGATCCTCTTTTATTACATCCGTTTCTTCAATCCAATTTATATTTCGCTGAAAACGAAGCACAGCGGCATAAGAATTTGACAGAAACATGGCTGTAAATAAAAAAATTACAAAAAATATTTTCATTCGTGGCAATAAAAATTGCATATAAGTTAACAAATTATTTATACTTGAAAAATACATTAGCTGCGAAACATAACGATAACAAATGAAATTAATTATATGTTTATTCCCAAAAAGGGGAATGAAATAAACAATAGATAGTAAAAGGGGGAACTGTTTATTACAGCAAGCACAAACTAGCTGTAATAAACTAAAAGGTTTAACACTAAAATGAAATTTTCACTTTCGGCAAAAAGGAAGTTACTTTTATATATGGCTATAATGATTGTTGCGAAAAGCGACCTGTTTGCGCAGGACCCCCACTTTTCGCAATTCTATGCCAATCCTATGTATATAAATCCAGCTTTTGCAGGAAGTACCAACCACGGTAGAATTGTAACCAATGCCCGTAACCAATGGAGTAGTATTGCTGGTACTTTTACCACCATGTCGGCCTCTTTTGATGAGCATTACGACATTATTAATGGGGGTATTGGTGTGATGGTTACAAGAGATCAGGCCGGTATTGGTTTGCTTACCACAAACGCTCTTTCGGGCGCATACTCCTATCAAATTCCGGTAAACAGATATTTCACAATTAGGGCAAGTGTGCAAGCAACTATCATGCAGCGGTCGCTCGATTTTGGTAATTTCACTTGGGGTGACCAAATTCTTAAACAATATGGTATTGTTAAACCTGTTACAGGGGAAGCACCTCCCAACCCATCCATTGCAATACCTAATTTTGCGGCAGGTTTTATTGGATACACCAAATATGCATATGGGGGCTTTGCTGTGCATAATCTTACCGAACCAAGTCAGAAATTCTGGGATTCTTATCAAAACAAGAACGTTATTTTAAGAAGAGTAACAGTGCATGCAGGTGCCCAAATTCCACTTCGCCCAGAAGATAAAAGATCAAGAAGAAACAATGTAAGCCTATCGCCAAACATCATTTACATGCAGCAAGGAGTTTTCTCAGAACTAAATTTAGGCATGTATTACAACAAAGGATCATACATTTTGGGTGGCTACTTTCGTCAAACCACTGCCAACTCTGATGCGCTAATACTTTTATTAGGACTTCGCAGAGAAAAACTTCGTATAGGTTATTCATACGATGCAACGGTATCAAATGCTCGTCCTGGAGCTAGGGCTTCACACGAGGTATCTTTATCTTTTGAGTTAAGAAAACGTATCCCCAAAAAATCAATTCGCGCTATTCGCTGTCCGGAGTTTTAATTTTAAACTTTTTAATTACATTTGTATAGCTTAATCATGCATTTATGCTTTTTTTCCGTGGCCTGATAATAATACTAACCGGTTTTGTGCTTGCAAATAATGTAGTTGCACAAGACCCCCAGTTCAGCCAGTTTTATGCTGTTCCGCTTTACACAAATCCGGCACTTACGGGTGCAAGTGGTAACATTAGATTTAATGCTGCATACCGAGACCAATACATTGGTGTAGCGAATAATTTCAAAACCACTTATGCTAGTTTTGATGCTCATGTAAATAAGCTGGGAGGTGTTGGTGCTACATTTTTAAATGATGTGGCGGGTGATGGTAGATTAACAACAAACCAAGCCAGTTTATCATACTCATTTTACACACCATTAAGCCGTAAGGTAAGAATGAGAGCCGCAGTTCAGGCTACATTTGTGCAAAAAAGTTACGATTTCAGTAGGTTTCGATTTGGTGATCAGATAGATGATAGATTGGGTTTTGTTTATCCTACGCAAGAGCCAATTGGCTCACAAAACAGAATGTTCCCTAATTTTGGTACAGGTTTAGTTGTATATAGTGAAACCTTTTTTGCAGGTTTTGCTGCACATAATTTAACAGAACCCAACCAGTCTTTTTACTACGAGAACAGCCCAAAGGAAGAGTTTAAATTACCCAGGAGATTTACTGCGCATGCCGGTGTAAATGTTGCTTTAACCCACGAAAGAAATGAAGACCAACGTGTAATTTTATCACCAAGTATCTTGTACATGAGTCAACGTAACTTTAACCAGCTAAACTTAGGCATGTATGTAAAAAAACAAGCCTTAACTGCAGGATTGTGGTTTCGACAAACCAGCAAGAATACAGATGCTGCAATTATTATGTTTGGTATCAAGTTTCCCAAATTTCGTTTAGGTTACAGCTACGATGTAACTGTTTCAGGAGCAAGAACAGCAACCCAAGGTTCTCACGAAATTTCAATGGCTTTTGAAATCACTCCAAAGAAAAGACCAAGATCAAGAACAAAAATGATTTCTTGTCCGGCACTTTAAACTAAAAATTCTAAATAAATATTGGAATAATTCCATTTATTTTCCGTTATATTTGAAAAATTTAATACTTCAAAACGATATAAATATGAAGCAGGCCACAAAAGTTTTTCTTTTAGCAGCACTAGCCCATAGCGTGTTTATTGGCACAGGGTGTAAAAAACCTAAGTCGGAGACTACCGGCTGGCAATACAACAACGAGAAGTGGGGCGGCTTTGAAAAACCAAAGTTCCAGGAGCAAGAAACAGGTCCGGGTTTAGTTTTTATTGAAGGCGGTACTGTTAGCTTAGGTAACTTTGAGAACGATGTTATGTTCGAACGTAATGCACTTAAGCGCAGGGTTTCTGTTCCTAGTTTTTATATGGATGAAACAGAAGTTACCAATTTCCACTATTTGGAATATTTATATTGGTTAAACCGCGTTTTTGTTGATAATCCGCTAGTTTATCGTGGTGCATTGCCAGATACATTGGTTTGGCGTAACAAACTTTCATACAACGAACCTTATGTTTTATACTACTTACGCCATCCTGCATACAGAGAGTATCCGGTTGTTGGGGTAAGTTGGTTACAAGCTAAAGCATACACAGATTGGCGTACAGACCGCGTTAATGAAATGATTTTAGCGCGTGAAGGCTTTATTGATCTTGATGTTCAAAAAACAACAGGTGATAACAACTTTAACACAGAAGCATACTTGTTAGGATTGTACACACCGACCGTGAAAAAAGAATTGAAAGATTACGCTCCAGGAGGAAAAACCCGTCAGGTACGCATGGAAGATGGTATCTTGTTACCTGATTACCGACTACCAACCGAGGCTGAGTGGGAATATGCGGCTTATGGTTACATGTCGCCTGAATACAACGAGAACATTGACGTAAAACGTATATACCCTTGGGATGGATTAACCATGCGCAGAAGTGATTCGGAGAAAAACCGCGGTACTATGTATGCAAACTACATTCGCGGTCGTGGTGATGCTGCCGGTGTTGCTGGTCGCTTAAATGATGCGGGTTTTTATACTGTTCCGGTCAAAAATGCCGATTACTTACCTAATGATTTTGGTTTATATCACATGGCAGGTAATGTAAGTGAGTGGACAATGGATGTATACCGTCCGCTATCATGGGAAGATGGTCAAGAAATTGCTCCTTTCCGTGGTAACGTGTACAAAACTAAAGTTACAGATGCAGACGGTATTGTTGCCGAGAAAGACAGTTTAGGTCGCATACCATACAGAGATGTAACCGAGGCAGAAAATGCAAAACGCAGAAACTACCGTAAATCAAATAATATTGGCTTTAAAGATGAGTTGGAGTATACCGACTTTGAACAAAAATACGATTACGGTGTAACCAGCTTAATTAGAAATACTGCTCGTGTATACAAAGGTGGCTCATGGAACGACAGAGCTTACTGGATGACTCCAGGCTCAAGAAGATTTTTAGATGAAGATTTATCTACAGCAACCATTGGTTTCCGTTGTGTAATGGACCGTGTGGGTGACCCTAGAAAAACGAAGTAATATTTGATAATACATAAAAAGCCGACTAAAATAGATTAGTCGGCTTTTTTATTTGTTCAGTATTTATATGATATCCTTACACAGCCCTCATGCTTAAGTCCATCGCTTTTACACTATGGGTTAATGCACCTGATGATATAAAATCCACTCCTGTTTCAGCATAACTTCTTAGCGTTTGAAGGGTAATACCTCCACTTGCTTCTGTTTCGTATTTTCCATCAATAATTTTTACAGCCTCACGCAATAATTCTGGTGAAAAGTTATCAAGCATAATACGATGCACACCACCAATGGCAAGTACCTGTTTTACCTCATCCAATGATCTGGTTTCTATTTCAATCTTTAAGTTAAGGTTGTGGTCCTTCAAATATTCTTGAGTGCGTGCTATAGCATTTTCAATCCCACCCGAAAAGTCGACATGGTTATCTTTAATCAAAATCATATCATACAAACCTATTCTGTGGTTTGCTCCTCCCCCAACCTTTACTGCATATTTTTCGAGCAAACGCATACCCGGAGTAGTTTTTCTAGTATCTAAAATTTGGGTATGTAAGCCTTTTAACTCCGCTACATATTTTGATGTTAAAGAGGCTACCCCACTTAGGCGTTGAATAAAATTTAACACCGTGCGCTCCGCAGTAAGCATGCTTCTTGAGCTGCCGGTTACTTCCAAAACAATGTCGCCATAGGCCACCGCATCACCGTCTTTTTTTAGCAATTTTACGACAAGATTTGCATCTACTTTTTTAAAAATGTATTCTACCAATAACAATCCGGCAATAATGCCATTGTCTTTGGCGACAATAATTGATTTTCCTGTTTCATCTACATTTATAGTGGCTAATGATGTATGATCGCCCTCTCCAATGTCTTCGGCAAACGAAATATCGATTAGTTGTTTAACTAAATCGTTGTTTAATAAATCTTCCATTAATTTTTTACTAGGTTGAATAAATAACGATACTATTCTTTCTCAAATCTCATTTCGTGCACCAGCATACCACTTCCACTATCTTTCATAAAAATGTACACACGAAACTTACCTTGTGCGGTTTCGTAATTGGCAATGGCATATTTGGCGCTTTGACCTGACGAGCCACGGTGTTGTATCGTAATATTTTTGGGTTGATTGTTTACCAAGAAATTTTTAATCATCATCTCAGCCTGTTGTTTGCTGTAAACACCTTCGTTATCGTTTATTGTTAACTCTACATTACCATTAAAAAACTTAGACACCTCCTTGGCGTTTGCGTTTTTAAGGGCAGCCACAATATCATCAAAACCATCGGCCCAAACAGCTGATGTACTGAACATTAACATCAAACCAATTATATATTTAAATATAGTGTTCTTCATTTTGTATTTGTTTGTGTGTTACCTTCAACCAAAAGCGTGCCACAGGTGCAAATTACTAAAAATGTTGATATGCGAAATAATAAGGCTTAAAAGTTTTATTACTTATTTTTGCACCATGACTAATAAAGTGGCTTTAATAATTTTGGATGGTTGGGGCAACGGTAAACCATACGATGGTAATGCTATTTACCAAGCAAATACACCAAATTTTGATTCGATAGTAAAAAAGTATCCGGGTACAAGTATAAAAACAAGCGGACTTGATGTGGGTTTACCTGATGGGCAGATGGGTAACAGTGAGGTTGGCCATATGAATTTAGGTGCAGGACGCGTTGTATATCAGCAATTGGTATTGATCAACAAATCGTTTAATGATGGTGATGTGTTTAAAAATGAAACACTATTAAACGCAATTAACCATGCGAAAAATAACAATAAAAATATCCACTTAATTGGGTTGGTTAGTGATGGTGGCGTGCACTCCAGCATAGAACACTTATTGGGCCTATGCAAAATGATGCAGAAAGAAAGAGTAAATAACTTCTTTGTTCATGCATTTACAGATGGCCGCGATACAGACCCGAAAAATGGCAAAGGTTACCTACAAAAAGTAATTAATGAGTTAAACCAAACCGGGGGTAAGTTAGCATCAGTTTGCGGGCGCTACTACGCCATGGATAGAGATAAACGCTGGGAGCGTGTAAAATTAGCCTACGATTGTATGGTAAATGCAACAGGCGAACACACTACAGACGTTTTAAATACCATTGAAAACAGATACGCTGCCGGAGAAACTGATGAGTTTATTAAACCTGTTATTTGCACAGATGCCAACAACAGTCCTGTGGCTAAAATTGCAGATGGAGATGTGGTAATTTGTTTTAATTTTAGAACCGACCGTGGTCGTGAAATTACTGAGGTATTAACACAAACCGATTTCTATGAGCATAACATGCACAAGTTAAACCTGCACTACATTACTTTAACCGAGTACGACAAAACGTATAAAAATATAGGTGTGGTTTTTCCTGATATTGATTTGCAAATGACCTTGGGTGAAGTGTTGGAAAAACACCAAAAAACACAAGTACGTGTTGCCGAAACAGAAAAATATCCGCATGTAACTTTCTTTTTTAGTGGAGGCAGAGAACAACCCTTTATTGGCGAGAGCAGGTTTTTAGCGCCATCGCCAAAAGTGGCCACCTACGATTTACAACCGGAAATGAGTGCTGAAGAAGTATGTGGTTTTGCATTGCAGGCCATTACAACAGATAAGCCTGATTTTATGTGTGTAAACTTTGCAAACCCCGATATGGTTGGACACACCGGTGTGGTAAGTGCAGAAATAAAAGCGGTAGAAAAGGTTGATGATTGTTTGGGTAGAATTGTAGCTGCTGCTACAGAAAACAATTACACATTACTGGTAACTGCAGATCATGGTAATGGCGAGTACATGACCAACGAAGAGGATGGTACACCAAACACGGCACATACCACCAACGAAGTACCTTTCATTGTGGTGAACGGAAATGGAAAACGAGTAAGACCAGGCCGCTTGGCCGATGTTGCGCCAACCGTATTAAGTTTATTACAAATTCCTCAACCGCCACAAATGACGGGCAAAAGTTTATTATGCGATTAGTTATAGTGGCTTGTTTTGCAATATTGGTCTCGTGCCAAAGCATACCTGAAAATAACGTAACGTTGTTTGACACTAAGCAGTTTTTTGAGCACGAAATAACCTTATTAACCGAACAAAAAACCGGAATAAAACAAGTACTTACCTACCAGCAAAAACAAGATAGTTTTATAATAAACGATACTGTTAACTGGAAAAAAGAGCTTCAAATTTTTGCTGACCTTGATTTGGCAAAACCCAGCAACAAAATCGCTTTTAAAGTTGATACAACCAACACAAACAACTTGTTTATGATTAGCTACACATCAACAGATGAAAAGCAAAGTCTGAAAAAAGTAGTGGTAACTACTGATGAAAAACAAAATGTAAAAACCATTGATGCGTGGATGGGAAAAAGCAACTCATTGTATCAATCTCAAACAATATTAAGGTATGTGCCCGACAGCGGATTTAGCGTTAAAGGCATACAAGATGTAGAGATTGGAAGTGATACGGAATACAGTATTCAGGCACTATTTGTTCATTAAGTTTAATCCAACAAAAGCATAAAAAAAGAGGCGGTACTTTTACTTTTAAAGTCCGCCTCTTTTTGTTTTTAATTTTTGAGTTACCTCAAATCAATTACTTCGCATTTTGGATATTTCTTCACATCAAACACAAAGAATTTATCTTCTAGTTTAATGTTCGGAACTTGATTGGTAACAATGTAAGTGTGTATGGTTCCGTTTTTATCAAATACTTGAGATTTGGTAATGGTTTGATTGGTTTTATCGATGGTAAGTTTAATTTTAAAGAAGTTTCTCTTTTTATCTTTAGGAGTTAACTCAACCACAACAATATCGTTTTTACCTTCCTTTTTGGTTTCTAATATTTTTGATAAAAAACCTTTGTCGTACATGGTAAAAATATCATCCAACCTAATTGGCGCTTTTTTCGGGTCGTAGTTGTTTACTTGCACTTCGTTTACCTCTTTGCTGTATGTCCAAACAGTTTTATTGTCGCACATTATTACTTGGTCGGCTATATCTAACCTAAATTTATTGCCTTTTACATAAATACTACCCTTTAGTTTTTCGCTAATATTTTCAGCTTTACTTTCTATGCTGTATACAAAATCGGCTTTAATACTTTTAAAGTTTTTGTAACGCGTGCTTATCAAACTTAAAAGTTTATCTGCGTTTTTATCAACCGGTTTGGGAGCTTTTTGTGCTATGGCAAAAGAAGTTGAAAGGACAATAAGAAGAATAATTCGATTAATCATTGGTGTATGTTTAGCTATTTAACAAAATATGATACCATTAAGTTTACAATCATCATGCCAAGCAAAAACAATTTATATTACAGGTATCAGCCAACAAAACTACAAGCAATTTAACTCCTACCCAAACTTTTTACCCAAGTTACTGAGGCAGTTAGCAATAAAGTTAAAAACACAATTAAACCAACTAGTAGCTTATTTACTCTAAATTAGCAGTTTAAAATAGATGAACGCAACCCAACCCATATCAGATGCACAAATACTACAAGCGTTTGCACAAAAAGCAACGCAACATAAGGCGTTTGAATGGCTGCTTAATGCATATCAGCAAAAAACATATTGGCATATCAGGCGTATGGTTATTAACCACGATGATGCAGATGATGTACTACAAAACACCATGATTAAAGTGTGGGAAAATATACACCAGTTTAAGGGTGAAGCGAAATTGTACACTTGGATATATCGTATTGCTACCAACGAAGCTTTAAATCATTTAAACAAACAGAAGCAACATCAAAATATTGAAGAAACATCGACCGAGTTAATGAATCACTTGACCACAACCGGGTATTTTAATGGCAATAGTGCCGAACTTAAATTACAACAAGCCATTTTAAATTTGCCCGAAAAACAGCGTGTGGTATTTAACTTAAAATATTTTGATAATATGAAATATGAAGAAATGAGCGAAGTGTTGGATACTTCAGTTGGTGCGCTTAAAGCATCTTACCACCATGCGGTAAAAAAAATAGAAGATTATTTAACCCGGCATTAAACCTTTGGCAAGTAATCAAATCAAAAAATACGTAATGAGTAATCATCAATTCCCATATCATCAACCAAATAACAATAGCCAAGGAGGATTTACCGTACCCGAAGGTTATTTTGAAGAAAGCCAAAAACAAATATTGGCAAGGGTTAACCATGGAGGTTTTGAAGTACCTAATGATTACTTTATTCAAAATAAAGCGCAATTATTAAAATACATCAACCCAAAACCAAAACGATTTAGTATACGGCCTATTTGGTATGCAGCAGCAGTTTTATTAGTGGCAGGTGTATTGTTTTTTTTGATGCCATCAACCCAAAACAATACACCCGTTGCTATAAGTGATGAAGAAATTATAAATTACGTGTCGACCCAAAAAATAAACGATATACCCATTGAAGCACTGGCCATACAAGAAATAAACTTCACCGATATTACAACAGAGGAAATTGTTGATGGTATTGACGAAGAAACATTGTTAAACGAACTATAAAATTACAACTATGAAAAAGCTGATATTATTACTTTTTGTTGCATTTGGTATAGCTGCAACAGCGCAGCAAATTGATGATAACGATGAACCTAAACATGAAAAAATAGAAGCCTTAAAAATTGGCTTTATTACTGAAAAATTATCGCTTACCAGTAAAGAAGCCGAAGTATTTTGGCCTGTATACAATAGGTTTGAACAAGAAGTAAGGACAGTACGCAAAAAACAACGCGAACTAACCAAGGCTTTTAAACTTAAAATCAAGCCAACCGACCAAGAAGCGGATAAATACATTACTGATCAAATGGCACTTAAACAAAACGAAATTGATGTGATAAAAAAATACCTGCCTGAGTTTAAAAAGGTATTACCCGCAACTAAAGTAGCTATACTATTAAGCCTAGAACAAGAGTTTAAAATGGAGTTACTGCGCAAAATGAAAGACCGCAGGCAACAAGGCAGATAACTTAACTGAAAGGAAACCTCAAATGGTTTCCTTTTTTATTTTTAATTGGTTGGGTAAGGTTATATTTGCCCAAAATTTAAAGGAAATGACTAAAGGACCAATTTCTCAATTTATTGAAAAACACTACAAGCATTTTAATGCTGCTGCATTGGTAGATGCTGCAAAAGGATACGAAACACACCTTACTGAAGGCGGTAAAATGATGGTTACTCTGGCAGGTGCAATGAGTACCGCAGAGTTAGGCAAATCGTTGGCAGAAATGATACGCCAAGGTAAAGTTGATATTATTAGCTGCACCGGAGCAAACCTTGAAGAAGATATTATGAACCTAGTTGCACATAGCCACTATAAGCGTGTGCCAAATTACCGCGATCTTTCTCCTCAAGACGAGTGGGATTTATTAGAAAACCATTACAACCGTGTTACTGATACTTGTATCCCTGAGGAAGAAGCTTTCCGTAGGTTACAAAAACATATTCATAAAATTTGGAAAGATGCAGATACTGCGGGCGAGCGTTATTTCCCACACGAGTACATGTACAAAATTTTATTAAGTGGCGAGTTAGAGCAGTATTACGAAATAGATCCAAAAGATTCGTGGATGTTGGCGGCAGCACAAAAAAATATTCCTATTGTAGTTCCGGGTTGGGAAGACAGCACCATGGGTAACATTTTTGCCAGCTACGTAATTAAAAACGAAATTAAAGCCAGCACCATGAAAAGTGGTATTGAGTACATGGCCTGGTTGGCAGATTGGTACGTAAAAAACAGCGATGGTAAAGGCGTGGGCTTTTTTCAAATTGGTGGTGGTATTGCAGGCGATTTCCCTATTTGCGTAGTACCTATGTTGTACCAAGATATGGAAATGGAAAACATTCCGTTTTGGAGTTACTTCTGCCAAATTAGCGATTCAACAACCTCATACGGTTCATACTCTGGTGCAGTGCCAAACGAAAAAATTACTTGGGGTAAACTAGATATTAGCACACCTAAGTTTATTGTAGAGAGCGATGCTACCATTGTTGCACCGTTAATGTTTGCCTGGATTTTAGGCTGGTAATTTATCTACCTTTTATATTTTAAAAACGCCATTTCAATTATTTGAAGTGGCGTTTTTTATTTTAGAGGCTTACCATAAAGCTTGCCCAACACATTACCAACACAGGTGGCTTTATGGTCGGGCTGTTCGCGTTACACGCCTACCCCGAAGGCTTGCCCTCGGGGGTAACTGCTGCCATCCCTAAGCCGGGTTTAACTTGCATACAAAAAATTATTTTCAGTTTATAACACTAGCATAGCGTGTGCCAGAGAGTGAATCATCATTCCATAACACCTCAATTCATCAACACTTCAACAGCAACTTCGTTTCTGCGTTTAATAAGATCCCAAGGGGCATTATAACCCATGTACATATAAGGACCAACAGTTTTTATTTGTTGTTGGCTAAGTAGATTTGCTAATTTTTGTCGATGAGATTCTACTTTTTCAGCAGATGAAAAACCACCGTAGGTAATCACTGCCAAAGTTTTTCCGCCTTCCTCTATAATTTTAACTTTGCCGGATGCAGGCTTGGGCAACTCGTCTTTTTTATACTGTTTAGGCATAACAAAATACATGGTAGCGGTATCGCCCATTTTAACAACAACAGGTGCTGTCATGGCAATTTTTTGATTGCTATCATTACCACCAAAAATATATCCGGCTATGGTTCTAAAACCACTGTTCATGCTTTTATCCATAACAATATCTTGCAATTTGGTTTGTGCTACTACCATTTTAGGATATTTCCTGATTTCTACTTCGCCAATGGTTTTAATTACCTTGTAATCGGGGGTTTCTATTTCACCCGTTTTAAAGGCAAGCAACAACATCACCAACCCAACAAGTAACAACATAACTATGCCCGAAATAAAAAATGTTTTAGTCATACTAACTTTAACAACCTAAACCAATTATGGTTTAAGAACAATATAAACTATTGATTAATTACATTTGAAGTGAAACTAAATTTAATTATGCTTACTATTATTTTAGAGATGTCGGAAGGATTGGCTGGTGCCGTTAAAATACTTTTATTTAGTACACTATTAATGGTGCCAATTGCAGTTTGGTTTTACTTTTTACTTATTAAATACAACTTAAGCAACATAAAAAGTAGCGTTATTACAAGTATACTATGTTTTGTTACACAGCTTATAACTGACTATACTATATCCCAAATAGGAGGTGCAGAACCCTTCCAATCACTAATAGATCCGATACTCATAAACACATCCCTAATACAAGCTTCTTTCTCAATTGCATTAATTGTAATTATAGCTTCAATCAGGCATTTTAATCAAGGCAAAAAAGATTGAAGTTTGTTGCTGAACCTCTACAAATAATCAAACTTAGCCGTAAAGTGCCTCAGTTGTGGTGGTTGCCAAGTAATTTTCATACCTTTTAAATCTTGTTTGTTTTGGTTAATTTCTGTCAGCGATTCAATCACATAATCAATATGACTTTGGGTGTATACCCTACGTGGTATAGCCAAACGCACCAAATCCATGGCAGCTTCTTTCTCGCTACCATCAGGTTGTAAACCAAACATTACGGTTCCAATTTCGCAAGCACGTATACCTGAGTTTAAATACATTTCAACTGCTAAACTTTGCCCGGGGTAAAGCTTAGGTTTAATGTGCGGCAGCATTGCTCTGGCATCAATATAAATGGCATGTCCGCCTGCAGGCCTTACAATTGGAATACCGGCTTTTAATAAATGATTACCTAAATATTGTGTACTTGTAATGCGGTAGTTTAAATAATCTTCGCTTACTACTTCTTCTAAACCTACAGCCATAGCTTCTAAATCACGCCCGGCTAAACCACCATAGGTAGGAAAACCTTCTGTTAAAATCAACAAGTTACGTGCTTGTTGTGCCCATTCATCGTTATTCATTGCAAGCCAGCCACCAATGTTTACCAATGCATCTTTTTTAGCACTCATGGTACAACCATCAGCATGCGAAAAAATTTCTTTCACAATCTTTTCTACTGATATGTTTTCGTAACCCGGTTCACGCATCTTTATGAAGTAAGCATTCTCTGCAAAACGACAAGCATCAATAAACAATGGAATGTTATACTTGTTACAAATTTCTTTTGTAGCCCTTATGTTAGCCATAGAAACCGGCTGTCCCCCACCCGAGTTATTGGTAATGGTAAGCATAACCACAGGTATGTTTGCCACACCTTTTTCCTCAATAAATTGTTCAAGCTTAAGCAAATCCATGTTACCTTTAAAAGGATGTTCCAAAGCAGGATTTTTGCCTTCTTCAATCACCAAATCAACACCAACGGCACCTGTAAATTCTATGTTTGCACGGGTAGTATCAAAGTGGGTATTGTTAGGAATAAATTTGCCCTTACCACCAATAATAGAAAACAATATTTTCTCGGCAGCACGACCTTGGTGAGTAGGTACAATATGCTCAAAAGGCATGAGGTTGTATACTGCATTTTTAAACCTGTAATACGATGGACTGCCGGCATACGATTCGTCACCTTGCATAATAGCAGCCCATTGTTTAGCACTCATGCTGCTAGTACCCGAGTCGGTAAGTAAATCAATAATTACGTGCTCCGAGTCTAGTTTAAATAAATTGTAATCGGCCTGTTTTATGTATTGTTCACGCTCGGTACGTGTGGTCATTTTAATAGGTTCTACCGATTTAATTTTAAAGGGTTCTATTATTGTTCTCATATGGTTGCGATATTTCGGTTGGCAACTTCATCAAACCCAAAATAAAAAAATATGACCAAGCGCATGTACAGCACATGATTTAAGTTATCAAATATTCGAACAATATTCCTAAACTCGCATTACTAATATTTAACAGATATGATAACAATAACCCAGCGCAGATTTTTGCCCAATAAATTAAAGGTTACATCGTGGGATGTGTTAGCACCTTATTTTAACCAATTGGTTGAAAGACCCATTAATAACAAACAAGATTTGGAAGAGTGGTTGAAAGACCGCAGCGAGCTAGAGGCTTTTGTAAGTGAAGATTTAGCTTGGCGTTATGTTAAAATGACTTGCAACACCGAAGACAAAGAATTAGAAAAAGCATACTTGTTTTTTGTTACAGAAATTGAACCACAAATTTCGCCCATAAACGATAAGCTGAATAGAAAGTTAGTAGATTGCCCTTACATTGATGAGTTAGATAAAGACAAATACTTTATTTACCTGCGTGGTATCAAAAAAGAAATTGAAATTTTTAGAGAAGCCAACGTGCCTTTAATGTCTGAAATTGCTACCGAAAGTCAGAAATACGGGAGCATAGTAGGTGGCTTGATGGTAGAAATAGAGGGTAAAGAATTAACATTACAACAAGCTGCCAACTATTTAAAAAATCCGGATAGAACAAAACGCGAAGCAGCATTTAATAAGATTAATGAAAAACGATTAGCTCATGCACAAGAGTTAGATCAATTGTTTGATAAGTTAATTGCACTACGTCATCAGGTTGCTGTAAACGCAGGTTTTGAAAATTACCGCGATTATATGTTTGCTGCTTTAGGTAGGTTTGATTACAAACCTGAAGATTGTTTTGCTTTTCATGCTGCCATACAACAAGAGGTTGTTCCATTAGTAAAACAATTTAACGAAAAGCGTGAAAAGGAATTAGGGTTTAAACTTCGCCCATGGGATTTGGAAGTAGATACACAAAACCGTGAGGCATTGGAACCATTTACCAGTGGTGCTGATTTATTGGATAAAACAGTAAAATGTTTCCGTAAAGTAGATGATTATTTTGCATGGTGTATAGAAACCATGGATAACATGGGCCGTTTGGATTTAGAGAGCAGAAAAGGTAAAGCACCGGGTGGTTACAATTACCCAATGGCCGAAACCAGTGTTCCATTTATTTTTATGAATGCGGCTTCATCAACACGTGATGTAGAAACCATGGTGCATGAAGGCGGACATGCCGTACACTCGTTTTTAAGTAAAGATTTAGAATTGACTGCATTTAAAAATTGCCCTAGCGAAGTTGCTGAATTAGCCAGCATGAGTATGGAGTTAATTAGTTATGATGGTCAGGATGAGTTTTACCGTACACCAGAAGAATTTAAACGTGCCAAAGAAGAACACTTAGAAGGTATTATAAAGATACTTCCTTGGATAGCAACCATTGATAAGTTTCAACATTGGATATATACACATCCAACACATACTGCAGATGAACGTAAAGCCTATTGGATTGAATTGAGTAAGGAGTTTGGAACAGGCATGGTAGATTGGAGTGGTTACGAGCACATACAAGCCTACACTTGGCAAAAGCAATTACACTTGTTTGAAGTACCATTTTATTACATAGAATATGGTATGGCACAATTGGGCGCTTTAGGTGTATGGCGTAATTTTTTAAATGATAAAAAGAAAGCCGTAATGCAATACAAAGAAGCATTAAGCCTAGGCTACACCAAACCAATTGGCGATATATACAAAGCAGCCGGAGTTGAATTTAACTTTAGCGCTTCGTACATAAAATCGTTGATGGAATTTGTAAAATCCGAGCTAAACAAACTGTAATTATTACTATACGTTAAACTGCACTAAACTAAAATTTAGTGCAGTTTTTTTATTTTAGTTTAAACAGCTAAACGAAATTTAACACCTGATTTACTATACTTTATAAAAGTAACTAATTAGTTAGTAACTATTTAGTTAGTAACTTTTTGGTTAGCAAATAAAAAGTAGTACATTTGAGTTTAAAATAAACTGATATGGATTTATCATTTTTAGCTAATGAAAGTTCTCCATTTGCATTTGGCAGAGTAGCCCATGGAGATACCTTTGTGAACCGAACATCAGAAAAAAAACGTTTGGCTACCAACTTTGCAAGTAAGGTAAACACCACACTTATATCACCACGCAGGTGGGGTAAATCCAGTTTAGTTAAAGAGGTTGGTATGGCCATGAATAAAGCCAATAAAAAATATAAATTTGCCTACATTGATTTATTTAGCATAAGAACCGAAACAGAGTTTTATGAAGCTTACGCCAAAGAAATTATTAAATGTACCAGCAGCAAATGGAACGAATGGGTCAATATTGCGGGGGAGTTTTTAAAAAACATAACACCTAAAATTAGCATAAGCGCTGATAAAACCCACGAAATGGATATCACATTTGATTTGAAAGACATCAAAAAAAACTACGATACCATTTTAAATCTACCCGAAAAAATTGCTCAAAATAAAGGCATCAAGATTATTATTTGTATTGATGAGTTTCAGAACATCACCAGTTTTACCAACCACATTAGTTTTCAAAAAAGGTTGCGTAGTTTTTGGCAACACCATCAACATGTAACCTACTGTTTGTATGGCAGCAAAAGAAGTTTATTGGTACAAATGTTTGAAAAAAGAAGTATGCCATTTTACAAGTTTGGTGATGTGATGTACTTAGAAAAAATACCTTCAGCCGATTGGCATCCTTTTATTATGCGGGCCTTTAGCAGCAGTAAGAAAACAATAAAGACCAATCAGGTAGATATGATTGTAAATACCATGCAAGGCCACCCTTACTACGTACAGCAACTAAGTTATTTACTTTGGATTCGCAGCAGCAAGGTGGTAAAAGATGAAGAAGTACTCGCATCAATAGAAGATTTAGTAAACCAAAACGCTAATCTTTACGAACGCGAAACAGAGGCCATGAGTAATTCTAAAGTTGCATTGATAAAAGCAATTGCCGGTGGTTACAACAGTGGCTTGAGTCGTGCAGAAGTAATACAAGAGTTTAGGTTGGGCTCATCGGCTAATGTAACCAAAACACTTAAAGCCCTTGATTTAGACGAGTTGATAGACAAACGTAATGGCCAGTATTATTTAATAGATCCGGCTTTTGAATTGTGGTTTAAAAAGCGTTTTTTAGGCAAATCAATACAAGCAATAATTTAAAATTACACTGATATGAAAATACTTTGTGTAGGTAGAAACTATAGTGAGCATGCAAAAGAACTAGGTAATGCCGTACCCGAAAATCCGGTAATATTTAGCAAACCAGATACTGCTTTACTGAAAAACGGAGAACCTTTTTATCACCCTGATTTTAGCAACGACATACATCATGAAGTGGAGTTGGTGATTAAAATTAGTAAGATGGGCAAAAAAATTCAATCCAAATTTGCCCGAAATTATTTTAGCGAAATTGGCTTGGGCATTGATTTTACAGCGCGCGACACACAATCAAAACTAAAGGAAAAAGGCTTACCGTGGGAACTTGCAAAAGCATTTGATGGCTCAGCTCCTATTGGTGATTTTATAAATGTAGAGGGAAAAGATTTAACTAACATCAACTTTGGCTTAAAGAAAAATGGTGAAGTAGTACAACAAGGCAATACATCACAAATGATATTTCCTTTTGAAGATATTGTAAGCTTTGTATCGCAATATTTTACCCTAAAAGTGGGCGATTTAATTTATACCGGAACACCTGCTGGTGTAAGTAAAATTAATATTGGAGATAAATTGGAAGGTTTTATTGAAAACCAAACCATGTTGATTTGCGAGGTAAAATAAATTAAGCTTGTGTAGGGAGTGTAATGTAAAAAGTAGTCCCTTTTCCATATTCACTCTCTACTTTTATTGTACCATTATTTTTTTCGATAAACTCCTTACAAATTAATAATCCGAGTCCGGTTCCATGCTCACCATTAGTGCCATAACCAATTTTAACCTGCTCGCTGAATAAAGAGTCAAGAGCTTCCGGCTTCATCCCTACCCCTTCGTCTTTTATTGAAACAGTAACCCAATTATTTTCTTTTTTTGCATCCAAAACCACAGTACTGTTATGTTTTGAAAACTTAATGGCATTCGCTACAAGGTTACGTAACACCAAATCAAAATTATCTTTATCAACAAAAACATTTATATCGGGTGTAATATGGGATATTAATGTAATACTTTTCTGTTGAGCAAAAACATTCAATAAGTCGAAAGTATCTTTTAATTCATTTGATAAATTTAATTGTACAGGATGAATTTGTGTGTGCCCCTGCATGTGACTTCTAGACCACTGCAATAAGTTATCAAGCAATAAATTTAACGACTTTAATTGTTGACCAAAACTCCCTTTTAAGGCATTAAAATCATCAGTAGTCATTAATTTTCTTTCCATCAAGTCCATTACACCAACAAGTGCTGCTATCGGACTTCTTAAGTCATGAGAGAGAATAGAAAAAGTTTTGTCTTTTAATGCGTTTAACTCTTTTAACTTATGAGATTGTTCTTCAATTTCGATTTTTTGTGCGTAACTAATTTCCTTTAGTTTTTTCTCCTTCTTACGATTTCGGTTCACTAACAAAATCATCACAATTAGAAGTAACACAAAACCAATCATAGAACTTACAATAATTTTTTGACGCTGGTTATTCGCCTCTTGAATTGATTTGTCTTTTTCCAACAACTCAATTTCTTTTTGCTTTTTATCCATAGCATAATTAAACTCAGCCTCATGAACTTTTCTTCCCGACTCTTCATTAAACAAGCTATCTTTATAAATCATGGCCTCTCGTAAAAATTTATTGGCCAAAGCAAATTCATTCTTTTTGCCGTAAGCATCAGCAAGCAATGTTGAGGCCTCATGTAAGCGTAATTTGTTTCCTAAAATTACGGCAGCATTATAACCCGTATTTAGATGTACCAACGCTTCTTTAATATTGTGCTGCATTAAATATGCCTTACCTAGACCCAACTCAGAAATTACGGTACCTTCCAAATCATCACTGTTTCGTGAAAAGTCTAATGCTTGTGTATAATGACTAATTGCTCTGTCAAACATTCCTAAGTTTACCTCTGCTTCACCTACATTAACCAATGCTACCGACTCTGAACTTTTCGAACCCATTGATTGAGCTATACCTAATGCTTTCTCAAAAACAGCTAATGCTTTTCTATCTTGTTTTCTAAACAAATAAACACCACCCGTAGTAATCAAACTCTGAAATATACCATCTCTGTTTCCGTTTAATTCATAGATTTTATTGGCCATTTCGTTGTATTTAATGGCTAAATCATAACGCGACAACAAAAAATACACCCCGCCAATATTCGAATAACTGTTTGCGATACCTGCCGAATCGCCAATCTTTTCGCGTATTTCAAGCCCCTTAAATAGATACTCCAACGATTTTGAGTAATTACCCATATCGCAGTATGAATTACCAATATTATTATAGCCTCCACCTAAACCGATCAAATCGCCAACAGCTTCGCGTTTTTTCATACTCAGGTTATAGTATACCAAAGCGGTTTCATACTCACCTTGATTATGAAAAATCATAGCCATATTATTCAACACCGCTCCCTCACCACGGTCATCACCCAACGATCTGTAAATGGCGAGTGCCTCTTCATTTTTCTTTAGGGCCTCTCCGTCATACGACTGTATGTAGGAACCTATTGCCCAATGCTTTAATGCATCTGCTTTACCTTTTTTATAATTTAATTTATTGGCTAAACGATAGGCTTCTTTAGCCAAGTATATAGTACTATCCGGTGCAATTTGATGATAAAAATACGCCAATTTGGAAAGTAGGTGAACCTTAGTTGTATCGTTAAATTTGTGGGACTGTAACACAACACCAATGCTATCAACCTCTTTTCTCTGAGCAAGGCTTGCATCAATCAAAAGCAGGAAGAACACAAGAAAAACAGCGGAATATTTATACAGGGAAGACTTTATTATCATAACAGGTTAAGGGTTGATACCTCAATTACAAATATATAAAGTTACATACTATTATATACACAACTGTTGACCCTTTAATGAAATTTATTCAGATATTTGAACTTGAATGACGTAACAAATGCAACAGAAACGCCTCTCATATCTCAGATTCCTTATATCAATCTTATTAATAAACATAAGTGATGTTCATGCCCAACATTACCCGCTAGACTATTTTATACCACCCATGGATACACCCATTTATTTGAGTGCACCATTTGGGTCATTACGCGATAACCATTTTCATAGTGGTATGGATATAAGAACATACGAAAAAGAGGGATTACCAATTTATGCTGTAGCAGATGGTTATGTTTCGCGCATCAAGGTTTCAGCCGGAGGTTATGGTAAGGCTGTGTATGTTGATCATCCAAATGGATTTACAAGTGTTTACGGGCATTTACTAAAATACGAAGGAGCAACTGCAAAACACATTAAAGCCATACATTACCAAGAACAAAAATTTGAAATAGATAACTTTCCTGCTAAAAATTTAATACCCGTTAAAAAAGGAGAAATAATTGGATGGAGTGGGAACAGCGGTGGAAGCACCGGGCCACATTTACATTTTGAAATTAGAGATACTAAATTAGAAGAACCTATCAACCCACAATTATTTGGCATACCCAGTGTTGACTTTTTTGAACCAACATTAAAACGATTGATAGTTTATAGTCTCGAAAATAACCGACCTACTGTCCAACATAACCTAAACGTTAATGCCAAAAATAGCATTAAAACCGATAGTGGTGTTGTACTTTTAGACACGTTACTTATTGCCAAAGGATTAACCGGTTTTGGTATTGAGGCGTATGATTATTTAACTAACGAAAGCAAAACCTACAGCATTTATTGCGCTGATTTTTTCTTGAATCAAATCAAACGTTTTTCCTTTAGGATGGATCGCGTGAACTTTTCAGAAACCAAATACATTAACACACACATTGATTATGATTTGTATAAACGTGACGGTTACCGCATACAAAAATGTTTTTTAGATGACGGCAACAAAGCTCAACTCTATCCTTACATGCGTAATAAAGGAAAAGTTATGTTTAATGACACACTTGTACATACCGTTCATTTTTGTGTAGGTGATTTTGATGGCCGATCACATACTTTTTATGCACGTGTTAAGGCATCACAACCTAAACCATTAACTGAAACTCCTTGTAATGATGTGGTTTGGTATCCATATAGCAAAAACAGTTATGCTAAAGAGGCACTTAAAATTAATATACCAGAAGGTGCATTATACGACACACTAAATCCATGTTTATTGGTGAGTAAACCCAATTTAAAAGGAATCTTATCAAAAGCATACCAAATTCACACGCACAACACTCCGTTACATAAACCCATCTTAGTTACTATCGATGTTGATACGGTAAATATTCCCTCATCAAAACTGCTGTTGGCTAGCCTAAAAAAAGACGGTGGTTTAACTGCCTTAGGAGGCGATTACAAACAAGGAAAAATAACTGCACAAACATTAAACTTTGGTACATACTGTGTAATAGCTGATACAATTGCTCCAACAATTAAATTGATGAATTTGAGTAAAAACAATGAATGCACAGACAGTACAAAATTAGTTATTAAAGTAACCGATAACATGAGCGGTATAGATACCTATAAAGGATTCCTCAGCGGCTCATGGGTATTACTAGACTACGATGCAAAAAACGATTTATTGCAATATGATTTTGATGAAAAAACCATCTTTAACCAAAAACAAGATTTACAAATAGTTGTTACTGATAAAAAAGGAAATACAACAACCTGGAAAGGTGACGTGATTTTTAGAAAAGTAACTTATTAAAACTACAACCAATGGCACTATTACAAGAAGGCACTAAAGCACCCGCGTTTAAAGGTATAAACGAAAAAGGCGAAACTGTAAAACTAGGTGATTACAAAGGCAAAAAACTAGTACTTTATTTTTACCCTAAAGACAGCACACCGGGATGTACCGCTGAGGCTTGCGATTTAAGAGACAATTATCATCGTTTTCAGTCGGAAGGATACGAAATTTTGGGGGTAAGCCCTGATAGCGAGAAGTCGCATGTTAAATTCATTGAAAAGTATGAATTACCGTTTAGCTTGATTGCGGATGAAGACCATAGTATTGCCGAAGCCTTTGGTGCTTGGGGTGAAAAAAGCATGTATGGCAAAAAGTACATGGGTATTTTACGTAGTACTTTTGTAATTGATGAAAAGGGCAAAATTGAAAAAGTAATAGAAAAAGTAGATACCAAAGCACATACCAAACAATTGTTGTAAGCTTTGAGTAAAATATGTGATGCCGAAGTAAATAATTTTACTTCGGCATTCTTTTTTAGTTCAGTTCATTTACTTTCGCCTTCAAAATAAATTATGGACACCAACGCAAAAAAATCAGTAAACCGTTTTAGAATAGTTGCCGTATTAGAAGGCTGGAGTTTTGTGTTGTTATTGTTTGTTGCAATGCCATTGAAATATCTGTTTGATATGCCACTTTTTGTAAAATATTTGGGATGGGCACACGGAGCGTTGTTTGTTGGTTACATGTTTTCCTTGTTACAAGCTACCATCAATGCAAGTTGGAATTTTGGTAAATTAGCTTGGGCGTTCATTGCTTCCTTTATACCTTTTGGCACTTTTGTTTTAGACAAACAACTAAAAAAAGAACTAGAAATGTGATGGCCTTTTTATTTGCATAAGACCAAATAAAATACGCAGGGCCATACGTATCAAAACATAGCTAAACCACCTGCCAAGCTGCAAAAACCAATTTTTGTTTTTAAGGTGTTGATTTTTGCTAACTTGTATACAACCTGATTCGATATAATGTTGTAAACATTGTTCTGTATGTACTGCAAAATTTTTATCAAACACTTCAACGTTTACTTCAAGACTTCCATAGTCGCTAAGTGCATTTAGGTTATATGAACCTATGGTTGTCCAATAGCCATCTGCAACCGCAAGTTTTCCGTGCAGAACAGAACTTTGCCATTCGTAAATAGTAATGTTGTTACGCAGCATCCAATCGTAAAGGTAAGTCATGGCCGGTTTTATAAAAGGAACATCACTAAGACCGACCAGGATTACTGTTACTTTTACACCGCGCATAGACGCATTTCTAATTAATTTACGTAACCTATTACCCGGTAAAAAATAACTGGCAACAATTGTGATGGATTGATTGGCTTGTCTGAATGCTTGACGATAACTCCTTGATATTTCGATGCGCGACCTAAACCAATCATTCTTTCTGATTCTTGAGAGATGTGGTAAGTGTTTTTCATCTGTATGCTTAGGGAGTTTTTTGTATGTGTTTTTCAGAAGTCGTTTAGGTAAAATTTCATCGCATGTTTTTTTAATATCGTTACACAGTGGCCCTTCCACTTTAACCGCAAAATCAAGCCAAGGTGTTGCACCATTATACCCACTGTATTTATCGGCAATATTAATTCCTCCCACTAATGCGGTATGGCCATCAACCCAAACTAATTTGTGGTGTAGCCTACGACCAATACCAAAACCTCGTTTATTCTTTAATGGCGAAAATCGTTTAATAAATATACCATTGGCAGTAAATAAGCTACATATTTTAGGAGTTATTTGCTCGCTGGCATATGCATCAACTACAACAAAAATAGAAACCCCGCGTTTGGCCGCTAATTTTAACTCTTCTAAAACCAACAATCCGGTTTTGTCCAAATCAAAAATGTAAAATTGTAAATGTAGTACGTATTTTGACTCACGAATCAATTTTAACAATAAATCAAAAAACGGCCTTCCACTCTCTATAAATGTAATGCGGTTGTTTGTAATATTAGATTGTTTTTTAAATAAGCTGCTAATCACGTTAACAAATTTATGCGCAAATAGTGAAATATATCATTGGTGAATTAACATAAAATTAGCTACTTGCTTTCTATCGATACATAAATTCACATGAAGATATCAACCAAATACGTGCCGGCAGAAGAAGCCCTCAAAATGGTACAATCTAATACACGCGTATTTTTACAAGGTAGTGCCGCAACACCAATACACTTAATCAATAAATTGTTTGAGCAAAAAAATCGTTTACAAAATATTGAACTGGTGAGCATTACCCAACAAGGTGTTGATATGAATGATCCAAGTTTAGCCGGACACTTTTTTATAAATTCACTTTTTGTATCAGAAAGTAACAGAAAGGCCGTAAATAGTGGAATGGGTGATTATGTGCCCGTTTTTTTAAGTGAGATTCCGCTGTTATTTAAACGAGGTATTTTACCCATTGATGTGGCTATTGTTCATGTTTCGCCTCCCGATAAACACGGCTATTGCTCCTTAGGAACTTCTGTGGATATTACAAGATCGGCAGTGCTAACAGCAAAAAAAGTAATTGCACAAGTTAACCCAAACATGCCACGAATACATGGTGATGCGTTCATTCATTTTGACAAATTTGATGCTGCAGTTTGGGTTGAAGACCGATTACCTGAGGTTAGTTACGCAGATGGTTTTACTGAAGTAACCGACAAAATCGGAAAAATTGTTGCAGGACTTGTTGAAGATGGTGCTACATTGCAATTGGGTATTGGTACTATACCCGATTCTGTATTAAAAAACTTAACTAATCATAAAAACTTAGGTATACATACCGAAATGTTTTCTGATGGAGTAATTCCATTAATTAAAGACGGAACGATTAACAACTCGCTAAAGAAAATTGTGAATGGTTACTGTGTTACATCATTTATGTTGGGTACACGTCAACTATATGATTTTGCAGATGATAACCCAATTATAAAAGCACTAGAAGTAAGTTATGTAAACGACCCGCGCGTATTGTGTTTAAACCCAAAAGTTACAGCCATAAACAGCGCTATTGAAATTGACTTAACAGGACAGGTTTGCTCTGATTCGATAGGTTCTTATCAATATTCAGGCATTGGCGGACAGATGGATTTTATTCGTGGCGCGGCATTATCAGAAGGCGGTAAACCTATCATTGCCATGCCATCCACCACAAATAAGGGCATATCTCGCATAACACCTTTTTTAAAGCAAGGTGCTGGAGTGGTGACAACACGCGGCCATATACATTGGGTTGTTACAGAATATGGTGCAGCTAATTTATTTGGTATGAATATGGAACAACGTGCATCTGCACTAATAAAATTAGCACATCCGGACCATAGAGAAATATTAGAAAAAAGTGCTTTTGAACGCTTTAAACACTAGTAGTTTTATATATTGCAGGTTTAACCTAAAACAATACAAAATGACAACCCGCTTAGAACACGATTTTTTAGGAGAACGTGAAATAGAAAATACAAAATATTATGGTGTACAAACTTTACGTGCGCTTGAAAACTTTAGCATTACAGGATTAACCATATCTCGTGAGCCACTATTTATTAAAGCCTTCGCGCATGTTAAAAAAGCTGCCGCGCTGGCAAATCATAATTGTGGTGTATTAAGTAAAGAAATTACAGATGCAATTTGTTATGCCTGCGATGAATTGCTTACCGGTAAATACGATGACCAGTTTGTAAGTGACATGATACAAGGTGGTGCAGGTACAAGTTGCAACATGAATGCCAATGAAGTTATTGCCAATATTGGTTTGGAGTTTATGGGTAAAGCAAAAGGCGATTACGATTTTCTTCATCCAAACAATCATGTTAACTGTTCGCAAAGTACCAACGATGCCTATCCTACTGCATTTAGGTTGGCACTTTACCATAAAATAAACACCTATATAAATGCCTTAGAGGTACTACACCATGCATTTAGTCTTAAAGCCATTGAGTTTAAAAACGTGCTTAAAATGGGACGTACCCAGTTACAAGATGCCGTACCTATGACGTTAGGCGCAGAGTTTCATGGCTGGGCAACTACCATTAAAGAAGATATTGAGCGCATGAGAGAGATGCAACTATTGCTGCTCGAGGTAAACATGGGCGCAACAGCAATTGGCACAAGAATTAATGCCCCTGAAGGTTATCCAGAACTTTGTGTTAAATACCTTGCTGATATTAGTGGTTTGAAAGTAACACTTGCCGGAGATTTAATTGAAGCTACAAGTGATACCGGTGCATATGTTTTAATTAGTGGTGCATTAAAAAGAAGTGCAATAAAAATATCAAAAATTTGTAACGACTTGCGCTTGTTAAGTAGCGGACCACGTACCGGATTAAATGAAATAAATTTACCCAAACTACAACCGGGAAGCAGCATTATGCCGGGTAAAGTAAACCCGGTTATGCCCGAGGTTGTAAACCAAACCGCATATTATGTTATTGGTGCTGATGTTACTATTAGTATGGCTGCAGAGGCTGGTCAGTTGCAATTGAACGTAATGGAACCTGTAATTGCTTTTAGTTTGTTCACCTCACTTGGATACATGGGTAACGCCATTTTAGGCTTGGTTGATAAATGTATAAACGGCATAACAGCAAATGAAGAAGCTTGCCGTAACATGGTAATGAACAGCATTGGAATTATTACCGCTTTAAATCCAATATTAGGCTACGAAGCTTGCAGTGCCATTGCCAAAGAAGCTTTAGAAACAGGTAAGAGTGTGCATGATATTGCAGTTACAGAGAAGAAATTAGTGACACAGAATAAATGGGACGAAATTTTTAATCTAGAAAATTTAATTAACCCGAAGTTCATTAATAAATAAGAAAACTTTGCTTTGTTAATTGCTGTATCAAACAAGGTTTTGTAAAACTTTGCTTTGATGCAGCTTTTTTTTGCATGGAGCAGCTATCGGATGATAGTGACGTTACCCCTTTCATTACCAACCTCTCCACGCCAACCGGTATAAGTCAGAACATAAACGTACACACCGTTTGGTGCAGGATTTCCATCTTGACTTTTTCCATCCCATTGCTGGTTTTTATTCAATGTTTCAAAAACCATTTTACCCCAGCGGTCGTATACCTTTAGCTCATAATCTTTAACAAAGATGTCCTTTATCAACCAAGTGTCATTAAAACCATCATTATTGGGAGTAAATGCATTGGGCACAAATACATACGGTTTTTGTTCTAAAGATAATTTGTTGGAGGTACTTCTTGCCACTGTACCAGGCCAACCTACAGGCTGATGTAGTACATCCAATTCATAGGTATATCTTCCATCATCAACATTAAAATTCAGATCTTTAATGGTTAGTGTGGTGTCATTGTATAGGCCTACTAAATTTCTTACAATTGAACTTGGTGCATATTTGTACAAATCATATTCAACAAGATAATCATCACCATAAGTAAACTTCTGCCAGTAAAGGGTATTTTCAAAATATTTTGCATTGCCTCGTAATACTGTGGTACAAAATATTTTTCCGGCCGGGCCGTAATTCCCACAAGTATCCAGCATCACCACATAATAACAATGAGAGGTATCGTTTACCAAAACTTTTTTATCCAAATAAACAGTATCAGTTTGTTTCAAAAAATCTAGTTCCATAACAAACTCCTCCGGATTTTGGTTACGGTAACCTTTCCATAAAAAGTAACGGGCAAAATCTAGTTCTTTGGTTTGATTCCAAGTTAAATACACTTGGTCGTTTTTAACAGTTACGTTATATAAATATTGTTTGTCCGGTAACATTTTTAGTTGATCAAAAGTTCCTAAGGTATCTGACACCGGCCCCTCAAACCCGCACTCATTTTCAACCCTAATTAAATACCGGTAATTTATACTTGCGTAATTTGGTGTATTAAAATCATTGAACACGTTGGCATTTCTATCAAATATAGAATCAATTAATTTGAAGTTGTTGTTACCATCAGCCCTGTAAATGTTGTAGCATTTAAAGTAGGGTTTATACCTTGCCGAATCGCCAAAATAAACCTTACTGGATTGGTTATTATTTAACTCAATGCATAATACATCAGTTGGTGGATGCACCGGCATAGGTATTACCCTAATGTAGAAAGTGCGTTGAGTTGTTTTCGGTATGGGACAACCTTTATCTTTAACAGTTACTGTGTATTTATGCAAAGGTTTATTGCTAAATGTACAGTTTGTGTTCCAAGTCCAATTGTAGGTTGCATTGTTAAATGTTTTTGTTGTAGCCAATCCGATATTACTGTAATCATTGGTATCCATGTTGTTGGTAACATAGACTGTGTCAATAGAATCGGCATCATATACTTCAACCCCAAATTTAATCTGATTGGGAATAGTAACATATAAAGTATCAACATTTAATTGGTTACCGTTTTGATACAACCTAACCGATGGAAAAGTATTAGATAAACAATTAACTACAGTAAACTGTAATTCGAGATTAACACAACCTATTTCCAATCCTTCCCTAAATTCCCTTACCTTCATGCCAACAACAAATACTCCTGCTTGTGAAGGCCTAACTGTCATCTGTCCATTTAGAGTGTTAATAGACAGAGGCGGGTTTCCTTTTATCTCTTCATTTGGTGAAAAACCAGGTAGCCAAGTAACTGGTACATATGGTCCTGAATTTAAAATTGGTCGGTTATTGAATTGGTCATCATTAGGTCTTTCTCTATCGAGGGTGCCGTTTAATGGGGTAATCAATTCGTAACTCAAAGAGTCACCATCAGCATCTGTGTAAGTAATGTTGTAATTAAAAAGATTATCAACACAAAGAACTGTAAATGGGTTTACCACCAATTTTGGTGTAGAGTTGATATACCTTGCCGGAGAAGGAATTTCGGCATAAAAAGCCATACTTGCATCACCCGGTGATTGTATATTTTGAATGATGGCATTACGACAACAACGCTCCCAACTGATATAATAACCATCAACATTGTTATATTTTGTTGGAGATAAAGTTATTTGTCGGGTATAAATCGCTTTTTCCGTACAACCCGGAACAGCGGTTACGCATTGAGCAAATGAGGGGTTTATTTTACTAACCACTCCCTGTCTAATACCGATAGAATCTATTCGTTGGTGTGTAATTCTATCGTAAATACCTATGTAAACTGTTCTATTAAATTCAGTCTCACTGGTACAATCTCTGTATACAACAAGTGTTATTTGGTAAGTGTTTCCTGATATCCATTGCACATCAAACCCTCCACCAACAATGTGTGTAGCACGGCTCACAAGGGCAAAGCCAATAGATAGTATGAGTAATAGGTATTTCAACCAGTGGTTAAGTTAGGTAACAATATAGAACCAATTAAAAGACAAATAGTTGTATTTCAATATTAAATTTTTATTTGAAAAAGGTAAACACAAACACACATAAAAAAAGGTTGCTCCTAAAATGGAACAACCTTTTTTTTATTTTTTCAATGAATTAGAAATTATCCGTTAGAATATTGATTAAATCAATAATTGCCCAAATACCGCAACCACCAAGTGTAATAATGTACAAAATGTTCCAGCCTACCGGTTTTTTCTTGTACCATCTGTGGGCAGCAACACCACCTAAAAAGAACCATAACAACAAAGTGATGATCATCTCTTTGTCCATTTGTGTTTTCTCCGGTTTAGCAGAAACTTTTTCCGTTAACGCTTTTTCAACCGCTTTTAACTCGGCATTTTGAGTTGTGGTAGTTGAAGTGGTGTTTGTGGTTTGTTCTGTTTTAACTTCGTTTTTAACAGGGAATGATGCATACACCGAGCTTCCTGTAATGATTACGCTTGCCACTATGGCCGCTAACGCTAGTTTAATTTTTTTCATAATTTAGTTTATAAATGTTAATATCGAAACTATAAAAAAAAATTAATGAAACAATACCTTATACTTATAATTTCATTCTTAATACAACACCACCTTATTAGTCAGGAAGTTAAAAACCAAGAATTTATTGGAACACTTCAATTATCGGGTAAAACCCTTATCACCTTTAAACTAAATTTTAAAGAATGGGCAGATGGATCAATTAAGGGAACATCATTAAGTGATATATATGGCGCGGACAGAACGGTATCAAAAATTGAAGGTAGTATTAGTAAAGACAGGAAAACTATATCCTTTAAAGAAATTGGTAATTTAAGTACAAAATCACAAGCAGATATTGGCACCTTCTGTTTTATTGAAGTAAAAAATGCTAAACTAAAAACGGTTAAAGATAAAACCATCATTCAGGGGATATTTACAGGTAAACTTAACTCCGGCAAAAAATGTGCAGATGGTTATATTTACCTGATGAGTGCCGATTACATCAATAAACTTGCTGATGATTTGTTGACCTCAAAAAATATAAAAAACAAAGACTCATTGGCATTAATAAAATCGAAGGTTAGTGATTTAAAAAACAAAACCAACAATAACATCATTAGAAGTAACGAGACTTTGAATTTAAACTGGTCTTCCCAGGAGATTATTATTGATGTTTGGGACGGACAAACAGAAGATAACGATGAAATCAGTATCAGTATAAACGGGGAAAAGGTTTTGGATAGGTTTGTGATAACCGCACAAAAGAAAACATTGATTATTCCGATTAAACAGAAACTGAATACAATTACCGTTACTGCTATTAGTGAAGGCAAATCAGCACCCTGTACAGCTAATATTGTATTAAGGGATGGAAAGGATGATATACCAGTTGTAGCAGTGCTAAAAAAAGGAGAGTCAACAACTATTAAAATCAACAAATAAAAACATGAAATTAGGCAGGAGACAGAAAGGTTATATGGCAATTGCATTTTTAGGCTTAATTGGACTAATCTTATTCATTTTACCCGCTGATTATTTTGATGAAGGACAATCAATGTGCCTATCAGTATTGTTACTTGATAAACAGTGTTATGCTTGTGGAATGACGCGCGCAGTGCAACACATCATTCATTTTGATTTTACAATTGCGGCCAGCTACAACAAATTAGCCTTTATTGTTGTGCCTCTTGGAATATTCATGACATTAAAGGAAATCTATGAAAGGTTTTTTAAAAACAACAATACAACCTCTAATATTGAAGAGTAAACAGTAATATCTCTTCTAATCACAAGAATTGAGCTAATAAAATCCCAAAACAAAAATGCCCCACAATTGTGAGGCATTTTTTATGTTTTAATGTTGATGATTACTTAGCGTAATTAACCGAACGTTTTTCGCGGATAACGGTAATTTTAATTTGACCCGGATAAGTCATTTCTTTTTGGATACGCTGACTCATATCAATTGAAATAATATCAGCTTGTTGATCGCTTACTTTTTCCGATTCAACCATTACGCGTAATTCACGGCCGGCTTGAATAGCATAGGCTTTTTCAACTCCGTTATAACTTAATGCAATGTTTTCCAAATCGCGTAAACGCTTCATGTAGTTTTCACTATCTTCTCTACGTGCACCCGGACGAGACCCTGAAATCGCATCGCAAGCCTGAATAATTGGTGCCAATATAGAAGTCATTTCAATCTCATCGTGATGCGCGCCAATAGCATTTACCACCTCCGGATGTTCTTTGTACTTCTCGGCCAATTTCATACCCAACAATGCGTGTGGTGTTTCCGCATCATCATCAGGTACTTTTCCAATATCATGTAATAAACCAGCGCGTTTGGCTAACTTCACGTTTAAGCCCAACTCAGCTGCCATAGTAGCACATAAGTTAGCTACCTCGCGGCTATGCTGCAATAAGTTTTGTCCGTAACTGCTTCTGTAACGCATACGGCCCACCATACGAATTAACTCAGGATGTAAACCATGTATTCCTAAATCAATACAAGTGCGCTCACCAATTTCTACAACTTCTTCTTCTAATTGTTTGCGTGTTTTGGCAACCACTTCTTCAATACGTGCCGGATGGATACGTCCATCTTGCACCAAACGATGTAAACTTAAACGTGCAATTTCACGTCTAATTGGATCAAAGCAAGAAAGGATAATTGCCTCAGGGGTATCATCCACAATAATTTCTACACCTGTTGCACTTTCTAATGCACGGATATTGCGGCCTTCGCGACCAATGATACGGCCTTTCATTTCATCACTATCAATATTAAACACTGATACTGAATTTTCTATGGCATGCTCGGCAGCTGTACGTTGAATGCTATTTAAAATTACTTTTTTAGCCTCTTTACCTGCAGTTAATTTGGCCTCATCTACAATATCTTTTATGTAGGTCATGGCATCGGTGCGGGCTTCATTGGTTAAGGTTTCAACCAATTGTTTTTTAGCTTCTTCAGCTGTTAAGCCTGCAATTTTTTCTAATTGTTTAACCTGACTGCCAATTTGTTTTTCAAGCTCTTCTTTCTTTTGGCTTAAAACCTCTTGCTGGCGTTGTAAGGTTTGTTTTAATTGATCCATCTCAGCATCCTTACGCTGAGTTTGTTCAATTTTTTGATTAAGGGTTTGCTCTTTTTGTTTAAGCTTGTTTTCCTGTTGTGCAATTTGCTGATTGCGCTGGCTTACTTCTTTTTCATGTTCGGCCTTTAATTGCAAAAACTTTTCTTTGGCCTCAAGTTGACGGTTTTTTAATAGTAGTTCACCTTTTGCTTCAGCTTCTTTAAGCATATCTGCTGCTTTTTTCTTCAGCGAGTTTTGGTTAACCACATACATTATTCCGGCACCTGCACCTAAAGCAATCATTGCAACAATAATTACTAATGCGTCCATAATTTAACTAACGTTTAAATGTGATAAATTGGCCGCTAAGGATTTACACCGGCAGCGTTAAATAGAAACATCTTTTAAAAGTGTGTGCAACTCTTGCAATTGTTGCGTAAGCCCTTCATCTTCAATAACATTTTTACTTTGTAATGTTATGAGTTGAGTGGCCAACTCAAGCACCGTCATGCTTAGCATGTCTTGCTTATCTTTAACGTCAAACTCCCGCTGTAACGCTTTTAGTTTGTCGTTTATAAGCTTGGCTGCTTGTCTCACTATTTCTTCCTGCTCAGGTGTAACCTTAAGCGGGTAATAGCGGTCGGCTATATTCACTTTTATGGATAATTCTTTCAACGTAAGCAAGTTTTATTCGCTTAACAACCTAATACACTCATCAATTTGTTTGATATAAACATTGAGTTGCTTTTTTAACTCTTGCTTATCTTCATCAGTTGATGGGAGTATTTCAGCAAGTTTAACGATTTTATTTTGTGTTTGCAGCGTTTCTATGGTATTTTTTTGTTGCTGAATTTCAGATTTAAGCGCATTATTCTCTTGTATCAACAATTGTATCTGTTCTAAAAGTTGCTCCTTTTGGGCTATTAAACGAAGCACTTTTAATTTAATTTCTTGCGCTATATGAGTTGGTTTTACCTCCATTACCTTGTTATAAATTGATATACTGCGTTAGTATAATTTTGATACCCCCAAATCATGGGTAAATCGCCATGTTCGGCCCCGGTTATGCGATGTGATTCTCCGTAAACACCATTATAATTTTTATATACTACTTCTCCGTGGGTTTGTATGCTCAAAAAAGAATCGGTAGTTCCATGCATCCACATAAAAGGTATTTTTACACTTTTAATCTTATCGGCATTATTAATTTTTGCGCTGGTAAAATAACTACCCGGCAAAACTAATTTACTGGCATCTTGCACCATTACTTCTGAAGATGCAAAAGGAGCCTCCAACAATATCTTTACAGGTTGCAAACTATAATTACCAAAAGCAACTTCAGTGCTTGGTGCACTGCCTAAACTGTAACCATATATAACCAGTCGGTTTGATGTAAGGCCATTACTCTGCAACCATTTTAAGGCTGCCTCTACATCGGCATATATATTTTTTTCTGATGATTTCCCCTCACTCATACCATAACCACGGTAATCAAACATCAGTACTCCATAACGATGTTTTCCGCCAACATGCGCCAATAACTTGGCTCGGTTCCAATAATTATCCATGTGTTTGGCATTACCATGGCAGTATAAAATAACCGTGTCAGTTGTAATATTTTGAATTTTACCCAGATAAACACCATACAATTTTGCGGCACCTTCGCTGCTATTGGATGTAAATGTTACCAAATTTCTCATACTATCGGCAACTGCATAATCTGTAGATAAAGTTCCCAACTCACGATTTCCGGTGTATGATTCAAACTTGTACTCGGTTAACTTTTCAGAGTTAAATAATTGGCTGTCTAACCTCAAACAAGATGTTAGGCCTATCATCAGCGCAAATACTACTGCAACTTGCTTTTTCATCACTTTAAAATTTACGACTTAAACCAATGTAAAACCCAAAAGTTCCTTTATCACCCATTCCAATATAATCAACCACAATATTTTTGTTTGATTGGTTTGGGGCAATGTACTTGGCTTCTAATTGCCAATTTAGCTTTTTACTACACCATTGATGACCTACACCGATACTTGGCAGCCAATGCGTGGTCTGAGTTTCGTTATGGGCTTTGGCATTTCTTAACTCAAACCAATTATTCATGGATGCAAACAACAAATTTTGTTTTTTACCGTAATTCCAATAGGCATTGGCATCCAGTTGAGGATAAAAACTAAAATTTTGCTCCCACCTATCCAACATCATATTTACAATTGGACTGATACTAATACCCGGAATATATTTGTTTTGCTCGAGTACATTTTGTGTGATACCAATATCGGTTTGAAAAACACCAAACATAAGTGCGGTAGTATGTACAGATGCGAAAGCAGTTGTTTTATCGGTAACACCATACGCCCCGTAAACGTTAGTTAATGGTAATGGCATAGGCACACCAGCAAATTTAATCAGTGCGCCACCCAAGCCTGCGCCCAATTGCTTTTCACCTTTGGCAAGCGGCTTCACAACACGTGTTGCATTGCATGCAAAAAGGGTAATCATTGCAAACCCGATAGTAATAACTTTTAATAATTTCATGTTGAATGAGATTAATCAACAGCAACAAATGTAAAGCATTAACCCATGTTTGATGCATAAAAAATCCCCACACTTTTGGTGTGAGGATTTTTGGATAATTAAATATTTTATTTACCCAGTTTAACTTTTAGGTTAGCATCTAATGCATCTAAAAACTCTTGAGTATATAAATAATGTTCACCATGTTTTACTTTGTTGCCATGAATACAAACTGCTAAATCTTTAGTCATTTTGCCACTCTCCACAGTTTCTATACAAACTCGTTCAAGTGCTTGGCAAAAGTTTATCAACTCTTGGTTACCGTCTAATTTACCGCGAAATTCCAGGCCACGTGTCCATGCAAAAATTGAAGCAATTGGATTGGTTGAAGTTGGTTTACCAGCCTGGTGATCGCGGTAATGACGAGTTACCGTTCCGTGTGCGGCTTCTGCTTCCATGGTTTTTCCATCAGGAGTAACCAATACAGAAGTCATTAACCCTAATGAACCAAAACCTTGGGCAACAGTGTCTGATTGCACATCACCATCATAATTTTTACAAGCCCAAACAAAGTTACCATTCCATTTTAATGCACTGGCAACCATGTCGTCAATTAAACGATGTTCGTATACAATTCCTGCTTCAACAAATTTTGCTTTGTAATCAGCTTGGTAAATTTCTTCGAAAATATCTTTAAAACGACCATCGTATTTTTTTAAGATGGTATTTTTAGTTGATAAATATAAAGGCCATTTTTTTGTTAAAGCTTGGTTGAAACAAGCGTGCGCAAACCCACGGATACTTTCTTCAGTGTTATACATAGCCAATGCTACACCATCACCTTTAAAGTTGTATACTTCATGCTCAATTACTTGTCCGTCTTCTCCTTCAAACTTAATGGTAAGTTTACCTTTTCCTCTAGTGACAAAATCTGTTGCACGGTACTGATCGCCAAATGCATGGCGGCCAATACAAATTGGCGCTGTCCAGTTAGGAACCAACCGAGGCACGTTGCTACACACAATTGGTTCACGGAAAACAGTTCCATCTAAAATATTACGGATGGTTCCGTTTGGTGACTTCCACATTTGTTTTAGATTAAATTCTTTAACGCGCTGCTCATCAGGTGTAATGGTGGCACATTTGATACCAACATTATATTTTTTAATGGCTTCAGCTGCATCAACCGTAACTTGATCGTTGGTTGCATCGCGGTGTTCCATTCCTAAATCATAGTATTTTATATCTAAATCAAGGTAAGGTAAAATCAATTTATCTTTAATAAACTTCCAAATAATGCGTGTCATTTCATCTCCATCCAATTCAACAACCGGATTGGCTACTTTTATTTTAGTCATAATGCGAATAAGTTATAATTAAATTTCGCTGGCAAATATGGTGATTTGGCTTACAAATTACACCTATAATTTTTAATGGTGGGTATCTTGTTTATAGGTGGTATAAGTAAAATGGTGGTTGGTTGAATAGTTGATAGGTTATTGGTTTGGGGTTTATAGTTTGATGTTTGTGGTTTGGGCTTCTAACTTCCAGCTTCCAACCTCTTCACCACTACTTTCTATCATATAAATCTCTGATAGCTACACTGGCTACCGTACAGCCAAACACAGCCGGTAAGTAACTGATAGTGCCCGGTGCCGATTTTTTATTGCGTGCACCAACCATGGTTACACCCATATATTGCTGGGCTTCTTCTGCACTAAATACTACTTTTATCCCTTTGCGTATACCAAATTTATGTAAATATTTTCGCGTGTATTTAGCCAACTTACAGTTGTAACTTTTTGATATATCATCAACCCTAACTTGAGTTGGATCAACCTTATTACCGGCTCCCATACTGCTTACCAGCGGTATTTTTCTATCAATACAAGCTTTAATAAAAAACACTTTAGGACTTAAGGTATCAATGCAATCTAGTGCGTAATCAAAATTACCTTCATCTAAAACCTTGTGGGTTAAGTCATCCCTAAAATATTCGGCAATAACGGTTAAATCTAAATCAGGATTAATATCCAACAACCGCGCTTTTAACACATCTGTTTTTAAAACGCCTTCGGTACTGTGTAATGCAGGTATTTGTCTGTTACGGTTTGTGGGATCAACTGTATCAGCATCAACTATGGTCATTTTGCCTACACCGGCACGTGCAATCATTTCTGCAGCAATACCTCCTACTCCACCTAAACCAACTACCAATACATTGGAATTAATAAGCTTACTCAATTTTTCTTCACCCAATAAAAGCTGGGTTCTTCCCATCCAAGGTTTAATTTCCTTCATACCTTATTGTTTAATTATGGCGGCAAATGTATTAAATACAACAGACTTTAACTCATCAATTGAGATACCTTTTGCATGAGCCGCCAATTCATAAATACGGCTAATTTCTAGGTTTGATACATCAGTTTCCAACAAAAATCTGTTGTTAGGAATTTGAGCAAATACTTCTCGGTATTTTTCGTCAAGTAAACTTTTACCAAACGAGAGGTATGCATTGTATTTCAACATTTCTTTCGCTTGCTGAATGTTACCTGTAAATCCATGAAATATAAAAGGCACTTTTGTTTTCTTTAAAAATGGCATTAAGTCGCTGTAACTTTTAACAGCATGAATAATAACCGGCTTTTTTACTGCACGGGCAATGTTTAATTGTGCATCAAAATATTGTATTTGGGTTGATAGAGGCGTATCAATTGCCCTGTCTAAACCAATTTCGCCAATAGCCAACACGTTACTTAAATTCACCACATCCATTAACAAATCAGTACACTGAGTTAAGGTGTAATTTTTAAGAAACCACGGATGCAACCCAACAGAAACAGGATAAGGCAATTGTGCAATTTGCACTGCATTAAGTTTTAAATAGGCATTACGCAACGCCAACTCATTTTGTTTGGGTTTAAAATGTGTATGTATGTTGATATAGGTGCTTTCAGAAGCTATCATGCTGCAATATAAAAAACGGCACCAACTTTAAGGGTTGATGCCGTTTGATATTTTTTACCGCAGAGAAACGCAGAGGTTTCGCAGAGTGATTGGAGGCATTGTCGCGAAATAATTTTAGTTTCCGACAAGGCGGAAGGAGTTTGCTACGCAAATATTCTATCGAAATTAATTATCCTTTTTAAGTTAAATCCTCCACAATGCCAAAGGCGTTGCTTTGTCTGTAACAAAGACCTGCGTTATTTGATAACACTTAATTTTTTGGTAACCGATTGATTAACTCTATTGGTAAGTTTTATAAAGTATATTCCATCAGGTATGTTTGATACATCAATATCTGAAACAGGATTATTGTATGTGCTCATCAATTTACCAGAGGCATCAGTTATTTCAGCCTTCATTACTTCCATGCCTTCAATAGTAACCAGATTATTAGCCGGATTAGGATATAATTTAACGACATCAGTGTTCAACATTTCCTCTTCAACACCCACCGCATGTTGTACACGGAAATTAAGTTGCTGGAATGAACCAAAGTCGGTAGCAAAAGTTCTGAAAATTTGAATTGGACTGCCTACATTTTGAATACGTAATGAACCGCTACCTTGCGATTGTGCAGCCCACCATTGTAGGCCATTGTTTTCAGTATCAATAAATTTAAATGTGTAGCAACCAAAACCTAAGTTAAACGTATCGCGGTGTAGGGTACTTGCTGCGGTAAATGTTCTTGATGCAACCAAGTTACCATAACTATCGGTAATGGTATAGCTGTTTTGCGCAGGAAAGGCATTGGTTAATGTTTGCACCACAAATCTGCTTGGTAATGTAATAGGTAAATCAAACGTGCTATGCATCGCATTGTTGTGTGGGTTTTCATCATTTGTTAAACCGTTGGTTTTACTTACCCATACTTTAAAAGTTTTATCGGTTAAATTATTTGGCCATTGCAAATAAGGAATGGTTACAATGGTTTCTTTTTCGAAGGCTAACTCGCCAGTCCAATTAAGTTTTTGTATTTCGTTATTTCCTATTTGGTATGATATTTCAGCAGATGTTAACTTTTTGCTACCCCAGTTTTTAAGTACAAATTTTGCATTATCACATATTGGGTTGATACGGTTGTACAAGTAATTTTTTGATGGTGCAATAATATCTTCTACCGCTGCATCATTTTCAAAATTTTCAGCCTTGTAATGAAACAACTGTAAACTGATGTTATAGCTCGCTGCACCATTAGCTGTAAATTGCTCCATATCTAAATCAATAGTATGTGTGCTACCCGGAGTAACATTTAACATGTAATCAAAGTTTCTTACTTTCTCGCCAGGACACCAATTTGAACGGTTATAAATCCAAGTACCCGGTTGCGCAGGAATTGGATTACTACCACAATCATCTTTCCAAACCAATTGCTCAGCTACTTGAGTTCCGTTATGTTTTAAATACATTTTCTTTGCACAAAATTCCGCACAACCTTCGCTGTTATCCGCTCCATGACCAGTAATAATAATACGTGCTTTTGTAGCTACCGCATCAGCAGGAACAGTGAAAGACTTTTGTGTAAGTGCTGCCTCAATTGAAGTTGCCTGACCATAATTAAATCCACCATTGTAAATGTTTTCAATTTTAACTACATCACGCGCAGGAGTTCCTTCTACAAAAATCATATCCCAAGTGGCAGTAAAACCATATGAGTAACCTTGGTATTCAATTCTAAACTCGGCTGAATCCTTTAACAAATGTGCGTATTCTGTAACATCATAAATGTAATCGTACTGAAAACTTTTAGGGAACGACTTTGCATATGGTGAAATAAAACGTCCCATCTCCAAATTATTTACCACTTCAAAAACACGGTAATAAGGAGTAAATTTCTGACGAATAATTTCACCTCCACCAACAAAAACAGAATCGATTCTAGCTCCTGTTGTATCATAATTTACGCGCCAATAGTTTACCGGAAATGCAACTAGGGTTTGTGTTACATTTAAAGGATTCAAACTATCACCATGTAAGGTTATGGTTATTGGAGTTGATGCAACAGAGTCTGTTTGTTTTGTGGTAGCATTATAAACGTTTCTCCAAGTTGTATCTAATGAATAAACTACCGAATCTCTTGCCGTATTATTTACTTTTAGATAAGGTGCTTGTTGTAGGGTAGAATCATTTTTACCGGTATGCTCTCTTAAAAACAATTTAATGGTATAATCCCACTCGCACTGCCCGTTACTTAAACAACCTAAAGTATATTTTAACCAAACTCTTTGGAAAGTTTTATTGTCGGGCATTTTGGCCTTTTGATCAAAGTTACCATAACGAGACATGTGAAACTTGTTAAACACATTAACCGCTGTAGTGTCTCCGTTTGCTGCAAACAATTGTGTCGACAACGAAATCAAAATCGTAATTATTGATAAAATCCTTTTCATGAATTTAATTTAGTAAGTATGCAATTTTTATTTTTTTGCAATATAAAACAACTAACCACATGGTTATGTAGATATTTTACTTCAAAACATAACATTAGTTTATAATTGTTACTTTACTTAGATTAGCAACTAAATAACAGATTAAATGGTTTAATATGAATAATCACATTTGGAATTTTTCTACTGTTGGTGGTGTTAAACGTGTAAATATAGAAAGTGGTGCAGATTTAATACACTTAGGCAACCTGGATCAAAAACTATGGACGGCATTAAGTTGTCCTGTTGATGGACTTGAGTTTGATGATAAAACTTTAGAGCTAATTGATACAGACAATGACGGACAAATTAGGGTACCGGAAATATTAGATGCCGTTGCTTGGTTGGTATCTGTTATTAAAAATCCGGATGATATCTTAACTCCACGAGCAGTATTCCCATTGTCAGCAATTAATACCGATAACGATGCAGGAAAAACTTTATACGCCTCAGCTAAAACCATTTTACGTAATTTAGGTAAAACCGATGCAAATGAAATTACACTCAATGAAACAGCCGACATCAATAGAATTTTTGCAAACTCAGCATTTAACGGTGATGGGATTATTACTTCTAACTCAACCCAAAATGATTTATTAAAAGGCGTAATAGAAAATATAATTACTTGTGCCGGCAGCAAGCCCGACAGAAGTGGTATAGCAGGTATTAACCAGGAACAAATTGACTTGTTTTTTGGTTGGTGCAAACAATACCACGCATGGCAACAAAAGGCAGAAAATAACAAAACCATTTTACCATTTGGTTTGAATACCAACCAAGCTTATGCTACTTTTTTGGCCATCAGAAATAAAATTGATGATTATTTTATTCGTTGCCGATTAGCTGCATTCGATCCACAAACAACTGAAGTTTTAAATGTTTTGGTTGAACGTGTAAGCGCCATCAGTCCTAAAGATTTAAGCACTTGTATGGATGAAATTGCAGGATATCCTCTTGCCAAAATAGAAGCTGATAAACCACTAGGACTTATGCAAGGTATAAATCCTGCTTGGGAAAAAACCATACATGCCTTTCATCAACAAATTGTGTTGCCTTTGTTTTCAAACCAAAACCAAATAACCGAAAATAATTGGGAAACCATAAAAGCCACTTTTGAACCTTACATACAATGGATAAACGAAAAAGAAGGAAGTGCAGTTGAACAATTAGGCTCTAAACGCATTTACGATTTGATAAGCAATAGCTATGAGACCCAATTAAATGAATTGGTGCAGAAAGATTTAGCCATGACTACCGAAGCTGATAACATTATTATGGTAGATCAGTTGGTGCGTTATTATCATTACTTGTTTATTCTACTTAAAAACTTTGTAACCTTTTACGACTTCTATTCTCCGGACACCGAGGCTATTTTTCAAGCAGGTACATTATACATTGACCAACGCAGTTGTGATTTGTGCATAAAAGTAAACGATATGGCCAAACACAATACCATGGCAGGCTACAGTGATATGTTTTTGATGTACTGCGATTGCACATCAAAAACCACCAACGAAAAAATGACCATTGTGGCAGCACTTACCAATGGGGATATTGATAATTTAGTGATTGGTCGTAACGCAGTGTTTTACGACAGAAATGGCATGGATTGGGATGCTACTGTTGTAAAAATAATCGACAACCCAATAAGCATTAAGCAAGCATTTTGGGCACCTTACCGCAAGGTTTCTAACTTTATTGAAAAACAAGTAAATAAGTTTGCAGCTGAAGAAGATAACAAGGTTACTTCAAGTGCAACAAAATCTATTGAAGAAATGCCCGCCAAAGCATTAACCGAACAAAAAGCACCTCCACCACCACCATTTGATATTGGTAAATTTGTGGGAATTTTCGCAGCTATCAGTTTAGCCTTGGGTGCAATAGGTACCGCAATAGCTTCTGTAATATCAGGTTTTGTTGCTTTAACTTGGTGGAAAATGCCCTTGGCCATTGCAGGTTTGTTATTGGTTATTTCAGGACCATCGATGATTATGGCTTACTTAAAATTACGTAAACGCAACCTCGCTCCATTATTAGATGCAAACGGATGGGCCATTAATGCAAGAGCAACTGTTAACATACAATTTGGCAATACACTCACTCACTTAGCCGATTTACCCGCTGGTGCCAAAGTAAACCTGAACGATCCGTTTACTAAAAAGAAACGCCCATTGTTACCATATCTAATTTTACTCTCGTTAATAGCCGGAATGATTTTTTATATGCTTTGGAAATATGGCGTGATTAAGATTTGGATGTAAATATATTCATTAAAAAGGCCATTATGCGGATTGCGTAATGGCTTTTTGTTTTTTAAATCTATTGTAATTATAAAAACTCGTACCCAATATCTTTGCGGTAATACTTGCCTTCGTATTGTATTTTTTCAGCATTGGTTAACGATTTTGTTACGGCTTCTTTTACATTATAACCAAATGAAGTGATGGCCAATAATCGTCCGCCATTACTTACCAAATCTCCGTTATCATTCTTTTTTGTTCCGGCATGAAACAACAACGAATCTTTCACGTCATCAAATCCAGTCATCACTTTACCTTTAGCATAATCGCCCGGATAACCTTCGGCAACCAACATTACCGTTACCGCAGTTTGGTTTGATACTTTTAAATCGTATTCATTTAAAGTTCCTTTTCCGGTGGCCAACATCAACTCCACAAAATCACTTTCAATACGTGGTAATACCACTTCAGTTTCAGGGTCGCCCATGCGGCTGTTGTATTCAATTACATAAGGTTCGCCATCCATGCTCATCAACCCTATAAAAATAAAACCAACGTAATTTATGCCATCTTTTACCAAACCATTAATGGTTGGTTTGATAATACGCTCTTCTACTTTTTGCATAAACACATCATCGGCAAATGGCACCGGACTAACGGCACCCATGCCTCCCGTGTTTAAACCGGTATCGCCTTCGCCAATACGTTTGTAATCTTTTGCACTTGGTAATACCTTATAATTTTTACCATCCGTAACCACAAATACCGATAACTCAATGCCTGTTAAAAACTGCTCAACAACAACTTTGGCACTTGCCGCACCAAACTTTTGTTCTTTAATCATGGCTTGAATTTCGATAACTGCTTCTTCATTGCTCTCACAAATCAAAACTCCTTTACCGGCTGCAAGTCCATCAGCTTTTAGAACTACAGGTAAACTGTGGTTCTTCACATATTCAACTCCCGCATGTATAGTTTCAAACGTAAACGTTTCGTATGCAGCAGTAGGTATTTGATGGCGTTTCATAAAAGCCTTACTCCAATCTTTACTGCCTTCCATTTGTGCACCTGTTTCATCAGGACCAACAAACGGAATGGTTTTTAAATGGTTATCGGCCATAAAGTGGTTTCGTAACCCTTTTACCAATGGTTCTTCAGGACCAACTACCACCAATCCAATTTCATTATCAACACAAAACTTACCTACAATGACAAAATCAAGCGGATTAATAGGAACATTAACTCCCAATTGAGCTGTTCCTGCATTGCCGGGCATAACAAACAACTTGGTACACAAGGTGCTTTGAGTTAGTTTATAAGCAAATGCATGTTCACGTCCACCCGAGCCAATTAACAATATATTCATAATCAAAAGTGTAAATAAGTGGCGCGAATATAATACCTAACTAGATTTAGGTTACATTTGCCTCCTATATATTTATGTATTCTTTTACACAACAAACATTTAACATGGTGGCTACCACACAGCAATATCTTGAACCTGTGTTGGTAAATGAGCTGCTTAACATAGGCGCTACCAATGTTGAAAAACACAACAGAGCTGTAAGTTTTACCGGAGATTTAGGCGTAATGTACCGTGCAAATCTTTGCACACGCACTGCTTTAAAAGTATTGGTGCCTTTTATAAAATTTAAGGCGCGCAACGACCGTGATTTATATGAAGAAATAAGACGCATTAGTTGGGAAGATTATCTTGATGTGGATGGCACATTGGCTGTACACACCAGTTTAAGCACCGATTATTTTAATCATTCTCAGTTTGTTTCGCAAAAAACAAAGGATGCTATTGTAGATAGATTTAGAGATAAGTTTGGAAGAAGACCCAGTGTCGATATCAATAATCCTCACCTAAGTATTGCCGTACATATTGTACGCGATGAAGTAAGCATTTCGTTTGACAGTTCGGCAGAGAGTTTACACCGCAGAGGTTACCGTACCGAACAAACCCTTGCACCTATAAATGAAGTTACAGCAGCCGGAATGATTTTATTAACCGGTTGGGATGGCAAAGGTGCTTTTGTTGACCCTATGTGCGGTAGTGGAACCATTTTAATTGAGGCTGCATTGTATGCCAAAAACATTGCTCCGGGTTTGTTTAAAAAACAATTCGGGTTTATGCATTGGAAAAATTTCGACCGTAAGTTGTGGCAAAGTATTGTTGATGAAGCCAAGGCCAACATCAAAGAAACCGATACCATTTTTATGGGTAGCGATAAAACGTTTAAAGCCATAGAAATTGCCCGTGCCAATACTACACGTGCAGGTTTGGATGAAGACATCAGGTTAAGCAATAAACGCTTTGAAGAAGTAAAACCACCTCAAGGTGTGGCAGGTTTAGTGGTGATGAACCCTCCGTATGGCGAACGTTTACCTATTGAAGAAATTGGTCCGTTTTATAAACAAATTGGCGACAAACTAAAACAAGACTTTGATGGTTATACTGCTTGGATTATCTCTTCAAATGTGGGTGCATTAAAAAAAGTTGGATTAGCTGCCAGTCAGCGCTTAACTTTGTTCAACGGCCCATTAGAATGCAAATACTACAAGTTTGAACTATACAAAGGCTCGAAAAGGGCACCTAAAACAGATAATAACACCCAAGCTGCCGAGTAAAAATCGGCACAGCATTTTATTGCTTTTGGTGTTGATGCATGCGTTTACTTACGCAAATGCGCCTGTATCATGGCATATGGTAAAAAACGCCAATAACATCAAGGTATTTACCTCCAATGTTCCGGATTATCCGGTAAAAGGAATTAGGGCTGAAGTAATTTTTGATGCACCTATAGAAAATGTACTAAAGGTTGCCATGAATGTAAACCATTACCCCAACTGGATTTACAAATGCAAAAAAAGTATCGTGGTTAAACAAATTTCTAAGAACGAAGTAATTTATTACCACGTTACAGATGCACCTTGGCCTGTTGATGACCGTGATCAATACTCTATTACTAAATTAAGTAAAGATGCTGATGGAAGCTATCGCATGCACTCACACTCTATACCCAATTACGGTGCCGAAGTGGAAGGAAATGTGCGTATAAAAAATGGCAGAGCCAATTGGCATTATACCTCATTACCCAATGGACAAACCAGAGGTGAATACGAATTATTTTTTGATCCTGCCGGGCACATACCAAGTTGGATTATTAATTTATTTATTGCAGAAGGACCTTATGTAACGATGCTAAATATGCAACGTGAAGTGAAGGCGGTTTCGGGAAAGTAGTCATTGAAGTTAGAGCCTAGATGTTAGAAGTTGGAGATTTAGAATTTAGACTTCAGTAGCTTTCTATTAGAAATATAACATAACTGAAGCGTAATGCGCCTGGCGGTTTCTCTGCAATTCTCCGGTTTCTGTGAGAACTTTCCCCTACTGCACTTTTTTCCGCATCAACTTTATTTCTGCATCACGTTTTTTGGAAGTGAGTCTTTCTTGCACCGATGATTTTGTGGGTTTGGTTGCTTTACGTTTTTTGCGTACCACAAAACACTTATTCAACAATTGGTACATTTTTTTGAATGCAATTTCTTTGTTGGCCAACTGGCTTCTTTCGGTTTGAGCTACAATTTGAACTGTACCTTCTGTTGTAAGCTTATCTGCCAATTTCTCGAGCAAAACAGCACGTTCTTCCTCAGTTAATAATTGAGAGTATAACACATTAAACTCAAGCAAAACTTTAGTAGCAACCTTATTTACGTTTTGTCCGCCAGCACCACCACTGCGACTTGTTTTAACCGTAAACTCTTTATTTAAAAACGGAGGAACAAAATGTTGCATCAGTTGGCTTCAAAATTAAATTCGGTGCGCAATTGTTGGCGTGTTTTCTCCACCACGTTCACATCCATTTTTATATCTGTTAACGGACGATTGGTTGATGCGTTTTTAGGTTGTTTAACAATAGAATCAACCACCTGAATACCGCTGATAATTTTACCAAATATGGTGTACTCGTTATCTAAATGTTTGGTACCTGAGGTAGAATGACAAATGTAAAACTGCGAACCACTTGATGCTTTTAATGGATTTTGTGCATTGCCCAAACGAGCTGCGGCTACTTCGCCACGTGCATGACGAAACTTTGATGTATCTATCTCTGCCGGGATGGTATAACCCGGACCACCTGAGCCATCATTATTCGGGTCACTATCTTTTGAGTTAGGGTCTCCACCCTGAATCATAAAATTGCTGATGATACGATGGTATGTGGTGTTATCAAAAAAGTTGGTATCAGCTAAGCCTAAAAAGTTAGCACGATGCAATGGTGTTTCCTTGTACAACCACATATACATGGTACCAAACGAAGTATTGATTTGAATAATTTTTTCTGTCGTATCCTTTGGTGCCGTATTTTGTGGCGCTGGTGTTTCTTCTTTTTTACATGATGCAAATACAAACAGCACCGCAATAATTAAGTATATGTTTTTCATCAATAGTAGTGTTTACTCAAACATAAGAATTTATGAGAGAAAAGAAAAAATCCTCCGCAGCTTTTACACTATAAAGGATTTAGGTTAATTGGTTACAGTTGCTTCGCGATACAATCGCGCGTTAGCGGTGAAAATTTAATCAGGAAATAAAACATCCCCAAAATAATTGAATTAGTTTTTTGCCTCAAAATATGCACCACAATTAATTAATATTTTTCGGAGCCTTTTCCGTGCATCATTATCTTTAATAGCTCCATATTTCATTCTTTGCCAGTTCATATTTTTAATAGCCGAATTAGTTTTTAATTGACTTTCACTACACGCAACCTCTAGTGTCTCAATTACATTTACCCCATTCAAAAATTGAATTTCATATTGGGTAACAGCAGTACCGCATTCTGCAAATTCAAAATATGTTGGATTATTAATTATTTCAAGTAAGTCATTTATCTCTCTTTTATTCAAAAAATAGCATTTGTTTGAGTCTATTTGTTCAATGACTGTTATATTTCTCCTCAATGTAAGATACTCATCATTTCTTCTGTAAATCCTAACCTTGTTGAATGTTCTATATGGGAAATAAGTATCTTTATTATTGCCGTATGATTTGATGGAATCTGCATAACTTCTAATCCATGTTTTTGTGTTTTCCGAATTATTGCCGGTATCTTTTAATAGAACTAGATATATTGAGTCTATGTTATATCGAGGATATGTTATTTTTTGCCCAAACGAATTAGTGCTGATTGCTAATAAAATTAAAACTGCCTGAGCCTTGATAAAATTTCTAATTTGGACAGAAGAAAAAATCTCATTTAATCTTTCCCATACCTGTTTACCGTAATTCATTACAACTAATTAAACCGATTTATCTTGATTTTGCAAATATGAAACCTGAAAGTGGAAGTTTTATGAAGGTGTTAAACTCGGCTTAGGGATTGAAGCAAGCTGCCATGCAGCGCGTAAAGCCCGACCCCGAGGCACGAAGGTAAGCCCCAATAAATAATCCCGCGCAGCATTTACGCCACGGAGGATTAAATTTTATTTAGTTAAAGCCTCTTCGAGTGAAAAACGAATGAGGTACGAATGAGTATTTTGTATCGAGAAGTGGAATCACCTCTCAATACACGCCCCAACACACTAGCCCGCTCAAAGCGCACTCGAGGTGGCTGAAAAAAATCCTCCGCAGCTTTTACACTACGGAGGATTTAGGTTAATTAGTTAAAGCCTCTTCGAGTGGAAAACGAATGAGGTACGAATGAGTTTTTTGTATCGAGAAGTGGAATCACCTCTCGATACACGCTCCAACACACTAGCCCGCTCAAAGCGCACTCGAGGTGGCTGAAAAAATCCTCCGCAGCTTTTACACTTCGGAGGATTTAACCTTAATCATGATATAGTCACTTCGAGTTCGAAGCGCAGCGAAGAGTATCGAGAAGTGAATCCTTAAAAAAATACCTCTCGATACACGCCCCCATAGCATTGGCCTAGGCAAAGCTTCATGCAGACGAAATGGTCTGCACCATCGGCTCGAGGCACTTATTGATTCACAAACTCGAATTGGTTTTTACCGTTGAGTACAATTAAGATGTTCGAATCTTTCTTAATGTTGCCTATCAAAATCTCTTTCGACAATTCGTTTAACAAACGCTTTTGCATAACACGCTTTAACGGTCGTGCGCCAAATTGCGGGTCGTAACCCAACTGCGATAACCAATCCATAGCTTCTTCGGTTGCGCTCAGTTCTATGCCTTGCTCTGCTAAATGCTGCTGCACCGATTTAAACTGTATCTCTACAATTTTGCGCACATCTTCGCGGCTTAATGGCGTAAACATCATCACATCATCAATGCGGTTTAAAAACTCCGGACGAATGCTCTTCTTCAGCAAATCCATTACACTCAATTTGGCTTCGGCAATTTTATCTTCTTTGTTAAACTCGTTGTAGTCTTCCAGTTTTTCTTGAATAATGTGCGAGCCAATGTTAGAAGTCATGATGATGATGGTATTTTTAAAATTAGCCACACGACCTTTGTTGTCGGTTAATCTACCATCATCCAACACTTGTAACAAAATGTTAAACACATCGGGGTGTGCTTTTTCAATTTCATCTAACAACACCACTGAGTATGGACGCCTGCGCACGGCTTCGGTTAACTGTCCACCTTCTTCGTAACCAACATATCCCGGAGGCGCTCCAATTAAACGACTTACGGTGTGTTTCTCTTGGTACTCACTCATGTCAATACGCACCATAGCATTATCTTGGTTAAATAAGAACTCGGCTAATGCTTTAGCTAATTCGGTTTTACCTACACCTGTTGTACCCAAGAAAATAAACGAACCGATTGGTTTTTTAGGATCGCTTAATCCTGCACGATTTCTGCGAATGGCATCTGAAATAGCCTCAATAGCTTCTTCTTGTCCAACCACACGTTTGTGCAATTCATCTTCCAAGTGTAATAACTTTTCGCGCTCACTTTGCAACATGCGTGTAACGGGAATACCTGTCCAACGACTTACCACTCCGGCAATATCTTCACTGTCTACTTCCTCTTTCACCATGGCGTTATCGCCTTGTTGCTCTATTAATTTTTGTTGATAGTCGGCTAATTTAGCTTCTGCATCTTTTACTTTACCGTAACGTATTTCAGCTACTTTAGCAAAATCACCATTACGCTCTGCTATCTCGGCTTCGTGTTTTAAGTTTTCAATTTCTTGTTTGCTGTGTTGAATACCATCTACTACATCTTTTTCGCTTTGCCATTTTGCTTTTAGCGAATTACGCTCGGCTTGCAGGTTCGAAATTTCTTCGCTGAGTTGTTTTATTTTATCATCATCACCTTCTCGTTTAATGGCTTCGCGTTCAATTTCCAACTGCATGATTCTACGATCCAATTGGTCGATTTCTTCCGGCACCGAATCAATTTCTAAACGTAATTTAGAAGCTGCTTCATCCATTAAATCAATGGCCTTATCCGGCAAAAATCTGTCGCTGATATAACGTTGTGATAACTCAACGGCCGCAATAATAGCTTCGTCTTTTATACGCACTTTGTGGTGCACTTCATAACGCTCTTTCAATCCACGTAAAATAGAAATGGCACTTTCTGTATCCGGTTCATCCACATATACTTTTTGGAAACGTCTTTCTAAGGCTTTATCTTTTTCGATGTAACGTTGATACTCCGCTAAAGTTGTTGCACCAATAGAACGCAACTCTCCACGAGCTAAAGCTGGTTTTAAAATATTGGCAGCATCCATAGCACCTTCTCCACCACCACCTGCACCAACTAAGGTGTGTATTTCATCAATAAACAATACAATTTCTCCATCGCTGTTTATTACTTCTTTTACTACAGATTTTAAACGCTCTTCAAACTCGCCTTTGTATTTTGCACCGGCAATTAAAGCGCCCATATCAAGTGAGAAAATACGTTTTGATTTTAAGTTTTCTGGCACATCACCACTTACAATACGATGCGCTAAACCCTCAGCAATAGCAGTTTTACCCACACCAGGTTCACCAATTAATACCGGATTATTTTTTGTTCTGCGCGATAAAATTTGAAGCACACGTCTGATTTCTTCATCCCTTCCAATAACTGGATCTAACTTGCCTGCTTGTGCCAGTTCGTTTAAGTTTTTAGCGTATTTATTTAAAGAGTTGTATTGCGCCTCGGCACTTTGCGAAGTAACTTTATTGCCACCACGTAATTCCTTAATGGCTGCTTTTAAATCTTTTTCATTTACACCTGCATCTTTTAATAGGTTTGATGTGTTATCGCCTGCTGAGAGTAGTCCTAACAAAAGATGTTCTACAGATACAAACTCATCCCCAAACTCTTTTAAAAACGATTGTGCTTTGCTTAAAGCTTGGTTAGCTGAGTTGCTCAAATATTGTCCACCAGCACCGCTTACTTTGGGGTAACCTTTAATCATGGCATCCAAAGCTTGCTCAATGCGGGTAGGATTGGCATTTAGTTTTTTCAATAAGAAGGAAACAACGTTCTCGTCTGTTTCGAGCAAACCTTTTAACAGGTGTCCGGTTTCAATAGATTGATTGCCGGTTACAGTTGCTATTTGCTGTGCTTGTTGCACCGCTTCCTGCGATTTGATGGTAAAATTATTAAAATTCATATGGTAATAATGCTTGTTTAAACCCTCATTTTAGTGAGGTCAACTGTTGTCAACAACATCAATTCCAATGTTGTTTTTCAAGCAATTATGGCGCAATCAACTATATAAATCTGCTAGGTTGTCGTAACCACTTTCTTAAAACATATCAAATTAGGTCAGTTTGGCTTTTCAAAACCTAATGCCAAATGCGAAATAAGGTATTACCAAAATACCTTTAAAATAATCCGGACGTCCGTATATTCCTACATCATACGTTAAATTTGTGAGACTTCGATACCTTACTCCAATACCATATAATCTTGAATTCATTGAGAAATATCCTGGAATAGATAAACTTTCCGTAACTAACCCAAATTTATTTAACACTTTAACATAACCAGAAATTGTATAGAACATTTGAGCATTATACAACATAGAACGACCTAAATTTATAGTAACGTTTCGATCTTCATTACCATATGTAAGAATCCCACTATAAATGCCATTACCCATTGATTTAATCACAAAATTTCTATCCGATAAAGGCACCAAATGTATATACGCCAAATTTGCACCAACATAAAAATTTTTACTAAGCTGAAAAGTGCCTTTTGTCTTTATTAAAACAACAGGAACACCTAGTAGTAGTGTTATAAACTCCATACCACCACCCATTGAAATATTATTTGTTAATGCATAATCAAAGGTATGCAGAAGGGCATAGTGCCCTTTATAAACAATCTGACCTTTGGGTAAATTAATTGCACTTTCAGTTAAAAAATAATTAGGGATATGCTTGCTTTTAGGTTTCGTTATCGTTATTGGGGAATCAAGTAATTTGAGACCTGTTTTTGGATTTAACATCTTCTGGTATTGAATAGGAAATTTTAAAAATTCATTATCACGTAGAAGAAAATTATTTTCATTACCGATTGATTTGATTATATCAAACCGAGCTTTACCTGAAAACGCTGCCGCTCCCGCGTATGTCTTAAAAACGCAAAACAATAAGGATGTGATTATGTTTATAATAAAAAGCTTCACCTATCAATTATAACAATTTTGAATAACATATTTTTCAAAAATTTACTCGAAAAGTTGTGGAAGTCAACAAGACTACTTTCTGTTCTAAGCAACCTTATTCTTCATCATGCTCTAACTGCTTAGCTCATTATACATTACAATGATCAATACTCATCCTATCCTTATTATCTCTCTTATACTTAATCTCTATTTTGGCCGAATTGTTCTACATTATATGCAGGAAATTGAATACATTTTTTAAGGTTGAATGTTGTTCAATATCTTATTATTTAAATCACCTTGGCTTCAAATAAAGAATGACTATTGGTAACCTGTTAGTATAAAGAATGTATTATTTATAATGCAATTGAAAACAATGAATAGTGTGATCAATAACTTGATGCTTTATTCTTAAAACGATTAAATTTTGTTGTTAACTTCGCACTATAAAACCAGTTACACGAGTACGTTAAATAATATAAAGTGGAAAAATTTAAACACTTCTTACAAAGCATTGCACCAATTTCAGATGTTGAGTTTGCCTACTCGATTCCCTTTTTTGAAGAAAAATTTATACGTAAAGGTGATTTTTTTGTAAAGCAAAGTAATGTTTGTCAACACATTGGTTACATTATACACGGTACTTTAAGAACATTTTATCTCAACGACAAAGCAGAAGAAACAACCTCATGCTTTTGTACCGAAAACAATTTCACAACTTCGTTTAGAAGCTTTATATTACAACAACCCTCGAATTTAAGCATTCAAGCTACCGATGATACAAGCCTTTTGGTAATTGAATACAATAACCTCCAAAAGTTATACAAATCGAGCAACACTTGGCAAAACATAGGCAGAATAGTTGCAGAACAACAGTATATTGAAATGGAGAAATATGCTGGTGTATTAAATAATGAAACAGCTAAAGAAAAGTATTTACGTTTGCTGCACGAACACCCCCACATTATACAAAAAGCATCAATTGAGGAAATTGCTTCTTATTTAGGTGTTACCAGAAGAACATTATCAAGGGTTCGTCAAGAAATTTCCAAATTAAAAACTTAAGGACATTTGTCCTCTGCACAAGCATCAGATTTGCATTTTTTTTGCAACCAAAAATTTATCTGAACATTATGGCTTTTCTTGTTTTAACGCTTTTGCTTTTAGCATTTGCTGCATTAGCAGTAATTGATGGACTATACCTACATATTCTTAAATACCAACTTTTTAACCATACGGAAAGTAAATTTGAGCACATTACACATACAATCAGGTCGATTTTATTTCCACTAATTGTGTATTTCCTTTTCATAAGTCAAAATTGCAATTTCAGTTTTTACCTAGGTCTTTTATTTGTTGCAATAGACATAACTGTACTTACAATAGATGGTTATGTTGAAAAAGATAGCAGAAGATATATGGGCGGACTTCCCAGATGGGAATACATATTACATTTGTTCGTAAATGGGTTTCATTTTGCATCAATAGCCGTATTTTTAGTTATAAAAATCGCAACAACCGATAGAGGTATTGAGGTTATTCCTGATTTATCTGCTTTGGAAAACTATGGGCTATTTCGTTTTGTTGCTGTTAACCTAATACCAGGATCCGTTGTTTTGGCTTTAATACATATACTTACAAGTATTAATTCAACAAAAAGTTATTGGAATAGCTTAACATCAAAAATTAAATGTTGTTGGTAGAATATCTAACACAAACACTAAGCATTAAAGGACTATTTAATGAAATTACAATACAATTACCTTCATCAAAATAACTATGAGCTATGATGCAGAGCTTAGTCATAAAATAAACAATACCATAAATTTATAATCGATTGTTTTTATTATTTTAATAATAAAAGAAACACCTTCCTAAAAACAATATAAATCAAACAAATAAGGTGGACAGAAAAGAAAATGTTAATACATAGGTGCCCCATGTTTAACCTACTTAAAAATGAGAAATACACTTTAAAGGCATATCGGTAGAAATACTATATTCGCACTTTAACTGTAAATACATGAATTTAGCGCAACGCGTTGATTATATAAACGAACCACAAACCATAGCCATGGCTAAATTGGGTAGAGAATTAGCTGCCCAAGGTTTTGATGTTATTAGTTTGAGTTTAGGTGAACCTGATTTTATCACTCCTCAACACATTAAGGATGCCGCAAAAGATGCCATTGACAACAACTTCAGTTATTATACTCCTGTTGCAGGTATTCTGGAGTTGCGTGAAGCCATTGTAAACAAGTTTAAACGCGATAACAATTTACATTTCACTCCCGATCAAATTTTGATTTCAACCGGGGCTAAACATTGTATTATGAATGCCATAATGGCCCTTGTTAATAGTGGTGATGAAGTAATTATTCCAACCCCATATTGGGTAAGTTACTCAGAAATGGCTAGGTTAATTGAGGGTGTACCTGTTTTTATTAATGCTACAGTTGAACAACAATACAAAATTAACGCACAGCAATTAGAAGCAGCTATTACCCCAAAAAGTAAGTTGTTTATTTTTTCTTCGCCATGTAACCCAACAGGTAGTGTTTACAGCAAAGAAGAACTAGCTGCGTTGGTAAGTGTGTTTGAAAAACATCCAAATATTTACATCATTTCTGACGAAATTTATGAATTCATCAACTTTGTAGGCAAACATCAAAGTATAGGTTGTTTTGAGAGCATTAAAGATCGCGTAATTACCATCAATGGTTTATCAAAAGGATATGCCATGACCGGTTGGAGATTAGGCTACATGGCCGCTCATCCTGCAATAACCAAAGCTTGCGAAAAAATTCAAAGTCAGTTTACATCTGCAACCAGTAGTATTACACAAAAAGCAGCAGTAGCAGCACTTAACGGTGATATGAAACCAAGTGAGGAAATGGTAACAGCATTTAAACGCAGACGCGAATTGATATTACAAGAAGTAAAACAAATACCAAATTGGGTGTGTAATAATCCGGAAGGTGCGTTTTATTTGTTTCCTGATGTAAGTTATTATTTTGGTAAATCGTTTGAAGGTAAAACAATAAATACAGCTACAGATTTATGCATGTATTTATTGCACCATGCACATGTAAGTATGGTTACCGGTGAGGCGTTTGGCGCACCAAAATGTATACGCATAAGTTATGCCACCAGTGATGAAAAAATTGTAGAAGCCATGCGCAGAATAAAAAAAGCATTAGACATGCTTAGTTAATTACTTTTAGCGAATCAACAACAATGAAAAATATACTTGAGCAATTTAAAGGTTTAAAGGTTTTGGTAGTGGGCGATGTAATGATCGATGCCTACTGTTTTGGTAAGGTTGAACGCATTTCGCCCGAAGCTCCTGTGCCGGTTGTTGCGGTAGAAAAAAAGGAAAACAGATTGGGTGGTGCCGCTAACGTGGCCATGAACTTAGTGGCTCTTGGCGCAAAACCAATTGTATGCTCGGTAGTAGGCAACGATAAAGATGGAGATAATTTAATTGAATTGTTCCACCAACATGGTGTAGGTACCTCAGGTATTGTAAAATCGAAGGAAAGGGTAACAACAGTTAAGTTACGTGTGATCTCGCAAGCTACACAAATGTTGCGCATTGATACCGAAAATACAGAACCTATTTCTTCGGTTGAAAGTTATGAATTGGTAGAACGTATTCATCAATTATTAATTGATGCTGATGTGTTGATTTTTGAAGATTACGACAAAGGTGTTTTAACAACAGAAAACATCGCTAAGATAACCGAAAAAGCTCATCTAAGAGGTATTCCGGTTGTGGTTGACCCTAAAAAACGCAACTTTAATGCCTATATAAATGCCGATTTATTTAAGCCCAATTTAAAAGAATTGCGCGAAGGTTTACATATAGATATTGATGTGGATGACAAATCAGCTTTTGAAGCTGCGGTAAAAACATTAATGCAAAACATGCAACTTAAACACACCATGGTTACAATGAGTGAGAAAGGTGTAATGATAACGGACGGAAGTATATTCGAATACATACCTGCTCACATCCGTAAAATAGCTGATGTAAGTGGTGCCGGGGATACTGTTATAAGCGTAGCTGCTTTGTGTTTTGCATTAAAACTAAACATGAAACAAACAGCAGCAATAGCCAATTTAGCAGGCGGATTAGTTTGTGAAGAAGTAGGCGTTGTTCCGATTAACAAAGCCAGGTTTGAAGCTGAAACTCAATCGTTGGTTTTATAACCAACAATTAATTAAGCCTATACCTTTTCTGTGTTTTACGATATGATGCAAACACGCCCAAACCACCATTAACATTATTATACTGGGGGTATGGTTCACTAAATGGATCTTCACCATAATAATTTAACCTGCGTAAATGATACTGGTAATAAGCTTCATCTGTAGTAAGTAAAAAAGCCATTACGTTTTTATAGGCAGAGTCGAACTCAAATGTGTAAGTGTAATCATCTAACAAAGCGCTAAGTTGTTGTTGATTTCTATTTTCATCATCCAACATTACATCACCAATATCATTAAATACGGTGTCGTTGTTATACACATTAAACCTACTTAAGTTTAATCTGTAATAGTTTTTAGCATCCGGTAAATCAACCCATTTAACTTGGTGGCGATAGTACGGTAAATTCCCACTGGTATTTTGCCCGCCCAAATCTTGATAAGAATAACCACTAACCTCTGCTGCATGTAAAGGAACAGTAGTTGTTGCACTTAAAATAAAATTACCTTTAACGGCTGTTATTTTATAGGTTTTACCGGCCTCAATTTTAAATGCAGATTGATGTATGTAATACAATTGCTTGTTTTCATCAAAAGGCAAAATAGCACTTTGGCCTGTTGGCGATGTAATGCTTATTGTAACATCCTTTACGGGTTCATCCGTTTTATTGTTGTTTCTAGAAAATACCGGCTTCGACATCCAAACTTCGGCACGAATCGCGCTATCTTCCGGAGATATAAATGAAAACAAAACCATTTGTTGTTTTACTTGAGGCACATCAACATCTGTTACAAATTTTTCGCACGATGTTAAAGTTGCAGCCACTATTAATAGATATATTGTTTTAACTAATTTCATCATCTTAATATTTAATGTTCCATGAAACTGAAGGAATAAAAGGAAACAATGTAACTTGTTTTAAGCGCGTATTACCTCTGTTATCCATACCTATGTAATAAAAAAACGGATTATACCTGTTGTACACATTATAAGCGCTAATTTCCCAAGTACGCACCCACCAGCGCATTTTTTTAGTAAACTGTATACCCACATCCATGCGGTGATAAGGTGCCATCCTAAATGCATTTTTATCGGTGTACTGAGAAACGGCACCACCCCAACCATAATTTGGCGCACCCGATGGCGAATGAACAGGTGCATTATACTCGGCTACCGGTAAAGTAATGGCATTTCCGGTTCCGTAAACCCAAGTTGCAGATAAGGTGATTCCTTCGTCATTATCTTCAATACGTTCTTTCAATTTATAAATTCCTACTACAGAAATATCATGTCTTCTATCATGTCGTGCCCAAAATTTTCTTCCAAAATTAAGTTCATCAAATTGCCATTGTGTCCACGATAACGTATAACCAATCCACCCGGTTAATCTGCCTGTTTTACGTTGTAACAAAAACTCCGTACCATAACTCCAACCTTTACCGGATGTAATGTTACGCTCGTAGCTAAATTTATCACCTGAACTTTGCGGATCATCAACGGCCAAAAAACTTGCACCTTCTTTGTAAGAAATAATGTTATCCATCTGTTTATAATAACCTTCAACACTTACGCTAAAATTTCGCTTGTTATAATCTTTAGCTAACCCTGCTGCAACTTGCCTACTTTGTTGTGGTTTGAGCCTATCACTGCTTGGTACCCACAAATCGGTTGGCAAACCAACACCGGTATTACTCAATAAATGTATGTATTGGTTCATTAATGCAAACGATGTTTTTAACGCAAAATCAGACTTTAGCATATAAGCCGCACTAAAACGGGGCTCTGCATTAAAATAGTTTTTACTTCCGGCTGTAAAGTGCGTTAAACGTAGTCCGGGATTTAACCTCAATTTCTGGCCTACTTTAATATCATCCTCTACATAAATGGCATTTTCAAACGAACCAATAGAAACTGTATTGGTAGAATCAGCCCCCGTGAAATCATCTTTATATACGTTAGCCGATGGCACAAAATTATGCCTAATTAAATGCACTCCGGCTTTTATGGTATGATTGGCATTAGGTCTGTAATCCACATCATGCTTCACAGCCAAATCACTTATACCCGAACTAAACTTTAATAAAAACTTACTGCCTTGGTATTTACTTTCCAACTCCACACCAAAGTTATAGTCACTAAAAATAAATGATGTGTTTGAGAACAATTTATTGGTGTATAAATGATTCCAACGCACGGTAGCGGTGGCATTGCCCCAACTGATGCCACCCTTATCATAACCATCGGCAAAATTAGAACCATAATAAAATTTATCTCTACCAAAATAACCACTTACATACAACCTGTTTTTAGGGTTGAACTCGTGGTTAACTTTTGCGTTTAAATCATAAAAATAATAGCCACCACGGTTACTTGCCGGCTGAAAGGGTGCGATTAGAGCATCCAAATAAGTGCGTCTTACCGAAAACAAAAACGAGGATTTATCTTTTTTTATCGGCCCCTCCAACAAAAAGCGAGACGAGATAACACCAATACCGGCCTCTCCTTTAAACTTTTGTTTGTTGCCTTCTTTCATACTCATATCAATCACACTGCTTAATCGGCCACCATATCTCGCAGGAAAACCACCTTTGGTTAATTCAATTTTTTTTAGGGCATCACCGTTAAATAAACTAAAAAAACCAAACAAATGAAAAGCATTGTAAACTGTTGCCTCATCAAGTACAATTAAATTTTGATCGGGACCACCGCCACGCACATAAATACCACTATTACCCTCGCTTGGTTTTTGTACTCCGGGCATTAATTGTATTACTTTTAACACATCCTTTTCGCCTAGTAAAACAGGTATATCCTTTATTTGCTGTACCGGAATTTCAATCACACTCATTCGGGTTTGGTCGGCCAATTTATCGTCTTGCTTATCGGCTGTAACAACCAACTCTTTTAAACTTTTAGCCTCAGCCAACTCTACTTGCAACTCTTGATGGGCGTTTAGTTGTACACGATAAGCTTTGGGCGAATAACCAACATAACTTACAATCACATCAAAGGTATCAGCAGGCAAGGTTATGGAGAAAAATCCGTATGCGTTAGTGGTAGTTCCGGTTCTGTATTTGGGTATGGCTACGGAAGCACCAATAAGCAACTCTTTACTAGAGGCATCTTTTACAAAACCACTGATTACGTATCTCTGTTGCGCACTTAAACTCGTACAAGTAAACACCAACAGTATCCAAAGCGAATGTTTTATCATAAGTGTATTTGAGAATTATCCTAAGACAATCAACCTAAACCGAACCCCTACACAGAAAAACAATAACCACCGGTTTAAACCATTTATTGCATGTGTTAATAATTAATTTGTTATCTACAACCATATTTACTGTGGCTTTTTTTTGATATTATTGCTTACCAAATACATGAATATGCTACTAACAACAACCAATAACATTGAAGGCCGTAAAGTGAAACAGTACATAGGTATTGTTACAGGAGAAGTAATTTTAGGTGCCAACTTATTCAAAGACTTTTTTGCCTCCATCCGCGATATTGTGGGTGGCCGATCAGGCTCTTACGAAAGGGTGTTAAAAGAGGCCAAGGATAACGCTTTACAAGAACTTACCGATAAGGCACGTTCGGTTGGTGCAAATGCAATTATTGGTGTTGACTTGGATTATGAAACACTTGGTGCAAATGGCAGTATGCTTATGGTTAGTGCAAGCGGTACTGCAGTTATTTTAGAAGACTAATTTCACCGGCTGTGAAGAGGATCGTGCAGTCATCGTTTTTGCACTGATATGTGGTCAACCGCTCTTGGCTCAACGTCAAGCAGTGCCACCACAACAATTGCGTGAGGCTGATGCGATGTATACAAAACGTACTTGGCGAATTATTGATTTGCGCGAACGCCAGAATAAAGTTGCCACATGGCCTCGTAATCCGTTGGCTAAGGTTTTGTATGATGCTACCTTGATAGGAAAACTTAGACCTTACCATAACGATTCGTTAAAACAGTTTTATGACGTTGAACAGTTTTTAAAATTGGGAACGGATACCTTTTTGGTTAAAAAATTAATTGACCCAAATGGCGATGACGAGAACTATACTGTTGATACCGTAGTTGAACGTTTTAACCCCACAGAGCGTATCAAACAATTGTTAGTTATGGAAGAGTGGTATTTTGATAAACGTACTTCGCAACAACGTGCACAAATAATTGCCATTGCACCTTTATACCAGCGAAATATTGCAGGCATTGATTTAGGTTTTGTACCGTTATGTTGGTACAAATTTTACGATAGGCTTGATAAAGAAAGTGATTGTAGAGACTTGTTGGTGAACTCGTTGATGTATAACTCCGGTAACCCCTATCAAAAATTTAGTTACGATGATTGGTTTGAACAACGAAGCTTCAGCAGCTTTATCATTAAAGAAAGTAATCCTTACGATATATTTATTATGGACGACCCGGACATAAAACGTAGAGGTTTAGACGCTTTGATTGAAGCCGGAAAATTGAGACAACAAACATTGGAGCAAGAACATGACATGTACGAATATTAAAGGCTATTTTTTTTTGGCACGAAATTTAGATACAACCTGAAAACTTTTACCATTATGAAAAAATACTTATTAGCGGCTTTAATTTTAACCTCAATTTTTACTGCTTGTAAAACCAAAATGGAGGGTATGAATGAAGTTAAAACTCCATTTAGCGGAAATAAATACGAAGGCAATAAACGCTGGTTTAGGGCTGTGGCCAGTGGCGAAAGTATGAACTTAGAAACCAGTAAAGACAAAGCCATGCTTAGTGCAAAACAACGCTTGGCAGCATCGGTTCAAACCCGATTAAAAAATGTAAGCGAAAATTATAAAGGCGAACGTGTGGTTGGTGATAACATGGGCGATTTTAACGAGCGTTTTCAGCAATTAACACGTGAAGTAACCAACCAAACTTTGGTAGAAGTACAATTGATTGAGCAAAAAGTATTTCAAAACGATAAAAACAGAAACTATGTAACTTGGGTTGCCATTGAGGCACGCAAACGTATTGTGTACAAAAAACTCAAAGAGATTGCCAATACCCGCACTTCGTTAAGCGATAAAGATAAAGCCTACATTAACCAAATGTTGGATGATGCCATCAAAGAGCTAGACGACAACGAGTAACTGATAAACAAAAACGCCCCGAAAATGCTGTTCGGGGCGTTTTTTATTTTAACACCTAGTGGTATTAAGCCATTTGGCCTTCTAGTTTATTTACTAAAACATGTTTTGGTACTGCACCAACTTGTTTGTCTACTACTTGTCCGTTTTTAAAGAACAATAGAGCAGGTATGCTCATGATACCAAAATCAGTTGCTACTTTAGGATTGTGATCAACATTTAATTTACCAACTATTGCTTTGCCTTCATATTCTTTAGCAATTTCTTCTACAACCGGACCAACCATGCGGCAAGGACCACACCATTCTGCCCAAAAATCTACCAATACAGGTTTGTCGCTTTTTAATACCAACTCTTCAAAGTTGCTGTCTGTTATTTCTAATGCCATAATTTTATATGTTTATGTTGTTGTTATTTTCTACTGCAATATTCAATAATAATTCCAAAGTTTAAAGCATTTGCATTTTGGCAGTTAATCTGCTCATAAGTTTTTGTTATTAGATGCGTTATCCATTAATTTTATAATCCAATTCTAACTCATCAAAACGTTTCATGGTATCGTTATCAAAGTTAATTTTAAACCTGCGCGATGCAGCCGATACCACTATCTTCTGTTTCTCATCAATAATATTTAGCTTAACCAGTGCATTGCCTTTGCTATGATCAAGCAGTTGGAAGAACTCCTGCACAAATGCCGGTTGAACCCTTTCTGTTTTGATGTTCACTAAAATAGAACTCAACATTTTTTCACGCACATCGGCAAGTAACATCATGCTGTTTACTTTAAACTCAAACTGATCTTCACTATTAAATCGTGGCTTCATCATGCCTTTTAAAAACAACATTTGCCCCACGCTAATAAAGTGCCTATACTTTAAGTAATCTTCACTCCACATCATTATTTTGGTTGAACCACTGTAATCTTCAATGGTAAAACCTCCATAAGGTTTATTGTTTTTCTGACTCACCTTTTCATAACAATCAATTACGACTCCCGCTATACTTACCTCTACGCCTTTTTTTTCTTCAAGGTCGGCAATGTTGGTACTCACAAAGTTTTTAAATTCTATTTTATAATCATCCAAAGGGTGTCCGCTTAAATACATACCCACCACTTCTTTTTCCTTGTGTAATTTTTTCATCAAACCCCAAGGTTCACAAGCAGGTATAGTAGGCTCTGCTAATGTTACCATTGTGGTTCCGCCAAACAGAGATTGTTGATTGGCATTTTCGTTGGCAGCCGCATTATTGGCATAACGTATGGCTTTTTCGAGCAAATTTGGCTCATCGCCTTCTTCAGGATGAAAATATTGTGCACGATGCACATTTGGAAAACTATCAAAGGCACCTGCAAATGCTAAACCTTCTAACGTCTTTTTATTTACCGAGCGAGAGCTTACACGTTTGGTTAAATCAAAAATAGAAGAAAAAGGACCATTGGTATCTCGCTCGGCAATTAATTCGTATACAGCTGCCTCTCCTACTCCTTTTATCGCGCCTAATCCAAATCGGATTTCACCTTTTTTATTCACCGAAAAGTTAACCTGAGATTCGTTTACATCAGGACCAAGTACATTAATGCCCATGCGCTTGCACTCCTCCATAAAGAAAGTAACCTTATCAATATTACTTTGGTTATTGGTAAGCAGAGCACTCATGTACTCACCCGGGTAATGCGCTTTTAAATATCCGGTTTGAAACGCCACGAAAGCATAACAAGTAGAGTGCGATTTATTAAACGCATAAGAAGCAAATGCTTCCCAATCTGTCCAAATTTTTTCAAGTACTTTGGGGTCGTGACCTTTAGCTGATGCACCTTCAATAAACTGAGGTTTTAGTTTATCCAGTGTTTTACGATCTTTTTTACCCATGGCCTTACGCAACACATCGGCATCACCTTTAGTAAAGTTAGCCAACTTTTGCGAAAGCAACATCACCTGTTCTTGATATACTGTAATACCATACGTATCTTTCAAGTGCTCTTCCATATCGGCCAAATCATACACTACTTCTTCCTTACCATGTTTACGGTTAATAAAGTTAGGAATGTATGCCAATGGTCCGGGACGATACAAGGCATTCATGGCAATTAAATCTTCAAACCTATCCGGCTTTAACTCTTTAAGGTACTTTTGCATACCCGCACTTTCAAACTGGAAGGTACCATTGGTTTCGCCTCGGGCAAATAAATCTAAAGTAGCTTTGTCATCCAACGGAATGGCATCAATGTCAATATCAATTCCGTGGTTTTGTTTGATTAACCTGAGTGCATCACGAATGATGGTTAAGTTTTTTAAACCCAAAAAGTCCATCTTAATTACACCGGCATCTTCAATCACTTTTCCATCGTATTGCGTAAGCAACAAATCAGAATCCTTCGACACAGCCATTGGAATCAAATCTGTTAAATCGCTTGGTGCAATAATAATACCTGCAGCATGCACACCTGTGCCACGCACAGAACCCTCAAGAATTAATGCTTCTTTTAAAACTTTTGCTTTTTCATCATTGCCTTGATGGTACTCACGTAATTTTTTTACCGACTCAATATCTTCAGCAACTAAACCTTCTTTTTCTTTCAAGCTTCCCTCACCATCAATTGGTGCAGTGAGCACACGATTAAGGGAAATTCCGGGCTTTTCGGGAACAAGCTTGGCCAGCATATTACTGTCTTGCAAAGGTAAATCAAGTACACGCGCCACATCTTTTATACTCATTTTAGCAGCCATACTGCCATAAGTAACAATTTGTGCTACCTGATTTTTTCCGTATTTATCAACTACATAATCAATTACACGCTGTCTTCCTTCATCATCAAAATCCGTATCAATATCGGGCATTGATTTACGATCCGGATTTAAGAAACGTTCGAAGAGGAGTTGGTATTTTATAGGATCTATATTGGTGATGCCAATGCAATAAGCTACCACACTACCGGCAGCAGAACCACGCCCAGGACCAATAAACACGCCCATATCACGGCCTGCTTTAATAAAATCAGATACAATTAAAAAGTAACCTGCAAACCCCATCGTTCGGATGGTGTGCAATTCAAACTTTAATCGCTCATCTATTTCGGGGGTAATTTCTTTATATCTTTCTTTTGCTCCTGTCCAAGTTAAGTGTTCCAAGTAATCCATTTGCGAATCGAAACCCGGTGGTATAGGAAAGTTAGGTAGCAAAATATCTCTCTTTAAATCAAGCAACTCAACCTTGTCCACAATCATATTGGTGTTATCAATAGCCTGTGGAATATCACTAAACAGTTCAGCCATCTCTGCAGTTTTTTTAAAATAAAACTGATCGTTGGCAAAAGCAAAACGCTTACCTTTTACAAAAGCATCATCATCGCTGAACTCTTTCATGGATGGTGTGCTTTGTTTTTCACCCGTATTTATGCAAAGTAAAATATCATGTGCATTGGCATCGGCTTGGTCAACATAATGCGAATCATTAGAGGCAATAATGGGAACATTATGTTTAGCAGCAAATTTCAATAACACTTCGTTCACTTTATTTTGTTCAGGTATATCATGCCTTTGTAATTCCACATAATAATCATCCCCAAACAAATCTAGCCACCATTTAAATTCCTTCTCGCCTTCCTCCTCCCCATTGCGTAAAATTGCCTTTGGCACCATTGCACCAATACAACAAGTAGTGGCAATCAACCCTTTATGGTATTTTAAAATTAACTCTTTATCAATGCGGGGATATTTACTGTACATCCCTTCCATAAAACCTAAAGAGCATAATTTAACCAAGTTACGATAGCCCTCTTCATTTTTGGCCAACAGTAATTGATGAAAGCGTTTGTCTTTATCTTCTTTGGTAAAAGTTTTTTTATGCCTGTCGGCAACCACATAAAACTCACAACCCACAATTGGCTTTACCAATGGTTTACCGTCAGGGCCTTTATGTTTGTATGCCTCGGCCACGAATTTAAACGCCCCAAACATGTTACCGTGATCGGTAATTGCCAACCCGGGCATGTTATCCGAAATGGCTTTCTTGTATAGTTTACCTATTTCGGCTGCACCATCAAGCAATGAAAATTGTGTATGAACGTGTAAATGAGAAAACTGAGACATTATAAGTTTTAAGTGAAATTAGAGGGCTAATTTACTACATAACTAAAACTTTTGTTGTGGTGTTGAAAACTAGGGTGTGCAACTAATTTTATTGAGGTGATACTCTTCATTTAAAACAATTTGAAAAGGTTTTTGTCATAATTGATTATTGTTAACTTTTTCTTTACACTTTATTAAAATCTTTTATACATTTGATTTTTTAGAAAAACAACATTAACTAAACACAAATACACCAATGAAAAAATTCTACTTATTAGGATTGTTAGCAGCAAGCGTTGCTGCTAGTGCCCAAGCTCCTAAAACAACCGGGCAGGAGCACCTAAGCAAGACAACCAACAACCAGCAAACGGACTATACGCCCATTTCGCCAGTTGTAAACAAACAAGCTAACAGAAAAATCGGAGATACCGGTAAAGGTTTCGGCAAAAACTCTACGTGGGTAGTTGTAGGACAAACGGAGTTTGATCGCCCGACAAATGCATCAGTTTACAGACGTATTATCACCTATCCTGACGGAAAAAAATCAGTAATTTGGACTACTTCTTCTGATGGTTCAGGAACAGGATACTTAGGTCGCGGTACCGGCTACAACCACTTTAATGGTACATCTTGGGGTACTGTTTCAAAAAATAGAATTGAAAACAGAAGAACAGGTTATCCAAATTTTGATTACGACCCAACATCAGGAACCGAAATAATTTTGTCACATAAGGTAGACTCAGACAGTTACTCTGGTGGTATGTTGTATAACACAAACGGAACAATTGGTTCAAACTCTTGGAATAGCGTAAACGTTCTAGACACAACCAAAACACTTCCCGGTGTTTTATGGCCTCGCACAGCAATTTCTGGCGATTACATGATTGTTATCGCTTCATACACTGATTCATCAAGCCGTCAACCGGGCCGTGTTTTCTTGAATGGAGTTCGCGCTCCACAAGTATACTCACGCTTAAATTTACGCACCAATATTTGGGATGTAGTAAACCAAACTTTACCTGGTTACGATAGTTCACGTTACTATGCCGGTGGCGGTGATAACTATGCCATTGATGCACGTGGAAATAACGTTGCTATTTTAATGGGTGGTTTAACTGATGACATTGCATTATGGAAATCTGCTGATAATGGTGCTACATGGACCAAAAACATTATTGATTCTTTTCCGGTACCTGCATTTAATTTCCGTAAATTGGTACTTGATACCCCATTAAGTACAGATGGTTCTATGTCTGTTGCTTTAGATGCTTCGGGCAATGCACATTGCTTCTGGGCTATCGGTCGTATGTTTGATAATGATACATCAAACGGTAACACTACCTACAGCTACTTCCCTGGTCAAAACATTATTGCTTATTGGTACGAAGGTCGCCCGGACAGTATTGTTAGGGTAGGGTTCTCTCCTGAAGATCCAACCGATGCAGACGAAGTATTAACCGTTGGTTCTGTAATTGATGACCGCACACGCTATGGAAACTTAAGTAAATTGGCTACGGCACCTTATGCTGTTAATAGCGGTGATACTATTTACGTAGTTTATCAAGGCTTAACCGACAACGATTTGGACCAACAAGGCCAAGGTTTTTATGATATTTATGTTGTTGCGTCTACAGATAATGGTGCAACTTGGTCGGCTCCACTTAACTTGACATCAACTATTGGTTTAAGCGAAGAACAAACATTTGCGAGTGTGGCTGATGATTGCAGCACTGCATTACATCTCACTTTCATGAATACATTAACCCAAGGATTTTTTGACGCAACGAACAATGCTTCTAAAACCGGTCCTTTCGATATTTTGTATTACCAAATTCCGGTAGCCGATATTTTTGACAGAACAGTTATTGGTATGAATGAAAACAACGATTTGTTCTCTTTGGATCAAAATTATCCAAATCCATTTGATGTAAATACAACTATCCCTGTTAAATTAAACCGTGCTGCTGATGTTAAAATTAATGTGGTAAACATGATTGGCCAAACTGTTTACAGCAATACATATGCTAATAGCCCTGCCGGTTTAAATAACTTTGATATCAACATGGCTTCTGCTAAAGCTGGTGTATATTTCTACACAGTAGAAGCAGGTGAGTACAAAGTAACCCGTAAGTTTATTGTTGAGTAATTAACACAAAACATATATAAAAAAGGCATTCGGTAACGAATGCCTTTTTTGTTTATATGAAGTGGCCAATAATTTTTTCCACTAAAATATTTTCCCGGGATTTAATAATCCTTTCGGGTCGAAAGCCTGTTTGATTCTACGCATTAATTCCAACTGAACTTCAGGCATAACTACATTCATATAAGGCTTTTGTACAAGTCCAATACCATGCTCTCCGCTAATGGTTCCTTTTAGTGCTTTACACAACTCAAAAATTTCAACAATAGCTCCATGTAAAGTAATGTTCCAAAACTCATCTGATAAGTGGTCTTTCAAAATGTTTACATGTAAATTTCCATCTCCTGCATGTCCGTAACAAACTGACCTAAAGCCATACTTCTTTCCAATTGCCTTTACCCCACTAAAAAGTTTGGGCAACTCCGCTCTTGGCACAACGGTATCTTCTTCTTTATAAGTATTGTTGTGTTTGGTAGCCTCTCCAATACTTCTGCGTAATTTCCAAAAATATTCTTTTTCATCAGCAGTTTGAGCAAACAATACTTCTCCACTTTCGTGGGTATACAACACATCACTTATTCGCTCACATTCGGCAAGCATCGCATCCATATCGTTGCCATCAACCTCAATCAATAAATATGCTTCAACACCATCCTCAATATTAAAGTTCATATTTAACATTTCAGCAGAAAGCCTGAATCCATCTGGCTCTACAAACTCGCAAGCACTAGGATTACATCCTGCTATAAAAATACCGTTTACGGCTTCGCAAGCTTTTTCGGGCGAAGAAAATGGTGCTAACATTAATAAAGTTTGTTGCGGATAAGGAATTAGTTTAAGTACCATTTTTGTTACAATACCTAAAGTACCTTCGCTACCTATAAACAAATGCGTTAAATTATAACCGGTTGAGTATTTAAGGGTATTTGCTCCAGTCCAAATAATTTCTCCGGTTGGTAAAACCACTTCTAAGTTCAACACATAATCGCGGGTAGTGCCGTATTTTAATGCACGCGGACCACCACTTGCGTGGGCAACATTTCCGCCTAAAAAACAACTGCCTTTACTTGCTGGATCAGGCGGATAAAACAATCCCTTTTCTTTGACAACTTGTTGTAAGTTCTCATTAATCACACCAGGTTCAACCGTTACCTGAAAATTACGTTCATCAACATCGATGATGTTATTCATGCGACTCATAGCAATAACCACACCGCCATAAACAGGCAAAGCGCCTCCACTTAACCCTGTGCCTGCGCCACGTGGAGTAACTGGAATATTATGCTCGTAACAAACTTTAACAACCGCGGCAATCTCTTCTGCTGTTTTGGGCTTTATCACAATCTCAGGCATATACTGTAAATCCTCTGTATGATCATGCGCATAAAGCAACTTATCCTCATCATTAATAATGACAAACGGTTGACCAACTATTTGCTGAAAGGTTTTTATTTGCGTTTCGGTTACTTTGTTATATTGCATAATTCAAATATAAACGCAGAGGCGCAGAGTACACAGAGTTTTATTAACAAACAATAACTTGGACATCAGAGAATACAACAAAATTAGTGAGCAAATTATTGGTTGCTGCATTGCCGTTCACAAAGAACTCGGCCCTGGTTTACTTGAAAGCGTTTATGAGGAATGCTTGGCTGTTGAACTTAGCAACAAGGGATTGATTTTCGAAAGGCAAGTTCATCTCCCTGTTATTTATAAAGGTGAACGAACTAATCAAAACTTCAGACTCGACTTCTTAATTGAAGATGAAATAATTCTTGAACTCAAAGCCATTGAAACTGTTCTGCCCATTCATGAAGTGATACTAGTTACTTATTTAAAAATAGCAGACAAGAAATTAGGTCTGTTGGTTAACTTCCACGAAGAAATTTTAACTAAAGGAATAAAAAGAAAAGTAAATAATTTAAGATGAAAAAAATATTAATACTTTGCGCCCTCTGCGCCTCTGCGTTTAATTACACAATTGCGCAAGAGATTACATTAGAAGACATCTGGACAAAAGGAACATTCAATGCTAAAGGTGTTTCCGGATTTAACTCCATGAATGATGGCAGGTATTATTCCGCTCTAGACAAGTTTGAAAATATCATTAAGTACGCATTTGCTGATGGTAATGTGGTTGATACCATTCTTAGAAAAGCTGATGTAAACATCAGTGGCTTTTCTTATTCGTTTAGTGATAACGAACAAAAAATATTACTACAAAACAACTTTAAACAAATTTACCGACACTCATTTGCAGCTAATATTTATGTGTATGATGTAGCTAGTAAACGTCTTACTCAACCCATAACTGAACAAGTGATGTTGGCTGAATTTGCCCCTGATGGAAACAAATTAGCATACGTTAAAAACAATAATCTATTTGTGTTTGATTTAAGCACAAATAAAGAAACCCAAATTACCACCGATGGCAAAACCAACAGTATTATTAATGGCGCCACCGATTGGGTTTATGAAGAAGAATTTGCGTTAAGCAAAGGTTTTTATTGGAATAAAAACGGAACGCAACTGGCTTATTATAAGTTTGATGAAAGTGCAGTACGCGAGTTTAATATGCCTATGTACGGCAAACTTTATCCTGAAGATTATAAGTTTAAATATCCTAAAGCGGGAGAAGCAAATTCTGTTGTTAAAATTTATGTTTTTGATATAAACACACTATTGACTAAGATAATCAATATTGGTGAAGAAACTGATATCTACATTCCTCGTATACAATGGACTCAGGATGCAAATATACTTTGTTTACAACGCATGAACAGACTTCAAAACAAATTAGAGTTGTTATTGGCAAATACCACTAATGCATCAACCCAAACCATTTATACTGAAGAAAACAAAGCCTATATTGATGTACCTGAAATTACTTTTATGGCAGATGGAAAATCGTTTATTATAAACAGCGAAAAAAGCGGATGGAACCATTTGTATCATTACAACGTAAACGGAAAACTTATTAAACAAATTACACAAGGCAATTGGGATGTAGATCAATTTTATGGCATCAACCCAAAAACAAAAACATTATACATCAGCACTTCTGAAATTAACTCAACAGAAAGATATGTATACGCTATTGGAATTGATGGCAAAAACAAAAAACAACTAACAGCTCGTAAAGGTTGGAATAGCGCCACATTTAATGCAGATTTTAGCTATTTTATGTTGAGCAACTCGAGCATTAATACGCCAAGTTATTACGCTTTGTGTAATGCAGATGGCAAAGAAGTACGCGTATTAGAAGACAATAAAGCATTGGTAAATAAATTACAACAGTATCCGATTGCTAATGCAGAGATGGTAACATACAAAAATGCGTATGGCGAAAACTTAAATGCATTTATCATTAAACCAAAACAATTTGATGCCAATAAAAAACACCCGGTTTTAATGTATGTTTATGGTGGACCTGGTCACCAACTGGCAGTTAACCGTTGGATGGGAGGAAACTATTTCTGGTATCAAATGCTTGCCGCCAAAGGATACATTATTGTTTGTGTTGATGGCAGAGGAACTGGTTTTAAAGGAGAAGCATTTAAAAAAGTTACCTACTTACAATTGGGTAAATACGAAATAGAAGACCAAATTTTCGTAGCAAAAGAACTAGGTAAACTTCCTTATGTAGATGCATCGCGTATTGGTATTTGGGGTTGGAGTTTTGGTGGATACATGTCGAGCCTAGGTATTAGCAAAGGAGCGGATGTGTTTAAAACTGCTATTGCTGTAGCTCCGGTAACCAACTGGAAATACTACGATAATATTTATACCGAACGTTTTATGCGCACGCCACAAGAAAACGGCACCAACTATGACGACAATTCTCCAATTAATCATGTAGAAAAAATTAAAGGCAACTATTTAATTATACATGGAACTGCTGATGACAATGTACATTTTCAGAACGCAGTAGAAATGGTAAATGCCATGATAAATAAAGGTGTAAAATTTGACAGCGAGTTTTACCCGAACAAGAACCACGGTATTGGCGGTGCCAAAACACGTTTGCATTTATACGAACGCATGACTAGATATATTTTAGAAAAACTGTAATGCATCCAAAACTTAAACCCATTGTAGATATGTTATTTATCATTGCTACAATTTTCGGAACCATTGTTTTACTGTACTTTGTGATGTTGGGATTAACCCTATTAAACTGAGTTTGCATAAATCAACCATAATTTTATATTGCATCTTTATAATTCTTAAAAAATGAGTCAATCAAATACAGGACATCCAAAAGGTTTATACCTTTTATTTGCCACAGAAATGTGGGAACGTTTCAGCTACTACGGTATGCGTGGTTTGCTTACCTTATACCTAACAAAAGCCACTATTGAAGGTGGTTTGGGTTTTGATGATGCCAACGCAGGTTTATTGTACGGTATATACACAGGTTTGGTTTACTTAACACCAATTTTTGGTGGATGGTTAGCAGATAACTACATGGGTCAGCGTAAGTCTATTACCATAGGTGGTATTATGATGGCTTTAGGACAATTCAGTTTGTTCTTTTCTTCGGCCAATGCACTTATGCCATTTTATTTGGGTTTGATTTTATTGATTATTGGTAACGGTTTCTTCAAACCCAATATTTCAACCATTGTTGGTCAGTTGTACCCAGCAGGCGATAACCGCAAGGATTCTGCATTTACCATTTTTTACATGGGGATAAACTTAGGGGCGTTTTTAGCACCATTGGTTTGCGGATTTTTAGCCGAAGACTTTTTTGCAGTAAAAGACACTGCCGGTAATGTTACTTCTTATGGATTTAACTATGGCTTTTTAGCTGCAGGTATTGGTATGGTTTTGGGGCAGTTGATGTTTAACATCATGGGCCAAAAATACCTTGGTGATTTAGGTAAAGAGCCAGGCGCAAAATTATTAAAAGCCAAAGCAGCTGCCGAAGGAACTGTAGATCCGCCAATGACCAAAGAAGAAAAAGATCGTTTGCGTGTTATCGTAATTATGATGTTGTTTAACATTTTCTTCTGGGCAGGTTTTGAGCAAGCCGGTAGTTCTATTTCGTTATATACCGATCGTTTTATAGATCGTGGTATTGGAGATTGGACTGTTCCTACATCATGGTTCCAGTCGGTTAATCCGTTGTTTATTGTTTTGTTAGGACCAATATTTACCATTTTATGGACATGGTTAGGCAAACGTGGTAAAGAGCCTAATACTATTATCAAAATGGCTTTAGGTATGATTTTATTGGGTGTAGGTTTCTTTTTAATGATTGGCGCTGCACTTGAGCGTGGTGGCGATGTTGCTGATACTGCTGTTAAAGCAAACATCATGTGGCTAATTGGAACCTATTTAATTCACACCATGGGCGAGCTTTGTTTATCACCTGTTGGTTTATCTATGGTTACCAAGTTAGCCCCAATCCGTTTAGGTTCTTTAATGATGGGTGTATGGTTCTTAAGTAGTTTTATTGCCAACTTCCTTTCTGGTTATTTGGTACAATTCTTTGCTACCATGGGCGCTTTAACCATTTTTGCCATCATATCTGGTGTGGTAATTGGTTTAGGTTTGATTGTATTAATTATCTCAAATCAACTAAAGAAAATGATGCACGGTATACAATAATATACATGCAGATAAAAACAGTAAAAGGCTGTCGACAGAAATGTTTGACAGCTTTTTTTGTAATATATGCTTATATACTATTTATAAGCCCTCTTTTCCATTAACACTTTTTTGTTGTTGTAAACTACATACTTTTCTACCCAACGATTTTGTTCATCGTAAGTATAAACGTATGCTTCCTCATACCAATGTCGGTTACCGCCCAACATCATTATCCTCTTACCGGTTTCTTTATCTTGTAAAGTGGGTATGTAGCTGTAAACAATATCACCAAACGCATTGTACTTTATTTCCTCTGTGTATACAAGTGTGTCGTTAGCCCATGATTGGGTATGTATTAATTGCCCGAGTGAATCAAACTTATTCTTATCCAGAAATGCGTTTTCGCTTAATATTCTAATCACAGTTTTGGCATTATTTAAATAGTCAAAATCAGTAAACAAGGTAATATAAACCCAATTACCGTGCTGCTCAGTTTTATTAACTAATCTTCCTATTGTATCGAATTTATAAATGAATTTAGAGTAATCATTTTGAGCATTTTTATTGATATCGAAAACTGATTTTTTTTCACTTAACAATCCTCGTTCGTTGTAACGATACTCGTATGCAGCTAAAAGTTTTCTTTTAAAATAATTGTAAGATTTTATTGCACGACCAATACTATCGAAAACATAAATGGCCCTATATCCTTTTTGAGCACAACAGCCATTAAATGATTTTACCTCAAGCTTCTTTGTTCCCGGAAACCTATCCTTTTCCACCTTAATAGACTGTGCTAAGGAAACTCTGGCCAACAACTGAAGGAAGATTACAGCAAATACGTATTGTAGTTTCATGGTTTATCAGTGACTATATTTAGTGAAATATAATAAATCGGGACGAATTCTCATATCGACACAAACTTGTCAGAGTCGGTGTAAATGAGCAAAAAACCATATATTCAAAACGAAAGGTTATTCATAGGTAATAATCAATTAAAGTGTAATTGAAAATGGTGTTATACATAGGCGGGAATTTTAAACAGTAGACTTTTTATAAACTCAGTCGCTCTGCCCATTCTAATTCTGTTGGTAATTCTTGATTTGAAAATTCAATATGTATTACCCGTCTTTTTTTATTGTTAGTTGTTCTGTTTGAACTATGCAAAATTAACGGTTTCATTATCATAACTCCACCTTTGATTACAATACATATCTTTTCCACTTCCGCAGTCAAATCAATTGTTTCAGGTCTGTAAATTTTCTTTAAATGTGATTTGGGAATTACTTTCAAGGCACCATTATTTTCGTCTGTATCATCAAGATGAATCCTAATAGTATAAATATTTTCCAATATGCAAATTGGGGGTTGAACTGAATATTGATTTTGCTTTGTTGTCCAAGGTCCAAAGTTTTCAAGTTCTACTTTTTTATTAACAGAAATTGTCAAATCTTGGTGGTATGAAACATACCAATTTGAGCATTCTGGTTTATCAAAATAAATGCTTTTAACTACGAAGTAATTGTCGCCAAAAAGTTGTTTAACTAAGTTTTTCAATTTGTCGTTAAATACCAAATTTATCACCTCTGGAACTTCCTTTAAAAACTGCCTAATTGCAAAAAGGTCGACTGATTTCCTGAATGTTTCTTTGTCACTATCGGCTTGGTTTATAGCGAACAAAATTTGTTCTATTTCTTTTTCGGAGTAGATACTATCAACGGTTGTGAAACCATTATCTAAGAGGTCAGTTTTATGGCTTTCGGTTATTTTCATTTTTTTTATGTAGTTATTAAAGCTGATTAATATCTAGTTTCATGCTAAATCAATGCATATCGAAAACTGAATCGTGCTACATATATCATTAGTATATCCTCTTTCAAATATTCTTTGTTGACGAAAGATCTGTTTCAAATTTTCTTTTTAAGTTTTTCAAGAAACAATAATTCGATATTGCATTGAATGGGGATTTAATGTCATGACGACCAAGCGTTGCGAGATTTATGAAAAAATCGGTTCCGTTATAAATTAAGGTTATTTGCTGTCCCCAACGCAACAATATAGATTTTTCGTCTTGATAATGGATGATGTTTTGTCCAGAATAATAAAGCTGCATAGAGGCGTATTTTTGATTAAAGATTTCGATAATTTTTTTTCGATTCTCCACCTCATCAATACCTTTTATTAAAACGAGTTTATTCATAAAAAACAATCCTACTGAAATCCAAATTGTTACTAAGGCTAACAAAATATACGATATACCTAAATAATTGTTATCATTTAATGGGACTGATATAGTCGTAAAGATTAATACTCCCCAAATCAAATTATCAATTAACCTGTTGAAGAGCAAAGATACAGTCACCTTATAAACAATTCTTTTTTTTCGAATAGATTTTTGAAAATCTAATTGAGCTTTCATGGTTATGATTAATACTTACTCCAAAAGTCTGAACCTGTAACGTTTTATTAATTCAATTACACATAAACTCGGGTTCTGGAATTATATCGTTGTTATAAAATTTCATTTAACCAAGTAAACAAATTATTCACTCATTACCAAGTACTTTTTAAATGGAATTTAAACGCCATTTAAAAGTTAAACCCGCGTTAGGTGGTGAAGCGGCACCTTAGCGCAGCAAATCCCGAGTGGAGTGTAACGGAACCTCGGGAGTAGCGCAGCGAAGTAAAGCGGAACAACCGACCCCGAGTGAAGCGCAGCGTAACTTCGGGGGAACGCCCTTATTTTATAATTTCTCCCAAACCTCGAAGGTGTAGCTGTAGGCATGTTTTTCATCGGCTGCATGTTTAGCAGATGAGGTTAACTTAAAGCCATGTTTACTAACTTCGGGGAAAAAAGTATCGGCATTAAAGGTATGGTGTATGCGTGTTAGGTAAACTTTGTTGCACCAGTTAATGGCATCGGCATAAATAGTTCCGCCTCCTGTTATCATTAACTCGGTTTCGTTGTTGTTTTTGGCATAATTTACTGCTTCTTGCAACGAGGTTACCACCACACAACCATCAATATTTAAATTATGGTTACGTGTTACCACAATATTGGTACGGTTGGGTAATGGCTTACCAATGCTTTCGTAAGTTTTTCGTCCCATAACAATGCAATGGCCACTGGTTACTTGTTTAAAGTATTTTAAATCGGCTGGTAAGTGGCACAATAAATTATTGTTTATGCCTATACCATTTTGCTCATCGGCTGCAACTATTATGGATATGATCATGACTTGCTTATACTTGTTTGGTTGTAATTTTATGGCACAATCATACATAAATAAGTTAATTTTATTAGTTTTATAGGGTTAAAAAATGAGCACAAAAACAGGTATTTTGTTAACAGCTTCTATGCTTTTGTTACTTGGTGCTTGCCAGCGTTTGTATTGGCAGCGCAATAAGGTACGTTCGGGTAAAAAAACGTTGCCAAGTATGGAGGTGTATATAGAAAATAAAGTGCCGTACATTTTTACTGCAGATTTTACCGACAAGCTAAAACAAACCTGCCAAAAGGAGTTTAAAAAAATGGGATATACTTTAACTTATAAGGATACTCCTGATTTTGTTACGGTAGTTAAAATTAACATGGACTCGTTTGCTACATCAGGAGTTTATACCTTTGGGACAGGCGGACCAACAAGCTTTTGGAGAACCTACAAACGCAGTAATGTTAGGGCCATTTTGTTTGATTATAAAATTACGAATACGAAGTTTAAAACCGTAAAATGGACCAACCAAAACGATATTTATTATTTTGCTGATGCCTATAGAAACAGTCAGCGAAGCAGTAACATGATTAAGTATACCATACGTTACGGCAAATGATTACTCGCCTCGGTACACACCACGATTATAGGCATCTACTCCCCTACGCATATTTCTATTACGCATTATATTAAATGGTAAACCTACCACAATTAAACCTCCGCCAATCATAAGCAAATCGGTATTTAACTTTTGCCCAGATAAAGATAAACCCAGAGGATACCCAACAATTACAGCTCCAGGAAAAGAAAAAATAGTGGCAACCACATTGTTAAATCGAGCTCTTCTAAAATACCTTTTAGCTTCAGGAATATCGGCACTTGATTTAATGAGGTAACGAAAATTAAGAGATTTCCCTTCGCGGTTGGTGATTAAACCGGCACCTAAATTGCTTTTAAAAATAAGGGTGTCTTGCGCAAATAGCTGGGTTGATAGCGCCAATACCAAAACAAAAAACAAGGGTTTAAGTAATTTCATAAGTGGGATTAAATTATAAAACGAACATATTTAATTTAGGGTGTTAAAGCAAATACTTAAATAAAAACACCACCCAAAATTGAGTGGTGTTTTTTAAATAAAATTGATTCAATTGTTTACCCTAAATTCTTAATCTCATTTACCAATTGTGTTAGTGCTTTTTTAGCATCGCCAAATAACATGCTGGTTTTTGGTTTAAAGAATAATTCATTTTCAATACCAGCATAGCCGGCCTTCATGCTTCGTTTGTTTACAATTACATTTGTAGCATTTTCTACATCTAAAATTGGCATACCATAAATAGGCGAATTAGGATCTGTTTTGGCTGCAGGGTTAACCACATCATTAGCACCTACTACCAAAACTACATCGGTAGTGGCAAATTCAGGGTTGATTTCTTCCATCTCTACCAACTTATCATAACTTACATTACTCTCAGCCAGTAACACATTCATATGTCCGGGCATGCGTCCTGCCACCGGATGAATGGCATATTTTACCTCTACGCCTTCTTTCTCTAAAAGCTCTTCTAACTCGTGTACCACATGTTGCGCTTGTGCAACAGCTAAACCATAACCGGGAACAATGATTACCTTTTTAGCATACTTCATTAATATGGCAGCATCGCTTGCTGTTACTTCTTTAATGGTACCTTCAAAACTTGCAGAGGTAGCAGCAGCTCCGGATGAACCGCCACCAAAATTTCCTATCAATACATTTAATAAAGAACGGTTCATGGCTTTACACATTACCACTGTAAGCAGCGTACCTGCACTACCTACTAAAATACCACCTACAAGCATTACTTTATTGTCGTACAAAAAGCCGCCACAAGCAGCAGCCACTCCGGTAAACGAATTAAGTAAAGAAATTACCACAGGCATATCTGCACCACCAATTGGCATTACAAAAAACACCCCATACAATAACGACAAAGCTAACAAAATGTAAAACGAATAAACGTATTCCTCACTTCCCAACATTACCACGTCATATCCTAAATAAATAATAACAGCAAAAACGGCCAAGCTAATGTATTGCTGCATAGGAAATGAGAAATCTTTAACTCTTCCGCTTAGTTTACCCCATGCAATAACACTTCCCGAAAAAGAAATAGACCCAATAATAAGTCCTACGATAATCGTTAATAATATTCCTGTTATCTTACCTGCACCTCCGGTTAAAACCATACCTGCAAGAGCAATAGGATTCATATCTGACAATTGGTGTGAAAGATGCTGAAACTCGATAATGGAAATTAACATAGCACAAGCACCGCCCATTCCATTAAATAAACTTACCATTTCGGGCATAGCTGTCATCTGTACTTTTTTAGCAGCAAACCAACCAAAGACAGTACCTACCAATAATCCACCAAAAATGAGGGGTAGATTTTTTAAGTGATTACCACCAGCATCGGTATATAAAAATATGGTGGCAAAAATGGCCAAGCCCATACCAAATGCAGCAATCAAATTTCCCTTTCTGGCAGTTGCAGGGTGACCAAGTAATTTTAAACCCAGTATAAATGTTACCGAAGCTATAAGGTAACTGATTTCTAAAATGTGTGTTTGCATCTATTTATAGAATTATGAATATCGAATTTTGAATAATGAATGATGAAGTTTTTGCTTCACTTCCGCTCTTTATTTTTACTAGCAGTTTCAATGCTTTTATTAAAAATTGCAGCCAACTCATTTGATTCGGCAAATGCTTTTTCTGCGAGGACTAAATTTTTCATAACTGGTTTCTTTATAATAATTTTTAAACAAATACCCGTTTCCCTTAACTCCTTTAAACATATTTTCATCTTATGAATAAAATCGTTTCGAGACTCTGCACTTTGCGCCTCTCCGTAATTTAAGGCAGGTGAAGTTCCACTTCTCAATAGTTGTCCTCCAAAATGATTTCCAATCTTGTCATTAGGTAATTGCTCAATTACATCTAATATCAATATTGAAAAATCAATCAAACGTTCCTCTAAGTTATACTTTTTTGATGTTTCCATTATTGGCTTTGTTAAGAAGTAATCATTCAATATTGAATAAGATTATCACAACTTCGACATTCGAAATTCAACATTCATTATTCATTATTTAACTCTCAATCAACACAAGTTCCCAATCTCTAATTTTCGGATTTTTAATTTCGAATTTCGAATCTTCCCATTACTTTTTCTTCTTAAACATCTCCAACATCCTATCCGTTACTACAAATCCACCAACAACATTTATCGTACCTAATACCACTGCCAAAAAACCTAAAACAAGTGAAATGGTACTTTCTGCTTGACCCATAACAATAATGGACCCAATGATTACCACTCCGTGAATAGCATTGGCACCACTCATTAACGGAGTATGTAATACTGATGGCACATGGCCTATAAGCTCAACTCCAACAAAAATCATCAACATCAACAAGTAAAATATTTCTTTGTTGGTCGATATAAATTCTAATATTGATTCCATAATTAATTATTGTTTATGCGGTTGCTGTTTGTAATGTTGGATGAACAACTTTTCCTTGGTGGGTAATTAGAGTTCCTTTGGTTATTTCTTCTTCCAACTCCCATTTCATACCATCTTTTGATGAAAGGTGAGTAAGGAAATTATAAATATTTTTGGCGTAAAGTTCACTGGCATTTTGTGCGAGTGTACTTGGTAAATTACTCTGCCCTACAATGGTTACGCCATATTTAGTAACCGTTTTATCCAACTCACTCAGTTCGCAATTGCCACCTTGCTCTACAGCCATATCAACTATTACACTACCCAACTTCATTAATTTAACTTGCTCTTCAGTAATAAGCACCGGAGCTTTTTTACCTGCAACCAATGCTGTTGTAATCACCAAATCAGCTTGGGCTAAACTTTTATTAACTGCTTCTTTTTGCTTTTGCAAATAATCAGCACTTACCTCTTTAGCATAACCACCTTCAACTTTTACTCCTTCGCTTTTTACTTCAATAAATTTGCCTCCAAGTGATTCTACTTGTTCTTTAGTTTCTGGTCGCACATCTGTTACTTCTACAACAGCTCCCAATCGTTTGGCGGTTGCAACAGCTTGAAGTCCTGCTACACCTGCACCAAAAATTAGTATTTTTGATGGTGTAATGGTTCCTGCCGCTGTCATCATCAACGGAAATATTTTTCCCATTACATCAGCACCTAAAATTACCGCCTTGTAACCGGCCAAATTATTTTGCGAACTCAATGCATCCATACTTTGTGCACGTGAAATACGCGGCATGGCATCCATACTAAAAGCACTTATTTGTTGCGCTGCTAATTGTTTTACCAATTCGGGATTAAACAAATGATAGATATATGAAATAAGAATACTCCCCGATTTCATGGCAGATACTTCATTGGCTTCAGGTGCATTTACTTTTATCACAACATCTGCTTGTTGCAGTCCATCTGTTTTATCTACAATGTTGCAACCCACATTTTTGTATGATTCATCATCAAAATTGGAATTATAACCGGCATTTCGCTCAACCAAACAACTATATCCTTGTTTAATAAACTGAGCGGCAACTAACGGAGTAAGCGCAACACGTTTTTCGTTTGGTTTACTCTCCTTTAATACAAATATTTTCATATGTTCATACCGTTTTGATAAAATAAAAGTAATTAAAAACAAACGATATATCAAAGGCATTTAATTTGCACCCACTACAATGTTAAAAATAGCATACGCAAACATATACCAGCATCCTTTACCCGAAGGTCACCGTTTTCCGATGGTGAAATATGAACTGATACCCAAACAGCTGATGTACCTGGGCATAATCACACAACACAATTTATTTGAACCCGCATTATGCAGTGATGAAGATGTGCTACTTACCCACAATTATGATTATTTTCATGCGTTAAAAAATTGTGCTTTGGATGCAAGTCATGTAAGGAGAATTGGTTTTCCGTTAACACCAGAACTGGTTACACGCGAATTGTGTATTGCGCAAGGCACGATTGATTGTGCTTTATATGCTAAAGAATTTGGAGTAGCCTTGAACGTAGCAGGAGGCACCCATCATGCATTTACCAATAAAGGCGAAGGTTTTTGTTTGTTAAACGATTTAGCTATTGCTGCAAATTATTTATTGCATCACCAATTAAGTCAACGGATTTTAATTGTTGATTTGGATGTGCACCAAGGAAATGGAACAGCACAAATTTTCGAAAATAATCCTGCTGTTTTTACATTGAGTATGCATGGCAAAAACAACTATCCTTTTTTTAAAGAAAAAAGTGATTTGGATATTGAATTACCTGATGGTATTGATGGGAACGATTATTTAAACTTACTAAAAATGCATTTGCCGTCCATAATTAAGCAGCACAATCCTGATTTTGTGTTTTATTTAAGCGGGGTTGATGTGCTGCAAACAGATAAATTCGGGAAATTAAACCTTTCGCTAAGCGATTGTAAAAGCCGAGATGAGTTTGTTTTTGAAACCTGTAAAAGCCTTAAAATACCAGTGGTAGCAGCCATGGGAGGCGGTTATTCGCCAAAAGTTGCCGACATCGTTAACGCACATTGCAACACCTTTATTGCGGCCCACGAAATTTTTTTTTAATTATTTATCAAACCCTATTGCATTTTAGTATTCGGTTTCATTATTTCACGCCCCGAAAAAAGCGTGTGAAATATTATTTTCATGTTGCTTGACAATAAACAAAAACTACTAAATTTGTCATACCGCAAACCTTTTTAAAGTTAAGATGACTAAGCCCAAAAAAAGTACACCAGCTAAAAGCACTCCGGCAAAAAAAGGAGCTAAAACCGCAGCTAAGTCTGCCCCTAAAAAAATCGCGCCTAAAAAATCGTATGACGATGAAGATGAGGACGAGGATGATGACATCATTGATGATGTAGATACGACAGATGAAGATGACGACATGGATCTAGACATGGACGACATGGATGTAGATTATAACAAAGGGTTTGGCTTTGATGATGATGACGATGATGACGATGATTTTTAATTCATCATCTCAATTCATTGTCTGCGAATAATAATATCTCCTGATTCCGCGGTATTGCTTAAGTGCAATGCCCGGTCAATCAGTAAAAAGCGTAGTTTAACGGTGTCACCGTTATTTAACAACACGCTTGGCTCAAGGGTAGCTTCTATTGTGCCTCTAATTGCCTTATACTTTCCTTCGGGGGTTAATGGCATCACACGCATATCTGCGCGAAGAGTATCACCCGAAAAATCGGCAATAACATGTTTGTAAGTGTTACCCTCTTTCCTTAAAAATTCTACGTATAAATTATTGTAATATATGTTGGTGTTCTTTCCGGTAAGCGGATCTTTAATATTGTTGTAAGGTGGCAAAGTATCTCCATCTTCTAAACCAATATCACCATCACCATCTCTAAACTTAATAGAAAAAACCAATAGGTTGGTTGAATCACGATTGATGTAAAAACTCTTTTCAAACTCTATTGATGGGATTATAGGATATATTTCACCACCTTTGCAGGCATAAAGCAAAACGGCAGATAAAAATATAATGATGCTATTTAATAAAGTTGACTTCATACAACAATCTATTGATTCAAAACTAATACATTTTGATGAATTAGCCTTACAGTTGTATTTACATCAACTAAAACATAACGCTATTTTGCATCAATATGCTGCTTTAACCAACGATAATACTTCGGTAAAAAGTGTAAACGACTTTCGTTTTTTGCCTGTAAACTTTTTCAAACAACACCAGGTAATGACTGGTAACTACACACCACAAACCGTTTATACCAGCAGTACCACAACCGGAGGCATTCCATCAAAACATTATGTGGCTGATGTAAGCATTTACCAAAAAAGTTACCTTACTGCTTTTCAGCAATTTTATGGCTCGCCTAAAAATTATGTGTTTTTATGTTTGTTGCCCAATTATTTAGAGCGAACAGGAAGCAGTTTAATAGATATGGCTCAAGGCTTAATTGATGCAAGTAAACAACCCGAGAGTGGATTTTACTTATACGATTTTGAAAAGCTTGCCCAAACCATAAAGCAAGTTTTAGCGCAACAAAAACAGGTGTTTTTATTGGGTGTAACTTTTGCCTTGCTTGATTTTGCCGAACATCATCCGATGAATTTTAAAAACACCATTGTGATGGAAACTGGCGGTATGAAAGGTCGTAAGGAGGAACAAACCCGTTTTGAGATTCATGAATTTTTGAAACATCAATTTCAATTAACGCATATTCATTCGGAATACGGCATGACAGAGTTACTCTCACAAGCCTACTCAAAAGGTGATGGGAAATTTGTTTGTCCGCCTTGGATGAAAATTGTAATTACAGACCTAAATGATCCGTTTACATTAATGCCAACCGGTAAGGCGGGCATTATAAATGTAATTGACTTAGCAAACATAGATAGTTGTGCGTTTATTCAAACACAGGACTTAGGTAGGTTGCTTGCTGACGGAACTTTTGAAGTATTGGGAAGAATGGACAACAGCGAGGTTCGCGGTTGTAATTTAATGTATGTATAAAACAGTAAAATTACTTAACTAAAGTAACGTTTACTGCATTTAAACCTTTATGACCGCTCTCTACGTTAAACGTAACTTTATCGTTTTCTTTAACGGCCTCTTTTAAGCTGTTGATGTGTACAAAAACACTATCGTTGTTACCGGCATCTTTTATAAAACCAAATCCTTTTGATTCGTTAAAAAATGTAACCACACCTGTGCGTAAAGTATCTTGAGGCTCTTCTGCTGCACGCTTAGAAACACCAATTTGCATGTCTTCCTCTCTGAAAACTTTCTTCTTTTTCGGATCCGGAGGTGTGGTGGTTAAGTTTCCATTCTCATCAACGTAAGCTAACATGTCTTCAAACGATTTGCCTTTGTCCGAATTAGCTTTGCGTTCTTCGCGCTTTTCGGCTTTATCTTTCCTTTTCTTTTGTTTTTTTCTCTCGTTTTCTTTTTTACTGAATGTTTCTTGTGATCTACCCATTATTATTCTTTTACTTGTACTTATGTGCAACGTGCACCTCACGAAGGTAGACTAATTAAATGGTAACACCGTGTTTTATGTTAATAATCATTAAATTAAATCATCAACCCACTATACTATTCAACCCAATCCACAAAAAAACCTCGGACGTTAATCCGAGGTTTTAAATTTTTATGATGGATAGATCCTATTAAATAGTACCATCAACAGCTTTTTGTACTAACTCAGCAGCTTCTTTTAATACAATTGCTGAGTATACTTTTAAGCCTGATTCGTCAATTAATTTTTTAGCTTGCTCCGCATTGGTACCTTGTAAACGCACAATAATTGGAACAGGGATATTACCAATTGATTTGTATGCATCAACCACACCTTGCGCAACACGGTCGCAACGAACAATACCACCAAAAATGTTAATCAAAATTGCTTTAACATTTGGGTCTTGTAAAATAATACGGAAACCGGCTTCTACCGTTGTAGCATTTGCACTACCTCCCACATCTAAGAAGTTAGCAGGCTCACCGCCCGATAATTTAATGATATCCATTGTAGCCATAGCTAAACCTGCACCATTAACCATACAACCCACGTTACCATCTAATTTAACGAAGTTTAAGTTATGCTTACCTGCTTCTACTTCAGTTGGATCTTCTTCAGCTAAATCACGCATGGCTGCGTAATCCGGATGACGGTATAAGGCGCTATCATCAAAACTTACTTTACCATCAACGGCAATAATTTTATCATCAGATGTTTTTAACACCGGGTTGATTTCAAACATAGCTGAATCGCTGTTATCGTAAGCTTTGTATAAAGCAGAAACAAACTTAACCATTTGTTTGTGCGCTTCACCACTCAAACCTAAGTTAAACGCAATTTTACGTGCTTGGAAACCTTGTAAACCAACTTTAGGATCTACAGTTTCTTTATGAATTAAGTGTGGTGTATGTTCAGCTACATGCTCAATATCCATACCACCCTCAGTACTATAAACAATAATGTTTTTTGATTGCGAACGGTCAAGCATTACACTCATGTAAAACTCTTTAGGTTCGTTTGGTCCAGGGTAATAAACATCTTGTGCAACCAAAACTTTACTAACCAATTTACCTTTTGGTCCGGTTTGGATGGTAACCAAAGTACCACCTAAAATATTGCCGGCAATTTCTTTTGCCTTATCAGCGTTTTTAGCAACGGCAACACCACGTTGTTCTTTACCAACAATGGATCCTTTACCACGGCCACCCGCGTGTATTTGAGCCTTTACAACAACAAAATCGCTACCATATTGCTCTTTTAATTTTAAAGCAGCAGCGTGTGCTTCGTCAGCAGTTTCGGCCACTATGCCTTCTTGCACAGCAACACCAAATGATTTTAATACCTGTTTAGCTTGATATTCGTGAATGTTCATTTTCAGAAATTTTGCAGCGAAAATAGCATTTAAAATCAGAATCAGAAATTTTTAAAATTATACCACACCTCCCTAGTTCAATCTATAATTGTTATTATTGCCTTTTATGAATATCAGCCGCCAAACAAACCATATTTACCCTTGGTTGTTACTCCTAGTAATCAGCTACTTTTCGCTATTCCATAAATTGGATAGTGCCCCATTTTACATGTGGGACGAATCGTGGTATGCCTTAAATGCACAAGAAATGCTGGAAAACGGAAAATTTTTCGAGGTGTTTTTACTTGGCAAACCCGACTTAGGAAACTCCAAACCGCCCTTTGCCTTATGGTGCATGTTGCCATTTATAAAAATATTTGGTTTTAATGAGTTAGGCGTGAGGCTAGCAGCAGCTATCTTTGCTCTATTAAGTGCAATATTACTCTACCTTGTTGGTATAAAAACACTTAAAAACAAATGGTATGCATTAATACTACCATTGGTTTTGCTAAGTTCAACAGGGTTTGTTAGTCAGCACATTGCCCGCAGTGGCGACACAGATAGTATTTTGGCGTTTTTTATTTTGGCACAATCAATTACATTTTATGGTTTTACCACAAGGGCAAATCAACCAAACGCACAATTGTATTTAGTGGTAACGGCACTACTTTTAAGTTTTGGATGTTTAACCAAAGGAATTGCCGGGTTGCTGGTTATGCCGGGTTTAATAGCATGGGCATTTTACACAAGAACCGTAGCACACATCATAAAAGGTTGGGGTTTTTATGTTGGGTTGATGTTGTTTATATTTTTAGTACCCGGATATTATTGGTACCGAAACACCTTAACACCCGGTTACATTGATGCAGTGATTAAATTTGAGTTAGGTGGCAGGTTAGAACAACAAACTTATTTAAATGAAAATAAACTTCCTTTCTACTATTACTATCAAGCATTCATAACAGAAAATAGGCTAGTAAATTGGATTTACATTTTACCTTTAGCCATAGTTTACATCATTAAAAGTAATGCAAGTTCTGCACGAAACTTAGGCCTATTTATGGTGTTTGCTTTAGGTGGAATAAGTTTGTTGTTGGCCATTTCATCAACCAAATTATATTGGTATGATGCATCGTTATATCCGGTTGTATCTGCTATTATTGGAATTGCTTCTGTGATTTTTATAACTGACTATAAACCTGTTTTCGTTTTAATATTTTTAGCACTTTTTTTAACTCCCTATCAAATTATTCTTAAAAAAAATATCCATACGAATATGCATACTTCTCTTGGTAATTTGTTGAATGAAATAAGACAAGGCTACCACCAAAAAGAAAGTATTTACATCATTCACGCTGACGCAACATTTATTGTAAACTGCTACAGTAAAAAAGATCAGTTACTTGGATTCAACAATATTGTTACCAACCATGAAGACACTACTTTAATACCAGGTAAGTTTATATTAACTACCAAAAAAGAGCGCGATATTGATGCAAACAATTTATTTGTGCTCGAGAAAATTGCATCAAAAGATGACTGTTCCTTCTATAAAATAATTGCCAAAAAATGATTACTGCCCAAAATATTACCAAAGCCTACAACCAACTTAAAGTTTTAAAAGGAACCCATTTAACCATAAACGAAGGTGAAGTGGTGGCAATAGTTGGTGCAAGTGGTGCGGGAAAAACCACACTGCTTCAAATTTTAGGAACCTTAGATAAACCGGATAGTGGTCAGGTATTGATTGATGGTATAGATGTAACCAAACTATCAGCAAAAAAACTGGCAGAATTTAGAAACAGTAAAATTGGTTTCATATTTCAATTTCATCAACTGTTGCCTGAGTTTACTGCGTTAGAAAATGTTTGTTTCCCAGCGTGGATTGGCAATAAAAGCAAAGCAGAAGTTGAAGCACGGGCCAAAGAATTATTGAGCTACTTAAATTTAAGCGACAGGTTACATCATAAGCCTGCCCAATTATCGGGTGGAGAACAACAACGTGTAGCGGTTGCCCGTGCTTTAATGAATAAACCTGCAGTTGTTTTTGCTGATGAACCAAGTGGTAACCTCGACTCGAAAAATGCAGAAGAACTGCACGATTTATTTTTTAAGCTGAAACAAGAGTTTAATCAAACCTTTGTTATTGTTACGCACAACGAAACCTTAGCCAACCGTGCTGATAGAAAACTGGTGATGAAAGATGGCGTTATTGAACTTTAACATTACACAACTAACTATTAAACAACATGAAAAACCTATTGATTTTAATTGCATTATTTTCACTTACCGGCTGCGCTTTTCATAGCGGAACATTTAACGGTAGTGCGGCCATTAACAACCATCAATTTAGGATTGCAGGCACAGCACACGGAACTGCACAAACCACACAAATTTTAGGATTTGGTGGTTTAGGAAAAAGTGGCTTGGTACAAGAAGCCAAGAAAAACATGCAAGCTAAATACCCCATCCAAAAAGGAATGGCTTGGGGCAACGTAACGGTAGATTTTAAAACCTCTTACGTTTTTTTTGTACGCATAACCAAGGCTATTGTTTCGGCAGATATTATTGATTTTAACCCTGCCACTATCAATGCTAACTATACCGGATTTTATACCGAAGATTCAACCTACTTTCCGGCAAGAAATATTACACCAAACATCACCCCAAATTACAACACCGATTTTAATGGAAACAGCATTAAAATAAATGATGAGGTAACTTTTAAAATAAACGGTAACCTAACTATTGGACATATTGTCGACATCAACTCATACGGCATAAAATGTAAATACCAAACACCACAGGGCAGCAAAAAAATTTACTTATTGCCTGAAGATATCAGCTTAAAATAATCATCAGCAAACACAGCAGTGCAAATTCACGATATATTAAAACAATATTGGGGCTACGATAATTTCAGACCATTGCAGGAAGATATCATCAATTCTGCTTTGGCCGGAAACGATACGCTTGCACTGTTACCAACCGGTGGTGGTAAATCTATTTGCTTTCAGGTGCCTGCTATGGCAAAAGATGGTTTGTGTTTGGTGATTAGTCCGCTTATTGCGTTAATGAAAGACCAGGTTGAGCAACTGCAAAAACGCGATATACCTGCTGCGGCACTGTATAGCGGAATGAGCATAAGAGAGCAATTACTTACTATAGAAAATGCACAAAACGGAGCCTACAAATTCTTATACTTATCGCCCGAAAGGTTAAAAACACAAGCCTTTAGAGACAGATTACCATATTTAAATTGTTCGTTATTGGCCATTGATGAAGCACATTGTATCAGTCAATGGGGCTACGATTTCAGGCCCGAATATTTAATGATAGCCGAAGCCAGAGAGTTGCTTGAAAATGTTCCGGTTTTGGCTTTAACAGCATCGGCTACAGAAAAAGTTATTGGTGATATTCAAGACAAACTTGGCTTTAAAAAACGTAATGTTTTTACAAAAAGTTTTACGCGCAGCAACCTGAGTTATGTGGTAAACTATACCGAACAGAAATTAGAACGCATGATACATGTGCTAAACCGTGTAAAAGGCAGTGGATTGGTATATGTGCGTAACCGCAGGCAAACACAAGAGTTGGCCATGTATTTGCGAAAAAATCGTATTTCGGCCGATTATTACCATGCCGGTTTACCGCATTTGGTGCGCACCAAAAAGCAGGAAGATTGGATTGAAAACCGAACAAGAATTATTGTTTGCACCAATGCTTTTGGAATGGGGATTGATAAACCTGATGTGCGTGTGGTGGTGCATTACGAAATGCCCGAATCGTTGGAAAGTTATTACCAAGAGGCGGGTCGTGCCGGACGTGATGGCAACAAGGCTTATTGTGTGTTGTTGCACCATGAAGGTGATGAACAAACGGCTCAACATAAATTGGCACTGGCTTTTCCACCCGAACAAGAAATTAAACGTGTATATCAAGCCTTGTGTAATTACTACAGTTTGCCTATTGGCACTATATTGGATAAAAGTTTTGACTTTGATTTAGCAGAATTTGTACAACGTTTTAATTTGGATGTACAGGTAGTTTATCCTGCATTAAAACTATTGCAACAATGTGATTTAATTGCATTAAACGAATCGTTTTTTGAGCCTTCTAAATTTAAGTTCACTGTTAATCATGCCGAGTTATACAAATTTCAGGTAGAACACGAAAAGTATGATGAATTAATCAAAATATTACTGCGCAGCCACGGTGGTATGTTTGATAATTACGTGCAAATTAACGAACAACAATTGGCCAAACGTATTAATAAAGATGCAAAGTTTTTAGTGCAATTTTTAAATCAACTTACCAAACTTGGTTTAGCCGATTATCAACCACAAAAAGACAAACCACAAATTACGTTTACTACCCAACGTGTAGCAGCGGAGTTAATAGATTTACGTGCAGCATTGATACACCAACGCAAAGAAGTTGCCCACGATAAATTACAGGCGATGATTAACTACGCCAACAATAAACACCGTTGTCGTAGTAAATTAATTGTAGAGTACTTTAACGAGTTTGGATCTGAAGATTGTGGCGTGTGCGATGTTTGCCTCAACCACAAAAAAGGTGATTTAAAGACAACTGAAAGCGAGCTTATTGAACAAAAAATACAAGAGATTATCAAGCAAAAAGCATTGCATGTTACCGATTTAGTTAAAGCCATTCCACAACATCAACCCGAAAAAGTTACCACTATTATACGTTACTTGTTAGATAATGATAAATTGCGCTACAATAACGAACATCAATTGATTTGGAACAGCAGCAAATAATATTTACCGTAACCAACGATTTAACTACCGACCAAAGGATGCAGCGCATTTGCACCACCATGCAAAATGCCGGATATCAGGTAACATTGGTGGGCAGGTTACGCAAAAATTCAATTGCACTAAACCAAATGCCATTTGCCCAACACCGCATTAATTGTAGGTTTGAGCACGGACCATTATTTTACATCGAATACAACCTAAAGCTGTTTTTTTATTTATTGTTTGCAAAGTGTACCATCATCAGCTCTGTTGATGCGGATACCATTTTACCTTGCACTTTGGCAGCAAAAATACGCAGTAAAAAATTGGTGTTTGATGCTCACGAATATTTTACCGAAGTGCCGGAATTACACAACCGAAATTTCATCAAAAACATCTGGAAAACCTTGCTTAAATGCTGTATTCCATTGACGGATGCATGTTATACCGTTGGACCAAAATTGGCTGAAATTTTTACCGATTTGTACAGCAAAAAGTTTGATGTGATTTACAACATGCCCATCAAAAAAGCTTTACAACCTTTAAGCAACAAAAAAGACATTATCCTTTATCAAGGTGATTTAAATATTGGTCGTGGTATTGAGCAAACTATTTTAGCCATGCAAAACACACCTGCCGAATTGTGGATTGTTGGAGATGGTTTATTAAAAGAACAAATTGAAATACTAATTGCCAAAAACAACTTAAACCACAAAGTAAAAATGTTGGGCAAAGTAACACCCGATAAATTGCACGAAATTACCCAACAAGCCAAAATTGGCATCAACCTGCTAAGCAATGTAAGTTTAAGTTATCGTTATAGCATTGCCAATAAATTTTTTGATTACGTGCAAGCCGGTGTGCCATCTGTTTGTGCCAACTTTGAAGAATATCAAACCTTAAATAAACAATATGAAGTAGGGGTTTTATGCGATGATACTGTCGATAACATAGAAGCAGCAATTAAACATTTATTAACTGATGTTTTGTATTACCAAAATTTGGTTGATAATTGCAAACAAGCCGCCAACCAATGGCATTGGGAAACACAAGAAAAACTGCTCCTATCAATTTACAACAAAGTAGTGCATGGGTAAACAATTGCATGTAATTAGTTTCGATAATCCATTTCCACCAAATTATGGTGGAGTAATTGATGTATATTATAAACTAAAAGCATTGTTTGAAGCCGGAGTTGAAATTAACCTGCACGTTTTTGAGTATGGCCGCGAACGTTCTGCAGAGTTGGCAAAAATTTGTAAAACAGTAAACTACTATCCACGCAGAACTTTTGTTAATCCGTTTGTAGGCTCATTGCCCTATATTGTTTCCACCCGAAATGATATTACATTATTACAAAACTTATTATTAGATAACGCACCTATTTTATTTGAAGGCTTACACTCGTGTTTCTTTTTAAATGAACCACTTTTAGCCAACAGATTAAAATTAGTGCGTATGCATAACATTGAGCATGATTATTACCGCAAGTTAGAGGAAGTTGAAAGTAATTTTTTTAAGAAATATTTTTTTGCCAAAGAAGCCGACAGGTTAATCAAGTTCGAAGAAATTTTAAATCATGCCAATCACGTTTTAGCTATATCTCCAAACGATGTAACAGAACTTAAATCACGTTATAAAAATGTGAGTTTGTTACCGGCTTTTCATGCCAATCAAACCTTAACTTCCAAAATGGGCAAAGGAAAGTTTGTATTTTATCATGGTAATTTAAGTGTAGGCGAAAACGATGAAGCTGCACGCTTTTTGGTTAATGAGGTCTTTAACGATTTAACTATTCCGTTTGTCATAGCCGGAAATAACCCCTCAACTGGGTTAAAAAAAATAGTAGTAAATTATCCGCATATACAACTCTTGCAACATGCCACCACGGCAGAAATTACACAGCTCACGCAAGATGCACAGGTAAATATTTTGCCTACTTTTCAAAGTACCGGCATCAAGCTAAAATTAATCAATGTGCTTTATCAAGGACGTTGGTCTGTGGTAAACAACCTCATGGTAGAGAACACCGGTTTAGCCGATTTATGCACCATTGCTAACTCAGCATCAGATATGAAATCAGCCATAAAAAATTTGATTGATTTGCCTTTTGATGAAGTATCATTAAACCACAGAAAAGAAATTTTAAAAACGGCTTTTTGCAACCAAACCAATGTAAAAATATTGGTTGGTTTGTTATAATTAATGCCCATGAAACACCGCTCCGGCCATTAACATGGCATGGTTAAAGTGTTTGATATCTAATCCTAAATCAATATTGTTTCGGTTAAAATAGTCCAGCATTTTTTCAGTTGGCATGTTTCCGGTTAAGGTATCTGCGGCCATTGGGCAACCTCCAAAACCTTTTATGGCACCATCAAAACGGTTACATCCATTGCTATACGCTGCATGTACTTTTTCTTCCCAAGTTTCGGGTGTGGTGTGTAAGTGTGCGCCAAACTCAATGTGTTTAAATGCAGGAATTAAATTGCTAAACATATAGCTAATGCTTTCGGGGTTGGCAACACCAATTGTATCACTTAACGATAAAATTTTCACACCAATTTTATCCATTTCATTTACCCAATGCATGGCAATATCTGCGTTCCAATCATCGCCATATGGGTTACCAAATCCCATAGAAATGTACACCACCAATGTTTTGTTTTTTGATATACACAATTCTTGCATTTGTTTAACGGTATCTAAAGATTGTGCTATGCTGCTGTTGGTGTTGCGTTGCTGAAAAGTTTCGGAAATAGAAAACGGAAAACCAATGCATTGGATGGCATCGTGCACCATGGCATCATTTGCGCCACGCACATTTGCCACAATGGCCAAAAGTTTCGATTGGGTTTCACTTAAGTTTAATCCGGCTAAAACTTCTGCCGTATCTCGCAATTGAGGTATGGCTTTTGGCGACACAAAACTTCCAAAATCAATGGTATCAAACCCAACTTTTAAAAGTGCATTGATGTAATAAATTTTGGTTTGTGTGGGTATAAACTCATGGATACCTTGCATGGCATCGCGCGGACATTCGATAATTTTAACCGACATAAGTAATAATTTGGTTTGCAAAATTACATCATTCTATATCAATACAGTTAATAAACACATTAAATGTATTCATTACCGGTTCACTATAAATTTACACATGACTCAAGCCAAGGACAAATAGCCTAAAAAACAAGCACTTGTAAAAACTTAAAGTGTAATGTTAACTTTTTGATGAATGTTGGGTTTATGTATGTAGAGATGGCAAAGAATTTAAAGTAATTTATTACCTTTGACATCCCTTAAAATTAAGGCAATGACAGAAGAAATGAACAACTTGGAACCAACCAACTTGGTTGAAACTACCCCGACCACGCCAACAGTGCAGCCAACTGAGGCGGAAATGAATGCTTTGGCTGCTGAAAACGTTGATACAGCAGACGTAACACATGGCGACAAAGATTTGGAAGCTGTTGCAGAAATGCAGGCCGAAGAACAAAATTATGCCCAACTGAATAAACAAGAGTTGGTTGCTTTAGCACAGAGTATTGTTAAGGAAAAAGACTTAACTGAAGCTTCGCACATTTTTAAAGTAATTAAACCCATTTTTGAACAATTACTTGCCGATGAGCGCACAACTGCTTTACACGCATTTGTGGAAGCCGGTGGCAACAAAGATGATTTTAGCTACAAGAGCGATGGTACACGCGAAGCATTTTATCATGCTTACAAAGAGTTAAAAGACAAGCGTGCTGTAGAATTGGCCAAACAAGAAGCTGAGCGTCAGAGCAACTTGGGCAAAAAAGAAAGTATATTAAAAAGTATTCAGCAATTACTTGAAGAGGAAGAAACCCCTGAAAGTTTTAAACGCTTAAAAGATTTACAAAGCGAATGGAAACAGGTGAAAAACGTTCCGAAAGAACACGTTGAACGCCTTTGGGAAAGCTACCGTTTATTGCTTGATAAATACTACGACAGACTTTCGATTAACAATGAGTTAAAAGAGTTAGATCGTAGAAAAAATCTTGACCAAAAAATTGATTTAACCAAACGTGTTACTGAGTTAGCACTTGAAACCAACATCAACAAAGCACTAATTATGTTGAAGAAGTTTCAGGAAGAATGGCGCACCATTGGTCCCGTACCAAAAGAAAGTAACGAAGACATTTGGAATAGATTTAAAACCGAGTGCGATAAAATATTTGAAATGATTAAGGCTTTACAAGCCGATCGTGAACGCAAACGTGAAGAGAATTTAGTGGCTAAAAAAGAATTGTTAGCCAAAGCACTTCAGTATGCAAACTTTAACAGCACACGTATAAAAGAGTGGATGGAGAATACCACCATTGTTAATCAATTAATGGAAGATTGGCGCAAAATTGGTCAGGTGCCATTAAAGATTAGCGATGAAATTTGGAATGAATTTAGATCAGCACGTAACCAGTTTTTCAGTAACAAAAATGTGTTCTTTAAAACCTTACAAGCAGAGCGTGATACCAATCTAAAAGCCAAAAACGAGCTTTGTGAAAAAGCAGAAGTCATTGCGGAAATGCCGTTGGATTGGAACAAACAAACCGATGAGTTAAAACGCATGCAGGAACAATGGAAAAAAATTGGTCCTGTACCTGAAAAAATTTCGGATGTAATTTGGAAACGTTTCAGAACTGCTTGCGATACTTTCTTCGAGAAAAAAGCGCAACATTTTGCATCACAAGTTGAAGAGCAAAAACAAAACTTAGAGACCAAAAAACAACTGATTGTGAAATTAGAAGAGTTGTTTAATCGTGAAGAAGGTGCAAATATTTTAGCTGATTTAAAAGCCGTACAAGATAGCTGGAACAACACCGGTTTTGTACCAATGGGCGAAAAAGAGCGCATCAACAAACAATACCAAGAGTTGAACGACAAAGTATTTAATAAGTTCCGCCAAGCTAACCAAGAACTAAGAGACATGAAAGAGAAAGGTCACTTAGAAGCATTGGTAAACGGACCAAACGGAGCTCAGAAAATTAAGCGTGAAGAGAAGTTTGTGCTTGATAAAATTAGAGGTTTACGCAGCGATATTGATACCTGGGAAAACAACTTAGGTTTCTTTGCCAAAGCTAGTAGTGATAACCCAATGGTTGTTCAAATAACAGATAAGATAAAAGGTGCACAACGCCAAATCCAACAATTAGAAGATAAGCTAAAAACCATTCGTGAGTTTTTAAAACAAAACCCACAAAACTAATTGATAGTGAACTGGCATTTTATTGCAAACTTTATCAAACATTATTGGAGTGCAACACGTATTGATGTGTTGCACTCTCCTTTTGTATTCGAGCTATATAACAGTTGTATTGCACGTCAGAAAATATCAACAGCACTTACAGCTATTGAGTCGTTAAGAAAGTCTGCACAACAAAACCAAAACCAAATTACTCAACAAGATTTTGGTGCATTGGGTAGCCAGAATAAACAACGTACCAAAAGCATTGCCTACTTCGCTAAAACGCACGCAAAACCCACGCGATTGGCACACATTATTTACCGTATGGTTCACAAATACGGCTATAAAAATTGCGTGGAGTTAGGAACATCATTAGGCTTTACCAGCATGTGTATTGCAAAAGGTTTACCCAACAACGCAAAGCTAATTACCATTGAAGGTGCTAATGAAATTGCTCAGGTTGCTCAACTGCATTTTACACAACTAAACCTCGCTGATAAAATAGATTTACGTGTTGGTAATTTTAACGAGTTATTACCCGATGTAATAAACGAGTTACCTCAGGTTGATTTTGCATTTATAGATGGAAATCACACATACGAGGCCACTATCAATTATTTCAATTTATTGCTACAAAAAATACATAATAACAGTGTATTAATTTTTGATGATATATACTGGAGCAAAGGAATGACTAAAGCTTGGGAAGAAATTAAACATCACCCCAAAGTTACCGTAACCGTTGATTTGTTTTACATTGGCTTGGTATATTTTAGAACCCAACAAGCCGAGGAGCATTTTAAATTGAGGGTGTTGTAAAGGTTTTGCTTACAGACAATAAAATAGACAAAAAACCAATAGAATAGACACAACTAACCTCTTTACCATTATAGTTTATCAGCAAAAAGTACATAACACAAGTATCAATTCAATGTCCTTCTCAAAAGTAGCTTAAATACAGAATAACGCTTGTGCTCTAGCTTTGATTCAGGATGATAGAAATTTCTTACCTTTGATATACATTCGATTCAATCCATTTGATATACATCACGCACGATATAGACTGGTTAAATCCATTGCACCCGTATTCGGTTGTTAAAAAGTTTACCCATGGTAAAAAATGGATTCCGGGTTCTATGTTATTCAACCCCCAATTATTTTTACAAGGCATTGAGCGTTTATTGCAATTCAACCAAAACCAAAAGGCTGATGCTATTTGGTTAATTGGAGCAACAGACCAACATACCTTTTATCGTAAAGGTTTACGTTACCGTTCAAAAGATTCGGCATACGTATCCACCATATCTTTGCTCGAATCCGCTAAAGTAGAAATTGGATTACACAGTGTTTCATCAGCGCCTATTGTTGAACAGAGTAATTGTTTATCGGATGTTATAAATAGACCGATTAAATACCACAGGAGTCATTACTTAAACTATAACCCCGATACACTTTACAACGAGTTACAACACGCGGGCATAAAAGTTGATTTCAGTTTAGGAACTTCCAGAGCAATTACGCTACCATCACAAAGCCAAAATACAACAAGCGTATCTGCTATTCCAACCATTCTTTTCGATAATATTTTTTTCTTTGAATCACCCAATCTGGTCTTCGATAAATTCAAAGAAACTTTACTCGAAGCACAATCGCAACAACGTGATGTGGCTATTCTTTTCCATCCCGAAAATTTTATTATTAACCCAAAACTTTGGGAGTATTATGAAGAGGTACTGAGGTTGGTGAGGGAGAGTTGAACATCCCCACCTTATTCTTCCTCAAAAGAAGACAGGTACTTTTCTTTTAACTGTAAATCAATCCAAAAAATCACTTCACCCGCTTCACAATAAAATTTTAGTCTTGGAAAGCAAGTTTCACTAAAAGTTAATCAAGCGGTCTTCTTTGAAGATGAGTTGGTGGAGCTGTTTTGAATATCCGGCATCCAAGTCTAATCTTACTTCAATAAGTCACTATAGGACAGGTAACACATAATTACATATTTTTTATACATTTGACCTCATGAGTAAATCAATACAAAGCCAACTTTATACTTTAATTACGGTGTTTTTTTTCTGGGGATTTATTGCTGCTTCAAACGGTATATTTATTCCGTTTTGTAAACAACACTTTAGTTTAACACAATTTCAAAGTCAGTTGATTGATTTAACATTTTATGGCGGGTACTTTATTGGCTCTTTATTATTATTTGTGTATACACAAGTAAAAGGCAACGATTTATTAAACAACATCGGTTATAAGAAAGGCATTATACTTGGTTTGTTTATTTCAACCCTTGGTGCATTAGCCATTATACCTGCTGTTAATGCCGGCTCGTTTGGTTTTATACTTTCTGCATTTTTTATTGTAGCACTTGGCTTTAGTTTACAACAAACCTCCGCGCAACCCTACGCGGTTAGTTTAGGCACTCCCGAAACAGGTGCACATCGCTTAAACCTTGCAGGTGGAATTAACTCTTTGGGCACTACCCTCGGACCAATTATTGTAAGTTACTTATTGTTTGGAAGTGTTGCCGGCAACGGTGAAGCATCCATTACATCGGTTAACCAATTGTATTTACTAGTAGCCGTTTTGTTCACGGTTATGATGTTGTTTTTTTATTTTACAGGGGTTGATCACACACCTATAAAGAACGAATCAAAGCAACAGGATTTTGGCGCACTAAAATACCCGCAACTCACTTTGGGTATGTTGGCCATATTTGTTTATGTTGGTGTTGAAGTTTCTATACAAAGCAATATGGGTGCTTTGTTGAAATTACCCGAGTTTGGTGGTTATGACGAGTCACAACTAGCACCGTTTATCTCTTTATATTGGGGAAGTTTAATGATTGGGCGTTGGACAGGTGCGGTAAGTGCATTTGGGTTACAAAAATCAACCAAACAAATATTAAGCACGGTGGTGCCATTTTTTGCATTCGGTTTGATACTCCTGGTAAACAAACTAAATGGTTATGACATTAGTGCAATGTACATTTACACCTTGCCCATTGTGGTGATGATTATCATCAATTGGTTATCAGCCGAAAAACAAGCCTTATCTCTAGTATTATTCAGTTTATTGGGGTTGATGGCCATGTTGGTTGGTATTTTTACCAACGGACAAACAGCTATGTATGCATTTATTAGCGGAGGCCTGGCCTGTTCTGTGTTGTGGCCTTGCATATTTAGTTTAGCTATTGCCGGTTTAGGTAAATACACGGGGCAAGGTTCGGCATTTTTAATTATGATGATTGTTGGTGGTGCTGTAGTTCCGCCTCTGCAAGGTTACTTGGCCGACTTACCCGCAATTGGAATTCACGGAAGTTATTGGATAACCGTATTATGTTTTGCTTATTTGGCCTTTTACGGTAAAAAAGCGCAACAATTATTGCAAAGACAGGGATTAGAAAATAACACGAAGCAAGAAGTGGCTCACTAAACACCTGCGTCAATATTGGGATTGGGTATTATTTTAGTGTTAAGTAAAGGCTAAATTGCTGAATTTCCGATTTATTGTGCTACTTTTGCAACCCATTTAAAAGCGCACATGCAGAATATCAGAAACATAGCAATTATTGCCCACGTTGACCACGGCAAAACAACATTGGTTGACAAAATCATTCATCAAACACAAATTTTTCGTGAGAACCAACAAACCGGTGATTTAATTCTTGATAATAATGATTTAGAACGCGAGCGTGGTATTACCATCCTTGCGAAAAACATTTCGGTTAATTACAAAGGAACTAAAATTAACATTATTGATACTCCCGGTCACGCGGACTTTGGAGGTGAGGTTGAACGTGTATTGAACATGGCTGATGGGGTTTTGTTATTAGTTGATGCGTTTGAAGGCCCAATGCCACAAACTCGTTTTGTATTGCAAAAAGCATTAAGCTTGGGTAAAAAACCTATTGTAGTTATTAATAAAGTTGATAAACCAAACTGTCGTCCTGACGAAATTCACGACCAGGTATTTGATTTATTCTTCAACCTAGAAGCAACAGAAGAACAATTAAACTTCCATACCATATACGGTAGTTCTAAACAAGGTTGGATGGGTCGTGATTGGAAAAATCCAACTTCAGACTTTACTCCTTTATTGGATGATATCATCAGTGAAATTCCTGCACCGAAAGTAGAAGAAGGTACATTGCAAATGCAAATCACTTCTTTAGATTACTCATCGTTTACAGGTCGTATTGCCATTGGTAGAATTTTACGCGGGAGCATTAAAGTAAATCAACCTATTAGTTTAGTTAAACGTGATGGCAGAATAGAAAAATCGCGTGTAAAAGAATTATACGTATTTGAAGGTTTAGGTAAAATCAAAGTTGAAGAAGTTCACGCAGGCGATATTTGTGCGGTAATGGGTATTGAAGGATTTGAAATTGGTGATACCATTGCTGATTTTGAAAATCCGGAAGGCTTAACACCAATCTCTATTGATGAGCCTACGATGAATATGTTGTTTTGCATAAACAACTCTCCGTTTTTTGGTAAAGAAGGTAAGTTTGTTACCTCACGCCACTTACGTGATCGTTTGTTCAAAGAGTTAGAAAAAAACTTGGCTTTACGTGTTGAGGAAACCGGTTCGGCTGATTCTTATTTAGTATATGGTCGTGGTATTTTGCACTTATCGGTTTTAATTGAAACCATGAGACGTGAGGGTTACGAGTTACAGGTTGGTCAACCACAAGTTATTGTTAAAGAAATTGATGGTGTGAAATGTGAGCCCGTTGAAATTTTAACAGTTGACGTTCCTGAATCATCATCAGGTAAAGTAATTGAATTGGTAAGTCAGCGTAAAGGTGATATGTTGGTAATGGAACCTAAAGGTGATTTGATTCACTTAGAGTTCGAAATTCCATCACGCGGTATCATTGGTTTACGTAATAATGTATTAACTGCAACCGCAGGTGAGGCTATCATGGCACATCGTTTTAAAGCGTTTGAACCATGGAAAGGTCCAATCCCGGGCCGTTTAGCAGGTGTAATGATTAGTGGTGAACAAGGAACTGCTATTGCCTACTCAATTGATAAATTACAAGATAGAGGTAATTTCTTTGTTGAACCGGGCGAGCAAGTATACATGGGTCAGGTAATTGGTGAAAACAACCGTCAAGATGACTTAGTGGTAAATATCACCAAAGAGAAAAAATTGACCAATATGCGTGCTTCAGGTTCTGATGACAAGATGCGTATAGCACCAAAAATCAACATGAGTTTAGAAGAATGTATGGAATATATTCAAGGTGATGAGTACGTTGAAATTACCCCGCAATCGTTACGTTTACGTAAAATATACTTAGACGAGAATGAACGTAAGCGTAATAAAAATGCAACTCAAAGCATGTAAAAAATAGAACGTAATAGCTCATAAGGGCTGACTCCTTCTAGGAGTCAGCCCTTATTTTTTATCGCATTTTACGGTTACCCATTTATGTACCTCAATATTTTTTTCTTAATTAACTGCTTTATTGTAGATTAGCCGCAACATGTTAATAACCTACATTGAACTTAGTATTTTTATTTTAGCCATCTGCGTAATTTATTACCTCGCAAACAGGTTATGGCCTATTGAAGGCTTTAACAGCATCTCTCTATTAAGTAATGAAGATTTAAAAAAAAGATACCAATCAACTTTTAAAACCTCGCTAATAAGTATGTTGGTTTTAACCCCGATTTTGGTTTGGCTCGCCTATTTGCTTATAAAGTTTATTGTGCTATTTAGGCTAGGCTTTTTATATGATGTAACACATTTAATTCTACCTTCAGATTATTTGATGCTTGGTTTAGCATTAATATTGGGTACGTTTATATCAACATCAATCATCACAGCTTTTATAAATAATACCATCTTACCTGATTGGGAAGATTACTTATACTTCGTAAACAAACGTTTTAGGTTTAATGTGGTTACGTGCTTTTATTATTTTAGACGTATTTCAGTATTTGTAATTGTTGCATTGTTTTATTTAACACTTGATTGGTTTTGTGCTTTTGGCAATGAGGAGGTTAAAATTAATACCTTTTGGGGCGTTGGTACTGCAAAATATGCTTACAATCAGGTTACCGATATTATCGAAATTCATTCAGCGTCATTTCAAGACAATGAATCAATCAATTACAAAATTTATTTTAAGGATGGTACCGTATGGAATTCTCGTTTTCAGGGATTCAACAATCACAAACTAAACAAACAACTTATTTGGTTTACCAGCGAACGCAGTGGTATACCCGTTAAAGAAGTTACATTAGATTAACATAGAAAAGGCTGCCCATTGTTTTAAGCAGCCTTTTCAGTAAATATTTAAGTACAATTAACTTAATGCTTGTTTCAAATCTTCCATTAAATCAATTAAATCTTCAACACCTACACTTAGACGTAGCAAATTGTCTATCACCCCGGCTTTTTCACGTTCTTCTCTTGGAATACTTGCGTGGGTCATAGTAGCAGGATGATTAATTAAACTCTCTACTCCACCTAAACTTTCGGCTAAAGTAAACACCTTAAAGTTTGATGCAATGCGGAAAGTTTCATTTAAATCAGCTCCTTTTAAAACGATAGAAATCATACCACCAAAATCACGCATTTGTTTCTTGGCAATTTCATGGTTAGGGTGATCGGTGAAGCCCGGCCAATATACTTTTTCTATTTTAGGATGATTGCGTAAGAAATGTGCAATTTCACGTCCGTTTTCGCAATGCGCTTTCATCCGCAAATGCAAAGTTTTTAAACCACGTAATACCAAAAAAGAATCTTGCGGCCCAGGAGTTGCCCCACAACTGTTATGTATAAACGCCAATTGCTCATGTATTTTATCATCGTTGCAAATCAGCGCTCCCATTACTACATCACTATGTCCGCCAAGGTATTTGGTTACACTGTGCATTACAATGTCAGCACCTAAATCCAACGGATTTTGGAGGTATGGAGATGCAAAGGTGTTATCAACCGCCAACATGATATTGTTCTTTTTGGCAATGGCAGCACAAGCAGCAATATCTATAATTTGCATGGTTGGGTTGGTTGGTGTTTCAACCCAAATTAATTTAGTATTGGCATTGATGTAATTGTTGATGTTGTTTGCATCATTTAAATCGATAAAATGAAACTTGATACCGAAGTTGGCAAATACCTTGGTAAACATCCGGTAAGTTCCACCATATAAATCATTACCTGTAATCACCTCATCGCCCGGGCGTAATAATTTAACCACTGCATCTGTAGCACCCATTCCACTGCTAAAACACAAACCATGCTTAGCATTTTCGAGCGCAGCCAAACATTTTTCTAAAGCCGTGCGCGTTGGGTTTTTGCCTCGTGCATAAGCATAACCTTGGTGTTTTCCCGGGCTCTCTTGCCAAAATGTACTGGTTTGATATATCGGGGTCATAACAGCTCCCGTTGACGGATCGGGCTCTTGTCCGGCATGTATGGCTCTAGTTCCAAAACCTAATTTTTCAGTTCCTTTCATATTAAATTTTAATTGATGCGGCAAAGATATGCTTTGTAACATGATAAGCCACCTATCGGTGAAGATGACTTTAAACAGCTGAACCTCCCAAACTGTTTTAAATTTAATTCATGTATCATAATTTAAAATCAATCCAAAATTTATACACTATTTTGATATTGTAGTTATGAACAAGTATTTTCGCCACACTTTTTAAAACAATAAGTTATGAACTTTGAATTAACCGAAGAACATTTATCAGTACAACAAGCTGCACGCGACTTTGCACAAACAGAATTATTACCGGGTGTAATTGAACGTGATGATAAACAACAATTCCCTGCCGAGCAGATTAAAAAATTAGGCGAGCTAGGCTTTCTAGGTATGATGGTTGACCCTAAATACGGAGGATCGGGTATGGATACCGTTTCTTACGTATTGGCTATGGAAGAACTTTCAAAAGTAGATGCATCAGCTTCAGTGGTTGTTTCGGTTAATAACTCTTTAGTTTGCTGGGGGTTAGAAAACTACGGTAACGAAGAACAAAAACAAAAATATTTGGTACCAATGGCCAGTGGAAAATGCCATGGTGCATTCTTATTAAGCGAACCTGAAGCAGGTAGTGATGCTACAAGTCAAAGCACCACTGCTATTGATATGGGCGACCATTACTTATTAAATGGTACCAAAAACTGGATTACCAATGGTAATACCGCAACTTACTACTTGGTAATAGCCCAAACCGATGTAGAGAAAAAACACAAAGGTATCAATGCTTTTATTGTAGAGAAGAGCTGGCCGGGTGTAACCGTTGGTAAAAAAGAAGATAAAATGGGTATTCGTGGTAGCGATACACATTCAATTATGTTCCAAGATGTGAAAGTTCCTAAAGAGAACCGCATTGGCGAAGATGGATTCGGATTTAAATTTGCAATGAAAACTTTAACCGGTGGACGTATTGGTATTGCTGCACAAGCGTTAGGTATTGCGAGCGGAGCTTATGAGTTGGCTTTAGCATACTCAAAACAACGTAAAGCTTTTGGTAAAGAAATTATGCACCACCAAGCTATTCAGTTTAAATTAGCAGATATGGCTACACAAATTGAAGCAGCTCGTTTATTAATAATGAAAGCGGCTTGGTTAAAAGATAACGGCTTGGATTACAACATGGCCGGAAGTATGGCCAAAGTATTTGCCAGTGAAGTGGCAATGTGGGTTACTACAGAAGCGGTTCAAGTTCATGGTGGTTATGGATTTGTGAAAGAATACCATGTGGAGCGTTTGATGCGTGATGCAAAAATTACTCAAATTTACGAGGGTACCAGTGAAGTACAACGGATTGTAATTAGCCGCGAGATTTTAAAATAATCGAATAGATTTTATATAGTAAACGTCCACTTCCAATTTTGGGGTGGACGTTTTTTTTTGAATTTTCACCACTGCGACAGGAGCGACAAACACAGCGATAGCAGCGAATTTGTGCGCGTTGTGGTTATTCCCTAATTGTTGAGGTTAAAGCCGTTATTTATCGGTAAAGTACACCACATTTTCAACAAAAAAGCACGTTATTCGTTACACATATTATGAGACTCATTGCCATTACCATCATTTGTTTTATTTATTTACAGTTTACCTGGAGCGACCGTATGGAAAATAAAGTGCTTACCAACCAACAATTAAAAACCATCAAACCCAACTATGCCGGCAACCCCATGCGTGGCAATAAATTTATCAATTACCAGGATGTTGCCTTGCCCAATTTTACCAAGGTAATGAAATGGCGTTTTAGTAAAAATCCTCAACGCGATGAAAAAAAAAGCGATAAGTGGTTACCATCAGTAATAAAAAACAACAGCATGTTTACTAACAAACAAAACAAAATAGTATGGTTGGGACATGCATCATTTCTTCTGACTTTAAACGGTAAAAATATGTTAATCGATCCGGTGTTTAACGACATTCCTTTTGTGAAACGATTAGTGGGAATTCCTTTCGATAGAGATAGTGTAAGACACATTGATTACATCTTACTTTCTCATGCGCATTTTGACCATTGTGATAAAAAAAGTTTTCATACCATTATACAACAAAACCCACAAGTAAAAGTATATGCGCCACTAAAATCAACCCAACTGTTAAAAAGTTTTGATAAACGTATAAATGTGCAAGAGGCCGGATGGTATCAGCAATTTAATTTTGATGATGATAAAATTGAAGTGTATTACATGCCTGCTTTCCATTGGTACAAGCGCAGTTTAAATGATGATAACGAAATACTTTGGGGCAGTTTTGTAATTAAGCACAACGGCATTACTATTTATTTTATGGGCGATAGTGGATACAACACCCACTTTAAAGAGATTGCCACCTACTTTCCAAACATTGATTATTGCATCATGGGTGTGGGAGCATATCAACCCTCATACATGATGAAAACAAGTCATATGAACCCGGAAGAAGCTGTAAATGCTTTTCATGATTTGGGAGGAAAAATTTTCATACCTATGCATTACGGAACTTACGATTTGGCTGATGAACCCGTTGGTGAACCGCTGAGGAAATTGAAGATAATGGAGGCTGAAAAAACTATTAAAGGAAATTTGATTGCACCTCATATTGGTGAGGCTATTTTGTTGCCTTAAATACCATTCAACCTCACACCTATTTTACCTGTGGCTTTTATGTTTACACGAATACTTTGCGGTGTAACAAAAATATCAGCAGGTTCTATTTGGTTAATTGTTCCGTTTAACTGAAGTGTTTTGGTGTAGTTTTTATTCAAGGCTTCGTTAGCTATTTTTTTTGCGTCTTGTAATTCTTTTGCAATAGAAAACTCCAACTTACTTTCAATATTCTTTTTAAACAGCGAAGAGTTAGCAAGCCAAGATGCTGATTTTAATAACACATCCCGGGTTTGTATATTTAAATCGAAATTTTTAATGCTGATCGTTTGTTTTTGTCCATTGTAAACAGGTATACCTTCAAAGTAAACAATACCTTTAATACGCTTATCGAACAAACCCTTTTTTACTTTACCATTTAAGTTTACACCAACTAAAATCTTGTCTGCATTACCAAAAACTTTCGCGTCTAAAATATCAATATTATACTCTTTCGATTCAAGTTTTAACGACTTACCCGCAAGTTGTTCACCGATGATTTTATTCATCTGGTTAAAAGTCACCTCCGTGTTCAACATCAAATTAATTTTATCATTTAACTTATTGGTTTGATACAACACAGGTAGTGATTTTGCAGTATCAGCCTCAGGTTTAAATCCACTTATCACTTCAATAACCGAATACAATGCTAAGTTAATTTTAGCCAATGAATCAAAACCTTCTAACGGAGTATAAAATACCTGACGCGGCCTAACAATAATCCAACTGTTGGTAGCGGCATCAACATTTATGGGCTGAGTAAGTTGTTTCCAATTTTCGTTTACCAGCTTTCTTAAATTAACCGACTGTGTAATTTCCTTATCCAACTGCAATGTAATTTTATCAACCTGCCCTTGTATAATTTTGCCGAACATTTTGGGAAAATCTACTTGTATTCCGGCCACTTCAAAATTGGGTAAATCCTCCCAACGAATATTGCTTTTACTGTTTAATTTCAGGTTCCAATCTTTGTCAAAAGTGGGCATGGTTTGTACATCAACCGTAAAATTAAACTTAAAGCCTTGGTCGTGGATAACATCCATTCCAAATACCTTTTTACTGATGCGGTAAACACCTTCAATGCGCATAGGTGCCGAAACAAAAACCTGACTGCCTTTGGCACTGATATTTAGCGGTGCGCGTTTAATCACGTCTAACTTCAGATTATCGTTGTTATTGTTTTCAAAAGTATTATCGGTGTAATATTTTTCTGCGTATTGCGCATTTAAATCTTTTGCTATGGCATTTAGGTTGATTACGAAGGGTAATGTAATTCCTGATGTTGGTTTAACAGGTTGGGTGTAATTTAAATTTGATGGTTTTGGTGGTTTGATATGGGTGGTATTACAAGATGCGATTACAAAAATTGTAAAAAGAAAAATAATAAGTTGGGGTTTTGATATCATGCTGCAAAACTATATAAAGCAGAGTTGTTTCCTATGGTTGATACTAAAACACGACTACCTTCATAATCGTAAATTATACTATTCTAATTTTCATCAACCCTAAAAATATTCATAAACAAAACCCAAAATGAAAACCTAAATTGCGCCTTCAATTGTTTAATAATTAATGATTACGCAAGAGCAAATTTTTAAAGCCTTATCAACCGTTCAGGAACCTGATTTAAAAAAGGATTTGGTAACGCTTAGTATGATAAAAAATATTGAAGTTAATAGCAACCACATCAGCTTCACAGTTGTGTTAACCACCCCGGCTTGCCCAATGAAAGACAAAATTGAACAAGACTGTGTGGCAGCAATTAAAAAATTAGTATCAACTAATGCTATTGTAACTGTAAACTTTGAGGCCAATGTGCTTACCGCCAGATTAGATAAATTAGTATTACCTGGTGTTAAAAACATTATTGCCGTGGTAAGCGGAAAAGGTGGTGTTGGTAAAAGTACAGTTGCAAGCAATTTGGCCTTGGCACTTAGTGAACTTGGTGCAAAAGTTGGTTTACTTGATGCTGATATTTATGGGCCAAGTATGCCCATTATGTTTGGCATACACGAAGCTCCGGAAATGCAAGTTATTGATGGAAAAAACCATATGATACCGGTTGAAAGACATGGAATAAAACTGATGAGTATTGGTTTTATGATTGACCCTAACCAAGCGGTGGTATGGCGTGGACCAATGGTGAGCAGTGCTTTACGCCAGTTTGTGAACGAAACTGTTTGGGGTGATTTGGATTACTTAGTTTTAGATATGCCACCAGGCACCGGAGATATACACTTAACTATGGGACAAATTATACCTGTAACCGGTGTTGTTTTGGTTACTACACCACAAGACGTAGCCCTGGCTGATGCAATAAAAGCAGCTGCAATGTTTGGTATGTTACCAATTAAAATTCCATTTTTGGGAGTAGTTGAGAACATGAGTTGGTTTACACCCGCAGAGTTACCTAACAACAAATACCATATTTTTGGCGAAGGTGGCGGGCAAAAAATAGCACAGCAATTTAATACAAGCCTACTAGGTCAAATTCCTTTAGTGGCAGGAATAAGAGAGGGAGCAGATAAAGGTATGCCTGCCGTGCTCGATGATGAGAATCCGGCTAAACTACTATTTTTGCAAGTGGCGCAACGCGTTGCACAACAAATAGCTATCATTAACAGCCAAGAAAATAATAATACAAACTAAATTATGGACATGTTAAACCGAACAGAACTTGAACAAAAAATTGAAATTGCACTAAATAGTATGCGTCCGTTTTTACAAGCCGATGGTGGTGATGTAGAGTTGATAGATATTACAGATGAAATGGAAGTGCAGTTACGTTTACTGGGCAACTGTAGTAGTTGCAGCATGAGCAGCATGACCATGAAAGCAGGTATTGAAAATGGATTGAAATCAGCTATTCCACAAATAACAAAAGTTACCGCAATAGCTTAATATAGGCTGTAAGCCTATTTTTTGACAATCACGAATTTGCTAAATAAATAGCACTTTTGTCCCAATAAAGTAATTTAATAGCAAAATATTACTATTTTACTCATTTTAACCCTAGTGTAATTTTTTGATTTAATGCTTGTTCTTTATATATATTTAATATATTCGATATACAAACTTAATTCAAATACACTATGAGAAAACTACTACTGATGATTCTCTGTACTGCCTTTTTGGTTCAGTCGAGAGCAACACAAGTATCAGGAACGTTGACAATTGATGCCAATTCTGCAGCATCAGCAACGAATTTCCAAGACTTTAGTTCCTTAATTACTTACCTTACCAGTGCAAACACTCGAAACGATGCCGGCCCTGCAAACAGCGCTCCTTTTGGAGTAAGTGGCCCACTTGTAGTAGACGTGGTTGCAAATTCAGGACCATACACCGGTCAAGTTGTTTTCCCTAATATTACAGGTGCATCGGCAACCAACACTATTACAATTAATGGTAACGGTAACATCATTCAATTTGCACCAACATCAACTGCCGACATGGCAATTGTACGTTTTAACAATGGTGATTTTTATCGCCTAAAAAACCTTACAATAAGAACCACCAGCACTTTGTACGGTTGGGGTATTCATTTCTACTTAGGGTCTGATGACAACATAGTTGATAGCTGTACTGTTGATATCAGTTCTGTTACCAGTGCAACTTCGTCTAACTCTGCGGGTATTGTTTGGAGTAATAGTTTAACCTCACTCACAACAACGGGTGCGAACGGCTATCGTAACATTATTAGCAATAACTTGTTACGAGGTAACCCTACTGGAGCTGGTATGTTCTACGGTATTGTAGGTGCACCAGCAACATCATCAACCATAGTTTCAGCAAATAAATTTTACAACAACACCATTCAAGATTTTTATTCTTACGGTATTTATTGGAACAATGGTAATTCAACTACGTTTGATGGAAACACTATCAGACGTACAACAAAAACGTCATTTACCACTACTTATGCGTTCTATCTAGGCTCGAGTTCAGGACGTCAAGACACTATTCGTAATAACACTGTTACCGACTTGTTTGCGGGTAGTCCAACCTCTACAAGTACTTGTTATGGTATCTATGGTATTAATTACAACGGAACCACTACTCAACCAAATGTGATAGATAATAACTTATTTAACTTTAATACGGGTAATGGTTCGCATTATGGCATTTACTTCTTGACAGCTTTTAACTTCAGAATAAGAAATAATACCTTCGCTTTCCATAATACTACAGTTAGCGGAACATCTCAAACTTATGGCTTTTATTCAAGCGCAAGTACTAGTGTATCTAGTACCTATGAATTGAAAAACAATATATTTTATAACGCTCGAATAAGTACTACAGGTCAATTTTATTCAATATTTGTAGCGGGTTCGTTTAACACCGGAACCGATTTAGGCAAAAATTCATATTATGGGTTAGCCTCTTCATATAAAATGGCCAACATAAGTGGTGTTGATTATAATACTTATACCCAATACAGTACATATATGGGCACCGCTGATAATACCAGCTCTGATTTCAACCCTAATTTTATCAACCCACTTACTAGGAACTTTTCACCACAAGACGGTTGGTTCGATGGTAATGGTGTTGCTATGCCACATATAACAAGAGATGTTAATGGTGTTTTAAGGTCTTCACCAATTGACATTGGCTCATATGAGGCATCACCAATTGCATTAGATATTGCATACAATAGTTTAAACGTACCTACTGCTCCATATGCTGCGGGTGTCCAAAACATAACCGCTACTATACGTAATGCGGGTACAACAACTATAACATCTGCAACTATCAACTGGACTGTTAATGGGGTTGCTCAAGCACCCGTAAGTTTCACCGGTACTTTAGCGAGTGGTGCAACATCAGGTGCTATTAACTTGGGAACTGTTAATACTCAAGTAGGAACTATATACAATATATCATACACAATTAGTGATCCTAACAATACTACAGAGAGTAATACAACTAACAACAGCATAAGCAACTCTACTGCTTGCATGCTACCTGGCGGCTTATACACCATCAATCAAGGAGCAGCGGCTAGTGGAACCAACTTCACTTCATTAAGTGGTCTGGCAGACTACATGAGTATGGGAGGTATAGGTGGCGCTGTAACATTTGATGTTGTTGCTAATTCCGGACCATACAATAATCAGGTGTTCTTAAGGAACGTACCTGGTGTAAACGCAACAAATACAATTACATTTAACGGTAATGGTAATCGTGTTGAGTTTAACAATACTAACGCAAGTCTTATTGGTATTATCAATGTAATTGGCACTGATTACATCACATTTAATCAACTTAATGTTCGCTCATTAAATACCAGTTATGGTGTAGGTTATTTATTAACAACCGGAGCTGATTATATCAGTATCTTAGGTTGTAACATTGATATTTCGTCTGTTACTGGAAGTTCGCTTTCTGCAGGTATTGCTGTTACGTCAAGTTTAAATAGTGCAAGCAGTATTGCAGCCAACATGGGGTCATTCAATAGATTTATTGGTAACACTATTTTGGGTAATTCATCTGGAGGGCCTTACTTCGGTATTTCTGCAATGGCAAATAATACTGATGGAGTTAACAACGGTTATGTAATTAAAGATAATATCATAAGAGACTTTACCTTATATGGAATTTATGCTTATGGCGTTACCGGTAGTTTAATTGAAAACAATGAAATTTCAAGACCAACCAAAGCCTCGCCTACAATTTTCTACGGCATTAGTTTTACTTTTCTATCAGGTGATACTTTTGTTAAAAACAAAATCACCAAACCATTTGAAATGTTACAAACCTCAGCTAACACTTACTATGGTATGTACTTACAAATCTCCTCGTCAGGTAGGCCTATATTCGTTGCCAACAATTTGATTGCAGACGTTAAAAGTGGAGGTTCAGTTTATGGTATTTTTCTTTCTTCAATAAATCAAAGTCAATTCTATCATAATACAGTAAGTATTGATTATCCTCTGGCTACAACAACATCAGCAACTTACGCATTTTACAACAGTGGCACTCCTAACTATCAGCGCGTTAAAAACAATTTATTCTATGTTAACCGTGGTGGTACAGGAAATAAATACCTCATGTATTTGGCATCTACAAGCACAACAGGTTACGACTTTAGAAACAATGGATTGTATTATGCGATACCTAGTGGTAGTACTAACAACTTTCTTGGTTATTATAGCACTAACCAAGTTGACCTAGCATCATGGCGAGCTGCAATACCAACAAACCCATTAGATTCATTCAGTGTGTTTGCTAATCCAAATTTCAGAACTGCATTTATACAAGCTCCATTTACACCTGGTGCAGACAGCTTAAACAATATAGGTGCGGATTTACGTAGTATTGTTCCTCTTGATATTACAGGCACTCCACACGACTCTATGCCTGATCCTGGAGCATACAAATATGATGTATCACCAAATGACGCAGGTTTAATTGGTTTCTCTTCACCTGTAATGCCACTAAGTTTGGGAACGCATAATGTTGATGCTGTAATCAAAAACTTCGGAACTGCATCATTAACATCTGCTAACATTGACTGGCAGATAAATGGTGTAAACCAGACCGGTACTAGTTGGTCAGGATTTTTAAGTACCAATGATACTGTATCTGCTTTCATAGGAACATACAACTTTGCTACACCCGGCTTGTATACACTAAAAGCATGGACGTCTTCGCCAAACTTGTCAACAGACATATTACGTTTTAACGATACCGTTCAACAAACATTCTGTACACCTCTTACCGGAACATTAACTGTTAACCCTGCGCTACCAGCAGGAAGCGGAAATTTCCATACAATTGGAGCGGTTACACAATTACTTCAAATGTGCGGCATGGCCGGAAATGTAACAGTTAACGTTTCTCCCGGAATTTACAGCGAGAAATTAGTATTCTCCAGTATTTCAGGACTTGGAGCAGGAAATAGATTAAGTTTTGTTGGTACAGACTCTGCTAGTACAGTCATTACTTTTGCGGGTGGTTCCTCTTCAGATAGAGCAACTATTTTATTTAATGGTGCTGACAATATTTCGTTCAATAACTTCAAAATTGAAAATACCGGAGGGTCTAATGCCGTGGCTGTTCAAGTAATTGGTTTATCAGGCAATAGCGCAGACAGTTTGTCATTTAATAAGTGTACTTTTGTGGTTACATCAAATACCATATCAACATTAATAAATGCATTTGAGGTAAGTTCATCCCTAACATCACCAACATCAGGAACCTTTATCAATGCAACAGCTTTAAACATTGATAGCTGTTCGTTCCTTGGTGGATATTATGGAATGACCCTAATGGCACCTACAACAACAAGATCATATGGTCACAGTATTAAAAACTCATTATTCTTTGATCAATATTACTATTTCTCATATTTCACAGGTATTGAGAGAAGTTTATTCGAACGTAACAAATTAATTGGTGGTGCAAAGCAAAATCCAACATTTAGCTATGGAATGTACTTAACCTATGCAGGTGAGGGTTTAGTGGTAAATGCAAATGAGTTCTCAGGTCAAAATGGGGGTTACGCTATATACCTTCTATACCCTCAAGGTACCGCAAACAACAAAGTACTTTTCTCAAACAACATGATTCAGATTGGAACAGCAGCTAACACTGCTTATGGTATTTATATGGGATATCCAACGCACTTCGTTTTTGCACACAATGCCATTAACATTACGTCAGGAAGTTCAACTGCAACAACATACTATTTGTTCAGTAACAATGCATCGTTGTACAACACAGTTGATGTAATCAACAACATATTTAACAATCCGAACGCAGGCTATTGTGCATGGATTGGTGATGGTGGACAAACAATGCCAATTACTCAAGTTGGCTTAAATTGGACTATCAATAACAATGTTTATTACGGCTTAGGTGCGTATCCTTATCGTTCAAACAATCAAATTACCGCAGCTTTCGCAGGTTGGCAAACAAATCCGGGTATTGGCAATGATTCAAATTCGATTTTCTTAAATCCGAACTTTACCAATATCAATAACCTAAGGGTTACAACCATACCATTTAATAACATTGGTAAGTCAAACACTTGGGTTACTGCAGATATTGACGGTAATGCCAGAAGTGCCACAAATCCTGATATTGGAGTGAGCGAATTTAATCCTCCGGCAAATGATGGCGGAGTATTATCGTTTGTTTTACCAACAGCTCCAATTGATACCGGATTAACAGACGTGAGAGTAATCGTAAGAAATTATGGTATAGCAACTATTACTTCCATGGATGTCAGCTACGTAACCGGGTCAACTACACACACCGTTAGTTATACCGGTAACATTCCTTCAAACGGAATAGACACTGTTACCTTCAATGCTACATCAGGACCAGGCGGAACAAGTCAACAGTTTCATTATACGGGTGGTAACATACTACTAAGAGCGTATACATCAGCTCCAAATAGTGGTTTAGATGCCAATACAGCAAATGATACTTTTAACTTAAATCTTTGCCAAGGAATGAGTGGTACTTATACCATTAATCCATCCGGTACCGGTTCAAGAAACTTTACATCGTTTGCAAATGCTGTAAATGCTTTACAATGTGGTGGTGCACTCGCTCCTGTTGTATTTGAGGTTGCCAATGGCACCTACAATGAGCAATTGGTATTTGGTGTTATTCCTGGTGCAAATGCAACAAATAGAATTTTATTTAGGTCTGCATCATCAAACAGAACAGGTGTAATTTTAACATTTGCTCCAACTTCTGCCGCAACTAACTATGTTGTCACTTTCAATGGTACACGGTTTGTTAATTTTGAGCACATGACTATTAGAAATACCAGTACCGTAAATGGTCGTGTATTCCAATTAGGCTTAGCAGGATCTGTTAACTCTGCAAACATTGGAATAAGAAACAACAATGTTGAAGGTATGAGTGTAACAACATCGAGTGATGCTAATGCGCTTATTTATGGCGCAGCTGGTACTAACGCATACGATATTAATATTGCAAATAACAACTTATTAAATGGTAGTGTTGCGGTTTTCCTTGGAGGCCAAAATATCATTAACAACTACTCGCAGCGTTGTCAAATCGACTCAAATATCATCACAAATCCATACTACTACGGTATCTATTTAACAAGCCGTGCCGACCAAAAAATTCGTAGGAATGAAATCTCCCCAAGTTCAGCATCTTTCTATGGTGTTTATATTTCAGGGTTATCAAGCACAAGTGAGATTTCTTACAACAAATTGTTCCAACCTTCTAATTATGGTTTCTACATTTTCGGACATGCTCAATATGGCGAAATTGGAACAAGTAGAATTTATGGAAATGCAATTATGGTGAATGGAGGAACATCGTCTCCGTTGTATTTAACCAACTGCTCTGATATGCGTGTTTATAACAACAGTATCAATACCTTAACCACTGGAACTTCAGCTACAATGGGAGCAATTACTTACAGCGGTTCTACGGCAAGCGGTAATGTTGTTAATGCAAGTCAAATGTACTTCTTAAACAATGCAATCAACGCAGGTTCGTCTCCGGCATTTAGTGTGATAAATGCTACAGGTTTGGCTGCTATCCAGCAATTAGACTACAACGTATATAATACAACAGGTGCTACGTTGTTGTACTTTAATGGAATATCGCATACCCCTGCGAATTTTAATGCTGCAAAAGGCGCAATTATGGGTATGAGCGATTTGAATTCATATAACGCCAATCCTACATTCACCTCTACCTCTAATTTAGCTCCTTTGGCATCTAACGCAAATAGTTGGATACTTAATGGACGTGGTATTCATGTATATGATTTAGATAAGGATATAAACAATAACAACAGAAGTTTAACTGTAGAAACAGGTGCACCGGATATTGGAGCCTATGAGTTTACACCAAGTGTTTTACCTGCACCAGCTACAGCTATAGGTACCATTGGCTATGGCAATACACAACATTTTGTAAACTATGGCGATACTGTTGCAACTGTCATTTGGGGCTATAGTGGAACTTTGCCTTCAAGTGTAAGTTTCAGATTTGCTCCCGGTACATTAATTAGTAACCGTGCAAGTAGTCCTAACAGCAACGCTTCAATTGATACCGCAGCACATTTAATGGATGCTTATTGGAGTTTAGACGAAACAGGTGGATCCGGCTTTACCTATGATGTTCGCCTAAGATACAAACCATTCCAGATGGGTAATATCCCTTCACAATCAGATATTAGATTTGCTAACAGAATGACTTCCGGTTCATACAGTTGGTGGTTTAATAACAGCACTATGAGTACTTTAGATACTGTAGCAAGAACCTTTGGTTTAAATAACTTACTGGAAGCTACTTCATTTACAGGTACAACTGATATTGCTACTCCACTTCCTGTTAAATTAACATCGTTGCGCGCAGTTAAACAAAATACAAATGCCGTATTAAGCTGGATTACAGCAAGCGAGCGTAATGCTTCACAATTTATTGTTGAGCGTTCTATGGATCGCAGAAGATTTGATGCTGTTGGTTCTGTAAGAGCAACAGGTAACTCATCAGTTAGCAACAGCTATCAGTTTACTGATAATAATGTTGGAAGAGTAGCTATGGGCAAAACCGTATACTACCGCTTACGTATAGTTGATGCTGATGGAAAATTTGAATACTCTCCTATTGTGGCTGTATCATTTGAAGACAGAACAAGACCTGCATTAAATATCTATCCTAATCCATTTACTGCAAACGTAAACATTAATGTAACTGCTGATGTAGATGCTCATGCTATCATCACCATTGTTGACCTTTACGGTAAGACTGTTACAGAAATGACACGCGAAGTAGTAAAAGGTGATAACTTAATTCAAGTTGATACCTTACAAAACTTAGCGCCTGGTATATACTTTGTTAAAGTAAATGCGGGTAATAATGAATTGGTAACTAAATTGATTAAGGAATAATCAACCAACTTAATTGTAAAAAGGCAACCTACGGGTTGCCTTTTTTTGTTACGTTTTATCCTATACTTTATACGTTTCATCCTACTAAATAATCATTTAGTCCTCATTCAACTTAAAGTATTTATAACCCTTTGCACATTTGTGTTATAATTAACACATCAATGAAATCATTAATTCACTTAGTTTATCTTACAGAACGAATTGTCGGAATTATTTTTCGCAACATCATTCAACACTTATTGTTGATTTTAATACTGTTCATGTCCGGACCTATTTGGGCGCAAAAGAGTACCCAAACATTAAGAGGTAAAATAGTTGACCAAGATAGCAAACAGCCAATTGTTGGTGCCAGCATCATAGTAGTTAATACAAACCCAACAAAAGGGTCGGCTACTGATGCTGAAGGTTATTTTAAAATAGAACAAGTGGAAGTAGGACGTGTAACGCTTAAAATAACCTATTTGGGATACGAGAATCTTACTGTGCCAGATGTTGTTGTATCGGCAGGTAAAGAAGTAGTATTAAACTTGAGTATGACCGAAGCAATCACCAACATGAATGAAGCGGTAATAACCTACAACCGCAAGATAGACCGAACTGTTACCAATAATGAAATGGCAACGGTGAGTTCGCGTTCATTTAATCCTGATGATACCAAAAAATTTGCAGGTGCTTTGGGTGATCCAAGCAGAATGGCCGCAAATTTTGCAGGGGTAGTTGCAGGTAATGATAGCCGAAATGATATTGTTGTGAGGGGAAACTCACCCAACGCCATGTTGTGGCAAATGGAAGGTGTTAATATTCCAAACCCAAATCATTTTGGAAACAGCTTTAATACAGGTGGCCCCGTGAGTATACTTAATGCAAACAATATTGGCAAAAGTGATTTTTTTACCAGTGCCTTTCCTGCTCAATATGGCAATGCTAACGGTGGTGTTTTTGATTTGGTTTTACGTGAAGGAAATTATGAAAAACATGAGTTCATCGGCCAAATTGGGTTTAATGGTTTTGAGGTTGGTGCAGAAGGTCCACTTTCTAAAAAATCAAAAGCTACCTATATTTTCAATTATCGCTACTCAACTTTAGCCGTCATGAAAAATTTTGGAATCAATCCGGGAACAGGTGCAGCAACTCCTCTATACCAAGATATAAACTTTAAAATTGCTGTACCAACAAAAGGTAAAGGTAAAATAAGCTTTTGGGGTATGGGTGGGGTTAGTGCAATTGATTTGTTAGGTGAAGAAGTAGACACCACCGAAATAGATTTTTATGGATCGAGGGATGAAAATACAATACCACGATTTAGAAGTGGTGTAGTTGCCTTGAGTTATGAAAAAAACATTGGCACTAAAACTTGGGCAAAAACAACTTTAGCTGCCAGCCAAAGTTATAATTACTACACATCAGATAGTATAGACAGAACCGCAGACCAGACATACAGAATTGGTCAGGGTAATTTTAAAGATAACAAATACTCTTTTGTATTTAACCTTACCCATAAGTTTAATGCAAAAAATGTATTACATGCCGGTTTTACCAACGATTATACACAATTCGACTACTTTAATAAAAATGTTTACAATAAGGGAACCATTGATACGATTATGGTAGACCAAAAAGGTGCAATTAACCTATCACAAGGTTATGTGCAATTGAAACACCGATTTGGGCCTCGTTTTACTACAAACATTGGATTACACAGTCAATACTTTAATGTTAACAACCAGTTGGTTGTTGAACCACGCGTTGGTTTACGTTACATGGTTAGTGATAAGGCTAGCATTAATTTGGGATATGGATTACACCATCAAACCTTACCAACCTATAACATATTTTTACGCAATGCAATGGGTGAGGAAACCAATAAAGATTTAGATTTTATTCGGTCTAATCATGGTGTTATCGGCTACGAAAATAACATCAATAAACTATGGAAACTTAAAATAGAAGCCTACTATCAATATATAGATAAGGTGCCGGTGAATTCTTATGTAAGTTCGTTCTCCAGTTTAAATACCGGTGCTGCATTTGTTCCTACCGATGAGTTTGATTTGGTTAATAAAGGCACAGGAGTTAACTATGGACTTGAATTAACGTTAGAGCGCTACTTCGATAAAGGATTTTATCTATTAGCTACCGGATCTGTTTTTGATAGTAAGTATAAAGGAAGTGACGGTATTGAGCGCAATACTGCATTTAACACCAAATACGCAGCCAATGTACTAGCCGGAAAAGAGTTTAATCTGGGTAAAAAAGGAAATGTATTTTATGCAAATATCAGATTAACCTCTATTGGTGGCAAGTATTTTACACCACTTGATTTTGTTGCTTCGCAAGCACGTGGACAAGCAACTTACGACAATTCGAGAGCTTTTAGCGAACAACAAAGCGCCTATTTTAGAGCTGATGTAAAAATAGGTTTCCGTAAAGAGTACAAAAAAAGTTCGATGGAGTTTGGTGTAGATTTCCAGAATGTAACCAGCCACCAAAACGTGTTTAGCCAGGGTTACAATAAATACAACAATACCATTTCGTATCAATACCAGCAGGGCTTCTTTCCTGTTCCTATGTTTAGGTTTACCTTCTAATTGTTTTGAAAGCTTTATCTAAAAAATAAAGCTTTCAACTCTTTTATAGTATATTTCCTTTTTAATTTTATGGCATTAAGGTATAAAGTAAGTCCGGGTATTTTTAATAAGAAAGACATTGTTATTCGTCATCTTATTATCGGTTTGATGGCCTTGTTTTTCGGTTCGTTAGGTAAATTCGATTTACCAAAAGATGAACTCATTAAAAGTGTACTTTCTTCTTTCATACTGATAGGTATTATCTGGAACGGAAATGTGTTGTTGATGGATGTTATTGATAGGCTTTATGGATGGGATAAGCACCTACATGTAAAACTAATTATAAGTGGTGCAATAGCGCTATTGTGGCCCATAATAAGTACCTACTTTTTTAACTTGGTTATATTTCCAATTATCAATGGACATCCTTGTGATTTAAAATCGAAAGAAACAATTACTTATCTGGTAGTAAGTATTGTGCTTACATTATTTATTAATAGCGTTTTTGTTTCAATCGCTTTTTTCAGGTTTTGGAAAGACTCCATTAAAGAAAAAGAAGAGTTGAAACGAGAAAGTATATCAGCAGAGTATGAAGCACTTAAAAGTCAAATCAATCCACATTTTTTATTTAACTCTTTAAACACTTTGTCAAGTTTAATTGATGAAAACCCGAAAACAGCAAACAATTTTGTGCAAAAACTTTCTAGTGTATACCGATACTTACTTACCCAACGTGACAAAGAAATGGTTCAGATAAAAGAAGAGCTGGCCTTTGTAGACGCCTATGTTTACCTTAACCAAATTAGGTTTGGAACAAACTTAAAAGTACGCGTAGATGTACCTAAAGAGTTAATTGATAAAAAAATTGTAACGCTGGCGCTACAGATATTAATTGAAAATGCCATTAAACATAATATCATATCCGCAGCCAAACCATTATACATTTATATGGGTATAGTTAATGAAAAATTCATAGTAAAAAATAATTTACAACGTAAACAAGTAATGAACGAAAGCAATGGAATTGGGTTGAATAACATTGTACACAGGTACAGTTTTTTAACTGAATCGGAGGTTGAAATCACAGAAACAAATGATGAATTTACGGTAGCACTACCATTATTGTAATTGTATGAGAGTTATTATCATTGAAGACGAAACACCGGCCTTAAACCGTATAAAAAAGATGCTTTTAGAAGTGAGTCCTGAAGCCCAAATTTTAGCCACTGCGGATAGCATAGAAAATGCTGTTTTATTATTCCAAAATTATGCGAATGAAGTTGACTTGGCATTAATGGATATTGAGTTAGCAGATGGACAAAGTTTTGAAATATTTAATCAAACAAAGATTACTTGTCCGGTTATTTTCACTACAGCCTATGATGAATTTGCATTAAAAGCTTTTAAAGTAAACAGCATTGATTATTTACTTAAACCAATTGCTAAACCCGAGTTAGTGCAGGCCATACAAAAGTTTAAGTCGGTGCAAAAAACATCCATCGACTATGCCACAGAGTTAAAACAATTAATTTCACAACTTAAACCACAAGCACAAACCGGCACTTATAAAAATAGGTTCTTAATAAAAAACGGCACAAAGCTTCAATCTATTTCAATTGATGAAATTGCCTATTTTTATGCGCATGATAAACTGGTAAGTTTAATTACATACCAACAGCAAAACTACATAATAGACTATACTTTGGATGAACTCGCTACTCAATTAGATCCTAAATTATTCTTTCAAATCAACAGGCAGTTTATTGCTAATTTCAAATCAATAAAAAGGATACATACCTATTTCAATGGAAAATTAAAAGTTGAATTAAATCCTGCGGTTAACGATGAGGTTATTGTTAGTCGCGAAAGAGCCAGCGAATTTAAAAACTGGCTCGACCAATAACGTAAAACAAAACGCCAACAACCTATTAAAGCTGTTGGCGTTTTTATCTATTAAACTAGTTTTTTCAAACTCGTTTAATAGACTCGGTTCGCATATTAAACTAAAGAAACTAGGCATCAAACAACGCACAAGCTCAACACGGTATAACTACCTGCCTCTTTTACGTGTATGGCTTGATTTAGATTTAAATCCTCCGTTTTTGGTGGTATTACTTTTACCACCCTTGTGTTTGCGTTTATCTTGATTATTTCCACCCTTTGGTCGCTCCGGTGGTTTGTTACCCGTTGGCTTAGGCTTGTTGCTTGATTTAGGTTTTGAGGCTTTTTGCTTTTTATTGTCTACATCGCTCGAATCTTCAATTAAACCGTAGATAATATCCAATTCGTTTGATGTTAAATCGCGCCAATCGCCTAAAGGTAATTTACCTAAATTAATGTTCATGATACGTACTCGTTCCAACTTCTTTACTTCGTATCCAAAGTGCTCACACATCCTGCGTATTTGGCGGTTCAAACCTTGTATCAACGTAACCCTAAAAACAGTTGGTCCTTCTTGCACAACCTTACATTTTTTAGTTACCACACCTAACATGGGTACCCCATTAGCCATTCCTTTTAGCGCTTCCTCAGTTAAAGGTTTGTTTACGGTAACAATGTATTCTTTTTCGTGTTTATTTCCTGCACGTAAAATCTTGTTCACTACATCACCATCGTTGGTTAAAAAAATCAATCCTTGCGAATCTTTATCTAACCTTCCAATAGGAAAAATACGTTCGGGATGATTAACAAAACTTACAATGTTATCGGACACTCCGGCCTCGGTGGTACTGGTTACACCCACGGGTTTATTTAATGCAATAAAAACCAGTTTATCATCTTTTTTAGGCTCCAGTTTATTGCCATTCACACTTACCCGATCACCTGCATACACTTGGTCGCCAATTTGCGCTTTACGTCCGTTAATGGTTACGTTTCCATTCTCAATAAAACGATCTGCTTCGCGCCTGCTGCACAAACCACTTTCACTGATAAATTTATTTAAGCGTGTTCCGCCCTGTTTTTGCTGCATACTAAAGTGCTTGTTTAAGTTGTTGGGTTGATACTAAAGTAGCCTTTGTTTCGCCATTGTATTGAATAATGGCTGTATAATATTGTTTGATGATTTCGTTATGCGTCATCCAAGCTTCTACATCAAACGTAAACGGAAATATCATAAACCTGTACTTGTGATGGTTTAAGGTTAACTCGTTTATTATACTTGTTTTTTCTTCACGACTTACCTCTTCCAAGTACATGGTTTTAGGCTTAAGTTTATGATGAAGGTAATAGTCTAATGCAACAAGCTGCATCATCACTTCATCCGATTGGTAATGTATTTTTATGACTTCCATCAACGCATCATACGCATTGTACAACGTGTGTTTATGAAAGTTATAATGCGTATTGAAGTAATTGCCCAACTTCAATAAAAAATCGAAGATACCATACTTTGCTCCGGCATATTTTAAAGTTTGTACCGCACGTTTTTTATTCCAATACACTTCCAAAGCCTCTTCCAATAAAGTAATTTGATGCAACTCATCTTTACTTAAATAGTTGCTTTCAATAATCTGATATGGAGGCATGGGATCAAACTTGTAACCATGCTGTTCGTATTTCATGCGCACGGGTGTACCTTTTAAAAACTTTAAAAAGCCCAATTGCAACTCTGGTGGATGTAATTTAAACACCTCTTCAATGCTGTATTTAATGTCGGCCCATTCATCTAATGGTAAGCCCACAATTAAATCTAAGTGCATTTCAATTTTATTATCCAGCTGTTTAATTACTGAACTGGTTTTATCAAAATTTTGTTTACGGCTAACTTGTAAATTGGCCTTTTGGTTTACGGTTTGAATACCAATTTCGAACCTAAACACTCCTTCAGGCACTTCTTCCTGTATAAACTTTACAATATCCGGATGAACAATATCTGCGGTAATTTCAAACTGAAAAACTTGCCCGGGTTTTCTGCGTGCTAAAATAAATTTAAAGATATCAATCGTAAAGTCCTTTTTAACGTTAAACGTTCTGTCTAAAAACTTAATGGTACGGCCATGTTCCATTAAATACGCCAGATTTCGTTTAATATCATCAATAGGTAAGTAGCGAACTTTATTATCTAAACTGGCCAAACAAAACTCGCATTTGTATGGGCAACCACGCGATGTTTCAATGTAACAAACCTTGTTGTATAAATCTTGTGGCGGATCGTTTTTATAAGGATTTACGTCCACATAATTCAGCAAATCGAAGGTAACTTGTTGCGGAAAAAACTCCATTGTACCATCCACCTTATGCACTAAGTTAGGTATATCTTGTACCTTGGGATAGTTGTTTAAAAATTCAGTAAAAGGAATTTCGCCTTCACCCACAATAATATAATCAACCTCGTCTAACTTAATTAAATCGGTATAATCATAACTTACTTCCGGTCCGCCTAAAAGTACTTTTATGTTTGGGTTGATGTTTTTTAAAACACGCGCAACAGCTAAAGTTTGTGTGATGTTCCAGATGTAACAACTAAAAGCTACCACATCGTAATCTTTGCACTTATCGGCTATATCTTCCGGCTTTTCTTTTATGGTAAACTCATGCCAATTTAAACCTTCATGTTGTTGATGGTTTAATTCGTACAACAACCTAATGGCTAAATTAAGGTGTATGTATTTGGCGTTAAGTGTGGTTAAAAGCGTTTTCATTGAAGTTGCGAAGATAACAGAATAACCCGAAATGAGCGCCCTACTTCCAACGCTTATCCATCCAATCTTTTTGTTGGGTTGGCGTTAAAAATGTCCATGCAATAAATCGACTTATTTTTTGGCCTTGCGCCATTTCTACTACCTTAATTTCGGTAGCTTTAAGTTGGGTTAATAATTTTGTAATTAAAGGCACTGTGGTTTGTTTAGATACCAATGAAGTGAACCAAAAACATTGTTGCGCATAGCTTACACTTTCGTTGGCCAACTTGGTAATAAAACCTTCTTCGCCACCATCGCACCAAAGTTCGGTTTGATGTCCGCCAAAGTTTAATATAGGCGACTTTATGCGTTTACCTTTTAGGTTACTAACCTTACGTGTACTTGCTTGTTTGGCTTCTTCGGCACTGGCATGAAAAGGTGGATTACAAATGGTAAAATCAAACAAAACATCATTACCAATTACACCTTTTAATAAATTATTGGTGCGCATTTGTTGTAACAACGTTACTGCACCTTTTAGGGCTTCGTTGTTATTGATTATTTTTTCGGCATTATCCAATGCTTTATCATCAATATCGGTGCCTATAAAACTCCAACCAAATAATTGATGACCTAAAATGGGATAAATACAATTTGCGCCTACACCAATATCAACCCCAACTACTTTTTTACCACGCGGAATAACACCTTGGTTGTACTTGGCAATTATATCGGCCAGGTAATGCACATAATCAGCACGGCCCGGTATAGGCGGACATAAATATCCATTGGGAATATCCCAATCGTTTATTTTATAAAAGAACTTTAACAGTGCTTTGTTCAGTAATTTAACTGCTTTTGGATTGCTAAAATCAATAGATTCATCACCATACTTATTTACAGCTACAACATTTTGCAACTCCGGACAAACCGCTACCAATGCAGGAAAATCGTACCTGTTGCCATGTGCGTTACGCGGATGTAATTCTTTTTTTAAAGGCATTCGTTTATCAGTAATTAAAAAGCCATCCGGAAGCTGCGTTCGGGATGGCTTTTATTTTTTATCAGCCTTAAGCCAAAATGGTATTTTTACACGCTTGCAAAATGGCCTCCGCTTTATCTTGCGTTGACGATTCGCTATATACACGCAATACAGGTTCTGTTCCACTTGCTCTTATCATCACCCACTCCTTAGCTGAAGCTCCGGAGTGTGAGACATCGTTGTTTTTTAAATGAAATTTAAATCCATCTAAGTCTTCTACCTTTTCAATGGTATAATTTCCGAACGTTTTGTATTTACCAGCCTTGCAATTGGCTAAAACGTTTTGTTTAATTTCTTCGGTAATGTGTAAATCAATACGGCCCATGGCAAAGCTGCCTACTACCTCATACACTTCTTTAATTAAATCATCTAAGCTTTTACCTGTTTTAGCCATAAACTCCCAAAGCGTTAAGCCAATCCAAATACCATCGCGCTCCGGTATAAATCCTTTAATGGCTATACCTCCGCTTTCTTCGCCACCTACCAATACATTTTCGGTAACCATTTTTTCGCAAATATATTTAAAGCCAATTTTGGTGATTTCAATATCTAACCCATAAGCCTTTGCCAATGCCGTAATTTTTGATGTAGCCGAGAATGTAGTAATTACTTTACCACTCATACCTTTGTATTTATGCAAGTAATGCACCAATAAAAGAATGATGTGATGCGAATCAACAAACTCACCTTTTTTGTTGTACAAACCAATACGGTCAGCATCACCATCGGTAACTAAACCGCAATCAATATCGCCACGTTGTTTAATGGCTGCACTAAACTCAGCTAAATTTTTATGAATAGGTTCAGGAGCTTGTCCGTAAAAACTTGGGTTATACTCGCAATGCAACAAAAACGCTTCAGGAAATAAGGCTTTCATTACGTTTTGTCCGGCACCATACATGGCATCGTAACCAAATTTCATTCCGCTGTTTTTAATGGCAGCTAAATCAAAACTTGCTTTTACTTCATCAATGTATAAGGTCTCTAAATCAACATACGTAGTCATGCCCGATTTTACCAATTCATCTATGGGTGTTAATGTTGTTTCAACCAAAGTATTTGGTATGGCTGCTTCTACCGCATCAATCACAGCCGGACTGCTTGGTCCGCCATAATAAGCTTTAAGTTTATAACCACTGTAGGCAGGTGGGTTATGACTTGCCGTAATAATTACACCTAAAGCAGCACTGTGTTTTACGGCCCCCAAACTTACCATTGGGGTTGACACAAAACCTTTAGCCAATTTTACTTTTATACCATTGGCACACATAATTTGTGCTACGGTTTCTGCAAATAATTCGCCTGCAAAACGGCAATCATGCCCCAATACAATACTTAAATTATCGGCATGGTTTTGCTTAATATATTCTGCGGTTCCTTGCGCAACACGTTTTACATTATCTACATTAAATTCAGCAGCAATAATGCCACGCCATCCATCCGTTCCAAATTTTATTTGATACATATTTTAAATTTAAACTCCCGCAATTTATAGAGACCAAGCCAAAGTTCAATGCCTAAATACATTTCTCGGGGTATTTTCGGATATTTGCTAAACACCTAACTTAGGGACAACTGCAATGAAAATATTTTTGTTAACCTTACTTTTTACATGGTTTAGCCTGTTAACAAGTGGGCAGCAGCATGTTTTCCATCATTGGCAAGTAGAAGATGGCTTACCTAATAACAGCATCAACAAAATTATTCAAAGTGCTGATGGCTACATTTGGGTAGGCACAAATGGCGGTTTATCAAGATTTGATGGAACAAAATTTACCACCTTTGATATTGAGTTAACGCAAATTACCGGATCACACCGGATTTTAGGCTTGTTTGAAGATAGCAAGAAACGCCTGTGGATTGGCACAAATGGAGGCGGGTTGTCTTATTTCGAGCGTGGATCATTTCATGCATTTGATTTGGGTTATGCAGAAGCCAATCATTGCGATGTTACACAATTTTACGAGGACCCAAAAGGGAACTTATTCGTGGGAACCACACAGCTAGGTCTATTCATTATTAATCCAAACGGACGTATAACAAACATTACCCAAAAAGATGGATTAAAAAGCACTAACATCATTAAAATATTTGAAGATAACCGACATCAAATATGGATAGTGGATATTTTAGGGATTTATCTGTTTAATAATGGAAAACTTTTACCTCCTCCGCTTGAAATTAAAAAACAAAAAATAAGACATATTTGGTTTGTTGATTATTTTAAGAATTATGACGCCATTGTGGGTACTATTAAATATGAAGGAGAAGATTTTACCCGCATATTCCGATTCTCTGATGGAAAATTTTCCATTATCCCTTTTTCTTACCAAGGACATAAATCCCCATCGGGCATTAGATTAAGAACCGATTCTAAGAAAAATGTCTATTACTGCTCTTCATGGGGGCTTTTAAAAATGAATATACAAACCGGAGAAATTTCTTATAACCTACTGTCCGGCAAATCGAGTTTAACATCTATTGTTCCTATAGATTTTATTGAGGATAAAGAGGGAAATAAATGGGTAGGAACAAGTACTGATGGGTTATTGATGATTAAAGACAATCCCTTTACACACATAACCGCAGCAAAAAAAGGGAGCGAAAACAGTATTGCCGCTGTAGTATCTGATAGTAAAAATACACTTTGGTGGAGTACGGGCAATAAACTGATGCATTATGAAAAAGGAAACGAAAAAGCCATTTATAATAGAAGTCAGGGTAATTCAGGAGTGGTATACAATGATGGTGACACCATTTATTTTAACACCAACATGGGTGACTTAAACTATATAATAAATGGGAAAGTAACCAACCTTAAAATGCCTCCGGCAATAGGTTATTGGCAAAAAGCATTAATTAAACACAAAGGACGTTTATATGTGGGTACTGCTTTTGGTTTTGGAATTTATGAGAACAATAGATGGTATTTACCACGTTATGCCCCAGTATTAAGAAACGCCCATGTAAACAGATTCTATATAGACAGTAGCGAAAAAGTATGGGTTTGTACAGAGAAAGGGATTTACTATATAGAGCATGATTCACTTATTTGTATCGATTTAATCTATAAAAAAAGATTGGTACAAAACAGGTGCATGTTTGAACTTGGCAATGGCAAATATTTGTTTGGAACTTATGGCAAAGGCTTAATTTATTTTGATGGAAAAAGTTTAAAAGAGATCAATTCACTTCATGGATTAACCGATAATACGGTATCGGATATTTTAAAAATAGGCGATAACATTTGGTTAGCGGGAAACAAAGGTTTGACTAAAGTTCCGCTTACCGAATTATACAACTTTTTACAAGACGCTAATTATTACATGCATTGCACCTTATTCGACAAAGGTGATGGATTATACGCCAGTGAGTTTAATGGAGGATATCAGTCAACCTCTGCCCCACTGGGCAACAACAAATATGCTTTTGCCACCATTAATGGAATTGCTATTGTTGATTTCAATAAAATAATGGTGAACGAAGTTCCTCCAAAGGTTGTTATTGAAGGTATAAGAACAGACGACAGAATACTTGATCCTACTCAACACGCCCATATTCATTACAATGAAAATAGGATGGAAATTGCATTTGCCGCATTAAGTTTTACGTCAGTAAAAAATAACCAACTACGTTACATGCTGGAAGGTTATGATAAAAAATGGAATACGGCTAATACAGAGCGAATAGCGGTTTATACTCATTTGCCTCCGGGAGATTATACATTTAAAATAATTGCATGTAACAACGATGGCATTTGGAATATGGAAGGACAATCATTAAACATCACCATTATTCCTCCTTTTTACCTTACATTATGGTTTAAGATAGTCACTGTCATTTTTATTACATTGATATTGCTGTTTATTATTTGGCTAAGTATTAATCGTATCCGTAAAAACGAAAACTTGAAGCGCACACTTCTAGAAACCCAGCAAAAAGTGCGGTTACAAGCCATGATGGAAACCGAAGAAATAGAACGAAAACGTATTGCAGAAGATTTGCACGATGGTATTGGACCATTATTATCCACTATAAAAATTAACTTGGCATTGTTTCAAAAAAATCAACCCAATAACGAACTGATTACCGACTCAGCAGCACACATCGACCAAGTAACAACCGAACTAAGAAACATTACTTATAACTTAATACCCGCATCACTTGGTTCATTTGGTTTAGGTACTGCTGTAAAAGAATTTATTGTTAAATTACAGAACAAGTTACCCATTACTTTTTATTTTGAAGAAATTGGTGATGCCAATTTATCCAAATCATCACAGGTTATTGTTTTTAGAACCATACAAGAACTCATTAACAACAGCATAAAACATAGTAATTGTGATGAAATTACAGTACAGCTTATTGCTGATGAAACAACTTTTACAGTTTTGATAGAAGATAATGGAATAGGGTTTGATTTAAACAAAGCCTTTGATAAATTGCAAAGTCGTGGATTAAAAAACATATACGACCGATGTAATGCATTAGGTGCTAAACTGAATATTGATACACAAACCGGCAGAGGTACAACGGTAATTATAGAAATGAAAACAAATGCATAACTCAATCATAAAAATTGCAATAGCAGACGATTACCAGCTGTTTCGTGAAGGTTTAAAGCGCTTACTGAGTGATGAAGCGAATATGGATGTAATATGGTTGGCACAAAACGGACTCGAAACACTTAGTCAAATTAAAAAGCAAGCACCCGATGTGTTGTTATTGGATGTACAAATGCCGGATTTAAACGGCATAGAGGTATTAACCGAAATAGCATCGAATTACCCCAATTTGAAGGTAATTATTTTAAGCATGTTTCATGACAGACCATATATTGAAAAAGCATTTAAATTGGGTGCACACGGATATTTGCTAAAAAATGCTGCAAACGATGAGTTGCTTCACGCCATTAAATTAGTATGTGACGGTGGAAAGTATTTTTCAGCAGAGATTACTTCTGCACTGCTTCAACCCGAACAGAATATCATTAATCTTACCAAAAGAGAACGCGAAGTACTCACTTTAATCGCACAAGAATACAGTAATGTGGATATTGCAGAAAAACTTTTTTTGAGTGTAGAAACCATCAACAGCCACAGAAAAAACTTGTTGCGTAAGCTGGATGTTAAAAACACAGTTGGGTTAGTTAAATATGCTATACAGCAAGGACTCATTTGAAGTTTAGAATAAATTTATTGATTTGTAATTAATCTTGTTTACGTACATTTCTATTTGCCACTCTATCCAAAATCCCCCAAAAGGGTGAGTTAAAATCACCAATACAGGCACAGTTTATATGTAAGTGTAAAGCGACTTTTGAAACATGAAAAAGTTAGCATTGCTCTTATCTCTATCGTGGTTTATTTTAACCGCTGCTTTCGGGCAGGAAATAGCCACCGGAAAAATTAAGTTCGCCTACACCAGCGGCCAGCTTTCGGGCAGCATTTGGACCTTACAAGACACAACCATTATTAGTGCCGATTCAAGTGCTTTTAAATCGTTGCTGGTTATTAAAGGAAAAGTGTTGTTTGATACCACCAATAAAAACGAGTTTCGTTTGGTTGGTGCCAATCAATTGTTTGCCAAAGTAGGTAATGGTGAGTTACAATTGTTATGGCACAAAACATCAACAGACACCTTCAATATTTCCATTAATAATCTAATTACAGATAGTGGGATAAATATAGCAAATGGAGCCTCCGTTAGATTAAATGGTGTACCTGTTCGGGTAAATAAATTGTATTTAAAATTACCCACTGATAGTGCATTGGCAAATAGTTATGTTGAAATAAACGGAAGATTGTTTCTTCCTGAAACAGGAGGTAGTATTTTTTACGACTTTGCAGATACCAACCGCATATCAATATTCGATACATTAAACTATGCTAAATCATTTTCACAAAGTATCGACACTTCTTTCTACATCCGAAATTCGGGATACAGCAGCAACAACCTAATCCTTAATTATAATGAAAACTCGCAATTATTCTCGCTCTACGGTAGTGTGGTATACCGTATTGATAGCAACGATATTCCTGCTATGCTGGGCGATAGTGTCCATCCTGGAATTGTATATACAAATGGCTCATTAAGTAAAGTGCAGCTTACCGTGTCTGATACATTCAGGCTCTTCAAACAAAAATTTCATCCTCAGGGGTTCACCATTAGCCTAAACAGTGCCGACTCTACTTATTCACTTTACGGAGGTCTTGGGGTTGAAACCGAACAGAGCATTATACGTATTCAATTAGGAGATAGCTTGAATCCGGGATGCTTGGGCAAAAATAACCGGCTGCTACAATTCAGGGCCAGTTTACCAGATACGTTTAACATACGTAACCTTTCCTTTTTACCACAAAATTTAACCTTTGCCTATGATACTTCTTCCGCATCAAGGTTTTATATGTTTGGTGGTGTTACTTGTTTAATAAAAAATGACAGCACCGGAATACACGATTCTATTATTGCTACTTTCGGAGAGGAAAATAATGCGGGTTTGGTAATAAGTGATGGACAATTGCAACAATTATCTGTTGGCATTTCTAATCAATTCAAACTAAAAGGCATCACATTTAATCCGGATACCGTATGCTTTGTTTATCGTAAACCATCTCAAACATACGCACTCTTTGGTCGCCTTGGGGTTTCATTTGATTCAACACAATACCACATTGCAGCCGGTGATATAAATAACCCCGGAATAGCTATTGGCAATGGAAAACTTATACAACTGAGGGTAACAGTTGATGACACCATAAAAGTAAGGGGTTTTGAAATTAAACCAAACCAACTCACTTTTAAATATGATAGCATAAGCAACAACAGTTTTAGTGTATATGGAAATGCTGTTGTAATGATTAAAGGTGATTCAACCTCATCAACAGATACCATAAATGTTGGTTTGGGCAATGAATCAAACCCGGGTATGATGATAAGCGATGGAACTTTACAAAATCTAAACTTAGAGGTATCTACAAAATTCAGGTTGAAAAATATAGAAATGGAGGCTGATTCACTTCGTTTTCAGTATGATGCTTCCGTAAAGCAATTCGAAATGTTTGGAGGTATTAAAGCAGAAGTAGACAGCATAAGTTATCAAGCCCAACTTGGTGATGATAACAATCCGGGAATTGTATTCAATAAAAATAAATTGGTTAAATTACAATTTACCATTAGCGATACCATCACCATAAAAAATGTACGCTTTAAACCTGCACCACTTACTTTTTCGTACGATACCACTGATAACAATACATTTAAATTATATGGAAATGCCGTTGCTATTCTACAATCTGATTCGGGTAATTTAAGCGATACGATTTATTGTACTGCAGGCGATGAAGCTAATCCCGGAATATTAATAAACAATGGTGCATTACAACAATTAAACTTTGGTGTATCAGGCCATTTTTCAATTAATAAATTATTTGTTATGCCCGATTCTTTAAATGTACAATATTCAAAAAACAACAATACGTTTGGTATATATGGACGAGCTAAATTTGGAATTGAAAATGACACCCTGAATATTGAAGCAGGTGATGAAAGTAATCCCGGAATTCAGTTTGCCAACAACCGACTACAATCTATCAACATCTCCCTTACCGATACGTTTAAAATTAAAACACTTGCACTTGTGCCAAGAGGACTAACGTTTCAGTACAATAGAAATAATGCACGATACAGTATTTTTGGCAATGTTACCGGCATCTTGGAAGGTGACACCGTATATGGAAAATTAGGCGATAACACATCTCCCGGATTTGAATACCAACAAGGCAAAATCAGTAAGTTGAACATTGCTGTAATTGGCAATTTTAACCTTAAGAAGTTGAAGTTTTCATCAGGTGTTGTAAATCCTGTTACATTCCAGTTTAATAAGGATAGCCAGCAATATGAAATTTATGGAACAACAATACTTGAATTTGACAGCAACAAAATGGAGGTAAATATAGGTGATGAACAAAAGCCGGGTATTGTATTTAGCAACAACTCACTTAAACAAATTAACATTGGATTAACCGATACTTTTAAGTTAAGGTCTCTGATTTTTAATCCGCAACATTTAACATTTAGATACAATAAAGATAGCGCCATGTACGAGCTTTTTGGTGCGGCTAAATTGGCCATTAAATCCGATTCGGTGTTGATAAACCTGGGTACGGATTCATTGCCGGGCATTAAGGTTGCCAACGGAGAACTTCAGGATATCAACATTGGATTAGAAGCCGACTTTAAACTGAAAGGCATTGAAATTCATCCCAAAAATCTCTCATTTTATTATTCAAAAAACAGAAAAACATTTGGTATGTATGGTGCGCTGGATATTCGTTTTGATAGCAATACCATTGATATGGAAATGGGCGATATTTCAAACCCCGGATTGGCATTTAACACTGCTAACGGAGATTTAGAAAACCTAAACCTCACCACCACCGATACACTTAAATTGTATTCATTGGTATTACGTCCAGTTAACTTTGCATTCAAATACAATAAAGCCGATCAACGTTATGAAATGTCTGGATCTGTAATGGCAGCCTTCCGTTCTGATTCGGTATTGTTGAGCATTGGTAATGTAGATACACCTGGTTTTATATACCAAAATGGCGAGTTGACTAAATTAGAACTAACTGTTGTAGACTCATTGAATCTTTATGGTTTAAGCATGAAATCAAAAGGACTTACATGTTCTTACATCAAATCAGATAAACAATACAAAATATATGGTGATGTGAGTTTACATTTTAGTAATGAAACAATTGAAGCAAATCTTGGTACCAAACAAAAACCAGGATTGCTTATTCAAAATTCGGTTGTTCAAAGCATCAATTTCGGTATAAACGCCAAATTTAAAATTGGTGTAGTTGAGTTTGATGCACAAAATGTCACTTTACAATACGATCGGGATAGTAACTACTACGAAATGTTTGGAGCAGTATCCTTCACACTTGAAAACGAAACTGTATCAGCTAATTTAGGCACCAATAATATTCCCGGATTTACTATACGTAACGGAGAATTATATGAGATGAATATTAGCATTAACAGTAACTTAAGTATTGGCGGATTAAAAGTTAATACCCACGATGTTGGTATGTACTATACCAGAACCAACGATGGCAGTAAATACATTATAAGAGGAACAGTAACGGTGAATGAATTATGGAGTGTGAGTACCACCTTAGGTGTACCCGGTGACGCTACCAGAGGATTGGAAATTATTGAACAAAATGGTGTAGTAAAAGTTGATGTTACAGATTTTGTTATTGAGGCCCAACATATATCGTTAGGTGGTGTAACCTTTAACGATTTATATGTGAGTTACACGCAAAAAACTGGAGGTTTTGGCATTGATGCAAAAGTAGATGTTTCATTCCCTCCGGGATTTGAAATAGGAGGACAAATAGCATTTTCAGAAGTAAACAACAAATTTACACTCGATACTATTAACTTAATGTACGATGCCGGAACAACTGAGGGAATTGAAATTGGAGAAACAGGTGTGTTTATCACGCATCTAAATGGTGGCGTATCATTATTGGCTGGGACCACCAGCGACTACACTTTTAATGGAGGTATCGTTGTGGTTGCCGGTGGCAAATTTACTTTAGGTAATGAATCATTTGCGATGTTAAGAATTGAAGGAGATGTGGTAATCGATAAAAACCACCTAAATATAAAAGACATAATTGATGTTGCCGCATATCAATCGGATGGAAAATGGGAAGGTCTTTATGGCTCAGGAGTTGTTGAGTTGGACTTAAATTGGACCACCGGAGAATACAAAGTTGATGGTGACTTAAAATATTATTCAGTTGTTGAGTTTAAGAGTGAGGCATATTACCATAGCAATCAAACCATGGGTGCCATGGGAGAAGTAGATTTAATTGTTCCGGATTTTATACCTGTTATTGGTGGTAAAACCTTAGCCGGAATTGACGGTGCGGTAAGATACAATAAGCATGATTTAAACAACAGTGTTGCTGCCGGGTGGACTAACGTTGATTTGGTAGTTAAAAAAGTTACTGCGGGTGCTGAGTATAATTTTGGAAGAAAAAAAGTTAAGGCAATAGGACAAAAAGATGTGAACAATTTAAACAAAGAAATATCAAGTGACGGGCAAGCTGAACGGAGGCATTATACCTTTACTGTGCCGGATTATGTGCATACGGTAACGATAAACATTCGTCCTGTTAACCCATCAGCATATCAATACCTAATGGTAATGTTACGCGACCAAAGTTTTGGTATTGATATTGGTTGTGATTTAGAATTATTCACTCCAGTTCCGGGCATATTTGGAAGATTTAACATCAGTCAAATGCTTGCGCAAACTTTTTTCCAAGGGGGACCAAAGCTGCATAACAGTATTTACTATGGAATAAATGTAGATAGTTTAACCGTTAATGGATTAGCATTACATTTTCAAGGAACTGCGCTTGATAGAGGAGAACTTGTTCCTGCCGGAGAATACACACTTGCCACCTCTTTCTCAGTAGAAAGTGCTCCCCTGTTTACTGTTGAAATTCAAAACCATTATTTAGAACCTGAAGGACATGCCAGAGGGCAATACAACAAAGAAACCAGACAAATTGATGTTGATTTTGATGCTGTATTGTTTACTAATGATACAGCAACAATCACCATTTACCAATCAGAAACGAATAAATATAATGGAGCAATTCTTGGATCAGCTCAACTTGGCGCTCCGGGTTCTCAGGGTAAAATACCTTATGCAGGTAAATTTAGTTACGCACCTCCACGCGATTCAGTTGTAATTACCTACGATTCGTTGAGAAGGCCTATCAATAAATTACCTACCATTTTGGAAAAAGATGTTTACCTATATGCTGTAATTAATGATGGAGTTAATTTACCTGTTTACACCTCATTGCATGGCCCCGTGCGTATTAAACCTGATTTTTACATGAGCCTTACACCTGAAAATGTAAGAACAATGAAAGTTGGTAACCAATTAAAAGGTATGGTTGATTTAGGTATGAACCTGCAATATCCCGAAAATGAAAAGTCACACTATCGGGTAAGTATTTATTACGATTTTGATAACAATGGGCACAATGGATACCCGGTAAATAATTTACAAAACTTAACCATCAATCAAATCGAAAACAGTGATACAGCGTTTGGGTTTGTGATAGATGATTTGATAAAAGCCGGAAGTAACTCTACCTATTATTTCTATGCTGTTGTAAGTGGTACGGGCATCGCTAAGGGGTATACATCTTCTTATTCAGCACCTGTTTCATTTAATGCTCCTCTATTGGTGAATGTAAAATACCTAATGGATCCAAATCTTGGCACAAGCAAAGCAAGTGGTATTAAGGTTTGGCTTGATTTAAATAACAATCAAAAATATGATGATGGTATAGATGCTGCCCATATTACAGATTACAATGGACAATGTGGTTTCTTTACGGCCACATCAGGTACATTTACTGTTGGACTTTTATTGGATAGTGCAACTGCCATTAATAATCCGAATCTGAAAACTCAAACACTAACCATCAACAACAATGGCTTATCAAGCGCCAATTTTATCATCACACATAAAGCCATCAAAATTGAAGGCACATATCGTTTTCTTGATGCAAAAAACAATAAAGTAGATCCACGTTTATATGCATCATTTGGTGAGCAGAATAATTATTTCTTTGCCGACCTTAATGGTAACAACAGGTTTGATAATAATGAGCCTAGGGTATTTAATAACTTATCCGAAACATTTGAATTTACCATTAACCAACCTAATGTACTTATTTACTTTGTTGACGAGGTTTCGAGAATAAAAAACATTCCTAACCAAAACAGATTTAGTGCAAAAGGCTTATTTAAGGTTAACAACAAAATAGTTAATGGTGGTGGAAATCAATACCAAACAGGAGCAATGTTTGATGCAAAAATGTCTGATAACGACACCATAAATGTATTTTTTGATGGTTTGATGGATAGGCTTAAAGAGAAATAATATCATGAAAAAGATAATAACTATTGCGCTTGTACTTTTTGTAAAAAGTATAATGGCACAACCTGAATCAAGAATACTTAAATCAAATTCAGGAGGAATAAACACCAAACATGATATGTTTGGTTGGCAAGTATCACACAATAACACATTCATATTTTCGGCAGCACCACATGATGACGATGGGGTAAATAAAAATACCGGTGCTGTTTATGTATTCACATTAAACAACAAACAAGTGGTGTATAAAAACCGTTTGCACATTCAAGGTGCAAAACCATTTTCAATGTTTGGTAAATTAATAGCACACACTGATGACTATCTGGTGGTAACAGCGCAAAGACCCATAACAACAACTCTTGGAAAAGGATATGTATATCTTTATAAAAAAACAGAGAATAACTGGAATTTGGTAAGTGTGCTTTCTGATACGATTTGTAAAAGTGCACCAACCACTATACAAATTGAGGGAAACACCATAGCAGCAGGATATAGCATTATAGACAGAAACAACCCTCATGGTTTTGTCTTAATCTTTCAAATTAATCCAGATAACAATCAAATTACTTTGAAACAGAGAATTACTATTGATAACTTAAAGCCATTAGACGTTATTGGTCACCATATTAGTTTACACCAAAATATGCTTGCTTTTTCATCCATTTCTTCTGATGGAAATGCTGTTTCATCAGGCTCAGTTTGGGTATACAAATTGAACAACAACACCTGGGATTTTTTCACGGAAATAGCGCACACCGATGCTACGAGTTATGATCATTTCGGGTATGCAATAGCTATCAACAGCCCGTTTATAGCAATAGGAGCGCCACGGCAAGGTGCTCTAACAGAAACAGGCAAAAAATCAGGCGCAGTTTATGTATATAAACTTACTAACAACAGTTATAACTTAGAGGCTAAATTACAAGCCGATGCCGCAGCAAATGATTACGATTATTTTGGTAGCAGTTTAGACCTTGAAAATAATATGCTGGCAATTGGGGCACACTCTGATGATTTTGCAGGTAAAAATACTGGTGCTGTTTATATATTTGAACGTGCCGGAAATAGTTGGACACAAATCAATAAAATCATCGGCTCCAATGTAAACAACCAAGCTCTATTTGGAAGTAGCATATCTTTGTATAACGGTTCAATACTTTGTAGTTCACATCTTGAAGAAACCGATAGCTCAACAAATGATCATGGGGCCATCTATTACTACGAAAATGCAAAATTACCGGTAGGTTTATGGAACAAACTAAAAAGTAATCATCCAACCATATCTGTTTATCCAAATCCAAGCAATGATTACATCCATATTAAATCAACAAGTATTGAACCCATTATAGAAGTGAATGTATACGATAGCAAGGGTACTTTGATAACCAACATATTTGAACAACAAACAAACAATAAAAACATGGTGGTTATCAATTGCAAAACATGGAATCCGGGTGTTTATGTAATTGGCGTTGGCACAGGAAAAAATACATATAACCAACAATTGATAAAAGAATAATGGCTGTTGGGCTGAAACAAAAAAGACACCGATTAACATCGGTGTCTTTTTTGTTATATGTATCTATATTTAGTTCTTATGAAAAAGCATTTTCACCGGTTATATCCAATCCTGTAATTAGCAAATGTATATCGTGTGTACCTTCATACGTAACTACTGATTCTAAATTCATCATGTGGCGCATAATTGGGTATTCACCTGTAATACCCATACCACCTAACATCTGACGAGCATTGCGTGCTATGTTTAAAGCTAAATCAACATTGTTACGTTTGGCCATACTAATTTGTGCAGGAGTTGCTCTGCCTTCATTCATTAAAACACCTAAGCGCCAGGTAAGCAATTGCGCCTTGGTAATTTCGGTTATCATCTCAGCCAACTTCTTTTGTTGCAATTGGAAACCTGCAATAGGTTTACCGAATTGTATACGCTCTTTGCTATAACGTAATGCGGTATCGTAACAATCCATAGCAGCACCAATTGCACCCCACGCAATACCATAACGTGCACTATTTAAGCAAGTCAAAGGACCTTTTAAGCCTTCAACACCGGGTAATATATTCTCTACAGGAACTTTAACATCGTTAAATACCAACTCTCCGGTAGCACTGGCACGTAAACTCCATTTGTTATGCGTCTCAGGGGTGCTAAAGCCTTCCATTCCGCGCTCCACAATTAAGCCTTTAATTTTACCTTGTTCGTTTTTAGCCCAAACAACAGCAACATCAGCATAAGGCGAATTTGAAATCCACATTTTTGCTCCATTTAAGATTACGTGTTTTCCATCACCTGCATCTTTAAAATTGGTGGTCATTCCACCCGGATCAGATCCATGATTAGGTTCTGTTAAACCAAAGCATCCTAACCACTCGCCTTTAGCCAATTTGGGTAAATACTTTTGTTTTTGCTCCTCACTACCAAATTTATAAATTGGATACATTACTAATGACCCTTGTACAGATGCGGTTGAACGCACACCAGAATCGCAACGTTCTAACTCTTGCATCATTATACCGTAAGTGATATAATCCATACCACCGCAGCCATATTCAACAGGCAATTGCGGACCAAAGCAGCCCAAATCACCCAATTGTTTAACCATTGCGTAGTTAAACTTAGCTTGCTGAGCCATGTCTTCAATAATTGGCGACAATTCTTTTTTCACGTAATCGCGCACCATATTGCGCACTAACTTGTGCTCCTCCGTAAGTAATTCATCCATCAAATAATAATCAGGATGGTTATATAAATCAGGTTTGTTGGCCTTATGAAATTCGGCTGTTGATACGGCTTTTTCTGTGCTCATATTTTTAATGATGAATAGGGTGCGAATTTAATGTTTAATTGTTCATTTAAAACACATCTGGAGGCTATTTTGTGTCAGTTTTAAATGGTTAATTGCGTAAAATTATTTACATGATTGTAGAGTTAAACCATTTAAAATTTTATGCCTATCACGGTTTATATGATTTTGAACGTGAAAAAGGTGGCGAATTTATTGTTGATGTATTGATTGATGCTGCAGATCAAACCAATTATTTACAACTTAATGATGTGGTAAACTACGAAGACATCTACCGAATAGTAAACCAACACATGCAAACGCCAAAAGATTTTATTGAAGAAGTAGCCAGATTAATACTAAATGATTTAAAATTAACTTTTAGCAACGCCTTATTAATAGAAGTAAAAATAACCAAATGCGCCCCTCCCATTCTCGGTATGAATGGTTCTGCAAGGGTAACTGCTAACTACAAAAAACAATAGAACAAATTATAAAAAAGCCTCGATTCTGATGAATCGAGGCTTTTTTATCGAGTATTTTTAACTAAACACCGGTATCGTGTTGTACACTTTCTAAAATGTATGGATGCTTAGTTGGGTATAAGTTTGCTTTGGTTAAACCTTTCATTACAATGAATAAGAATAAACCTGCAAATAAACTTAAGAAACCAATTTCCATTAAACCCACACCTTGAGAAGGTACTTCAATAATTCCGGTTGGGTTATGATCAGTTACTGCGGTAGCTAGGTTCATTGCACCAGGCATTACCATTAGGTAAACATCATTCCAGTGACCAATTAAAATACAAGCGCCCACAATAGCACCAACATTGGGATTACGTTTTGCACCTCTTTTCATAAACATGAAGAAAGGAATAACGAAATTTAATACCAAATTGAAATAAAAGCTGAAGCTGTACGAACCATACATACGTGGGGCATAATAAGCAACCTCCTCAGGAATGTTTGCGTACCAAATTAATAAGAACTGTGCAACCCACATGTAGGTCCAGAACATTGAAATTGCGAACACCCATTTACCTAAATCGTGCATATGCTCATCGGTTACAATGCCTTGCATGTAACCATTTTTGCGCAAGTACCAGGTAATTAAGTATGCAACTGTCATAGCACTAGCCCATCCTGTTGCAAAGTTGTAAATAGTAAAAATAGTTGAGTACCAGTGTGCGTCAACACTCATGGTAATATCCCAAGCAAACATACTAAAGGTAAATCCGAATACAATCATGAATAAAGCCGATAGGTTGTACGACTTATCAAAGAATGTGGTATCGGTTAAGCCTGTAGATAGTTGATCTTCCTGACGAGAGTATTTTCTAATCATGCTCGCACACCATACCCAAAAACCTGTAAATACGGCAAGACGGATTAAAAAGAAGGGTTTATTTAAATACCATGTTTTTTTAGCTAATAGTGGATCTGAATCCATTACTCCATCATGCGCCCAGTGATAAATACCACCATGAAATGCATAAAGGCTTAAAAACACAACCGCAAACAAAGTAATTGCACCTATTGGCATGAACTCACTCATTGCTTCAAAAACCCTGCGTACAGCCACATACCAACCTGCATTGGACAATTGGCTAATTACGATAAAAATGATTGCTAAAGTTGAAATAAGGAAAAAGAAGTAACCATTAAACAACAAACTTCCTAATAAACGCTTAATAGGTAAGTGGTGTAATTGTTCTTCGCTTAATCCTTCAATGCTTGGGTGGTAGGTAAAATAACCTATAAGTGCTAACAACAAACCCAAACCCATTAGTATAAACGACAAACGCTTTGCTTTATCGGTATATACAAATTTTTCTTCTCTTAATTGAATGGCAGTAGTATGTCCCATTGTGTGTAGAGTATTTTAAAATTAGTTATTAGTTAGCAGTAACACCGCTTAAATTGTAAATGTAGTGAACTACCTGCCAACGTTGTTTCGGAGTTAATACCGAACCGTAAGCACCCATTAAGTTCTTACCGTGAGTAATGCTATAAAATGCTTTACCAGGATTAATTGTTGGGAGCCTATCGCCATAAGCGGGAACTTGAGGATATTTACCATCTGCAACGATAGTTCCTTTTCCTAAGCCGTCTTCAGCATGACAAGGAGTACAGTTAATATTGTATAAACGTTTACCTTCAGCAAGATTATATTCGCTGGCAGGCAATGGATTTTTCCAAGCGCTTGCAGCTTCGTATGACTCGTTACTTTTTGGTAAATTATATGTAGCATAATCCAGCTGACCACGCGCGATGGTACCTTTAACAGGTAAACGCATATTCATTCCGTAAGGATTGATTTTGTTATCACCGTTTGGTGTTCCTGCATCGTCATTAGCTAATTGTGACATTGGCTCATAAGCAAATGACACATACATGTTAGGGGCATATTCAATACCCGGGTTATCGCCACCTGCACTACACCCAACCATTACTAAGGTTGATGCTGCAACTACCAATAACGTGTATATCGACTTTCTCATAGTTCGTTATTCCTTTCTCTAACTTCTAAAGCGCCACCTTTTTTAAAGATGTTTGATAATTCGTTTACATCTGTTTTGCCTTCATGAACATTTACAGCAATTACAAAACGATCATCTGTTACGCGTAAATCTATAATATCAGTGTTACGTCCCCAAAACATCTTATTTACGATGAAGAAACATCCCACCATACCAAAGGCTGTAAACAAAATTGATAATTCGAACGTAATCGGAATATAAGTAGGAATATGTAAAAATGGTTTACCACCAATTAACATAGGCCAATCAAAATACGAAGTAAACGATTGAAGTGATACCGCTGAAACTAGACCTGTCATGGCAAAAGCGAATGCTGCAGTTGATAAACGAGAGCGCTTAACACCTAGAACCCGATCCAAATTATGAACGGCAAACGGAGTGTACACATCGTATACATCGTAACCTTTTTCTTTTAAACTTTTAGTTACATCTAAAGTTGCATCCGGGTTATCATAAACCCCTAATAGCATTTTTTTATTATCCATGTACAGTTTCTCCTTTCTCTGCATGTGCATGAGAACCATGGTCGTCATGCGAATGAGTTGGTATAATTGATTTTACCTCTGCCATGTTGATGGTAGGCAAATAGCGAACAAATAAGAAGTACAATGTAAAGAACAGTCCAAATGAACCGAATAAAATCATGAACTCAGTAAATGTTGGCGTGTACATAGTCCAGCTCGATGGCAAGAAATCTCTATGTAATGAAGTTACGATAATTACGAAACGCTCGAACCACATACCGATGTTTACAATAATTGACATCACAAAAATAAACCAAGGAGTTGAACGCGCCCATTTTGTCCAGAACACCTGAGGCGCAATTAAGTTACAACCCATCATAATCCAGTAGCTCCACCAGTAAGGGCCTGTAGCACGGTTAATGAACGCATACTGTTCGTATTCAACACCTGAATATGCAGCAACGAAGAATTCTGTGATATAGGCTAAACCTACCATAGTACCTGTTAACATTACTACGCGGCACATGGCATCTAAGTGGCCCATGGTAATGTATTCTTCTTGTTTAAGAACAACACGACCAATTACCAATAATGTTAACACCATACCGAAGCCAGAGAAAATAGCACCGGCAACGAAATATGGAGGGAAAATGGTAGTGTGCCATCCCGGAACCAATGATGTTGCAAAGTCCATAGATACGATAGAGTGAACCGAGAATACTAACGGAGTAGAAATACCCGCTAATATCAACGAAATCATCTCGTAACGATGCCATGTACGTGTAGAACCATTCCAACCCATTGAGAAGAAGTTGTAAATGAATTTACGCAAACCGGTTGCTCTATCACGAGTTGTTGCAATATCCGGAATCAAACCAATATACCAGAATACTAATGATACCGAGAAATATGTTGAAATCGCGAATACGTCCCATACCAAAGGTGAATTAAAGTTAACCCATAATGTACCAAAAGCATTTGGAAGTGGAATTGGCCAATAAGCCACCCACGGACGACCCATGTGTGATAAAATGAATGAAGCCGCACAAATTACCGCGAAAATAGTCATCGCCTCAGCCGAACGGTTGATAGACATACGCCATTTTTGACGGAATAATAATAATACAGCCGAGATTAACGTACCTGCGTGACCAATACCCACCCAAAATACGAAGTTGGTAATATCAAATGCCCAACCTACAGTTTTATTTAAGCCCCAAACACCCAAACCTGTTAAGAAGGTGTAAGTACTTGCGGTGATCCAAATTGCTAGCACTATTGCTGAAACAGTGAAACCTATCCACCAAGCCTTTGATGCTTTGTTTTCCATCGGGCGCAAAATATCACGCGTAACATCTGCGTATGTTTTGCCACCGGTTACTAATGGTTCTCTTATTGGTGATTCGTATGACATGTGTTATGTTTTTTAATTACCAGAATTTAATTAATGAGCGTGTTCTGCATTAGCGTGAGCTGCAGTATCATGTTTTGCTTCCTCATGACCTGCATGACCCGGAGCAGTTGTTGAGTGAGTAGTGTGACCACCGGCTAACTCTTCATCTACGTTGCGGATTTTTGTCATGTATGATACTGAAGGTTGTACGTTGTACTCTTCTAACAATACATAGCTACGCTCGTTGTTAAATAATTTAGCGATTTCACTGTTTTTATCGTTTACATCACCAAATATAATTGCATCTGCAGGGCAAGATTGTTGACAAGCAGTTTTAACATCACCGTCTTTAACTTTACGGTTTTCTAATTTAGCTTGTAATTTACCTGCTTGGATACGCTGAATACAGAATGAGCATTTTTCCATTACCCCACGTGAACGAACGGTAACATCAGGATTTATAACCATACGACCTAAATCGTTATTCATATAGAAATCAAACTGATCGTTTTCACGGTATTTAAACCAGTTGAAACGTCTTACTTTGTAAGGGCAGTTGTTTGCGCAATAACGTGTACCAACGCAACGGTTGTAAGCCATGTGGTTTAAACCTTCGGAGCTATGCACAGTTGCTAATACCGGACAAACAGTTTCGCATGGTGCATGACCGCAATGTTGACACATTAATGGTTGGAATGCTACGCGTACATTTTCAAAATCTGTTTCGTCATTAATTAATCCCTCTTCTTTACCTTTTAGCATGTTACCTGCTAAACCGGCTTCGCGGGTTAATTTATTACCTTTTTCATCTTTAAAGCTGTAGTAGCGATCGATACGCATCCAGTGCATTTCGCGGCTGTTTAATATCTCTTGACGACCAACTACAGGGACGTTGTTTTCTGCATTACAACTTACCACACATGAACCGCAACCGGTACATGAGTTTAAGTCTACTGCCATTGCCCAACGGTGTCCTTTGCTATCATGCTCATCCCATAATGTAATAATATGTGCATGTTTATGATTACCTGCTTTAGGATCTTTAACAAATTCGCCTAAAGAAGCTTCACGAATAATATCACGACCTTCAATAGTGTGGTGCGTTTGAGTTTGAGGTAACTCGTAACCATTACCTGTTTTTTCTACGATAACATCACCGGCTGTGTAGCTGTATGTTTTACCGTTGAAGCTAACTAAAGTGTAAGCATTTTTACCTACGTTTTTAGCAACACGTCCACCAGCAGTACGTCCGTAACCCAAAGCAATAGAGATGGTATCTCTTGCCTGACCGGGTTGAACCAATACAGGAATACTCTCTACTGCACCGGTTTTAGTTTTAACAGATATTACATCACCATCTTTTAAGCTAAGTTTATCTGCAGTTACTTTTCCAATTACAGCATAATTATCCCAACATACTTTAGAGATAGGATCAGGCATCTCCTGCAACCAAGGGTTGTTTGCATAACTACCATCACCTAAACCAACTTTGGTATATAAGCTTAATTCTACTTTGTCTTTGTTTGATGCGTATGCTTGGTATGCAGCATTTACTGCATCTTGAGGCAACACACTGGTTGTATATGCAACCGGAGTTTTCATTGATGTGGTAAAACCATCATGCAAAGCTTTGTTCCAACCTGCTTCGCCACCTAATGCTGCAGTCCAATTGTTTTTAACGAAAGTATAATAATCAGTAAAGTTACCAGACCAACGCAAGAAACTTTCAGAAGCTTGACGGGTGTTGAATACCGGAGAAATAGTCGGTTGCATTAAACCAATAAATCCAACACGGGTTTCAACATCACCCCATGATTCTAGGAAATGGTTATCAGGAGCGTGGAATTTACATAAAGCAGTTGTTTCATCAGCAACGCTGTTTGTGCTGATTGAAACCGCAGCTTTCTTGATACCTGCTGCTAATTTATCTGCAGCGTAGTAATTGTATGCAGGGTTTGAGTTGAAGAAAATAACAGCATCAACTGCACCACTGTTTAACTCACTTACAAAAGTTTCAAAGGCAGCATCGTTACCACCTTTTTGGTTGCTGTAGTTATCTAAATCTACAGTAGATCCTATGTTGCCCAACACACTGTTAAGCGCGTTAACAATTAATTGATCGGCAACATTGTTAGTTCCGCAAACAACGATAGAAGCACCGCGGTTAGCCCAAAGTTCTTTGGCAGCATTTTCAATCATGTTTACTGCAAACTCAACTTCACCCGGAGTTGATAATTTAGCAGCACCTGCTAATGCAGCAACTTTGTTGTACAAACTAATTAATGCAACACTCATAGCGCTTGGTTTAAGTGGCACACGAACATCAGCATTAGAACCTGTTAATGATAAAATTGATTCGAATTGGTAGTGACGGCTCATGGTTTTAGCACCGTTGTTGGTTGAGCCAACCTTACGATTTTTAACCCATTGCTTGGTAAACTCAACCGGAGAAATCCAAGTACCTAAAAAATCAGCACCAAAACTTACTATAGTTTTAGCTTTATCAAACTGATAACCCGGAATTACCGATTTACCGAATGATTGGCCATTAGCCTCGATAATTGCATTGTATGATACCGGCTCGTAAACAACATGTTTAGTTTGCGGGTATTTTGCAGTAAATTCTGCAATTGCTTTTTTAGTTGATGGGCTGTTAACAGCACCCGATACGATACGAATACCTTTGGCAGCTGCCAATCCTTTAGTAATTTTACCGTCTAAAGTATTCCAATCAACATCGTTTCCTTCTGCCTTAGGACCTTGTAAACGCTCGTTATCGTATAATTCTAATACCGAAGCGTGATCTAACGCACCAACACCTCCTTTAAATAAAGGTGACTCAGGGTTACCTTCAATTTTTACCGGACGACCTTCACGGGTTTTTACCAACACGCTAACACCTGTTGTAGGGTTAGTTGATGCATACCAGTTAGGAATACCCGGAGTGATGTTCTCCGGTTTAACAATGTATGGAATTGCATTTTTGATAGGTGCTTTGTTACAAGCAGCTAATGCAACAGCAGAGATACCAAAACCGAAGTACTTTAAGAAGTCACGTCTGTTTGAAGTTAACTCACCGTCTTTTTCGGTAAGCACCTCTTCTAATGGAATACCTTCTGCAAATTCATTTCTTTTATTTTGAAGAAATTTAGGGTCGTTATTTAGTTCCTCTAAACCTTTCCAGTATTTGTTTTTATTTTCCATGGATGAATTTTTTCTAAGTGATAATGATTAATTTCAAATTACTTAATCTGAAATTTTAAACTAGTAGTGGCATTTACCGCACTCTAAACCACCAATATTACTTACGGTTGCATATGACTTACCTTGTGCTTTTAGGTCTTCATGCAATTTCTCGTAGTAATCATTATTTTCAACATCCACTTTAGCTTCACGGTGGCAATTGATACACCAGCCCATTTGTAATGAACTTTGTTGGTAAACCACTTTCATGGTTTCAATAGCACCGTGGCAGCTTTGGCACTCAACTTTACCTGCTTTTACGTGTTGTGCGTGGTTAAAGTAAGCCAAATCTGGTAAGTTGTGGATACGTACCCATTTAATAGGTTTTTGTTGTTTGGTTGGGTCGTAGGCTTTTTTCTCCGAATCCCATCCTACTGCATCGTAAATTTTTGCAATTTCAGGCGATACTTGACCATCGTACTTAGCACTTGCTGTAACATGCATGTGGCAATTCATACAAGTACTTGCCGATGGAATAGTAGCTTGTTTGCCTTTATCTGCCCCGCTGTGGCAATACAAACAGTTAATTTTGTATTTACCTGCGTGTAACTCGTGGCTATAGTTAATTGGTTGTGCAGGAGCATATCCTTGCTGAACACCAACTTCTGTTTGGCCATAGTTAAAACCGTATATCCCTAACACTACTGTAAAGCCAAGTATTACTAAAATGGTTCCAACCACAGGGTGTTTGGTAAATAATTTGTATTTCCATGTTGTTTTAACATCAACAGCAGGCTCTGCTTCTAAAGCAGCTTGCTCAGGGAATTTACTGTTGTAAATACCTTGAACAGTTTGTTTAATACGGTACAACACAAATACAATAACAAACAAGATAAGCGCCATAATAGAGAGCGCGATAAATGTAGTGTTGTTGTAAAAACCATCTTTAGCAGGAGCAGCAGCAACAGTTGCAGTGGCATCACCACCTGTTGGAGCTGTTGTAGCTTGAGCTACCGGAGGATTTTTGATGTACTCTAAAATAGATTTAACCTGAGCGTCTGAAAGGTTTTCAAACGAAGTCATAACCGATTGGTTATTTTCATTGTATACTTTCACTGCTTTCGCATCACCGGCTTTAACCATGGCCTGAGAGTTCTTGATCCATTTAATGAGCCAAGCCTCATCATACTTTTCGTTAACACCTTTTAGTGCTGGACCAACTACTTTTTCGTTCAACGCATGACACGCTGTACAGTTGGCGTTGAATAATTGTTCACCCTCAGCTACATCTGCTTTTGCAAATGATGTACCTAATGCGAGGAGTGCAAATAATGTGGTAATTCTTAAAAATCTCATCGTAACAATCTGATTGTTCAAGGTTTAAATTACTAGTGAATACAATGGTTCGCACGCATTTTACCACTAGAAGTGGTCGCAAATATATTCACATTATTGTAAAAAAATCGGGCTTTTGAAAAAAAACTAATTTAGAGTATTTCTAAAGAGTACTATGTTGTTTGTATTAATTCTTTTCCATAAAAAAAGCCGCTGAATATCAACGGCTTTTTAGACATTATCTTAATTCGAGATTTTGTAAATTTATTTTTGTTGTAACGCACTTACACTTTTTTTAGTGTAATCCAACGCTTCAAACCTTGAGTTCTGACTTACATACTCTGGAACTATACTTTTCATTTTTTGCACCATCATTTCATCGTTTTGTACTCCATAAGAATCCAACAAGTCATCAATTTCTTTGGCAGCTTGCAAGAAATCATAAGTACGCACACGCGCCACCATAATTTTGGGATGGTAAGTAGGCAATGTATTTTCTTGGTCGGCTAACAATTCCTCTTTAATTTTTTCACCCGGACGTAACCCTGTAAACACAATCTGAATATCTTGCCCCAAAGTTAAACCTGATAGTTTAATCATTTTACGAGCTAAATCAATGATTTTAACCGATTTACCCATATCAAAAATGTAAATCTCGCCTCCTTTACCCATGTTACCTGCCTCAAGTACCAACTGACAAGCCTCGGGAATGGTCATAAAATAACGAGTGATATCGGGATGGGTTACTGTAATCGGACCACCCTCCTCTATTTGTTTTCTGAACTTTGGAATTACCGAACCACTACTACCCAACACATTACCAAATCGTGTGGTAATAAAGCGGGTTTTTGATGAACCGGTTTCAATTAGAAAGTTGTTGAGCGATTGAACGTAAATTTCTGCAATACGTTTTGATGCACCCATTACATTGGTTGGATTCACAGCTTTATCTGTTGAAACCATAACGAATTTGTTTACATCATGTTTAACAGACAAGTCGGCAATTGTTCTGGTACCTTGTACATTGGTTCTTATTGCCTCACTTGCATTTTCTTCCATTAATGGAACATGTTTGTATGCTGCAGCGTGGTATACAATCTCAGGTTTGTAGGTGTTGAAGATTTTCTCCATGCGCTCCTTGTTGCATATATCACCTACCATTAACTTTACTTGTTTGAGGTTATGAGGAGGAATAATCTCATTTAGGTTATTGTCTAGCTCGTACAAACCCACTTCACTTTTATCAACCAAAACCAGTAGTTGTGGTCCAAATTGAATTAACTGACGAACAATTTCACTACCAATGGAACCGGCTGCTCCGGTAACCATAACTACCTTATTTTTTACTTGCTCGGCAATGGCACCTTTATCTAATACAATGGTATCACGTTCAATTAAATCTTCAATCTTTACATTTTTTATCTGATTATAGCTCAACTCTCCGTTTATCCACTTTTCAATGGGTGGTACATTACGTACAGATATGTTATGTGTTAAACACAATTCTATCAGCTCTTGCTTCCTGGTTTTACTAATGTTGTAATCACTTATAATAATTTCCTGAATTTCTAATCGCTGAACGATGTTATCAAAATCTTTATATGGATTGTAAACAGTCACACCATCTATATACTGCCCGTTACGTCTGGTATTATCATCAAAAAAAGCAACTACCCGAAGCTCTCCTCCAACATGTTGTTCTATTTTACGCTTTGCTATTACACCAGCCTCTCCAGCACCAAAAATTGCAATGTTGCGCTGGTTTGCCGAATCCGGCTTAGTAATGTGCATATACAACACTTTTACACCCAACCTAAATGCGCTCATCAATAAAACCGTACCTATGTAATCTATAATGATAATAGAGATGGGAATAAACACACTTCCATTACCATTTACTTTGGTGTAGGCTATATTGGCAATAACTAGTAATATTGTGCTTATTGATACAGTATAAAATACGCGCAAAGCGTCCTGCACGCTAGTGTGGCGAATTATCCCCGCATACACTCTAAAATAAACCATTAAAAGTACCCTAAACCCTAATACCAATGGTAGCGGTTGAAGGTATTCGTAGCTGAATTTGTCGTCAATAAAAAAGTTAAACCTAAGTAAGGTTGCGGCTACAAAAGAGAACGCACATATAGCCAAATCAATAAAAAATATTACCCAACGAGGTATACTGTTTGTTGCCGGAAATATTCTTTTTAGAAAACTCATATAACTAAATTAGGGGTTAAGGTTTTACCGATGCAATATATATTAATATTTTTTAATCTGATAGTAATTCATTTACGAAAAAATTTTGACTATGGTTTTAAGAATTAAACTAACGTCTTTTAAAAGTAAATTGCTGTTTATATATTCTAAGTTTAACGCCAATTTTTGTGGCATGATGTATTTGATATAATATTCCTCAGGGTTTTCGGCTTTTGCCAACAACTCATTTTCGTTAATAAACTTAATAGAGGCAAAATCTGTAATTCCGGGTCTAACGCTTAACACCTTGAGTTGTTCGTTGGTGTATAAACTAACATACTTTCTAACTTCAGGTCTTGGACCAACCAAACTCATATCGCCTAGTAATACATTAAACAATTGTGGCAACTCATCCAACTTATACTTGCGCAGTATGTAACCCACCTTAGTAATACGCGGATCACGCATACCTACTGTTAACTGCCCTCTAGATTCAGAGTCAAGGTACATTGTTCTGAATTTATATAATTTAAAATCGTGGTTGTTTTTGCCAACACGTGTTTGCAAAAAAAATGCAGGTCCTTTGCTTTCCAGTTTTACCGCAATCCAAAGTATTACAAATAGAGGGCTAAGAATAATAACCCCAATTGCACTACAAAATATATCAAATAGTCTTTTTAACACAGGCCAACATTTTTAAGACGAAACTACACCCCAATTTCGTCAATTACTTTTTAACTTTATGAAACTAACCTATCACTTCACTAACTGAAGATACCACACTTTGAATTACTTTTTCAATTTGCTCTGAAGTTAAATCTACCCAAACCGGCAAAGATATTTCATTTTGGTACTGAGCTACCGTTTGTGGATAGTTGTTTACATCATAACCTTGAGCCACATAAAAACTCATTTTAGGCACAGGTATAAAGTGTACATTTACACTTACTTGTTTCTCAAATATTTTGGCGATAATGGCATCGCGTTGTGCTTCGCTTGCCCCTTTAATACGCAGGGCATATACATGATATGAAGAAGTTTTTTCAGCAGTTTCATACTCAGGTGTAATGGCCCAACTATACTTATTTAACGCATTGGTGTATGTGTCGTAAATAAGTTTACGTTTAGGCATTGTCTCCATATCATACCTGCTTAATTCCACCAAACCAATGCTAGCCATAATATCGGTCATGTTCATTTTATAACCGGCCTCCACTATATCATAACGCCAATTACCGGGAATGGTCTTTGCCAGTGCATCTTTGTTTTGGCCGTGAAGTGTTTTTATGCAAAGGTATTTGTAAACCTCTTCGTTATTAAACGGAGCAGGTAAGTTAAGCGCTACAGCACCACCTTCTGCAGTAGTTAGGTTTTTAACTGCATGAAAACTAAAAACAGAAACATCAGTTAAATTTCCGGCACGTTTACCTTTATACCAAGCACCAAAACTATGCGCTGCATCACTCAAAATCATAACACGCCCCAACTGCTTTTGCTCTAATGTATTGGCTTTAAACATGGCTTTTATTTGGGGGGTATTCACCAACGCATTTAATTCATCATAATCGCATGGATAACCGCCAAAATCAACCGGCATAATAACTTTGGTGTTCGTAGTAATGGCTTTTTCCACCTCTTTTGGATCGATATTAAAGTCTGACGTTACATCAACAAAAACAGGCTTTGCACCGCAATGCATAACTACATTGGCAGTAGCGCTGTATGTGTAAGCTGGTAAAATTACTTCATCGCCCGGACCAACACCATACCAACGCAGCATAATTTCTAAACCGGCAGTAGCTGAGTTTAAACACAATGTAGCAGCATTACCGCAATAAGTTGAAATTTCTTTTTCAAAACGTTTGGTCTTAGGTCCAGTAGTTATCCAACCACTTTTAAGGGTATCTATAACTTCATCAATAATTTTTTGATCGATGTGAGGAGGGGAAAATGGAATCATCTATTATTAAGGTTTAATACTGCAAGTTTACATGTTAGGCTTTGATGTTACAAGTTATTACTGTTGCTTGAATTGTAATTTTTAGCCCTATTGATTTACAAGCACATAAATTATAAGCCATACAACCATTTTTTTTACCATTAAACACCTTTTAGGTAGTCAATTGCTTCTTTTTGTTAGCTTTGAACCAACTAACTAACAACCAATGAAAACAATCTTTATTTTACTACTAGGATTTGGCGGCACCTTTCCTATGGTTTGTGGCAAAAAAGAAAGCAAACCAAAACCCGAGAGTGAGTTAAAGGAGAAACAAACAACTCCCTCGCCAAATAAAAATTTGAAACCCTCATTGGGCCTAAATAATTGGACATTATCTAACTATAACAAACTTGAAATCTATAGCTAAAAACAAACTTTACTGGATTTGTCAGATTGGTGGGTGGTTTATATTTATAGCCATGGAACTAACCAGTTACGTTAGAATTGATGGCTTTAAAAGCGCACTATTAGTTAATGCATTGGTTAATTTTATACTTGGCATCGCGGTTACTCATTTTTACAGGCTTTTTGCAATAAAACTAGGCTGGCTTAATTACCCCTTATACAAAATTATTCCACGCGTAATTTTTTCGGTGTTGGTTATGGTAAGTATATTAACAGCCATCAATATACCGCTCGACAGGTACACCTACCCCATTTTCCAGCAATTGGATATTACATTGGGCTTTTTAATGGGATACTTTTTTAACTTAAGTAAGTTTGTTTTGTTGTGGACCTTAACTTACCACTTATTTCAGTATTGGGAACGATCGCTACTAATAGAAAAAGAAAAATACCAGCTGGAGGCCGCTGCAAAAGAAAACGCGTACATTAATTTAAAAAATCAACTTAATCCACACTTTCTGTTTAACAGCCTTAATAGTATACGTACATTGGTTGATGCAGACCCTAAACTGGCCAAAAGTGCTATTAACCAATTGAGCTCGCTGTTAAGAAGTAGTTTACACACAGGCAAACACAAAACCATAGCCCTTAAAGACGAACTTGAAACTGTAAAACATTATCTGGCTATTGAGGCCATTAGATTTGATGATCGTTTGAGTTACACATTCAACGTTGGTAACAACGTGCTTGATTGCCAAGTACCTCCAATGATGCTGCAAACATTAGTAGAAAATTGTATTAAACATGGTATATCCACTTTAAAAAATGGTGGACATATTTTACTTGATGCCCACAGAGACAATAATTGTTTGGAAATAACTATCACCAATAACGGCCAATACAAACCTAAAAATAACCACGAAGGGGTAGGCATTACGAACACGAGAGAAAGGCTGAAAATTTTGTATGATGAAAAAGCGGAATTAAGCATAGCCAATAAAAATGATTTAGAAGTTGAAACTAAAATTATTATCCCACTATGAGCATAAAAGCAATTATTATTGATGATGAGCGTTTAGCCCGAGAAGGTCTTAGACAACTGTTGGCCGAAACCGGAGAAATAGATTTGGTTGGCGAAGCTGCCAATGCAGATGAAGCAATAGAACTGGTAGAAAAACATAAACCACAATTGTTGTTTTTGGACATTGAGATGCCTGAAAAAAATGGTTTTGATTTATTGGAAGAACTGATTGAAACACCCTATGTAATTTTCACTACTGCATATAACGAATTTGCTTTAAAAGCATTTGAAGTAAATGCAATGGATTATATTCTGAAACCGGTTGAGTTAACCAGGTTAAAAGAGGCCATTGCAAGGGTAAAAAAACAAATTATTGAAGTTGACCAACAACCAAAATCAAACAGAGTATTAACCGAAGCAGATCAGGTTTTTATACGCGATGGCGATAAGTGTTGGTTTGTAAAACTAACCGATATACGCATGATTGAAAGTGCAGGTAATTATGCCAAAATTCATTTTGATAAATTCCAGCCATTAATTCATAAAACCTTAAATGCCCTTGATGAAAGACTAAGCCAAAGTTTATTTTTCAGGGCCAACCGACAACAAATTATCAACCTTCAATACATTGATAAAATTGAACCCTTTTTTAATGCCGGCTTTTTAATTTATTTAAAAGACGGAACAAAGGTTGAAGTAAGCAGACGACAATCAGTTAAGTTTAAAGAAATGATGAGTTTATAAAACTTATTCTAATAGAATAAGTTTTCTTGCATTCTCATTAGAAATCGGCAAGTTGCAACTTGGTATAAAACTTAGTTTCGATTTGCCGATTATTTTTTATTTTGCCCTTTAGTAAATGTAGATGTGTATGATAATTAGAGCCACGAAGAAAGTTTTAACTGCTAATAGAATTAAACCACAAGATGTAAGTCAATACAAAGCAAACAACTTAAATCAATGGTATGTTACACAAATGTCTTCGGGTTTTAAGGGTAAGTTTTTTTTGGCTTATGTGCACAACAAAAGTTTACTGACTGTAATTACCGAAGGTAAAAGCATCAAACAAACTTTCCCGGTTTTTAAAAAGCGTTTAACAGCACTGGCCAAACGTTCTAATTTCCCAAAGGCACTTATTGAGCAGTTAACCAAAGCAACAAATGAACTGGAGGGTGTATCAAACACAAATGATAAAAGCATAGTAGCAAAATTAAACAGCATTGTTGAGCAAATTTATTGGCGTTGTGATGCCAAAACATCATACCAAGAAATTGATATTGATGTGGAAGAAAACTTATTAATGAACATGCCTTACGGCAAACACAAGATGCATTTTTCTCCAACATATTGGTGGAATAATTACATTCATGGAAATGACCCCCTGGCTCCGGCTTCTGAATTAAAAAAAGAACATCAAGTTATTACGCCAAGCAAACTCAATAAATTAGGTTTAACCAACGAGGAAGAGTTACACATGGAAAACCAAATGCTTAAAATGGATTTGGAACAAAAGTTTGGTAAGCCCATTAATATTAACGAGCAAGATGATATGCCTAAGCTGCCATTGGTTATTGAAAACGAATTTTTAAAACACATGAGTGCTTTTGAGCATGAGTTTAAAAGTGCGAAAGAAACAACTGTGTTTGATTTGTTAAATAAACCAAAGTTTAAACCCACTCACTCGCTTACCCCAAAACAATTGATAACTGAAATTGGCAAAGTAATTAAGCTGTTAACAAAACACCATATTGTGGTTGATTTTATTGCCAAATATCCTGCTGAAACCATGCACGAGTTTTTAACCATTGAACTAATGGAGAAAAAAATTCCGGATATGCATGTTCCCGGATTTATTACTCATTTTATTTACGAGGAGTTTCATCCCAACCACGAGTTAAGTGTTATTGATAGCATGCAACGTTTTATCAGGTTTTTGTTTGATGAAGAAGCCGAATTAAAACACCTGAAAACAATGGTAGGCCATGATTTTGTTTTAAACAATAAAACAATCCAATTAGATGAATTGATTGATGTTATTACCACTTTTCGTTTAACCAATACATACGATAGTGCCATGGGTTTTGAAATTGAAGACATTACTTTTAACCCTGAGTTTAGCAAAGCCGATGCATTAGGATATATTGCTTTTAAAAACCCAATTAAAGGTAAACGAAAGATTAAAATGCCTTTTAAATTTAGCTTGGAAAATGCAGACGATTGGTGGACGATAAACCAATTAACATTTGAATTGTTAAACTAGGACTTAACTATTTTTTTCAAATCGGATAGAATGTTATCTAGGCCATTAATTTTTATCTCGTAAACGGTTTGCAACTGCATACCTAATTTACCTTGAGGAAATCCTTTTCGAGAAAACCACTCTAAATAACTAACAGGTAAATCGGCCAAAAGCCTGCCTGCATATTTACCAAACGGCATTTTGGTAAGTACTAAACTTTTTAATATTTCCGGGTTTGGTTGCATGTATGGGGATGGAAGTTGGACGCTGGAAGTTAGATGTTGCCATCCTGCGCTGAAGCTAAGGATGGTGAGAGCTGTTAAAGGCTGGAAATTTGATGTTGAACATTAGACAATGAACTTCAAACCATAGACCTTAAACCAATCAATTATTAACTAATAACTACGCCAATCTGATTCCTTCCGATTCAATTTTAATTTTTCTATCGCGGTACAAATTACCTAAAGTCATTTTAAAAGTTTTTTTACTCATACCAAATACACGGTAAATATCGTCAGCATTGCTTTTATCGTGGTAAGGTAAGTAGCCATTGTGTTTACGTAACTCACGTAATATCACATCGCCTTCATCTTCTACACGTTGGTAACCTGGCTTACCAATCATGATATCAATTTTGTTGTCTTCTCTAATTTTTTTTACAAAACCGGTAAACACATCACCCACAAATAAATCTTTAAACACCTCATTGTAATGCAACAATCCAAGGTGTTTCTCATTTACTATTACCTGATAACCTAACTCGGTATCTTTATATACTATACATTGAACAATTTCTTTTTCTCTAACGGTTAAAGCTTCGTTACTCAATTCATCATTCAGCTTTTCTTTGGCAATAACCTTTCCGGTAGGTTCATCGTATAATATTTTAACCAAACAATAATCACCCGTAAGCAAATCGTCTTCGTGTAATGAGCGGGGTAGTAATAAATCTTTGGGTAAACCCCAATCTAAAAATGCACCGGCCGGACTCATATCCACCACTTTTAGCGTCACCAAATCTCCAACCTTACCTTTAGGTTTTTTGGTGGTAGCACATAAAATATTGGTTGAGTCGTGGTATAAAAAAACGGTTAACTTATCTCCAACCAAAAGTCCGGTATCAGCATACTGCTTAGGCATAAATGCCATTTGGTCTTTGGTTTCTCCAAACCAATATCCATCAGCAGTTTTTTCTAAAATGGTTAAGTCGTAATAAAATCCCGGTTTCAACATACCGAACAAAGGTGCAAAATTTTGAAGTATTATGAGCTATTATTTTTTACAAGCATTGATAATTACAATACATGTTGATGTGACCAACCGCTATATAACCCAAAGGCAAAAATAAAGCCGTTAGCACCGAAGCAACTAACGACTTTAAACCAATTAACCCACTTATGAAACGAATGCTTCGCTACTTTACGGCAGCTAACAAATGATTTTCTATTGCTTGCTTAAATACATTTTTAGGTAATGCGCCCGGTTGCATCATTGGTGCTCCTTGCATTGGAATGAACAAAAATGAAGGAATACTTTGAATACCAAACACTACTGATAATTCTTGTTCAACCTCTGTATCTACTTTGTAAATAATAATTTTACCATCAAACTCTGCAGCTAATTCTTCCAATACCGGAGCAACCATTTTACATGGACCGCACCAATCGGCATAAAAATCAATTATTGCAGGTAATTTGCCTGTGTATTTCCAGTCATTTTCTGTTTCGTAATTAAAAATATCACGTTTAAAATCGGCTGTGGTAAGTTTAACAGTTGCCATAGTTTTAAAATTATGGTACAAAGGTAAAGCCCATAAAAGGAAAGGTTTGTAACGTTTGTTACATAGGTAATTTTTTGTGGTTGGTTACTTTTAGTACAACCTATTTTCGAATAATCGGCTGACTTTCTTTGCCGAAATACCTCACCAATGAGTAGCATTTTGCTGTATATCTTAATTCTATCAAAATCGTTCATTCACTTTCCGACACCTAAAATACTTGTTTATACTGTAGTGTCATCACCTTCGGGGTTGTCATCTGAATTACACAATCTGCAATTGTAATATCACCCATTCGGGGTTTTATATTTAAGTGTGCATAGAAATAATATGCCCCGTATCATTCTAAAATATATTGATCTAGAACAAGCGTATGATGATTCAAGAAAATATGAAAATGCTATTTTAAAAAATTTAAAGTATCATAGGGTTGGAAGTATTCCTCATAAATAAACCGAATCCCGAAGGGATGACATGATGCTTTGAAAATTATTTGCGGAGTAAAAGCTAACTTTTACCACACACACGTTAGTATTCCGAAGCTTCGGAAGCAACGGAAAGCCCCGAAGCGAGTTCGGGATTGTAAACCCGGAATCAAGCGTAGCTTAATCAAGACTTGCAGCGAATAGCCCGACCGCGTAATGCCATGGAGCGGAAACGCTCGCTTACTTTTGTTAACTAAATAAAGGTATTTATCTAGGCAACATAAAAAGATTAGCCAAACTGAACTAGGTCTTGTTTGACGGCAAGGATTGACATTCACAAATTATCAAACCACATTTTATTCATGTATAATCACGAAGCAGCAGGACACTAAAAGAAGGTTACAATCAGTTAATACCTCACAAATTTAATACTTCTTGAATTGCTTGTGATATAATAAACTCCTTGTTTTAGTTTGCTCACATCTAAAACCTTTTCATGGGTTTTGGATACCACACAATTGCCCAATACATCATAAACTTCATAATAATCATCAAATCCACCAATAATAATTTTATCCTGAGCAGGATTTGGTGATACTGATAATGAAATTTCCTCTGTTACTGCATCAGTTACAAAGTAAACCACTTTAGAGTACTCGAAATTACCGTTAAAATCTATTTGTTTTATCCGATAATAAATTCCGGTATTTTGTTTGAAGTCACTATCAATCACACCATATGAACTTATTGTATTGGTTGTTCTATTACCAGCTACCTCGCCAATTTTAGTATATGTTAAATTATCGTAACTACGCTCAACTTCAAACATTTTATTATTACGTTCGCTAGCTGTTCGCCATGTTAAATGAATATTTTTCTCATCAAGATATCTCGCATTAAAGTCGAGCCATTTTACCGGAGTAATATTAATACCGGTAAGCGATACAGTATCACCAGTGCATCCATTGGATGCTAGTTCAATTACCTTTAAACTGGCTAGTGCATTGTTATTACCCCAGGTTACTTGTATGGCATTGGTATTTCCACCATTTGTTTGTATACCCGATGTAACAAACCAAGAATAGATAGAACCAGTTGAGTTTGTAACCGAGTAAGGTTGAACCGAATTGGTTAACACGCTTGTACTTCCTGTTATTGATGAAGTTAGAGGTCGTGGCTTAACAGACAAAGTAATGTTTGCAGAAGTATCTGTACAAGCACCGTTATTAATAATAACTTTATAACTACCTGCCACCTTTGCATATAATACAGCTGATGTATCGTTATTTAATACCGAGTTATTGAAAAACCAGCGGCAATTGTTACCTTCCATTTGATTTGGAAGTAACGCAATACTATCACCTTGACACACCTGATATGTACTACTAGCAAAGTTAGCTTTATAGAAATTACACGAATCAACCAATTGTGTAAAGTATTTTATCGGGTTGCCACCAATTGAGGTAAAGGCACCTCCAGTATACAAACTTTTACCATTTTGCTCAAAACAATAAGCAAGTTGACTAAATGAAAGATTCCAAGGTTTAACAGCTCCTGTTAGCAAATCAATTGAGGCTATTTTACTTCTTGTTAAACCTCCTGCCGTTGTAAATCCTCCACTTACAATGGCTGTTGTTGAATCGTAAAGATGAATTGCATTAACACTATTATTCATATTAGGATTCCAGGCAGTTGCTAAACCAGATAGTTTATCAAGTGCTGCCAATCTGTTACGGTTCTGGCCGCCAATTGTTGTAAAATTACCTCCTGCATAAACTAATCCATTTTGGGGTATAATACATCTAACCGCGCCATTTGCAAACGGATTCCAGGCAGTTATTGAACCTGTATTGAGTGCAAAAGAGGCAATGTAAGAGCGGGGCAGAGACGAGATGGATGTAAATAAACCTCCAACATACAAAGAAGAGTCGTCTATAGAAAGTTCGTAAACAATAGCACTGGCATTAGGATTCCATGAAGTAGGAATGCCTTGTAACGTATCGACCTCTGCAATATAATTTCTAGATATACCACCAACCGTTGTAAACTCTCCACCAACAAAAACTTTACCCTTATCTACAACAATCTTATTAGCAAAACCACTTGCATTAGGGTTCCATCCCAGTATTGTTCTGGTGGAAAGATTATAGCAAGCCAAATGCCCCCTACTGTTACCATCAATAGTTGTAAATACTCCCGCCAACCATAACTTATCGTATTTTAAAGCCATCGATCTAATTGCAATTACTCCTGTAATTTCCCAGTCTATAGGAATTCCGGTACTTGCATCAATCGCTGCGAAACTAGCTCGTCTCAAAATGCCTATTGATGAATATGTTCCTCCTGTATAAATTTTCCCATTGTACGAAGCAAACGTATTAACCGCACCACTAGTAGATATGTTCATGGTAAAATCACTTAACTGATTTGTTGAAAGGTTAAAAATCACTACCCCACTTCTGTATTTACCCATCACTCCTGAGCTAATTAATCCACATCCTAAATACAATCTTCCATCAATAACTTTAACTGTATTGAAATCAGGGGAAACTGTAAATGGATAAAAAGCTTGAAGCGTTCCGGTTCCTACAGTGTCCAACTCGGCAAATTGAGACCTTGCAACACCGTTAACTGTGGTGAAGGAACCTATAAGAAATAGTCTGTTACCAATTCCGTCAATATCCTCAACCGTTGATGAAACATTGGGACTCCATGGGGTTAGCAATCGTGTTGTTTTTGAAAGCATGGCTACCCTGTTTCGGGTTTGGCCTAATATGGTGCTAAAACTGCCCGCTATATATAGTTTGTTTTCAATCTCTGTTATCTTGGATACATCACTATTTGCATTGGGATTCCATGAAAGAAGTCCGCCAAACAAAGTATCAACCTCGGCTATCCGGCCTCTGGATGTTGAGTTAATAGCAGTAAAGTTCCCCCCCAAATAAATACCACTGTCAGATTTAAGCATGGTATTAATAGCACCACTTGATGTAATTGTTGGATTCCAAAAATTTACCAACTTTTTAGATAGGTCAATACAAGCCGCGCCCTTTCTGTATTTATAACCAACTGCCGATGCACTTCCTCCTACAAAAAGTGAGTTTCCACTTTCTACGATTGTATAAACTGAACCGGCAACATCGCATAAGTAATCATTACTTTGATGAATAGCCAAAGATTGCCTGTCGTAGGCCACAAGACCTCTCTTCGTTTGACCATTAGAAAGAAGGCTACTAGTACCGATGTAAATCTTGTCTCCAACAATACCAATACCATAAACAAATCCACTAACAGGGGGCGAAACAACATGAAACGCCCCTGTGTTGGTATCCAAAACGGCCAAAGAACCGTTTGTTAAACCGTTGATTACATTAAATGTTCCACCCACAAAAACACGTCCTTGGTCGTATTCAATAACTTCAACAGCCCCCCCAGAGGTAGGACTCCATGACAGAAGATTACTTGCTGTATCTAATGCAGCAAGTCTGGTTCTTGTTACTGAATTAACAGTTGTAAAGGTTCCGCCAAAGTATATTTTATCATTAGATACCTGTAAAGCATTAATTGAACCATTACATGATAGGAGGCGTGTTGGTAAAACCGTATTTGTTATTAGATTAAATACTGCTAAATTAGGACGAGCCAATCCACCGAAATGCGTGAATGAACCACCCACAAACAAACTACCATTGTTTACTTTTAAAACTCTAACTTGACCAGTTACATTAAAATTCAATCCTACAGGACCACCTTTTGTGTTGTTAACCTCCGTTAAATAATTTCTTGTTTGGCCGGCCACTGTTGTAAATTGTCCACCAATAAAAATCCTACCGTTAAATATTACGATTGAGTTTACTCTACTATTTAAATTAGGACTCCATCCTGTAACTCTCCCATCCGCATCTATATGAGCAGCGTTGTTTCTGAGACTATCGCCAACCTTTGTAAAACTGCCACCAATATACCAACCACCATTACCATCCGAAACAGAAGTATAAACACTACCATCAGCCTGAGGGTATTTTTTAGTTGGATATCCTAAATTTTGGTCTATTATACCATAAAATCTTTGCGAAAACCCAAAGGTATCAAATCCACCGCCTACATATAATTTGTTACCAATTTTAAGCAATGAATTTACGTTACCATTAAAACCAGATTCCAGAATTTTATCAGATACCTTTCCATCAGGATTGATATGGGCTATCCTATTTCTTGATTTTCCGCCAACCGAAGTAAATCCTCCTCCTATAAACCAACCACCTTCACCATCACTAATAACCGCTCTAACCTCTCCATCTGGAGCATCAGAAAGCATAGGATTTAACGAACTTGTGTCGAAGATTGCACCATACGGTGTAGAGTATGGTGACACTAAATTACTAAACCCACCGCCCAAATAAATCAGATTTCTTGATGTATCTCTTATCAAAGTTTGAACAGATCCATTGGGCACCCACCATTTGCTTTCAGGTTTTAAGGATTGAGCATTTAAACGAAATACAATTGCTAAACATAGTAACACAAAACATAAAACAGATATCTTTTTCATAATTAATGATTATACACTTTAACTTTTTTAATGATTCGAAAATAAGTAAGAGAAATTTATAATAAAAATTTATGTTATGCCATGAAGGTGATGCTGTATTGTGCTTAGCTAAGATGCGAAAAAATTTCCGTTCAACCCTTTATTACTATGGTTCTGAACTGTTTATTTTTCACAACAGATAAATGTAGCAAGGGTATCACCCCTACGGGGTTGTTATAATAACCACTTCATTTTACCATAGCAATACCACCCTTTTGGGGTATAATTATTGGGTGCAATTTAAAATTGGGTTTAACCTAAAACATCCAACAATTGTTGATGATGAATAATACATGAAATACACCTGACGAATAATCTATAAAACTCTTTTTGGTTGGAGGTAAAATCCCGAAGGGATGATATTGTTTTACAAACAATAAATATAGGTACACCAATCAAATCCCGAAGGGATGACATGATACCTTGAGTTATTTATTCGGAATGAAAGCTAACTTTTACCACACACCCGCGTTAGGTGGTGAAGCGGCACCGAAGTAGAGCGGAACAACCGACCCCGAGTGAGTGGAGCTGAACCTCGGGGTTAAGCGCAGCGCAATCCCGAGTAAGCGCAGCGAACCTCGGGAGGAACGCCCTAATCTTTACTTTCCGATACAAAACTTACTAAAGATGTTGGCCAACAAATCATCGGTTGTAACATCTCCTGTAATCTCACCTAAATGGAACAAGGCTTTGCGAATATCAAACGCTAACAGCTCGCCCGTAATATGCATATCGATACCATTTAACACCAATTGCAAGGCTTCGCTGGCATGTTGCAGGGCTTCGTAATGGCGCAGGTTGGTGATGATAACATCGTTTTTAACTTGGTCTTTGCGTACAGTTTCTATTAACCTTTGTTTAAGTGTTTCTATTCCGGTTTTGTCTTTTGCCGAAAGCGAAATGGTTTGTAAATTGGATATTAGTGGCGCGTTGGTTAAATCTATTTTGTTGGCTACAGGAATTACTATGGCATTGATGTGATTAAACTGCGCTAACTCGTTGTTTAATTCTTGAGCGGTGGTGCTGGCTGCATCGTACACGTAAATAATGATGCTGGCTTTTTGTAGTTTATCGAACGTACGCTCTATACCAATTACTTCAATTTTATCTTGCGAGTTGCTACGTATACCGGCTGTATCGGTTAACCTAAACGTAATGCCATCTATTACAAATGCTTCTTCTATGGTATCGCGCGTGGTACCGGCAATATCACTAACAATCGCGCGTTCTTCGTTTACCAATGCATTTAGTAAAGTTGATTTTCCGGCATTGGGTTTACCTGCAATTACGGTTGGTATACCATTTTTAATGGCGTTGCCATATTTAAACGAGTGCAACAATTCTTGTATGAGGTGTTGTATGTTGCTTACCAGTTTGATGAGTTCATCGCGCTGGGCAAACTCTACATCTTCTTCGGCAAAATCTAATTCTAACTCTATTAACGAAGCAAAATTGATTAGGCGTTCGCGCATGTCGGCAATCTGATAACTAAAGCCTCCACGCATTTGCATCATAGCCGTGCGGTGACTTTCTTCGCTGTTACTGGCAATTAAATCGGCCACAGCCTCGGCTTGTGATAAGTCAAGTTTTTTATTTAAAAAAGCACGCAAAGTAAACTCGCCCGGCTTAGCCAAACGGCAACCTTTACTAACCAACAATTGTAAAATTTGTTGTTGTATGTATGGAGAACCATGGCAACTCAACTCTACGGTATTTTCACCCGTGTACGATTTTGGATTGATGAACAAGGTGGCTAGCACTTCGTCTATTACTCTATCACCATCAACAATTTTACCAAAATGCACGGTGTGCGTAGACTGCAGCGTTAATCGTTTTCCTTTAAAAACAGCATCAACAACGGTTATGGCATTTGCACCACTAACACGTATTACGCCTATTGCTCCTACTCCACCGGCTGTTGCCAGTGCACATATGGTATCGTTTAAATCTTGCTTAATGTAGTAACTCACGCACCAAAGGTAGTAAGAAAAATTGCTTGGTTGAGAATTTACACTTTTCCTACTTAAAAAATTAAAACTTGATTTATTAGGATACAATAAACCAGTAACAAACAAAAAACGGGGCTCACTTGGAGCCCCGTTTAACACTTACAATTATGAAACTGAATACTAGTCGGCTTTTACCACACGTTGTGTTACCACATCATCACCATGTTGTATTTGTATAAAGTAAACTCCATCTGCTAAGTTGCTTAGGTTTACATTATCGTTTAGCGAGGTAATTTCACCCATTGATATGGTAGTAATTAGTCTGCCAAACATATCTAAAATGGTTATGGTAGTGTTGGCTTTATCGGTAAAGTTGGCTTCTATGGTAGCAAAACCACTTGTAGGGTTTGGATAAACCATAACATTGCTGATGGTTGTTGATTCTTTTAAACCAACATTATTCATCAATAACGAATCTGATAAACTGCTACAACCGATGCTATCAACCCTAACTTGATAATAACCATTTGAAGGCACTTTTAAGCCACGAGTTGTTGCACCACTAATTGCACTGCCATTTCTAAACCATTGGTAACCCGATGAAGTAAATGTTGTGCTTAAGCTATCGTTATTTACTTTAACAATAACCGGTTTTGCAGGAGGTGTTTTAACCACCATAGCAGCAGTGTAACCGGTATCAGCAGGTTGGGTTAAACAACCCGGTGTTGCTGTCATAATACAAATTATTTGGTCGCCATCAACCAAACTATTGGTTACATAGGTAGCGTTAGTATTGCCTGTTGCTATACCATTTTTATACCACGCAAATGTTGGTGTGGTACCTGCATTTGTGGCTGTTGCGGTATAAGTTACCGTTGTACCTGCGCAAATATTGGTTGCCGATACACTAACCGAAACATTAGGTGTAATAGGTGAAGTTACCTGTATACCTAGCTTAGCAGATGTAACTGTAGGGATTGCAGCACAAGTTGAACTTGAGGTTACAACCACCCAAACACTATCATTGTTATTTAGTGCAGTTGCTACATATGTTCTGCTATTGCTGCCAACATTATTACCATTACGTTTCCATTGGTAAGTTGGAGTTAAACCCGTATCGGTTGCATTAGCCGTAAATGTTACCTGAGCACCTGCACAAATAGTGGTTTGGGTTGCTTGTATGTTAACGGTAGGTGTTGCAATGGCATTAACTGTTACTTTTATTTTGTTTGATAAAACAGCAGTAGAAGTGATACAAGTTAATGAACTGTTTAATTCAACCCACACACTATCGCTACTTGTTAGCTGAGTTGCTGTATATGAAGTTACATTGTTGGCAACTTGAACTCCATTTTTGTACCATTTAAATCCCGGAGTTAAACCACCATTGGTAGGCGTAGCAGTGTAAGTTACACTATCGCCTTGGCAAATGGTTAATTTGTTTGCAACAATACCAACTGCAGGTGTAACAATTGGAGTAACAACTACGGCAATTTTTTCCGATTCTTTAACTGCCGGTGATGCACAAACTGCATTTGATGTTAATACCACCGAAATACTATCACCATTAACCGGATTTTGTAAACGGAAGGTATCTGTATTGATGCCCACATTAACTCCATTGCGTTTCCATTGGTATATCGGGTTTGTGCCACCATTAGTACTTGATACATCGAATAATACAGAAGTACCTGTGCAAACAGAAGTACCAGTTGAGTGAATAAATACACCAGTAGGTAATAATGGATTAACAACTGTTGATTTATAAACAGTAGCTGCAGTACTCTGATTTAAACAGGTTGCACTAGCTGTTAACACCACAGTCACAGAGTCGTTGTTATTTAACACAGTAGTATATCTGTTTGAGTCTGTACCTACATTATTGCCATTTAATTTCCATTGGAATGATGGTAATAAACCGCCATTTATTGGAGTAGCGATAAAGGTAACAGGAGTTCCGGCACAAACCGTATCTGCTGATGCAGTAAAGGTAACCGATGGTGTAACAAAGTTGTTAACTTGCATAATTACATTGTTTGAACTAACAACCGATGGAACTGCACAAAGCGTGTCTGTTGTAACAACTAAACTTACTGTATCTGAATTATTAAGTGCAGTAGAACTGTATGTTGCAGCAGTACCCACTTGCACGCTATTTACTCTCCAACTATAAGTTGCGTTTACTCCGACATTTACAGGTGTTGCACTAAAGTTAACTTGTGTACCCACACATACATTGTTTGCATTACTAGTAATACTTACCGATGGTGTCACAATTGGATTAACAATAAACTGTATTTTGTTTGATGTAACAACCGGTGGAGTTGCACATGTTGCAGTTGATGTTAATACCAACTCAAGCGAGTCGTTGTTTGCCAGATTAGATATTACCAAAGTATCATTGTTTGTACCAATGTTTGCACCGTTACGTTTCCATTGGTAGAATGGAGCATTACCGGCATTAGTTGTAGTGGCGGCAACTATTATTTGTGTACCTGCGCAAAGTGTAGTTGCACTTGCATTAATATTTGCAGTAGGTAATAATAAAGGATTAACTGTTACTTTAATACCATTAGCTGTATCTGTTGCCGGACTTGCGCAACCAAGTGATGATGTAAGTACTACATTGATAGAATCACCATCCAAAGGATTAACAGCAACATAAGCTGAACTGTCGCTACCAACCTGAACCCCATTTTTAAACCAAGCAAATGATGGTGTAAATCCACCGTTGGTAGGTGTAGCAGTAAAAGTTACATTTTGTCCGGCACAAACCGTGGTTGCGGATGCACTCATACTTACCATAGCAGGAACCGTAGTACCCACATTCATTTTAACCGCATTAGAAATCACATTTATTGGCGATGCACAGGTGGCTGATGAAGAAAGAATAACCACAATAGAATCGTTGTTGGCCAATGTTGTTGTTTTTAAGGTATCGCCATTAAATGGAATGGTGATACCGTTGTTACGCCACTGTATAGTAGGTGTTGCTCCACCTCCGCTGTACGTGGCAATTAAAGTAACCTCTTGGCCCGAACAAATGGTGGTTTGACTGGCAGCTAAACTAATGGTTGGTGTAACACTTAAATTAGTAGTGATAACTTGGTGTGCGGTGTCGTTGGTGTAAATGGTATCATTGGTAAAGTTTGGCAGTGAACTATAAACTGACAGGTTGTAAACCCCAGAGGTAAATGCAAACGAACCAGTATTAATCTGACCACTTGTTGCACCCGGTGCTAAAGTGCCCGACCAATTGTATGTGCCCGTTAATACCCCATTTATAACCACATTAATAGTTGCATTACTTACCGTTTGGTTACCAAAGTTTCTCAACCTCACAACTACATTTCTGTTTCCTCCACAGAATACATTTGTTGTTGGAGAGTCAATAGCTACAATACCAACATCCATCACACCAAAATACTCATCAGCTCCAATATCCGGAGGGGTTTGACGTTGCTGTCCATCAATATCTGTTGTAACACCCAATGTTGCATCTCCTTTTACAGTTGCCGCTGCTAAGTTTAAATTACGGTTTGATGTAAAGCCTGACGCAGTATTAAATCCATTGGCATTATAACCTCCACCACCAATAAAATTGGCAGATGTATATGTAGTACCATTTACAAACAACATGTTGGTGTTAGCCGAGTTTACATAATTGTTGTAGTTGATAACCGTTTGTGCATTCGCAGTGTACAATGGTAATCCACTACCTGATGCTGCATTGTATGAAAGTATATTATTTACAATGCGTAGGTTAGTAGTATTGGTTGCTGTTAATGCCGAGTATTGCGCATTTGATGTAGCAAAAGCCAGGTTTAAACTATTGTGGTAAATATTCCAATAGTTTGAATACTGGAAGTATGCGGGTGTTGCACTACTCGTTCTAAAGTTACCACCAACCATGTTATTATAAAACTCATTTGGATTGGTGTTGTTACCTGAAGAGAAGTATGCATAGAAACCATAATTTCCGGCATCATAAATTCGGTTATTATTTACTTGATGTCGGAATCCGCTATTATTATAACATTGGAAGAAATAAATACCCATTGAGCCAGTAGTACCTATAACGCGCATGTTTAAGTTGTTGTTATTAATTTTTGAACCTGACAAATAATACGCGTAGATACCATAATAATAGCTGCTGTCAATGTTGTTACCGCGGAAATTAATCTCGTTTGAGTACGGGGTATTAGAACGTCCGTATGCCAATATTCCATAATAACCATTACTAATATTGTTGCTATCAATTTCAAGGTTATTAACAAAGGCTCCTGTTCCGCTGGTTGGTGAACCTATATTAGCATTGGCATTAACCAATACGGCAATAAAGTTACTTGAAGCCGAACTTGCACCCGATCCGCCAACAATAATATTAGTATTTTTAACTTTTACTTTGTTTGCAGAACCAAAAACATGCAATGGTACACCCATAGTAGCACCTGTTGACTGCATGGTTAAGTTTCGGATAATAATGTTTGATGCAGAGTTAATTTTAGCCGTATGCGCATTGTTAATATTGTTTGCAGCAAAAGTTAGTATAACTCCGGTTCGTGATTGACCTATAAATGAAACAGTATTGGTATCATTTGATCCAGCGACATTATTAATTACAATTTGCTCATTATAAATACCATTTGCAATTGTAAACACCACCTCATCACTTATACCTGCGCATTGTAGTGCACTTAAAGCAGCATTAATTGTAGTAAAGTTATTATTACCTGAACCACTTGCATCAATAGTATAATTACCGCTCATAGCAGGACATAACGGACCAAGTGAGGTGGTATCATCAACCAAATTATTATCGTTTACTCCATTTGGTAAGGATGTATATGCTTTGATGGTGTATGATGTTCCTTGAACAAAGTTGTATGCCTGTGTACCGGTAAATGTAATAATCGCAGTATCGCAAGGCAAAATAGTGTCGGTATAATTTAATGTAACCGGAGTACCTCCATTTACCGAGTAATTAATGTTGGCACTGGTAACTAAATTATTTCCCAAATTAGAAACCACTACTACTACATCACTTGTACCCGTAGTTAACGGAGTTGATGGTGTGAGAATTTGAGTAACCCCAATATTATCAGTAAACCCGGTAGTAACCTCATCAGCACCAACATCTGGTGGCGATGTTCTGGTTTGTCCATCAATATCTGTTGTTACGGCAGCAATGGTAATACCATTATTACAACCATTTCCAACATGTAAATCATTAGCACCAACAAATAACGGATCTCTGCTAAATGAGTTTAAGTTAAATCCGCTAGCACCAACATAAGTTGATGGTGACAAAGCCACACCATTAAATACTAATGTTGATGGATTACCTGCTTTATAATAGTTGTTGTAGTTTAACTGCGATGCATTACCTGTTGTAGCTCCATAATATGGAATTGCATTTGATGCCGGATTGGTTACCGCAAAAATGTTGTTACGGATATCAAGGTTACTGGAGTTTTGTGCATGCATCGCACCAAATTGTGCGTTAGATATGGTATCAAGCTTAATGGTATTAAACCAAATATTCCAGCTGTTTGAGAACTCAGAGAAAATTCCGGCATGCTGGGTGGTATTTCTAAATCCTCCACCAATAAAGTTGTTAACCACCAGTGATGGATTACCAAAACTACCACTTGAGCTGTATAGGTGAACTCCATACTGGCCTGAATTGGTAATTTTATTACCGGTTATTTCATGTACAGAATTACCAGCAGTACCTAAAACAAACAAGTATAATCCCACACTTGTTACATCTCCGGTAGCCGACATGTTAACCATGTTATTTCTAAACTTTAACTCATAAGCATTATACAAGTACAAGCCATACACCAATGCGTTATTAAATGTATTACCATTAAAGTTATTAAACATACTTTGTTGATTGTAACTGTAAACTGAGGCGTATCCTCCATTTATCGTGTTAGAATCAATAGTAAGACTATCAACACGAATTGAACTTGATGCACTGGTTAATGATGCACTCACCACCACGTTGATAAAGTTTTGGTTTGATGTGGTAGCACCAACACCGGTTATCTCAATAATATTATTGGTTAAGCCAATATTTTTACTACCCGAGTGTACATGAACCGGCCAAGCCCAACTTGTACCTGTGTTACGTATGGTTAAGTTATTAAATGCAACATATTGTGCTCCACTAAACCTTACAGTTTGGCGGGCGTTTGTTGTAGTGGCTCCAAATGTTAAAATACGTGTTGATGCATTACCTGCCCCACCATCAAATGTAACCGTATTAACCGATGATGCCCCGGATATTGCAGGAACAACTAATTGTTCGGTGTAAGTACCTGCTGACACATTAAACACTACAGGTGCTGATACACCGGAACAGGCTAACGCATCTAAAGCAGCCTGGAATGAAACAAAATTATTAGCCCCTGTACCACTTGGATCAATGGTGTAGTTTCCTGCCATTGAGATACATACGTTTGGTGTAGTTAACGTGTCATTCACATTATTTACATCACTGCTATCATTAGGCAAAGTTGTAAACACACGAATACTATAGCTAACACCTGCAACAAAATTAAATTGATTTGCGCCTGTAAACGTTACAATGGTTGTGTCGCAAGGTTGTATCGTATCATTAAATACCAAACTAACAGGAGCTCCACCATTAATGCTGTAATTTAAAGTTCCTTTATAAACAGGGTTGGTACCAAAGTTTTTAACAATAACCGATATATCTTTTAAACCTGCTGTTAAAGGAATGGTCGGCTGAAGTAACGCAAGCACACCTAAATCGTTGTTTGCATCGGTTACCTCGTCAGCTCCAATATCACCAAACGAACCTCTTAGGTCTCCATCAATATCTGTTAAAACACCCAACGAATCACCGTTAAAACAACCATCTATTCTGGCTAAGTCTAGGTTATTTCTATAGCCAGGTAAGCGGTTAAATGAGTTTTGGTTGTAACCACCACCATTAATATAGTTGCTTGGTGTATAAAAACCTTGTATGTACAAAAGGTTTTCTGTTGCTGTTATTCCGGCCTTATAGTAGTTGTTGTAATTTAAACCACCCGGTGCAAACATATTGTTGTTTGCCACGTACATGGTTAAACCCGAACCTCCTAGTCCTGTATAAGCGAAATGATTGTTTTTCATGCGGGTATTTGATATTGTACCCGACATGTAAACACAAGCATAGTTAATACCATTAGTTGCAACATCCAAATTAATTGAGTTGTGGTAAACATCCCAATTAGAAGAACTATTTAAATACAAACCTGTTGCGTTTGATCCGGTGAAACCTCCGCCAATCATATTGTTGTGCATCTTAGCAGAAGCACCACCAATACCGTTTACAGCATTTAAGTATACACCATAAGCACCAACATTTGTAATGCGGTTTCCATTAATTTCAAATGCAGCATTTGCGCTGTAAGCTGTTGCAGTTGCAACATAAAGCCCTTGGCTGTTGGTATTATTGCTGCGCAATGCAATACGGTTACTATTCACACTCATACCCTCCACAGAATATAAGTACGCACCATAATAATAACTATTACTGATATTATTACGTGTAATTACAATGCTACTATCAGTATTAGTGGTATTACCATAAACAGCTACTCCATAATAACCATTATTAATTTGGTTCGAATCAATAACTAAGTCAGTAATCAAACCACTTGTTGTAACATTGGTATTAGAACCATTTGCTACAATACCTGCAAAGTTTGTTGATGTGCTGTTTGGAGCCGTAGCTCCTGCAACATCAATCACACAACCTTTAATGGTGTTAAACTTAGAAGTACTCCAAACATGCACACCCCAACCAAAGCTCACACCCTCTGTTCTAATGGTTAAATACTCAAACGTAACATGGTTTGCCGAATCAATTTTAACTGTGTGGCGAGCATTGGTATTGTTTGACGCAAAAGCTAACACCGTATTGTTTACAGCTGCTGGGTTGCCTCTAAAGGTAATGGTATTAAATGATGACGCGCCTGATATGCTAGGAACTCTTACTTGTTCATTGTAGGTACCCGAAGCAACATCAAATGTTACAGGACCAGTAATACCTGCGCATAACATAGACGAAATCGCATCATTAAAGGATGTAAAGTTAGATGCAGCCGTTATGTTTGGATTGATGGTATAATTACCGTTTAATGGGCCACATAAACTTGTTTTTAACGTATCGTTTGTTCTATCGTTATCCGTTGAACCATTTGGATTTGAAGTAAACACCGTAACTATAGATCGGCCTGAAGGGAAGTTAAACTGATTGGCCCCTGTAAACGTGACAGTACTTGTGCTACATGGCAAAATAGATAATCCGGTAAAGGTTTGGGTTACATTACCACTGTTGTTTATATTATAGGTAACTGTTAAAGATGTAATAGTTGAACCTCCTAGATTTTTAACAGCAACAACAACATTTTGTAGTCCGGCCGCTACAGGTTGTGTTGGAGAAATAAGACTTACAATACCCACATCTAATGCCGATGATTCGTATGCACCAATATCAGGAATGGTATTTCTTGCTTTGCCGGTAATATCTGTAGTTACAGCCGATAAGTTTACACCTTTAAAGCAACCACCTGCATTTAAGTCAGCATTTGCAGTAAAGTTTGGATTAACATTAAATGAGTTGGCATTATAACCTCCTCCATTTACAAAGTTTGTTGAAGTATAATTTGCACTAGCATACAATAACGTTGCAGATGAAGCATTAAAATAGTTGTTATAATTTAAAGCAAGTGGTGTTGATGTTAAATACATTGCCAAACCAGAACCACTACCGGCAGAATAAACAAAATGATTATTTCTGATATCCAAGTTTGTTGAATTGTTAATTGCAGACAAAGCACTTGCCCCACTTGCAGAGTTAGTAGCTGCATCTAACCAAACGGTATTGTGCCAAATATTCCAATGGGTAGAATACTGCATGTAAATACCCGAAGCTGTTGTAGATGTAAATCCACCACCAACACTATTATTAATGATATTACCGAATGCTGCGTTTGAGTTAGAGGCAAAATAGAAGTACATGCCGTACCTTCCGGCACCTTTAATTTTGTTGCCCACAATATTATGCGAAGCACCGGTGTTATTGTACAATTGGTTGAATGAGAAACCTTGCGCATTAACGTTACCCGAGCGCATATTTACATTATTTCCATTCACATTTACTCCGCTCAAGTAATACAAATAAGTACCATAATAATAAGAACTGTCTATGTTGTTTTTGCGAAGTTGCAGTCCTTGGCTGTATGGATTTTGAGTTAAACCTGTAACATACACACCATAATAACCATAGCTAATATTATTACTATCAATAATTACATTATTGGCTTTTGTTCCGGTTAATGCAGGGTTGTATATATTAGCCTCATTGTTAACCAACACAGCTATATATGAACTTCCTGTTGATGCTTGTGCGTTACCACTAAAAGTAATATTATTATTTACAATGTTAACTCCATCGCTTCCTCCCATAACATGCATTGGATTACCAAACGAAGTTCCCTGAGAAATAATAGTTAAGTTTCTGATGGTAACATAAGGTGTATTGGCAATTCTAATAGTATGAGCTGCCAAGTTACTGGTTGGGCTGAACTGTATTGTCCTGGTGGATTTATCAACTCCATCAAAAGTGATGGTATTAACAGCAGATGCACCAACAACATTGTTTAATACAATTTGTTCATTATATGTTCCGGCTGATACTTCAAACCTAACTGCTCCGGTAATACCACCACAGTTTAAAGCATCTGCAGCTGCACTAAACGAGGTAAAGTTAGTTGAACCCGAACCGGCAGGATTAATGGTATAAGTTCCTGCAACTAAAGCAGCGCAAGCACCCGCATTAAGTGTATCATTAAGGCTATTTCCATCCGCTTGTCCATTTGGCAATTCAGTCCATACTTTAATTGAATAAGCGGTACCTAATACAAAGTTTACATTGCTGCTCGAAATAGTCAATGAAACCGTATCGCAAGGATTAAGTGTGCCCGAATAGCTATAAGTAACAGGAGCTGCATTGTTTATTGAATATTTTATAGTTGCTGATGTAATGGTGTTAGCTCCATAATTATTTATTCTAACCTGAATTGGATAACTACCCGGAGCAAATGGCACTGCCGGACTTAACAAAGCTGCTACACCAATGTCATTATTAATGGAGCCTGTAAACTCATAAGCACCAATATCCGGAGGTGTGTTACGTGTTACATTATTAATATCGGTAACTACTGCCGCAATAGCAACACCATTAATACAAGCATTGCTGGCACTTAAATCAAATGCAGAAACGAAGCCCGGGTTGCTGTACCTTGGGTTAGCATTAAAACCACCACCGTTTGTTACAGTTGATTGGTTGTAGGTTATACCTCCCAAACTTAATAAACTTGAACCCGATTGGTTGTAATAATTATTAAAATCTAACGCAATAAACTGGTTTGTTGCAGCACCAAAAAACGCTAATCCCGATCCTCCTGTTGAGGTATTAACAAAGTGATTATTTCTTACATCAAGCTGAATACAATTTGCAAAATATGCCGTAGAGTATTGCTCAGCCGTTGTTGCAATATTTGATAACACCGTGTTATGCCAAACATCCCAATAGTATGAGTATTGCATAAACAGTGGGTTGGCTTGTGTGCTTCTAAAATTACCCCCAATAACATTATTAACCATCTTAGATCTCGATGTAGAGGTATTGGTTGAAGCAAAGTAGGTGTAAATACCTGATAAACCAGCATTGTATATTTGATTACCAACTACACTAATAAAGTTAGTACCACTAGCGTTGATGTTTGATAAGTAAAGTCCGTATGACGATGAAGTACCAACAATACGCATGTTTAATACATTACGCTCAATAGTTGTTCTATCTGTAAAATACAAATAAGTACCGTATTGATAAGCACTATCCATGATATTGTTACGGATAAAAATATTGTTGGTATATGACGAGCTGCTACCATATACCCAAATAGAAGTGTAACCACTTAAAATATTGTTGCTATCAATTTCTATGTTTGATGTATTAACAATTTGGGTTGATGGACTATTAATGTTAGTTGAACCGGAAATCAAAACAGGGAAATAACCTTGCCCACCTGATGTAGTGCCCGGTCCTGTAATCTGAATATTATTGCTAACTAACTTAACATTGTTACAATTATTGGCAATCTGAACCGAACCGGCATAACCGGATGTACCACTTGACTTGATGGTTAGGTTACGGAAGGTAACAAAACTTGCTCCTTCAAACTTAACCGTAAACGCAGCAGTATTAACCGTTGGATTAAAGTCTAAAATTCGTGTAGCGGCTGAATCTCCATTAAAAGTAATGGTATTAATTGCCGAGGCTCCAATAATGTTTCCAACTACAATTTGTTCGTTGTATGTTCCCGGGGCAACACTAATATTTACCGGACCACTTATTCCACCACAGTTTAATGCAGTAACTGCTTGAGTAAAACTGGTAAAGTTTCTAGCTCCACTTCCGATTGCATCAATGGTATAATTACCGGATAAGAATACACATGTAGGCCCAAGTATAGTTGTATCATTGCTGGTTTTACTGTCGGGAGCCAAATTAGGTGATGATGTGTAAGCAGTTAAAGTGTATGTTACTCCTGATAAGAAATTAAATTGATTAACACCACTAAACACTACGGTAACAGTATCACACGGATTAAGTGTACCCGACCATGCCAATACTCTGGGAATATTTCCATTTACAGCATAAGAAACGTTTGCTCCGGTTAACACATTTGAACCGAAGTTTCTAATCACTACACGCACATCTTGTAATCCGGAAGAGAATGGTTCAATTCTAACCACACCCACATCGTTTGCAGAAGCAACACCTTCATCGGCACCAATATTGGTTAACGCTCCTCTGGCGTTTCCATCATAATCTGTGAGTACAACACCCAATCTACTTACTTTACCTGAGCATGGCGATGTAATATGTAAATTATCGTTTGAAACAAAACCCGGATCAATACTTACAGATGCTAAATTGTATCCACCTGCGCCTACAAAATTACTGGTGTTATAAGTTGTGTTATTTAAATAAAGTAAATCCGCTATTGCTCCTGCACCATAACGATAATAGTTGTTACCATCTAAATCAAAAGAACCATTTTGAGCATTGGCCACGTAAAGTGGTAAACCTGTTCCGGCATTTGATAAAATATTGTTGCGTACTGTAATATTAGTGTTACTTGATAAGTACATTGCACCATTTTGGGCACCGGATGTTACAAAATCTACTCTAACAGAATTGTGCAATACCGCAAAGTTTTGCATACCTATTACATACAATCCGTTAGGTGACGAACTTCTGAAACCTCCACCAATCATATTGTTAACAACATAACTAGTGGCAGTACCACCACCATTAGCGAAGTAAATTCCATATCTACCGGCATCAACTATTCTGTTGTTATTAATAGTATGCATAGAGCCCGTTAAGCTATTGTAGCAACTGGTTAAATATACACCCATCGAGTTTGGCGTTCCACCAACATTGCGTATTAAAACATTGTTTCCGTTAAATGTTATGGCCTCATTGTAATAGGCATAAAATCCATAGTAATAGGCATTGGTAATGTTATTATTGGTAAATACATTTTGAGTTGAGTATGGCGATGATATGTTTCCATACAATAACACACCGTAATAACCACCGTTGATGTTGTTACTGTCTATTTGCAGGTAATCAACCTTACTACCGTTGGTAGCACTAGTTATGGCAGTTGCATTACTTATTAACAGTGGTATAAAGAAGTTAGAGGTAGAACCTGACCCGGTTGTAATATTTAAATTACAGTTTAAAATTTTACTGTAATTACTTGTTCCTGCAATATGAACAGCCGCACCATAAGTAGCACCACTTGCATTAATGGTTAGATTTTTAAAAGTAACATATGCTGCACTGTTTAGTTTAATTGTCCAGTAGTTTGTGGTTGTATTAGCAGCAGTATCAATAATACGTGTACTTGCATTAACACCATCAAACAAAATAGTATTGGTAGCTGATGCGCCCGGCACTGCATTGATAGTAACCTGCTCATTGTATGTTGCAGGGGCTACAATAAATGTTACAGCACCCGAAACACCAACCGTATTTAAAGCGCCTGCTGCAGCCCTGAACGAAACAAAATTATTAACTCCTGAACCGGTAGGATTAATGGTGTAAACACCTCTTAACTTACCTAGAACCGGACCAACAGTAACGGTATCATTTATCAAGTTATCATCCACATTTCCATTTGGTAAATGAATATATGCTTTAAAGGTTGATGAAATACCTGCATTAATCAATGCCGATTTGCTGCCTGATAACATAATACGCATGGTATCATTTGGAGCAATACTTACACCGGTAATGGCAGAATCTTGCATGTTTAATCCATTAACGGTATGGCGGATATTAAAGCTTGTAATGGTAGTAGCACCGAAGTTTTTCACCAATACATTTACAGTATTCTGTCCAACTGTTAAATCATTATCTGGTGAAACCATGGATGCAATACCAATATCTGTATTAAAGTTTGATGGGATTTCATATGCACCCATATCAGGAGGATTGTTTCTGATAGAATCATTAACATCATTATTTACACCAGAAATTTGAATACCATTATTGGTTGATAAAGTAGGAATCAATTCGGCACCTGATACATAACCTGATGAATTGCTTACTGAGTTAGCTCCACCTGCTGTGTTATAATTGGCAGGCGTATAATTAGTTCCACCAACATTTATTAATGTGGTTGGTGTTCCTGCTCTGTAATAGTTGTTATAGTTTAATGCCGGTGTAAATGTTACACCACTTACCGCACGGAATGGCAAATAGTTAACACCGGAGTTCGAATCGGTTACTGCTAAATTGTTATTTCTGAAATCAAAACCTGTACCGGAGCCCAGATAGGCTGCTGCAGCCGTTGTTGTACTCGCTGCTGTGTTGGTAATCAACACAGAGTTAAACCATACATTCCAATTATTTGATGAAGCAAAATGAATACCATTTGGTGAAGTGTTTCGGAATGTACCTCCAATAGCGTTGTTACTCATTACAGAACGACCAACGGTTGCGTTTGATGAGGTTACTTGAATGCCATACTGTCCGGCATCAAATATTTTATTCTTGCTTACTTCCGTTGTTCCGGCTGCAGTGGTTACCGTATTTACAAAATACATACCCCATGAAGTAGTAGAACTATTTCTTACGTAAATGGTGTTGCCTATAAACTTCGGACCAATAACATTGCTAACATAAGTACCATAGTTATTTGAGTTGGTTAATAAATTACCATTAAACACTAAGTTGGTGTTGGTACCATTACCGGACATGTATAAGTTGGAATAACCACCCACCAATTTGTTATTAATTAAACTAATATTATTAAATATAGCAGTTGATGTTGGTGATGTTTGGCTACCGCTCATTACAACCGATATATAGTTGTTTGAGTTACCATTATAACCCGTGCCTGCAATTTCAATAATTGTATTTGTTAAATTAATATAACTCGAGTTACCCCAAATATGAACGGGCCAAGCAAATGAAGTACCTGTTCCTTGTATGGTTAAATTACGCATGGTAATGTAACGAGTATTGTTAAACAATACAGTGTGTCGGGCATTAGTAGCTGTAGCAGCAAAGGTAATTACACGTGTAGAGTCGTTACCGGCACCGCCATCAAAAGTAATGGTGTTGGTAGCTGATAATCCAAGAATATCGCCAAACTCCAACTGACCCGGATAAGTTCCTGCGGCCACATTAAATACAACAGGACCTGCGATACCTGCACAAGCCATTGATTGCACAGCAGATGTAAATGACACAAAATTTGTTGCGCTCGCTGCGATAGAAGAATCGATGGTATAAGTACCCGATAAAGACGCACAAACAGGACCCATACTAACCGTATCATTTAATGTATTAAGATCTGTTTGTGTATTTGGCAATGACGAATACGCTGTAATTTCATAAACCACTCCGGGTAAAAAAGAATAACGTTGATCAGATGCGCCTACACCACTTGTTGCATTAAATTCAACAATAGCCGTATCACAAGCATTCAATGAACCTGTCCATAAAACACTTTGTATTATTCCACCATTTACTCGGTATGATACATCAGCTGAAGTAATCGTGCTGTTGCCATTGTTTCTTACCAAAACCCTAATATTTTGAGTACCTGCCTGCATAGGAATTTGTGGCGAAACAATTGCCAACACAGCTAAATCATTAGCCACAGTGTTGGTGTTTTCATAAGCACCAATATCCGGTGGTGTGTTTCGGGTATTACCCAAAATATCAGTTGTTACTGATGTAATTACTTCACCATGGTTACAGGTTAAATTACTTCTTAAATCAGTAACCGAAACATAACTTGGATTAATACTAACAGCGTTGGTATTATACCCTGCACCACCAATCATACTGGCACTATTGTAAATAATACCATTAATATTTAACAAACGAATTGGATTGGCCTTAAAATAATTGTTGTAATCAAGAGCGGTGAAAGAACTGGTATTATCACTCCACAATGCGTAAGTACTTGAGTTGCTATTGCTAACCGCAAAATTGTTGTTTTTTGCACTTATACCGGTACAATAACTTTGCATTTTAAATGCGCCTGATTGCATAGATGTTGCAGCATTATTAATATTTACACTATTAAAAAAAACATCTATACTTTGGCAATAATTATTAAAGTAAATACCTGCCGGATCTGTGCTTCTAAATGTGCCACCCACGGCATTGTTCATTACTTTAGCACGCAACGTACCTGAACCACCTTGTAAGTAAAAACAGTTAATGCCATACTGTCCGGCATTATTCACCACATTGCCAATAATCTCTTTTCCATATGCGCCATTACTCAATGGGAAATTTGCATAAATACCCATTGATGAAACGGAGCCTGTAGTGCGCATGTTTATGGTGTTTCCATTAATGCGGAAAGCACGCATATAATAAATATAAACACCATACATATTAGCATCAGTTATGGTATTACTCCTGATGTTGATATTCTCAGCATTTTGGGTGTATACATAAATTCCGTTATTACCACCGGTAATGGTATTGCTATCAACAAACAGGTTAGAGAAAGTGGCATTGGTAGATAAACTTCCTGAACCACCGTTTAATACAATACCGGTAAAATTGTCGATGGTACCATTTACACCGTTACCCCCTGTGTAATTTACAATACAATTGGACACGGTAATATTTGAGGATGCATTTCCTGAAACATGCACAGGCCATGCAGCACTTGACCCGGTTCCTCTTATTGTTAAATTTCTTACCGATACCCATGGTGTATTATTAATTCTGAAAGTATGATTGTTTCCGGGTACCGTTGCCGCAAATGTTAAAATTCTATTTGCTGCATTCCCGGCACCACCATCAAATGTTATCGTGTTTGTTGCAGAAACACCGGGCACAAAATTTAATGACACTTGTTCATTATACGGAGTACTACCCATCACCGTGAATGTAACAGCACCGGATACACCACCATTGTTTAATGCCGCTGCTGCATCAGTAAACGAAACAAAATTTGTTGCACTCGCAGGCAATGATTGATCAATAGTATAATTACCTGATAAGCCCGTGAAAATAATTGGCAAATAAGCGGTATCGTTAATGGCTTTGGTATCTATAGATGAATTCGGGAAATCAGTGTAAGCTTTGATGCTGTATGATGTATTGGCAACAAAGTTAAACTGAGATGGACCACTAAATGTATAAATTGCGCTACCACAAGGAGGAATAGACCCACTAAAAAATCCGGTTACGGGTGTACCGCCATTTACTGTGTATGCAACGTTTGCTGATGTTACTGTGTTTGAACCATAATTACGAATAACTACTGATATACTTTGGTTGCCTGCATTAAAAGGGAGTACAGGGGCAGTAAAACGTTCTATACCTATGTCATTCGATATGCCATTTAATTCATAGGCACCAATATCAGGAGTTAAACCATTTCTGGACAATCCATTCACATCTGTAGTAATAGCTGCAATACCAATACCATTGTAACAAGGGTTAAATGGCATAAGGTTTTTACTCGATGTAAAAGTAGGATTGGCGTATATCGATCGTTTATTGTAGTTTGAATTTGCTATGAAATTGGAAGGAGATAACAAATTACCTCCAATATATAAAATAGGTTCTTGTAAAGATAATCCTTCTTTATAGTATAAGTTATAATCAAACGAACCCGTATCAATTACAGCATAGTTATAACCATTTGGAAAATATACAGCATAAGCAGTTGACCCCACTCCGGTTACAGCAAACACATTGTTTCTGACATTTAATAAGGTTGACCCTTGCGTACAACAGTTACCAACATACAAGGCTGCATTCTGCGTATTGGTGGTAACAGCGTCTAAGTTTACACTATTGTGGTAAACATCCCAATTGTAGCTACTGGATCCAAAATAAATACCATAAGCATTTGAGTTTCTAAATCCACCACCCAAAGAATTGTTCGCCAATAAAGAACGATTTGCGGCTTGACCTCCAGAACTGGTGAGGTATACACCATAATAACTTGCATTAATTATTTTGTTACCAATAATTTCGTGTCTAAATCCTGTTCCAGCAGCACTGCTTGTAACATACAAACCTGCACCATTAATATTACCTGTTTCTAAAAGATTAAACGTATTGTTATTAATACTAAACTTATTAATACCTTGAACATACAAACCATAATAATTAGCACTGTCAACCTGATTATTTCTAAAGTTTATGTTGCTTGCAGAACCACTTCCATATAAATAACTACCGTAACCACCATAAATGGTATTGCTGTCAATTTCTACATTTGTTATTGCAGCACCGGCACTCGTTGGACCTGTTGTACTATTGTTTACTACAACAGCACAAAAATTTGTATTAACATGTGAAGCTGCTAAGCTTGAAAAACCAATTACACACTGTTTAATACTTGTATTGCTGGCAACATTCATTAAGTGAATTGGCCAGCCAAATGATGCGCTTTCAGCCAAAACGGTTAAGTTACGTATAGTAACATACTGTAAGTTGTTAATGCGAATTGTATAGGCATTAGCTACTGATGTTGCGGCATTAAAAGTAACCACGCGCGTTGATACGTTTCCTGTACCTCCATCGAACGTAATGGTATTTGTTGCACTTACACCGGCAATTCCTGTAATTTCGAGTTGCCCCGGATAAACCCCCGCTGCCACATTAAAAACTACAGCTCCAGTTATACCCGACCCATTTGGTGTACCTCCATCCGAGCGTGTACCTAGTCGCATGTCGCTGATTGCCGATAAAAAATCGCGATAGTTTGTTGCACTTGCAACCTGAGAAGAATCGATGGTGTATACCCCGGAGAGTGCACCATAAGCCATTTTAGGGTTACCAAAACCCAATAATAAAACCAACACCAAAAGTGATTTTACTGTGACTAAAAAAGGAGAATTTGCTTTCATTATATATGTAGTGTATTTGATTTTTTATTCTCTATTTTCCAACTTCACATCTGTGCTCAAAGGGTCGATTAGGGTGTAAATAATAGCTTATGATTATGGGCACAAGTAGATAAACTTATTAAGAACGAATTTTAAACTTACCCCCTATTTATCTAAAATCCAACACATTTGAGTATTATTAAGAAAATAAGGGGTATTTTTTTCACACAAACATTGACTGTATCAAAATATTTTTTAGCTTTTTTAAGTAAAAAAATTGATGCAAATGAAGTTGGTAAACAATAAAACACTTTTCTATACGATAGTTTACAATATCAACTATTTACTTTTTCAACTATATTTGTTGTCATGTTATCCTTTCAAAAAAATAAAATCAATCCATTTGAACTAAAAGAGAGCCCTTTAAGTTTAATGTTCAATATGCTGTTTAAAAAGTACTATCATGCTGCCGAGCAGCAACTGGTAAGTGCTGAGTTAGACCGCTATTTTTATGTATTAGGATTGATTTGTAAACACGAGGAAATTACACAACAGTGTTTAGCCAATTGCTTACAAATAGATAAAGCAACCATGGTTAGGGTAATTGACTACTTAACCGAGAAAGGTTTGGTGAAACGTACACCGCATAGTGAGGACAGAAGAGCGTATATCATATCACCAACAGCAAAGGGTTTGAAGTTAGCTCCAAAAATTGAAGCAACATTTAGCGAACTAAATAAATTGGCCTTTAAAGGTTTTAGCAATACGGAAAAGAAAATGTTCCTAGACTTATTAGGCAAAATGGATAATAATTTAACTGCTGTAACAAGCAATTTACCTGTACAGAAAATTAAATAGTTATGAAGAAGAAAAATATCATTTACATTGTTTTGGGAGTTGTGGTTCTTGCTTTATTAGCCTGGCCTAAGTTAAAATCCAAACAGGGCGCACAAGCTCCTGCCGCTGCAAAAAAAGGTGCACCGGTTAAGGTAAAAACAATTTTGGTTGAACCCCAAGCCAATGAGCGTACCATAGAAACCACCGGAAATATTCTAGCTGATGAAGAGGTAGTACTTTATCCTGAAACTCAAGGAAGAATTGTGCAAATTAAGTTTACAGAAGGTGCGCAAGTAAAAAAAGGCGACCTACTCATTAAAATTAATGATAGTGATTTGCAAGCACAACTAAGAAAAGCTTTGGCCACTAAAAAGCTTAAAGAGGATACTGAAAAACGCAACAAATCTTTATTAGAAAAAGGAGCTATAAGCAATGAAGTATATGATATTGCCGCAACCGAATTAAGTAGTATCAATGCGGATATTGATTTATTGAAAGAACAAATTAGAAAAACAGAAATAAGAGCACCGTTTAATGGTGTAATAGGATTACGTAACATCAGCGAGGGCAGTTATGTAACAACGTCAACACGCATTGCAGCACTGCAAAACATCAACCAAATAAAAGTTGAATTTGCTGTTCCCGAAAAATACGCATCGGTGCTAAAAAATGGTAATAGCATCTTGTTTAAAGTGGATGGCAACAACACACAGCATCAGGCTAAAATTTATGGTATAGAGCCTAAAGTAGATGAAGTAACCCGAAATGTGATTATGCGCGCCATTTGTGCAAATCCTGGCCAACAAATACTACCTGGCACTTTTGCCAAGGTATCTGTTATTGCATCAACCAACGCCAATGCATTTATGATACCTACACAAGCTGTTGTTCCTATTCTAAAAGGACAAAAAGTATTTCTGGCACAAGGCGATAGCGTGATAGAACGTAATGTTAAAACAGGTGTAAGAAAAGACAATGTAATTGAGGTAACCGAAGGCCTAAAAGCCGGAGATGAAATAGTAGTAGAAGGTGTTATGTATTTACGCCAAGGAGCAAAAATAAGTAAGTAAGAATGGTTTGGGGTTCATAGTCTAATGTCCAACATCAAATTTCCAAACTCTAACATCTCTCACCATCCGTAGCTTCAGCGCAGGATGGCAACTTTTAACCTCTAATAAAAACAAAAAATGAGTTTAAGTACAACAAGTATAAACAGACCCGTTTTAGCAACAGTAATGTCTATCATTATTCTGTTGTTTGGAGCCATTTCATTTAACTTTTTAGGCGTACGCGAGTATCCTTCAATTGATCCGCCTATTATTACGGTTCGCACCAATTATACGGGTGCAAATCCTGATATCATTGAATCGCAAATTACCGAACCGTTAGAAAAAGCCATTAATGGTATTGCCGGTATTCGTTCCATTTCATCAGCAAGTAACCAAGGCAGCAGCATTATTACGGTTGAGTTTGGTTTAAGTGAAGACTTAGAAGCCGCAGCAAATGATGTGCGTGATAAAGTTTCACAAGCCGTAAGACAATTACCCCAAGATATTGATGCACCTCCGGTTGTTTCAAAAGCTGATGCAAACTCAGATGCAATTTTAACCCTTACTGTACAAAGTAATAGCAAAACACATTTAGAAGTAAACGATTATGCCGAAAATGTTTTGTTAGAAAAATTACAAACCATTCCGGGTGTAAGCACCATTCAAATCTGGGGACAAAAACGTTATGCAATGCGTTTGTGGCTCGACCCCATAAAACTATCTGCATTTAAACTTACACCTTTAGATGTGCGTATGGCATTAGAGCGCGAAAATGTGGAATTACCCGGTGGAAAAATTGAAGGTAATAGCACCGAGCTATCCGTTAAAACCATTGGCCGCTTTTCATCTGAAGAAGAGTTTAACGACATCATCATTCAATCAACCAACAACAGAACCATACGTTTGCGTGATGTGGGTTATGCTATTTTAGGTGCAGAAAACGAACAAACCGTTTTAAAAGAAAGTAAAGTACCCATGATTGGTTTAGCGTTGGTTCCACAGCCCGGTGCGAATTACATCGATATTGCTGATGAGTTTTACCGCAGATATGAACAAATAAAAAATGATGTGCCTAAAGATATTAAACTAGATATTGCGTTAGATAACACCAGGTTTATTCGCAAATCAATCACCGAAGTAGGCGAAACATTATTGATTGCTTTCTTATTGGTGGTACTTATCATATTCTTGTTTTTCCGCGATTGGTTAATTGCTTTCCGACCATTGATTGATATTCCGGTTTCATTAATCGGTGCATTTTTTATCATGTACATTTTTGGTTTCTCTATTAACATTTTAACCTTGTTGGCCATTGTACTCGCAACAGGTTTGGTGGTTGATGATGGTATAGTAGTAACCGAAAATATTTTCAAAAAAATTGAAGAAGGTATGAGCCCACGCGAAGCAGCCATTAAAGGCTCTAACGAAATTTTCTTCGCAGTGCTCTCTACTTCCATTACCTTGGCAGTGGTGTTTTTACCCATTATATTTTTAGAAGGTTTTGTAGGCAGATTGTTCCGTGAGTTTGGTGTAGTGGTGGCAGGTGCAGTACTAATATCCGCATTTGTATCTTTATCACTTACGCCCATGCTTAATGTTAAACTTCAACGTAAAAACCACAAGCATTCAAAATTTTACGAATTAACTGAACCATTTTTTGAAGGTTTAAATAACGCTTACAATAACTCATTGCGCAACTTCATGAAAAAAAGATGGTGGTCGCTTGTTATTGTTGTTGTTTCAGTTGGGGTGATATTTTTAATTGGCTCAACCATACAATCTGAATTGGCTCCGCTTGAAGACAGAAGTGTAATGCGTATTGCTTCTACTGCACCCGAAGGCGCCTCCTACGAATACATGGAAAACTACATGGACCGTGTGGCACAAATGGTAATAGATTCAACACCTGAAAAACGTGTATTGTTATCTGTAGTTGCTCCCGGATTTGTGGGAAGTGGTGCAGTAAACACCGGTTTCACTCGTATATTTTTAACCGAACCTAACGAACGTAATCGCTCGCAACAACAAATTGCACAAGCTATACAAAAAAATGTAGGCAGTATGACCGAGTCGCGCTCTTTTGTGATACAAGATCAAACCATCAACGGTAGTGGTGGTTCACGCGCAGGATTGCCGGTTCAGTACATTTTGCAAAATCAAGACTTTAATAAACTACAAGAGTTTTTACCTAAATTTTTAGATGAAGTAAATAAGAATCCAACCTTTCAAGGTGTGGATGTTAACTTAAAGTTTAATCGCCCTGAGCTGGTGATTGAAATTGATAGAGAAAAAGCCAAAGCAGTTGGTGTTAGTGTACAGCAAGTAGCACAAACCCTACAGTTAACCTATGGTGGTGTGCGTTACGGATACTTTAACATGAAGGGAAAACAATACCAAGTGATTGGTCAGGTAAATCGCGAAAACCGTGATGAGCCTTTGGATTTAAAATCGCTTTATGTACGAAACGATAAAGGCGAGTTGATACAATTAGATGCTGTTGTTAAAGTAGTGGAACAAAGTAGTCCACCACAATTGTACCATTACAACAGGTACAAATCAGCAACGGTTAGTGCGGGTTTGGCTCCCGGTAAAACCATTGGCGATGGTATTAAAGCCATGGATGGAATCAAGGAAAAAGTATTGGACGAATCATTTACTACAGACCTAAGCGGACCATCACGTGATTTCTCAGAAAGTTCATCAAACACCACCTTTGCGTTTCTATTTGCGTTGATTTTAGTGTATTTGGTTTTGGCCGCACAATTCGAAAGTTTTGTTGATCCAATTATCATCATGCTTACCGTACCTATGGCATTGGCAGGAGCATTAATATCGTTGTGGTACTTTGATCAAACCATGAATATTTTTAGTCAGATAGGTATTATTGTATTGCTGGGTTTGGTTACTAAAAATGGTATTTTGATTGTGGAATTTGCCAACCAAAAACGAGAAGAAGGTTTAAGTAAATTAGAAGCTGTTCAGCAAGCTGCAGTGTCGAGGCTACGCCCAATTTTAATGACCAGCTTGGCCACCATTTTAGGTGCGTTGCCAATAGCTTTGGCGTTGGGTGATGCTGCTACCAGCCGTATATCTTTGGGTATTGTAATTATTGGTGGATTGGTATTTTCGGGCTTTCTAACCTTATACGTAATTCCTGCCGTGTACAGTTATTTATCACGTGGCAACATCCGCGAAAAAATGCACGCAGCTAATGACGAAAATTAAAAAAGTAAGTAACAAAAACTCAGCGACCTCTGCGCCTCTGCGTTAAACCGAAAAAGTAAAAAATACACAAAATGAATTTGAACGATAAATTTAAACATATAAAATACATCAGCTTTTTGCTTGCGTTAATTGCCGGTATTAGCAACGTTTCAGCACAACAAGTACTCACGTTAAGTGATGCATTAAAAATGGCATTAGAAAATAACTATGCCATACAAGTTGCTAAAAATGATGCCGCCATCAGCACCAATAACAACCGACTTGGAGCTGCCGGAATGTTGCCTACACTAACAGGTACAGTTAACCAAGACAACCAGGTTATTGATACGAAACAGAAATTTTTGAACGGGACAGAAAATAACCGTGATGGTGCTAGAAGCAGCAACCTAAATGCAAACATAGAGTTAGGGTGGACTATTTTTGACGGCTTTAAAATGTTTGCTGCTAAAAACCGTTTAGAAGAATTACAAAAAGTTGGCGAGCTAAAAATGCGCAGCAATATTGAACAAACTTTTATGCGTGTTACCAAAGCGTATTATGATGTATTGTTGGCTAAACAACAGCTTGCCTCAAACCAAGATGCATTTAAAAACAGCGAAAAAAGACTTGAACTTGCCACCGAAAAATACAAAGCCGGTAAAAGTGCCAAAACCGAAATGTTAAAAGCACAGGTTGATTTGAACACCGACAAAGCAGCTTTAATGCGCCAAGAAAACAACTACAAAAATGCCCAAACCAATTTAAACCAATTATTAGGCAGAGATTTAAACGTAAATTTTTCGGTAGAAGAAAAACTACCTGAACCTAAAACCTATAAGTTAGATGAACTGCTGAATAAAGTAAACGGACAAAACACCAACTTACTGATTGCGAAAAAAAATCAGCAAGTGAGTTTATTAAGTGTAAGAGAAATTGAAGCAGAGCGCATGCCTAGTATTCAACTTAGAAGTGGTTATAATTTTAACCGGCAGGAATCAGAAGCAGGTTTTTTGCAATCGGCACAAAATACAGGGTTTCATTATGGTGCAGGATTAAGCATTAATTTGTTTAATGGGTTTGATGTAAACAAGCGTTTGCAAAATGCACGCTTAAGTCTAAAATCAAATGAGTTGGTGTATAAAGACTCCTTAACACGTTTACAAAACCAGGTACAACAAGCCTTTAACAATTACGTATTAAGTACACAATTAATAAGTTTTGAAAAAGAAAATGTTAAAGTAGCCCAAGAAAATTTTGACATAGCCAACGAACAATACCAAGTTGGGGTGATTACCAGCATTGAGTTGCGCGATGCACAATTAAACTTACTGAACAGCCAAATTCGTTTATTAAACGCCCAGTACGAAGCACAAATAAACGAAACCGAATTATTGAGGTTAATTGGAGAGTTGGTGAAGTTGTAGTGGCTTTTAGTTAGTTGTACTAACCATAAAAATTTAGGTTTAAAAATTAACGCTGCCATAAAACTACCAAAAAAGTTGCATTATATTTTTGAAATAGAGTAGTGCAACAACTACCGATATTACTGGCTGCATTTCTTTCGTAAGAGCTATTGGTCTTTGATAAGGTGCCCGCTTTCGATTCTAAGGTCAACATTGTAATGATACCCGTAGCTATTTGTCATGCCGGAGGCAAGGTTTAACGTATCAATGTTGTTATCAGATAATTGGCAAATTAAATCGATGTTTGAATTTTCTACATAGTCTTTGAACGCAACCTTAAGTGTATTTTCGCTTTTCAAGTCGCCTAACACTAATTCTTTATTACCAACAATCTTTAAGTCTTTCAAGTCAATACCTGTTTTGTTATTCAGAGTAAATCTGAATTGGTAGGGCATTGGACGTAACACACTTTTAAAGTATTGGATGGTTAGAATATTCAGCAATAGGACACTTGTCAAAACCCACATATTTGAAAAGTTTTTCTCTTTTAAATACGTCACAACAGTTAATATGAGTCCAACGATAATGACAAGCCAACAATAGATTGTAAACATGTCAATAGTTGTATGATAGATTATGTCGTCATTTACAATGTTTAGGTAGTAAATTGTCGTGATAGTGAGTGTAACAACTCCAGTCAATATTGTCGCCCAAGGCTGTTTAGTTTGTTTTGTTGTCGTCATTAGGGTTGCTTGTAACTAGTTTACAGACAAGACTTTTATTCGCTTATCACCCCAAATTTGGGTGTATAGACGAAGATATGTAGCGTAAAGAGGTATTATTTTCATAAGGCTAATGATTATTTGGTACAGCTAAATAAACCAATTAAACGTTTTTTATCAAGTTGATTTTTAAATGGTGTAAACCAAGTTTGAAAGTTACACCCGCGTTAGGGAAAAAGCTAAAAGTCCCGAAGCGAGTTCGGGATTGTAAACCCACAAGGAGGAACGAACGAGGACTTGTAGCGAATAGCCCCGAAGCGAGTTCGGGATTTTCAACCCGACCCCGAGTGAAGCGCAGCGTAACCTCGGGGAAACGCCCAAAACTTTTAAACATAAAAAAGCCCCGCATTGCTGCGAGGCCCTTTTATGTTTTACCTAAACCTTATTATTTAATAATCACTAAACGATAAGTCTTGCTGAATTTATCAGTTGAAATGTTTGCGAAGTATACGCCTGCATTTACATCTGATGTTTGTATAGTAATACTGTTATTACCACTTGTTAAGTATTGTGTAGGAATTGTTTTAACTACTCTTCCACTTATATCGAACAAGTTGATGGTAACGTTTGTATTCTCGGTTAAATCAAATGATACGTTGGTTACATCTGAGGTTGGGTTTGGATATAAACTTACGTTGTTTACATTTTGAACTTCGTTTACGCCTGTGCTACCTACTACATTTACAGTTTTGGCAATTGTACTATCACCGCATGGCGACATTACTTTTAAGGTTACCAAATAATCTCCTTTTTCTGCATAAGTGTAAGTTGGGTTTTGTAAAGTTGAAGTATCGTTAGTTGATGATGCTACACCAAAATCCCACTCGAAACGCATTTGTTTACCAATAGAACCATTGGTGAAAGTTACTGCCAAATTATTTTCGCTTGCGTTAAATGCTGCTACTGCTGCATTTTGTACGTAAGGACCAGCGTTGTAATCTTCTGTTTCCGGGTTAAAGTTAGCCCAGCAATCAGCCCATTTGTTATTGTTACCAAATGCACCTTTATAAGTTGTTTGGGTAAAGAAAGCATCGCTTAATTTACTATCGCTAAATGATGCACCACTTGCTGCTACCGAACCTGCTTTAAAACCAAAATCAGGGTTGAAGTAGTTGAATGGATTGTTGTAAACTGCATCAATTGCTGCACTGGTATCTGTACCGTTTGCTACAATGGTTTGACGAACAGTTGCTGCATTTGATGATGAGTTGTTAATAGCATTTAAGTTACCAGCTAACACATTGTTTTTAAAGCCCATTGAGTCGGTTGCAAATTTATTTCCGGTTCCTGAACCATCAACAAATAATGCATTTGGCCAACCCATAAATACCGAGTTAAAAATTGATGTTGCTGAGTTTCTGCGTATACGTGCACCATTGTTAAACGAGTTACCTGCCAATGATCCGGTTAATGGCTTGCCGGTAGCTAAAGGACCCATTACGGTTACGTTTGAGAATATAGGCCATGTTAATGGTGTATTGTTTGAACCTCCACCATCGTTATCTGATTCGAAACCATTTGTAGTTGGTCCTGAACCTCTATCATAGTATGCAGAATCACGAATAACCAATGCGAATTGTACTTTACCTTGAAAACCAAAGTCAACATCCAAATCATCATCGATGTTACGGTGAGAGATGATGTATTTTGCATTTACATTACCACCAAACCACTCAAATCCGTCATCGTTTGCGTGTGTAACTTGTATGTGGTCTACCTGTGTACCTTTACCTACACCACCAAATGTTAAACCGTTAATTTCGTTACCCGGAGTAATTACCACGCCACCAAACTCTAAACGTACATAACTTAATACACCCGAGTTGTGGTTAGGGTCGGTACCACCATATAAACCATCACCATTTGCGTTATCTAAGTCACCCTCAATTGCAACTTGGTTACCAGGCTCAGCAGCAGCAATAGCAACTGAAGGACCGGTTGTTAAGTCAGGACGGTTAATTGGTGCTTTACCTAAAATAATGATACCACCCCAATCGCCTGTTGCGCGCTCGCCTTTAGGTTTTGATGAAGTAAAAATGATAGGGCGATTTTTTGTACCTGCTGCGTTAATCATACCGTTACGGGTAATAATTAAACAACCTTTATTTGCTGATACACCACCTTTAATAATGGTACCCGGTTGTATAGTTAATGTTGCATTATTTTTAACATAAACGTATCCACCTAACTCATAAATGGTATCGCTGTACCAAGTAGTATTTGCAGTAATATCTCCGGCTGGAACATTTTTTACAGGTGAGTTAATACCTGTGATTTGAACCAACTTGGTAATGGTATTTTCGCATGAACCGTTAATAGCTCTTAAGCGTACATTAAACACACCATTTGCACGGAAAGTATGGCTTGGATTTTGAGCGATTGAAGTATCACCATCACCAAAATTCCATAAGTATGAAGTAGCATTGGTTGACGCATTTGTGAAACTTACTGTACCTGCATTTGCTGTAAAAGTAAAGTTAGCAACCGGTGACGGATTTACATTAAGGGTAATGGTATCAACCCAAGTGTTACCCGAGTTACTATCTAATAAAGTTACGTAGTAAGTTGTAGTTGCAGTTGGTGATGCAACAGGGCGTGCAATATTTGCATTGCTTAAACCTGCTGTTGGAAACCAAGAGTAAGCAAAACGACCTGAACCACCGGTAGCAGTTGCACCAATAGTTGCCGAAGCACCTGCACAAATAGTTGCATCGTTACCTGCACCTGTCCAAGTTACCACACCAATTGGCGAAGTGTAATCTGCAGCATCAGGATTAAAGTTAGCCCAACCGTTTGTCCAATTGTTGTTACCAAATGCACCTTTGTAAGTTGTTTGGGTAAAGAAAGCATCGCTTAATTTACTATCGCTAAATGATGCACCACTTGCTGCTACCGAACCTGCTTTAAAACCAAAATCAGGGTTGAAGTAGTTGAATGGATTGTTGTAAACTGCATCAATTGCTGCACTGGTATCTGTACCGTTTGCTACAATGGTTTGACGAACAGTTGCTGCATTTGATGATGAGTTGTTAATAGCATTTAAGTTACCAGCTAACACATTGTTTTTAAAGCCCATTGAGTCGGTTGCAAATTTATTTCCGGTTCCTGAACCATCAACAAATAATGCATTTGGCCAACCCATAAATACCGAGTTAAAAATTGATGTTGCTGAGTTTCTGCGTATACGTGCACCATTGTTAAACGAGTTACCTGCCAATGATCCGGTTAATGGCTTGCCGGTAGCTAAAGGACCCATTACGGTTACGTTTGAGAATATAGGCCATGTTAATGGTGTATTGTTTGAACCTCCACCATCGTTATCTGATTCGAAACCATTTGTAGTTGGTCCTGAACCTCTATCATAGTATGCAGAATCACGAATAACCAATGCGAATTGTACTTTACCTTGAAAACCAAAGTCAACATCCAAATCATCATCGATGTTACGGTGAGAGATGATGTATTTTGCATTTACATTACCACCAAACCACTCAAATCCGTCATCGTTTGCGTGTGTAACTTGTATGTGGTCTACCTGTGTACCTTTACCTACACCACCAAATGTTAAGCCATTAATTTCGTTACCCGGAGTAATTACCACTCCACCGTATTCTAAACGAACATAGCTTAATACACCTGAATTGTGGTTAGGGTCAGTACCACCATATAAACCATCACCATTTGCGTTATCTAAGTCACCCTCAATTGCAACTTGGTTACCAGGCTCGGCAGCTGCAATTGCAACTGAAGGTCCGGTTGTTAAGTCAGGACGGTTTATTGGTGCTTTACCCAAAATAACTAAGCCTCCCCAATCACCCGTAGCACGTTGTCCTTTAGGTTTTGATGAAGTGAATACAATAGGTGCAGTTGCTGTACCTGCAGCATTAATCATACCATTACGGGTAATAATTAAGGAAGCCTTGTTTGCTGCGTTACCTTTAATTAAGGTTCCGGGTTGAATGGTTAAAGTTGCGTTGTTCTTTACATACACATAACCATCTAAAGTGTACACCGTATCGCTGTACCAGGTTGTGTTTGATGTAATTTCACCGGCAGAAATTGTTCTTGTTTTTTGAGCAAATGCCATTGCTCCAGAGAACATTGCTACTACTGCTAGTAAAGCTGATTTTTTCATAATTATTTATGCTATAATTTTGTTCAAACTTACCCGTGCCACTTTGCGGTATTGTTACTGCAATGTTGTTAAATTGTAAAGAGTCGAAATAGTTGAGTGGTTATTGGTTGATTCACTTCTGTGCTGAAGCTTCGAAGTGTGAGAGGTTGATTGGTTATTGGTTGATAGGTGATTAGTTGATTAGTTCAGAGTTTGGAGGATGGAAGTTAGAGATTAGAATTTTATTGTTATGTATAGTTCCTTCCCCACTTCATGATTTGATACGCTGAACTTCGTTTCATTATTCGTCATTTTCTGTTTCTGGTTCGGGAAATGTTTCTCACAGACGCCACAGAATTTCACAGAAACCAATGCCCTCACCTCTTTGCGTCCTCCGTTTCCGAAACTTCGGAATCTGCGTTTATACCTTCTGTGCTATCTGTGAGCCTACCAACAAAAAAGGCCGTCATTTTCATGACAGCCTTTATATTTATTTAATGCGGTTTAAAACTTATAACTCAATCCAACTGAAATAGTTCTTCCCATTTTAAAACGATAAATTACATTATCTAATGTGGTTAATTCCTTTGCAGCTGCATCAACTTCGCCCGGTGTAGCACCATTCTTTTTACGGCTAACTACATCGGCACGTTTTTCAGCACTTATATCATCAAACTTACCATTGTTATTGTTGTCGTGGTAAAATACTAAGTCTTCTGCTAACAAATCACCAAAAGTTAATTTAGCATCTAACTTTTTAAAGAAACGTTTTGATATACTGAAGTCGATTACATCTCTTGGGTTTTCCCAAACATTTGGAAACGCACCGCTAATTTCTTGCACCGCAAATATTCTACGTCCTACCTTGTTGTACAATAAACTTGCCGTTAAATTGGTTTTTAAATCGGTGTAGCTTAAGCCCGTATTTAACAGGTAGTTCGACTGACCTTGTAATGGACGTTTTGCTGTTTCGGCAGTGGTTTTTGCTGCAGCAATGTTGCTTAAATCAACCTCGCTGTGTATGTATGCAAAGTTGGTGGTAAACAAAAAGTTTTTAAATCTTTTGGTACCTAACCATTTGTCTAAAATGGCTAAATTTTTTCTTACTTCAACTTCAGCACCTGCGTTAATCGCGTTGGTATTGCTGGTATAACCTAAACGGTAACTTCCTCCTCCGGTTAAGTCAAATACCGGCTCGATGGCGTTGGTAAATGTTTTATAAAACAAGGAGAATGATAACAACTGACCTTCACCTTGGAAATGTTCGATTCTAAAATCGTAGTTATCAATTGAAGTACGTTGTAATGACGGTGTTCCAGTTACATCCATGTTTAAGTTAAAGTCGTAGAAAATAAATGGCGCTAACTCTCTAAATTCAGGGCGAGCCAATGATTTAAAATAAGCTAAACGAATATTTGTTTTTTCTGTTAACTCATAGCTTAAGTTAATTGAAGGCAAGAAATCAACTACAGTATTGTTAATGTTAATGGTATCACCGGCTGCACCTAAAGCTTCTAATTTTTGATTGTAGCTTTCCATACGTACACCATACACCGCTCTGGTACGCGCCATAATTCTGTTGTTAAACATTACATATGCTGCACCTAAGTTTGAACTTGCTTTGTATTTATCTTGTGGGTTAACACGCTCATCAATAAAAAATGCATTTTTAATCAAGTTTTCTTTGTTAAAAATGGTATTGATGTCTTGTAGCGCAATGTCACCGGCTGCTGGGTTGCTGTAGTTTAATTTATGTCCGTATACTTGGGCTTCAAAGTTACGTTCGCGCAACTGGTAAAAACCACCTGTTTTAAATTCGGTTTTGATTTTTTTACCGCTTGCAAAACCTATTGGTAACTGCACATCCAAACCACCTGAATACAACTGCTCGCCTAACTTGGTATACAATCTTCCGTTTTGTGTTAAATCAATGGTTGATTGTAATTGTGCGGTGTATGGATTCAATTCACCTGTATTATCATTAATCGTGGTTGAGCGGGTAAAACGTCTGAAATCAGGAATATCACGCTTGATGTTATTGTAGTTTAACACCCACTTAATTTTAAGTTTTGATGCAGTTATAAAATGCTCGCCACCTAATTGGTTGGTTAAAAATAAATTTTGTTGGAAGAAGTAAGCCGTTTTATTTTCATGATTCACCGGATCGTTGTTCATGTTGTTTTGCCCCCAACGCTGAATGGTTTGATCTTCTGAATTAATGTTATACGCATTTTTGAAAAAGAACTTGTTGTGTGTTCCTAACTTCATGGCTAGGTTCACCATCAAGCCAACCATTACTTCGCGTTTGTAGGTTGAATCGTTGTAATGATACAATTGATCGTTACCCGCTTTTACGTCATAAAAATTTCTTTCAGCAGGAGTAAATCTGTAGCTGTTGCTGTGTGATAATGAAGTGATGAAACCAAATTCATTTTTCTTACCAAACTTGTATTTGTTACCACCTGAAACTTGGAAATTGGTGTTTGGGGCAAACGAGTTGATTTTGTTTAAACTCCAGTTGTCGTTAAACTTTTGGCTGTTTTCAAACTTAGCATCCGGGCTTGATGCCTCGTATTGTGTGCGTCCGGGTAATCCTGAAGGTACAGCACGCGTTCCATCATCAATACCTAACCAATCTGTTTTACCACCTTGATAAGTATAACCGTTTTTAAATGTGGTTAATGAGTGCATACCCACGCTTCCACCAAAAGAAAGAAACTTTTCATCAGGAATATCACGCGTGTTAATGGTAATCAAACCACCTGCAAAATCGCCCGGTAAATCAGGAGTTGCAGTTTTGGTGATGGTCATATTAGCCAACATGTTTGATGGAAAAATGTCAAACGAGAATGCTTTTTTATCTGCCTCTGTACTTGGCAATGGCGCACCATTAATGTATGCCGAGTTGTATCTGTCGTTTAATCCACGAATAACAGCAAACTTATTATCTTGTACCGTTGCACCACTAACGCGTTTCATTACATCGCTTGTTGAGTTATCCGGTGATTTTTTTATGACATCAGCAGAGATACCATCCGATACTGATACCGAATTTTTTTGCTGAATTAATAATGCGTTGGCACTTTCTTTTCTGAGTTCGGCCTGCACTACTACCTCGTTTAATTCTTTTGATGAAGCAGAAAGCGACACATTTATTGTGGTGGTTTCTCCGCCTTTAACCTCAACACCGGCCATTTGTTTTTTGATATAACCCACGTAGCTTACGTTTAAGTTATAAGTACCCGGTTTTAAGTTAATAATGGTAAATTTTCCTTCAAGGTCGGTTGATGCACCAAAAGAAGTGCCCTCAACACTAACAGAAACGCCTATCAGTTCTTCTCCATTTTTTTGATCGATAACCTTTCCGGTGATTTTTCCGGTTTGTGCAAAAACTGTGTAACTTATAGTAAGTGCCACAACTGTTGCCATTAATTTTTGTAAAGTGATTTTCATTTGTTTAGGTATGTGAAAACGCTGGCAAAAGTACCCTGCGTTTTTTTTCAACCCGTTAAACAAAAGTTATCCTTATGTTAATGTAGCGTCAATTGCATGTTACGCAATTGTTAATACACAAAAAAACCCGCACGTGGCGGGTTTTCGGTAAAAACTAATTTTAACAGTATCTTATTTTATCACACCCAATTCTTTACCTACTTTGGTAAATGCTGCAATTGCTTTTTCAATATGTTGTGGTTCGTGAGCAGCAGAAAGTTGTACACGGATACGTGCTAAATTTTTAGGCACTACCGGGTAAAAGAATCCGGTTACATAAATACCTTCATCTAATAATTTAGCAGCCATTTCCTGAGCCAATTTTGCATCATACAACATTACAGGAACAATTGCACTTGCACCACCACGCAAATCAAAGCCGGCAGCTTGCATACCAGCTTTAAACTGGTTTACGTTAGCCTCTAACTTATCGCGCAATGCGGTGCTTTCGTTTAATAATTTAAACACCTCAATACTTGCACCTACAATTGCTGGAGCTAATGAGTTACTAAATAAATATGGACGCGAGCGCTGACGTAACAGCTCAATAATTTCTTTTTTACCTGTGGTGTAACCACCCATTGCGCCACCTAAAGCTTTACCTAATGTTCCGGTAATAATATCAACACGGCCCATTACATTGCACAACTCAGGAACACCTCTTCCGGTTTTACCAATAAATCCCGCACTGTGGCATTCATCTGTCATTACCAACGCATCGTACTTATCAGCTAAATCGCAAATTTTATCCATTTGTGCCACGTAACCATCCATACTAAACACGCCATCGGTTACAATAATTTTAAACCTTGCACCTTTTTCGTTAGCAGCAATTAATTGTGCTTCCAAATCGGCCATGTCGTTGTTTTTATAACGGTAACGTTGTGCTTTACATAAACGCACACCATCAATAATACTTGCATGGTTTAACTCATCGCTAATAATGGCATCTGCCTCTTGAAACAATGGTTCGAAAACACCACCGTTTGCATCAAAAGCTGCTGCATATAAAATGGTATCTTCTGTTCCATAAAAATTGGCAATGGTTTGCTCTAACTCTTTATGAATATCTTGTGTACCGCAAATAAAACGTACGCTACTCATTCCAAAACCGTGCGTTTCTAGTGCTTTTTTTGCTGCTTCCTTAACACGCGGATGAGATGATAAACCCAAGTAATTGTTGGCACAAAAGTTTAATACACTTTGTCCGGTGTTTAAAGTAATCTCTGCACCTTGTTCTGACACAATAATGCGTTCGCTTTTGTATAAACCTGCTGCTTTAATATCAGCTAACTCTTGTTGTAAGTGTTGTTGTAATTTGCCGTACATACGTTATATTTTTAATTAATAATTTGTTATTTATTTGGGTTGATACATGAATTGTGCTGCACACCAATTGTTTTTAACCAGGTGCTTTTTAAACTGTAAACCTAATGGCTCAGTAGCTTTTTTTAAATCAGCCAAATCGGTTTCATAAAAACCACTTATCAGCAAAAATGCTCCAGGTTTCATGTGTTTGGTAATGTCACTAAAGCTGTTTAATAAAATATTTTTGTTGATGTTGGCCAATACACCATCAAAAGTTTCTGAAGCTTTGATCACCAATAAAGAGCCTAGCCTAAACTCAAAATTTTGCAGATTGTTTAGGTTCTTATTTTCGGCAATGTTGTCCAAACACCATTCGTCAATATCGTTGCCTACAATTTGTGTTGCACCCAATTTTAAAGCCATCAAACCCAATACTCCTGTGCCACAACCGTAATCGAATATATATTTGTTGTTAAAGTTTTGCTCCAACATTAACTCCAATACCAACTGAGTGGTTTCGTGATGACCGGTACCAAATGTATTTTTAGGTTGAATGGTAATGGTGTATTCATAATTCATTTGTAAATCGTGGAAAGGAGCACGCACCAAAATTTTGTCTGCCACTATAATTGGTTCGTAAGAAGCTTCCCATTGTGCATTCCAGTTTTGCGGTTCAATTACACTATGCGGCACGTCATTAGGATTGATGCCATACTTTAAAAGCAAATCGTTATATATTAAAGGATTGTGCAATGACTGAGGAATATAAGCCGAGAAGCCTTCATCGGTTTCAATAAAACCTTCATAGTCTAACTCAGCCAACTCTGCAATGAGCAGTTCTTTAATATCCTCGTTACAAGTGATGGCAAATTCAAAATATGCTTCCATGCGGCAAATATGCACAAAAAGTGCAGGTATAAAAAAGAGAGATTTGTAATCAAATCTCTCTCTTCATAATTAAATTATAATAACTTTTGGTAAGCACGCATCCACCTGTCAGGGATTTCATCATTTAAAGCCGCTTGGTAGTCGCTGTAACTGCAAGGCACCATAAATGTTCCTTTTTGATTTGAGCGCTCTTTCGGGTAAGGCACTTCCATCCACCAGCGTTCGTTGTATACGTTTTTGTAAAATACAATCTCATAATCACCGGTTTTTAAGGTGGTGCGGTAAATCATGTAATCTTTACTTTCACCGGTTGGGTAATCATATTTGCGGTTGTAATAACCATCAATAAAGTACCATAACATTTGCGAAACCAACTTGCTGCCACATGCATTGGTATCTCTAAAGGCATTTAGGTCGTAAAAACCAATACTGGTTAAATCGTTACCCATACCCGCATAACGTGCAATCTGACAAGCCTCTTCGCCATAAAATCCATTCGGATTCATTTCTACACTCGAGGCAACATCAGCCGCTTTCACGCTATTTAAGCTAAACACCATCATATCGGCATTACGAGCCAATGGCTCTGTTTCCTGCATTTTTGCACGTACCTGCCCTAACCTAAACACATCAAAATTCATTTTATCAAACGCATCTAAACTCTCTTGCTCAACATAATACGCTTGGTTACCAATATGAACAATGTTGAACAAGAAATTGGGTTGATGAGTGATGATTTTATACAAGTAATTTGCGTATTCCGGATTGGTTTCGTTTTGTTTCAAATCAATTTTTGCATCGGCTACCAACATGTTTAAATTAGGGTTGATGCCCTGATAGGAAGTAAACTGCGCATAGGCCAAATCGCTGGGGCCACCTAAAATGATGGTTACAATTTTACGCTCGTGTAATTCTTTTAAACACTCGTTTAGGGCAAACATGGTATCACTTACGCTGCTGCCCGGCTCTATGTTTCCAAGGTCGGCAATTTTAATATCGTACTTGGGCTGAACAAGTTTATACAGCTGCTTACGAACTTCATCGGGCGTGGTACTCATACCGGCATGAATTGGTTTTAACCTTTCTTCCTTTACACCAATAATGGCAAGCTGCACATCATCCAAATCAGGAAATTGTTTGGTATAAATATCTATTACATTAACCAAACTTTTAGGAGAAGTTTCGGTTATATCATTAAATACCGATTGTGAAATCGGACGTAAGAAATCGCTTAATTGCATGTTGTATGTTTAATGCCGCAAAATACCTTATTTTCGCCCGCAGGTAATAAACATTTCCACACTTTGATAGCAGTAAGCGGAGCCACAGGTTTTTTAGGTGCATATGTTGTTTGCAGGCTTTTACAAAAAGGTTTGCAGGTTAGGGCCTTAAAACGTGCCCAAAGCAGCATGGCCGAGTTTGAATACATTTATTCGTTGTTGTTTACCGACAACAAAGCCAAACAACATTTAACTTGGGTTGATGCCAATGTATTGGACACTCCGGCCCTTGAGGAGGCACTAAAAGGCGTTGATGAAGTTTACCACTGCGCAGCCATGGTATCGTTTAGCCAAAAAGACAAGGAGCAAATGATGCAGGTAAATGTGCAGGGTACCGCCAACTTGGTAAATTTAAGTTTAATTTATGGTGTCAAAAAGTTTGCTCATATCAGTTCTATTGCAGCGCTTGGTCGCGAAAAAAACGGTGTACAGGTTACCGAAAAATCTAAGTGGGTTGATTCGAAACTAAACAGTAATTACGCACTAAGTAAATACAAAGCCGAAATGGAAGTGTGGCGTGCATCAGAAGAAGGTTTAAATGTGGTGATTGTAAATCCCGGTGTAATTTTAGGAAGCGGGGATTGGCACAAAGGTTCGTGTGCGTTGTTTAATATGGTTTACAAAGGTATGCCGTTTTACACCCATGGTGTAAATGGTTATGTTGATGTACTTGATGTGGCTGACGCTACCATAAAATTAATGGACAACAATATTTTTGCCGAGCGATTTATTTTGGTAAGTGAGAACATCGAAATGAAATACTTTTTAGATGAAACATCAACCCTGCTTAATAAAAAGAAACCAAGCATTGAAGTAAATAAATTATTGGCAGAATTGGCTTGGATGGGCGCAGCTATTGCAGCTTTGTTTACAGGCAAAAAGCCAAATTTAACCAAAGAAACCTCAAGGGCATCACTCAATAAATATTATTACAACAACCAAAAAATTAAAGATAAAATTGGGTTTGAGTTTATACCCATAAAACAAACCATAAAACAAACCTGCAAAAACTTATTACAACACAAACAAGTATCATGAGAGTATTTTTAATCACAGTTGCTGCGGCAGCTTTAACATTAACAGCATGCAACAATGCGGAAAACCCTGCAAGTAATGCATCCATTCAAAAGTTAGAAAAATTGTACAAAACCAGCTACGATTTAAAAGATATACCAACTGCCATCACTGCGGTTCAGTTAATTTTAACCCACGATAGCACCAACAATTTGCGCGATTCATTACCAAGTATGTATTTAGCGGTACAAAATATTGATGCGTGTTTAACAACTACCGAAAGTGCGTTAAAACGCCACCCCGAAAATGAAGAGTATGCCAAATACAAAATGCTTTGTTTAGAGCAAATAGGCAAAGCAGAGGAACTATTTACCTTAGCAAAAAGTTTATACGACAAAACCGGCAAAGCCGAATACATTTACAAAATTGCATCAGTACAATTGGTTACCGGAGAGTTTGATGCTGCGTCAAAAACCATCAACGACATGATGGAAAAATATAAAAACACCAAAGATAGTGTTGACATATTTATTGATCAATCACAAAGCCAACGTGTACCTATTATAGCGGCTTGTTGGAACATGAAAGGTTACTTGTACATACAAACACAAAAATACCAACAGGCAGGCGAAGCTTATCAAAAAGCTATTCAAACTTTCCCTGATTTTGTGATGGCACGCAGAAATTTACAACAGTTAATTCAAGGCGCACAACAACGTTAACAGCTATTAAATACTCATTTGATGCCTATGCAATTGTTTTAAGTTGTGTAGGCATTTTTTTGCTCAGCTTATCAAAACAATGAAAGATTATATTGCATTTTTTAATCAGCACAAACAACAAGCCGAAAAACTAATTGCGTCTACCAAAAAGCAAATTACTTTACTTACCATATTTAGGTTATTGGTATTTGTGTTGATGATCTGGATGATTTACCTCAGTTTTGCAAAACTATTATTTGCCGGAGCTGCATTTATAACACTAGTTGTTTTTTTAGGATTGATGAAACAACATCAAAAAGCCAATAAAACTTTAGCTTACCAAGAGCAGTTACACTACATTTGTTTAAACGAAAACAATATATTTTTTAGCAACAGAAACGGAATAGATTTTTTTGAAGGCAATCATAATTATGCAAATGATTTAGATGTATTGGGCGAAGGTTCTCTGTTTCATGCTATAAACAGAACATCAAACACCGCTGCTGAAAAAAAACTGGCGAATTTTTTGTTAAATCCTGAGTTGAAAGAATCAGCTATTTTAACTCGACAAGCAACTATAAAAGAGTTAAGCACTTTACCCGATTTTTTACTACAATACCGAATCTACAGTAAACTTTCAGCAACAGAAAAATCAGCAGCAAATCAATTTGAACAATGGCTTAATCAATCCCAAAAATTAGCTCATAAACCATGGGTAATCTGGGCCATTTGGCTAACCATTGCAGCAACCATAGCAGGCATAATTGCAGCATTTACCTTTAGTTATTTTGGGTTGATTATTGGAGCAGTTTTAGTAAACTGGTTCTGGGTTGGAACACTATTACGTTACAGCAACCAAACACAAAATATTGCAGGTAAACAACGCAATACTTTTGAGCAATTGGTACACATCAATATTGCAGTAACCAAGCAACAGTTTGCAGGTGAAACACTCAACCAAATCAGACAAAACTACCAAAAAAGTACCGAAGCTATTACAAGTTTAAATCGTTTGATGGCAACGTTTGATCAACGTTTAAACACTATGCTTGGACCAATTTTAAACAGCTTGTTTTTATTTGATGTGTATTGTTTATGGCACATTGAAAAATGGAAAAACAAACACGGTAAAACGTTACTAAATTGGATGGATGCCCATGCTGAGTTTGAAACATGGGTAAGCATGGCAACTTATGCATACAAACATCAACAGTTTATTTATCCTACACTAAGCCAAACACCGCTTACATTTAATGCACAAAATTTAGCGCACCCCTTAATTGTATCACACAAAAGTGTAGCCAATGATTTTACTTACAATAGTGTTCAAAAAATATTCATCATCACAGGATCAAACATGTCGGGTAAAAGTACATTTTTACGCACAGTTGGCCTATCACTATTATGTGGAATGATTGGTTTGCCGGTTCAAGCAATTAGTATGGAGTTTAGTGTAGTCAACATTTTAAGTTCGATGCGCATTGCTGACTCGTTGCAGAACGATACCTCCTATTTTTATGCCGAGTTAAAACGCCTCAAACAAATAATGGATGAAATTGAAATGAGCGAAATACCTTGTGTACTATTTATTGATGAAATGCTGAAAGGCACAAACTCGAGCGAAAAACTAGAAGGCTCTATTGCCATTATTAATAAATTGGTACACAAGAACTGCGTTGCATTTATTGCCACACACGATTTGGCCCTGGGTAAATTAGCTGATACTTTTCCGAAAACAGTAAACAATTATGCTTTTGAGAGTGTGATTGAAAACAATGAGATGGTATTTGACTATAAAATTAAAACTCAGGTTGCCCAAAGCACCAATGCAACATTCTTACTCAAGAAACTAAAAATAGTAGATTAGTTAAGAACCCTTCAACCATTAGTGACTTTAAAAATCAAGTACTTATACAACTATAATTTGATCTTGACATTATTGGATTTTCCATTTTTAACCTTAATTCAACAAGAGGTTAAGTTTTTTTAACTCTTATTAAGCTCATTACCAAAACTTTTTTGTATTTTATTGTTATGTAATTTGTATCTTGGACTTTACTTTAAACCAGTATAAAGATGAAACACAATTACAAAACTATCCCACAAAAAAATATGGCAAGGTTTGCCATGTTTTTATTCGGTTTGATGCTCTGGAATTTAACCAGCCAGGCTCAAATTGTGTTGAACTCCAGTGGAGGCACAACAACAGGCAACTACACTACACTAAAGGCTGCTATCGACAACATTAATAACGGTACACACACAGGAAGTATTTTAATTACTGTTCACGGTAACACCATAGAAGCTGCAAGTAGCGTATTATTAGAGAGCGGAAATATTGCAGGTGCATCTTACACCGACATTATGATACGCCCGGCTGATACTGCTACAGTAAACAAAACAATTGACTTGGCATTATCAGGATCTGTTCTTCTGGATTTAAACGGGGCAGATAATGTAATAATAGACGGCAGGCCTTTAAGTCAGGGAACATCAAGGCTACTAACACTGCGCCATTCAAGCCCAAACACAAGTGCAGCTTCCGGAGTAATCCGAATGATAAATGGAGCAACCTTTATTCAACTCAAACATTTAAACACAACCTGTTTAACTACAACAGCAACGGCCGCAAGTATTAACATTAGTTTGTCTACCTCTGCTGCAACCATAGGTAACAGAAATATCACCATCGAAGATTGTGCTGTAACAGGTGGTGTTCAAGGCATAAACATGACCGGTACTTTGGCCAATTTTATGGATAGTATTGCCATACGCAGAAACATTCTGTTAAACAATCAAGGTGCCGGAGTTATTGTAAGTGCAGTAAAAACATTGGAATTAGATTCGAATGTAATTACACACAATACAGTTTTCTCCGGGTGGAATGTATTCGGTTTAAACATCAATCCTAATGTTAGTGCTGCAAATTATTTGATATCAAGAAACAATATCAACAACCTTCAAACCACAAGTGCTGCGCAAATGGCAGGCATTTTGATTAGCCCGGGAACAGCCGGGTTAGCGGTGGTTCCGGTTGTGAACGTTATTAATAACCACGTTTCTCTGCAAGCAACTAACTCTGGATTAACATTCGCCCGTGCCCTTCAATACCAAGGTAGTAATCCTGCTTCGGTAAGTTGCTTCCATAACACTTTCCGTTTAGGCGGAAGTGGTGCAGGTACAACAGGTAATCCGGCTACCATAGCAGTTGCAAAAAGTAATTCTTCTACTGCCGGTTCATTTGTTTTTACAAATAACATATGCATCAATACCAGAACCGGTGCAGCAAATCCACATGTTGGATACTGGAATAGTAGCGCAACTACCGGTGTTAATACTTCAGATTACAACACACTTCATGGCCCTGTGTTTAGCGCTATTGTTGGTGGTTTTTATCAAGGAGCAATTGGCGGATATCGCACCGCATCCTTCCCTAACGAGCAAAATTCAAACTTTGGTTTGATTGATTTTAACAACAATGCTGACCCTATCGTTAATTTAAGTGGGCCGAATACTTCGGGTGGAAAACTGGCAGGCACACCTGTACCCGGAGTACCCAACGATCTTTATGGAACATTGAGGAGTACTGTTACCCCTTATCGTGGGGCATACGAATCATTAACTCCAATTGATACATTTGATATACAAACCGTAATTTTATATACCTACGGAAAAATTCCGATTGGGACTGACGATACTGTGAGGGTATTGGTTAGAAATCTTGGAACTACGGCAATTAACAACGAACCTATTAATTTAAGTAGTACCAAAAATGGTTATTTAGGATCTGTTAATGTCAGCTTACCACCGGGCGGAGAAAGCATTGTGAATATGGTTCCATACACACCATTTATTCTAGGCTTTGATACCCTTAGGGCATATCCTAATCCAGACCAAAAGCCAAGCAATGACACCTCTTTGTGGGTAAGAGAAAACACGTTAAATGCTTTAAGCTATAGCCGTCCGTTTGTTGCCCAAACAGGTAATGTGGGTACAAATCCCGAAGGCGAAATTGTAGCTAAATTCTACACACCTGTTCCTAATTTTGTAAACCAAGTAAATGTTAACTTCACTAACAACTTCTTTAATGGACCTTTCCCTTTCCAAGTTGTTATTTATGAAGATTCCGGTTCTACATTCGGACCAAAAAGAGTTCCACTTTGGGTATCGGCTACTCAAAATACAGTAAATGGAATTTTTAATTTATCAATTCCTTCTATTGCTGTAAGTGGCTCATTTTACATCGGTGTTCGTCAAACCACAGCAAACAATATAGGCTTTGCTTTTCAAAACGAAAATCCAATTAGAAATCAAACATTCTATTTCCGTCAAGGTGCCGGCTTCAGTGGTTTAGCTTGGAATGACTTTGCCGTAAATCCAAACAACCAATTTAGATTTATGATTGAACCACGCTTAACCATTAACGATGACTTGGGCGTAGTTGACTTATTTGCTCCGGGAACAGGCTGTGTTAACCTTGGCATACAACCCGTTTCTGTGCAAGTTCAAAACTTAGGTTTACTCAGTCAAGATTTTAGTATAGATACTTTACGTATTTTTGGAAGAATTACAAAACCATCCGGCAATACCATCTCTTTCGGACCTATATTGGTTACTTCAGGAACACTAAGTGCAGGAGCAACTACAAATGTTACTGTTGTTCCTTCATTTAATTTTGACTCGGCAGGCGCTTATACTTTTACCGCATGGACACGTTTTGGTCCTGACGCAAATGCTGTTAATGACACACTACCTCCTCTGGTTAGAAATGTTTTAGCTGTTAATGCTGCACCTGTGGTTCAAAATTTTAATGCAGTTGCTTTTCCAACCACATGGACAACCAATCGCTTTTTTATTAGCGCAAATAATGGTGTTAATAACACCAACTCCATAAGGGTTTTTATTGATAATTCAACTCCATTTGCAGCAAACGCATTTGTTCAGTCACCACGTATTAGCGGTATTACTTCTACCAGTGTGTTACGTTTTGATTATCGCATTTTAAATAACTTTGGTGGCACCGCTGCTACTTTAACCAATGTTGATAGCATTAAAATAATGGTATCTACAGATTGTGGCAGCACATTTACACAGTTGGCTCTTATTAATGGTGTTAACCATATCAGTTCGGCAAACTACACAAGGTATGATGTAGCTTTAGGATCATTTACCGGAAGCGATATCATTGTAAAAATAGTTTACGATTGGTTTGGCACAACCAATGATGTGGCAGTTGATATGGATAACATTCGCGTAGTAGATGGACAAAATGATATGGGTGTTACAGTAGTTAGTAATCCATGCCGCTCAGTAATTGCAGGAAGTGCAGCCTTAACGCCAGTAGTTACTATCCGTAATTTTGGTTCAGGCTCACAAAACAATGTACCGGTTGGTATTTCTATTACTGGCCCTGTAAACTACAGCAGCACCGCAACATCAGGTACAGTATCGGCAAATGGAACAAGCGTTATTTCGTTTGTAAGTACATTTAACCCAACTACTCCGGGTGTATATACGTTAAGAGCATGGACAGCACTTACTACCGATGGAGATCCTTCAAATGATACCATTGTTTATACATTTAATGTAACCAATTTAAATCTAGGAAATGCATCTGTTAATGCCATACAATTTAATGGCAGTTCGTCATTAAAAGTTAGAAATGCCGCTACTTTAAACCCAACTGCGGCAATCAGTATAGAAGCTTGGGTAAACAGAACAACTACAGCCGCATGGAGAAGCATTATCTCAAAAGATTCTTCGATTGGATTCATTCAGTACACATTCGCCATTAATGCCGCCCATCAATTAGAGTTTATTGTTAATACTACCAGTGGTTTCCATCAGTTTACCTCAGCCAATATTGTTCCTGTGGGTTTAAACCATGTTGCTGCAACCTTTAACGGAAGCAACTTCCGCTTTTATGTAAATGGTAATATTTTCACAGATACCACAGTCTCTTCATCAACCATAATTCCTTCTAACTTTGATGTTACAATAGGTAATGATGCCGTAGCAAGCACACCGTTTACCGGTGTAATTGATGAATTAAAGATATGGAATACTGCACGCAGCGAGAACGATATCAGACAGAACATGCATACCCGGTTGGCAAACTCTCCAAGTATTAATTTAATGGCTTATTACCGCTTTGATGAAGGTACCGGAAACACTTTTACCACCGATGCATCAGGTAATTGTAACACAGCAGAATTTAGTATAATACCACCAACATGGTCGGCAGTGCAATTCCCACTTGGCACACCATCTGTTGGTACACAAACTGTGTTTTTTGATGGAACATTTACATTAGGCACTACAGGCTTAAGTATGGTGTACACCAACATGCTGGGTACCGATACAGTTTACGCGCACAAATTTGCTGGTGCTCCTTTAGGCATTAGTCCTTTAACTACACCTGGTGGTGTAACTAATGTGCATCCTGCTTATTGGATTTTATACAGATACGGTAATGGTACAACTTCGTCTACCGACTTACAATTTGCATTAGGTACAGGTAACTTAAATTCAAATGTAAATGCTGCAGATTTAAGGTTATTCTCTCGCGGACGTGTAGATGTTACCGGTTGGACATTAGCCAACAACACCGCTGCCAGCGCAACGTTTAGCACACAAACCGTAAACTTTGCGCAAACACAAAGTATTTACGGTAACCAAGTAATGGTTGGTGCAAACAACAATCCGTTACCGGTTGAGTTGTTATTCATTAATGCTAAAGCAAATAAATTGGATGCCATTGTACGTTGGTCAACCGCATCAGAATACAACAGCCGTGGTTTCGCCATTGAGCGTTCGTTTGATGGAACATCATTTACAGAAATTGATTTTGTAAAAGGTGCAGGTAACAGTAAATCAACATTACAATACAGCTACCAAGATGTTGATGTATTTACCCAAACACAAGTGGTTTACTACCGCTTAAAACAAGTGGATATGGATGGCTCTTATACCTACAGCGAAATAGTAAGTGTAAAACAAGCCGCTTCAAACATGGAGCAAGTTGCAGTATATCCTAACCCAATTGTGAGTGATGTTACGGTTGAGTTGGAAACTTTAACAGCAGGCAAAGCAGAAATTATGATTACCGATATTACCGGAAAAGTAATTGATAAAACTACTGTTGAAGTAAACCAAGGCTTTAACAAATACACACTAAACCAAACACAACAATTAACCCACGGCTTGTACATGATCACCATTGTACAAAACGGCCAAACCATTTACAACAACAAATTTGTAAAGGCGAATTAGGGTTGATTTAACAATAACAGAAAGCCGTCTTGAGTGAAAACTTGAGGCGGCTTTTTTGTGTTCAGAATTGAACTCTGTAGTATGTTAAACAAAACGGTTGGGGCGTTTTATTTTGGGGTCACCTGGTCCTGAAGCCTCGGGACGAACCAAGTATCTAAACTCTCTAAAATAAAAACGCCTCAACTTTCGTTGAGGCGTTTACTTTGTGGGCCCACCTGGTCCCGAAGCTTCGGGACGAACTAGGCACCTACTTATTAAATCTTTCCAAAATATCTTTGATTAAATGTTGGTCATGCTTCAAACGTTCAATAAACTTTTTACTTTTCATCCGTTTGATAAAACTTTCAATCTTGATAGCTTGAGTCTTTGAATTACATCCAATTAAAATATAATGTTCCCAATCAGAAACTTTTTTAGTGTAAGATTTACAATATTTACCCTCATTGTGTTACATCAATCTGATATGTGGATCAACCGCTTGTCCGACATAAAAACTATCTAAAGTTGGGCTGTAAAGTATATAAAAGTAATGAATAGGCATATTTCGAAAGTAGATTTCTTTACCTAAAAAAAGCCACCTCTTGCGAAGTGGCTTTGTGGGCCCACCTGGGATCGAACCAGGCACCTACTGATTATGAGTCAGTTGCTCTAACCGAATGAGCTATAGGCCCTTTGTTTGGCACTCTAACCGTCCCGAAGCCTCGGGAGAACTATAGGCCCGTGATTTTAATTGCTTAAAATCTTTTTACTTTTAAGGAGTGCAAACATATATTTTTGTATCTTGTTATACAAGTATCAAATGACAAAAATTACAACAATTATTTTCGACCTTGGAGGTGTGATACTTAACCTAGACCAAGACCGCACTTTGCGCGCTTTTAAAAGGTTAGGCGTTGATTTGGAGGACATCAACGAGATGTCGAGCATTTTCTGTGATTTTGAAACCGGCAAAATTAATGCTGCTGATTTTAGACAAGCACTAATTACACACCTTAAAGGGAATGCAACCGAACAACAAATAGATGATGCCTGGAATGCCATGTTGCTCGACTTACCCGCACAGCGTTTAAATTATTTAAAGTTTTTGCGCAAGAACTTTAATGTGCATTTGTTAAGTAATACCAACAGCATTCATATTGATGCATTTAATAAATACCTTAAAGAAGAACACCCTAATTTAGATTGGTTTGGTATGTTTGATAAGGTATACTACAGTTACGAAATTGGTTTGAGAAAACCCAATGCAGATATTTACGAATTTGTGTTGCAGGACAATAACCTTAAACCCCACCAATGTATTTTTATTGACGATATGAAAGCCAATTTAAATGGTGCAAACCAAGTTGGATTACATACCATTTGGGCCAAAAACCCATTAGATGAAAATATGCTGATGGAAATTAAGGGCTTGGTAACCGACTTTGCAGCCGGAATGAATTAATTTTTTTCGGGCTCCTTTTTAGTAGGTGCATCTTCCTTTACACCACGTTTGTAAATAATCAGTCCGTTTAAAAAGTTACGTAAAATTTGGTCGCCCATGGGTTTATAGTTTGGATGATCTTCATTACGAAAAAAAGCCGTTAACTCGGTGGTGGTTACTTTAAAATCAACCAGCTTTAGTATTTCTACAATGTGCTCGTTGCGCAAATGAAGCGCTATGCGCAATTTTTTCATGATATCGTTGTTGCTCATTGCTTCTATTTTTTAACCTTATCGTTCATCAATAACTTTACGTAAAACAGCGGATTACGGAGCTTGGCACGTAAATCTAAGTCTTCAAACATACAACTTATGGTTTCGCGTAATGCTTTATTTTTATGTGCTTTGTTTACCACAAAATTAAACAACCACGGGAACTTAACCAGCTTTTGCATGGTATGACTCAGTTTTAACTCATCCCATTGGCGCGCATAAAATGCATCATCGTATTGTTTTAAAAACGCTGTATCAAAACGGTTTTGTTTCACCGCCTCAACAATATGGTTTGCTGCCATCATGCCACTGTAAAGTGCATTACCAATTCCTTCTCCGGTAAACGGATCTATCAACGAACCGGCATCACCTACCAATAAAAATCCTGCTCCACTAACCGGACGTTTTTTACTGCCCAATGGTAAACCCCAACCTTGAATTTTACCGTGTAGTTTTGCATTTTTAAAACGTGCACTAATGGCAGGATTATTTTCAATAGCCTTTAACATGTCGGCTTTAAGGTTTACTTTACGTTTACTCACCTCACTGCTTAACATACCTGCACCAATATTGGCCATGCCATTTGGCAGCGGAAAAATCCAGAAGTAACCGGGCAACATTTCAGGTAAAAAATGCAACTCAATAAAGTTTTGCGGATGCATACCTTCTACGCCTTCGTAGTAGGCACGAATGCCCGCACAGTAATGGTTGTTTTCTTTTTTGTTAGGCGATAACTTTTTAGCTACCACACTTCTGTCACCCTCCGCTCCTACCAATAATTTTATATTGGTTAAGATTTGGGTTGAATCGTTTTTAGAAATCGTAACATCAAATAAATCACCATTCCGGGTAATTTCTGTAACCTCTGTACCATCAAGCACAGTGGCGTAATTTCTGTCTAAACGTTTAAAAAGTTCGTTATCAAAATCAATACGTTTGCTGATAAAACCCGGAGGATATTGCTCCTTGCTCATATCTTGCTTAAACGGAATATCAATGGCTTTTCCGTTTGGTGCAACAAACTTCACTCCCCAACTGTCAATAAACTGTTGTTTTTGTTGATCGAAAGAAGGAATAATACTTGGGTCTAGCTGGTTTAATACGTATACCGTTTTACCACTCAGCGCATCACCACAAACCTTATCACGCGGAAAAACAGCCTTATCAATAATGGTATGAGGTATTTTGTGTTTGGCTAAAAACAATGAAGTGGCACATCCCGCAGGACCTGCGCCTATAATTACAATTGAACTTGCGTTTAATTCCATGAACTGCAATGATAACAAATACAGCACTAAACTTTGCATACCATGTTGCAGTAATTCATCAATTGATTATAAAATATTACACTAAAACATAATCTTGAATATTTACCGCAAACCATTGCCTTCGGTATTGGGCCCCAAGGTCAGTACGCTTAAAAGCGTCAGACCTCTTGGGGTTTTTAACGCAGAGGTGGGTGAACAGTCTTGCGAAGATTTGAGCATTGTCGATTAGTGAGTTTGAGAAACGCGGAGCAACGCCTTCGGCATTGGGGAGGCCCAAGGTCAGTACGCTTAAAAGCGTCAGACCTTTGGGGTGAAGAATAATAAAGTAAAGTAATTAGTAACCAACCGTACTGACGCGAAATGCGTCTGACGGTTTTCCTCAGGCTGAAACTTTGCGAAGCAAACTTCTGTGCAATTCTGAGTTTTCTGTGAGCAACCGGTCATACATCAACCTGTCAACCTCTCACACTTCGAAGCTTCAGCTGGAACATCCCGGACTTGCTTCGGGAGTAGAAGTGAATCAACCAGTAACCTCCATCTAACACTGTCAGTTTTTTCACCGATTAATTCATAAGTTTTACCTTAAGCCAAGTATAAGTAAAGGCCTACTTTTTGGCGGTTGTAGCAAACATTTTCAGCCCAAAACCAAAGTACATCAACCAATTACATTAATTACACCTACCCCACACAACGAAACCTAATGCGGTAAACCATTAAACTTTAAACGCCAATATGGCAATGGCTTGATTTTTGGTTAATTTCGCCAAACATGAAAGTTGAATTTAACGAATTACCCGATCATGCACGTGTGTGGGTGTATGCCGCATCAAAACCCTTAACTCCTCAAGAAAAGGAAACCATACAAACTGATGCTGATAAGTTTACAGAAGAATGGACTGCACACCAAATGCCACTTAAAGCTTCGTTTAGCATTTTAAACGATATTTTTTTGGTGTTTGCTGTTGATATAGCCCACCACGACATTAGTGGCTGCGGTATTGATAAATCAGTGCATTTGGTACAAAAGTGGGAACAACAATTAAACATTCCTTTGTTTAACCGCCTGCAAGTAGAATTTGAAGTAAACAATAAAATTGAAGTTGGCAGCAAAGCACAGGTGGCAGCATTATTTGCCAACGGAATCATAACCGAGCAAACCGTTTTTTACAACAAAGTGGTAAACAACCTTGGCGAGTTACGCAACAGTTTTCGTATAGCCTTAAAAGATAGTTGGGTATACAAACAATTGCCAAAACAAACCGCTTAATGTTGGTTAAAAAACAAAATGTAACTAATCTTGCTTAATATTACAGATAATAATAAATAACATAAGAATATAAATGGCTGATATCGAACCAAACAACCAGCGTCCTTCAGATCCTAACCAAGGGCCGCGCAAACCTAAAGTACCCCAGATGCCTAAATTTAATTTTTACTGGATATACGGGATAATTTTTGCCATATTTATTGGTATACAATTAATGCCACATGATGTTGCACTTAAAACCACTTGGTTTAGGGTACAAAGCGACATGATTATGGCCAACAGCGTTGAAAAAATTACCATCGTTAATGAAAAACGCGCTGAGGTTACCATTAAAAAAGATGCATTAAACAGCGATAAGTTTAAAGACTTAAAAGACCGCAGCATTTTTGGCGAAGATGTTGGTCCGCACTACTTTTTTGAAATTGGTGATGTAACACAATTCCGTGCCGATTTAAAAGATGCTGAAGCCGAATTTACTAAACGTAATCCGGGTCAAACCATACAAATACCTGTTGAGTACACCACACAACACAATTACTTTGGCGATATATTGGGATGGATTTTACCATTTTTATTATTGCTAGGGTTGTGGATGTTTTTAATGCGCAGAATGGGCGGTGGCGGTGCCGGTGGCGGACAATTATTTAACATCGGAAAATCTAAAGCACAATTGTTTGATAAAGAAAACCTGGTTAAAGTTACCTTTAAAGATGTTGCCGGTTTAGATGAAGCCAAAGTGGAAATTATGGAAATTGTAGATTTCCTAAAGAACCCCAAAAAATACACCAACTTAGGTGGTAAAATTCCTAAAGGTGCTTTATTGGTTGGCCCTCCGGGTACAGGTAAAACATTATTGGCCAAAGCTGTTGCAGGCGAAGCCGGTGTTCCTTTCTTCTCTTTATCAGGTTCTGATTTTGTGGAGATGTTTGTGGGTGTGGGTGCAAGTCGTGTACGCGATTTATTCCGCCAGGCAAAAGAAAAAGCACCTTGTATTATTTTTATTGATGAGATAGATGCTGTTGGTCGTGCACGTGGACGTAACATGGTACAAGGTGGTAACGATGAACGGGAGAATACCTTAAACCAGTTGTTAACCGAAATGGATGGTTTCTCAACCGATTCAGGAGTTATCATTTTAGCAGCAACCAACCGTCCTGATATTTTAGATGCAGCATTATTACGTCCGGGTCGTTTTGATAGACAAATTTCAATCGACAAACCTGATTTAGCCGGACGTGCCGAAATATTTAGGGTGCATTTAAAGCCACTTAAATTAAATGCCGATGTAAGTGCCGATCGTTTATCAACCCAAACTGCCGGATTTGCCGGTGCCGAAATTGCCAATGTGTGTAACGAAGCCGCTTTAATTGCTGCACGTAAAAACAAGACAGAAATTGATATGCAAGATTTCCAGGATGCAGTTGATCGTGTGATTGGTGGTTTGGAAAAGAAAAATAAAATTATCTCGCCCGAAGAAAAAGAAATTATTGCTTACCACGAAAGTGGTCATGCCATTGTAGGTTGGTTCTTAAAAGACCTCGACCCATTGGTAAAAGTAAGTATCGTACCACGTGGTGTTGCAGCATTAGGTTATGCGCAATACTTGCCAAAAGATCAATATCTATACACCACCGAACAAATGGAAAACATGATGTGTATGACCTTGGGCGGACGTGTAGCAGAAGACATTGTGTTTGGCCGTGTAAGTACCGGAGCACAAAACGACTTAGAACGTATAACACGCATGGCATATGCTATGGTTACCATTTATGGTATGAATAGCAATGTAGGTAACGTAAGCTTTAACGACCCAAATAACGAGTACGGATTTACCAAACCATACAGCGATAAAACAGCTGAGATGATTGACATTGAAGTGCGCAAACAAATTGATGCTTGCTACCAAAAAACCAAAGCGTTGTTAACCGAAAAACGTGATAAGTTAGAAGAACTTTCACAAATTTTATTGCAGCGCGAAATTTTATTCCAACACGATTTGGAAGAAATTTTAGGTAAGCGTCCGTTTGATGTAGCGAAGGAAGAAACACCTATTGAAGTAACTGCCGTGGAAGAAACCCAAGAAAAAACAAATACCGAAACACACGAATAACAACGTGTAATAAACCAATAATAAATCCCTCAATAGCAAAAGCTGTTGGGGGATTTTTGTTAAGCGGATTCGGTCTTAATTTGATATAAAAACATCAGGTCTACCATGCTGCTATACTGGTTTTGGGGCTTACCATAAAGCACCCCCAACGCGTAGCCCATGCAAGTGGCTTTTCGGTCGGGTGTTCCGTGCTACTCCGCCAACGCTGTAACCAACGTACTTCGGGGTAGCTCACTTCACCCCCTAAGCCGGGTTTAACTTTCAAAACATAATTTTCTGCTCCACTACATATACGCTTTAAACATTTATACAACTTTGTATTAACCGAACCAGCAAAGTCTAATATTTATAGAAAATATATTCACCTTATAAATTCCGACCTCAGAGAGGTCGCATGTTGATATAATCACGCGACAAATTCGTTTTTGTGCGACCCCGCTGGGGTCGGGTTTTCATTGTCGTTTAATATTTTCTATAAACATTTAATCCCTCCGGGATTATTTGACAGCCCGAAATCATAAATCATCATAGCATTCAAACATGATTTAATTCAATGTTAAATCAATAAGTTATGCTTGAATGATTCAGCGTGCGGTGGGCGTCCACGAATGGTGTGAAATCCGACTGATTCGGGTCAAGGGGCGGTTGGCCTTGTGCGAGGAATCAGGTCGGATTTGGTATTCGTGGTGGGCTTTTTGGTTACTTTTTACCCAAATAAAAAGTGACAAAAAAAATTAGATTTTTACTCTTGGGGTTGCACCCCAAACCTGCGTCACTTTTTTCTTAGATAAAAAAGTAACCAAAAAATCAAGGCTTATGATCTTTTTGCTACAAGTTACGTTTATTGTATGCCACGCAATCCAAGCCATTACGCTGCGCTTCATTTCCGGATTGCTTACCAAATCCAACGCAAATACAACTGCACTTACTTGTTACGCAAAAACCTCATGTGCCGCATGGAGTCCTTCAAACATGGAAAGGATAAAAGTACAGTTGAAATAAATTCAACTTGTTTTTACCCCAATTAATTCCTTATTTAGTATCTCATTAAACCCTAACTATTTCATGAAAACCACTAGCCCCAATTCCTCTTCATTATTTAAAAATAACACGAAACTTTTATCCGTTTATAACCGAATAAACTTTCGCTTTATTGGGTGTGTGGCGCTATTAAGCGAAACTATGTTGGGTTTGAGTTTCGGGGATAGATAAGTTATGCGCAATTAATATGATATGGAAGCAAATAGAAATATGATTGACATATTTAAGTCGGGTTGCGTTTTAGTTTTATTTGAATTCCGTGCAGACATAAGTTCAGTAAAAGACAAAATTCTTTGCAATTTTTTAGCAAAATCGATTTCTCAATTAGATACCATACAGATGTTATCTTATAATAGAAAAACATCGGATGGGTATATGTTATATAGAGGAATGATTGACAGGCTTGGACATTTATTTTATTTACAAAGAACAGAAACATTTCAACAATTTGACGACTGGAGTTTCATTCAAAAATACGAGTTTAACAATAGTGTGCTTAGCGACCCAAACTTCAATACTATAATAGAAGCAAGCAAATTTAAACCGACCATTACAGACACAAAGAAGTATCAAACACTCAAGCTGATAAAAAATATCTGGTCTAGACCAAAGAATATTGAAGATGAATTTAAGAAAAGAGAATTAGGATTTCTTTACAAATATGGATACGACCATGCAAGTGGATTTGTTCATCCATTATCAAATGATGGAGAAATAGAAGGTATCAAACTACTAGAAGTTGCTAACGAAATAGCAATTCAGCATGACGATTATTGGCTAAATATTCTTTTGCAAAATTCTTGTCTAATTTCAAGCATGACAATTCAAGAATGTTTAAACCAATCTTCTTTTAAATGGCACACTTTGGTCTATGATTTCATTAACTCTTTCAGACAAGCAATGAATAATGAAGAAAACAAGTTTCAATTATATTTTCAGGACTTAAAGACCATAAGAGAGACCGGTTTCAAACTTAAGCAGACAACCATCTAGATTTAACAGCGCATAACAGCAGTAGCTGTTGCACAACTCCATTTTTAAAAAATAAAGCACACTTTTGCATGCGTTAATAGTCTCGATAATTTTTTGAACTACATTTTTACGATTGAAAAATTGGATGGCGCAGAACTGACCAAAATTTATTGAGTGAGGTATCTTTCTGGTGCAAAAAAACACCGTTGTTTCTTTCAAAAAATTGAATATTTTTACAGTGCAACTTGTGAACAAGTTCTTTCACACTCTGACGTTATGGATAATGCTATAACGACAAACAAGACGGCAATCATAATTTCATCAGTGGACCGTCCACTTCACAACTTTGACATTAACTTTGAGAGTTATGGTTTCTATAAACTTTTGCATTTGGATAGTCCCTCACTGACTTTTAAAAATAACTAACGGACAAACATCATAACTTAAGCAGACCAATCGACAATGAAACATTTAGACAAGTTATTACAAGTAAAGACCGAGAATAGAAACTTCTTCCAAATCATTATTTGGTGGGAGCTTAGACGTATTTTGTATAACATAATTGTTTTAATTGCTGGTATTCTAAGTTTAGTTATTATGCTGACAGCTGCTTCTGGACGTGTTCACTTAGAACCTGGCGAAGACTTTTACGAACCTATTATGATTCCAATATTTGCTTTTTTATGCAATGTTGGCTACACATTAGGTTGGCTGACAGAAGTGTTCATTAAACCTAGCTTGACATACGGACCAAAAATGTTTAAACGAGGACTTTATTTTACTTTGTTCTGGGTTTTTCTTCCCTCAACGATTTGGGTAATTATTGCAATATTTAACATCGTAAAAAAACTACTTTAGTGGACAATAAACGAATGACAACACACGACAAAAAAAGCACTGGGCTAATAGGCGGGGTTTCGTGCTCCGTTCACGTGCACGTGCCGTGCATGTGTCGATTGACACCAACCTTAAGCTAATTGTAATTTTGGAAGTTGTTTCTTCCACAAAATTGAATAGTTTTACCATACAAAGTGTAAATGCATTTTTACACTGTTACGCTGGAGGTAATCAAAGATGAATCTTACATGAAGAAACAACTTTTAATATTAATTATTTGTATTTTTTCGAACATTGCTTTTGGACAAAAAAGTAAAATACCGGGATATTACATTTCAAACTATGCAGAACTAGGCTTTTTTGTAACTCAAATAGAATTGTTTGAGGACAGTACTTTTAACTATGAATTTTCCGGTGACCTATTTTTAGACAAAGTAAAAGGGAAATATAGAGTTAAAAAGGATACTATTTATTTCGATTATTATCCAGAACAAATAGACACAACAACATATACTTTTACAGACTCAACAGGCGAGGTCTTTAATGTAAAACTACCTCAAAGGCGCAACTATTCAGAGCATCTAAGACCTCACAGACTCCGTTTTAAAAATGGAAAGTTATATGCAATAAAAGCCGACATCCAGAAGCCTGAAAAGAAGAACATTGTTAAAAGACGAATAAAAAAATATTATCTCGTAAGACGAAATGAATCTATAAATGAAAGATAAGATTGTCGTAACCTAAAAAATAAACTCCCCGCACGTGCCGTGCGTGTGTCGATTGACACCAACCATAAGCCAATTGTAATTTTGGAAGTTGTTTCTTCCACAAAATTGAATAGTTTTATTCCGAAGTTTCGGGACGAAGTGTGAATGAGTTTTTTCAAACTTTACCGTTAAAGTTCCCTCAAATATCCCTACACTCCATCATTAACAAATCGCCTTCGGTGTGTTCTATCATTACTTGGCCGTCTTGGGCTGCACTGTTGCTGCTGCTGGTGCGGTAGCCTAAAGTTAATACATCGTTATGCAGGTTATAACTTAAACCTTGTGTGGTTACACCACTTACTACGCCTACCGGCATTAAGGACAACACGGTATCTTTTACATACCACTTTTGGTAACGTTTGGGCAATTGAAAAATCTTAGAATAATCATCGTGCAATACAATATTAATTTGTTGCTTGTAGCGCACAATGTCGGTAATGTTACTAAGGTTATGGTCGGCCCTGCGGCCTGTTGCCCAAATAATATTTACAGCATCAAAGTTTCGGGCAATTAAAAACTCTATGCCTTTTTGTAAGTCGGTTTTATTTTGGTCGGGCGTATGTACAATTTCTATTTTTTGTTGCGCTTGTATTTGTTCTACCGCATGGTTTTTACTGTCAAAATCACCCAACAGCACATCTATTTTTATACCCAATTCCAACACACGGTTTATGGCACCATCAAGCACCACTACAAACGGACTCCATTCCAATAATTGTCCCAATAACTCGTTTGAGCAGCTTTCGCCATTGGCTATAATTAATGCGGGCTCCTGCCCTTCTCTTATAATATGGTGTGACGACATGGTTAATAAAAGTTATCTAACAACTACATCAGTAATTAACTGCATACCGGCTTCTTTGTTTACCAACTCCACAATTTTAAAACGTTGGTAATTTAGCTCTTGGCGCAATGCAGCCGATTCTATTTGCAAATTCAGTTTGCCGTCAAAAAAATAAATCTTTTTGGTTTGTCCGGCTATCAGTTTACCTACAATGTTTTCCCATTTATTGATGATGTTTACTTCGGCCAGTTTACCATCCATGTTTTCGCTCCTTAAAAAATCGCCAATGGCTTCCTTCAAGGTTTGATCGTTATCTTTTTTCTTCATCATAACAGCACAAAACTAATGATACCGTTCACTAAATCTTAAATTATTTACTTCAAAGTTGAAAACAAATTTGAGGCAAGAGAGGTTTCACCGCGAAGGAGTTAAACCACAGGGACGCAGAGGCACAAAGATTGCTTCGCAATTTTTATTGAGTAACATGAGATCTAAACGCAGAGTCGCGGAGGGCGCTGAGGTTGCTTCGCAATTTTAATAGCTCACAGAAACCACGGAAGGGCACAGAAGTTTGCTTCGCAAAGTCACAGCCTGTTCGAGCAGGCACAGACTGGAGCGTCTGTTGTGCGTTTTGGGTGGTCTATGAAGGGAGCGTGTATCGAAACGAAGTTCAGCGGAGCTAAAATAGGAGTGAGAAGTATAATTAACTTTGACAATCCTATTCTCGATACGTCTCGATATGAAATCGGGACACTCGAATAGGTTTTAACTAACAAACCTGTCAACTAATAACCAATCAACCTCTCACACTTCGAAGCTTCAGCGCAGAAATGCAACTACTCCAGCTCACTAATTTTCCCTGCATCAACCATAAAATATTTTACAGCTACTTCGGGCATGGTACTAAACACTTCTTTTAGTCGGGCCAAGTGTGTATCGGTTATTAAAATTTGTCCAAACTCGCCTTTGGCAATCATGGTTAACAAAGTATTCAAACGTTGTTCATCCAGTTTCTCAAAAATATCATCCAACAATAAAAGCGGCTTAACAGTAGTTCTGTTTTTTAAGTAATTGTATTGGGCCAGTTTTAACGAAATGATAAAAGACTTTTGTTGACCCTGAGAACCCATTTTTTTAAGTGCAAAACCATTAATGCAAAACTCCAACTCATCTTTATGAATTCCTTTTGTAGTGCGTTGTGCAGCGAGGTCGCGCTGGGTATTTTCTTGCAACAATTGCGCTAAACTAAACTCCAACAAATCGCTTTGGTAATTAATATTTACTTCTTCGCTTGCATTGGCAATTTGCTTATAAAAGTTGTTAAACACAGGCACAAAATCCTCCAAAAAACTTTTACGCTTTTGGTAAATGGCAGTACCATGTTTTATTAATAACGCATTGTACGTTTCAAGCAACGTGTTATCAAGTTGACCATACTCGGCAAACATTTTAAGCTGTTTGTTGCGTTGCTCCAACACACGGTTGTAAATCAACACATCATTTAAATACAACTTATCCAGTTGCGCTATCATGCCATCCAAAAACTTCCTGCGTTCTTCGCTACCTTCATGCAACAACATAATATCACTTGGGGTAATCATTACCAATGGATAATGCCCAATGTGTTCGCTAAATTTTTTAACCTCGTTATTGTTAATTTTTAACACCTTTTTGCCTTTTTCAAAAAACAAAAAAGCCGTTTCGATTAAATCGTTTCGGTTATAGGTGGCCGAAATACTGAAGTAATTTTCGCCATGCAAAACATGTTGCAAATCGCTTGGGTTAAAATAACTTTTGGTAAACGACAAATAATAAACCGCATCAAGCACATTGGTTTTGCCCGCACCATTTTTACCCACAAAACAATTTACCTGATTATTGAGGTTAATTTTTGCCAAGGCATAGTTTTTAAACTGCTGTAACTGGAGTGATTTGATAGCAAGCATGCCGTGCGAATATACTTTTGAAGGTTGGTTTTTGTCAAATTTTAAAATAATACACTCATTATCAAGGCTTATATAAAGGCTTTGCACAATGCCGAAATTTATTAGTTTTGCAGTTCTTCGAAACATTATGGCAAAGACAAAATTTACGAAAGAAACTTACGAGAACTGGTACGAGCAAATGTTGCTTATGCGCAGGTTTGAGGAGAAATCAGCTCAACTATACGGCCAACAAAAAATAAAAGGCTTTTGTCATTTATATATTGGTCAGGAGGCTGTTGTTGCGGGTACCATAAGTGCTACACGTAAAGACGACAGACATATAACAGCTTACCGTGACCATGCACATGCAATTGCTTTGGGCATACCGGCACGCGAGGTAATGGCCGAGTTATTTGGCAAAGCCACCGGGTGCAGCAAAGGTAAAGGCGGTAGCATGCACATGTTTAGTAAAGAACATAACTTCTTTGGCGGGCATGGTATTGTGGGTGGACAAATTCCACTTGGTGCAGGTATTGCATTAGCAGATCAATACAGAGGTGGCGACCAAGTAACCATTTGTAGTTTTGGTGACGGTGCTGCTCGTCAGGGTGCATTGCACGAAACCTTTAACATGGCCATGTTATGGAAATTGCCTGTAATTTTTATTGTAGAAAACAATGGTTACGCCATGGGTACTTCGGTTGAACGTACCACCAATGTAACCGATATGAGTGTAATAGGTGCCGGATATGCCATGCCAAGTTTTGTGGTTGATGGTATGAAGCCTGAAACCGTGCATGAAGCTATTGCAGAAGCGGCAGAACGCGCGCGTAAAGGCGAAGGACCAACTTACCTTGAAATTCGTACTTACCGTTATCGTGGCCACAGTATGAGCGACCCTGCAAAATACCGTACCAAAGAAGAGGTAGAAGAATACAAAAAGAAAGATCCGATTGAGGTGGTTAAAACAACCATGCTTAAAAACAAATTTGCAGACGAAAAATGGTTTGATGAAGTAGAAGCCAAAATTGAAGCCATTGTAGCTGATGCAGTAGAGTTTGCCGAAAACTCACCATGGCCTGAAGCAGAAGCTTTATGGGAAGATGTATACGTTCAATCAGATTATCCTTTTATTAGAGAATAATTTTTGTATACTTGAAACCTGAGTAATTTATTTTACCCGATTAATTTTAATATGACAGACAAGAAGAACGATAATCTAGATTTAGATGCAGCCTTAGCAAACACTACGCACAAGGTTGAGGACTTTTACACTAAAAACAAAAAGAACATCAACACCGGTATTTTGGTATTGGTAGTTGCAGTAGCCGGATATTTTGGCTTAAAACAATTCTACTTCGAACCACGCGAACAAGAAGCACAAGTAGAAATTTTTAAAGCACAACAAATGTTTGATGTTGACTCGTTTAACATGGCATTAAAAGGCAACGGTACGTTTAAAGGTTTTGCTGATATAGCAAGCGAATACAGCGGCACAAAAGCAGGTAATTTAGCACATTATTATGCCGGTATTTGTATGTTACGTACAGGCGATTACGCAGGTGCTGTAGATATGTTGGAAGGCTTTAGCTCAGATAACGCATTGGTTGGTCCATTAGCAGCAGGTTTATTAGGTGATGCTTATGTAGAGAGTGGTGATATTGAAAAAGGTGCAAAACAGTACTTAAAAGCTGCACGCATGAGCAAAAACAAATTAACTTCACCGGTATTCTTTAAAAAGGCAGGTATTGCATTTGAAGAGTTGAAAAACTACAGCGATGCGGTTGAGGCTTACACCAGCATTAAAAACAATTACCCTGATGCACAAGAAGCAACTGATATTGATAAATACATTGCCAGAGCATCATCATTAAAAGCAGAAAACTAATTTGCTTAACATATTGGGAAGGCCGAATCACTGCGTGATTCGGCCTTTTTTTATGCTCCATACGCTCACCCTTTGAGGTATGTTTTCAAAACCTTACCTTCGCGCACATGTCAACGCAACTAAAAAATTTATCGGTTACCAGCTTAGAGCCTAACAAACTTTTTAAAAAACTTACCATTGGTATTGTGGTGGCCGAATGGAATCCTGAAATAACCAACGCATTGTTAGCCGGAGCATACGCTCACCTAACGGCAATGGGTGTAAAAGAAAAACACATACTTATTCATCACGTACCGGGTAGTTTTGAATTGCCATTGGGCGCACAATTTTTAGCTGCACAAAAACACGTTGATGCCGTTATTACCTTAGGTTGTGTAATACAAGGCGAAACCCGCCATTTCGATTTTATTTGCGATGCCTGCGCCAATGGTGTTACCAATGTTGGGTTAAAATACAATAAACCCATCATATTTGGTGTGCTTACCCCAAACAACCAGCAGCAAGCTATTGACAGGGCCGGAGGAAAACATGGTAACAAAGGAATTGAAGCTGCAGACACGGTACTAAAAATGTTGTTGTTAAAACACAATACTAACTCCTAAATCAAACAAAAACTTAACTTTACATCACCTGTTTAAGTACTACTTTTGTTGAATTGATAACAAGATAACATGCAATTGCTAAAACAAATATCACTGTATTTATTGCTTGCCGTTTCGGTAATATCGTGTAAAAAAGATTTCGAGGGCGATAAACTGGATAAGGGCACTCCTGAAACCTTTATGGTTGTAGACAGTATTTACCGCAGTGGCGACAGCCGCTACACAACTACTGTTGAAGCACATTGGTGGGGAAGTGTAAAAACCGGATTCATTAAGGGTTTTGAGGTAAGTACAGACAACATGCAAACCTGGAAATTTACAGATAAGCAAAGTGGTACATTTTTGTTAAGCCTTCCTGCTGGTAGTGATACTGCCGATATAAGAATATTTGTAAGAGCGGTTGATAATAATGGTGTGGTTGATCCTACTCCGGCAGGTACAACTTACCCGGTTAGAAACACTGCACCAAACGTAAGTTTTGATTTTAGTACAGGCCAAAAAACAGTTGCTTTTCCTGCATTTCGTTACAGCTGGATATTAACCGATGTAGATGGTTTAGCGGATATTGCAGTTGTTGAAGTTGGATTAAATGATACTGTTAACAACACCTTACAACTACCACCAAGTGTTAGTGCAGCTACTTTTGTTGGCGAGCGTGTAAACGGTAATTTTAACGGAAACTTTATACTATACAATAACAACCAAACCAATCCGTTTAGCCAAAAACTTACCGGTGGTTTGCTAAACGATACCAACACCATTTACATACGCTGCAAAGACCGAACAGGTGCTCAATCTAATTGGGTTAGTGCAAAAGTATTTGTTCGTCAGCCTAAAAACGGCTTGTTGTTTATTAACGATTACATCAGCAACAAAAATAACATTACCAATTTTTACAGTGCGCGTATTAATAATTTAGGTAGCAACTACAGCAACTATGATGTTGTAAATTCTTTATTGGATGAGTTTCCGGCTGATGAATTTACAACTTCTAAAACATTCGACTTTTTTAACCGTATTGTATGGGTAACCGAAGACCCAACGCGCAGTTTAGGAACTGCACAAAATGCAACCTTGCCATTTTTTAACAACGGTGGTAAAATATTTATGGTGTTAGAAATACCAAATGATGTGGCTTTAAATGCAGCATTCTTTAGCTTTACACCCATAGAAAGACTAGTTGATAATCCGGGTCGTTCGTTCCGTATGGCATCAGGCGATTTAGTTACAAGTTACAGCAACTGGCCAGTATTAAAAGCAACCGGTATTGTTACTTATCCTCGTCCGTTTTATACGTATACTTCATCATCCGGTTTGTATACTTATGATAGTTTGGCAAGTGCGCAGTTACGTTCTTTCGGGCCAGGTGGCGCGCCTGCATGGACAGGACCAAACAATGTAATGGCAAAGCGTATTAACACACAACTTAATAAAACAGATTTTGTGACCTTAACCGTTCCATTGCACTTGTTAAATGGTAACAACAACGTTGATTCATTCTTCCAAAAAGTAGTCATTTCTGAACTGGAGTTTTAATAATTTATAGGTTTGAAAAACATTGTAATTTTTGCTTCAGGAAGTGGTACCAATGCACAAAATATTTGTGAACAGTTTGCCAATCATCCCAACATAAAAGTAGCTGCATTATTTTGTAATAATCCCGATGCGAAGGTGATTGAGCGCATGAAACCGTTTAACGTTCCGGTGCATGTTTTTAACCGCGCTACTTTTAAAAACGAAGCAGAATTTAATGCATTACTCAGCCCATATAATCCAAGTTTAATTGTATTGGCCGGTTTTTTATGGTTGATACCGGAGCATTTGGTTAAACAGTATCCGAATAAAATCATCAATATACATCCTGCATTGCTGCCTAAATACGGAGGGAAAGGCATGTACGGACATCATGTGCATGAAGCAGTATTGGCTGCAAAAGAAACTGAACATGGCATTACCATTCATTTTGTAAACGAAAAATACGATGATGGTGCCATTATTTTTCAGGCCAAGTTTGATGTAAAACCAACCTTTACGTTAAGCGATATTCAAGCCTACATTTCTGCTCTGGAAATGCGCCATTTCCCTAAAGCCATTAAGCGCATTTTGGGCGAATACTAAACATTAAGACCTATTATTTTTATTGAGGCGATACTTGCTTCAATTAGCTATATTCGCACCTTTATGCGAAAAAGAAAATTTATACCTTACAACATCGAGCAATTAGAAATAATTAATGCCGGTAGCGAAGGAAAAAGTATTGCACGTCACAACGATAAAGTAATTATGGTTGATTATGCCGTGCCCGGTGATGTGGTTGATGTTAGGGTAAACAGCAATAAAAAAACATTTAGTTTTGCTACCATACAAAATATTGTAAAACCAAGTGCAGATAGGATTGATACATTTTGTCAGCATTTTGGTTTGTGCGGTGGTTGCAAATGGCAACAAATGAGTTACCCTGCGCAGTTACGTTTTAAACAACAACAAGTGCTTGATGCTTTTGAACGTATTGGTAAGTTTCCTTTCCCTGAATTAAAACCCGTAATTGGAAGCGAAAACACCACTTACTACCGCAACAAATGTGAGTTTAGTTTTATTGACAGAAAGTGGGTTACCAGCATGGATGAATTGGAGGCCATGAGTGAAGATGAACGTAAAGGACTTGGCTACCACATACCCGGGAGGTTTGATAAAATTTTTGATGTAGAGCATTGTTACCTGCAGCATCCGTTGGCTAATGAAATTAGAAATACCGTTCGCGATTTTGGCAAACAAAACAGCTACGAATTTTTTAATCCATACAATCAGGAAGGTTTTTTACGCAATATTATTTTACGCAACACAGTTGCAGGTGAGTGGATGGTGATTCTTTGCTTTAAAAAAGAAGACAAAGAAAAACGTGAAGCCATACTGAACCACATCAAAGAAAAGTTTCCGCAAATTGCTTCGTTGTTATACATCATCAACCCAAAAATGAATGATACCATTTACGATTTGGAAGTGAATGTATTTAGTGGAGAAGATTATTTAATTGAAATGCTGGAAGACCTGAAATTTAAAATTGGTCCTAAATCATTTTTTCAAACCAATACTTTGCAAACACAAGCTTTGTATAGCAAAACACGTGAATTAGCAGGATTAATCGGCAACGAAAATGTGTATGATTTATACACCGGTGTAGGTTCTATTGCATTGTTTGTTTCTAAACTGGCCAAACAAGTTATAGGTATTGAAAACGTAGAAGCCGCTATTGAAGATGCAAAAATAAATGCAGCTTTAAACAATATTACCAATACACACTTTTACGCAGGCGATATGAAAGATGTATTGAATGACGAATTAATTGCAAAACATGGTAAACCCGATGTAATTATTACCGATCCGCCACGCGCAGGAATGCATCCGGATGTAATTGCTAAAATACTGGAAGTAGCCGCACCAAAAATTGTATACGTAAGCTGTAACCCGGCAACACAAGCACGCGATATTGCCATGATGCAGGATAAATATGAAGTAACCTACGTGCAACCGGTTGATATGTTTCCACATACACACCACGTAGAAAATATTGCATTGTTGGCACTTAAAAATTAAGGCAGTATGGATAACGAAATGACAGTAAACTTAGAGTTGTTAAAAGATGATTTAGCCTTTTACAACGATATGCTGAAAGAAGTTTCGGCTGATATTTTACGTGAAGGCTTTAGTAAGTATCCTATTTTTATTGCACACCAAGAGCCTGTTAAAATTGGCGATATGATTATTGATGCTACTGAGTTTACACGCTCGTTTAACATCAGTGCAACGGTGCTTGAAGATTTATTGGAGAAAAATATTGTTACCAAAGATCGTGAAGAAAGTTTTAAAGCAGCATTTAAAGATGCCGCTAAATTTATGTGCGTATTATTGGTAACCGATAAAGGTGCAAGTTTTGTGTTTGTGCCCTTTAAAAACAAATAGCTGATATGCAACAACCCAAGGTAGCCGTAGTTATTATTCACTGGAATCGAAAAAATTTGCTGGAACAGTTTTTACCTTTTTTGGTAAAATCAACTTACAGTAATTTGGAAATTGTTGTTGCTGATAACAACTCTGATGATGATTCTGTTGCGTTTGTAAAAGCAAATTACCCAAATATCACCATTGTAAAAAATGACGACAACTACGGTTATGCAGGTGGCTACAACCATGCATTAAAAAAGGTGAGTGCTGATTATTTTGTGTTGTTGAATAATGATATTGAAGTAACACCAAATTGGATTGAACCGGTAATTGAAGCCATGGAAAAAGATAGAACCATTGCTGCTGCTCAACCCAAAATGATGGATTATAACAACCGCCACAAATTTGAATATGCCGGTGCAGGTGGCGGTTACTTAGATGTATTTGGTTATGCTTTTTGCAGGGGCAGAATATTTGAAACTTTAGAAGAAGACAAAGGACAATACAACGATACGCATGCTGCTTTTTGGGCAACTGGCGCATGTATGTTTGTACGTGCAGAGGTGTTTAAAAAACTACAAGGTTTTGACGAACACTTTTTTGCCCACATGGAAGAAATTGATTTGTGTTGGCGCATGCAACTTGCCGGACATACTCTGGTAACCGTTCCACAATCGGTGGTATACCATGTTGGTGGTGGAACATTGAATAAACAAAGCCCACAAAAAACTTACTTAAACTTTAGAAACAACTTAATTATGCTTACCAAAAATTTACCGGTAAGCACGCTGTTATGGTTGATACCCGTGCGCTCTTTCTTGGATTTATTAAGCTCAATATTTTTTATGATGAATGGCTTGCCAAAGTACAGTTTGGCTATCCATAAAGCGCACTCAGATTACTTTTTTAAGTTTGGTAAATGGTGGAAATTACGTAAAATCAACCAAAACTTTAAACCGTTTAGTCAGCTACACGGCATTTATAGGGGCAGCATTGTAGCCGATTATTTTATTAAAAAGGTAAAGTACTTTACGATGTTAAATCCCAATAAATTTAATGCCTAACAGCAGTTGTTATTATTGATTTGGTTTTGCTGAAATCAAAGCAGTAACTATTATAGCAGTAGCCTAAAAATCAGTAAACAATAAAAATATTTTGCTTATTCAATTTTATTTTTACCTTGCAATCGGAAATTCTTCCATTGCTCAAACACATTCCATAAAAAGCTTTAAGGTGTATTAAAGGAAACAGTGCAAGGCAAAGCAATCAAACAAGATCTTATTAATTTAATTTTTTTTGATGTACAGTAAAACTACGTTATCCGACATGTTAATTTCGGAATTACGCGAGGTAGCTCATTCGTTAAACATTCCGGATGTTGACGGCTTGGGCAAACAAGAATTAATTAATGCTGTTATTCAGCAAGAGCAATTGCTTCAACAAATAAAAATGAACGAAAATACAAATAATCCAGGTGCTGATGATGCACCTAAAAAACGAAGAGGTCGTCCTAAAAAAGGAGAAGACAAAATAGTAAGTGAAGAGCGCATGATGGATACTTCATCTGAAAGCTTATTGGATGACATTGATTTTACATCGGCTCCTGTTGCTGAAAAACAAGAAGAGGAACAACAACCTCAACCTGTTATAGAAACACAACAAGCACCGGAAAATAGTGTTGAAGAAACACCTGCAACAACCGAAGTTGAAAACAATAATAACGGCAATAACAACCCGCAAAATAACCCCAATAACGGTAACAATAACTGGAAAGAAAAACGCAACAACGAGCGTAACGAACGTAATGAGCGTATACAACAACAACAGGCTTTGTTGCAAGAACTGGAAGGTATTGTAAGCAGCGAAGGTGTTTTGGAAACCATGCAAGACGGTTACGGATTTTTACGTTCGAGCGATTACAACTATCAGCCCTCTCCGGATGATATTTATGTGTCGCCATCTCAAATAAAATTGTTGGGATTAAAAACCGGTGATACCGTTAGAGGTACTATACGCCCTCCAAAAGAAGGCGAAAAATACTTTGCATTAATTAAAGTGGAATCGGTGAATGGGCGCAGTGCTGCTGAAATTAGAGACCGTGTTGCTTTTGAACATTTAACACCACTTTTCCCTGACGAGAAGTTAAATTTATCAAAGAATGCATCGTCATACTCAACCCGTATTATAGATTTAATTGCACCAATAGGTAAAGGACAACGTGGTTTAATTGTGGCTCAACCTAAAACAGGTAAAACCATTTTATTAAAAGACATTGCCAATGCCATTGCAAAAAATCATCCTGAGGTTTATTTAATTATTTTATTGATTGATGAACGTCCGGAAGAGGTTACCGACATGCAACGAAGCGTGCGTGCAGAGGTTGTTGCAAGTACATTTGATGAACCTGCAGAGAAACACGTCAAGCTTGCTAACATTGTTTTAGAAAAAGCAAAACGCATGACCGAGTGCGGACATGACGTGGTAATTTTATTAGACTCTATTACACGTATGGCACGAGCGTTTAACACGGTTCAACCTGCCTCGGGTAAAATATTATCGGGTGGTGTTGATGCCAATGCATTACACAAACCAAAGCGCTTTTTTGGTGCTGCCCGTAAAATTGAAAATGGGGGTTCGTTAACCATTATTGCTACTGCTTTAACCGAAACAGGAAGTAAAATGGATGAGGTAATTTTTGAAGAGTTTAAAGGTACCGGTAACATGGAACTTCAACTGGATAGAAGATTGGCCAACAAACGTATTTACCCTGCTATTGATATTGTGGCAAGTAGTACCAGACGCGAAGACTTATTGATGGACAAAGCAACTTTACAGCGTGTGTGGGTATTGCGTAACCACATTGCCGATATGAACGCAGAAGAAGCTATGGATGTATTGTTGAAGAACATGAAAAATACCAATAGCAATGAAGAGTTCTTGGCATCAATGAATGGATAACTTTTAGTTATTGATTGTTAAACAAAAAATGAGTTTTTGATAATGGTGCAAGGGTTAACTTCGCACCATTAAATTTAAATAACAACTTAAATAAAATGACAATGTTAGTAGGAAAAAAAGCACCATCGTTTAAAGCCTCGGCCGTAGTAAATGGTGGTGAGTTTATTGAAGATTTTTCATTAGAGCAATTTATTGGTAAGAAACATGTGGTATTTTTCTTTTACCCATTAGATTTCACTTTTGTTTGCCCTACAGAGATTATTGCTTTCCAACGCAGAATGGAAGAGTTTGAAGCACGCAATGTAGCAGTTGTAGGTTGCTCAATTGATTCTAAGTTTAGCCACTGGGCTTGGTTAAATACCCCACAAAACGATGGTGGTATTCAAGGTGTAAAATACCCGTTAGTTGCTGATGTTAACAAAACCATCGCACTAAACTATGGTGTATTGGCCGGTCATTATAATTACGATGACAACGGTGAAATGATTTGGATTGGTAACCAAGGTGAAGACAGCGTAGCTTACCGTGGTTTATTTTTAATTGATAAAAACGGTATTGTTCGTCACCAAGTGGTTAACGATTTACCATTAGGCCGTAGCGTAGACGAGACTTTACGTATGGTTGATGCTTTACAATACTTTGAAGAAAACGGTGAGGTTTGTCCTGCTGATTGGAACAAAGGAAAAGACGGCTTAAAAGATACCGCTGAAGGTATTGCCAGCTACTTAGCTACACACTAATTTTTTAGTAATATAATTTCAAAAGCCTCCAATAACATTGGGGGCTTTTTTATGGTTTCTATTTCTCGCGTAACTCGGCTAACCTATCTTCCAACTGCATAATATCACTTACCAATACTTCGCGGGCTTTGCTGCCTTTAAACGGACCAACTATGCCTGCACGTTCTAGCTGATCAATTAATCGGCCTGCACGGTTGTAACCTAAATTAAGTTTACGTTGCAACAATGAGGTTGATCCTTGTTGGTGTTGAACAATGATTTGTGCTGCTTCTTCAAACAAGCTATCTCGCTCACGTGGGTCGAATTCGGCAGGACCATTTTCGCCATCTTCATCACTTTTTACTTCAGGCAAAATATAAGGTTCTTTACCTTGTTGGTCGCCAATAAAGTTAGCTATTCTATCCACCTCAGGAGTATCAACAAAAGCACATTGCAAACGCACCAAATCGTTGCCCACGGTGTAAAGCATATCTCCTTTACCAATTAATTGGTCGGCACCGTTTGCATCTAAAATGGTACGCGAATCTGTTTTTTGTGATACGCGGAAAGCCACACGTGCCGGGAAGTTTGCTTTAATCATACCCGTAATTACATTTACCGATGGACGTTGTGTAGCTAAAATTAAATGTATACCAATAGCACGTGCCAACTGCGCCAAACGTGCAATAGGCATTTCTACTTCTTTGCCGGCTGTCATCATTAAATCAGCCACCTCATCAATAACCACCACAATGTATGGTAAGAAACGATGTGGCATTTTATCGGTTGGCACCAACCTGCGGCTAATAAATTTAGCGTTGTATTCTTTAAGGTTACGTACTTGTGCATCTTTTAATAAATCGTAGCGTGTGTCCATTTCTACACAAAGCGAGTTAAGCGTATTTACCACCAACTTGGTGTCGGTAATAATGGCATCGGCATCGCCCGGAATTTTAGCCAAGAAATGACGCTCAATGGTTTTATAAATGCTTAGCTCTACCTTTTTAGGATCGACCAACACAAACTTAATTTGCGATGGGTGTTTTTTATACAACAACGAAACCAAAATGGCATTTAAACCAACCGATTTACCTTGTCCGGTTGCACCGGCCATAAGTAAGTGTGGCATTTTAGCTAAATCGGCCACAAACACTTCGTTCTGAATATTTTTACCAAACGCAATGGGTAAATCCATATCGGCATTTTGGAAACGTGCGCTGCTTAATGCACTGCGCATGCTTACCATAGCCGGTTTTTCATTTGGTACTTCAATACCAATGGTACCACGACCCGGAATTGGTGCAATGATACGTATACCCAATGCAGCTAAACTTAATGCAATGTCATCTTCCAGGTTTTTAATCTTAGCAATACGCACACCATCTTGCGGAACAATTTCGTACAGCGTAACGGTGGGACCAATAGTAGCTGATATTTTTTTGATACCTATGTTGTAGTTCTTCAAGGTATCTTCAATCATTTTAGTTTTTATCTGCAACTCGGCAGCCTCAACGGTCGATTTATTATCACCACCATAATCATTTAACAAATCCAAGGTTGGAAATTGGTAGTTGCTGTAATCTAAAGTAGGGTCATACTCGGTATCTATTCCACCATACTCAGGTTTATCAACCACCTCTTCATCTTCTGCGGGAGTTTCCTGTACTTCTAATACCAAACCGCTATCGGTGGTTAACACACTTGGCGTCTCAGTTGGCTCGGGAGTAATTGCATTTGCCAATGTTGATGCCAATGTGCCTGCAACAACCAAAGGAATTACGGGCACATGATTTTCTTCTTCCTCTGCTTGTGGTTCAATAATTGGGGTTAATTCCTCAATCTTTTCATCACCAATTTCAGGTTTAGGTTCTTCAACAGGTTCAACAATATTTTCTTTAACGGTTAAGATAAAATCATCCGGGTTTAAGGGCTCAGCCTCTAATTCTTGTGCAGCCAATGCAGCGGTACTTAAAGTAATGTTTCCTAGGTTCTCAGGTTCATCAGCTTGCTCTGGTTCAACGGGTTTTGGTTTGGGTTGATAAAATTTAATATTGAACACCACCACCAAAAACACCAAAAGATAAAATACCAAACCTAAAACAGCACCTGCAGTTCCAATTAATCCTTTAAGGTATAAGTAACCAAAATGGCCGAAGGCTCCACCTAAAATTTGCCAAACATCAGTAAAAATTAAACCCAAGGTTACCGATAACCACAACACGCCAAAAAAGCTGTAACGAATGGTTTTTAAAATAGGTAAAGGGGTAGTATCTGTTAAGAGTTTTATACCAATCAATCCAAAAATAAGCACAAAGGCAAAAGATGAAATACCAAAACCTTTGTACATAAACACATAAGCTACCCAAGCACCTAGTTTTCCTAATATGTTTTCAGCAGCATCAGGATCATTTTGTAAAAACACATCCCAACCCAAACCTTTTGCAATATTTTGGTCGTATTGCCAGCTAAACAAAAACGAACCAAAGGCAAAAGCCATAAAAACGGCCGTAAGTAAAAATACAAGTCCGGTAATTTTTAAAAAACGCTCATCCTTTAAAAAAGCTAATTTTCCTTGGGTTGGTTCGCTATTATTTTTAGCACCTTTGGATTTGGGCTTTTCTATGGGCTCTTCACGCTCAAAATCTTTGGGTTCGTTACCTACTGTACTGATTATGTTTTGTTTGGCTTTTTTCATCTTAACTTGACAAAAATACTCCAACTCAACATTTAATGCCATTTAGTTACCCACCTTTACACATGGTTTGTATTTTATTGCCATATTTTAGAAACACCTGCTTTGTAGAAGTGCTTATTGTGATTAAATTCGCCCATGCTTGGCAGGTTGCCAATAAAATAGACATTATGGAAAAATCAACAGACTATATTTTATCGTTACTAGAAGTTTTAAAGTACATTATTCCTGCCGTTGTGGTTTTTGGTATTGTTCAGTACATGCTCAAAAACTTTTTCGACAATGAGTATCAACGCAGACAAACCGAACTTAAATTAGAAACCAATAAACTAATTACACCACTTAAATTACAAGCCTACGAACGTGTTGTAATTTTAATGGAACGCATGAGTCCGAATAACCTTATTTTTAGAGTAAGCCAACCGGGCATTAGCGCCACTCAGTTAAAAATTGCATTGATTCAGGATATTAACAACGAGTTTAACCACAATGTTTCTCAGCAAGTGTATGTTTCGCCACAAGCTTGGCAAATGGTGCGTATTGCTAAAGAGGAAATGATTAATATTATTAACACGGCATACAGTAGTCTTGGTCCTAATTCAGTTGGCCTTGATTTAAGCAAAGCCATTTTTGAGAACATGATGGAAAAAGAAAGTATTCCTACCCACATGGCATTGGAGTTTTTGCGCAAAGAGTTTCATTTATTGTTTGATTAATTAACAGCAGGTATTACACCTTTATACGTTTATCATGAGCGAAAAACGAGTTACCGATTCAGGAATTGAGATCCAATCGTTATATACCACTCCATTAAAAATGGAGGAGTTGTCAGGACAATTTCCTTATACCCGCGGAATACAACCCGACATGTACCGTGGTCGTCACTGGACCATGCGTCAGTATGCTGGTTTTAGTACAGCAGAGGAAAGCAACAAACGATATAAATATCTGTTAGCAAACGGAACCATGGGTTTAAGTGTGGCGTTTGATTTACCAACACAAATTGGTTACGATAGCACACACATGATGAGCGAAGGTGAAGTTGGAAAAGTTGGTGTGGCTATTGATACTTTGCGCGATATCGAAATTTTGTTTGATGGCATTGAGTTGGAAAAAATTACGACTTCTATGACCATCAATGCTACCGCATCTACCCTATTGGCTATGTATATTGCATTGGCTAAAAAACAGGGTGCAGACATTCAAAAAATTTCCGGAACCATTCAAAATGATATCTTAAAAGAATATGCTGCTCGCGGTACTTATATTTATCCGCCCAAGCCAAGCATGCGCATCATTACCGATATTTTTGAGTATTGCAGTAAAGAAGTTCCTAAATGGAATACCATATCTATTAGTGGTTACCACATACGCGAAGCCGGAAGTACTGCAGTACAAGAAATTGCATTTACTTTAAGCAATGCTAAAGCATACGCTCAGGCAGCTATTGAAAAAGGATTAGACATCAACGTTTTCGGACAACGTTTATCTTTTTTCTTTAACGCACACAACAATTTTTTTGAAGAGATTGCTAAGTTCCGCGCAGCACGTAGGATGTGGGCTAAAATGGCCAAAGAACTTGGGGCTACAAATCCTAAAGCACAAATGTTACGTTTCCATACCCAAACCGGTGGAAGTACTTTGCAGGCACAACAAGCCGATACCAATATTGTGCGTGTTACCTTACAAGCTTTAGCTGCTGTAATGGGCGGTACACAAAGTTTGCATACCAATGGGTTTGATGAAGCATTGAGTTTACCTACCGAAAATGCTGCTCGTATTGCATTACGAACACAACAAATTATTGCATACGAAAGTGGCGTAGTAGATACAGTTGACCCAATGGGCGGAAGTTATTTTGTAGAGGAACTAACCAACCAAATTGAAGCCGAAGCATGGAAATACATCGAAAAAATTGATGCCATGGGTGGTGCAGTAAATGCCATTGAAGAAGGTTACATGCAAAAAGAAATTGCAGATGCCAGCTACCGTTATCAAACTGCCATTGAAAATAACAACAAAGTAATTGTAGGCGTTAATAAATTTACAGTTCAAGAAGAAGTTGCTCCTCCACTATTTAAAGTGGATGACAGCATCCGAAAAATTCAAACTGAAAAAATTGTAAAGGTTAAAGCGGAGCGTGATGAAAACAACGTGCAACAGTTATTAACCAGGTTAGAGCAAAACGCAAAAGATGGCAGCAATGTAATGCCTAGCATTATTGAGTCGGTTGAGGCTTATGCTACCTTAGGCGAAGTTGCGGATGTATTTCGTAAAACATTTGGTGAATACAGGGCATAATTATTGGTTATGAAAAAACAACTGTTTGCTATTGGTTTGATGTTGTTGGGCGCATGCAGCGGACCATATCAACTTGCTAAACATAGCGAGAGCAACATTAAAGTAAATGCCGATAGCTTGCAATTGTATGATACTGCCATTGCCAACATGATTGCACCATACAAGTTAAAACTTGATGCGCAAATGAATGAGGTAATTGGCGAAGCAGAAAATACTTTAACCAAAGAATTACCTGATGGCACATTGGGCAATTTTGTTGCCGATGCTTGTTTGTGGTACGCACAAAATAACATTACTGCTCAAGCAGATTTTTGTGTACTAAACTCCGGTGGGGTGCGCATACCTAATATACAAAAAGGCGACATAACAGTTGGTAAGATTTACGAGTTAATGCCTTTTGATAATTTAATTGAAGTAGTTGAATTGGATGGTAAATCCTGTAAGGAATTATTTACCTGGATAGCAAAATGGAAAGGCGCACCGGTAAGCGGACTTGAACTTACCTTAGATAAAGGCGAAGCAACAAATATTAAAATTAACGGACAAAACTTTAACGAATCAAAAACATACTTAGTAGCTACAACAGATTACGTAGCCAATGGTGGCGATGGCGCTACCATGTTTGCAAAAGGTAAACGAAGCAACAATAACTACAAGTTGCGCGATGCTTTGATTGATTATGTGAAGAATAAACAAACCATTAAAGCCAACAACAATGGACGCATCAAACAAAATTAACAGAAGGGGCTTTATTAAAACCGGAGCTAAACTTGGTGCATTGGCTTTGTTAAATGAGTTTCCGTTAAGTGCACTAGCCAAATCCGATTTGGTTAAAATAAGCATCCTGCACACTAACGATTGGCACAGCCGCATTGAAGCTTTTCCGAAAGACGGAGGAAGATTTGGAGGCATGGGTGGAGCAGCCACACGCGCAGCTTTAATCAAAAAAATTCGTAGCGAAGAAGAACATGTGTTGTTGTTAGATGCCGGAGATATATTTCAAGGCACACCCTACTTTAACTTTTTTGAAGGCGAACTTGAATATAAATTAATGAGTGAAATGGGTTATGATGCCGCAACCCTTGGTAATCACGACTTTGACAATGGTATTGAAGGTATTATTAACCAACTGCAACATGCCAAATTTGATATCATAAACTGTAACTACGATTTTAGTAAAACCCTTTTGGCTGACAAGGTTAAGCCTTATCGCATATTTAAAAAAGGTGGCGTAAAAATTGGCATAATTGGCGTAGGCATAGAGTTGGAAGGATTGGTACCTAAAGATTTATACGGAGAAATTGTTTACCGTAATCCGGTTGATATCGCCAGCAAATTGGCTAAAGAGCTCAAAACAGAAAAAAAATGTGATGCTGTTGTTTGTTTATCGCACCTCGGCTTTGAGTACCAAAATGATAAACTAAGTGATAAAAAACTGGCCGAAAAATCATCATATATTGATGTTATCATTGGTGGCCATACCCACACATTTTTACCTAAACCTATCGCCATAAAAAACCAACAGAATAAAGACGTAATTATCAACCAAGTAGGATGGGCAGGTTTACAACTTGGCAAAATTGATTTATTTTTTAATGACGATAAAAGCCTTGTAAACACAGGTATAGGCGCTAATCTATACATCAATCCAAAACAGTGTTGAAACACGTTGATAATTGTACCTACAAGTGTAAGTTTTAAACACAAAATAGTGGGTTATAAACAAAATTTTTAGTTTAAAATGTCGCAATTTTAAGCAGCACAATTTTTAAAAAAACAACAAATACAATCACTTACACGGTTATTGAATTTTCCAAACGAAATATCAGTCAAAAAAAATTTTTTTATTAACAATAAATACTCCATTTTCACAAACGAAAAGAGTATTAATTATGACTGATAAAACTGCCGAAAGTGTTTGGAATAACTGTTTGAAACTGATTCAAGACAATGTATCGCCACAAAGTTTCAAAACATGGTTTGAACCTATCAAACCCGTAAAGCTTGACAATAAGATATTGACGATACAGGTTCCAAGTCAGTTTTTTTATGAATGGTTAGAAGAACATTATGTTACCTTATTAAAAAAGACCCTTAAACAAGAATTGGGTCCGGGCTCCAGACTAGAGTATAATATAATAGTAGAAAACAGTAGCAACAATGCTAACCCATACGTTGTAAACCTGCCGGGTAGCAACAACCATAAATCGGATACACAAAATGTAGGTATGCCGCTTAACTTAAGCAGCAATATCAAAAATCCGTTTATTATACCGGGCTTAAAAAAGGTTAATATAGATAGTAACTTAAATCCATCTTTAAACTTCGATACCTTTATTGAAGGTGATTGTAACAGATTAGCCCGTTCGGCAGGTTTTGCGGTTGCTAACAAACCGGGTGGTACTTCGTTTAACCCATTGATGATTTTTAGCGAAACCGGATTGGGAAAAACCCACTTGGTACAAGCTATAGGTAACATGATTAAACAAAACAGCAAAAACAAAGTTGTGTTGTATGTGCCTGTAGAGAAATTTACCAATCAATATGTAGAGTCGGTTCGTAACAACAGCAGTCAAGACTTTTTAAATTTTTACCAAAACGTTGATGTATTAATAGTTGATGATGTTCAGTTTTTAGAGAACAAACAGAAAACTCAGGAGATCTTCTTCACTATTTTTAATCACCTACACCAACAAGGCAAACAAATTATATTAACCAGCGACCGTGCGCCTAAAGACTTAAAAGGCATGGACGAGCGTTTGTTATCTCGTTTTAAATGGGGCTTATCGTGCGATTTGCAACAACCTGATTTTGAAACACGCTTAAGTATATTGGAAACCATGATGTACAATGATGGTATTACTTTAAGCAGAGATGTGGTTGAGTATGTTGCACACAACATCAACAACAACATACGTGAGTTACGTGGTGCACTGGTTTCTTTGTTGGCACAAGCATCATTAAACCGCAAAGAAGTTACGCTAGAGTTGGCTAAACAAATCCTGAAAAACTTCGTTAAGAATTCTTCACGCGAAATTTCAATTGAGTTTATCCAAAAATTGGTTTGCGATTACTTCACCATTCCGGTTGATTTGGTTAAATCAAAAACACGTAAGCGCGAAATTGTTCAGGCCCGTCAAATCTCTATGTACTACGCAAAAGATTTAACTAAGGCATCGTTAAAAACCATTGGTATGCACTTTGGTGGTCGCGATCACTCTACAGTTATTCATGCTTGTCAAACCGTTAACGATTTAATTGAAACAGACAAGAAGTTTAAATCAGATATTGAAGAAATAGGAAAACGTATTAAAATCAACTTAGTTTAATACAGTTTATATTACAAATCAAAAAAAAGAGCCGCAAATAAATTTGCGGCTCTTTTTTGTTTTAATCGTTTACAATAATCTTAATTAACGTATTTAAAATTACTTAGCTTTTTTATTACACGACCAAAGTTATAGTTCTGTACATACACCATATTTTTATCGTTATTAATAAAGCCGAAATACTTATCGGTATCGAAGGTTAATTCGTTTCCTTGGTCATCGTAACGACTTTTGGTTTTTGCATCCACACCTTTAATGTGTAGTTTTAATTCTTGTATTTTACCGGTCTTGTCCTCCACTTTTATGATGCAATGTGCATCACCTTTTGAAATGGAGTCGTGTTGTGCTGCGGTGAAATTATCATCGTAAGCTTCGGCATATAGTTGCGTAAAACTACCGGCATAATACTTTAAAAAGTTAATATCGGCTTGCACCACATTGCCTTGCGCATCCTTTAATACAGGCGTTGCTCCGGTGTTGTCTATGTTAAATGACTCATTTGGTGTGATTGGATAATTAACAGTTACTTTAGCAACATCTTCATATTTGGTATCAAAAATTAATTTGCTTTTCCATTTAACCGGATTAGTTGGAAAGCGCGGTGTTAAGTAACCAACAAACCCGGGAATGTGTGTTACAAAAGGTGCTTCTGCCCCCTCAATCATCATAAATGTACCTGATTGATCCAAGGTCATTTGACCTACATAAATGGTTTTTAACAAATCATCGTCTGTATAAAATTCTACCTTAATACCGGCAGCAGTTAATTCCTTAATTACCGTATTAAACTCGTTTGCTCCAAGCGGGTTACGCATCTTAATATCGTGCATGGTTGCTAACAGCAAGTTAATCTTGGTCATATCTGCAGCAACGGTATTATCAGCCATCCATGAGCCATCTGCTTGTTTGGTTAACAATACTTTTCCTCCACGCGGATCAGCCAAAAACATTTTTGTGACAGCACCTGTATCTGCAATGGCAAAATCAGTTCCATCTCCGTTGTATGATTTCCATGGCTTGCGCACTACCAAAAAATACAAGGCTGCCACAGCCACCATCAATACCAATAATATTTTAATTTGTTTACTCATACCTGTTACCTAAAAATGTTATGCTGTGTATTTACGTTTACGAATAATTTTGTTTGTTAAACCAAAAATCAAAATCAAAACAATTGGCACAAGCATATTAATAACTTGCCACTTTAGTCGTTCTGATTTTAGTTTACCTTTATCTAACAAACGAAGTTTAATTTCCTTTGCACGCACTTCAATGATACCACTGTCATCACATAAATAATCCATACAGTTTAATAAAAAACGTTTGTTACCAAACTGTTGGTTCGTGTACCTATCATAACCTAAAGGAAAAATTTCTCCTGTGCTCTGTTTACGTTGATTGCGTATAACATCGCCATCAGAAATTACAATCATCTTACCATTATCTATTGACGATTTGTATGGTAAAGCGTCTGTCTTTGCACCTTGTCTGTATTGAAACAACGAATTAAATTTACCCTCAAGTAAAACAGCTAGTGGCACGTTACCTGATGTAAACATGGAAGGATCAGGCTGTATGCGTGCCATATTCAAATCAACCTTTACCGGAGCACCAACCGTACGTGAGTATGGCGATGAGGTTAACAATATGGTTTTCTTAACTTCTTTGTTTGATGTGGTATCAATACTACTGGCAAACTGAAAAAATACCGGATCTATTCCTTTTACAATAATGTGTGCATTTTGTTGAGGTGGTGCAACAACCGGAAAAAACATCCATGGTAGTAATTTTTGTTGTGGTGTGCCGTTCCGTAACGTACTTAAAATAGGAATGGCATTACATTGTAAATCTTGCACCATATTTGGATTAATACGCACGCCCCATTTAAACAACATGTCATCTAAATTCAGGTCGTAACTGCCCGTCATAAACATAGCACCTTTACCTAAACTGTCCATATCTGCAATTTGAGATTCTAACAACCATAAAATTTTGCCACCATGCATCACAAATTGATCTAACAAAAACTTCTCATATTCATTGAATGGTTTTGATGGTTTGGCAATAATTAAGGCCTCATTTTTCATTAAACTTTGTGGTGTTTGAATAGCCAAAGGAATACGTGTTACCGCATAAAACTCTTTCAACTCTTCAGATGCATCAGCCACATCCCAACGTTCTAACTCGCCATGGTCATCAATAAAAGCAACTTGTTTAGCTTTGGTCTCTACACATTTTCTGAGTACGTTGGCAATTTCATATTCCATCAACTCTATCGATTCGTTAATCACCTCTTCCGGGCCTTGACCAAACTGTGCCTTTAATAAGTTAACGGGAACTTCTTTGCCTTTGTAATAAAATATAGCTCCCGGCACAATTAACTTTTGTGTTGATTCATCATCTTTTTTGATTTGAACATTGGTAGGCTGTAATCCTTTTTCGCCTAACTCTTGCAAAATATCGTTCGCCTTTTTTGCATCTGCATTTTCAAACGGATCAATAAATTCATATTGTAATTTACCGTTGGTATATGCAGCAAACTCATCCAACATCTCTTTGGTTGATTGACGCAAACGTTTAAATCCTGCAGGAAATTCGCCTTCAAGATATACCTTAACAAACATCACATCATCAACCTTAGCAGCTAAGTTTTTACTGCTTTCCGATAACGAATATCGTTTCTCGGATGTTAAATCAATCCTAAAAAAGTAGTTAGTTAATATTAGGTTTAATAAAATAAGTAAGCCCAATACTAAACCTAACTCTGTTAACGATTGTAGTTTAAAATTTCTTTTTTTCATGTGTAACGCTCAGCGTTTATATCAAAAAACTATAATACTTTAATTACCACTTGCGTGAACCAAATATGGTTTTGGTTGACCATAAAAATGCAGTAATGATACTTAAAAAATAAAGCGCATCACGGCTATCTAACACACCGCGACTCATAGAATCGTAATGTGCTTTTATACCCAATGAAGCTACAATGCTATCGTAAGTTCCAAGCAAGTTGAAGTTAGCCAACATATCAAACAATGCATAAAAACAGTAGCATAAAAACATGCTTACTATAAACGATACAATTTGATTATCGGTAATAGCCGAAGCAAAAATACCAATGGCCACAAAGCTGCTTGCTAAAAAAAACAAACCAATGTACGAGCCCCAAGTTGCGCCCACATCAATATTACCTTTGGGTGCGCCCAATTGGTAAACGGTATAAAAATATAATAGTGTAGGTATTAATGAAAACAACACCAATACTACTCCGGCAAAATATTTACCTAAAATAATTTGGGTATCGGTTAAAGGTTTTGTGGTGATGATTTCTATGGTACCACTCTTCTTTTCTTCGCTAAAACTACGCATGGTAATTGCTGAAATTAAAAAGATAAAAACCCACGGAGCCATACCAAATAAGGTATCCATGTTGGCGTAACCCATATCAAAAATATTGTACTCAGGTAACACCCACATAAATAATCCAATTGCAATTAAAAACACAGTAATTACTACGTATGCAATTAAAGAGCTTAGGAACGACCTGATTTCTTTTTTAAGTATTGTAAACATGTAAACGATTATTTAGTAGTCAACTTTTGGAAAACAGATTCTAATGAGTCTTCTTCCAAACTCATTGATAACAACACCCAACCTTGTTGTGATGATAAAGTAGAAACTTGCTCACGCACGTCATCAGTGCATTTCAAAAAATATCTTTTGCCTTTTTGTTTCACCGCTTTTACTCCGGCAATGTTTTTTAGCATGGCTTCTTTTACTTCATTTTTAAATTCAACCACAATGGTTAATTCGTTTTTGCTTTGTTGTTGAAGTGCAGAGATATTATCATCGGCTACAATTTTGCCACGATTAATAATAATAACGCGGTTACACATGCTCTCTACTTCTTGCATAATGTGGGTTGATAACAACACCGTTTTATCTTTCCCAATTTCTTTAATCAACTCACGTATTTCTACAACTTGGTTTGGATCTAAACCCGAAGTTGGTTCATCTAAAATTAAAACTTTTGGATTATGAAGCATGGCTTGTGCCAGCCCAACACGTTGTTTGTAACCTTTACTTAGCTGACCAATTTTCTTTTTACGTTCAAGGCTCAAACCAACGCGTTCAATCATTTCATTAACCCTACTTTTGGCATCTTTTCCTAAGCCTTGTACTTCGGCACTAAACATTAAGTACTCTCTCACAAACATATCAGTGTATAGCGGATTTAGTTCCGGCAAATAACCAATGTGTTTTTTCACCTCCATGGTTTGGGTTGATACATCAAAACCGCAAACCTTGGCAATACCACTTGTTTGAGGGATGTATCCTGTTAAGATTTTCATGGTGGTTGATTTACCGGCACCATTCGGACCTAAAAAACCCAATATTTCGCCCTGCCTGGCCTCAAACGAAATTTCGTCAAGTGCGCGTTGCGTTCCGTAAATTTTGGTAAGCTTCTCTACTTGTATACTCATCGAATAAAATGAAAGTCAGCGAAAATAGGCAAAAGGTTGTTAAGCTGCACAAATAAAAAAGGCTTGCGTGTACAAGCCTTTTACTTGATAATCAAGAAATAGGGTGTTTTAAAACTATAAACAGATTTCCGTTATTTTTTATTCCTTCACTATTTTTTCAATTTCATCTACCTTAAAAACAAATATGTTCTCATCTTTAGTTTTGATTTTGATAGAAACTGCCGGAACTTGTTCAATGATAACGCCTCTGATGATACTTCCATTTTTTAGGTAAACAACATCCTGCAATTGAACAGGTGTTGTAGTAATGTTATCCTTACATCCATCGTACCTAACAGAATAATTGAAATTTTTATAATCATGCTTACTCACCCCATTTTCTCCTGAGTTGGGTTTCCATAAAGCTCCTGTAGCCAAATCAACAAAAATTCCCCAAGGTATAGGAATTCCATTGAGCGCACCTGTCCATCCGATAACAGTTCCAGCAAAAGCCCATCCTCTAAAAGTTCTTGAAACATACTTGTATTCCTGAGGATTACAGCCATCTTGCTTTACTGTAAATTTGAATTTATTAATGTCGCTTCTGTTTACTTTTATCGTGGCATAACCTTCTCCAACTTCTCTGTTTTGGTAGAAAATTTTTGCTTTCGTATTATCACGCACTTCGATGTGTGCATAATATTTAGAACCACCAACAATAGTTGCACAATTTGAAAAAAACAGTAATGCAAATGCAGCTGTACCTAATAAAATTTTATTTGTTTTCACGTTTTAGATTTTCTTTTCCCTACTCGTATGGCTTTTCGGTTACGCCCCGTTAGTAATAACAATTACAGGTTTCTGGTCTCCATAAAAAAATTAGCCGATTCTAAATTTAATTAGATGATGTAGCATGTTGGGCCTCTGGGCTTCATGGTTAGTTAGGTTTAGACATTACCCGCAAAAAAAATTAAAGCAGTAATAAAAGTTATAGCTGCAAGAAAGTAAAATTTCGAAAAAAAAATGTCGCATTTCCTAAAATTTCGATTTGGGTCAATCTGAGAGTTCAACCTCCATTTTTCAAAAAACCACCCCACTTTGCACCACAATTTATAAACAATTGATTTTCTGTTTTTTGTTTCGTTTTTCACACCTTATTAACCTCAAATTTTTCAATACTTTTCCACAAAAGTGGGGGAAAGTGGAGAAAAGTGGATTTTTTGATTTAGTTTAGCGCTGTCTTAAAAAAGTAAAATTTTGTCGCAGCTACACGGAGAATATGAATGTAAACTGGATGCCAAGGGAAGGTTAATCATACCTGCTGCCCTTAAAAAACAGTTGCCTGAAGCTGCCAAAGACACTTTCTTTATTAACCGTGGTTTCGAAAAATGCTGTGTTTTGTACCCAAGTAACGAGTGGCAAACCATTGCAGCAGAAATCAATAAACTAAGCGATTACATAAAAAAAGAGCGTGAGTTTAAACGCTACTTTTTACGTGGTGCAAGCCAATTAGAAATGGATAGCGCAAGCCGCGTATTGGTTCCAAAAAATATGTTAGAGTATGCGGGTATTACTTCAAACGAAGTGGTGTTATTGGCATACGGAAACAAAATAGAATTATGGGGTAAAGCCGCTTACCAACAAATGTTGGATAACGAACCTGAAGACTTTAGCGCATTAGCCGAAGAGGTAATGAGCAAACGCGAAAGGAGGAACGATGAGTAACACAGGTTATCATGTTCCGGTAATGTTACAAGAATGCTTAGAGGGATTAAACATTAAAACTGATGGCATTTATGTAGATGTAACTTTTGGTGGTGGCGGCCACAGCAGAGCCATACTTGAACATCTTGGACCTAAAGGAAAGTTAATTGCTTTTGACCAAGACGAAGATGCCAAACGCAATTTACCCAATGATGATAGATTAGTGTTTATAGACCAGAATTTTGAGTTCATTAAAAATCATATTCAATACCAAGGTTTATTACCCGTAGATGGTTTATTAGCTGACTTAGGTGTTTCATCTCACCAGTTTGATGTTGATGAACGTGGTTTTAGCTACCGTTTTGATGATGCGGGATTGGATATGCGTATGGATAGAACAGCAGGGAAAAGCGCAGCTGATTTTTTAAATACTGCAACAGAAGCTGAATTGGCAGATGCATTTTATTTCTATGGCGAGTTAAACCAAGCTCGCAGCATGGCTAAACAAATTGTAGTTGGCCGACAAGGAAGAAATATTAATACCGTTGCTGATTTGAAAACCATATTAAGTCTGTTTGCACCCAAATTTAAAGACTACAAATTCTGGAGTCAGGTTTTTCAGGCACTACGCATTGAAGTGAATAGAGAATTAGAGGTATTAAAAAGCTTGCTTAACCAATGTGCTGATGTGATAAAACCGGGAGGCCGATTGGTGGTAATGAGCTACCACAGTTTAGAAGACAGGTTGGTAAAAAACTACATCAACAGTGGAAATTTTAAAGGCGAATTAGAAAAAGATTTTTACGGAAATGCCATTAAACCTTTTAGTGCTTTAAGTAAAAAAGCCACTACCGCATCAACGAAAGAATTGGAAGAAAACACCAGATCAAGAAGTGCTAAACTAAGAATAGCAGAAAGAAATATGATTAAATAATAAACTGAATCCATAAACACAAATGGCAAACAGAATAATAACAGAACCCGAGGCTGAACAAGAAGAGTTAGCTCAAGAGGAAAAACCAAAAGAAACTTCCAAGCTAACAAGTGCCATGAAAAAAATGGCCGACTTCGACTTTAACATCTCTAAAGAATGGATGATGAAACAAATTCCATTCGGGCTTTTTGTTATGGTGCTTTTGTTGATACACATTTATAATGTTCACACAACAGAGCGAATTATAAGAAACACAGATAAACTAAACAAAGAAATAAAAGAACTACGCTCAGAGTACATTACCATATTAAGCCGGTTGATGAGTGAAAGTAAACAATCAACCGTAGCAGAAAAATTAGATACACTAGGCATAAAAGAATTGACATCACCACCCATAAAAATAACATACTAATAACGAATCAACCAAAAACTAACCAACAAATAACAAGTCAACCTATCAAAAAATCAACCAATAACTAAACCGTGGCAACCAACAACAGAAAAGTTATATTAATACGTACCTACACCGCATTTGCATTTATGTGTGTGTTTGCTGCTGCTATTATAGCTTATCTGTTTAAAATACAATTTAAAGAGCGTGAACATTGGATTGAGTTGAGCGAAAACCTAAGTACAACTATTCAAACGGTTGAGCCTTCGCGCGGAAGTATTTTTGCTATTGATGGTAGTTTGTTGGCAACATCATTACCTATTTATGATTTGCGATTAGATGGTAAAGCCCCAGGGTTTACCAAAAGTGATATTTTCGAGAATAATGTAGACTCTCTGGCACTTATGCTTTCGCAATTGTTTCAAGATAGAAGTAAGGCCGAATACAAAAGAATTTTAACCGGTGTTAAAAAACGTAAGGACAGGTACTATTTGTTAAAACGCAAAGTGAGCTACCCTGAAATGAAAGCCGTTAAAGAGTTTCCAATTTTTAGGCTAGGTAAATACAAAGGCGGATTAACCATTGAAGAAAAAAACAAACGCGAAAAACCATTCGAATATTTAGCAGAAAGAACCATTGGTTACAGTGTAAGAGGAGTTCAACCTGTTGGTTTAGAAGGTGCCTTTAACAAAGACCTAAGCGGTAAAGAAGGAAAACGGGTAATGCAGCGTATTGCAGGCGGTACTTGGATACCGGTTAATGATGAGGAACAAATAGAAGCCCGCAACGGGAACGACATTCACACCACCATTGATGTAAATTTACAAGATGTAGCCACGCACGCTTTAATGCGCACATTAGTGAATAATGATGCCGAGTGGGGGACTGCAGTATTAATGGAAGTAAGCACCGGAGAAATTAGAGCGATCGCTAACTTAACGAGGGTATCGGAAGGTAAATACACCGAGAAATATAACTACGCAGTTGGTGAAAGTTTAGAGCCAGGTTCAACATTTAAGCTGGCCAGTTCATTGGCATTGTTAGAAGACAAAAAGGTGAAGATGACAGACCTATTTGATACCGAAAATGGTGAAAAACGCTACTTCGCTAATGCCGTAATGTATGATAGCGAAAAGGGTGGTCATGGTATCGTTACTTTCCAGCATGCTTTCGAAATTTCATCTAATGTAGCCATATCAAAAGCCATATACCAACATTACAAAAACAATCCTTTACAGTTTTATAATTATTTAGAGAAACTACACTTTACAAACCCCTTAGGACTGCAAATTATGGGTGAAGGGAAGCCACGGATTAAACACCCTAAAGATAAAGATTGGTATGGTACAACCCTACCTTGGAGCAGTATTGGTTATGAAGTAAAAGTAACACCATTACAAGTATTAACCTTATACAATGCTGTTGCCAATAATGGTAAAATGGTTAAACCTCTTTTTGTTAAACGAATTACCAATACCGGAAAAATAGTTAAGGAGTATAAAACAGAAGTAATTGAAAAAAGTATCGCATCGCCTGAAACCATAAAAAACTTACGCATTATGATGGAGGGTGTGGTTGAACGTGGAACGGGAAGTAAGCTTAAAAACCCGAACTATAGTGTTGGCGGAAAAACTGGAACAGCACTTGTTGCCGATGGAAGAAGAGGTTATGCTCAAACCATTTATCGCTCTTCTTTCTGCGGATATTTTCCGGCTAATAACCCTCAATATACTTGTATTGTAATGGTAAATGCTCCAAGCAAAGGTGTTTATTATGGCGGTGCTGTTGCAGGACCGGTATTTAAAGAAATTGCAGATAAAGTATATGCCAATAGCCACAATTTACATGGCGATATCAAATTGGTTTTAAATCAAACCAACCCTGCCCCTACTGTAATAAAAAACGCGCATAAACAACATTTACAAACTGCGTTAACTGTATTAGGTAAGGAAACAAAACAAGCTGATTCTGTTGAGGAAAATGGTAGTGAGTGGGCACAAGCTGTGATGTCTGATAAAGATGCAAAACTGTTGCCTAAAACCATTAATAAAAACTACATGCCGGATGTAACAGGCATGGGTTTAAAAGATGCTGTTTACCTACTTGAGAATAATGGATTAAAGGTTGAAGTGATTGGTTTTGGTAAAGTAAAAGAACAATCGATACCGGTAGGAAGCACATTGGTAAAAGGAAGTAAAGTAACCATAAAATTAGGCTAATATTTAATGAAAACGATACAACAACTAACACAAGCTTTACCTGATGCACAAGTAATTGGCAATGCAAATACCACTGTGCTTCATCTAACCTACGACTCTCGCATGGTTGGTGAAGGCTCTTTGTTTTTTGCTGTAAAAGGAACACAAGTTGATGGTCATAAATACATAGCTGATGTTATAGAAAAAGGCGCTGCCGCCATTGTATGCGAAGTATTGCCTGATACTTTAGACGAAACAGTTACTTATATTAAAGTAAGCAACACAAGCGAAGCCATGGGTTTAATAGCTGCTGAGTTTTATGATCATCCTTCAAAAAAATTAAAATTAACTGCTATAACCGGTACCAATGGAAAAACAACTGTAGCAACTTTGTTATTCCGTTTATTCCGTTCATTTGGTCACAACGTAGGTTTACTCTCTACCGTACAAAATCAGATTAACGAAACCGTAATTCCTTCAACACATACCACACCTGATAGTATCAGAATAAATGAACTTTTAGAGCACATGGTTGATGAAGGTTGCGAGTATGCTTTTATGGAAGCAAGTTCTCACGCCATACATCAAAACCGTATTAAAGGTTTACATTTTGCAGGAACAGTTTTCTCTAATATCACTCACGATCATTTAGATTATCATGGCACATTTAGCAACTACATCAATGCCAAAAAGAAGTTGTTTGATGACGTGAATGAGGATGCTTTTGCATTAACCAATAAAGACGATAAAAACGGTTTGGTGATGTTACAAAATACCAAAGCCACACGCTACACCTACAGCTTAAAAGCCATGGCGGATTTTAAAGCCAAAATTTTAGAAAGTGATTTTTCAGGCATGTTGTTAAACATTGACGAACAAGAAGCTTGGTTCAGGTTGGTTGGAAACTTTAATGCATATAACATTTTAGCTGTTTATGGCACTGCATTTTTATTAGGAAAAGAAAAAACTGAAATCATTAAACACCTTAGCAATATTGAAGCGGTTAAAGGCAGATTTGAATATGTAAGAAGCAAAGATGGTGTGATTGCCATTATTGACTATGCACATACGCCTGATGCGTTAAAAAGCATTTTAGATACCATAAACGAAATCCGCACACAAAACGAACAACTAATAACTGTTGTAGGTTGCGGTGGTAACAGAGATGCGGCTAAACGTCCGGTAATGGCTGATATAGCCACGGAATTCAGCAATAAAGTAATTTTTACAAGTGATAATCCGAGAGACGAAAATCCGGAAACCATTTTAGATGAAATGCAAAAAGGAGTTAAGCCATTGCACTTCAAAAAAACACTTCGTATTACCGATAGAAAAGAAGCGATAAAAGCTGCGATTGCTAATGCAAACAAAGGCGATATCATTTTAGTGGCTGGTAAAGGACACGAAAATTACCAGGAAATTAAAGGGGTTAAACACCACTTTGATGATAAAGAAACAGTACTTGAATTATTTGAATTAATGAGATAAAAACCAACTTATGTTATACTACTTATTCGACTATTTAGACAAACAATTTGATTTTCCGGGAGCAGGAATGTTTCAATACATTTCATTCCGTGCTGCGTTGGCAATCATCTTGTCGTTAATCATTACCACTGTTTTTGGTAAACGATTAATAAATATGTTACGCAATTTACAAGTTGCAGAAACAGTACGTAACCTTGGTTTAGCAGGCGAAAGTCAAAAACAAGGCACACCAACCATGGGCGGTTTAATTATACTTGGTGCTATTGTTTTACCAACGTTGCTGTTTGCGCGTTTATCTAATGTCTATATCATACTTATACTTATCTCTACTGTTTGGTTAGGTTTGGTTGGATTTTTAGATGATTACATTAAAGTATTCAAGAAAAATAAAGAGGGTTTAGCCGGAAGGTTTAAAGTACTAGGTCAGGTTGGTTTAGGTGTAATTGTGGCAACTACTTTGTATTACAACCAACATGTTAAAACCAGAAATTTTTATCATCCTAAAGAAGTAACTGCACAATTTATTCAGGAGCATAACTTACAACCAACAATAGTTGATAATCAAATGATGCTGGCTGAAGATGTAAGGTCAACAACCACTACAATTCCTTTTTTTAAATCAGCCTATTTTGATTACGCAGACTTGTTAAAGTTTGTTGGTGAAAGTTACAAGGACTTCAACTTTTTAGTTTATTTATTGGTGGTAATATTCATTATCACTGCCGTTTCAAATGGTGCAAATATTACTGATGGAATTGATGGTTTAGCCGCTGGAACATCAGCTATTATTGGTGTAACCTTAGGAATCTTAGCTTACTTATCAGGCAATATGGTGTTTAGTAAATACCTAAACATTATGTACATACCACACCTTGGTGAGATGGTAATTTTTGCAGGTGCATTTGTAGGTGCTTGTGTAGGCTTTTTATGGTACAATAGCTACCCTGCTCAAGTATTTATGGGCGACACCGGTAGTCTGGCCTTAGGTGGAATTATCGCTTCATTTAGTTTAATGATTCGCAAAGAATTGTTGATTCCAATTTTATGTGGCATCTTTTTAATTGAAAATTTATCGGTAATTCTTCAGGTGTATTATTTCAAATACCAAAAAAGAAAACATGGTATTGAGTACGCAAGAGAGCACAGATTATTTAAGATGTCACCCCTACATCACCACTACCAAAAAAGCGGATACCACGAGGCAAAAATTGTAACACGCTTTTGGATTATAGGAATTTTATTGGCTATCGTAACAGTTATAACCTTAAAAGTTAGATAAGAGAAAAATGAGCAAACGAATAGTAATATTAGGCAGTGGTGAAAGCGGAACAGGTGCAGCAATGCTTGCTAAAAAGCAAGGGTTTGATGTGTTTGTGTCTGATAAAGGCCTGATACCTGACAACTTTAAAAAAGAGTTGCAAACTATTGGTGTGCCATTTGAAGAAGGCAATCATACCGATGAGTTGGTGTTAAATGCCGATGAAATTATTAAAAGTCCTGGCATACCGGATGAAAATTCATTGGTAACTGCTGCAAGGCAAAAAGGAATTAATGTTATAAACGAATTAGAATTTGCTGCACGTTATACCATGGCTAAAATTATAGGTATTACAGGAACTAACGGCAAAACCACAACAACTAGTTTAGTTTATCACTTATTACAAACCGCAGGATTAGATGTGGCTTGCGGTGGTAATATTGGAACAAGCCTTGCAAGATTATTAACCGAACGTGATTACGAATATTTAGTTTTAGAAATCAGCAGTTTTCAGTTGGATAACATGTACAATTTTAAAGCTGACATAGCTGTGTTGTGCAACATTACACCCGATCACTTAGATCGTTACCAATATAACCTACAAAATTATGTAGATGCGAAATTCCGCATCACACAAAATCAAACCGAAAACAATGTATTTATTTATTGTGCCGAAGATGAGATCACAATGAATAACATCAATAAATATACTATTCATGCCAAACATATTCCATTTGCATATGATAAAAACTTAGCAATTGGCGCACATGTTAGCAACGGTCAAATTATATCAAATATTTCTTCAGAAAATCTAAATCCATTTACTATGTATATTAACGAACTAGCACTTAAAGGTCGCCACAATGCCTACAATTCAATGGCGGCTGCTATCATTGGCCAAGTACTAAACATTCGCAAAGAATCAATCCGCGAAAGTTTAATCAGCTTCCAAAATGTAGAACATCGCTTAGAAAGCGTAATTACCAGCGGAGGTGTTGAGTACATCAACGATTCTAAAGCAACCAACGTAAACTCAACATGGTATGCGCTAGAAAGTATGGAAAAACCAACAGTTTGGATTGCCGGTGGTGTTGACAAAGGCAACGACTACTCTTTATTAAAAGAGATGGTAAAAGAAAAAGTACGCATTATTGTTTGCTTAGGTTTAGATAACAGAAAATTACATGAGGCATTTGGTGCCGATGTAGACATGATTATCAACACCACAAGCATGGCAGAAGCTGTGCATGTAGCAAAACAAATGGCCAGGAAAGGAGAAGCAGTTTTACTTTCTCCGGCTTGTGCATCTTTTGATTTATTTAAAAACTACGAAGACAGAGGTCGTCAGTTTAAAAAAGCAGTTCGCGATTTGTAATTAAAAGTTGATTAGTGTAGCATGACAACTTGGGAAAAAATTCGTCCGCGCGGTGATATGTTCATGTGGATGGTCATCTTTATCCTCTCTATTTGGGGACTGTTGGCTATTTACAGTAGTACAGGTGCACTTGCGTATAAAAAGAATGGTGGTGCAGTAGAAGTGTATTTATTGCAGCAAGCCGCGCTTTTAACTGCCGGATTTTTTATCATGTTTATTGTGCATTCTATTCACTATAAATATTTCATCAGCTTATCAAAATTAGCTATTTGGATTACTTACCCCTTGTTAATATACACCTTAATTTTTGGCATTGAAATTAACGGTGCACGTAGATGGATTAATTTATTTGGGGTAACTTTTCAAGCGTCTGATTTTGCCAAGCTGGCCATTGTAATGTTTGTTACACGAGAGCTTGCACGCAAACAAGATACAATTGATGATTTTAAAAAAACCTTCTTACCCATACTTGGCCACATTACAGCCATTTGTATTTTAATTGCTCCCGAAAACTTAAGTACAGCAATGGTGCTATTTGCCACTTGCTTCTTAATTCTATTTATCGGTAGGGTTAAAATAAAACACCTTGCATTAATAACAGGGGTGGTGATGGTGGCCGGAATTTTATTTTTCACCTTATTATTTCTGGCTCCAGAAAGTGCGCTAAAAGGCCGGATGCTTACTTGGAAAAACCGTGTTGAATCATTCGGCAAACAAGAAACTGATGCTGATAAAACCTACCAAAACGACCACGCAAAAATTGCAATAGCAACAGGTGGCATTTTTGGAAAATTTCCTGGCAATAGTGTAGAACGTAACTTTTTACCCGAAGCCTATTCGGATTTTATTTACGCCATTATTGCTGAAGAATATGGTTTGATTGGAGCTTTGGTTATGTTGATGTTGTACATGTTTTTCTTGTACCGTGCCATACGAATTGTGTTGCGCAGTCCTAAAGCATTTGGTGCATTAATAGCAGTTGGATTAAGCTTCTCGTTGGTACTTCAAGCGCTTATAAATATGGCTGTAGCTGTTAACTTATTTCCTGTAACAGGCTTAACCTTACCATTGGTAAGTAAAGGTGGTACATCCATATTATTAACTTCAGTTGCCTTTGGTGTAATTATGAGTGTAAGCAGATATGTAGAGGAAGACGAACCAGAAGGAAAAGAAGATTTAAATGTAGAATCAACCCAAAACACCACCATACAAACTGATTAGTTATGATTGATGTAAACAAAAAATATAAAGTGGTAATAAGCGGTGGCGGAACGGGTGGACACATCTATCCGGCAGTTGCTGTTGCACAAGGTTTACAGCGTAAACTTCCTAACGTAGAAATTTTATTTGTTGGTGCCGAGGACCGCATGGAAATGGAAAAAGTTCCAAAAGCGGGATATAAAATTATAGGTTTATGGATTAGCGGATTTCAACGCAGTTTAAGTCCTAAAAATTTACTTTTCCCTTTTAAAGTAATAAGCAGTGTAATTAAAAGTTTATCCATTATAAAAGAGTTTAAACCCGATGTAGCCATTGGTTTTGGAGGTTATGCGAGTGGTGCCATGTTATATGCCGCCACCATTAAAAAACTTCCAACGGTTATACACGAACAAAACTCGTATGCCGGTATCACCAATAAAATTTTAAAGAATAGGGTTGATACCATTTGTGTTGCATACGATAACATGAATAAGTTTTTCCCTGAGAGAAAATTGGTAAAAACAGGCAATCCAATTCGTCAGGATTTAATGCAGGTGGAAGGTTTAAGAGACCAAGCTTATAAACACTTTAACTTATCACCCAAACAGAAAACTGTATTGGTAATTGGCGGTAGTTTAGGAGCAAGAACCATTAACGAAAGTATACTTAACGGGTTGGATAAATTTAGTGAAAACGGTGTGCAACTGTTGTGGCAAACGGGCAAAAACTTTGCCGCAGCACAAGAGGTAAACCAACCCGGAGTAAACGTGCAACAATTTATTTACGAAATGAATTTGGCATACGCTATTGCCGATGTGGTAATTTCAAGAGCAGGAGCTTTAAGTATTGCTGAGCTTGCTCAAGTTAAAAAGCCGGTGATATTGGTTCCATCTCCAAATGTGGCAGAAGATCATCAAACTAAAAATGCAATGGCACTGGTAGAACGCGAAGCGGCATTGTTAGTTAAAGACAGTGAAGCAAAACAAATACTTGTTGAGGAGTGTATGAACTTAATTAAAAATGAAGCCAAACAAGTTCAACTTAAAAACAACATTGCTTCATTTTCTATGCCAGATGCAGCCGATAGAATTGTAACAGAAGTTTTGCGTGTAATTGAAGAACGTTAAAAATTTAAAGATGAATTTTAAAGACATTAAACAGGTGTATTTTTTAGGTATTGGCGGCATTGGTATGAGTGCTATTGCCAGATATTTTAATACCCAAAATATACCTGTTATGGGCTATGATAAAACGGAAACGGAGTTAACAAAAGCACTGGTTAACGAAGGCATTAAAGTTCATTATAACGACATGGGAAGTGAACTTGCCAATTATGGTTTTAATAAAAATAACCTATTGGTAGTACTTACTCCTGCCATACCTAAAAACCATGAAGAGTACAACTGGCTCCTGCAAAATGAGTTCACCATTTTAAAACGCTCGCAAGTTTTAGGTGTAATTACCGATGCTTACAAAACAGCCGGGATTGCCGGAACTCATGGAAAAACCACCACTTCTACCCTACTCGCTCATATTTTAAAACAAAGTAAAATAGATTGTGCAGCGTTTTTAGGAGGTATATCTACCAATTACAACAGCAATTTATTATTACATCATACAACAGCACAAACACCATCAACCCAAAGCCAATTAATGGTAGTTGAGGCTGATGAGTTTGACAGATCGTTTTTAACTTTACATCCAAGTATTGGTGTAATTACATCAACAGATGCAGATCATTTAGATATTTATGGTGAGCATGATGCATTAAAAAAATCGTTTGCTGATTATGCCTCACAAGTGCGTGATGTTTTGTTTGTAAAAAAAGAACTTGAGTTATACAACGATTTAGTAGCCAAGGATCAAACAGGTAGGGTAAAATCATACAGCATAAAACAACAAGCTGATGTATATGCAGATAACATTAATATAGTTGGTGATACTTATTATTTTGATTTGCATACAGGTAATACAACGCTTGAAAAATTACATTTAGGAATACCAGGATTACATAATGTAGAAAATGCAGTTGCAGCCTCTGCAGCAGCTTTGCATGCAGGCGTAAGCGCAGAAGAACTTAAGTTCGCTTTAGCATCATTTAAAGGTGTAAAGCGTAGATTCGAGTACATCATTAAACAACCAAATTTGGTTTACATTGATGATTATGCACATCACCCAACAGAGTTAGAGGCCATTATTGGATCAGTTAAAAAGATGTATGCTGGCAAAAATGTTTTGGCTATTTTTCAACCACATCTATACAGCCGTACACGAGATTTTGTAGATGGATTTGCAGAGAGTCTTTCGTTAGCTGACGAAGTAGTTATATTGGATATTTATCCGGCAAGAGAGTTACCTATTGAAGGTGTAACATCAAAAATAATTTTTGATAAAATCACAGTGAACAATAAAACAATCTGTAAGAAAGAGGAATTATTAGCTGTTATCAAAACAAAAAAGATTGAAGTGATTTTAACACTTGGTGCAGGTGATATTGATACATTAATTGAACCCGTAAAAAACTATTTAAACACAATTAGCTAAACACGTTAATGGCATTTGATAAACATAAATTTTTAAACAAGGCAAAAAAGATTGGCTACGTAACACTATGGTTAGTGCTGGTGGCATCACTTTTTGTGAGTCTTGCGTTTATCAATAAACAAGAAAAAGCAACTGCTTGCACCGAAATACATGTGCACATCGAACCAACTGAAGCAGCCTATTTTGTTGACAGAGAAATGGTACTAAAAACCATACGTAAAGATGGTAATGAACAGAAGATAATTGGTATACCCATCAACAGCATTGGAATACCTTGGTTAGAGCATAAACTTCGCAATCATCCGATGGTAAAAACGGCACAAGTGTATACAGATATGAACGGTAGGTTAAATATCCACATACAACAACGCAGACCCATATTGCGTGTATTGAATGCTTTTGGTGAAGGATTTTACATTGATGAAGATGGGTTAAAAATGCCCTTATCGCCTGATTATACTGCACATGTACCCATTGCTAATGGTTTTATATTTGAACATGGAAATGGAAGAGACACTGCACAAACCGAGACTTTAAGGCAGTTGTATAAGATAGCCACATATGTTGATAAAGATACTTTTTGGAACGCGCAGATAGAACAGATATTTGTTACAGCCGAAAGTGAGTTTACGCTTATTCCTAACATAGGCGATCAAACAATACATTTTGGAGACGCTACTGATGCTGAAGATAAGTTTAACCGACTCATGCTCTTTTATAAAGAAGCCATGAATCGTGTAGGCTGGGAGACTTACAGTAGCATCACGGTAAAGTATAAGAATCAAATTGTTTGTAAAAAGAAAAATAACCCATAGCTGCCATGGCGCAAATAAGTAAAGTAATAGTAGGATTAGACATTGGAACCACAAAAGTGTGTGCCATTATCGGAGCCAAAAACGAGTTTGGCAAAGTAGAAGTATTGGGCATGGGAAAAGCCGATTCGCTTGGTGTGATTAGAGGTGAGGTGCGCAATATCGACAAAACTGTGAAAGCCATTCGTGAAGCAATTGACAAAGCAAAAGCGAGTATGTCCGATAGTAACGTACGTATTGAAATCAACTCAGTACACGTTGGTATTGCAGGTCAACATATTAAAAGTAAACAACACCGTAACAGCATAAGCCGTAATAACCCCGAAGATGAAATAATACTTGAAGAAGTAATCAATTTCATTAAAGAAACGGAGAAATTGGCTTTACCTCCTGGCGATAAAATAATTCATGTATTACCACAAGAATATCAGGTTGACGATTTTTCTGATGTAATTGATCCGGTTGGTATGGCAGGGGTTCGTTTGTCCGCAAACTTCCACATCATTACGGGTCATGTTGAAGCAATTAAAAACATTAACAAAAGTGTTCACCGTGCAGGTTTAGACGTGGCTGATTTGATATTAGAACCTCTTTCATCAGCTGAGGCCGTGCTAACACCTGAAGAAATGGAAGCAGGTGTTTGTTTGGTTGATATTGGTGGTGGAACAACAGATGTTGCTATTTTCAAAAACGGCATCATCAGACACACTGCTGTTATTCCTTTTGGTGGTAACATTATTACCGAAGACGTAGTAGAAGGCTGCCAAGTATTGCGCAACCAAGCTGAGTTGTTAAAAGTAAAATTCGGTTCGGCAGTTGCAGAAGAAAATAAAGAGAACGAAATTGTTTGTATACCGGGTTTCCATGGCCGTCCTCCTAAAGAGGTTTCTATTAAAAATTTGGCAATGGTTATTCAAGCGCGTGTTGAAGAAATATTTGAATCTGTTTTATACCAAATTAAAAGCTCGGGTTATGAGCGGAAACTTAATGCTGGTATTGTAATTACAGGTGGCGGTTCACAATTAAAAGATATTAGTAAGTTGGTTGAGTACGTAACAGGACTTGATACACGTGTTGGTTATCCAAACGAACACATTGCAAAATCAATTGTAGATGAAATTAAAAGTCCGATGTACGCAACAGCAGTTGGATTGGTACTAAAAGGCTTAAACGAAGGATACGAAATAGAACAAGAATCGCTAACAGAGGAAACCCCAAGCAGTGCCGCCAAACCGCAAAAAACCGGAGGTTTTTTAAACAAATGGTTAGAAAAGGGCATGCAATGGTTGAATGATGACGATATGAAAGATTTTTAAATTTAAAACCCATTAAAAACAAACCGATATGAACGCTTTAAAATTTGATCTTCCAAAAGATAAATCAAGCATTATAAAAGTGCTTGGTGTAGGCGGAGGAGGCGGAAATGCCGTTAACCATATGTTTAACCAAGGCATTAAAGGGGTTGATTTTGTAATTTGTAATACCGATTTACAAGCGCTTGAAGCTAGCCCTATTCCTAATAAGATTCAACTTGGTGCTAGCTTAACGGCCGGACTTGGTGCAGGTGCTGATCCTGAAAAAGGACACAATAGTGCCATGGAAGCCATAGAAGACATTATTGAAGTATTGGGCGTGAATACCAAAATGCTTTTTGTAACCGCAGGTATGGGTGGCGGTACAGGTACTGGTGCTGCTCCGGTAATTGCAAAGGCAGCCCGTGAGCTCGATATTTTAACGGTAGGTATTGTTACTACACCTTTTACATTTGAAGGTAAAAAACGTAAAAGCCATGCAGAAGAAGGTATTGAGCAATTAAAACGTAGCGTTGACTGTTTACTTATCATAAATAACGATAAGATAAAAGATATGTATGGCAACTTACCTATTCGTACAGCTTTTAGTCATGCTAATGATATTTTAACTATTGCTGCAAAAGGGATTGCCGAAATTATTACTTACCCGGGATACATTAACGTGGATTTTGAAGACGTTAAAACAGTAATGCGTAACAGCGGTGTTGCTTTAATGGGTAGTGCAAGTGCCGAAGGCGAAAACAGAGCAATAGACGCAGTTAAAGGAGCATTGGCTTCACCATTATTAAACGATAACCAAATTCATGGTGCTAAAAATATTTTGTTAAACATTTCTTTTGGCTCTAACGAAGTATTAATGGATGAAATTGATATCATTTCAAATTTTGTTCAAGAACAAGCCGGACAAAATGCTGATGTAATTTTTGGCACTTCAATTGACGAAACTTTAGGTGATAAGTTAGCTGTAACCGTTATTTGTACAGGCTTTGAAAGCAGAGAAAATAAAATTACTTATGCAAATAATAATATTGTAAAGGAACAGACAAAACATGTGTTGTATGAGGCTCCAGCCAAACCACAAATGATTGTTGCCAATCCATTAGCTGATATTGTTAATCCAATTCAACCTAAAGCCGAGATTGCCCCAGAGCCAATTGTTGAGGTTACTCCTGAACCAATTGCTATCTTAAATCCAGTTAACGAAGTTCCGGTTATTGAAGAAGAAATTGTTCGTTTTGAATTAAAGTTAGAGGAAGATATTGAAGCTCCGGTAATTGAAAATAAAGTTGAAGAAATCCAAGCTCCAATTGCTGAAATTGAAGTTGAAGCAACGAAAGCTGAAATCACTCAAGAGCCTTTTATTAAAACCATAGAACCGGTTTTAAATGAAATTGAATTACCAGAACTAAATGATGAATTGATTGAAACACCTCCAACCAATTACAACAATAACACTGTAAACGAAGTTGAGGAAAGTGTTACAAACGAATTTGAAGAGGAATTTGACTTCGAGATGAAAGAAGATGAAACTTCAACCTCCACCTCAGAGCAAGAAGAACGTATTAAACAAAGCATTGCTCGCTTAAAGAAAATAAAAGAATTAAACTTACAAATTAATACCCCTGTAGGTTTAAGAGATTTAGAAAAAGAACCTGCTTATGTGCGTAGACAAAAGAAACTAAACGAAGTACCGCACTCATCAGAAAATGCAGTATCACGCTTAAGCTTATTTGATGATGGTACCAACAATGGCATCAGAACCAACAACAGTTTCTTACACGATAACGTTGACTAGTTAAACAAAATTTCAAATTGAAAATCCCTAAATTGAAACTTCAGTTTGGGGATTTTTTATGCACCAAAAGTTGATGAGTATAACTCTATCCATAAGTAGTATTAGAGATTATAAAAAACATTCATACAACATGCTGTCAGATAATAAAATCAACACCATTTCCACTCATTTAGGTTAAAATGGAAAATAAATAAACTAACCGAAATTTAACCGTTTAGTAACGACTACAAGTAATCACAACCAATACATTTGTTATTAGCTGAAGCAACATGTGCTGCCGATAAAGAGATTAAAATTAGGAAAATCATAGTTACCACAAGTTTAAACATGCCATATGAGTAATGGTTATGTTATTTAAACCAACATTAGGTAACTTACTTTTTCAGTGGATTTAGAAAAAATTTAATTGATTAAAAATACATTAATCATTGAACAATGAACAGCCATATGTCGATAACAAAAATCTACGACAAAAAAAATAAGCACGCTATAATTAGAGAATTAGCATGGATTCTTTTGCTTTTAATCTTTTGTGCAGGAACACAAAGTTGGGGACAAACCAATCCAACTGCCCAGAACTTACCATACTCTCAAAACTTTGGAACAAACACATTCACTACAGTTCCAACAGGTATGGCAGTGTGGAATGGAATTAATGGAGGTAGCGTAAACACGCAGGCATTAGCCGAAGCAAGCGCACCAACGGGGAATGCAACCCTAACTGCCCAAACATCTGTTACAGCAACAGGTGGGAGTTTTGGTTATTCAGCAACATCCAATGGAAGATTCTACATACAAACATCAAGTAATGCAACTAATGGTGTTAACCAGATTGCTCTGGCAATAGTAACTTCTGGATTAACAGATATTACCGTTGCTTACGATGTAGAAATCATCTCAGCCCAACCCAGAACAGTTGGAATTGTGATGCAATATCGCACAGGAACAAGTGGCTCCTGGACAACTGTTAGCGGTACAGGCAACCCATACTCTCAGGCAGGAGGAACAGCCGGTGTTAAGGTAAGTCCTACATTAGTGCTTCCTGCCGGAGCAAATAATCAATCGGTAGTTCAAATCAGATGGGCAACTTGGCGGGGAAGCGAAACGGGTAATTCTTCAGGTATTGCAATTGATAATATATCGGTTACTGGGACCGCAGCTACTCCCAACATAGCCCTATCATCACCAACCATACCAACAAATGCAGTTAACAACAACACCACAAATAATATTATAGGTGCAATACAATTAGATGTTACAACAGCCGATGCCACACTAAATAGTGTTACTTTAACTACTGCAGGTACGTATAGTGCTGCCGACATTGCCACCAACGGTTTCAAGTTCTGGCTAGGTAATAGTGCAACAGATTTAACCTCCGCCACACAATTAGGAACAGCCCAAACTGCAGTTGGAACCGGCAGTACAGTTTCTATTAGTGGTTTAAGTACAATCATAAACAATGCAACTACCCGTTACATTATACTAACTGCAGATATAGCTTCGTCTCCAACTAATGGCGCAACCATTGGTATTGCCACTACAGAACATAGTGACATAACTTTTGCAAGTGGTACAAAATCGGGAACAGATCCGATTGCTGCAGGAACAACAAGATCCATTTCTGTAGCAACAGCAGATATTGATTTAAGCTCTCCAACATCATCTACATCTAATATCTCGCAAGGAGCAATAAATCAAGAAATTTATCGCTTTGATTTAACGGTTACTACAGCCGCTGCCACACTGAATGGTGTAACAATTACCACCGCTGGTTCATACTTAGCCAGTGATTTAACCAATATTAAATGCTGGTATTCCGTTGACAATATTTTTAACAGTGGTGCTGATGAGTTGCTATCTACAAAAACGACAAGCTTAGGAATAGGAAGTCATGTTTTCCCGACATTCTCATCTAAAACCATCTTATCCGGAAATACGGGTTATATTTTTATCACTACTGATTTACCTTATACCGCAACATCAGGCAACATTATTTCTGTAAATGCAATAACCACTTCAGATATTTCTTTTTTAAGTGGAAACAAAACAGGTACCAGTAGTGCAAGTGGTACAAAAACTATTGTCGAGTGCACACCAACTAATGTTTCAGGATTAACAGCTACACCGGGTAATACAACAATTAGCATAAGCTGGACCAATCCGTCTTGTTTAGATGAAATTATGATTGTCGCAAAACCAACATCAAGTATAACCACAAGCCCTGCCGGTGATGGAAGTGCCTACACAGCAAACTTGACTTTTGGTACAGGAAGTGCAAGTGCATTTGATGGAAGCGGTTATGTGGTATATAAAGGTACTTCAAGCTCACAAACCCTTACCGGACTAACCAATGGTATTACTTACTTTATTGAGGTTTTTACCAGAAAGGGAAACACATGGAGCACCGGAAATGAAACGAGTGCCACCCCCAATTTAACAAATGCACCGGCAATACTCTGGGGTAGCTCCGGAGGGTCTGCATGGTTAACCACAGGCAATTGGACTGGTGGTTCAACCCCTACAACATTGCAAACAGCACAATTTGGGACCAACCCCTCAGGAACCTCTATTGGAGTGAACATGGGAGGCTCAACAAACAATGGGTCTGCCAACCAGATTGTAGGAGCGATAGAAGTAACAAATAATAGATTAGCCGCACTTAACATAGGAAATAGTTCAGGTAGCACATCCGGAACATTAACATTATCTGGGGTTATTGTAAATGCAACTGAAAATATCATCCTTAGAAATAATAGTACCCAAACACTTACCATTCAGGCAAATCAAAGCAGTGCAATGACAATAACCTTGGGCAATACCAGCGAAAATGTTGTTCTCATTAACGGTACAGGAGGAATAACCATTACCTCCAACATTATTGGCGCATCAAAACACTTACTGAAAAAAGGTACCGGAAGCGGTATTTTAACACTTGAAGGTGCAAATACTTTTAGTGGCAATACAACCGTAACCGAAGGAACTCTCCAGCTCAATAGAGCTGGAGGTACAACTCTACCAACCACTAATAATGTAATTATTAACGGTGGAATTTTTCGTGTGAGCAGTAATCAAACATTAAATAATCTAACACTTACGAGTGGCGAGTTAATTGTTGATGCAGGTATTACCCTAACAATTAATGGTACATTAACATACACAAGCGGAACAATTACTTTAAATGGAAATCTCGCATACGGAACATCATCTACCATCTTGTTTCACAACACATCATCTTATACTACACCAGCATCCTTATTTACAAACTCGCCTACAAACGTTTCAATAAACGCTTCGGCCGGAGTAACGCTCGGAAGTTCTGCAACAATCAATGGCATACTTACTCTATCTTCAGGTACTTTATCTCTTGGAGCAAACTCATTGACTGTAAATGGAAGTATCAGCAATACATCAGGTAATATTGATGCAAGCAATAGTTCTGCTTCAGTAATCTTTGGTGGCGCTTCAACCCAAAACATTCCTAACTCAACCTTTGCTGGTAATATCAATAACTTAACAATAAGCAACAGTAACGGAGTTACCAATAATCAGCTTTTAACCATTAGCGGTACATTAATTCTAAATGCAGGAATATTTGATGCAAATAACATTACAACAATTAGTAGTGGCGCTTCACTGGTTTTTAACGGAGGAAGCATTACTAACTACAATATGCCTGCAACATTAAATAACTATACCATTCCGAGTGGAACAACAGAATTAACAAGTAACTTAACCATATCCGGGGACTTGAATATTGGTAGTAACATGATTGATATTGGCAGTAACACATTAACAGTTAATGGCAATGTTACCAGAACTACAGGTACTATAAAAACTAATGAAGGGACTTTAATATTAGGCGGAACAAATTCGTCAACTTTATATTTTGACCAAACTAATGATGGAGTAACAAACAAACTTAAAGACCTTACAGTAAACAGAACAGGTGCAACTGTTACCTTAGGAAACAAACTACAGATTGCACATAATGGCACGGTTACAGTAACCGAAGGTATACTTAATGCCAATAGTAATTTAGTTTTAACTTCAACTTTAAGTGGAACAGGAAGAATTGCCGAATTGGGTTCAGGAGCCAGCATAACCGGAAATGTAGAAGTACAACGCTATATGGTAGGAGGAGCGTCAAGCCAGCGAGGATGGAGATACATGAGTTCGCCTGTTGCCAATGCAACTTACGCCCAGTTAGTTGACGATATTTTTATAACAGGTCCCGGAGGTACAACCAATGGATTTGATGCAAGTGGTAGTAACTCATCAGTAATGACGTATGAAGAAAGTACCAACAGGGGATGGAAAAATATTACCGCTACTTCAAACACTTGGGCTACAGGAAAAGGTGCAATTGTATTTTTTAGAGGTGATAGAACCCAAACTAACTCGATAACCAACCCTGGTGTGGCTCCAAACAGCTTTGCCTTAGATTTTTTTGGCAACATTAACTCAGGTGATTTTACAATAAATCTTGATTATGATAATACCACGGGAGTGGCAGCAGACCAAGGCTGGAATTTAATTGGAAATCCTTACCCGAGCCAAATTAATTGGGATTTGGTAACCCGAACAGGTGGGGTGAACAGCCATTATTACCTTATAAATCCAACCTCTAAGAACTATGTGAGTGATAACACCGGTGTGATTGCTATAGGACAAGGATTCTTTGTTCAGGTTAATGCTAACGGCCAGTCAGTTACTTTTGAAGAGAACGACAAAACTGGTTCTAATGGTACTGCCTACTTTAAAACAGCATCAAACCCATTAACCATAAAAATGAACTTAGATAGTGTGCAACATGATGTAGCGAAAATATTTTTTGTAAACCATGCAAATAAAAATTACTTGTTTACTGAAGATGCCATTAAACTCAAAAATCCCGTTTACAACTTGAGTATAGTTACGCCAAACAACATTGAAGTACAAAATAACTACGTACCTAATTTAGGAGTTGCCGGTTCTGATACATTTTATTTAAATGTTACATCTACAACAAATAACAGCTACCAGTTAAATTTTGAAAATTTCTTGCATGTACCTGCAAATAAAGTTATTTTATTAATTGATAAATTAAATAATAGCATTACCAACGTGAGGCTTGTCCCTAGTTATCCATTCACAATTAACAATAACCAAAGTAATACCTTTGGCAATAGATTTCTTCTGGTTATTACAGATCAACAAAACCCACTTCCAGTTAAACTAATCCAATTTCATGGCATTAATAATGGATTACATACCACACTTAAATGGGTAACCGCTTCCGAAAAAAATCTAATCGGATTTGAAGTGCAAAAATCAGAGGATGGAATCAATTATGAGACCATAGGATTAGTTAAAGCCGTTAATCAAAATTCAACAACCAAATATAATTTTAACGAGAACAAGCTTATTTACAACAAAAACTATTACAGACTCAAAATAATTGAAAATAGCGGTGTTGAATATTCGAACGTAGTTGTAGTAAGCTCAGAGCATTTGCCAAGCAATGGTAGTTTGGTAAAATTATACCCTAACCCAGCCGACCGTGAACTAAATGTTGTTTTAACCCCAAATAATAACATCCAAAAAGTAAATATTTTTGATATTCATGGAAAGTTATGGTTAACAACTGAAAGCCCAACCGGTATTGATATAACTAGACTTAATGATGGCAATTATATCATAGAACTTGAGGTTGATGGTAATCTGATTCGGACCAAATTTAATAAGCAATCAAACTGACGGTAAGATTAAAATGATATTTAATTGTGAGTAAAAGCACATAAATTCAAATCATAAAAACAACAAAACGTAAACCATTAGTCATCACTTAGATTACAAAAAATGTTGTTTGAATGACATTTCTTACCATCTAAACAACCCAAAGGCAAGCGATTTCAATATATTAACATCCACTTGTTTTAAAATAAGCTGTCTTATCTTAGCTAATTGCAGTAAATATTATTATGGCAGAAACCTTACACACGGATTAACTATTTTAATACATTTGCTTACTTAATTACTAAGCTATGTTAAAACTATTTACTACCACGAAAACGTTCTTTATTGCAACTTTTGCTTTTTTAGGTACTGTAACCCTAAATGCGCAGGTAAGTATAACCACGCTTGGATCAGCTTATAACCAAAACTTCGATGGACTTGCGAATACTGGTTCTGGTTTCGCCCCCGTTACAGGTTGGGAAATTTCTGAACCACCAAGTGGTGATGATTTATGTGATGCCGGAGATGGGAGTTCAACTAACCATGGTATATACAGTTTTGGAACAGGTAGCAATACTGATAGGGCTCTTGGATCGTTAACAGCCTCACTGAACGAGCCAATGCTCATTGGGGCCAGATTCGATAATAACACAGGGCAAAATATCTCTAGTATTGTAATACAATTTACCGGTGAACAATGGAGGTTAGGCCAAAACTCGTTGTCGGATAAATTGTTTTTTGAGTACAGTACTGATGCGGGTAGTTTAGGTGCAGGTGCTACTTGGATTCCAATATCAGCATTAGATTTTACCTCACCCATTACAACGGGAACACCCGGTTCTCTGGACGGAAACTTATCTGGTAACAGAACCACGCTTACCGCAAATATAGCGGTTAACATTCCGGCAACTACAGGATACGTTTATATCAGATGGAGAGATCAACACGCAGGAACAAATGATCATGGACTGGGAATTGATGACTTTAGTTTAACTGCTTATGCGAACTTGGCGACAGGTACTTATCCTGAAATGATGGTGGATGGCACTTTGACTTTAGCAGGTGATATAACAATAACCGGTACAACAAATTTCATTAATGGTTCCTCTAAACTAAATATCGGATCCAATACTTTAACAATTTCTGGTGATATTACCGGAACCCCATCAATAGCAGGAGGTCATTCCTCAAACCTGGTAATTAGCGGAACCGGTGCAGTTGGTACAATTAATTTCGACCAAACAACCCCTGGAACTAGCAACGTTCTAAACAACTTAACTATTAACCGAAGTGGAGCAACCGTTACATTAGGTAATGCGCTAAACATATCAGACGATGATGGAAGTGTAAATCTTACTGCAGGTACATTGGCAACCGGAGGTAATCTTACTCTTTTGTCAACTTTTACAGGAACAGCCAGAATTGGAACGATAACAAGTGGTGTTTCTGACTTAACTGGTAATATAACAGCCCAACGTTACATGCAAGGTGGTGTTCTCGATTACAGAGGATGGAGAACAATGGGTGCAATAACAAGTTCCTTTAATGTGAATCAATTAACAGACGATATTTTTGTTACCGGACCGGGAGGTGCAGCCAATGGATTTGATGCTAACGGTACCAATTCATCTGTAATGTATTATGAGGAAGATTTTAACGCAAGTGGTGGCAGAGGTTGGAAATCAACTCCGAATACATCAACAACATTTAGTGCCGGACAAGGTATGTTGGTGTTTTACAGAGGCGATAGAACACAAACTTCATCTATCACAAATACATCAATAGTACCTAACAATAGTACCATTGATGTGGTTGGCTCCATCAACAAAGGTGATGTTGTTGTGAATTTAAAATACAACGATGATGCTAATGGCGCAACAGAAGATGGTTGGAACTTTATTGCAAACCCTTATCCAAGTCAAATTCATTGGGGTAGTGTAGCAAAAGGGGGCTCTGTAGATGACAATATTGCGGTATTAAACCCACTAACCAATGGTTATGTTACGTTAGGACTAACCGATTATATTCCGAGCCATCAAGGTTTTTTTGTAAAGGCAAATGCCACAAGTCAAGCAGTTACTTTTGAAGAAAATGATAAAGTGAACAACGGAAACACTCCATACTTTAAAACGCAAGTCGTGCCTTTTACCATTAAGATGTATGAGGATAGTATCAAATACGATATTGCATTATTAAAGTTTGAAGCAACTGCCAACAAAAACTACGTATTTAAAGAAGATGCTTTAAAAATGACTAACACCAGAGTTAATCTTGGATATGTAACTCCCAATGGGAAAATTGTTCAAATTAACACCCTTCCAAATCTGGCAACCAACAGCACCGACACCTTTATTATTAAAACCACATCGATAAAAAACGGTATACATTGGTTAACATTTGAAAATAAAACAATATTACCCGCTAACAAAAACGTATTTTTAGTTGATGGTTTCAACAACAATATCATAGATGTTAAAGTATCCAACGGTTATGCCTTCACAATTAATAACTCAAATAGTTTAACATTTGGTAGTCGTTTCAAGCTAATTATCACAGACCAATATAGTGCATTACCTGTTAAGTTAACATCTTTTACAGGTGAAAAATTGGGTGAATTTAACTTATTAAAGTGGACTTCAGTTAGCGAGAAAAACTTGATTAATTACGAAATTGAAAAAAGTATAGATGGGAAAATTTTTGAGTCAATTGGTCTAGTAAAAGCCAGCAATTCTTCATCCACTACAAACTACAATTTTGTTGATGAGAACTCAGGTACAAACACAGTGAATTACTACCGTTTAAAAATTAACGAAACCAAAGGTATCAACAGCTATTCTAATATAATTAGTTTGTCTAATCATGCGCTACAAAATGTGCAAGTTGATATTTACCCTAACCCCGCACAAAATAATATAACCATTAAGCTGGATGAAAGCAGTGTGTTTGAATCTGCGTTGATTTTTGACATGAATGGTAAGCCTGTTTTAAACACTTCATCAGCAGAAGGAGTTGATGTTTCAAGTTTATTGCCGGGTGTTTACACCATCCAAGTTAAAACCAACTCAGCCGAACAAAAAGTTAAATTTATTAAACAATAAGTAAAATCATAACAATCTGTTTACATGCATATTTCAAGATAATTGTTAATTGCCTGTTAAACTAAAATAGTATAACCATTAAACAATCATTATCCGTATAATAAAGATGAAACCAGCATTTAAATTTTTAATATTTACTATTTTATCAATTCTTACTAACATATCAGTAGCACAATACGCTGATGATTACGGTTATGATGAGAATGATTATGATGGTGACTATGAATACAATAGTTATAACAACAACTACTATCAAAGATACTCAGAGGATGAATATCGAAAACGCCAGGAGCGCTTTTATAAAAAAAGTTATGAAGAGGAAGATTTATACAATGGCGGTTACAGAAGAAAAAATTATTCTACATCAGAAAGTTACTATGGTGTTGGTGGTCTAAATATGGGTGGCATTGGTACAAAATCTAACTCATGGTTTGGCGGAAATGATAATAGTACTCAAGCACCACTAAAACCAAGAAGTAACGATTTTTTCGACACAAGAGAAGTGGGTGAAATTGACGATATAGACCGTGTTTCAAATGATGCTAAAGGTGGAGTTAATACAAGTACAGACCCTGGAGGCAAAGGTGAAATAAACCCCGGTGATGATAAAAAAACGGAGACAGCACCACCTCCACCTGACGAACCGGATATTCCTGTTGATACAGCAATACCTTTTTTAATTGCTTCAGGATTAATGATTGCAGGATTAAAACTAAGTAAATTTAAAAACGCGTTAGTTAACTAACGCGTTTTTTTATGAATTATTGATTTGCTTCCAAAAGTTGTGAATGCTTGTTGTTGGTAAGCCACAAGATTTATCTATGCAGCGATAGAACTTTGTTTCACCATTAATCTCTTTGTCTGCCAACAATTGAATTGTAGATTTTTGATTAACCACCAAAGCAAGCTTATTGGGTAAGTATTGTTTGTGTAAATCAAACCTAAACTGCTCAGCATTTAAACCCGCACAAACCAACTGGTTAAAGCCATACCATTTATACAACACTACCTGAAACCAATTGCTGTAACCCATAGGATGCTTTTTTAATTTAGGTTGAATTTGTAACAACAGTTTATCACAAATTTGGTGGTATCTGTCTTCATCAAACAAATAACCCATTTGCATTAAACACTTTGCTAAAATTGAATTTGAAGATGAAATTACATCATCATTAATATCAATTTTTCGTGCAACCAATTGTTCGTCATCATGCGACTTAAAATAAAACAAAGCGGATTTTTCGTCATAAAACTTAGCAATTGCAGTATCTAAAATTTGTTTAGCAAAATTAATGTAAACTTCATCGCTACATGCTTCATATAGTTTAATAAATGCCTCGCAGGTAGTTGCGTAATCTTCAGCAAATCCTTTAATTGATGTTACGCCATTTTTATGAATCCTAAATAGCGCGTCTTTTTGCCACATGGTATTCATAATAAAATCAGCAGCACTTTTAGCAACAGCTAAATAGATACTATTACCCAAAACCAAATAAGCGTCTGCAAAAGCCTTAATGGTTAATCCATTCCAAGAGGTGATCATTTTATCATCTAATCCCGGTCTTACACGATTAGCTCTGACTGCCAAAAGCCTTTCATTACAACCTTTTATAACCTGTTCAATCTCGCTTATTGATTTGCCTGTTAATTTTTCTAACTCTTCATCGCTACGGGTTTTATATAAAATGTTTACGCCATCTTCCCAATTTCCATAGGCATCAACACTAAAGTATAGGTTATATAATGGTGCATCATCACCCAATACTTCTACAATATCTTTGTATGTCCATGTATAAAACTTACCCTCCACGCCCTCACTATCCGCATCTAAAGCACTATAAAAATACCCTTGTTCGTTCATCAATTCACGTTTTAAAAAATCAAGCGTATTGTTGATGGTATTTGCATACAATTGTTTTCCGGTTACCTGGTAAGCTTGTGCATACAAACTAACCAACTGTGCATTATCGTATAGCATTTTTTCGAAATGAGGAACTTTCCAATAGCTATCTGTACTGTAGCGCGCAAAGCCACCACCGACTTGGTCGTATATTCCTCCTTCGGCCATTTTATTTAATGTTGTAACAACAGCCTCCAGTAAACCTATATCTTTAGTATAGTAGTATTGATGTAAAAATAATTCCCAATTATTGGGCATAGGGAATTTAGGAGCCCACGAATAACCACCATAGTGTACATCAAAATTTTGTTTCCAATTATTGATGATTTCATTAATCTCTTGTTTGGAAATCAGAGCAGACTCCGACTCACCAACCAACACATTTAACTTACGAATACCATTTGTTAACTCTGTTGCGTATTGCATGGCTTCTTCGGTTTTGTTTTCATAAAAATCAGCCAAAGATTTTAATACACGTTCCCACTCTTGTTTTGGGAAATAGGTACCACCGTGTATTGGTCTGCCATCGGGTAAAGTAAAACAATTTAGAGGCCATCCTCCCCTACCTGTAAGCAATTGCACAGCATCCATATATATTTGATCAACATCAGGACGTTCTTCTCTATCCACCTTGATGCACACAAAATATTTGTTCATGATTGCTGCCGTATCCTCTTGTTCAAAACATTCGCGCTCCATAACGTGGCACCAATGGCAAGCCGAATAACCAATGCTTACCAATATCAGTTTGTTTTCTCTTCTTGCAATTTCAAAAGCTTCATCGCCCCACTCGTACCAGTTAACCGGGTTATGTGCATGTTGAAGCAAATATGGACTTGAAGCATGTATAAGTTTATTGGTGTGTTTACTGTTTTCCATAAACAACAAAGCTAACTATTGAAATTTTATTATTTATATTTGATTTGTATATAAAATCATAACTAAACCCCATGCTCATTAAAACATACGGAAGTGCTGTACATGGCGTAAATGCTGTAACCATAACTATTGAAGTAAATGTATCGAACCAAGGAGTTGGTTACAGTTTGGTAGGATTACCTGATAATGCCGTAAAAGAAGGTCACCACAGAATAGAAACTGCAGTTAAAAACATGGGCCTTAAAATGCCACGTTTACGTGTGGTTATTAATATGGCTCCGGCTGATATTAGAAAAGAAGGATCATCATACGATTTGCCAATTGCACTTGGGTATTTGGCCGGATCAGAACAAATGCTTGGCGAAAACTTAAACAAGTACATTATTATGGGTGAGTTGGCATTAGATGGCTCTTTAAAACCCATTAAAGGTGCATTACCGATTGCCATACAAGCACGCAAAGAAGGATTTGAAGGATTTATTTTACCTAAAGAAAATGCACGTGAAGCAGCTATTGTAAACAACTTAAAAGTTTATGGTGCAGATAACATAAAAGAAGTAATTGACTTTTTTAATAACGAAGGTTCGCTTGAACAATTTGAAATTGATACCCGTGCCGAATTTGAAAACAACTTACATAAAAACGAAAACGATTTTTCGGATGTACGCGGACAAGAAAATATAAAACGTGCATTGGAGATTGCAGCAGCAGGTGGGCACAACGTTATTTTAATTGGACCTCCGGGTGCAGGAAAAACGATGCTTGCCAAACGTTTGCCTAGTATTTTACCACCGCTTACTTTACACGAAGCACTAGAAACAACTAAAATACATTCTGTTGCAGGAAGATTAAATAAAGAAACTTCACTGTTGTATCAACGTCCTTTCAGAAGTCCGCACCACACGATATCTGACATTGCTTTAGTTGGTGGTGGAAACAATCCGCAACCGGGTGAAATAAGTTTGGCACACAATGGTGTATTGTTTTTGGATGAATTACCCGAGTTTAAACGCACGGTGCTAGAAGTGATGCGCCAGCCATTAGAAGAAAGAAGAATTACCATTTCTCGTGCTAAATTTTCAATAGAGTATCCATCTAGTTTTATGTTGATTGCATCGATGAATCCTTGTCCTTGTGGTTACTTTAATCACCCCGAAAAAGAATGTGTTTGCGGACCGGGAATGGTTCAAAAATATTTAAGTAAAGTATCGGGACCATTATTGGATAGAATTGACATACACATTGAAGTTACTCCGGTTGACTTTGAACAATTAACAGATACACGCAAGGCAGAAAAAAGCGAAAGCATAAGAGAGCGTGTAATGAAAGCTCGTGAAATTCAAACCCAACGTTTTACCGAAAACGAAGGTATACACAGTAATGCCATGATGAGCAGTACCAAAGTTAGAGAGGTTTGTCAGATTAATGCTGCAGGTCAAACCTTACTAAAAACAGCTATGACAAGGTTACAATTATCGGCACGTGCTTACGATAGAATTTTGAAAGTAGCACGTACCATTGCCGATTTGGATGGCAGCGAAGACATAAAAATTGAGCACTTGGCAGAGGCCATACAATACCGTAGCTTGGATAGGGAAAGTTGGGGAGCCAGTTAATCTATACTCAGCTCAATTGTTGGGTCCCAAAATATATTCTTAAAATCTAATACTTGATCATTTACAACTTTAACACCATCCTTGGCCAGCAGTTCTTCCATACGTGTTGGTGTTGCAAAATGAAACTTTCCGGTTAATAATCCATTACGATTAACTACCCTTTGTGCAGGAACATCTGGTAAAGCGTGAGCTGCATTCATGGCATAACCAACCATACGGCTACTTTTTGCTGCTCCCAAATATTTAGCAATTGCACCATAACTTGTTACCCTTCCTTTAGGTATTAACCGCACAACTTCGTACACATCATTAAAAAAAGTGCTTTGTTGGGTTGTTGGCAATTTTTGCATAGGCAATTATAATTAATGTCAGTTACGCAATCAACACTAAATGATTTGAACTAAACGCTTAAATTTGCAACCATGAGTTTTTTAACTAAAGTAAAATTTAGCAACGTAACCAACCTAAGTGATGCACGTTACGCTGCTGCTGTTGGTATTGAATATATAGGTTTTTGTTTTGACACCGTTAGTGTGGATTACATTGCCCCAATTAAAGCAAAAGAAATGATTGATTGGATTACCGGAAGCAATATTGTTGCCGAGTTTGGCCATCAATCAATAGATGAAATTAAAGACATTAGCGAGTTACTAAACGTTGATGTTGTTGAACTTGACAACAATATTTTGCCCGATGAATTACCTGAAATTGGCAAAGCAATTATTAAAAAAATTGATGTGAATCAATACGATAAACATCAATTAGAAAAAGAGATAACTGCTTACGCAAAATATTGTGATGCGTTTCATTTGTATGCATCAGGTAAACCCGAAAATTATGATTGCGAGCAATTAGTTGAATTGTGCAAGAGCCATCAAATAATTTGGGGACTCGATATTTCTAAAGAAACTGTAATTAATACAATTAATTCATTTAAACCATTTGCCATTAATGTATCAGGTGGTTTGGAAGAGCAAGTAGGCATTAAAGATTTTGACGAATTGAATGAGTTGCTTGAAATAATTACCTTAGAAAATTAATGTATTCTCATGCAAATAACCAACATAAGCATTGGCATGTTTGAGCACCGATTGTTGCTTGCATTTATATTGGGAACCATTATTGGCTTGGAACGGCAATGGCGACATAAAATTGCAGGTGTAAAAACCAATGCGTTGGTTGCAGGTGGCGCGGCATTATTTATCTTGTTATCAGAAAAAATTACTGGTGATTTATCAGCAGCAGGTCGTATTGCAGCAAACATCGTTACCGGTATAGGATTTTTAGGAGCAGGTGTGATGATGCGAAATGGTAATAGTGTAACCGGAATTAATACAGCTGCCACTATCTGGTGCTCTGCTGCAGTGGGTTCTTTAGCCGGACTTGGTTATTGGTATGAGAGTTTAATAGGTACTACTTTTGTAGTGGCTGGTAATATTCTACTACGTCCTATAGGTAATAAAATAGACAATAGAATCAATCAAATTACTGAATCGGGAAATTCTTATACCATAAACATTACAGTTAAATCCGGTAATGTGGCTTTTGTTAAACACAACTTAATAGATGCCGTAACAAACGAAACAACCTTACACATTAATGCAATTCAAACCAATGCATCTTCAGAAATTATTGCAAACATCCATTCATTAGACAGACGACAAACCGACATAGAAAATATCGTTAATAAAATTTCGTCACTTGCTGAAGTTATTGCAATAAGGTGGGAAGAATCAAAAATATCTTTGTAAACCCTCGAATATATGCGTCAGAAAAACACTTACAATGTAGTTGGGATAATGTCGGGCACTTCACTTGATGGGGTTGATATTGCATACTGCGAGTTTAACTGGGATACCAACAAATGGCTACATGAAATAATACATGCCGAAACCATACCGTATAATGATACTTGGTTGGTTAGGTTAAAAGAATTACACAAGCAGCCTGCATTTGTATTCCCGAAAACAGATGCTTTTTACGGCAAATATTTGGGACAACTTGCAAATACTTTTATCGAAAAACACGGGCTTGAAGTTGATTTTATTGCCAGCCACGGACATACCATTTTTCATCAACCAGAAAAAGGATTTACCGCACAAATAGGTAATGGCGCAAATATTTATGCCGAGACAGGAATAACTACCATAAATGATTTTAGAGTGGTTGATGTTGCACTTGGTGGACAAGGGGCTCCATTAGTACCGATCGGAGATGAATTATTGTTTAACGAGTTTGATGCATGTTTAAACCTTGGTGGATTTAGTAATATTAGTTTTAAACGAAACAGTCAAAGGGTAGCTTTTGATATTAGTCCTTGCAACATAATCATGAATCCAATCGCAAATTTACTTGGTGCTGATTATGATGATGAAGGAAAAATTGCATCCGAAGGAACAGTAAATGAACAACTACTTTTACAGTTAAACAACTTATCTTATTACCAAAAACAAGCACCAAAATCTTTAGGTATTGAATGGGTGATAGAAAAATTTTGGCCTGTAGTTAATCAATTTGATACATTACCCAATAATTTACTTGCAACATTAAACAAGCACATTGCACAACAAATAATTGAAGTGATAAATAAAAATAACCTTTCAAGCATTTTAACAACAGGTGGAGGTGCATTTAATAAACATTTGATTGATGAGATTAATGTTGCAACAAAAAACGCATTAATAATTCCGGATAAACATTTAATCAATTACAAAGAAGCCTTGATTTTTGCCTTTCTTGGAGTTTTGAGATTTACAAACGAAATGAATTGCTTATCGAATATTACTGGTGCTAAAAGAAACAGCATAGGTGGTTGTATATGGGGAAACTCACACAAACTGAACTAAAACGTTCATAAAGAGCATCTTTTCAAGCAAAACCTGATTTTTGTTTCTACCCTACTTTTTTAAAATACCCGTTGTAAATTGCAAGCCATTATAGAAAAGCATAAAACTATGTCGACACAAATAGAAAAATTGATTAAACGTTACGAAGAGAAACAGCCAGAAATTGTTTTTGAATGGAAAGATAGTGAGACCGAAGCTGAAGGGTGGGTTGTAATCAACTCTCTTCGTGGCGGATCTGCAGGTGGTGGAACACGTATGCGCAAGGGATTAAACAAACATGAAGTTACTTCGTTGGCTAAAACCATGGAGATTAAATTTACTGTGGCAGGACCTCCTATTGGCGGTGCCAAATCCGGTATTAACTTCGACCCGGCCGACCCACGCAAAAAAGGTGTATTAGAACGTTGGTATAAAGCGGTAATGCCATTACTTAAAAGTTACTATGGAACAGGCGGAGATTTAAATGTTGATGAAATTCATGAGGTGATTCCGATAACTGAGCAATTTGGTTTACAACATCCACAAGAAGGTACGGTAGTTGGCCATTTTAATCCTGATGAGCAAGGCAAAAAACGTATGCTACAAAACTTACGCGAAGGCGTTTCCAAAGTTTTAGATGATAAGCGTTTTTCTCCTGATACCACTAAAAAATATTTAGTGGCTGATATGATTACCGGTTGGGGTGTAGCTGAGGCGGTTCGTCATTTCTACGATTTCTGGGGACCAAACTTTGCATACAAACGTGCCATCATTCAAGGTTGGGGTAACGTAGCTGCTGCTGCTGCTTATTATTTATCGCAAATGGATGTAATGATTGTGGGTATTATTGATCGCGAAGGAGGATTATTAAACAACCAAGGTTTTAGCAAAGATCAAATTAAACAATTATTTATTGAGCGTGATGGTAATAAATTATCTCAAGCTACTTGCAAAAAAATGGGGTTTGAGTTTATGCCTTACGATGAAATCAACCAAAAAATTTGGAGTATTGGTGCTGATATTTTTATTCCCGCTGCTGCATCGCGCATGATTACCCAGGAGCAATTAGACACTATGCTTGAAAATGACTTAGATGTAATTTCGTGTGGTGCTAACGTACCTTTTGCCGATAGCGAAATTTTCTTAGGACCAATAAGTAACAACGCAGACGACCGTGTGGCTGTTATCCCTGATTTTATTGCAAACTGTGGTATGGCACGTACATTTGCTTATTGCATGAGTGAAAACTTTGAACTGAATGATGAAGCTATTTTTAAAGATGCTTCAGTAACCATTCGCCAAGCATTAATGCGCCTAAATCAATTCAATCCTAAACGCACAGGTTTACTAAAAAAAGGATTAGAAATGAGTATGGTTAACTTAGTAAAGTAAGAAATACTACATTTGAAATTAAATGCTGAATGTTGGGTTGAAAAATCTGGATTCAGCATTTATCGTATTAACAAGTAAGTAATAACACACATGCGATTTGAGAACACATTGGCATTTGCCCAACAATTAGATAAGGAAGATAAACTGGCTCATTTCCGAAATGAGTTTTATATGCCCAAAAAAGATGGTAAACCCATGATTTATTTATGCGGTAACTCTTTAGGACTTCAATCTAAAAATGCACGTGCTGCTATTGAACAAGAACTAAACGATTGGGCAGAGCTAGGTGTTGAAGGACATTTTGCAGGCAAAAATCCGTGGATGTATTACCATCATTTTTTAACTGAAAAAGCTGCAAAAGTAGTAGGTGCAAAACCAAGCGAAGTGGTTATTATGAATAACCTTACCGCTAACTTGCACTTAATGATGGTGAGTTTTTATCGCCCGACCAAAACCAGGTATAAAATAATGATGGAAGGAACTGCTTTTCCTAGCGATCAATATGCTATGGAAACTCAAGCCCGTTTTCATGGACTAAATCCGGATGATGCCATTATTGAATTAAAGCCTCGTGAGGGAGAATATACGCTTCGCACAGAAGACATCATTGCTAAAATAAACGAGCATAAAGACGATTTAGCCATTGTAATGATGGGTGGTGTAAACTATTACACTGGTCAAGCATACGATATGCAAGCCATCACAAAAGCTGGTCATGCAGCAGGTGCAAATGTTGGTTTTGATTGCGCACATGCTGCAGGTAATTTAAACTTAAAATTGCACGATTGGGATGTTGATTTTGCCGTATGGTGTACCTACAAATATTTAAACTCAGGCCCCGGTGGCACAAGTGGTGTGTTTGTACATGAGCGTCATGGTAACAACCCCAATTTAGTCCGCTTTGCGGGTTGGTGGGGACATGATGAAAAAGAGCGTTTCCAAATGAAAAAAGGGTTTAAACCCATGGAAGGTGCAGCAGGATGGCAATTGAGTAATGCACAAATTTTCCCAATGGCCATACACAAAGCTTCGCTAGAATTATTTGACCAAGCAGGAATTGAAAATTTAAGAGCGAAAAGCGAAACATTAACAGCTTATTTAGAGTTTATATTAAATCATTTCAATGACTACTTAACCGTAATCACACCTAAAACACCTGCAGATAGAGGTTGCCAGCTTTCCATTATCGTAAAAGAAGATGGCAAAAAACTATTCGACTATTTGGAAGCAAACGGCATTATGCCCGATTGGCGTGAACCTAATGTAATACGTATGAGTCCGGTACCCATGTACAACTCATATGAAGATGTGTATCGCATTGGTGAGGCATTGAAAGCATATTTCAAAAAGTAGTTCAAAGTGACATCATTCAGCTTTTAACTTTATTGCATTAAATATATTCGTACAAATAATATTACGATGACACAAAAAATTACCATCATAGGCGGAGGTTTAGCCGGAAGTTTAGCAGCCATATATATGGCTAAACGTGGGTTTGAAGTAAATCTGTTTGAACGCAGACCCGACATGCGTAAAACCAATATTTACCAAGGCAAATCTATAAACTTAGCATTAAGCACACGTGGTTTACATGCGTTAGAGAAAATTGGTTTAGATAAGGAAATTTTAGCTGATGCTATTCCAATGACCGGCCGAATGATGCATAGCAAAACAGGCGAACTAAGCTATCATCCATATGGAAAAAACGGACAAGCCATTAACTCGGTATCTCGTGGTAGGTTGAATCAAAAGCTGATTGAACTGGCTGACGAGTTTCCGAATATTACCATTTATTTTAACAGTAAGTGTATTGATGTTGATGTAAATAAAACTACGGCAACTTTTGAGCTGGAAGATGGTTCGCACAAAACCGTGACTAGTGATAGAATTTTAGGGACTGACGGTGCTTTTGCTGCCACACGTAGCAAGTTGCAAACTAGCGAACGTTTTAACTACTCGCAACAATATTTGCATGTTGGCTACAAAGAATTAGAAATTCCTGAAGGGCCGAATGGTAAATTTATGATGGAGAAAAACGCACTTCATATTTGGCCAAGGGGTAGTTTTATGATGATTGCTTTGCCCAACCCGGAAGGTGATTTTACATGTACTTTATTTATGCCTTACGAAAAATTTGATAGCGTAAAAACAGACGAAGAAATACGTAATTTTTTTAACACTGAGTTTCCTGATGCCGTGGCCATGATGCCCACACTAATCGAAGATTACAAACGTAATCCTATCGGAAACTTGGTAACTGTAAAATGTTATCCTTGGGTTAAAGAAGATAAATTGGCATTAGCAGGTGATGCAGCACATGCTATAGTTCCATTTTATGGACAAGGCATGAATTGTAGTTTTGAAGATATTGTGGTGTTGGATAACATGATTGAAAAATATGGCAACGATTGGAATAAAATTTTTGATGAGTACCAAAAAGAGCGTAAGCCCAACGCAGATGCGATTGCAGATTTAGCCGTACAAAACTATTACGAAATGGCCGATAAAGTTGGTGATAAACATTTTCTTCACAAAAAACACATCGAACATGAACTAACGGAATTGTATCCTGATAAATTTAAATCGCAATACGAGCTTACTACATTTAGCCTTAGCGGTTATAAATATGCTTGGGATCAGGGACAAAAAAATGATGTATTGTTGGAGAAAATTATAGCCGATGGTGTCGAAGAAAAAATAAAAGACCCTGGATATATGGAGCAACTTTGGCATTTGATTGCATAATACAAACCGATTTAAACCGCAGACCACTGCGGTTTTTTTTGTATTTAATTGTTACCTTTCATTTATGAAACTCTACCAAAAAGTGATCATCTGCTGCTTTATTGCCCCTTTAATCCATATAAATTTTAGCAATCTATTTATTTATGGTATTGATATAGCCATGGGTTTTAAACCCGATAAAGTAACATACTTTGGTGTACTTGGTTGCTACACCCACAATTGGCAATATCTGGTTATAAATTCAGCATCACTAACCAAATCAATACTTTTATTAATGGCAGGATACCATTTAAGTAAACACACAAATGAAAACTACAAACTGATTGGTGCGTTGCTGCTTTTTTTTATTCCATTCGGGTACGCAAAGAGCTTCGCATATTTTCTATTGTTTAAGGTAAATACATTTAATGGTTGGATTTTAAAAGAAGAATGGAAAGAAGTGCCCATTGTTATATTTAGAACATACTATAACTATAAGCTAGTGTCTAATAGCCTATCCCTAGTTTACAGTTTAATATCTTTATATCTATGCTATAGAGTTGTACGCTATTATTGGAGTAGTAATTTTCGCGTATTAATATTTACATGGGGAGTTTTAGCAAGTGCTATATCAACTATTGCGTGGTATTTGTTTATAGGGCCTTCTGTTTACTAGTTATTCGGTAAAATCATTAAATACAAAAATAGATGTCATTCATCCGCAAAACTTTTCGGACTTTTGCTATTTGTAATTACAGAAATGAAATTTAACACAAAACATATTATTACATATCTACTGTTTACCATAGCAGCTATTTTATTTACAACTAATACTTGGGCTAAAAAACCTCGTCCTAAACAAGGAAAAAAACCGGTAATTAATGAACGTGTTGAAATACAAAAACTACTTCAAGCACAACAAAAGTCGTGGAATGAAGGAAAAATTGAAGCATACATGCAAGGTTATTGGAATAGCGACTCACTTACATTTGTAGGGAAAAGAGGCGTTACGCGTGGTTGGAAAAACACATTGGCCAATTACAAAAAGTCTTACCCTGATAAAACAGCCATGGGTAAACTGGAGCTACAAATTCTAAACATTAAATTACTGGGTAAAGATGTGGCATTTGTAGTGGGTAAATGGGACCTAAAAAGAAATGCGGGCGATTTGGGCGGACACTTTACTTTACTCATGCGCAAGTTAAAAGGTAAGTGGGTAATTGTGGCCGACCACAGCAGTTAACTATTGTTTGATTGGCACTTGATAACGTTTTACATCATAAGCTGCAAACAAACCAAGTGCTCCTCCTTTTATATTAGTTGGTAAATTAGCAGGTGGTGTACTAAACGGACCGCCCGAATTGTCCCTATTATTTAAAGCTAAGTAATACCTGTTTACATTTTCGTCTATTGAACGAAAAACCAACACAGCAGTATCATTGGGTTGTAAACGCAAAAACGGCAACTCAAAAACATAAGGCTCATTAATCACAGAGTTTCTGTTATCAAACAATACCCTTACATCAAAAAGTGAATCTTTACCTTTAGTATCTTCCTGGTTTCTGAAACCAAAACGGAAATAGGTATACTTAGTTCTAGGTCTGTTATCAATAGCAAAAAAAGCCACAGCATATCCTTCTTCAATAAAACCTGACTCAGGTTTAAAGTATGACACTACAGTATCCACTTCAAACATTGGTTCGAGCGTAGAACTTGACGTATACGTTACACCTTGATGCGTTACTTTCAAATTATATATTGCTCCGGCTGCACCAACAAATCCGGCAGAAGCCTTGTATATACCATTACCAACATGATTAAACGGAACACCATTTACATCTATAACAGCATCTGTAATCAATGGTGTTGCATTGGTATTATTAAAGTAACCAACAGATTTAGTTACACGTATAAATGAACTATCTGTTTCGGTGGTTATTTGTCCTTCAATAACTATTTTCTCTGTATTTTCGGGAACATCAACGTCTATTACTTCTTCGCATGATGTAAATGTTAAACCCAAAAATAAAACACTAACTATTATTAGAATATTTTTCATGGCCGTGATTAAAATTTAAAGTTATACGTAACAGATGGAACAAAGGTGAATAAATAGGTTTTCACCGCTTCATTTTTACCTGTATCTTCATTGGTTCTAAATGCTATACTGTATGGATTTTTTCTTCCGTAGGCATTGTAAATAGAAAACACCCAGCTACCCTCAAACTTTCTTTTTGAAAATATCCAAAGTGGCCTAGCCTCTGTTTTCTTTTGATTTAAAGTTAAAGACAAATCCATACGGTGATAGGCAGGTACGCGTGCACTATTTCTTGCTCCATATTCAATTACTCTATTCCCTTCAAACTCAAAATAGGCAACTGCCGGAGTATATGTATCGCCTGTAGCGTAAATAAAATTAGCCGACATACTTAAGCGCTTTGTAAACTCATGGCTTACAACAAAAGTTAAATAATGTCTTCTATCAAATCTGAAATTATACCACTCATTATTATTCACTCCCTCAACCTTTCTTTCTGATTTTGAAAGTGTATAACTCAACCAACCCGTTGTTTTACCGCGTTGTTTACGCAGTAGTAATTCTATACCGTAAGACCTTCCAATACCTGATAAAACTTGCGACTCAATAGCTTCATTAAACTGCACATCTGCATCATCCTTTAACTCTACAGTATTACTCATATGCTTGTAATAAACCTCGGCCGATGCTTCAATAGCGTTTTCACTGAAGTTTCGGAAATAACCTAAAGCCACCTGATCGGCCATTTGTGGTTTAATGTACTTGTCAGATGGCGTCCAAAACTCCGCACCAATACTAGCATTGGTTGTTTGAATTAAATGCATGTATTGAAACATACGATTGTATGATGCCTTGACAGAACTATTTGCATTTACCACATAAGTCATTGCAAAACGAGGCTCAAAACCAAAGTACGTATTATAAACTTTATTCCAAGCATGGTTTGTAGTATCAATTATGGGTGATGTATTGATAAATCCATTATCAAAGTAAGTTGGTTTACCGCCTGCATAAATTAACTCGCGGCCTTTACCTACGTTTTGAAACATAGACAAACGAGCACCGTACTCTGTAGATATACGATTGCTGATTTTTAGTGCATGACTCACATAAACACCATAATCTAAAGCGCGTTTTGCCGGCAATACGTCTTTTAAAATAATAGATTCAGTTGTAATCGGATTTATCTCACCAGGAGAGTAAGTATGATGTGTGGCTGCAAAACCAAACTTAATACTGTTTTTAGGGTTTGCGTAATAACTAAAGTCTTGTTTTACACCCACATCAGTAATGAAGTTTAAGCGTGCTAAATTTAGGTTTGGCGAAATATTAAAATCAACGTTGTAATTATACCTGCTAAAAATCAAACTGGTATTTGAGAACATACGCGAGCTAAAAATGTGGTTCCAACGCAATGTTGCAGTTTGATTGCCCCAGCCTAGTCCAAATAAACTTCCCGTTCCTAAATTATCTCTACCAATGTATCCGGATAAAAATAACTTGTTCTTATCATTTAAAACAAAATTGGTTTTGATGTTTAAGTCACCAAAATAAGCACTCACATCTTTGGTTTGCTCAGTTAAAGGAAAAAAAACATCAAAATAACTTCTCCTACCCGATATCATAAAAGAACTTTTATCTTTTTGTATTGGACCTTCAATGGTTAAACGCGATGACAACACACCAATACCACCACTAACACTATACTGTTTTGAGTTGCCGTCTTTCATACGTACATCAAGTACAGATGCTAACCTTCCACCGTAATTAGCAGGGATTCCACCCTTATAAATTTCAAAATCTTTTATGGCATCACCATTAAAAACTGAGAAAAAACCAACCACATGTGATGGGTTATATACTACTGCTTCATCTAATTGTACCAAATTATGATCCACATTACCACCACGTACAATAAATAATGTGTTACCATCACCCGCAGCTTGCACGCCCGGTAAAAGTTGTATGGCTTTGATAATATCAACCTCTCCCAATAAAATCGGAATTTTTTTCACCTCTTTAATATCCATCTTAACCACACTCATTTTGGTTGATTCCACATTTGATGAGTTTGGTCTATCAGTTGTTACTGTAAGTTCTTTTAACTCACGCTTATCCTCTGTCAACTCTACTTTTAAAGTAACATTTCCTTCGGTTAAGTCTATGGTTTTGGTTTGAGTAACATAGCCAACATATGAGTATACAATGGTGTATTTACCTTTGGGAAGATTTAACGAATAATACCCATAAGAATTGGTGGCCACACCGGTTTTTAACTCAGTTACAGATATGGATACACCGATTAAGTCTTCTCCATTTTTAGCATCTTTTACTGTACCACTTAAGGTATACTTTAGGTTTTGTGCCTGAACAAATGTTGCTGTTAAAAATAACAAGCTTAACAATACGACTAGATTTTTCACGGGTGCGAAAATAATACAACGAATTCCAATCAAAAGATTTATAGATGAAGCAATAGAATTTGTAGGTAAACGGAAACAAAACCAAGTGAAAGGCAGATAAGCTGCACTAATAGTTAGCATATTACCTTTACTTGGTTTAAGTTTATGTATTAGAATTCAATTTTGTAGGCCAATACCGGAATCATGCCTGCCTGATACCAGTTTTTAAGTGAAAGGCTTGTTTCATCAAAGTACTGCCCTCCTATATTGGCCCTGTTTGTTGCATTTTGCAAATCAAGAGATAAGGTACTGGTTGATTTCGCAAAATTACGTTTGATACTGAACCTCACATCAATCCTGAAGTAATCCGCATTTTGTAATGTAAATGGTTTACTCTCCACATATACAACCTCCCCTTTATTAATTGATGAACTCAAGTCGATTGGCGTATTTCTAAAGCCACCTATATACATGATTTTAGTATTGATACCAATTACCTTTTTCTTTCTTTTTTCCGATAACTCCCACTCTTTACCTGCTGTAAATGTGGTTGCATAATTTGTATTAAATCTGGTATCATACCATGTTCCGTTTAAGGCTTTAAATTTCGATTCATATAATGACGCGGATAGCAAGTAATAAAAATTTCTATTTAAAAATCGCTCCACGGTTAACTCCAATCCATAGTTTTTGCCATATCCTTTATTTACCAATTGCTGTGTTGCAAAACCATCAATTTCGTTTAACATAGAGAATGTGCTGTTACTATTTACACTAACCGGCACATCAAACAAGTGCTGATAATAAACCTCTGTTTTTATGTGCGTGTGTTGCGTTACATTTATATCATGTGAGAGTACCAAATGATGAGCACGTGTTAAGCCAATGTTTTTATTTAAGGCCTCTCCGGTTGTTTCAGACTTTGCAAAATAGGTACCAATTGGCTGCATCTGGCTGTGTAATCCATAGCCTAAAGCTACATATTGTTTTGATGATACATCATACTTTACCGATGCCCTTGGCTCAACCGAATAAGTATTGTTTAAAGCCAAATACATGGTATGTAAACCTAGGTTAGTAGATAGCCTATTGTTAACTTTATGATTCCATTGAGCAAATCCCTGAACAGTGGCTGTATTACCTTGGTTTTGAATGAAGGTAGTTAATGCATTTAACGAGTCGTTCCTTTTTTTCTGATTCAGATTAAAGCCCAATCTGTTGACAATAAAACCTGCACGTATGTTGTTTTTAGCATTAATTTTATGGGTTAAATTGGTTGATAAAACAACTTTATTTTGCAGAAAAACCTGCTCGTATTCTTTAATTGCCTGATAGTTGTAGTTAAGCTTATCCTGCATAAATGAGTTTTGGGTACCACTAAATAATAAAGTTGTTTTGATGGCCGTATTTCTGCCTAACAACTTGGTATTGTTTAATCCAATTGCACCCGTATTAGCTATAAACTTAGATGGATAACGTTTTAGTGATTCTTCTTTCCACAAAACAGAATCTTTATCTGCCAATGTAACCTGAGAACTTAACCCCCCAAAACCAAACACCCCAAAGTTTCCATATTTTTTTGTTGGTAACGAAATGTTAAAAGATAAATCTTGATAGTTTGTTGTTGCATCTCCAACTACATCCAATCCCATTAACCCTAAAACTGATAAAGTAGAGTACCTATAGTTAATTAAGTACGAACCATCATATCCTTTTTTTATCGGTCCTTCCGATGCTACATCAAAGCCTAAAACACCTGCTTGAAAAGTGTGTTCGCGTTTTTGATTGTTTCCTTTTCTAAGTTTTAAATCAAACACACCCGAAAGCGCATTTCCATATTCAGAGGCAAAAGCTCCTGTCATAAAATCAGAATTACCTAAAAGTTGTGCACTTAAAATAGATATACCACCACCGGATGTACCTACATTAGAAAAGTGATTGGGATGTGGAATTTCAACACCTTCCATTCTCCATAGTAAACCATTAGGCGAGTTACCTCTAATTGCTATAATATTATTACCATCGGTACCACCAACTACACCGGCAAATGATGTTGCCATACGTGCAGGATCATTAACAGCTGCAGCAAATTTTTGGGTTTCTTCAACCGAAAATGTTCGTGTACTCACAGTTGCCATTTCGTTTAGTGGTTTGTTTTTTTGAACCTGTGATTTAACAACAACTTCATTTGTCGTGGTAATATCTTCTTCCATTTGTAGATTTAATACTACCTCTTTACCCGCATTAACTGTCACGTTAGGTATAACCAATTCTTTGTATCCTATGTAGGTTATTTTAATACCAACACGACCAATAGCTACGTTTTTTAAAACAAATGCACCGTCAATATTTGTTGATGCACCTATAATAGGACTAGAATTAATAACCACTACGTTTGCACCGATAATTGGAGACTGAGAAACTTTATCAATTACAGTACCTCGAATATTTTGTGTAATAGTTTGTGCATTTGCAGCATTGATAAAAAATAGGGAAAACAACATGGAACTGACGTAGCAGATTGTTTTGACGAATGCGCTCATTAATTTTTTCATAAGTAGTAAAATCATTTATAATACAATGACAACTATGTTTTATTTTACCTTAAATATTTTTATTGAAAAGTGTACACCAAACTTATTTTGGCACCCACGTGTATGCGATTGTTATCGTTGATTTTGGTTGAACCAAAATTGTAACTAGGTTCATCAATTATGCGTTTTTCGTTACTTCCCTTACGGTTATCCAAACTCAAACTGCTCCATACCAGTGTAGGTCCCGCTTTAATTGAAACTTGCTTGTAATTAAATCCTAATGAAGTACTGAATTGAGTATATTGTTTTGATCTTTTTTCGGGGGTTGAGTAATGAACTATTTCTGGGTTTACATACCATTTATTGTTGGGGTGAATTGATAATAAGCTACCTATTCCCAAACCGGTTACAAACTCACTGCTCAAATCCGGATTATAGCCTAAGGCTATAGATGTATATAATTTCTTTACGCCAATTTTAAATGCCAAATTGTAGGTATATAATTCATTACTACTTGCTTCCAAAGCGTAGTATCCACCGTGTTTTACAATACTTAAAAATCCAACCGGAACTCCATTAGATATTGAATCTGCTATGTTTATAAAACCAACTTGAGTACCTGTAATTTTTTTATGCGTTACATTAACAAAACCAACCTGTACACCTTCTGTAGCATTCTTACTTATATTAACAAATCCGGTTTGCACACCCTTTAAATCTCCGGGAGTTACGTTTACAAAACCAACTTGTGCGCCTTCAAACGATTGGCCAACTGCATTAACAAATCCAACTTGTGCACCTTTACCCGATTGATTTGCATAGTTTAAATAACCTACCTGAACACCATCAATATGTTGCATGGTAATATTTGCAAATCCGGTTTGCACACCTTTTACACTTTCTTTTACCGTATTTACAAATCCAACTTGCACACCATGTGTTTGGCCCGAGGTAGTATTACTAAAACCAATTTGAACGCCACTCAAATCACCATTATTAATGTTTGTAAAACCAATGTGTGTGCTTTTTTGGTTGCCTTGTGCTACGTTTACAACACCAATAGCCGGATAATTAAAAGACTCTGGAAGTTGATTGTAAATACCGGTATAAACTACGGGAGATTTTGATTGATTTGAATGTGTTAAAGTATCTTGTGCTTTTATTTGAATACTTTGGCAAAAAATAACCGATAAGAATAAAATTTTCGAGTTCATCATGTATAAATTGTTTATTTATACTCATGACATCTATGTGAAATTTTTCCCTACAAGAATTTAAAACTTACTTTTCCGCCAAACCAAATGCGTACGTTTTGTCCGCTATTATAGGTATAGTTATAGATGTTATATGAACTGATATGATCGGTGATAATATTTGTATTTCCATAGTTGTAAGCCATCTTACATGTTGGACCCAAAGCAATAGAAAACTTCTTAGCAACTAAATACTCAAATTGTAAATTTAAACTGTTTACCTGTACACCTTTATCAGTTTCTTTACTCAACAGAAATAATTGCGACTGTAACTCACCTCCCATCAACCAGCGGTTATGAATTTGATAAAAAGTCCCTATTCCATATCCAAAACTCCATAAACCATCTATTTTACTGGTTAAATCAACACCTGCCATAAAAATATTGTGAAACTTTTGAACACCTGTACGAAGGGCCAAATTTGTGTGCATGGCATCATCAGCAAACAATTCTATTTTATTATAACCATTTTTACTGAAACTTAGCAACCCAATGGGTGTGCCATTACACTCCTCAGAGATGTTAATTAATCCAACCTGAACTCCATTTACTTTTCTGGCAACATTTAAAATTGGACCAATCTGAACACCGCTAACCACTGCTGTTGAAATATTAATTAATCCGGATATTTGTGATCCATTTACATTTCCGTTGGTATAGTTAATTAACCCTGCTACCTGGGTGTTGATATCACCATTATTCACAAAATTATTGAGTCCGGCTATTTGAACACCATTAAAATCATTGCGCACATAGTTAGTTAATCCGGAAATCTGAACGCCTTTACCGCCATTGTTCGAGCTGTTAAAAATACCGGCTATTTGAGCACCATTTATATTTTCATTGGTGCTATTAAAGATACCACTAACCTGAACGCCATCAACATATTTGTTAGTGTGGTTTCCAATTCCTGCAATTTGAACACCACTTAATGTGCCCTTGTTAAGGTTAAACAAACTTGCGGCTTGGGCACCATTTACATTTCCACTAACCCGATTTCCTAAGCCCGCAGCTTGGGCACCAAGTAAATCTCCGTTTACAATATTCATCAACCCCGAGGCTTGCCCTCCTGTATAATTCTTACCCACTAAATTAAACATACCCGAGGCTTGTCCGCCAATAAAAGTATCGCTCACCACATTTAACAATCCTGCGGCTTGAGCATATCTTGCATTTCCTTTTACAATGTTTGCTATGCCTGCAACACCTGCAAAATTTAATTGTTTGGTGTAGCCCACCAACATACTCACCGAAAAATCATTTACAGCATTTCCAACTAAAAGTTTATTGGTACTTAATTGGGGCACAATAGAAAACTGCACGCTGGTTAATATAGTATCAGCAATGTTTCTAATATTGGCTTTTATCTCATCCGATAAAAAGTACTTTTCTATTAAATCACTACTACTGGTAATTAATTTACTGGTATCAATACTAACCGATACAACAGGTGTAGTATCTATTTTTGTTACCACTAACGTATCTGTAACTAACGGCTCAACCGGTTTTCGATGGATAAGTACAACATCCAATTGTTGCTGTTGTGGTGTAAGTTTAACAATTGTATCATGATATTTTTCCTTAACTACCTTAATTTGTTTGGGTACTTTATCGGCAGGTAATACCATTTTAAAGTAACCATACTGATTAGTTACTGCTGCCATTGGATACTGGGAACTTAATATACTTGCATAGGCAACCTTTTCGCCACTGTCATCAAAAACATAACCACTAATTATAACTTCTTTAATCGGTTTTTTACTGGCAATGTTATGTTTTGGGGTAATGATAATAAAACTCCCCTTTTCTTTAAAATCAACTGTTTCGGTAAAAACTATTTTTAATATGGTTCGTATCGATTTGTTTGTTGCTATAAAAGATATTTTCTTATCTACATCAATGTGTTTGGGGCTATATGAAAATTTAACCCCTGTACGCGATGAAACTTCGGCCAAAACTTGGGCAATAGTTTGATTATTTACTTTTAAAGAAACCTCTCTTTCCAGCGCGGGAATAGGCTGTTGCGAAAAAACGTTTTGTGCCACCAGCACCCAAAAAGCAATAGTAAAAATGATGTGCTTATTGCTGACACGATTGCCCTGAAAGTACAAACACTCCATTTGTTTTCTGATAGGTTAATCCTAAGGTTTCGGCTATGATCATGGCCATAACCTCAGGGCTTTCGTTACTAAAATCAACTGTTATCAAACAATTACCCAACTGATCGTTTGCCAACACTATTACGTTACCATACACTGCATTTATTGAAGCTACTACATCTTTAACCAAGGCCGCTTTAAATGAGAAGGCTTTAGTTTTGTATGATAAAACATTTGCATCAACATGATTAAGTTGTATTAAACTTTTTGTTGAGCGTATATATAATGCCGATTGATTTGCATGAATGGCTAAAGACTCCGTTTCGGTATTCAATTCTACTATTCCTTCTGTTACAAAAACCATAACCGAGTCGCTTTGTGGCAGCGCCTTAACATTAAATGCAGTTCCAATGTCTTTTATTTCTACTCCACCCGCGTCAATCACAAAAGGTAACTCATCGTTGTGCTTCACTTCAAAAAAGGCCTCGCCACTTAGTTTTAGCTTTCTTAGTTTGTTATTGTAACCACCTATTACAGTTAAAGTTGCCTGGCTATTCATAGTTACTTTTGTTCCATCAGCCAAGGTTTTAGTTTGGCTTTCTGCTGTAGTTGCAATAACAACATCGGGCTCTGATTTCGATAGTTTAAAATAAACCAACACACCTATAGATACAAACAAGAATAAGGCTGCTACTTTTAGCCATGATAATCCAAGGCTGAAACGTTTAGGTTCGTGAGTTGTATTTATGTTTGATTTTTTTACAATTTCAGCAAACAACTTTTGCTCATCAACTTTTTTAAACTTTACGTTAAAAATGTGTTGCGCATTAGTAAAGTATAATTGGTTATCATCAGAAGTTGCTTTCCAATCATCAATAAACATGGCTTCTTCAGGCAAAGCTTCGCCTGCAAAGTATTTTGCCAATAGTTCATCAATATGTTGGTTATTTACTTCCAATTTATTTTCCTAATAAAGCTAACAATACAACAATTGGCATTAAATGCTTTAACTTATTTCTGAGGTGTTTTAACGCTTTCCCCATTTGGTGTTCAACAGCCTTAACATTCATATCCAATGCGTCAGCAATTTGCTGATATTTCATTTGTTCAAACCTACTCATTGCAAAAATACGTTTGCATTGCTCAGGTAATTCGTCCATTGCATGTTGTATTTGTGAGGCCAATTCTTTGTTTTCTAACAACTGAGACACAGATGCAACAGACGAATGACCTACATGTTGATAATCAGCTGCATAACTGTTTCTTACAGTTTGCTGCTTAATCTTATTCAGACAACTGTTGTGAACAGCTCTATACAAATAACTTTTTATGGATGTTTCAACAACAATAGCCTCACGTTTCGCCCATAATTGAACGAAAACTTGTTGTACAATATCTTCCGCATCATCCGAATCTTTTAACATAGTTGTGGCATATTGCAGCATATTTGAACAATAGGTATTAAACAACAGCTCAAACGATTGAATATCGCCTTGCTTTATGTTTAATGCCAATTGCTGCTCTGTATACTGTGCCATAAAATTGTGGCGCAATATAATAGCTTATGTTCAAATTGCTTAATCTAAACCCATGACAACTATGTTTTGATTTACCCGAATTAATCTGCTTTATTTAATTTACTGTGTGCTTTTCCATAGATTAAATAAATAATCAACCCAAATAATAACCACAATAAAAATGCCGCCCAATTGGTGAAGTTAAGTTGTGTCATTAAATAAAAATTAGTTACCATACCAAGCACCGGTATTGTACTAAAACGTTTTAAAAAGGTGAGTATGCTTAACACAACAAACAACAACCAGAATGCCAATGTTGGCCAATTTTCTCTCAGGCCGATATTCATAAATGTTCTTGTATCATCAAAAACAATAAACAAATACAAACTAACCAAACACAAAATAGGTACAATTAATCTTCCGTTTATGTATGGAACCCTAAATCCGGTGTGGTATTCGTTGCGGTGCGATTCCATTCTAATTACACCGGCATTTACAATTACAAAAGCAAACAAGGTTCCAATGCTGGATAAATCGGTAACCTCTTTTAAGTTTAAAAACAAAGCGGGAACTGCCACGAATAAACCAGTTACAATGGTACTAAATGCTGGTGTTTTAAATTTAGGATGAATATTACTAAAACGTTTAGGTAACAATCCGTCTCTGCTCATGCTCATCCATATGCGCGGTTGCCCGTTTTGAAAAACCAATAATACACTGGCCATCGCTATTACTGCACTCACGGCAACAATTCCGCTCATCCAATTTACATGCAATAAATCAAATACGTGCGCTAAAGGATCGCCAACAGCCAATTCTTTATAGCTCACCATACCGGTTAACGACAATGAAATTAACATGTATAAAATGGTACAAATAGTTAATGATGCGATCATGGCTTTAGGTAAGTCGCGTTTAGGGTCTTTACATTCTTCGGCTGTTGTGGCCAATGCATCAAAACCAATGTAAGCAAAAAACACTGAGGCCACTCCTTGTAAAACGCCTTTAAAACCATTTGGGGCAAACGGACTCCAATTATCGGGGTTAACATAAAACGCACCTACAATTATTACCAATACAATAACAATTAACTTTAAGCCTACAAAATAATTTCCTACCGTTTTGGTTTCGTGCACCCCACGATAAATAAGCGCAGTAATGGCAAATACAATTCCCAATGCAGGTAAATCACAAATCAATTTTAAACCAAATATTTCAGGTGCAGTTTGCCAAGCCAAATGTTGCTGCTGTAAATAGTGTGTTAAAGTTTGGTTTGATACCAATAAAGAAGTGGCTTCTGCAAAACCATTTTTCGCACTTAAATAATCCATGGTTAAATACTCGGGTATGTGCCACCCAATACCATCCATTAAACCGGTAAAATAATCGCTCCAACTAATGGCAACTACAATGTTTCCTATGGCATACTCTACAATTAAAGCCCAACCAATAATCCATGCTACAATTTCACCAAACGATGCATAAGCATATGTATAGGCACTACCCGAAATAGGAATACTGCTGGCAAATTCAGCATAACTTAATGCAGAAAACGAACAGGCAATAGCAATAAATACAAATAATAAAATTACAGCCGGACCACCACTTGCACTTGCATTACCAATGGTGCTAAATATACCTGCGCCAATAATGGCCGCTATACCTAATGAGGTTAAATCGCGCAGGCTTAAAGTTTTTCTAAGTTTGTGTTCGCTGTTTTGATTAGCCTCTGCCTCGCCTGCAATTTGTGCTATGGTTTTTCTTCTAAATAAAGGATTGCTCACAGTAAAATTATTTAGAGCAATATATATTTTTTAAAAACAGTTTACACAGATTTATTTTTTTCGATAGTTGGATGATGACTGCACTTGCCGCTCTCGCAACTATGCCCTTTAGCACTTTTAAAAAGTGTTCTACCTAAATAAACTGCGGCCACCAATACTATGGCTACTACTATAATTAGCTGTACATCCATGTTGTATATTTTTTATTCGCATCGCAAATTAATATTGCGATGCGATGATACCTTAATTGCTTGCTACTCCAATTTTGCGCGGTGCATAATTAGCAGCCATATCAGCAATAGCCTTTATATGGTCAGGTGTTGTTCCACAGCATCCACCTAAAATATTAACCAAACCTTCTTTGCAAAACTCTTCTACTTGCTTAGCCATTGCAGCCGGACTTTCGTCATACTGACCCATTTCGTTTGGTAAACCTGCATTTGGATAAGCACTTACATAAAATGGCGCATTGGTTGACAGCACTTGCAAATAAGGACGAAGCGCACTTGCACCTAAAGCGCAATTTAAACCTACACTTAATAAAGGTGCATGTTGCATTGATATTAAAAATGCTTCAGTAGTTTGTCCACTTAAAGTACGACCCGATGCATCTGTAATTGTACCACTTACCATTACCGGATAAGTTTTTCCGGTTTCTTCCATGTACTCGTCAATGGCATACAATGCGGCTTTTGAATTAAGTGTATCTGTGATTGTCTCTATTAAAATCAAATCTACTCCACCTTCAATTAAAGCCCTTACTTGTAATTTAAATGCGGATTTAAGTTCATCAAATGTAATAGCTCTAAAACCCGGATCATTAACATTGGGCGACATGGATGCTAATTTTGTGGTTGGCCCCATTGCACCTGCAACAAACCTTGGCTTATCCGGATTTTTTGCGGTATACTCATCCGCTACCTCTCTTGCTATTTTTGCAGATTGATAATTTATTTGATAAACCCAATCCTCACCCAGTTCGTAATCGGCTTGTGCAATAGTGGTGCCGCTAAATGTATTGGTTTCAATAATATCAGCTCCTGCATCAAAATATTGGGCATGAATTGCCTTTATTACATCAGGCCTTGTAATTGAAAGCAAATCGTTATTACCTTTTAGTGAGTGAGGATAATTTTCAAGTGCTGCATTTCTGAAATCCTTTTCCTCTAGTTTATAACGTTGTATCATGGTACCCATGGCACCATCTAAAATTAAAATACGTTTATTTAATAAATCTTTTATGTTCATAACGAGTTACGAAGGTAAGGTTTTTAGAGGTTTTATCTAACATCAACCAAAACATGACATTTAATTGTTTTGATAAAATATAGCTAACTGTCAATTATTTGCCTATATTTGCACCTCATTTAACAAAAATCGTACATTGACAACATTTAACGACCTGGGCTTAAACGCGTCCGTTTTAAGCGCCATCTCGGAGCTGGGTTTTGAAAATCCTACCCCCATTCAGGAAAAGTCCATTCCTGTTTTTTTAGAAAACGAAAGAGACATTCTAGGATTAGCTCAAACCGGTACCGGAAAAACTGCCGCATTCGGCTTACCTTTATTGCAACTAGTAGATTTTAACGCCAAACAAACACAGGCTTTAATTATTTGCCCAACACGCGAACTTTGCATGCAAATTAGTCGCGATTTAGCTACTTATAGCAAACACATGCAGGGTGTTCGTATCGTATCTGTATACGGTGGCGCCAGCATTAATGGCCAAATTGAAGATTTACGCAGAGGAGCTCAAATTATTGTAGCTACTCCCGGCCGCTTAATCGATTTAATGAGCCGCAGAGCTGTTAACATTAAAACAATTAACTATGTTGTGCTTGATGAAGCTGATGAGATGCTTAACATGGGTTTCAGAGAAGATATTGAAGGAATTCTTTCAGTAACTCCAGACGAAAAACGTGTGTGCTTATTTAGTGCTACCATGCCTAAAGAAATTCGCAGCATTGCTAATCAATACATGAAAGATCCTGTTGAGATTAGTGTTGGTAAAGCAAACTCAAGCAACGCAAATATTTCTCACGAGTATGCAGTTGTGCATGCAAAAGATAAATATGCTGCATTTAAACGTATCTTAGATTTTAACAACGAAAGTTTTTATGGTATTATATTTTGTACCACCAAACACGAAACTCAAGATATTAGCGATAAATTAATTCGTGATGGCTACAACGCAGATTGCTTACATGGTGATTTAAGCCAAGGCCAACGCGAAAAAGTAATGAGCCGTTTCCGTCATAAAGCCATTAAAATTTTATTGGCAACAGACGTGGCTGCTCGTGGTATTGACGTAAGTGATTTAACACACGTAATACATTACCATTTACCTGATGATATTGAAAACTACACACACCGTAGCGGTCGTACAGCACGTGCAGGTAAATTAGGTACTTCTATTGCATTGTTAAACGTAAGAGAGTTTTATCGTTTACGTGAAATTGAAAAATTAACCAACATTAAGTTTAACCGCGTTATGATTCCATCAGCAATGGAAGTGCGTGATAAAAAATTGTTGGCCTTCATTGATACCATCAACTCAACAGAAATTGAAGAATCATTTTTTGATGACGTAGTTGAAAAACACTTGAAACCAATTTTAGAATTGGATAAAGAAGAGTTGATGAAAAAAATGCTTTCGTTAGAACTTCGTAGATTTAGTGCTGAGTACATGAATGGCCCTGATTTAAATGTGGCTGAACGTGGTTCTAGAGCAGAAGGTGGTTCTTCTAATGAAACTTACGGTGCATCTCGCGGTACACGCTTATTTGTAAGCATTGGCCAAAAAGATGGCTTAAACGTAGGTTCATTAAAAGATTTTGTTTCTAACGTTACAGAAATACCAAACGCAAATATTTACCGTGTTGATGTGAAAGGAGTATATTCTTTTATTAACGTTGATGCCGAGCAAGTAGAGAAAGTAATGAGCACATTACATGGCAGCGAATACAAAGGTCGCCAAGTACGTGTAGAAATTAGCGGTAACGAAAATGCAGGCGGACGCACACGCAGTGGTGGTGATAGAGGTGGCAGAAGCTACGGGGGTGACAGAGGAGGAAGAGGCAGCTATGGCGGAGGCGATAGAGGTTCACGCGGTGGATACGGTGGCGGTGACAGAGGCGGTAGAAGCTATGGTGGAGACAGAGACGGAGGTTCACGTGGTGGATATGCCGGTGGTGGAGACCGCAGAAGAAGTAGTAGTGAAGGTCGTGGCGCACGTGGTGGCGATAGCGGCTTTAGTGGTGCACGCAGACGTACTGAAGGTAGCGGCAGAAGAAGAGATTTCTAAACAAATAAATTCATAACAAAAAAGCGAGGCTAATTAAATTTAGTCTCGCTTTTTTATTGTCCAAATCTTTCGCGCCAAAGTTGGTTAAATGATTTATCAGCCAATTTTGGAAACTCTCTCCTTTCGCCCCATGCCACTTTAAAAAATGATTTTAACATGAAGCCTTTTATAGAAACACCTTTATTCATGTTTTTACGGCTTAACATAATTTTTTTCCAACTGTACCACATCAACTTTTCGCTGTTTTTAACAGCACCTTGTTGCACCGTATCTTTTCTGTTACGTAATAAGTGGTTATGAATATCAATTTTAACGGGACATACATCTGTACATTTTCCGCAAATTGGGCTGGCAAAACTTAAGTGTTTGTATTCCTCTACCCCACTTTGATGCTGTGCCCAAACTGAACCAATTGGTCCTACATTGGTACTACCATAAGCATGTCCGCCAATGTTTTGAAACACCGGGCAAACATTTAAACAAGCTCCACACCTAATGCAACCTAATGCTTGTCGTTGATCATGCTGAGCTAAAATATTGCTACGGCCATTATCAACCAAAACTACATAAAACTCTTTTGGTCCATCCAAATCTTCGGAAATCCGTGGGCCAACCAAAGAATTGTATGCTGTTATTTTTTGTCCGGTTCCATAAGTACCCAACAAGCTAAAAAACAATTCAGCATCATTAATAGATGGAATTACTTTTTCTATTCCGGCAATCACAATATGTACTTGTGGCATTGATAAACATAAGCGCGCATTACCTTCATTTTCGGTAACACCCACCATACCCGAATCAGCCACTAAAAAATTAGCTCCTGTAATACCTACAGCAGATTTTGCAAATTTTGTCCTTACTTCCGCAGCCACGTCCGCTGCAATATCTTCTGGGTCAGCTTCTATAGATGTACCAATTTTGGCGTTTAACAACTGAGTTATTTCAAGCTTAGTTTTGTGCATGGCCGGAGTAACCATATGATACGGCTGCTCATTTGCTGCATCAACAATAAACTCTCCTAAATCGGTTTCTGTAACTTCAATACCCTTGCCTCTTAAGTGTGCATTCAAACCAATTTCCTCGGTTATCATACTTTTACTTTTAACTATAAGTTGGGCATTATGTTTTTTTATAATGGTTTCAATTTCGGTTAAAGCACCTTTGGCATCATCTGCCCAAAGTACTTTACCACCTTTGCGTATTACATTCGATTCAAACTCTATTAAATACTTATCAAGGTTCTCAATTACCTTCCATTTAAAATATGCTGCACGCTCGCGAGCTAACTCCAGGTTAGCAAATTGCTTTTTAGCACTAACAAAAGCGTCCTCATACCTATGCACATTCACTTGCATACGGTTACGGTGTTCGCGGTCAAACGCCAACTTTTCTGATAGTTCTAAAAATTCTTCGTGCTTACGCATTGCATCAAAGTAAATGATTTTTTTTATTAATCAGTCAACAGCACATTGTCGATAAGCCTTACATTTGCACACCAACAGGCTATTATAACTGCATAACTAATATTAGGCAGTATTTCAGTGGCTTCTATCATGGTCTCTACCTCAACCAAAGCAAAGTATTCTAATTTTAATTTGGGATGATCTAAATAACCGGCTTTAGCTTTATTAATAGCTATTGTAGGTACAACACCTGAGTTAATATTCAATTTAACATCAATGATAGCCTTTGAAATATTAAGCGCTACCTCCACTTCTTCAGCACTTAACCTCACATTTCTCGAGCTCATGGCTAAACCATTATTCTCACGTTTGGTTGGCACCAAATTCATAACAATATGGTTGTAATTTAATTTTATCAGGTGCTTAATTACCATACACTGTTGCAAATCTTTCTGACCAAAAAATACCTCATCAGGCATTACCGCATCAAAAAGCTTACTTACAATGGTAATTACCCCGTTAAAATGGCCGGGCCTTAATGCGCCTTCAAAATTATTGGTAACTGTGCCAAAGTCGTATTTACTGGCCACCACATCCACTCCATACATTTCATTATTATCAGGCAAAAACAAAACATCACAGCCAGCATTGGTTAATTTAATAATGTCTTGTTCAATGGTATTGGGGTATTTGGCTAAATCTTCGGCATTATTAAACTGAGTAGGATTAACGTAAATACTACAAACAGTATAACAACCTTTATTTTTTGACGCTTCCACCAAATTTAAATGGCCTTGATGAAGCGCACCCATGGTAGGAACATAACCAACTGCACCACTTTTTGCGCGAATTTCTGATAAATGTGCCTGCAAAAGTTCAATAGATTTAAAAACAAACATGTAGATAGTTAATTATGTGCAGTTTATACAATTTGTCAAAATAAAATGGCCGGTATATTAGTAATTTTCTATATATTTTATATATTTTTGTGGACTTTTTTAAGCACATCCATCATGGCAAAGAAGAAAATCTTGTTCATTTCATCAGAAATGAGTCCCTATTTGAAAGTGAGTACAGTTGCAGAGTTAGCCAGACGATTACCTCAGGCCATTCAGGAGAAAGACAACGAAATCAGGGTATTAATGCCCAGATATGGTTGTATCAACGAACGCAGAAACAGGTTACACGAAGTTGTTAGGTTGTCTGGTATCAACATTACCATTGACGATAATGACAATCCGCTGACCATCAAAGTAGCCTCACTACCTGAGGCTAAAATGCAGGTTTATTTCTTAGATAACGAAGACTATTTCCATCGTAAGTTCGTTTACACAGACGAAAACAACGACTTTTTTGGGGATAATGATGAAAGAACCATATTCTTTTGTAAGGGAGCTTTAGAAACTGTAAAAAAACTAGGTTGGCAGCCGGATATTATCCATTGCCAAGGTTGGATGACAGGTTTAATTCCTCTGTATTTGAAAACTATTTACAAAGATGAACCTGTGTTTAAAAACGCAAAGGTTGTATTTAGTGTTTTCGAGAATCAGTTTGAGTGCAGTTTAGGTAAGGATTTTGCGCGCAAGGCAAGCCTAAACTCTATTGATAACAAACAAATGTCGTCATTAGACTCATCTTGTACCGGACTATATAAATCAGCAATTACACACGCTGATGCAGTTGTAAAATGTAGCGATGAGATAGACCCGGAAGTAGCTAGTTTCATCAAAAAACAAAAAGGAAAAGTAGTTTTAGATCACAACGAACAAGACGGTTACGTAGAAGACTATATTAAATTGTATGATAATTTATTGGAAAGACAGAACTAAGCATTTTGCATACCTGCTTTTAACAGCAGTAATTCTGATAAATACTTCATGCAAAAAAGAAAATAACGAAATTGGCTCTGATGTAATTGGTAACCGAAGTGGCTTTGATGTACAAGTTACCGATACATTTGAGGTAATTACATACAGTACAAAGGCTGACAGTGTTGATACTCGCTTTTTGAGCTACTACATGCTCGGTCAGATTAACGACCCGGTTATGGGTGTAACTACTACCAATATTGTTACACAATTTTTATACCCTGTTGCTAGGTTTACCTTTGGTAATCAAACCATTGATTCTGTAGTTTTACAATTACGTTATGCAGGTCAAACTGCCATTTATGGTAAAAATACAGAGCAAACCATCAAGGTATATGAAATTAATGAGGACCTTCCTACCTCATTTTCTGAATATTTTTACTCCAACAGAAATTACCAAACATCACCAATAGAGTTAGGTTCATACACCGGTAGCTTTAATCTTACCGATAGTGTTATTGAAAATGTTGGCGGAAGACGTTTAGGGTATGCCCCACAGCTACGTATTAAAATTACTGACCAAGCGTTTATCAACAAACTTAAATCCGCACCTGTTGATTCTCTTGCCACCGCTGCAAGTTTCAAATCAATGTTTAAGGGTTTGATGATTTCTTCAGAGCAATCAAACATGGCACTTGGAGATGGATCAATAGCCTACTTCAATTTAAGGTCTGATAACACACAAACAGCTTTAGTTGTATACTGTAAAAATGATACTACCCAAGTAAAATATGAGTTTCCAATTTCCGGAACCGCTGAAGTAAAGACCAATCAATACAAGCACCGCAACTTACCAGCTACTTTACAAGGTGCAAACAATGGAATACATCAAAGTACTTGTTATTTGCAACCGGCAGCGGGTATTAAAACAAGAGTATTGATTCCAAGTTTATCGAAAATTGCATCAGAAAAAGCTATTGCGGTTAATAGCGCACGCATATCTTTCGCAGTAAAGGATACGCAAAACTATCCGGTGCCTGCGCGTTTAAACCTTTGGGATTCAGATGAGCTTGGCCGCAGAAAAAATATTGCAGATTTTTCAGAATCAATAGCCTATTACGGTGGTGTGTTTGATGCCGCAACTAGTACCTATACTTTTAACATCAATAGGCACGTACAGAATTTGTTAAACTCTTATCACAGAAATAAAATAGACATAAACTATGGTTTAAACCTGTTTGTTCCTGAAGATTTTAATGTAGCCGCCAACAGAGCCATTTTAGATACCGACAGAAGTATCCCCGGACAAGAAAAAGTGAAACTTATACTTACTTACACTGTTATAAAGTAGTAGCGTGATTATTGTATTAAAACCAGATAGTGTAGAGGCCGATAAGTTGGCTTTGGTTAATTATTTAACCCAGCATCGTATTGCACATCATATTGTGGCAAAACAAAATGTTGTTGTCATTACCAAGCAATCAAACATCGATAACTTACCTGAGTTTGCTTGCATTGAAAGCACACATCCAATAAAAACCAATTACAAACTTGCCTCTAAGGCTTGGAAAAACATAACAAGTTTTAACGTTAATGGAACAAGTATTGGTGACGGTGTCTTTAACATCATGGCAGGACCATGCTCTGTTGAAAACGAAGATCAAATTTTTAGCACCGCAGAATTTTTAAGTAAGTTAGGCGTTAAATTTTTACGTGGTGGTGCATACAAACCTCGTACATCGCCATATAGTTTTAGAGGATTAGGCAAAAGTGGATTACAGCTATTGCGCAAGGCTGCGGATCAATACAACATGAGTGTTGTAACAGAAATATTGGATTACAGCTTACTTGATGAAGTGATGCAGTACACAGATGTATTGCAAGTAGGAAGCAGGAATATGCATAACTTTTACCTGCTCGATCAATTAGGTAAAATAGATAAACCTGTGTTACTTAAAAGAGGCTTCCAAGGAAAAACCGTAGAGTGGCTTTTAGCTGCTGAATACATTTTAAGTGGCGGAAATAGTCAAGTAATTTTGTGCGAAAGAGGAATACGAAGTTTCGACCCAAGTACCAGAAATGTAATTGACTTAGGAATAGTTCCTTTGATAAAAGAACTTAGTCACTTACCAATTATTGTTGATCCTAGTCATGGAACCGGAGCAGCAAGTAGGGTTAAACCCGCAACATTAGCTGCAGCTGCAATTGGTGCAGATGGAATATTGGTTGAGGTACACCCAAACCCGGCAAAAGCATTAAGCGATAGTGAACAAGCATTGTCGTTTGATGAATTTGAAAACATGTTAACCGAAACGCAAAAACTGCTAAACGCATTGGGAAAACACACCGACACGGAAAGTATAACTTTGAAAACCGAAAGTTTATAGTAAATTTGAGTTCTTATGTGTGGAATAGTAGCTTATATAGGTCACCGCGAGGCCTACCCAATCATTATTAAAGGACTAAAACGCTTAGAATATCGCGGATATGACAGTGCAGGCGTTGCCCTTTTAACCCCAGAAAAAGCATTAAATATTTACAAAAAAAGCGGAAAAGTTGCCGACCTTGAAAATGAAACTAAAGGTAAAGACATTCACGCTAGTACGGGTATGGGCCACACCAGATGGGCCACGCACGGTGCTCCAAATGATGTTAATGCGCATCCTCACCTATCTCAAAACGGTGAATTTGCAATTATTCATAACGGAATTATTGAAAATTACCACTCGTTAAAAACTGCGTTAATTGAACGTGGACACGAATTTAAAAGTGAAACCGATACTGAAGTATTAATTCACCTAATAGAGGAAGTTCACAAAAACAACAACGTAAGTTTTGAAGAAGCAGTAAGAATGGCGCTAACACAAGTTGTTGGTGCTTATGCAATAGTTATCTTATCAAAATCGAACCCTAATTATTTAATTGGTGCACGTAAAGGTAGCCCTATGGTAGTAGGTATTGGCGAAAACGAACATTTTATTGCCAGTGATGCCACTCCTATTGTTGAGTATACACGTAATGTTGTTTACTTAAACGATGGTGAATTGGTAATTATCGATAACAATAACCTAACCGTTAAAACCATTGATAACACTATAAAAACGCCATACATTCAAGAGCTTGAAATTAATTTAGAGAGCATTGAAAAAGGTGGTTTTGAGCATTTTATGCTTAAAGAAATTTACGAACAACCTCGTTCAATATTAGACTCTTTCCGTGGACGCACGCATATTAATGATGGAGCCATTACTATGGCCGGTATTGATAAGTTTGAAGACAAATTGAAGAATATTAAACGTATCATTATTGTTGGTTGTGGAACAAGTTGGCATGCGGGTTTAGTGGGTGAATATTTATTTGAAGATTTTGCACGCATACCTGTAGAAGTTGAATACGCTTCGGAATTCAGATACAGGAATCCGGTTTTAGATGAAACTGATTTTGTAATAGCGATATCACAAAGTGGAGAAACTGCCGATACCTTGGCAGCTCTTGAATTAGCAAAAAGTAAAGGCGCTACCATATTTGGTGTTTGTAATGTTGTGGGCTCATCAATACCACGTATTACCGATGCAGGCGCATACACGCATGCCGGACCGGAAATTGGCGTTGCTTCCACCAAAGCATTTACAGCACAAGTTACTGCGCTTATTCTAATGGCTTTATCGGTAGCTCAAAAACGTGGAGCATTAAGTACTCAACGTTTACGTGAGTTGTTGATTGAATTAGAAACAATTCCGGCCAAAGTTGAAAATACACTAAAACTTGATGAAAGTATTAAGGAGATTGCAAATGAGTTTAAAGACTCAAGAAATGCACTGTACTTAGGTCGTGGATACGGTTTCCCAATTGCATTAGAAGGTGCTCTTAAGCTAAAAGAAATTAGTTATATACATGCAGAGGGTTACCCTGCTGCAGAAATGAAACACGGACCAATTGCCCTGATAGATGAGGAAATGCCTGTAGTAATTATTGCTACTCAGCACAGCAATTACGAAAAAGTAATTAGTAATATACAAGAAGTACGTGCGCGTAAAGGTCGTGTTATTGCCATTGCAACCGAAGGCGATGAACACATCAAACAACATGCAGATCATGTGATTTATATTCCTCATTGCGAAGAAGCTATGTTACCATTAATTGCAAGTGTACCTTTACAATTACTATCTTACCACGTAGCAGTAATGCGCGGATGTAACGTTGATCAACCCAGAAACTTGGCCAAATCGGTAACAGTAGAGTAATCAACTCAATAATATTAAAAGAACAAAGCCGGCATGCTAACATGACCGGCTTGTTTTTTACCCCCTAATCCTAGCGTAGAACGCTATTATCTTTCATATGCTGAACAAGAAGCTCAGCTATTGTTATTTTCCGGGTGCAAGTTATGACTAATTACCGAAAAAACAATTTTAATGGTAAAAAAATAGGGGCGAACGCCCCTATTTGACAAAATATCAATTTCACGCTTATTATACTATATCTACAGCATAAATAGCTATTAGTGGAATTATAATTCCATTTTCTACCCATGCAGCATTTGCATCAACACCTTGAACAAGGGTTTGAATACGCTTGTAACCGGCTGGTGTTTTAAGTACAATGTTAGCTTTACGACCAGATACTTTTGCAAGAGTTGCGGCCTTATCTAACGCCACTCGTCTTACCCTTTTATCTTCTTCACGGCTTAAAACATCATAATCAAATATTTTAACACCTTCTGCTGATGGTATTAACTCTATCTCGCGAATATTAATTACGTTTTGCATGATTATTTAAATGCGTATAGTTTATTGCAAATTGTACAAATTGGTAACTTACTTAAAGAGCGGCTTCGTATCTGCGGCTCACCTCATCCCAGTTAATGATGCTCCAGAATGCAGCACAATAATCAGGTCTGCGGTTTTGGTAATGCAAATAATAAGCATGTTCCCAAACATCTAAACCCATAATTGGTGTACCATTGCAATCAGTTACTACATCCATTAAAGGATTATCTTGGTTTGGAGTTGAGCAAATTTTTAACTTGCCGTTTTCAACACATAACCAAGCCCAACCACTACCAAAACGAGTTGTTGCTGCTTTGTTAAAGTCTTCTTTTAATTTTTCCATTCCGCCTAATTCAGCATCAATAGCGGCTTGTAACTTAGCAGATGGTTTTGAACCATTGTTACCTAAAATAGTCCAGAATAATGAATGGTTGAAATGTCCACCACCATTGTTACGCACAGCCATTGGATATTTACTGATGTTTTTGCAGATGTCTTCAATAGAAAGTTTCTCCGCATCAGTACCGGCAATAGCTGCATTTAAATTTGTTACGTAAGCGTTGTGGTGTTTGGTGTGATGAATTTCCATAGTACGCGCATCGATGTGCGGCTCAAGAGCTGTGTACTCGTATGGTAATTTTGGTAATTCGAAAGCCATATTTTTATTGTTTAAATTGTTAAAATTGAGTAGCGAAAATAGCGCTATTTGTTGTTAAACAGTTAACAAATTATTTAGATTATTATAAGTTATAATATTTTTTTATCTGACGAGACCATTGCCGAGCAACAAAGGAACTAACGTTTACTTTTAAAAAAAGACTTCATTAATTCAGCGCAATCGGTTTCCAAAATTCCACCTACTATTTCTGTTTTAGGGTGATAGATATTACCCAATTTACTGCACCCGCGTTTATCGTCAGTAGCGCCAAAAACCACTTTACTTATTTGGCTCCAATACAAAGCCCCACCGCACATTACACATGGCTCAAGGGTTACATACAATGTGCAATCAACTAAATATTTTGCACCTAAATAATTGGCAGCTGCGGTAATGGCTTGCATTTCGGCATGTGCAGTTACATCATTTAATTGTTCGGTTAAATTGTGTCCTTTCCCAATTATTTTGTTGTTGCTCACCACAACTGCACCCACGGGAACTTCGCCTAAATCGTAGGCTTTTTGTGCTTCTTTAAGTGCCAATTGCATAAAATATTCGTCAGAAAATAACTCGCTCATAATTGATGTGGCAACTTACGGATTTACCCAAAATTAAATGCTATTGTGGGCTTCCTTTTTATTATTTTCGCAGCCTATTTACCGATAACAACTATACAACATGCTACGTACACATACTTGCGGAGAATTAAGATTAAGCGATATCAATCAAACTGTAACACTAACCGGCTGGGTACAAAAAAGTCGTGATTTAGGAGGTATGACTTTTGTTGATTTGCGCGACAGATACGGCATTACTCAATTGGCTTTTAACATGGATAACAATGCTGATTTGTGTACACGTGCCCGCAAGTTGGGAAGAGAATTTGTATTAAAAGTTACCGGAATAGTGAAAGAGCGTGAAAGTAAAAACGCCAACATGCCAACCGGTGAAATAGAAATAAACGTTACTGATTTTGAAGTGTTAAACGAAGCCATTACGCCACCTTTTACCATTGAAGAAAACACAGATGGTGGTGATGATTTACGCATGAAGTACCGTTACCTTGATTTACGAAGAGCGAGTGTTAGAGCCAATTTACAATTGCGTCATAAAGTAGCCCAACAAACACGTGCATTTTTAGATGCACAAGAATTTATTGAAGTAGAAACTCCAGTATTAATTAAATCGACACCAGAAGGCGCACGCGATTTTGTGGTGCCAAGCCGCATGAATCCCGGTGAGTTTTACGCCTTGCCACAATCGCCACAAACCTTTAAGCAATTGTTAATGGTAAGTGGTTTTGATCGTTACTACCAAATTGTAAAATGCTTTAGAGATGAAGATTTACGTGCCGACCGTCAACCGGAATTTACACAAATAGATTGTGAAATGAGCTTTGTGGAGCAGGAAGACATTTTAAATATGTTTGAAGGCCTAGTGAAACACTTGTTTAAAAACGTAAAAGGAATTGACATTGAGTCGTTACCTCGTATGACTTACGCTGACGCCATGAAATACTACGGTAGCGATAAACCTGATACCCGTTTTGAGATGAAGTTTGTGGAAGTAAATGATGTAGTAAAAGGCAAAAACTTCCCGGTGTTTGATAACGCAGAATTAGTGGTAGGAATTTGTGCAAAAGGATGTGCTGAATATACACGCAAACAATTAGATGAATTAACTGATTTTGTTAAACGTCCGCAAATTGGTGCCACAGGTTTGGTGTACGCACGTGTAAACGCAGACGGAAGCATTAAATCATCAGTAGATAAATTTTATGATGAAGCGGCTTTAAAATTATGGGCTGAACAATTTAATGCACAACCAGGCGACTTAATTCTATTATTGGCCGGACAAGCCGATAAAACCCGCAAGGCTTTAAACGAATTACGTTTGGAGATGGGTACACGTTTAGGTTTACGCGATAAAAACACCTTTAGTTGTTTATGGGTGGTTGATTTCCCATTGTTGGAATTTAACGAAGAAGAGAACCGTTATTTTGCCATGCATCATCCGTTTACTTCACCAAAACCGGAAGACATTCACTTATTAAATAATTTTGAAACCTTAGGACAAGTGCGTGCGAATGCATATGATATGGTAATTAATGGGGTTGAAGTTGGAGGCGGTAGTGTGCGTATTTACAACAAACAACTACAAGCACGCATGTTTGAAGTATTAGGCTTTACTGCCGAAGAAGCCCAACACCAATTTGGCTTTTTAATGGATGCTTTCCAATACGGAGCGCCACCACATGCAGGTATTGCATTTGGTTTCGACAGGTTATGTTCATTATTTGGTGGAGCTGATTCTATAAGAGACTTTATTGCGTTCCCTAAAAACAACAGTGGCCGCGATGTAATGATTGATGCACCAAGCACCATTGATGAGAAACAGAAAAAGGAATTGTTTATTCAAACTACAGCATAAAAAGAAAGCCGACTATGTCGGCTTTTTTATTGTAAATACGGTACCAAGTTTACCTATTAATTCTTTCAACGTGCAACCGCATGAACATGGCTGATGACTTTTGATTATAGAACGCGTTCTTTTTCAATATTATTCAACTTTTAAATCCTAATGTTATGCGTTTACTTTTTACCATCCTGTTAACTGCATTCATCTTTCAACATTTAAATGCATGTCCCGTAGTTAGTTCAGTGCAGTACTACTATTTTACGGATTCAAAAACCAAACAACCCCTTCGCAACGTATCGTTAACCATTTTCTATGAAAAGAAGATTATTCGCACTTACGTATCTGATACATTTGGAGTAATAAGAAGTGCAATTTATGGTGACTCAAAATACGACCTCATTATTAAACATGATAATTATTCAAAGTTTGAAACAAGCATAAATTTAAGCAGAGAATATGACATGAAGTTTTTTATTACACTATCTCATAAAGGTAAACACAAAATAAGTAGTAATGCAACTAAAAGAGGATACCAAAATCGCAGCATAAGCTTTAGCAATAACCAGCTTGCTGCACAAATTGGTCATGATCCTGAGTTTAATAAATTTGAATGCAAACTAAAACACGCAGATCGAGCTTATGAAACCTACCTGAATGATTACGACAAGTTGTTTAATGAGATATTCGCTTATCCAAACCCCATTAATTCAGGAGAGTTATTGAATATTGAAAGCAAGTATGGTGAGCAAAAAACATTAATCATTTATAACTTGAGCGGACAAGTTTTAGCACAAAGCCAAATTATTTTCCATCAATCATTAAGTACTGCAGGTATGCCTCCGGGGTTATATGTTTTGAAAGTAATTGACGAGAAGAATGATGATGTTACCTTTTTTAAACTATTGATTAGATAATAACTATTATCTTTATTTTAAATTAACACCATATAAACAAAATTGTATTTACACAATATATTGATTTTCTTTTATTTATAACAATACTTTTTTGACAAATACGGAATCAGATTCCGTATTTGTCAAATTTCAACATGTCAATTATTTCTTGTTAAAAAAATTCATGGTGCGTTCAAGGCCAATAAGCGCAAAGGCCTCGATGGCATCTATGCTATGTTTTATTAAATCAGGCAAACTTTTCTGTTCTTCCTCGTTAAACTTTCCTAATACAAAATCAACCTGGTGACCTTTAGTATAATTGCTACCAATACCAAACCGCAAGCGAGGATAATTTTGAGTTTGTAACAACTCATTTATATTTTTTAATCCATTATGTCCGGCATCACTCCCATTTCCACGAATTCTTATTTTACCAAAATCAATAGCCAAATCATCTACCAATACAAAGATTTGATTTGCCTCAATCTTTAATTCCTGCATCCAATATCGCACGGCTTTGCCACTTAAATTCATGTAGGTGGTTGGTTTTATTAAATGAAGTTGTTTTCCCTTTACACTTACCATACAATAATCAGCGTACCTATCGGGAGCAAAACTTTTACCATGTTTTTCGACAAAGGCATCCAAAATATCAAACCCAATATTATGACGGGTGTGTACATATTCACTTCCAATATTACCAAGGCCAACAATTAAAAATTTCATCCTGCAAGTATACTAATAATGAATAGTTAGTTGAAATGAGTTATTAGGATAACTGATGATTGAAAAACCAAGGCAAAAAAAATCCCGCAATCAAATTGATGCGGGATTTTAAAGTAATTATAGAAATAATTATTTCTTTTTACCTGATGCTTCTGCAGTTGCAGCGCTTTGAGCAGCACGGGTAGTTTTAACCGTAACGATAGGGTTGTTAGGTGAATCAAGAATAGCGAAATCTTGAGCTGGGATATCAGCAACTTTAACTGATTTACCAATTTCTAAGTTTTCGATATTGATTTCTACATAATCAGGTAGTTTTGATGGAATAGTTTTGATACGCAATTTTTGCGATTTAACTACCAATTTACCACCGGCACGCACACCAACTGAATTACCTACAAATTTAACCGGCACTCTTACTTCAACCTCTTTATCTTCGCTAATAGCTAAGAAATCGGCATGAAGGATAGAATCATTTACCGGGTGATATTGAATGTCTTTCAATACCGCTTTGTAAATTTTTCCATCAATGTCAAGTTGCACTTTGTAAGTGTTAGGAGTGTACACTAAGTTTTTAAAATCTTCAGAGTACATTGAGAAGTTTACATTCTCGTTTCCGCCATACAATACACACGGCACTTTACCCTCGTTTCGAAGTGCTTTGGTAGTTGATTTACCCACTCCGTCCCGCAAATAACCAAACATGGCAAGTGTTTTCATTTTGTTTTTGTTTTGTTTTTGCAAAACTTCGGCCAATTCGCAGGACCTCTGTTTTACGTTTATATTATTTATTTAAGCGAATTTACTTGGTTGCTGTATTAAATAATGAACTGATGCTTCCAAACTCGGTTACGTTACGTATCGCGTCTGCAAACAAATCACCCACACTTAATACTTTTATTTTGCTGATTTCTTTCTTTAATGGAATGGTATCACAAACCACTAATTCATCAATCACGCTATTCTCAATCGTTTCATATGCTTTACCTGATAATACAGGATGAGTACACATGGCACGAACACTTAATGCACCTTTATCTTTTAACATTTGAGCTGATTTTGCCAATGTATTACCGGTATCGATAATATCATCAATCAAAATCACGTCTTTTCCGGCCACATCACCAATTAAAGTCATTGATGCAATTTCGTTGGCACGTTTACGCTCTTTATCACAGATAACCATATCCAAGTTCAACGCTCTGGCAAAGGTTCTGGTTCTGTTTGATGAACCCATATCAGGTGAAGCCAAGATAAGGTTGGTTTCATTAAGGTTGCGAATATAAGGAATAAAAACCACAGATGAATCTAAATGATCAACCGGAATTTCAAAAAATCCTTGAATTTGAGGCGCATGTAAGTCCATAGTCATTACACGGCTCACTCCCACAGCCTTTAACAAATCGGCAGCAACTTTACTACCAATACTAACACGAGGTTTGTCTTTACGATCCTGACGAGCCATCCCGAAGTAAGGTATTACAGCGGTGATATAATGTGCCGAAGCGCGTTTTGCGGCATCAATCATCAACAACAATTCCAATAAATTATCGGCATTTGGGAAAGTTGACTGAATGAAAAACACATCACAACCGCGGACGCTCTCGTTGATGCTTGGTTGAATTTCACCGTCACTAAACTGCGATACGGTAATATCTCCCAGCGGTTTGCCATAAGCTTTTGCAATTTTTTCTGCAACAAATAAGGAGTTGCGGCCTGAGAAGAGTTTTACCTCATTACGTGGTGACGACATGGTGCTTTAGTTTTATTGACAGTTGGACCCTTGTTTTAAAAAAAATGTCGGGTTTCTTTTTAGAAAAAACCCGACACTCATCTTTCTGTTTGTTGTCCGACTAGGTCTCGAACCTAGACTCTTCTGAACCAAAATCAGACGTGTTGCCAATTACACCATCGGACAATTTTTGTGGGTGCAAATATACGCCTTACTCAAAACTGTGCAACACTTTTTGTACTTTTTTATGTAAAATCTTAAAAAGTTATTTTACCTACTTAACTCCTAGCGATTTAGTTTATTGGTTACCTAATCCTTCTTCGCTCAGTAACCACATTAAAGTACTTATGGCTGCTGCTCCCAGCTCTAACTCGCGTTTGTTTACTTTGTCAAAAGTATCAATTTCGGTATGGTGATAATCAAAATAACGTTGCGAATCGGGTACATAACCAATTAAAACGGTTCCTTGTTTCTTTAACGGACCGATATCAACCCCTCCCCAACCCTGACGAATTTCATCAATACTATAAGGTTGGTAAAGTGGTTCCCATTTTTTAAATACTTTTACCGCGTTGGTATCATCAACCCCAAAAGCACGAGGTGTAAAGCCTCCGGCATCACTTTCTATGGCAGCAATGTGTTTTTTATTGGTTTCTAAAGCGGCCACACGTGCATATTCTAAACCACCTTTTACTCCGTTTTCTTCGTTCATAAACAAAACTGCACGCAACGTACGTTTAGGTTTTAATCCTAATACTCTGATTAAGCGCAAGGCTTCAACACTTTGCACACAACCCGCACCATCATCATGCGCACCTTGCCCATTGTCCCAGCTATCTAAATGCCCTCCGGCAATAATAATTTCGTTGGGCAACTCGCTACCTTTAATTTCACCAATTACGTTATAAGAAAGCGCATCGGGCAAGGTTTGGCAATTCATTTTCATAAACATGCGCACTTGTCCTTCCGACTTTAATTTTAATAAGTTACTTAAAGCATCTGCACCCTTTGTACTAATTGCACATGCAGGTATTTTAGGCAAAGAATCGTTGTATTTGGTCATGCCTGTATGCGGAAAATCATCGTTTGCTAATGTTAGCGAACGAACAACGGTACCAACAGCTCCATATCTTGCGGCCTCGGCAGGGCCAGATGACCTTTGGTCGTTAGCACCACCATAAGCAGATCCGGTATGAATATGTGTAGGGTCCATCGGGCGATTAAAAAACACAATTTTTCCTTTAATGCGCTCTTTACCCAATTGCTTTAATTCGGCAATACTTTTTACTTCAATCACCTCCGCATCTATACCATTTGCAGGTGTTGCAACACTGCCGCCCAAAGCGCAAATACGTACATCAAATTTTTGACGGCCTTTGGCAATAAAAGCCTCTTCCTTTTCGCCCCTAACCCAATGCGGAACCATTACCGGTTGCAAATACACCGTATCAAAACCATAACCTTTCATTTTGTTGAACATGTATTGAACAGCCTGTTCAGCCTGAGGTGATCCGCTTAAACGCCCACCAATTTGGTTACACAGATAATCTAATGTTTGGTAGCATTGGCCTTTGGTTAGAACTTCATCGTACACACGTTTAAAGGTTTCTTTGTGGTTTGGTGTTTGACTAAAAGAAACCAACGCCAATTGCATACATGCCAATAAATAAGTTATTTTTTTCATGGATAAAGTTTACTGTTTTACAAACTTAACACACCCCTGGTTTGAACCATCTTTTACTTCAACCCAATATATCCCGGGATTCAATGCAGAGATATCCAGGCTATTATTTTTTAGTGCAGTTGATATTTGAACTTTACCTAATGCATCAAATACACATACATTGCTTGATGAGTTTACCCCGGTAATTTGAATTTGGTTTTGAGCCGGATTAGGGAATATTTTGATGTTGGCTAGATGTTGTTCTAACTCATTTAAACCAACAATGGTTACATCTTTTGTTGCAGTGCCTCGGTTAATAATCCAATTGTTTGGGTCGATGGTGATTAAACTTGCCACTTTATTTAACGGCATTTTAAACCATACTTGATTTTGGTTGTGCATGATACGCACAGTTGTATCGCCACCGGCAAACGTTATTTTGAACTCGACAGGCGTAATAAATAATGGTGTGGTACTGCTGGTGGTTTGATTAGATACCAAATACAAAGTATCGTTTATCTGATTCCACGATACATTAAATGTAGGGTAACCTTCACCATAAAACCATTGGTTAAAAACTTGGGTAAAGTCTTTACCGCTTTGTTGTTCCAATAATGTTTTAAGATCGAAAGTACTAGCTGTGCCAAAAGCAAATTGTTGTTGGTAGAGTTTTAAAATGGCAAAAAATAAAGAATCGTTATTTAACTCGTAACGTAATGTATGTACAAAAGCTCCTGCTTTGTTATACGTTAATCTTGACGAAAACATACGATTTACATTTGTGGTGTCTTCAAACCATATGCTTCCATCAGTTTGAGACATAACATTGTTGTGCACCGAAAGCATTTCTGCAGGAGCTCCACCTGGACTTAGTAATTCCAATGCCAAGTATTCGCAATAAGTTGCAAAGCCTTCGTTTAACCAGATGTCTTTCCACGTTTTGCAGGTAACATGATCGCCAAACCATTGATGACCTAGCTCGTGAGCAACAATACCAAAGTTAACAATACCAATACTTGTCATGGTTTGGTGTTCCATACCACCGCTAAAGGGCGCCATGGCATGTCCGTATTTTTCTTTCCAAAACGGATATTTACCAAACAAGTTAGAAAAACCTTCCAACATCGGAGCCGTTTTGTCCAACTCAGGTTTTAAGGTGGTAAGCGTTGAAGGGTTATCGTAAATGTAATCCTGAATCAACATGGAATCTCCATCAATGTGTGCGTAAGTGTTGTACTCAACATACTTAGCAACAGCGATAGAAATCAAATAATAATCAACGGCAAGGGTTGATTGCCATTGGTATTGCACTTTGTTATTGGGCAAGTTTATTACGTTTTTTAGCACACCAATTGCGCCTGCTTTGTTTTCGTTACTTGTAGTAATGTAAGTGTAAACAGAATCAATTTTATCTTGCAAAGCTTGCTTACACGGAAACCACTCGTAGGCAGAGTATGGCTGACTTAAACTCCATGTAGCTTGGTTACCCCAGCGCGTTGATGAGCCGGTTGTAAAACCCGAACCAATAGCAGCGCCAGCAGCAACAGATGCATCACCATGATAATAAATGGTTACATCAACCAAACTGTTTTTTTGTAATGATTGAGGTAGCACTACATAAGCGAAGTTTGATTGGTGTTGAACCGTTAACCTTTCGCCTGCTGAAGTAACCACCGAGTCAATCGTATGATTACTGTGTAATTCAAATCCAAAAGTATCCAGTTGGTTTACCAAAACTTGTGCAATGGTGCGCACATTTCCGTTAATTACAGTGCTGTTTCTTTCGATGTTTAAGTTGATGTGGTGAAACTTCACATCATACCCATTCATTAAATTAAGCTGTTGGTTATTGGCTGCTTTACCGTATGATTTTTGAAAATATTTTTGTTTGTGCGTGGCACAAAAATGCTCTTGCGCATAGGTTGTGGCAAAGGCCATCAACCCGAATATAAGAAGTAGTTTTTTCAATTTGTTTGCTGTTAATTATAGAAAGACCCATTTTTTAGGTAAATGGTTTTAAGCAGCGGACAAATTTTGTAGCGCTCATCATGGGTATCATCGTAAACTGCCTTTAAGGTTTCGTATACATGTTGAATTCCAATTCTATCAGCCCACTCAAACGGACCAAAAGGATAGTTGGTGCCCAACTTCATGCTGGTATCAATATCTTGCATACTTGCAGTACCTTCTTGTAAAGTATAACAAGCCTCGTTAATAATCATCATGATGATGCGAGGTGTAACCATGCCCACGCGGTCTTCAACCAACTTATACTCCCAACCTAATTTTTGCATGGTTTGGTGCAAAGCCGATTCATCTGTTTTATTTAACAAAGAAACCTCTGCTAAACTGCGGTTAATAAAAGTTGGCAAATCGTTTATACCAATTAAAGTGCATAGTATTTCACGACCATACAAATTCGCAGCAGCTGCCAATTGTTTTTTAACAGCCCCTACAAAAACAGGAATGTTTTTAAGTGGAGCATAATATTTTAAGGTACTTGCCTGTTCATCTACACTTAAGTCAAAAATTACATCAAAGCCTGATAAGTCAATTTGGGGAAAATCAGTGTCCTGAATTTCTGTCACATCAGCTGCAAGTAACTTTTGTTTTAACTCAGCAGTTATTAATTTTTCTCCTCTTACTAAAATCTTCATCTGTAGGTTGTATTATTGAAGACAAATTTAACACGCAAACCCATATGGAAAAGAAAATAATTACCAGTGCAAACTCACCGGCCCCAATTGGCCCATACAGCCCGGGCGTAATGGTTGGAAATACATTGTATACTAGCGGACAAGTAGCTAAAGATGCAGTAACGGGAGAAATGATTCAGCATGATATTACCGCAGAGACCAAAAAGGTAATGGAAAACGTGTTGGCCATTTTACAATCGGCAGATATGGATTTTGGCCATGTAGTTAAAACCACCATTTATTGCACTGATTTAGGAAACTTTGCTGCAATAAACGAAGCATACGGCAGCTTTTTTACCGGTAATTTTCCGGCACGCGAAACGGTTCAAGTATCGCGCTTACCGCTTAATGCTAATGTAGAAATTAGTGTAGTAGCTATAAAATAATTTATACAATATTTTGTGAAACGAGGGCTATTTAAGTCCTCGTTTTTTGTTTGCACAAAACCAATTCTAACACAAAAAGTTTTTATTAAAACGTCAGTTTTTTATGACTTTATTTTAACATCCAATAAAAACAGGCAATTAGCTTTGGTAAAATTTTCTTCACCCAACATTATCACGCTTTAAATTGTATTTAATGCAACTAATTAATTTAAAGTTATGAGGAACAAATTACTAGGTTTATTAGCGATTTTAGCTACCTCGTTTGGTGCTTACTCGCAAACTGCACGAGTTATGGCTATTCACAACTCAGCAGATCCATTAGTTGATACGGTGGACGTTTGGATTGTTACACCATTAGGTTCGGAAAAATTGGTGGACAATCTTGGTTTCAGACAAGCAACCGGATTTGTTAATGCACCTGCAGGGATTGATTTCCGTTTGGCATTTGCATTAAAAAACAGCACATTAATTACTGATACCGTTGTTGGTTTTGGTTTTAATTTAACCGCGAATGCCACATACGTACTCCTGGCTCAGGGCAATGTAGGAACTGGATTTAATCCACAAAGGGATTTCAAATTACACGTTGTAGCCCCTGCATTTGAGCGCAATACAACGGGGGGTGATTCGACCACAGCAGTTATTGTTCATGGTTCGGCTGATGCACCGAATGTGGACATTGCTGTACGTAAAGGCAATGACGAATTAGCGTTAATTGAAGATTTAGCATATGATGCTAACACCGGCTACATTAAATTAACAGAAGACGATTACTTTGTTGATGTGATGGCTGCCGGTTCGCCTGCTGGAAGTTTGCTTACTTATGCCGCACCTTTAAAAACCTTAAATGCAGGTGATAGTGCATTAGTTGTTTTTGCATCAGGCTATTTGAATCCTGCTAACAACAATAATGGCCCTGGTTTCGGAATTTATGTGGCTTTATCTAACGGTACAGTTTTACCATTACCTGTGGTTTCCACATTCAGGTTACAAGCTTTTCATAATTGTGCAGACCCTATTGCAGACAGTGTGGATGTTTGGTTGATTAACAGAACAACAAACACAAATACCAGATTAATTTCAAACTTTGCCTTTAGAAAAGCTACACCGTTTATTGATGCTCCGGCCAACCAAAATATTGCCATTGGCGTAACTTTACCTGGTGCCGCAATAGCCGATACCGTTTATGTTGAAAGCATTGGTGGTGTTCCTGCAGGTTATACTCTAATCGCAGTAGCAAGCGGTGTATTAGACGCTTCTAAATTTGATAATAACCCATCCGGAGTACCGCTAGGTTTTAACATCATTGGAATACCGGGTGCGGAAAAATCGCCTGAAGCAGGCAAAGTTGCCTTACAAGTTTTTCATGGTGCATCAGATGCTCCAGCGGTTGATGTGAATGCAAGAGGTGTTGGTACTTTGTTTTCAAACCTAACTTTTAAAGAACCTAGCGAAGGTTACTTAACTGTTGCCCCACAATCATACACCATTGATATTGCAGCAGCAGGAACTTCAACAGTTGTGGCTTCGTACACTGCACCGTTAACCGGATTCGCAGATAGTGCATTGGTTGTATTTGCATCGGGATTTTTATCACCAAATGTACCTGAGGGAAAAGATATTGGAAGTGGTTTTGCCTTAGTTGCGGTAACAGCCGGTGGTAACACCATTGAATTACCGATGTTTACAGGGTTATCAAACATTAACCGTATGCCTGAAGGAATAAGCGTTTATCCTAATCCGGCTGATGATGTAGTGAACATTGCTGTTAAGGAATTAACCAACACCAATTACAATGTAACTATTACTGATATTACAGGAAAGGTTGTGTTTAACAATCAATTAAATGACATGTTAAATAACAATGCAGCTAGTATTAACGTAAGCAACTTTAACAAAGGCATGTACTTTATCTACTTATCGAACGAGCAAGCTACATCAACCCAAAAACTAATGGTACGCTAAACTTAGCTACAGATTCACACACATAAAAAAGGTCATCGCTAAATTTAGTGATGACCTTTTTTATATAAAATTTATTTCCGTTTGTAAATAGGAACATTACTACACGCCTCACCATACATAATACTTTTTACGTGAGGTGTAAGCTTATGTGTAATTTCTACGTAAGCACTTACCGGAACTGGTACATCACTACAACCTTTAATAATTACACGCGCTTCGTTAAAATCTGTTGGATTAATTTTTTGTAAAGCGTCTTGATACAAAACAGTGTTTAATGTTTCAAGGTTACCAAACACATACCGGTTGGCATAAGGCTCTATGTTTACAGCCAATAACATGTACGCCCAAGTTGGTACAATGGCATCGGTGCTGCAGGTAAAAGCTACGTTTTTTCCGGTGTATTGAGCCCAATCATGGTTTTTAACCTGTTCTCTAAAATCCTTCTCTTTTAAAATCATTTCCATAAAAAGCCAGGGTTTGATATCAAGCACCACGCGCTCACCTTTATCAAAGTAATCTTCAAGGTTTAAGGTAACTAAACCACTGTTGGCTACTTTATTTTCTATGGGTAAAATATTTTCTTCAGAAATCATGCAACAAAGTTAAAGCAATTATTGAGGGTAATAAAACAACTACGTTTTAAAAATAACTTTTAGTTATGTAGGTTTTCTTTTATCCAATTATCAATGGCATTAAACAACACTACGTTTCCATTTTGTTTGTATTGGTTGAGTTGTGATTGAAAGTAGGGCAAATCAAACAAAAACGCCTTTAAACTATCGCTGTTTAAAGTAGGAAAATGCCTGCCAAATCCTAACTTTTGAATATAAGCTGCATTTAGCCATTGTTCAAACTGCCCCCTAATTGGAAACGAATAAATTGGCTTTTGTAAATACACCGCCTCACTAATAAAAGAAAAACCACCGTTGGCAATTACCGCTTTTGCGCTTGCCAAATCATTTATAAATCCTTGCTCACTAAATGGTTTAAAAATGATGTTTCCGTCTTGTTCATCCTTATTCATACCATACACATAAAAAGTAGTGTTTGGTAGTGCTTTGAGTGCATTTTTCACTTCACCAAATGAGCTTGAAGTTTGATACATGATGATGTGATTGCCTTGTGTAGGTTTGGCCGATGCAATTGCATCACGAATAATTGGCGGAACAATAACGGTATTCTTTTTTACCACATCAGCACTAAAAAAACTGGTAATAAAATATTGCTCACAACCCGGAACCTTGGCCTTTACAATTGCTTTGGCTAATTTATAATTCTCTTTTTCCTCATCTGGTATTTTCACATCAAGTTTACACCTATTCATTACTTGCATGTTATCTACACTAATTAAAGGTAGTTTATGCGCTTTGGCAAAAAAATTGGTAAAAGATTCGAAGTCGGAAATGACCAAATCGGGTTTAAAATTTTTGTTGATGAAAAGGTATTGCGAAACATTGTGAATGAGGTTTTCGGGACCATGTTTTAGGTTGAGTAAGAAGGTACCAAGTTTACTTACTTGTGCATTTTTATACGCAAAATGTAATCCCTTTATTTCGTGCACACGGTCGCCAAAAGCTTCTTTTAAAAACTTATAAGCGCGGGCGCTGCTTAACACTTGTACATCGTGTGTTTTAAGCAAATGCTCAATTACCACCTTACTGCGTGTGGCATGACCCATGCCTTCACCTGGAACTCCGTATAAAATTTTCATCTTAATGCTTTTTATGAATGAGTAATTTTCTGGTGGTATCAAAATAAATAAAAACAGCAGCAATGGTAAACCCACCAAGCGAGCCAACCGTTACATCAATTGCTGTATGCGCGCCAATCGCCACTCTTGATAATGCAACTAAACACGCCCACAAAAAAGGTATCCAATAATATTTGTTCCACTTTTTATTGGTGGCATGATACAAACTAAAGGCCATGATGGTAGCTAGTAAATACGCATTAAAAGAATGCCCCGAAGGAAATGAATATCCGGCTTCTTCTATCCAATGATGAAGCACTTTAGCATCAACATCATTAAAGTATGTTTGATTGTTTTGAATGAGTTGTTCGAAGTAATTTTGGCGCTGCATTTTAGTTAATTGATAAGCAGAATCGAGTTGATTATTTGCGCCTAATTGATTTGCAATGTAGTGGTGACTTGGACGAACCTCCTTTAACAATGGCTTAGTTAAATACTCGTTTAAAAAAGCTAATGCACCAATAAATAAACTAACGGCTACAAATGATTTGAGAAACGTAAGCAGCTTTTTCCTTTTGGATTCAACCCTAATGGTGTAACAATAACTGGTAACAACAACGATAACAACCGTACCTATTTTACCAGCCGATTCGGTCAATGCAAATCCAACATCAACCCAAATACTTGATTTAAAAACAGCAGCAAACGACACGGGCAAATTACCCACCATAAGCAATAACAACATGATGCTGATTAAACCCGTGTATGTAATTTGTTTGTTAATTACCGCTAAATTTAGTTTTTATTAAACAATGATATAACCTTTACGAATCGCAAACATCACCAAACCTGCTGTGTTTTTAGCTCCGGTTTTTGACAGCAATTTGTTTCTATAATTTTCAACTGTTTTGGCGCTTAAATTAAGTTTATCCGCAATTTCGCTGTTGGTATGTTCGGCACAAATTAGTTTTAACAACTCTGCTTCTTGTTCCGATAGTTCATCATTAGCTTGTGTTTTGTGCGCTTTTAAAGTTTCTTTATCAATTATACTTTTAAGCAGTTTAACTGAAATATTTTGGTTAAAGTAATAATCTTTTGCCATTACGGTTTGTATAGCCTCTGCTATTTCCTCGGGCAATGTATCCTTAAGTAAGTATGAACTAGCACCGGCTTTAAACATTTTTACCACGTGTATATGACTTTCGTAAAAAGACAAGCCAATAACTTTTAACGTGGGATACTTAGCTTTAATTTTTTGCGTGGTTTCAGCCCCATCCATACCATTCATCTTCATATCAAGCATTACGATGTCGGGTACACTATTCTGATTATTCTGGAGCCAGAATAACAAGTCCTCTCCACTAGAAAAATTTGCAATAACATCTATATCCAAAAATGGCTCAAGCGATGCGATAAGCCCCAATCTAAATATGTGGTGATCATCGGCAATAACTACTTTTATTTTATTGCTCATGCTGGTATTGGTAAAACAATGCGATTTTATGTGATTAACGGGCGAAAGATAAATCAATACTTCTAAAATTGAACTACTCCATACTACCAATTTAATTGGTTATTCGCTAAAATTAGAGTGTTTTCATCCAAACAAAAGGTGTTTTCACTCTTGTTTGCACTCTGGTCTCTATTATACATTTGTAACGTTAAGCACAAATAAGTAATACACTACAACATGACCCTAATTGATGATATACACGAAACCGGCAAAATAATTATGATTATGCCCGAAATTATAACCTTAAACAACCAAGTTAGTAACAATCAAGTACAAGAACTTGCACAAATTTTAATGGGTATTAGCGAGGAGTTAAAGTATATATACCGCTCATCGTTAAGACACGAATTACCTTTAGAGCATTGTATTAAATTAGAACAACACGCTAATAAACTTGAATGCCATATTAAAATTTACAGCAACAGTAAACTAATTGAAGATGTAGGCAAAAAGCTAAAACAATCGAAAGCGGTACCTGCATTTTTTGAGCAAATAAAAAGTGGGGCTATCGATTTGGTTGAACTGAACAAGTTAGATGAGGCGGCCGACTATTACCAATCAATAGCTAAAAAGATACAAAACACTTTTGTAAACTAAACCAATTGTGTTGTGCCAATTAAACTTTAGAAAATAGCACTTACCAAAGTGTATGAAATAAATCCTCTACTAAAAAACACTCCGAGATAAAATTATGTAGTAATTGATGTTGAAGTTTGTAAGGTGTGCAGTTTATACTGCATGCCTTTTTAAAACGCTGAATCGATATTCATCCAGTTTTAACAAAGGTTAGCCTGAACCATAATCAACCACCACGAGGTTGATTTAAGAAAAATTGAAACAATTTACTATAGTAACTAAAACAGTAATAAAAAACGGGATAGTGTTTAACTATCCCGTTTTTGTTATGCTAACAGTTTACTCCAACTTACTTCCGTGGCAAGTATCTCTTTAATTTTTGTGATTGGAATACGCTCCTGAACCATGGTATCTCTGTAGCGAATAGTTACAGTTTGGTTTTCCAAAGATTCGTGATCAATTGTGATGCAGAATGGTGTACCTAGTGCATCTTGTCTGCGGTAACGTTTGCCAATTGCATCTTTCTCTTCGTAGAAACAGTTGTAATCAAATTTTAAATCATCAATTATTTTACGTGCTACTTCTGGCAAACCATCTTTTTTGGTTAGCGGGAAAATAGCCACTTTGTAAGGAGCTAATATGGCAGGTAAATTTAACACTACACGTGTATCTTTTTTATCACCCTCTCCTACTTCTTCTTCTTTGTATGATGCACATAAAACCGATAAAAACAAACGATCTAAACCAACCGAAGCTTCTACTACATAAGGAATATAGTTTCCGTATGGTTTGCCGTTTTCGTCTAACTCAGCATCAAAATACTGCATTTTTTTACCCGACAATTCTTGATGATTTTTTAAATCGAAATCGGTTCGTGAATGAATGCCTTCTAACTCTTTAAATCCAAACGGATAATTAAACTCTATATCAACGGCAGCATCAGCGTAATGCGCTAATTTTACATGGTCGTGGAAACGATAATTCGCATCACCCAAACCTAATTTTTTATGCCATTTAATACGGGCTTCTTTCCAGTATTCGTACCATTGTTTTTGTGTACCCGGGCGAACAAAAAACTGCATTTCCATTTGTTCGAATTCGCGCATACGCATAATAAATTGGCGTGCTATAATTTCGTTACGAAAAGCTTTACCCGTTTGAGCTATACCAAAAGGAATTTTCATCCTTCCGGTTTTTTGTACGTTTAAAAAGTTAACAAAAATACCTTGAGCCGTTTCCGGACGCAGGTAAATTTTATCAGCATCCTCTGCCATAGCACCCATTTCGGTGCTAAACATGAGGTTGAATTGACGTACATCAGTCCAACTTCTTGTACCACTAATAGGGCATGCAATTTCATGCTGTTCAATTAAAGATTTTAAAGCAACTAAATCATTATCAAGCATTGCTTGATCTAATGCTGCTTGTAACTCTCCAGCTTTGTTTGTTTTGCCATCCTTTTCATACTTGGCAATTTTATCTTCCAACAACTGATCTGCACGATAACGTTTTTTGCTATCCTTATTATCAATCATCGGATCGCTAAAACCATCAATATGCCCGCTTGCTTTCCATGTTTTTGGATGCATAAAAATAGCAGCATCAATACCTACAATATTTTCATGCATTTGCACCATGGCTTTCCACCAATATTGGCGTAAGTTATTTTTTAGTTCGGTACCATTTTGCCCGTAATCATATACCGCACCAAGTCCATCATAAATCTCGCTACTAGGAAAAACAAAGCCATATTCTTTGGCATGGCTCACTACTTTTTTAAATATTTCTTCGCTCATAATTTGCCGCAAATTAAGGGCTTTAAACAGTTTTTAAAAATTTATGATAAACTATTGCTTTTCAGCAACAAGCAACGCTTTTTAACCAATTACATTATTACCAATACGAAATAATAGCCCATTGATTAACGTTTATAAGCCAACTGCTATTAAATTGCAACAAATCCGTTTTTGTATTGATTACCGTTTTAGCAACACATCAAACCGAAAGATTAACTTACATACTAACCGAGCTTTTACAAAAAAGACTTGGTGTTGCGTATACTGTTACCACCAATATTGATGAATTTAACGCCTCAAACGGAGCAAAAATAAATTACTCTTCAACCCAACTAAATAACTGCTTACATATTTTACCGCAAGGTTTACTGTTTGAAAATAACATTACTGCACAACAGATAAATGTTACAAAAGATGAACAATGGCATACCATTTTATGGCCAAACTCAAATACTAAAATTCCGTTTGATGTATTTGCAGCATCGTTTTATTTGTTGAGCAGGTACGAAGAATACACCAACAAATTGCGTGATAAACACGGACGATTTGAAGCCAAAAACAGTTTAGCATTTAATCATGATTTCTTCGATTTTCCATTGATTGAACATTGGTGCGAGCAATTAAAAAATGTACTCCAATCACAATATCAAAACTTAACATTTAAAACCAATACGTTTAAATCCATCACCACTATTGATGTTGATTTTGCTTATCTATATAAAGGATTAAACGCTAAAAGATGGTGGGGTAAACTTGTTAAATCTGTTTTAAAGTTTGATGTAAAGTCGGTACAAACACAACTGCAATCGAGTTTTGAGGTAAAGTTAGATCCATATAACACCTACGATTTTATCCGCACAACTGTTAAAGGTGAGTTGGGATATTTTATATTGATGAGCAACAAAGGTGGCCACGATAAAAACATCAAAACTGATGGAGCTGATTTTAAAAATCTAATCAAACGACTTCATCAAACGGCTGATTTTGTCGGGCTACATCCATCCTACGCATCAAACCAAAATATAGATACATTAATACAAGAGCATGACGAGTTAGGTAAAATCATCAACCAAAAAATAGAAAAAAGCAGGCAGCATTTTTTAAAGATGAATTTACCTGATACCTATCAAAATCTGATACAGTTGGGTATTAAAGAAGATTACACCATGACTTATGCCGAACAGGTTGGCTTTAGGGCAAGTACATGTGTGCCTTTTACTTGGTTTGATTTAAATATGAACGAAGCCACTCAACTTGTTTGTTTCCCTACGTGTTTTATGGATACCACCGCTATAGAATACCTTAAATATGATGCCCAACAAATTGAAACGACAAACGAAAAATTATTGAATTTGATAAAATATTATAATGGACATTATGTAACGTTGTGGCATAATAATACATTTGTGTCACCCCACGTTAGACAAACCTTTTGTAACCTGTACGAAAAATTTGAATTTAATTAGATTCTGTAAACACGAAGAAATAGATAAAACCAAGTGGGATGAATGCATTAAAAATGCCAACAACAGCCTAATTTATGGCTACAGTTGGTACCTAGATATTGCAGCACCTGCTTGGAATGCTGTTATTTTAGGTGATTATCACGCGGTGATGCCCCTACCCACCGTTAAAAAAATTTTTACCGTTGCTTATCAGCCTTTTTTTACACAACAGCTAGGTATTTTTATTGGTGCAGGTTACGAATTACAAGCCGGAATCGTTGATTTCTTTGAAGCTATCCCTCCAGAGTATAAATACATCAACATCTGTTTAAACGAAAAAAACGATAGTGGAGCAAAGGTTAATTTCGAGCTTAAAAGACGTAATAATTACCTGTTATACTTGCATCAACCATACGAACAATTATTTAAAGGATTTAGTGAGCACAACAAAAGGAACGTAAATAAATCGAAAAAAAACAACCTTACTTGTATTGATACTACACCTGAACATGTGGTTGATTATTACATAAAAAACAAAGGTGTGGATACTGATAAAGTGAGCATTGAAGACTATAACCGCCAAATAAATTTGTTTGCCGAGGCTACTAAACGTAACCATGTATTTTGCAAACAAGTTATAGATGAAAATGGCGAGTGTATTGCTTGTGCCGGATTTTATATTCATCAAAATCGCATCATTTACCAAATTGGTACATCAAACAGTTTGGGTAGAGATTTAAGAGCTATGTACTTTTTGTTTGATAGCATAATTGAAGAACACTGTGAGCAAAATATGGTACTTGATTTTGAAGGTTCGGACATTGAAGGTGTTGGTAGATTCTTTAGTGGATTTGGCGCATTGTTAGTGCCTTACCATAGGCTTATTGCAAATAGGTTGCCTTGGCCAATTAACTTGTTAAAAAAATAACATCATTTTTTAGGGTTATTACATATACTTGTGCTATCAACTTAATAGTACCTTAAAGTGAAATTTGCCGCTATAGATATTGGAAGTAATGCAGTTAGGTTACAAATTGCACGCATAAACGATAATCCTCAAGAACCGTTTAAAAAAGTAGAGTTTGTCCGTATACCCATTAGGTTGGGCGATGATGCTTTTAACCGCGGTAAGATTAGCAAGGAAAAACGTAAAATGTTTTATAAAGCCATGCAATCTTTTAAGTTGATGATGGAAGTGTTTGGTGTACATAGTTACATGGCTTGCGCAACAAGTGCCATGCGAGAGGCAAAAAACGGCAAAAAGATAGTTGAAAAAGTTGCAGAAGAACTTGATTTGAATATCGATATTATTGATGGTAAACGTGAGTCGGAATTGATTTTAAAATCAATTACACATTACCTTAAACCCGACCATAATTACCTGACGATTGACGTTGGTGGCGGTAGTACCGAGATGACCGTAATCCAAAATTTAAAAGCATACGATAGTGTGAGTTTTGATGTAGGCACAGTAAGGTTGTTAGACAATGCCATTAAAAAAGAAAATTGGAACGCGCTGGAGTCGTATGTAAAAGATCATATTAAAGCCATTGAACAATCGCGTGCGATAGCAACAAGCGGTACCATTAACAAAATAGCAAATATTATAAACCCTACATTAACCGAACCTTCCATTACCATTGATGAATTAGATAGATTTTATCACATCATCAAAAAAATGAGCATTACACAACTAATAGAAACTTATAAGTTAAACCCTGATAGAGCTGATGTAATGGAGCACTCGGCATACTTGTACCTTAAAATATTAAAATGGGCAAACATAGAAAAACTGTTTGCACCAAGTGCAGGTTTAAAAGATGGAATTTTATACGAGTTATTGGAGAAAAGTGAATACTAGAACAAGTCGGTAAGTTTAACACCTAACATGGCGTACAAACCATAGGTTAGTAACGTCCATCCCAAAAAACTAAAAAACATATAGCGCTTTATTTTCCATTTGTTTGTTTCGAAAGCTGCCGCCAAAATAGTACCTACCGGAACAGATAATAATACCGGAGTTAATATTACTATTCCTATTATTTCATACTTAATAATAAACTTTAAAATTTTTCTGCGGTGTCTTCCTACAGGTTTATGAATTTTAGGTTGTGGAGGTCTTATCTTGTGGTATAAAAATAAAATTCCATCCCACAAATACAGATAAACAACAACGCCTAACATACCACCGCCCACGGTGCATAATAGTGTTTCAATAAAATTTAAATTGGTACCCATTGCCGTAAAAACACCAATTAAATATTTAACGGCACTGGTTAAAATTACGGCAATATATTTTGCTAACAGTTCCTCCATGCTGATAGCAAATATAAGGCTTTTGGCTAGTTAGTCTTTGGTTAAATCTAACTTTTTAACAGCAGCAATTGCTTTGCGCACATTTCCATATGTTTTTAAAAGTAAGGTTGCTTTAGGTTCGTCTACTTTTAAATCATCCATAATCATTTTTGCACCGCGCTTAATGAGTTTATTGTTGGTTGGTGTCATATCTACCATTTTGTTTCCTTTAACCCTACCCAATTTTATCATCAAACTTGTGCTAATCATATTAAGCACCAACTTTTGTGCGGTGCCACTTTTCATACGTGTGCTACCTGTAACAAACTCAGGACCTACTACCACTTCAACCGGAAACTGAGCAGCTGCTGCTACCTTGCTACCTTTATTGCAAACAATACAACCTGTTAATACACCAGCTTTATTGGCTTCTTTTAAAGCACCAACAACATAAGGAGTACTGCCACTTGCTGCAATGCCAATCAACACATCTTTTTTGGTAATTTTATATGCCTTTAAATCTTTCCAACCTTGTTTTTCATCATCTTCTGCAAACTCAACAGCTTTACGGATAGCTTTATCGCCACCGGCAATTAAACCTATTACCAAATCGAAAGGTACTCCAAAAGTGGGTGGACATTCGCTGGCATCAACAATACCTAACCTCCCACTTGTACCTGCACCAATGTAAAATAACCTGCCGCCTTTTTTCATACGCTCAAAAGCAGCATCAACCAAACCTTTAATTTTGGGTATGGCTTTACTTACAGCTTGAGGAACAGTTTGGTCTTCTTTGTTTATATTGGTAAGCAACTGTTTGGTACTCATCTTCTCTAAATGGTTGTATTTAGAGGTTTGCTCGGTAGTACGCTTATCTGCTTTAACTACAACTTTTTTAGCTGTTTTTTTTGCAGCAGTTTTTACCGGTTTTGTTGATGTTTTTTGGGTTGCCATAACTTTATCGTAATTTTTATTGAACAAAATCAATTACAAAAATCTTTTTTGCGTTGATGTGGTTGTTATCTTTGAATCCTATTACGAAGAACATACATGAATAAATCAATTTGGCAACCATTTATATACGCATTGTTGATAGTTGTGGGTATTATAATGGGTATATGGCTAAAACCCAGTACAGATGGAGGCGCTTTTATTTTTAAAAGCAAAAGTAAAGTTGGACAGATATTACGTATTATAAACGAAGCATACGTTGATACGGTTAATATGGATAGTTTGGAGGAAGTGGCAATTGAAGAACTTTTAACGCAATTAGATCCACACAGCGTTTATATTCCGGCCAGAGATTTACAACAAGCAAACGAAGGTTTAGAAGGTAATTTTGAAGGTGTTGGTATTGAGTTTAGTATTTTGGATGATACCATTATGGTTGCCAATGTGCTAAAAGATGGACCGGCCTCAAAAGTTGGTATTTTGCCCGGAGATAGAATCATAAAAGTTGATACAATAAATGTTGCCGGTGTTGGCATTAAAAACGAACAGGTTTTTAAACTGCTAAGAGGTGCCGCAGGTACAAAAGTGTTAGTACATTTATTCAGGCCTGATGGTAAACGTAAAATAAGTTTTAACATCTCACGCGGACAAATTCCTATTTATAGTGTTGATGCAGCATTGATGCTAAACAACCAAACCGGTTACATAAAAATTGAGCGTTTTGCTGCAAGTACACATCAGGAGTTTGTAGAGGCGTTAGAAAAACTTCAAAGCCAACAAATGAAAAATTTGATTTTGGATTTACGTAATAATCCGGGTGGATATTTAAGTGCTGCAACAGATATTGCTGATGAGTTTTTAAATGATAAAAAATTAATTGTATACACCGAAGGTCGCACGCAAAGACGTGTTGAATACAGAGCTGAAAACCCAGGTAGCTTTGAAAATGGCAAGTTGATTATTTTAATTGATGAAGGCAGTGCAAGTGCAAGCGAAATTGTTAGTGGTGCTGTGCAAGATTGGGATCGTGGTGTAATTTTAGGCAGAAGAAGTTTTGGTAAAGGATTGGTGCAAGAACCGTTTCAGTTAAGTGATGGATCTGCTGTGAGGCTTACTGTTTCGCGTTATTATACTCCGGCTGGCCGCTGCATACAAAAGGATTATACCGAAGGCGTAGAAGCTTACGAACACGAAATTAGTAACCGATACGAAGACGGAGAAGTGAACGATGAAACCAAACAAAAAATTAAAGACAGTACGGTTTACAAAACTGACAAGGGTCGTAAGGTTTATGGTGGCGGTGGCATTATGCCCGATGTTTTTGTAGCGGTTGATACAAGCTATATCAATCATTTTTATGCAGCCATTTTTGAACAAAGTTTACTAAGCAGATTTACCTATAATTACATGGATGCTAACCGCAAAAAGTTAACATCAACTTATCAAAATGCAGGTACATTTAATGCATCTTTTATGGTGAGTAATGAGTTATGGAACAACTTTGTTACCTATATCAAACAAAACAGCACAACAGATTTTAGCAATCAAGAAATCAATCAATCTGAAAAACAGGTAAGGCTTTTAATAAAAGCCATGATTGCAAGACAAGTTTGGCGCGATGAAGGTTATTATACTGTTTTGAGCAGTGAAGATAAAATGATTAGAAAGGCGATTGAAGCTTTCTCAGCCAACTACGATAAATTACTTCATCCTTAATAACAAAAATGCCATACCAAAATTTGATGTGGCATTTTTTATTTATCCTTAAATCTATTAAGCAATTGCAGCTTCAACCTTTGCAATTAATGCATCAGCTTCTGCATGATTTTTATCTAAAATTTGTTTGGCACGCGATTTAATATCTTCGGCAAATGCACGGTCTTTTAAACCTTGTGCGTTAACCAACACATTAAAGTAAGCACCACGTACCGCAGTTTTAACGCATAACACACCTACACCTGCATCGGTAATGCTATTAGGATTTCCTTGCTCAACCATAGCAGCCAACATAGGTAAAATGCTGTATGCAGTTTCCATTACTTTAAATGGAATTTCGCAAGCATATTTAGTAGCATCTTCTATGGCTTGGGTTCTTGCTTTTTTCTCTTCATCGGTTCCTTTTGGTAAACCAAACGCGTTCATGATTCTGTTAAACGCATTGGTATCTTCATCAACCATAGTAAGTAAAGTGTCTTTCACGTTTTGACCTTGTGCAGCAAAATCACTAAATAAGTTAATCTTGTCTTCCCAACCACGTTTACCCGCACTTAAATTAGCCACCATTGTACCTAAAGCAGCACCTAAACTTCCTACATAAGCACTTATACTTCCTCCACCCGGTGCCGGACTTTCGCTCGCGGTTTCATCAGCAAATGCGCGTAAATCCATGCGGATTAATCGCTCGTTTTCTGCCTTACGTAATTTGTATTCAATAATTTTTTTCTCAGGATCAAATGGAGCTAATTCGTCCAATCCTAAACTTTTAACGGCAATATGTATCAACTCACTTTCGCTTACACCAATACTTCGATTTTGTTTTTGCAAATAATGTTTACCTGCATCCAACATTGCACTTAACGGAATCAAACCAACCAACTCACTTCCTGTTACACGTAAGCCACGGCTTTGTGCGCTGCGGCAAACTTCATCAAACGCTTGGTGAACAGAAGTAATTTTATAGTTGGTTAAGTTCATAGAAATTTGAGCAATGTTGTACTCTTCAATAAACCAACCAATAGCTTTAACGGCCTTTAAAGTACCCGGAATGCGTACATCGTTTCCATCTACATCTTTTACTACTTTACCTGTAATCGCATTTCCTTCGCGTTTAACACGTCCGGCTTCACGCACATCAAACGCAACACTGTTAGCCAAACGAACAGATTTTGTATTTAGGTTTACGTTGTAGGCAATTAAGAAATCGCGTGCACCAATTACCGTACCACCCCATTTTGCGTTAAACTCAGCAGGGCCGAAATCAGGTTTCCACTCCGGTAATTTTATCTTATCAAAAAAGCCTTCGTACTCGCCTGCACGAATGATAGAAAGGTTTTTGCGTACTTCGTTTGGTTGAGCAGCTTCGTATAAGTACACTGGAATATTGAGTTCCTCGCCAACTCGCTTACCTAATTTTTGAGCATAAACCACAGTTTCTTCCATAGTAATGCCACTAACCGGAATTAAAGGACATACATCAGTTGCACCCATGCGCGGATGTTCGCCTTTGTGTTTACTCATGTCAATTAACTCAGATGCTTTTTTTATAGCTAAGTAAGCTGCTTCAATTACCACATCAGGATGACCAACAAAAGTTACAACAGTTCTGTTGGTGGCTTTTCCCGGATCAACGTCTAACAACATGACGCCCTCTACAGACTCTATTTGATCGGTTATTTGTTTGATGATTCCTAAATCAACTCCTTCGCTAAAATTAGGAACACACTCTATTAATGCATTTTTATTCATGAGTAAAAAGTATGCTAAATGATTCGGCAAATAAACCCAAATTCGGTATTAGAAGTTACGATTCATTAAAAAATTTGTTCACCAACTAAACTTCAGCCCATAAACGAAAAAAGCCCCGGGAAATTCCCGAGGCTCTCTCACAAACATCAAACTATCAAGAACACTACTTAGTTCTTAATCATTTTTATTACAACTTCCTGTCCATCAACGGCTATTTTAACAAAATAAATACCGGTGTTTAGGTTACTCATTTCGTTAATAGAAATGATGTTGCTACCTTCTGCTACCTGGTAATTGTTAGATAGTATGTTGCGACCACTGAAGTCAAATACAGTTACGTTAGCAGTAGATGCTTTTGTTGCACTTACACTAACAGTAACATCAGCGTTAAAAGGATTTGGATAAGCGCTAATGGCGTTGGTATTGTTCACTTCATTTAACAATACAACCACGTTGCTTAAACTTGATTTTCCATTAAAGTCTATTTGCTTTAATCTGTAGTAAACTTTATTAACAGCGCCATTAAATACACCATTATCATTATAAGTATAAGTTGACTTTACATTGGTATTTCCTGCGCCTTTAACAAAACCAATTGTTTCGAAAGTACGTCCGTCAAAACTACGTTGAACATCAAAGCCTTTGTTATTAAATTCTGAAGCAGTAACCCATGTTAAACTTGCATCGTTAGATTTTTTAGCAGCGGTAAAGCTAGCCCACTTTACAGGAACCGGGTTATTCAATACCTCGTCAGCACCCATATAAGTGAACAATAAACGTGTATTACCGTCAATGTCCTCAGGAACCTCAGTTCTTAAATCACACAAATATGTTGGATTACTTATTGATGCTCCTGTCAAGTGTAAATCGGATAACGAAACAAAAGAAGCAGAATCAGAAACTGAATTGACATCTTGCACAAGTGCCGATTTCCATGCCGCTAATGACGCTACATCAGCACCTAAAAAACCAAATACGGCCTGTGTACCAAAAGCATAGTAGTTGTTGTAGTTAATATCAACAGTTGCCGGATTAGTTAAGGCCGATGCTATGGCGTATGCCTTAGAAGTAACGGTTGTGTTATTCACTATACCATTCATAAAGATATTGTTCCGTGCTTGAAGATTTGTGACAGTAGAAGCAACATATACCGCAGCAGATTGGGTTGAACTTGATCTGTTGGCAACCCCACTTAAGAATACGGTATTGTGTAAAATTTTAATACCACCTGTATTACCTAAAATACGTAGACCAACTATTCCATCACCATTAAGAGTTGACCAACCATCACCTAACATATTTGAAACCATATTATTGGCAATCAGAATATTACTCAAGGCTAATCCGGTGTTAATATCAATACCTTTTCCACCATATCCACCTGTTCCTGCATAAATAATACTATCTATAACGTTCTTTGTTATTGTTGCATTTTCAACTCCGGTTTGAAGAAGAATACCAACAGTACCATCACCGATACCTGTGTTTGCAGCATTAATATTCTTGATTAAATTATTGCTTATGATTAAACCATTAGTTTGCATCACATAAATACCAACATTAGTTACAGTATTTAAGTTAACCACATTACCAATGGTGTTATTACGTATTATCATGCCCTTATTTTTATTGGTCGATGTACCAGAGGCATAAATGGCGTATCCAAGTTTTGTAAACTCATTATTTTCTAAAGTCAAAGTATCATTGTCCGCACCTGTTCCTGAATTTGAAATTGTAGTACCTGCGGCATAAATTCCAAAAGTTGTTACCACAGCCGAAGTGTCACCCTGAACTTTAGTATTTTTAACTGTAATACCAATTGAACCATTTGAATTACCTTGACTTGCCAGCCAAATTACAGAAGAGTTTGCCGTACGTGATGTATTAACAATAGTTAGATCACGTGTGTTGTTTGTTGTTGCTGAACCATCAATCGTTATATAATCAGCACCGTTGAAACGGAAAATTGCTTGATTGCTTGAACCCGCGATGACAACGCTATTATTGGCAGCTGGTTTTATGGTAACTGGATTTGTTATTCCCATCCCTCCAAATACATTAACTACTATTGGAAAGGTTTCTGTTGTTGAAGTGTACGAGGCATCCGTTAATTCAAACGTCACCGGAGCACTAACACCACGTAAATTTAAATCATTGATGGCTTGAGTTAAGGTTGCATAGTTTGGCGATGATTGTGTTGCACCAACTAAATAGCTACCTGACAGTGGAGCTGCAACAATACTATAGGAGTTGCGCGTTGTTGGAACACTCGTAATATTGGCCACATTACTTGCCACAAATCCGTTTGACGGATTAGCAGAAACATTAGGCGTAGCTACTAAATCTTGTGCTGTTACAAAATACTCGATAACATCATTTGCACTTACACTTCCAGTTAAATAAAGCAGTGAGTAGTCAATGGTAAAGGTAAATGGAGAAACTGAATTACTTGCTTCAACATATTTCCAACCATTGAAACCAGATGTATTATCTGTAGGATAATTACCCAGGGCATTTGCATCAGTGGTACGTTTATAGTAAATACGAGGTTTGTTAGTAGTAATATCTACACCACTAACATCCGTAATGGTAGCAAATGCAGTTAATACAAGATTGTTAGTTGAACTTGTATTTGCAATTTGTGTATAAGCAATCGAGGGGCCTGTTAGGTCTACTGTATTTTCGTAAGCACCAATAGTTGGTGCAGTGGTAGAGCGAAGTGCGTTGTTAAAGTCTCTATCTATGGTACTAATAACTGATGCAAAACCACCAACAGTGCCTAAACCCGCAATTAAAGTTGTATCATTAACAAAAGTAGGATTTACCGCAATAGCGTTTGCATTAGCCCCCGTGCTTGTTTGTAATCCGGCTAATGTATTAACATCAGTTCCATTAGCATTCATTAAAATACCAAAAGCACCTCCTGCGAAGAAATTATTGTGATTAAATGTTAAACCGGAAATTGAGCCCGTAGTGGTAGTCCAGTAAGCAAAATGCCTAGATCCAGCCAAACCGGTAGTTGTGTTACTAAAAATATTATTTCTGATTTCAGTACCCGTGTAGGTTCCCGGCAATATAAGTAACGGTGCCGATGAACTTGCAGCAGAACCGTTTTGAGGAGCACCATAAAAATGTATGGTATTGTAGTAAACTTTTAAGTTAGAGGCTCCTGCTGCCAAGCGAATACCGAATGCATTCCATGTCGTAGACGATGTGCTATAGTTAGCTGTTTTAATATCAAAAATTAAGTTGTTATATATTGAATCATTGTCGACACCAATTCCCGAGGCGATATTAATACCATAGGCACCATAACCACTTGCACTGGTAGAGTAAATTCCTTTAATAATGTTTCTTTTTATAACGCTGTTTGTCACCCCAGATGCAATCCAAATACCAGCGTTATTAATTGCCCCACTTTGTTTAACGTTAAAAATGGTGTTGTTCTCTATCAAAACAGAGTCGGCATTTAATAGGTACAACCCGTAACTACGCGTAAAAAAAGTATTACTATCTGTACCCAACCTGTTATTACGTAAAGTTATATTTTTAACTTTATCATTTACTGAACTACCGCTTATTACTACACCATAGTCGGTGTTATAAATATCATTATTCTCAACTAGCAAATTACCATGTCCGATACCGCCAGATGATAAACCAACGGTTGTACCACCTAATATTATACCATATGCAGTTGTGTTACCACCCGCTTTTATACGTGTATTTTTAAATATGGTATTACGTACACCTTGATTAAGGGCTGTGCCTTGAAACATTACCACTGCTCCGGTAGTGCTGGTATTTTGAATAACTAAATTTTGGGTTGATGTTCCATTATTAGAGCCATCAACTATATAGTTTGATGCTCCATTAACAAAACGGAAAATGCTGGTAGTGTTTGAACCGGCAATTGTTGTTGAAACACCTACATTTGGTTTTAATGTTACATTAAAACTCGGATTTGTGCTAGAAAAAGCAACAAAATTAATCGGAAAAGTTTCTAACGATGAGTTGTAATCTGCATCTAACTCAAGAATGATATTACCTTGAACCTGCTTTGAGCCAATATCTGTTAAAGCAGCGGTAATGCTCGTATAATTAGGCGCTGTTTTTGTCGCACCAATTAAAAAGTTACCTGATATCGGGGTGATAACCTCACCAACTGCGTAAAATCCTTCTAACAATGCTGAAGAATTGATTTTGCTGGTAAGCATGGTGTTACCTACAGGCCCTGAACTAACAGGAGCATATACACCATTTAGTGTCGATGAATATGCTATACGATTTACCCCAACTATGTTTGCTGAAGTAAATCTAACATATGTGCTATCTAAATTAGATTGACCGTTAGGTACTGTTATATTCCAATAGCCGTTGGTATATAATGTGTTTAACTGACCAATAGCAGCAGTTCCTCCTGTGCTTGTGTTAAATCTTTCTACCATGACATCTACCACTCCACCAGCATTTGTTCCTGTATTTATAAGTTCAACCAAACCGTAAACGTTTCCCTTACCTATTGGCAATGATATTGTTCCGGCAGTTGTTAATGAAGCTGGAATGGTGCGTTGCATTGGACCATCTACATAGCTTGTTGTACTGCCTACATTTGAAGTGCTTGCTGCTGTAAGGCGAAGTAAATTAGTCGAGGAGGTTATAAGCTTACCTGCCGTTAATGTTAATGTTCCATTAACATCAAGTGGTCCGCCAGTGAGTAGAACATGGTTAGTATCAGCTATTGTTAAATTTGCTATACTTCTTGAAGTAGGGATTTCAACACCTGTTGTACGTGAGGCTCCCTCCTGTTGATAAATAAGAGAATATGTTCCGGTTCCTAAGTTAAATGTTGGAGCAACGTCAAAAATTCCAACGTTACCTGCTGTATATCCCGCAACACCAATTTGTACAACTACAGCCTGAGCGGAACCATTTCCTAGAGAAATATTGTTACTGTTAATTAATTGAGTAGCACTAAAAAAATTCACCCTGTAAGCCACAACCGGTTTATTAAAGGTAACACCTCCTACAGTATTTTGATTGCTTATTGACTGGTGTGTATCAGTACCTGTACCTGAGTATGATTGAGCAGATGTACGGGCAAAAACTAAATTACTACCCGCCACTGTTCCTACAACCGAACCATCATTAGTTACTGTTGCACCAACATTAAACAAAACAAAACCATTTAAGTTAAGAGTAGCGCCTGTGTTAACCGTAATACTATTCCAAACATTAAGTTGTGCCCCTAAAATAGCAGTTTTAGCGTTTGTGGTATTGTCAATCAACAAAGTAGGTACATTTCCTCTGATATTAAAATTGAAATTTGTTGCTGTTGCAGAATTCCCAACTTGTAAAATACCAGCCGTTAAACCACCAGTCGGAGTCACATTATAATCTTGTTGAGTTGCGCCTGTGCTACGTTGAACTAATGTTAAGGTGCCACCAGTCCAGTTGATGATTGATGCAGCACTTGTAATACCAAATGATGGTGATGCTGATGTTGAATTACCAACTGTTGCCACGTTGATATTACCACTACTAAAATTGAAGTTTATTACATTACCTGAAGTAATTCTTGCGGCAGCATTAACCGTACCACCATCAACCGTAAATGTTGCACCGGTGCCAAAACCTAAAACTTGTGCTGCTGTTTGTGATACATTAAAAGTACCCGAGGTTACTTGTAACAAACCATTAACTGTTGGACTACCATTTGTTGAAGAAACAATAAAATTGGCGTTATTCAAATGCAATCCTCCATTTAAAGGTATCGTATATGCAGCAGTTGTATAAATAGAATTAGTTTGATTAAAAGCCCCGTTAATACGAAGTAAACCCGCAGTATGTGTTTCTATTAATCCAACGGTGTTAGCACCTTGTACTGTGAATGGAACTTCAATTTCTAAGATAGGTCTGTTAATAGATACCGCTCCTTTGTTTAAAACTACAGAACGAAAATCCAATAATGTAGGTGAACCTGTAATTTTTGCATTTAATACCCCTAAAAAATTTACTGTTACTCCGGCTGTGGTATTAAAATCAGCAGTACCGTCAACTATCAGAGAACCTTCACCAAAGGTGGTTGCTGTTGCACCTCCCAACCTTAAATTATGTGTTGTTAACGTTCCTGTACCTGCATCAAAAACACCTCCTGTTGCAACATAAACACTTCCGGATACCGTAAGTGTTGAAGCTGTTGTTGCATCAAAATTAAGCACGCCCGAAGCGCCTGTTCCTACTCTAACTGCATAACAGGTTGGGGTTGTACCATTCACAGTTACAGTTGCACCATCAACAATAACAACTGAGTCCAAAGCAGACGGAACAACACCATTTGCCCATGTTGATGTACTTGTCCAATTACCTCCCGATGAGGTTGATAACACAGCTGCAGTATTTTGTGTTGTGGCTGATAAAGTAGCAAATTTTGTTATATCAGCTTCTGTTGCTGCTGTAACCCTAAAATTATAAGTTCTGCTTGGTAGCAGACCTGTAACGTTGTATGTTGTTGCATTTGACGGTAAAGTAGCAATATTTGTGTAAGTAACACCGCCATCATTCGATTGTTCAACAATGTAAAAAGTTTCATTATTTGCGTTATCAGTCCAATTAAGTGTTAGTGTTGACATCGTGATTGAGGTAGCACTTAAGCTGGTTGGAGCAGCGCTTGTCGGAAAACTTGGTGTAAATTTTAAAACACGTCTACTACCTTGGGCAGTTGAATGTAATCCAATTATTGGTCCAGCCGTAAAAGCATTTGTTACTAATGTAGCCGATGCGGCAGAGGTGGGCGGAACAGCCACTGTAATTGTTTGTGCTGTTGTTGCGGTATTGCTTGACGCTAAAAAAATAGCACGGGTTGTTGACGAACCAGCTTGCATCGCACCGTAAACATAATCTATTGTTCCATTTTCATAAAGCCAAATTTGCATATCTGCACTGGGGTTTACGCTGCTTAACGGAACAGCCAAACCAGGAAATTCAAGCTTAAAAATTCTGTTAGGAGCTGTTCCTGTAACAACAAAACGTAAAGGGCTATTCGTTGAATTATCACCGCCCAATGCAGCTAGCGTTACTGTATTTGCAGCTAATGCGCTAACATTGGTTCCTGCTATTGCTGTCTCTGTTGCAAAGCGGTGTAAACGCATTTGGCCATTTGTGTTGGCACTAAAATGTGTGTAGCTTACCCCCATAAAGGTGAACTGGAAACCAATGGGAAGTACCCCGGTACTGCGGTCATCATTATAACCCACTATCATACCACCTATGCCTAGTGTGCTTGTGGCTCCAACCATGGGATCAAGTGAACCTGTTGTGTTTGTTGAAAACACATAGTTACTGATGTTCTGTGCTTGCGTGACGCTTAGTCCTGCAAGCAAAGCTGTTAATACAATTTTCCGGCCATAGGAAAAAAGATTACTCATTTTAAGTAATGGATTCTTCATAATTTATCTAATAAATAATAGGAAAATAAGTCGTTTACAAGAACCGTAAACAACCAAAATAACTTTCAAACCAATATAATACCTATACTACTCGTTCCAGCAGGTAGTGTTGTGAGCGAATTTTACCCCTCTAAATACAGAAGGCATCACACGAATGATGCTAATTATAAGTAGTGTAATGCTGGCTATTGCTGAAATCATAACTGGGCGAATAAAAGTATTTTTCTCTAGATTTCTTTCTTTTTTGTTGCTTTTTACACAACAGTCTTATCAACATATACTAGACAATAATGTTTCATAATTCGTTGCACCCCAATCATTTTAATTCATTTAAACATTTAATTTACAGGAGTATTAACAAAAAAGCCTCAGGAAATTCCTGAGGCTTTTCTTTAAAAATTACGAAGTTATCTATTGTTTCATAAGTTTACTTGTTTGAATTAAGCCAGAAGCGTTAACCCTCACAAAATATACCCCTTGTGATAAACTTGATAAACCATCAATTGTTAATGTTTGATCTCCTTGATTTATCATTCTTTCGATTGTATTTACCAATCTTCCGGTTATATCTAACACCTCAATTTTAACAAGCCCTGATTTTACGTTTTGTAACTCAATATTCACCTTGTCGTTAAATGGATTAGGGTAAGCTACAATAACAGCGTCATTGCTTTCATGGTTTTCAACTGTAACAATTTGGCTATAGGTATATTTACCATCGTTATCCATTTGTTTTAAACGATAGTACAATTTACTTGACCCGGTTTTTGTAAATGCATTCGCATCTTCCAATCTGTAATTATTGGTTACACTTGAGTTGCCCATTCCTTTTACAAAACCTACAAATTCAAATGCTTTTCCATCAATACTACGCTCTACATTAAAACCTCGGTTGTTTATTTCACTCGCTGTTGTCCAATTTACCAATACATGCTCGTTTGCTTTAGTTGCTTTTAAGCTTACTAACTTAACCGGTGTGGTAGTCGTACTGCTACTTACAGCACCTGCAAAACTTATATGCATGTATTTGCCATTGTACTCGTAAACATCAAATGTGTAACCTGTTAATTGGGTTAAGCCCGTTACGTTTACACTTGTGCCATTACCCATATAAACAATAAAGTTACCGGTACCGGTTGTGTTCGCTGAACCAAACACAGCACTTGCATTGTACAAGGTGTTATTGGTTGGCGATACCGCTAATGTTGATGATAAACGTGCTACCACCATTCTGCCCTGACCGTTACCTGCTGTAAAGTTTACTGTGGCACTGGTGGCACTTGGAGTTGCTGTTACGTTACTTGCTGCCGTAGTCGGTGTGGTTACATTTACTACTTCAATATCATCTATTGCCCAACCTTCGTCTGTAAATCCATCTGCCCAGAAACGGAAACGAACTTTTACATTTGATTGGCCTGCTGCTCCCGTTAATCTTGTCGCTGATTCAATCCAACCACTTGTTTGAGATGCATATGAAGTAGAAATCATACTGAATTTAGGACTACCTAAAGTACCACTGGCTGAGGTATTATTATACCAGGCATAACTTTGAGTATTGTCAAAATTAGTGCCGGTACCTGCAGTCGGATCTAAACGAGTCCATGCTCCATTGTTGATTGAGATTTCCAATACACCTCCATCCCAGTTAATATCGTTACTTACATCCATTTTGTGACGGAAACGAACAACCGGGTCTGTGCTCAATCCGGTAAAATCAAACTGTGGAGACACAACAGCACAATCTTCTGTTCCCAAGTAGTCACCTGTTAAACGTGTTACCCATGCATTTGTTCCCGAGTACGCACCATTCAAAAATGTTTTGGCCGGAGTGCCTAACTGCCATGCATCTGTTCCCGTTCCAATAGTTGTAGAACTCCAACCTGTATTACCAGCACCATCAAAGTTTTGGCTATATGGCAACGCTGATACAATTGGAGATGTTACAAAACTATCCTGCACACTGTAAGCAGTACCCACACTATTGGTAGCATATGCACGGTAGTAATATTTGGTTGAGTGGGTTAAGCCAACTGTGTTGAAACTGAATGTACCTGTTGATACTACAGGAATTGTAGTTGAATCAATTACTCCAAAACCTGATATACTCGGATTCGGTGTAGTCGAATATACAACACCGCTTGCGGTTACTGCTGCTCCTCCATCTGAAGTGATATTACCTCCAAATGTTGCTGTTGTTGTTGTAATATTAGTTGCTGCAACCCTTAATACAGTTGGTATAATAGCCGATGCCGGGGTGGTAAATGTACTGTCCGGTCCATAAGAGGTTCCTACCGGATTTACTGCATACGCACGGTAATAATATGTTGTTGCCGCTGTTAAACCTGTTACGTTTAACGTAAATGCTCCTGTACCTACAAGTGGCGTAGTAGCTGAGTCAACCACACCAAATGTGCCTCGTGTTGGATTTGGTGATGTTGATATTACAATACCACTTGCTGTTACTGCGTTTCCGCCATTATTCGTAATATTTCCCGCTAACGTTGCGTTTGACGTTGTTACATTGGTTGATGTACCTGTTAATACCGTTGGTGCACTTGGCGCAAATACTTCGATATCGTCTAATGCCCATCCTTCGTAATTACCACTACCATCTGATCCAAATCTAAAACGTACCCTTACATTTGACTGACCTGCTGCACCGGTAAGAGATGTTGTTGATGTAACCCAACCATTAACTTGTGAAGCGTATATTCCATTACTACCTACTCCACTCAATAAACTAGAGAACTTAGATGGTGCTATTGGACCATTAACTGATGTACTGTTGTACCATGCTTGACTAGCTAGAGTATTATAATTTGAGCCAGTCCCTAGGTTATTATCTAACTTGGTCCAAGCCCCACCATTTACTGATATTTCAACAATCAATGCATCCCATCCAGCCTCCGTAACAAACTTATGTTTAAATCTTAAAATAGGATCTGCCGTTAATGTGGTGAAATCAATTTGTGGCGAAACAACAGCCGCATCATGAGCATCATCGTAGTTACCTGTAAGCTTTGTAACCCAAGCGTTTGGTGCCGAATTAGCTCCACTTAGATATGATTTATTTGGTGTGCCTAAAACCCAATTATTCAATGTTCCATTCACTATAGCCGAGGTCCAACCTGTATTTCCAGGCAAATCAAAGTTTTGGTTGTATGGAAGTACACTAATTATTGGTGATGTAGTAAAGCTATCTTCAATACTATACGCTGTACCTACTCCATTTGTAGCATAAGCTTTGTAGTAGTATTTGGTTGAATGTGTTAAGCCTTCAACATTAAAGCTAAATAAACCATTTGTGATTACCGGTGTTGTGGTCGAGTCTACAACTCCAGGTCCAAAAAGTACGGGATTTGGTGTAGTTGAATACACCACACCACTCGCCAATACAGTAGATCCGCCATCAGTAGTTATGTTACCGCCAAATGTTGCTGTTGTTGTATTGATGTTGCTTGCCGCAACTCTAGATACAGTAGGTATAATAGCCGATGCAAGTGTAGTAAATGTACTGTCCGGTCCATAAGAGGTTCCTACCGGATTTACAGCATATGCACGGTAATAATATGTTGTTGCTGCAGTTAAACCTGTTACGTTTAATGTAAATGCTCCTGTACCTACAAGTGGCGTAGTAGCTGAGTCAATCACACCAAAAGTTCCACGTGTTGGATTTGGTGATGTCGATATCACAATACCACTTGCTGTGACTGCGTTTCCGCCATTATTCGTAATATTACCCGCTAACGTTACATTTGAGGTTGTTACATTGGTTTTAGTTCCGGTTAACACCGTTGGTGCACTTGGTGCAAATACTTCAATATTATCTAACGCCCATCCTTCGTCTATAAATACATCTGCCGCAAAACGGAAACGCACTCTAACGTTTGATTGTCCGGCTGCTCCGGTTAATGGTGTACTTGATGTTATCCACCCGTTTACATGACCAGGGTAGGTTGTTGCTGTATTGGCACTAAACAAAGGTGAGCCCAAAGGTCCAAAACCTGTGTTATTGTACCAAGCATTACTATTAGTTGTATTATAAGAGGGAGCTGTTCCTGTTACAGGGTCTAACCTTGTCCATGCTCCTCCATTAATAGAAATTTCAACAACACCTCCATCATAACCTAGGTCGGCATCAACATCCATCTCGTGTTTAAAACGAAGTATCGGGGTTGACGTCATGCTCGAAAAATCCATTTGTGGCGATACAACCGCACAATCTTCTGTTCCGGCATAGTTTCCTGTTAAATTAGTAACCCATGAGTTGTTGCCCGAAAACGCGTTATTCAAATTCGTCTTCGTTGGTGTACCTAGTTGCCATGCATTGGTACCGGCATTTAAAGCAGTTGATGTCCAACCTGTATTACCAGCACCATCAAAGTTTTCACTGTATGGTAAAACACTAATTACAGGTGAGGTTGTAAAACTATCTTCAATACTGTATGCCGTGCCTACACTGTTAGTGGCATAAGCACGATAGTAATACTTAGTAGAATGGGTTAAACCTTCGATATTGATACTAAATTGGCCTGAAGTAACCACAGGTGTTGTAGTCGAATCTACAACTCCAGTTCCAAACAATACCGGGTTTGGTGTTGTTGAATAAACGATACCGCTAGCAGTTACTGTTGCTCCTCCATCTGAAGTGATATTACCACCAACTGTTGCAGTATAAGCTTGTATATTTGTTGCGCTATTGCGTAAAACAGTAGGTATAACTGCGGCTGCTGCAGTAGTAAATGTGCTATCAGGACCATAAGAGGTTCCTACAGGATTTACTGCATACGCACGGTAATAATATGTTGTTGCCGCTGTTAAACCTGTTACGTTTAACGTAAATGCTCCTGTACCTACAAGTGGCGTAGTAGCTGAGTCAACCACACCAAAAGTGCCACGTGTTGGATTTGGTGATGTTGATATCACAATACCACTTGCTGTTACTGCGTTTCCGCCATTATTCGTAATATTTCCCGCTAACGTTGCGTTTGACGTTGTTACATTGGTTTTAGTTCCGGTTAATACCGTTGGTGCACTTGGTGCAAATACTTCGATATTATCTAATGCCCAACCTTCGTCAACAAAACCATCAGCCCAAAAACGGAAACGTACCCTAACATCTGACTGTCCGGCCGCACCGGTTAGTGGTGTACTTGATGTTATCCATCCGTTTACATGACCAGGGTAGGTTGTTGCTGTATTAGCACTAAACTTAG